>ERZ890953.12-NODE-12-length-111648-cov-7.315790_pt1 | contig 111648 bp, 91 predicted proteins | sample MGYA00521264_ERZ890953 | MGnify/ENA primary metagenome ERZ890953 (study PRJEB32303, sample SAMEA104408629) | aquatic metagenome | biome: Brackish water; feature: Chemocline; material: water | place: Baltic Sea | collected 2014-10-26T21:54:00 | depth 200 m ...
GCCCGTTCCTCTTGGACCGGGCTTTCTTCGCTTCAGCGCTCTTCGGGTTCCGGTGTGTAGCGCGCCAGGAGCGTGCTTCCCCCGGAACGTCAGCCGCGCCACGAACTAGGGAACACCAGCGCGCCACGATGAAGGGACCCCCTGTCGTGACGCACGCCGCCCCTCTACCTCCGCCTGATCACCACCTCGAGCTCGCGCTCGCCGGGCAAGACCACGAAGCGGCGATCACCCAGGGCGTACACCCCCCAAGGTAGGCGGCCGGTGAAGCGTCCTGAGTCCGCCACCTGCGAGATGGCGGCCTCGATGGCGGTGCGCTGGTCTGGCGCCATGGGCATGCGCGCGGCGGTGAGGCTTGCACCGCCAGGGCGGTCGTGGAGCTTGACCCGGCCGTAGCTGCGGACAAGCTCGTCCAGCCACTGCCGCGTCTCCAGGCTGGGCTGCAAGGCCTCGAGGCGCTCTAGCCGGGAGTAGACGGCATCCACCTTGCCCAGGGCTCGGGCCGCTTGCGCGCCTAGGCCGAGGTCCTCGATGGAGGGGACGATGCCGCTGGGGGCCAGGCCTTCGAGGTCGAGGAAGGCCTGCTCCACCCCCTTCCACGCATTGCGGCTGCCCAGGTGCCGCATCTCGCTGGTGAGCTGATCGTGGCTCGCCCTGGCGGCGGCATCGGGCTCCACGGGCGGCTGTTCTGGGGCAGGCGGGGGAGGGGGCGGGCTCCAGGCGAGGGACTCCGCCCGGACCTGCGCCTGATACCGGGCGACGTCGTAGAGGGTGTTGTCCAGATCAGGAGAGGGGAGGGCGGCGGTGACAAGGGGCGTGCTGCCGCCAGCGCCGTGAACCTGCGGGCTCTGCGGCACCAGGCGCTCGGTGGCCTGAAGCACGCCCAGGATCCACTCCACGGCTTCGTTGGCCGTGACCTGTCCATCCCCACTGCCATCGGCCCAGCCCCGGAGCGCCCCGAGCATCAGGGTGGAGAAGGCGGGCAGCTCTGTACCCAGCAGGCTGCCGGCGAGCTCGTCGTCCTGGGCCGCGGTGATCAAGACGGTGTGCTCGCTGGGCGCCAGATCGATGGGTGGCATCACAGGGAGCATCTCGCACCCGAGCTTGTCCAGAGAGCGATCTCGCTGGTTGATGCTGGCATCGATGAGCACGATGTTCCTCTGCTGCGAACCGATCTCGAGCAATCCCTCGAGGGAGCGCCAGGTGAACGCGCCCTGGATGTAGCCTGGGGCCTCGGGGCCGGCGTCGGGCTGGAAGAACAGCACGTCCGAGCCGTCGCACGAGGGCGAAGCTTGCCCGACGAAGACGAACCAGAAGGCGGCCTCGGGGCCCGCGTCGAGGGCCGCCTCGGTGACCGCTGCAGCCATGGCTTGGGCCGTGGCCTCGGAACCGACGAGCAGGTGCAGGTTGAGCGCCGGCATCCCCAGGCCCTGCTCCAGCCAGCGATGCCAAGCGATGGCGCTGTCGGTGGCCCCTGGCACGTCGACCAGGTGGTCGTAGTCCTCGATGCCGATGACTACGGCGACGTCGTTGGGCCTCGGGATGGCCGCGGTGGTGGGCTGTGACAGGTCGGGCCAGCCCCCTTCGGCGTGTGCGACTGGGCTCGCCAGCAGGCAGACGAGAGCGGAGAGCCAGAGACGTGGCATGGGCAAGCTTGGACACCCGGGTTCGAGAGGCATGCGAGGAGGGTCTTGGGCCCCTAGTCTAACGAACCCCCGCGAGGGCTGTGGGCCGAAGGCTGTCATGTGGTGCGGCCAGCTGTCGGTCCGGTCGCGGACTGGCGCTCCTGCGGTCGCCTGGGCGCCTGGCTGGATGGCGGGTACGACCGGGGTTAGCGCGTGTCGCGACAAGCTCCAGTCCCCCGATCGCCGAGGTCCAGCTGGTGCGCAGCCCCCAAGGCAGGATGGACATGGGCTTCGAGATTGGCTTCTACGGCATCATCAGCGAGCCAGTGGTGGGCTGGGTGGCCATGGCGGACGCCATGGTGGCCTGCGGCGTGCGATGGATTCAGCTTCGCATGAAGCATGGGTCCCCCGCAGAGAGGCTGGCCGTGGCACGCGCCGTGCGCGCTCGCATTCCCGTGGACTTCCACTACATCGTGAACGATCATCCGGCCCTGGCTCTGCAGGTCGGCGCCGACGGCGTTCATCTGGGCCAGGGTGACCTCTCACTGGAGCAGGCCAGGGAGGTCCTGGGCTCGACCGCACTCATCGGGCTCTCCACCCACAGCCCGGATCAGGTGCGGTCCGCCTGCGCTCTCCAGCCCGCCTACATCGGCATGGGCCCGGTCTTCGGAACCACCACCAAGCTCGATGCCGAGGCAAGCATCGGGCTCGCGGGGCTCGCGAGCATGGCCCGGGTGGCGACGGTGCCTGCGGTGGCCATCGGGGGCATCAGCGGGTCCAGGGTGGCAGCTGTCATGGATGCAGGGGTGGATGGATTCTGCGCGGTGGGCCCCGTGAACGCCAGCAGGGAGCCCGCCGCGGTGATCCGATCCCTGCTGCGGTCGCTGTGAACGTACGATCTTCCAATCGTCTCGCGCACCGTTTCCCCGCTCAGAGCACCGCGCCGACGATATGGTCATGTGGCGGATGGTTTTCGTTGCATCGCCGGATCGGCGCCGCCCTACGGGATTCTTGGTGTCTGCCGAAAACAGGCGGACAATGTAGTGGATGGATGGGCGCGTAGCTGGAGGCGCCAGGGTATTGCTCTGCGCGCATCCAGGTCGCGGGCACTGTGGGCTTCAACGCTCGAGGGGGCGGCTTGAAAGGGCCTCTCGAGTTCCACTACACTCCTGCTCGTCCGACCCAACCAGCGAGGTGCTCGAATGGCGGATTACGACAAGGTCCACCAGCTGCTCGACCAGATCGGCGAGGAGCGTGCAAAGGGCCGAATGCATCGTCGTGCCTTCACGGCGGGATTTCTGCTCATTTTTGTGATCTTCTTCGGCAACATGTATGCCAAGATCACTGGCTTCGACACGGATGCGTTCATGGTGGAGCTGCAGTCTCAGGCAGCGACCACCGTGTGGCCCATCTACTCCGCAGAGCTCAAGAAGGTGGCGGATGACGCCATGCCGGCTCTGTCCACGGCCATGGCCGATGAAGCTACCAACCTGCTCCCCAAGGTCAGCGAGAAGCTCGAGACCGAGGGCTTGGTCTTCCAGGCCAACATGGCCGAGTTCATGAAGACCTCCCTCGACGAGGCCTTCGTGACCGCAGCCGAGGCCAACAAGGAGACCCTCGTGGCTCGCTTCCCGCGCTTCTCCGAAGAGCCGGACGCCTACCAGGAGCTGGTCGAGAGGATGCAGTCCTCCAGCCGCATCTGGGCGCAGGTGCAGCTCGACACCACCTTCGAGAAGCATGTGCTGCTGCTGCAGTCCATCAACGACACCGTCAAGACGCTCCAGACGCAGGCTGCCGATGAGCGTGCGAAGACCGGCGACCGCTCCATGGAGGACGTGCTGTACCTCATGAGCGATATCTTCAATACCCGTGTCGCCGGGGAGGGCTAGCCATGACTGCTGACAATGGAATCCAGGATGTCCTCGAGCGTCTCGAGCTCGAGCTCGAGAACGAAGTCAAGGGCAACAAGTCCTTCAACATCGTGGCCGGCATCTTCGTGGCGTTCATCGCCCTGTACCTGATCTGGCTGTCTTCCGCGCTCGGGACCTTGCTGCAGCCCCAGGGGCTCGCCGAGGCCGCGGCTGGCGCTGCCCTCGATGCGGCTCCGGCGCTGTCCGACAACCTGCGTGAGCTTGTCGTCGAGGGTGCTCCGAACCTCGCTGGCGCGGCATCCACCGCTGCCATCGACATGATCCCCTCCTACCGCGGTGTGCTCGAGGAGGAGCTTCGGCCTGTCATCGACGAAGTCAGCGCTGTTGTCGCCGCTGCCGCCCTGAAGAAGATGGTCGAGAACGGCGGCGACGCCGAGGACGGCCTGGCGCTCCAGGAAGCGGCCGATGCGGCCGTGGCTCGCTTGGACTCCGTCCTGAACGAAGCCATGGACGAGCCCATCGGCGTCGATGAGCCTACGCCTCGGCAGGTCATCGAGGGCTCCCTCGAGCAGCTCGAGGTCGTGGACCGTGGCCTGAAGCGCCTGGCGCGCGGTGGCGGCGACTCCGCCGAGCGTGAGCTGGTGTTCGCGTGGCTCAACGTGCTGCAGCAGCACAACGCCGACCGCGACAAGAGCCTGTCCGAGGACTACCGCGAGGGCGTGGTCGTCCCCGACTGACGCTCCGAGTCCATCAAAAACGGCCGGCCCTCTTGGGCCGGCCGCTCTGCTTCAGGGGCTGGCGATCAGGGGTAGAAGCTCGAGTAGGAGTTGAGCTCCCGAATCTCCACCACCGAGCCGCTGGTGTCGACCTCTTCGGTGTAGACCATGCCGAGGCGCTCGACGAAGTACATGGTGGCCACGACCTCGCGGTCGAACATGCCCAGGCCCATGGCGTCGGTGAGCTTGTACTCGTTCTCGATGACCAGGGCGTCGAAGGTCCCGGCGGTGATGGTGATGGTGTCCATGCCGATGATGGTGTAGACACCCGAGGCGATCCAAGCGGTGCCCATGGAGGCGTCGGCAGCTTCGTAGCCGTACGCCCAGGTCTCACCGGGGACCATGGAGGCCTCGTCGAGCAGGAACTTGCGCGGGTTGGTGTATGCGGCGCTGAGGGCCGCTGTGCCGTGCATGATGTAGTCGAGGCCGGTCATCGAGACGCCGCGGCTGTTGCAGGTCCAGTACTCGTCGATGATGGTGGCGGCGCCAGTGGTGTCGGTCAGGGTGCGCTCGAGCACGGCCTCGCCCAGGGAGGCGTCCCATGAGGTGATGAGCACGTCCTCGACATAGACCACGCCGTCACGGGTGGTGTCGTAGGTGCGCAGAGCCGCGGAGCCGTTGGCCAGGGGCGCGTAGAGGTTGCAGTAGCCGTCCTCGTCCACGTCGCCGTCGCAGTCGCTGTCGAGCCCATCAGGGGCGCTCTCGTCGCCGTCGGGGTTGACGGTGGCGTCGCTGTCGTCGCAGTCGTCGCCGTCGCAGTCGGCATCCACGAAGCCGTCGCCATCGACGTCGGCGTCGTCGGTGATGCCGTTGCAGTCCTGATCGATGCCGTCGCCGCACAGCTCGATCCCATCGGGGCTGATGCTCGAGTCGTCGTCGTCGCAGTCGTCGCCGCTGTAGTCGGCGGAGACGAAGCCGTCCTGGTCGCAGTCGTAGTCGTCGAACGTGCCGCAGTCCTGGTCCACACCGTCGTAGCAGGGGTCGGCTGCGCCGGGATGAATGGCGTCGTCGGTGTCGTCGCAGTCGTTGCCGTCGTGCTCGGAGGACTCGTAGCCGTCGCCGTCTTGGTCGAAGTCCGAGCCGCCGTCGCAGTCTTGGTCCACGTCGTCGTACCAGATCTCGGTGGCGCCAGGGAAGGCGTCGGCGTCGGCGTCGTCACAGTCGTCGCCGTCGCACTGCTCGCCCTCGAACCCGTCGCTGTCGCAGTCGCACTCGGTGTCGCCGTCGCAGTCGTGGTCGATGAAGTCGCCACACTCGTCGTCGGCCCCGGGGTGGTAGGTGGCGTCGGAGTCGTCGCAGTCGTCGCCGCCGCTGGCCTCGCAGTCGTGGCCGTCGCCGTCTTCGTCCACGAGGTCGCCGTCGGCACAGTCGTTGTCGATGCCGTCACAGGGGAGCTCGTCCGCGCCAGGGTTGACCGCCGCGTCGGCGTCATCACAGTCGCCCTCGGCCACGGTGTAGCCGTCGTTGTCGTCGTCGGCGTCGGTGTTGACGGGACCGGTGTCGTCGACCTTGGAGTCGGTGTCCGCCGGGTCGCAGGCCATCAGACCGAGGGCCAGCATGAAGAGGGGCAGGGTGCGCATGTGGGGCTCCGGGGAGAGAACGCAGGGGGGAGACTGGAGAGGTTAGTCGGTGGAAGGCCGGCTCGCCAAGGACGAATCGACCCGACGCGTGGTCCAGCCGTCGGCTCCGTGTTCGATGAGAACGGTGGGCCAGTAGACCGTGTCGGTGAGCAGGGTGGTGACGTCGCGTACGTGCTTGAGGCTCTCGACCTCGAGGCGAACGGCGTCGCCATCCTGAAGGTCCACCACCGCCGCGAGGAATTCGTCCAGGTTGGCCACCGGCTTGCTGTTGACGCTCCGGACCAGGGTGCTGGCCTTGAGCCCGTAGTGAGCGGCGGGACCGCCGTACCAATACCAGGAGACGTACAGGCCGCTCGCGGGCTCACCGTAGGCCATGCTCACAGGGGAGTGGGGCTCGTGGAACAGGGCACCGGCGAAGGAGACCACGCGCTTGACGCCCAGCCCGTCCAAGACCAGGGGAGTGAGCGCTACGTCCTGGACCGCGCCGTCGTGCAGGCGGGTGATGGCGACCTGGCCCTCGGAGCCCTGGACCATGGCCTCGAGGGTGTGGGGGCGCGTGACCGGGACGCCGTCGACGGCCAGCAACACATCGCCGCCGACCAGGGATCCGAAGGCAGGGGCCTCGGGGTGGGTGCGCACGATCTCGAGGGCTTGACGTCGCTGGGGATCGGCGTCGGCGAGGCGAGCCACCCAGTCGGCCGGAACCCCGCGGTCGGCCGCGGCCGCGAGGCTGATGGGCTGGACCTCGACGCCCAGATCCCGGAGGCCCTGTGGCACATCGCCCGAGCCTGGGGTGAGCAGGTCCGTGAGGTAGTCCACCGGCAACCCGATGAAGTTCCCGCCGTCGCTATCGACGTTGAAGGTCCACAGGCCCACCACTCGCCCCTGGTCGTCGGCCAGCACGCCGCCGATGGACGAGGCGTGCTCGGCCAGCTTGTAGGCCTCGGTGTTGGTCTCGCGGAAGGCGGGAGGGGAGGGGAGGAAGCCCGAGATCGCATCGACCCGTGAGATGGTGGTGGCCTGGGTGACCACCCGCATGTTGGAGGTCAGGCCTACCTGGACGACGTCGTCGCCCGCGTCGAGGTCTGTGCCAGGCAGCAGCTGCGCGCTCTTCACGGGGACGTCGCCCAGCGCCGCGGGGTCATAGCGGAGCAGCGCCAGGTTGTGGCGAGGGTGGAGGTAGATGACCTCGGCGGGCACGCGCACCGATCCCGCGAAGGTGAGCACGGCGTCGCCCAGGCCGATGGGGACGGTGCCGCGGTCGGTGTAGACCAGGCCGCGCTCGGCGTCGACCACCAAGCCCGCGCCCACATAGGTCCAGCCTTCGACGCCCTCGGTCCGGTAGGGGATGGTGAAGCGGATGTGGCAGAGGGAGGGCGCGAGGATCGCCGCCACGGGATCGCGCACCTGCTCGAAGCTGCCTGTTGGGGCGGGGCCCTGGGGCGGCTCCACGGAGCCAGGGGCGGGCCCGCTGAGCTGGGTGCAGTCCCACAGCCCCTTGGAGTCGTCGCGCTCACAGCGCTGCATGGGCGCCCATCGATGGTCGATGGTGAGGGAGGCGACCTCGTTCTGGCGAGGCGTGCTGAGGTCACGGTAGGAGACGCGGACGCGCTGACCGTCGGGCAAGGACGTCAGGATGCTCTGCAGCGCGTCCAGGCTGGGGATGGGCTCGCCGTCGATGGCGTCGATGACGGCACCGGTGGGGATGCGCGCGCGCCTGAAGGCGTAGCCGGGCTCCACCAGCACCACGCCCTTGGCGGGCACGTTGTGGTTGCGCGCGAGCTGCAGGGAGGTGGTGTGCAGGATGGCCTGGGAGAACTCGAGGTAGCTCGTGGGCACCAGGGCATGGAGATCGTCCACAGGCAGCTCGACGCCGATCTGCTCGCCCCCTCGCTCGATGAGCACGCGCACGGTCTGGCCCACCCTGGCGTCCAGTTGGTCTTCTACGAGGTCGAAGCTGACGGCGGGGAGATCGCCGATGGTGACCAGGATGTCCCCAGGCGCCAGCTGCCCGTCGGCGGGACCGCCCGGGATCACCTCACGAATGACGAGCATCCCCGTGGCGCCCGCCTGGTGCGTCCGGACCAGGGTCTCGGTCTCAGGCCGCAGCCCCAGCCGCCGCAGCTCTTCGAAGGGCTCGAGGCGGTACACGGCTTGCAGAGTGCCCCGGGCCACAGGCTCGTCGTTGCGAAGCTTCTCGAGCACGCGCTTGGCACGGTTGACCGGGAGGTAGAAGCTCGAGGCGGCGCTGCGGCTGCCCCCGGCGTTCAACGCCACCACGGCGCCACTGACGTCCACGACGGGCGAGCCCGATGAGCCCCCGGAGGTGGAGGTGGCGGCCTGGTAGTAGAAGGTGTTGGCGTCGTTGTAGGAGCTCTGCCCGTAGAAGGGCGCGGGCCGGTCCAGCCGCGCCAGGGTGCCATCGAGGATGGAGAGCTTCTCGCCGGCGTCGTTGCCCATCACCCGGATCTCGACGCCCACCCTGGCCCGCTCGGGGGCCAGCTCGAGCTCCTCGAGCTCCATGAAGCGCACCTTGGAGGGGTCGAAGCGGTAGAAGCCGAAGTCGTGCACCGGGTCGCGGTAGATGGCGTGGAGCTCGACCTCTTCGTTGTCCTGGAAGATGCCCCGAGCGCGCACCGGGCCCACGTGGACCATGTGGCGGTTGGTGAGCACCAGGCCCAGATCCTTGTCGACGACGAAGCCGGTGCCTTGGGAGGAGGAGGCGCCCTCGGTGTCCAGTGAGCGGGTGACCGATAGCTGGATGGACAGCACCGAGTTGGTGACCCGAGACACGGTCTCGGCCCAGGGGTCCCGGGGCGCGCGTCGCGCATGGGCCGGCCAGGGCGCCGCCAGCAAGGCCATCAAGAAGAGACAGAAGGAGGCGCGGACGAGGGCTTGGACGGGTGCACGCATGGTGCCCCCATAGCCCGTTCGCGGCGGGCTCAGGGGGCTTCCATGATCAGTGTCGCGACAGGACCGCGATGGCGTCGACCGCGGCGCTGCGGACCTCGGGGTCCACATCCTGCATCCGGGCTCGGAGCACCGGCAAGGCGTTGCGGGCCCGCAGGTCGGTGAGGGAACGGCATGCTTCGGCCCGCACCTTGGGGGAGGGGTCGTTCAGCGCGCGCTCGACCGCCGGCAGGGCGTCGTGGCTCTCGGTGAAGCCCAGCAGCTGAACCAGCAGGTAGCGCACGCCGTCGGTGTGCGCGCCGCAGGTGTAGCCTTCGATGAGATCGGGCAGCGCTTGCTCCCGATCGAAGAGGATGGCGTCGAACGCCTTGTCCACCTGGTGCGGATCGTGATCGCCCAGGCGTCGGAACAGATCCGAGTAACGTGGCCGCATGTTGGCTCTCGATGAAATCTTGGGGGAAAGGTCGGCTTAGGCCGGAGGGGAAGCTGGCGGGGGAGGGGGGGAGGCACGCTGGGGGAGGGGGGCGCGGGCCACGTTTTTTATACCACGATTCGGGGCCTTGGGGGATGCCCGATCCGGGTTAATACTCCGGCCCCCTGGAGAGCCATGAACCTGCTCCTGTCCAACGACGACGGCATCTCGGCTCCTGGCCTCGCGGCCCTCGAACACGGCCTCGGCCCGCAGGGGACCTGCTGGGTCATCGCGCCGGCTGGGGAGTACAGCGCCGGCAGCCACGCCCTGAGCTTGCACCGCCCCCTGCGGGTCACGCCCGCCGGCGAGCGCCGCTTCGCGGTGGACGGCTCTCCCGCCGACTGCATCTACCTTGGGCTGGCGCACTTCGTGCCCGAGAGGCCCGCGGCGGTGGTCTGCGGCATCAACCGCGGCGCCAATGTCAGCCTGGACGTCTATTACTCGGGCACCGTCGCCGCGGCGCGCGAGGCCGCCATGTGGGGCGTCCCCGCGGTGTCGGTCAGCCTCTTCACCGACGGCGGTGGGGCCCAAGGGGAGCTGCACTGGGCCACCGCAGCCCACTTCGCCAGCCGGGTGGTGGGTGAGGTGCTGGCCCGCGGCATAGGCTTCGAGGGCTCGCTGAACCTCAACGTCCCCAACCTGCCCCTGGCGGAGGTCCGCGGCCTGCGAGTGGCTCGCCTGGGGCGGCGCCACTGGAGCCGCGTGGTGGACGCGCGGAGAGACATCAAGGGTCGGCCCTACTTCTGGATCGGCGGCCACCACCAGGGCTTCGACGACATTCCCGACAGCGATGGCCCCAACATCCAGCAGGGCTGGGCTACCCTGACCCCCCTGCGGCTGGACTGCACCGACGAGCCCATGCTCAGCGAGCTGGCCGCCTGGGATACCGTCTGCACGGAGCGATAGAACCATGGCAATGCACATCTTCTGGATGGTCCTGCTCACCTTCCTGCCTACGCTCGAGCTGCGCGCCTCGATCCCCTACGGCTACCTGATGCTCTCGCAGGACGGGCAGCTGCACTGGGCGGCTGTGGCCGCGCTGTGCATCGTGGCCAACTTCCTGTTGGCGCCGCTGGTCTGGTTCTTCGTCCACTACGTGATGGAGTTCTTCCTGCGCGTGCCCTTCATCAAGCGCATCTACGACTGGGCGGTCAAGCGCGCCCAGCGCAGGGTCGAGCCCTATGTGCGCAAGTACGGCACGGTGGGGCTGGCGCTGTTCATCGGAGTGCCCCTGCCAGGATCCGGCGTCTACACCGGCTGCCTGGGGGCCTACCTGCTCGGCTACCGCTTCCGCGACTACCTGTGGGCCTCCGCCCTGGGCGTGCTCATCGCTGGTGCCGTGGTCACCGCCCTGGTGGTCAGCGGCGCCGAAGCCTTCATCTTCTTCAAAGACCCGACGCATCTGCCCGGTTAGGCACTTCGTCCCAGCAAGACTCACAGGAGCGCAGCATGTCCGATCTCCAGCAGCGGCTCGACGCCACCATCCGCGACATCCCCGACTTCCCCAAGCCTGGCATCCTGTTCAAGGACATCACCCCCGTGCTGTCCGACCCCGGCCTGCTCGGAGATGTCATCGACTACCTGGCCGAGCTGTACCACGACAAAGACATCGACGCGGTGGTGGGCATGGAGTCCCGCGGCTTCATCTTCGGCACCCCGCTGGCGCTGTCCCTGGGGACGGCCTTCGTGCCGGCCCGCAAGCCAGGCAAGCTGCCCTACAAGAGCGTGGGCTACGAGTACGAGCTCGAGTACGGCACCAACCGCCTCGAGATGCATGTGGACGCCATCAAGCCCGGCCAGCGCGTGCTCGTGGTGGACGATCTGCTGGCCACCGGCGGCACCGCCGACGCTACCTGCAAGCTCATCCGGCAGCTGGGCGGCGAGGTTGTGGCCTGCTGCTTCGTGGTGGAGCTGGGCTTCCTCAACGGCCGCGAGAAGCTCGGCGACGTGCCCGTCGAGAGCGTGATCATCTTTTAGCCGCCCAGGATGCGGGGCAGGGCGGCGATCACCGCCTGCTCCAGGTCCTCCCGGCTGCCGTCGTTGTGGATCACCAGATCGGCCAGCTGCTCCTTGCGGGCGGCTGGCAGCTGCGCGACCAGCCACGCCTGGGCTGCGTCCGGCTGCATGCCGCGATCGGCCACCAGCCGCTGCACCTGCAGCTCAGGGCTGCAGCTGACCACCACCAGCATGTCGTAGAGCCGCTCCTGGCCAGTCTCCACCAGCAGGGCCGCCTCGACCACCGCGGTGCCCACCCCCAGGCTGGCCTGCGCCTCCAGCCAGGCCTGGATGTGTGCGTAGATGGCAGGGTGGGTGAGACCGTCGAGGTCCAGGCGGGCGACGGGGTCCGCGCGGATGATGCCCCCCAGGGCCTCACGGTCCAGGCTCCCGTCGGCGGCCAGCACGCCGGCACCGAAGCGCTCGCAGATGGCGTCCAGCAGCGCGCAGCCGGGCTGCACAAGCTGGCGCGCTACAGCGTCGGCGTCGATCACCGGCAGCCCGTTGCGCCGCAGCAGTCGAGCCACGGTGCTCTTGCCGGAGGCGATGTTGCCCGTGAGCCCAACGGAGCGCATGGTCAGGGCGTCATGACCGCGACGGGCCCGATGGTCTCGAGGGCATCCAGGGCCTTGCGCTGCGCCCTGCGGTTGGCCTCGCTGCCAGGCTGGACCATGGCCTCGAGCTCCGGGATCGCGGGCTCGTAGGCCAGCTGGCCCAGGATCCATGCGCAGTGGTGGGCCACGTTGCGGCTGGCGAGCGCCTGGATGCAGGCGGGCGCCACCAGCAGCTCGAAGTCGTCCAGGGCGGCCAGGGCGTCGATCTGCCGCAGGGTGCCCTCGCGGCGCTCGGAGTCCGCCAGGGCCACACGGAGCCGCGAGCGCAGGGTGCGCGCCGCGTAGAGCCGGTCGCTCCGGTCCTGGCCGGTCAGATCATGGATGTAGCGCTCGTTGGAGGTGTCGATGGGGGCGTGGCTCTGTGCTTGCTGCATGCGGCTGCCCGACCCCAGCAACAGGGGCAGCAGCAGCGGGAGGAGCCAACCGCGGCCCAGGGGAGCTCTGCTACTGGGCATCGTCGAACTTCTCGATGTAGCGGAAGATGGTGCGAGGGTCGACGCCCAGGTCCCGTGCGGTCTGGGCCTTGTTCCAGTTGTTGACCTCGAGCACCTCGCGCACGTAGCCCATCTTGAACTCTTCCTCGGCCTCGGCCAGGGGCTTGATGTGCCGGCGATCGCCGTCGGCCAGGCCGAGATCGGTGGTGTTGAGCAGCGCCCGATCGCTCATGATGGCGGCGCGCTTGACCCTGCTCTCGAGCTGTCGCACATTGCCGGGCCAGTAGTAGCCCTTCATAGCCTTGATGCACTCGTTGGTGAAGCCTTGGGCCCTGGAGCTGTACTGCTCGGCGTACTTGTTGAGGAAGAACCGGGCCAGCAGCGGGATGTCGTCGCCCCGATCCCGCAGGGGAGGCAGGCTCACGGTGACTTCGTTGAGGCGGTAGAAGAGGTCTTCGCGGAAGCGGCCCGCCTTGATCTCGACCTCGATGTCGCGGTTGGTGGCGGCGATGACGCGGATGTCGATGGGGCGGGGTTGGAGCTCGCCGACCCGTTCGATCTTGCGCTCCTGCAGCACCCGCAGGAGCTTGACCTGCAGGTTCATGGGCATCTCGCTGATCTCGTCCAGGAACAGCGTGCCGCCTGCGGCCGCCTCGAACTTGCCCATCTTGTCGGTGACCGCCCCGGTGAAGGAGCCCTTCTTGTGGCCGAACAGCTCGCTCTCGAGAAGATTCTCGGGGATGGCGCCGCAGTTGATGGACACGAAGGGCTTGCGGGTGCGCTCGGAGAGACGGTGCAGATCGAGGGCCACCAGCTCTTTTCCGGTGCCCGTCTCGCCCAACACCAGCACCGAGATGTCGGTGGGCGCCACCCGGCGCAGCACCTTGAACACGGCCTGGATGGGATCGCTCGAGCCGATCATCTCGCCCTGGCCGGACTTGCGCAGCTGCTGGCGCAGGTTGCGGTTGGTGGTCTTGAGCTCGTTGAGCATCAGGGCGGTGTGCACCAGCAGGGAGGCCTGGCTGGCGAAGACGTGGAGCAGGTCGAGGTCGCGCTTGGTGAACAGGTCGGTGACCTTGTCGTTGCCCAGGTAGAGACAGCCCAGCAGGTCGTCCCGGTAGAGCATGGGGACGCACATGACCGAGGACAGGCGCAGGTCGACCACGGACTTGGCGTGGGCGAACTGGGCGTCGTGCATGGCGTCGCTGACGATCAGCGGCTTGCGGGTGTGGACCACGCGCTCGACGATGCTGTCGGAGATGCGCGCCACCGCGGTGGAGTCGTCTTCGACATTGTGGCTGGCGGCCAGGTTGCGCTGACCGTCCTGCATCAGGATCACGAAGCCCTTCTCGGCGCCGGTGAGGAGCACGACCGCCCGCAGCAGCTTGCGGAACAAGGCCTGCGGTGAGGTGTCGCGCATCAGCTCCTGGGAGAAGTCCACCAGCTGCTTGAGGGCGTCGATGGTGTCGGGCTGGTCTGCGGCGGCGTCGGGGGCGGGTTGGCCCTCCATGAGGGTGAGCTCGTAGCGCCCGAGCAGCGCGCGGTCGCCGTAGCCGAGATCTGTCTGGCGCGTGCGCTTGCCGTTGACGTACAGCTCGTTCGAGCGGTCCAGCACCGAGATGGAGTAGCCCTGGCCGCTCTTGATGAGGTTGGCATGCGTGGCGGCGACGGTGGGGTCGCTCAGGATCACGTCGTTGCCATCGCGGCGGCCGATGGAGTTGATGGGCTTGCGGAGGACGACCTCGTTGGAGGTGCCGTGCATGGTGTCGAGGATGCGCAGGTACGCCATGAACTCTCCGTTGACACAGCGATTCCTTGTATCCCGTTCACCCCCTGGCCGATGAGCCCGTTCCCGATCCCTAGAAGCTCAGCTCCCACCGCACCGAGCCTGGCCCGATCATCAGCTCGCTGGTGGTGTGCTCCGTTGCCCATGCATCGCGGGCCGCGCGCTGGTCGGCGCGCCAGCGCACCGAGGCCTCGACCGTGCCCGTGATCCAAAGGGCCGTGAAGGCTCCGCCCAGGGCCCAGTTCCAGCTCCGCATGGCCACCAGGCGGCTGTACTCGGGCTCCTCGGCCGCGCTGTTGATGTACAGGGGGATCCCGGTACCCAAGGTGCCAGCCAGTGTGCCCACCTGGCCCGCAGCCAGCAGGGCGAACCAGCCGAAGCGTCCCTGGCGGGCCTGGTGGATGCCGAACGGGGTGTAGCCCGTCCAGTGCATGGCGTGGAACTCGGGGGGCAGGGGGATGGGGTCGGGCAGCTGGGGTGGAGGATCGTCGGGACCCATGGCCAGGGTGGCGGCGCGGACCATTCCGAAGAAGTCCAGCACGTCGGGGGGGTGCTCGTAGGGATCGAGCTGGTGCTCCCGGTCGGCCTCGAGGATGGCGCGGAAGGTGTCCCAGGCCTGAGAACGGTTGCCGTCGGCCAGCAGGATCTCGCCGAGGTAGACCCGGGCTTTGATCTTGAGCTCCAGATCCTCGATGGCGGGATCGTTGAGCAGGCTGATCAGCGTGGCGCGGGCCTGGGCGTGGTCACCAGAGCGGTAGAGGCGGATGGCGAAGGCCAGGCGCTCCTGCCCCATCACCGGCAGCTCCTGAGCCAGGAGCGCCGTGGGGTTGAAGATCAGTAGGAGTGCCGGGAGCCAGCGCATGCCATCGGGAGGTTAGCCGCCATTCGGAACCCGGTCAATCGAGTGGAGAGTCGCGGGACGAGGGGGCCGCGCCGAGGAAATGGGAGGCGCGGTGAGCCCTCGCTACTCCTCGGCGTTTTCGGCTTCGGCCTTGGACTCGAGGGTGAGACCCTTCATGCCCAGCGCCACCTCGAGCACCTCCTCCATGCGGGAGGCGAAGTGGAACTGCATCTCGTCCTTGACCTCGTCGGGGACCTCGTGGTGCACGTCCTTGCGGTTCCACTCGGGCAGGATCACGGTGGTGATCCCGGCGCGATGGGCAGCCACGATCTTCTCCTTGACGCCCCCGATGGGCATCACCGCGCCCCGCAGGGTGACCTCGCCGGTCATGCCCAGGGTGGGGTCGACGGGGATCCCGGTGAGCAGGCTGGTGAGGGCGGTGACGATGGCGATGCCGGCGGAGGGGCCGTCCTTGCCGATGGCACCCGCGGGCACGTGGATGTGGATGTCGTTGTTCTCGAACAGATCCTCGTCGATGCCCAGCTCGGTGGCCATGGCGCGGACGTAGGAACGAGCCACGCTGACGCTCTCCTTCATCACCTCGCCCAGCTTGCCGCTCAGGTGCAGCGCGCCCTTGCCCTTGAAGCGGGTGGCTTCGATGAAGAGGATGTCGCCGCCGGCGGCGGTCCAGGCCAGGCCGGTGGCCACGCCGGGGACGGCCACGCGCTGGGCGATCTCATGGAAGTGCTTGACGGGACCTCGGATCTCCTCGATGCGCTCGGGGGTGATGAGCGCCGTGCCTTCCTGCTCGTCGGAGGCCACCAGCTTGGCGACGGCCCGGGCGCAGGCCGCGATCTCGCGCTTGAGGGCGCGGACGCCCGGCTCGCGGGTGTAGGAGGAGATGATGTGCTTGACGCCTTCCTCGGTGAACTCGACGTTCTCGGCGCTGAGGCCGTGGTCGTCGAGCACCTGGGGGATCAGGTAGTCGTTGGCGATGTGCAGCTTGTCGCGCACGGTGTAGCCGGAGACGTACAGGACCTCCATGCGGTCGTACAGGGGACCGGGGATGCCCTCGGGCCAGTTGCCGGTGGCGATGAACAGCACCTTGGACAGGTCGAAGGGGACGTCGAGGTAGTGGTCGTTGAAGGCGTGGTTCTGCTCGGGATCGAGCACCTCGAGCAGGGCCGAGGACGGGTCGCCCCGATGGTCCTTGCCGAGCTTGTCGATCTCGTCGAGCACGAAGACCGGGTTGTTGGTGCCCGCCTTCTTCATGCCCTTGATGATCTTGCCGGGCAGGGAGCCGATGTAGGTGCGGCGGTGGCCGCGGATCTCGGCCTCGTCGTGCACGCCGCCCAGGCTGATGCGGACCATCTTGCGGTCCAGCGCCCGCGCCACGGAGGTGGCCAGGGAGGTCTTGCCGACGCCCGGGGGGCCCACCAGGCAGAGGATGGGGCCCTTCATGTCCTGCTTGAGCTTGTGGACGGCCAGGTACTCGATGATGCGCTTCTTGACCTCTTCGAGGCCGTAGTGGTCTTCGTCGAGGATGGCCTCGGCCCGCTTGAGGTCGTGGTGGTCTTCGGTGGAGATGTTCCAGGGCAGCTCGATGAGCCAGTCGATGTAGGTGCGCGAGACGGTGAACTCGGCGGCGCCCGGGTTCATCCGGGACATGCGCTTGAGCTCCTTGAAGGCGACCTTCTCGACCTCCTCCGGCATCTTGGCGTCACGGATGGAGGTCTCGAGCTCTTCGAACTCTTCCTGGCGCTCGTCGGTGTCGCCCAGTTCTTTCTGGATGGCCTTGAGCTGCTCGCGCAGGAAGTACTCCCGCTGGGCCTTGGCCATCTCGCCCTTGACCTCGGTCTGGATCTTGTTGGACAGCTCCAGGACCTGGATCTCCTTGTCCAACAGCTCGACCACCGACTCGATGCGCTCGCGGGTGTCGAAGGTCTCGAGCAGGCTCTGTTTTTCGTCGACCGCGATGCTGAGGTTCGAGGCGACGATGTCGGCGAGGATGCCCGGGTTGTCGATGGAGCGCACCAGGAAGCCCGCCTCGGACGGGATCTGGGGGGAGAGGTCGATGATCTTCTGGGAGAGCTCGCGCAGGTTGCCCAGCAGCTCATCGAGGCTGGCGTCGTGCTCGGTGGGCTCCTCGAAGACGTCGGCCTCGATGCGCAGGTAGGGCGAGGTGTGGTTCCACTTGCGCACCTTGATGCGCGCCAGGCCCTGGATGATCACGTTGAGCTTGTTGCCCGGCATCTTGACCGACTTGAGCACCTTGACCACCGTACCGACGGTGAAGAGGTCGTCGGGATCCGGGTCCTCGTTCTCGGGCTCCTTCTGGGAGAGGATGCCCAGGAGCTTGTCCTTCTCGAGGGCCTTCTCGATGGCCAGCAGAGACTTGTCGCGGCCCACGTTGATGGGGAACGCCAAGACCGGGAAGATGACGGTGTTGCGGATGGCGAGGACGGGGAGATCGAGCTCGCCAGGCAGGCCCGGGTTGCTGTCGCTGCTGGAGCCGTTGGAAACCATGGTTCACTCCGCGGTGGAGGTGATGGCCTACTGCTGTGCGTGCAAGCGCTGGCCAAGGGTGGAGACATATCCCCGAGGTCATCTAAATCAAGAGGCAGAACGCGGCTGGTGTGATGCAACCGGGAGCCCACCGCGGTCCAGGCTGGCTTAGCGCCCATTTCCCGGAGTGTGTTCTCGCTGGCTGGGCTCATGCCCAGGGAGGCGTCCTTGGGCTTGGAGGAGCTCCTCGTAGCTGGGTGGCCCCTCGATCTCCCAGCTGCGCTCGGCCAGGCGCTCGGGGCTCGGGGCCAGGGCTGCGGGGCTCTGCGCGCCTCCCTGCAGGTCCCAGACCACCAGGGCGCCCTCGACGGCTGTGGGAGGACCCAGGGCCTCGCTGATGGCGTCGGTGGTGAGAAAGGGGAGCCGCTCGAGGGCGGCGGGATCGAGGGCGACCGAGCTGTCGCCCCGGGGCCCTCCGGGCAGGCGGTCGCGGTTCTCGGCTTCCACCAGATCCCGGTGCAAGACCACCCAGCGGAAGCCCTCGCCCTGAAGCTGCAGCAGGCCCCGCTGGGTGGCGGGGGGCTCGGCGCGCTCGGGGTCGATGGTGGCGCGACGCAGGAAGCGGATAAGGTCGATCTTTACCCTGGCCTCGAAGCCTTCGGGCCACAGCAGGCGGGCGTTCTCGCCCATACCGCCGAAGATGGGCTGGCCGTGGACGGTCTGCCAGATGATGGCCGGTTGGTTGATGCCGAAGGGCAGGTGGATCAGGGCGCCGCCCTGGTCCCCGATCCAGGTGAACACGGCCGGTGGCTTCACGTCTCGGGTGACGAAGGGCCAGCAGAGCTGGCGGTGCTGGCTGGTGAGGTTGGCGCTCAGGAGGAGCGCTGCCAGGAGCAAGGGACCCCAGGCCGCCAGCTGTCGGCGTGGTGACGCGGCCAGCCCGCGCATGAGGGGGACCAGGGCCGCACCGACCGTGGCGGACAGCACCAGGAAGACCATCACCACCAGGCGGTAGGGGAACCACAGGCGGTCGAGGAAGGGGACGGTGTTGTACAGCAGCAGGTAGGGGTACCAGGGGGTGCTCTGACCCGGCCCGACAGGCAGGGCGGGCCCTATGGCCACCACCAGCAGCAGCGCCGCCGCGCCGAGCCAGCGCAGGCGGTCCGGCCCGCGCCAGGCCACCAGGGCGATGACCGCCAGCCAGCTGACATGGCCCAGCATGGGGGCGCCCCAGCGCTCCATCATCCAGTAGCCGTGCAGCTGGGTGGCCACGTTGTTGTGCAGCGCCTGGGGTTGAGCGAAGAGCCCGCCCCCGCCGATGAGCCCAGGCACGGCCCCTGATCTGGCCTCGATGGCCATGCTCACCACGAAGGGCGAGACCAGCAGCAGGCAGACCCCGGCCGCGGTGGCGTAGCGCGCCAGCAGCCGTGCGCGCAGGGGGCTGCGGGCCAGGGCCCAGGCACCAAGCCATGCCCAGAGCAGCAGCTGGAAGTAGCCCATGAACCAGTAGACCAGGGCCTGCAGGGCAGTGAGCGCGCCCGCAGCCAGGGCGTCGCGATGGCGAGGGGCGGGGCCCTCGAGGGCCAGGAGGCGGTCCAGGGCCAGGGGCAGGAACCAGAGGAAGGCCTGGGTGGGGCGGCCGGCGGTGATCTCGAAGAGGGAGAAGGAGCAGGCCTGCCACAGGCCCGTGGCAACGAAGGCGGCCACGGTGGCCTGCCCGCCTCCCAGGGCCTGGCTCCACCAGGGGGTCTGGCTGGCCGAGCCGGCGAAGCGGGCGGCCAAGGGGCGGAAGCTCAGGGCGTTGCCCAGCAGGATCACCGCCACGAAGACGGGCTGGTAGCGGGGGAAGCGAAAGACCCACTGGAAGGGAGCCGAGAGGGCGGCATCCACGAAGTTGTTGCCCGTGTGGGCGAAGATGTCTTTGCCCAGCGGGTGGAAGAACAGGTCGGTGAAGCCGGGGTCGTGCAGGTGGGCGATGCAGTCCTGGATCCACCAGTAGAACCAGAGGGTCCCGTACAGGTCCACGCCGTCCCCCACCACGTGGCTGCCCCGCACCAGGGCAGGAGCCACGGCCACCACGGCCACGGCGGCATAGAAGCCCAGCTCGAGCCAGCGTGGAAGGGTGGGATCGCGGGAGGCTCGAGGCATGGGCTGAGCCTATCGGGCCGGGGCTTGCAAGAGAAGCGATTTGAACATATGTTCAGTATATGTCCACCAGCCGCGCCAACGCCCTCGCCGAGCTGCGCCGGACCCTGTCGTCCCAGGGGGCGCTGGTGGATCCCGCGCCTCCTGGAGGTGTGCCCACAGGCTTCGCGTCCCTCGACGCTACGGCTGGCTGGCCCGCTCCAGGGCTGGCCGAGCTGTGTGGGCTGCCAGGCTCTGGTCGCCTGGGGCTGCTCATGCCGCTGCTCGTCCGCAGCACGCGCGCGGGGCGCTGGGTGGCCATCATCGACGTGCTCGGACGCCTGCATCCACCTGGGCTGGCGGGCGTGGCCTGGTCGCGCCTGCTGGTGGTGCGCCCCGGGGCCGAGCGGGCCGTGTGGGCGGCCGAGCAGCTGGCGGCCTCGGGGGCTGCTCCGGTTGTGGCGCTGCTCGATCCCATGCCCGTGGGGCGTGCGGGCTATCGCCTGCTGCGCGCGGCCGAGCAGGGCAGCAGCACCGTGGTGGTCGTAGGCGAGCGCAGTGAGCAGTCGCTCCCCGCCAGCCTGCGCCTACAGGCCCTGGGGCAGAGCCCCGGCACCCTCCACGTCCGCGTGGTCCGGGCCCCCGGCCGCCACCTGCCGGGTCGGGAGCTCGAGCTGCCTGCTCCGGTGCCCTGGTCGCCTCAGTCGTCCAGCAGCGTATGCTCGATCAACGCCTGCAGGGCATCGCCGCGCTGTTGATACCAGGCGTGGGTGCTGGCGGTGACCAGGGCGACGCGCTCGCCCAGTCGGCCCAGGACGTTGGCGAAGACCAGGTCGGAACCCGTGCGCTGGGCCTGCTCGCGGGCGATGGCCACCAAGGCCTGGTCGCCGGTGTCGGGGGCGGCGGCCTTGAAGCTCACCAGGACCAGATCCGGACCTCCCCAGGCGCGGACCTGATCGAGGATCTTGGGGGTGGGGCCAAGGGACAGCTCCCAGCTGGCCTTGCCGCTCGAGACCTTGCCAGCGCTGGCCCGGGGGGCGTAGTCCCCCACCGCGGCTGCATGCACGACGATGCCCCGGGGATTGGCGCGCACCCAGCGCTCCATGCGCGCCATCAGATCGTCGGTGCTCTCGAACAGCTCGGTGGACTCGATGCCGGCAGCCGTGGCACGCAGCTGGGCCTGAGGGCTGGCGAGCAGGTGTACGGCGTGGTCGGGCTGCAGGGCCTGGGCGAGGGCTACACCTGTGCCGCCGCTCGAGTTCGCGGTGATGCAGCGCATGCTGTCGATGGGGTTGCGGGTGGCCCCTGCGGTGACCAGCACGGGTCGCCGCCCCCAGCGGCCCGGGTGTACCGAGGCGGCCAGGCCGTGACCGCGCAGCTGGGCGGCGATGGCCTCGAGCCGGGTGCGACCCAGCGCCCTGCAGGCGGGGTCTCGCGGCGCCCGCGCCACGGTGGTGACCTGGACCTCCCGGACTCGGCCTCCGCTCTGGACCACCTGCAGCAGGCGCTGCACCCAGGCGTGGATCTCGGCGGCGGTGGGCGCCTGGCCGTGGAGCTCGCTGAACAGGCTCTGGACGACCACCGGGCGCTGGCGGGACGCCAGCATCAGGTTGTCCAGGATGCGCTCGAGGGGGACCGTGCTGCAGTTGATGCGCTGGTAGGCCTGGGGTGTGCCGGCGTCGAGCTTGAACCACAGCTCTCCGCCCAGGGCGTGGAAGCGCGCCAGCGCCAGGCGCCCTGTAGGGGTGTGGAACCCCGAGCCGTTGCTCAGGAGCCGTAGCGGTACGCCCTCGAGCCGGTGCCGGGCTCGGGCCAGCCCCACCATGGCCACCGCGGCGGCCAGCTGTGGGCTGGTGCTGGGCTCACCGTCGCCGGCGAAGGCGATGTCTGCGACCCGGCGCAGCTCGTCGCGGACGGTGTCGAAGGGTGGGTGCTGCCACAGCTTGCCGGACCCCACCAGCCCCAGCAGCGCCTCGAGCTCGGAACCCAACCGGTCCAGCAGGACTGGCACGGCCTGCGGGGGGGCGCTGCGCTCCACCTGGCAGTAGCGACACAGGAAGCTGCAGTCGCGGCCCGGGTTGAGGTTGAGCCCGATGGAGAGGCCCTGGGCCCTGCGGGACACCACCGCGTAGACATAGCGATTCTGCCCGAGTTCACGCCGGTGATCGCGGAAGTCCAGCACGCGGGCTTTGGTGGTCATGGCGGGAGGGGCGGGTGATCCCGCCGCTACTCTTCGCCTGCAGGCGGCTCGGTCACAGCCTCGCTGCCCGCCTCGCTGCCCGCCTCTAGGGCGGTGGCGTAGCGTTGCGAAGCCTGGGGATCGGAGGCGATGGCCACCAGCATGGTCTCCCAGCCCTCGCTGGTGAGGTCGTGGGCCTGGAGTACGGCGCTGTGCTGCTCAGGGCGCTGCTGCAGCTCACCGGCCACCACGATGGCCAGATCCACGTCCACCGCCTCCACCACGCTCTGGCTGAACGCCATCACGGGCTCGGGAGGTGGGCTTGGTTGCTCGGGGGGCACGGGCGAGCCGCATCCCCCGAGGAGCACGATCAGGAGGCCGAGCATCACGACCTTCGGACTACTTGCTGGACTTCTTCGAGGAGCTTCCGCCCGAGGAGCTCTTGCCACCCGAGGAGCTCTTGCCGCCCGAAGAGCTCTTGCCGCCCGAGGAACTGCCACCCGAGCTCCGGCCGCTGCTGGTGGAGCCGCTGGTGCGGACCACCGGGGTGGTGGTCGTCGGGGTGGTGGTGGTGGGCTTGTCTTCGACCTCTTCCTCGACGTCAGCTGCGTTGGCCTGCTGGTCGTCGGGCACGGGGGCGGTGACGGGGGGAGGAGGGGCCACGGGGGGGGGAGGAGGAGGCTCGGTGGGGACGGCCTGAACCTCGACAGCTTCGTCAGCGTCGCCGCCGCCACAAGCGAGTGCGAAGCCGAGCAGCAGGGAGAACGCGATGAGGAGACGGAGTCTCATGGGACACTCCTGGTGTGGGAGAGAGAGGGGTTTCAGAGCCGTGGGATTCGACACCTAGGCGATAATCCACTGTTCGAACCACGGCCACGCATGCACGCTGTGTATCAGCCGAGATCGACCACCCTGCCGAAGCCGGGGATCTCGTCGCGAAGCAGAGCCTCGACACCCATCTTCAGGGTCATGCCCGCGCCGGGACAGCCTCGGCAGGCGCCTTGAAGCCGCACGTGCACGTCGGCGCCGCGGATCTCCACCAGCTCGATGTCGCCGCCATCAGCGCGCAGGGCGGGTCGGACCTGTTGGTCGATCACCTGCTGCACGAGCGCCGCGTCGAGGCTGGGCGCCTCGATACTGGGCGCTTCGATACTGGGCGCTTCGATACTGGGCACGACGCCCTGTGCATCGGCGCCTGGGGGGCCGGCTGGGGGGCTCGGGCGCGGGATCGGCGGTGTGGTCGTGGGCTGGGGAGAGCGGCCCAGGAGCCGACGGAAGCCGGCGGAGAGCTTGTCGCGAATCATGAGCTCCTCAGCAAAGCGCGCCGACGCCCGAAGGCGCCGGCGCAGCTGAAAGTGGGACGCTTAGGGCTTGGTGGGGATGCCGGCGGCCTGGGCGGCGGCCATGATGGCGTCGCGCTGGCTCTCGTAGAACAGCCAGTGGGCCACGAAGACCATCGGGGCGGCGAGGAAGATGGGCAGGTAGCAGCACAGGGCGGCCAGGAAGACCACGATCATCGCGGCGATGTAGAACATGATGATGGCGCCGATGTTGCTCTTGGCGTGGGCCAGCGAGGCCTTGGCGGCGTCGAAGGCGGCGAACTTGCCTTCAGCGGCGAGCATGGGCATCCAGAAGAGGAGCAGGGCGACGACGGGGGCGCCGACGAAGCACAGCAGGGAGCCGAGGGAGATGCCGCCGACCCACACGATCACGGCGACCAGGTCGTCCATGAAGTTGTCGAAGTTGAAGAGATCACCGATGGAGGGGCCTTCCTGGCGCACGATGGCGTTGCGCACGGCGCGGTAGGCGTTGGGCATGAGGATGACGCCGAGGCCGCCGGTGAAGGAGTTGAAGATGCCAAAGACGAGGATGAAGATGATCCAACCGACGAGGTTGGCCTTCACGATCGGCCAAGCGGCCTTGAAATGATCGAACATGGATGACTCCTGGGGACCGGCTCGGCCGGGATGGAAGTAGGCGTTTATCGCGCGACGCGCGGCATGGTAGCGGTCGCGGCCGCTCAGTGCAAGGTGGACGATTCCGCGGGCTCGGCGGGGGTAGTTTCCTGGGCAGAGGCGGCGGGTGCGCGCCGGAGGATGAGGTCTCGCACCGCCTGCATCGTGAGGCGCGCCGAGCGCTTCACGTTCTTCGAGATGACCAGATCGGGCACGGGGAGGTCGATGCCCACCGAGAGCCTGTAGATGATGTGGGTGCCGCCAGCCACGGGCAGCAACTGGATGTCAGCGTCGTAGCGGGTGAACGAGTCGGACTCGAGCAGGGTCTCGCGCCAGCCGCCGGCCGAGGGGCAGCGCTGGGTGCTGTAGTGCAGGGGTTCGAACAGACCCCGGGAGACAAAGCTGAGCTGCTTACAGCGGCCGCGAGCTTGCACGTCCATGGACTGAACGTCGGGGGTGAAGCCGACGAAGGTGTATGGATCATCGAGGATCGCCCTGACCTCTGCCTCGGTCGCAGGGACCAGCGTGCGGGTGATGATGGTGCCGGGCTCCTCGGTCTGGACCAGAGGCTCGTTGGGGGTCTGGGCCAAGGCGCCCGCACTCAGGGACAGCCCCGCCAAGACGCAGAGCAACCCTCGCGTCATGGGCGTCTGGGCACGTCCGATGGCTGCACTCACCTGCTCACTCCGTAGCTGCGTGAGTATAGCCTATGTGCTCCGTCCACGCTGATGGATCGAGCGTTCCAGCTCACTCCTGAACATCGTGTTCACAGGGTCCCATGGGGGGGCCGAAGACCTCCTCCACCAAGTCCACCATGGTGCCCCGGAATCGGTCGGCGTAGCGGGCATCCAGCAGGCGGGCCTTGACGCGCCAGCGCTTGGGATCGTCGGCTTGGCGGTAGACCTGCGGATCCTCGCCTGGCGCCAGGTAGGGGTTGAGCAGCACCAGCTCACGGATGGTGTTGCGGGCCTCGACCGAGGACCGGCAGGGCGGAACCAGCAACAGCACCGAGACGGGAGCGTACAGCTCGGGGTCCAGCTCGAGGGTGGCGCTAGTGAGCTTGCGGTTGGGGATGGCGATGTCGGCGCCCTCGTCCGTGCGCAGCCAGGTGACCCTGAAGGTCATGCGGGTGAGGGTGCCGGTGATGCCCTCGAAGCGCAGGCGTTGCCCGCTGCGGAAGCTGCGCTCGAGGGTGAAGATGAGCCCCACGAGCACGTCCTGGACGACCTCGCGCACCGACCAGCCGACGGCCAGGGCGGTGCCCACCAGCACGTAGGCTACCGCAGGTGACCAGGCGGCAGGCACCAGGTGGAGCAGGCCCAGGAAGGCGACCAGCAGGGCGCCGCTGCGGCAGATCACCACGACGGTCTTGAGCACGCCGGGCAGGATCCCGTGGGCCGCCAGGCGCCCCAGGGGGCGCTCTGCCAGGTTCGCCAGCCCTACGCAGGCCAGGGTGGCCAGCAGAAGCAGCAGCGCTCGCAGGAGGTTGGGCTTTGGGGGGCTGGGCAGGAGGGCGGCGGCCAGGTCGGCGGCCAGGTCCGGGCCAGGGGACACCGAGGCCGAGGGCGTCGCCGAAGGGGCCAGCTCGATGGCCTCTGGCGTGGGCGTGGAGACGATGGCGGGCGCCTGTGGGACCAGGACAGCGGAGGCGTGGGCAGGCGCAGGCTCTGGGTCTGGCGCAGGTGCCGGTGTTGGCGCTGAGGCTGGCTGGGGCTCCGGGACCGCGACATCCTGGGTCGCGGGCTCGGGTGAGGGCAGCGGGACAGGGGCGCTGGCCTGCTGGAGGGGCTGCTGCGGCGCGGGCTCGGGCGCCAGCTCGAGGACGGGCTGGGGGGCCGGGGCGTCGACGGCCGACACCGCCACATGGGGCAGAGGGGCGCTGTGAGTGGCGGGCTGCTGGGCGTAGGTGGGCGCGGCCAGCGCGAGGCCGACGGCGACGGAGAGGGTATGGAGGGCGCGCGTCATCCCATCAAGCTCCTCTCACGTAGAACCTGGTGGATGGCCCCCGCGAGCTCGGGGGCGAAGCGGTAGCAGCACTCGTCCACGCGTTGCAGCAGCCCGCTGTGCTCGAGCCGGGTGAGGTAGCCGGCGCTCCAGGTGGCCTCGGTGCGGAACTGGCGGGCGTGGTCCTCGGCGGTGATGCGGCCCTGGCGGGCCAGCTGCCTGAGGGTGATCAGGTCGTCGAGGGGCAGCCTGCGGATAGCCTCCAGGGGGGGCTCGGGCAGCCCGCCGATGGTGATGGTGTCGGTGCTGCTGCCGATGCCGGCGACCGCGGCGAGCCACAGCCGCAGGGCATCGCTGAGGATGCCGCCGGTGGCCTCGTGCAGCTGCTCGAAGAAGTGCCGCTCGTGGAGATCTTCTTCGGCCGCCTTGCGTGTGAGCAGCTCCTGCAGCCACCAGCCGAGGTGGCCCGTGGGACGCTGGAAGTGGAGACGATAGCCAGACATGGCGTGGCGCAGCAGCAGGGTGTTGCGCAGCTCGTCCACCGACAAAGCCCCCAGATCGAAGCGCTCGCAGAAGATGTCCTCGAGGGGCAGCACGCGCTTGGCGTAGGACCACACCGGCCGCTCGGTGCTGACGAGCCAGCCGTTGCCCCCGCGATCCGCGAGGACCCCGTCGATGAGGGCGCGCAGGGGGGCGAAGCCTCCGGGCCGAATGGTGAACAGCCAGTGCACGCCTTCGACGACCATGATGTCGCCGCGGCCCGCGCGCATGGGCGCCAGCAGCCGCTCCTCGACCTCTTCGACCGTGGCCTGGGCCTCGAAGCGGACGCGATGGATCGCCGCTTGCTCGGGCAGGCCCCGCAGCAGCGTGTTGATCACGGCGGCGTTGCCGATGCCCGCGACCCCCACCACGGCGACTGTACGGCTGGGGCTGCCGCGGCCCGTGAGGGTGCGGCGCACCCGCTCAACGTCAGCCTCCCTGCCCGCCAGCAGATCCCCGCCCTCGAGGCCCTGGTCGCTGAAGAGGCGACGGTAGACCGTGGGGATGGGGACGCGCTCGGCGGGGGGGGTGAAGGTGTGTGGGTGCTCCTTGGCCTCGGCCTCGAGGTCCCGCAGGCCCAGCACGGCCTGGACGCGAGCCAGGCTGCGTGGTCCGAGGGCCACGGTGAGCACCTGACCAAGCTGCTCCGCGGCGTTGACCAGCTCGCGCAGGGCGCCGTGCAGCTCGTGGCCTCCGGCCGAGGCGGCGTCCAGGGCCAGGCGCAGCTTGAGCTCGCTGTGTCGGCCCTCGACCAGGATGTCGGTGAGCCGCTCGAGGTTGCCCGTGACCGCCTGGCGCACGGCCAGACCGGCCTGGTCGGGGATGTCTTGTGCGGTGAGGTGGAGGGCGCTGGCGCGGTTGGCCAGGCGCTGCAGCGTGCCCACCAGCATGTCCCGCAGCAGCTCGATGGTCTCGTCCTCCAGGAGTTCGTCCGGGAGCACGTCCAGCTCGGCGCCAGCGAGATCGCTGTTGAAGGCCAGCACGCGCTGGACCTCGTCGATCCCAACGTAGGTCTCGTCGATGCGCGTCCGGATGGCGCCCAGGGAGACGGTCAGGTCGCGGCCGGCCTCGGCTTCCATGTAGGACCGCACCGCCTCGCGGAAGTGCAGGTCGCGGGTCTGGGGCCTGGGCGGGAAGCTGCGCCCGCGGGGGGCGGGCGGGTCCGTCACCACCAGGAAGCGGTCGGTGAGATCGTCGATCTCGGTGCTCAGGGCGCGCAGCAGCGGCCCCACGGCGCTCTCGTTCTTGAGGGAACCACGCAGCTTCTCTGCGATGGTCAGGATGTCGTGCACCGTGTGGGCAAGGGGGCCGGTGGCGTCCAGGATGCCCTGGCGGATGAGCTCGCGGCTGGGCTCGGGAGTCCCGAGGAGGGTGCGGAGCTTGGTGATGGAGGCGGGCAGCCCGGCGTCCAGGCGATCCAGCTGGGCCAGCAGGCGCCCACGGATGTCCCGCTCGAGGCCCGTGGCCGCGTCCTCGACCGCCTCGCGCACGTGGACGCGCAGCCGCACCATCTCCAGCTCCATGGCCAGGCTGCTGGCGATGCCCCGGGTGAGTTCCCTGGACACCGAGAAGCCTTCCTCGAGCTGCTTCAAGGCCTGCTCCCGCGCGTCGTAGATGCGGCTGAAGCGGTAGCGGGAGGAGGGCAGCTCGGGCGTGCCGGCGCTGTCCACCATGCCGATCAGCTCCCGATAGGCGCGGCCGAGGGCGGAGGCGGTGACGCGCACCGCGTCGTCGGCCATGCGGTCGACCTCGCGCGCGGCCAGGGCGAAGTCCTCCTCGACCTCGGTGCGGATGCTCTCCAGGGCCTGCTTGCGCTGCTCGAGATCGTAGTCCTTGTCCAGCAGGCTCTCGAGGGCCTGGTTGTAGGACTCGAACACCGCCCGCGCCCGCGCCAGCAGGTGGCGCTCTCCCATGGCGATCAACGCGGCGGCCTCGATCAGGTGGGTGGGGGCCACCCCCGACATGCAGTAGCGAGTGAGTGCGCGCAGCTCCACGACCCGGGTGTCTGCGGCCGGGCTGCCCAGGATGCCGAGCACACGCCGGCGAGCGCGGGCCCACCAGCGGTGAGCCGAGAGGCGCAGGGTGTCGTCCTCTCTCGCGTCGGCCCAGTGGGGATCGAGGGGCACCTCCAGGGCTTCGGGCGTGTCCTCGATGCTCCGGTCTACCTGATCCAGGATGTCCTGGAAGGTCCGCAGATCCTGGCGGAAGTCCGTTGTGGCCGCGCGGTCGAGCAGGAGCCGCTCCCAGCGACTGGCCAGCTCACCGCGCTCCCGGCGGATGGAGTTGCGCCATGCGTCGGTGTGCTCGGCGCCGACGGTCAGGGTCGTGTGCCGGTGAGCGCGCAGGAACTCTCGGCGCAAGAGGCCCAGGAAGCGGGCTGCCTGCTCGCGACGGCGGGTGATGGCGCCGGCTCGGAGGTCCCGCACGATGCCATGCAGGTTGCTCTCGAGGTGCTTGCAGAGGTGGCGCAGGCGGTCGGAGCGGGTGGTGGGGGGAGGCCCCCAGGCGTTGCGTCGGCTGCGGCCGGGCTCCGGCTGCCACTCGGGCAGGCGTTGATCGTGGTCCCGGGTGGCGTCGTCGTCGGGGGCGTCGGCCTCGTCCACCACCGCGCTGGGAGTCCCGTCGGGCCCCTCGCTGGCGGCGGTCGGGGCCTGGGCGACGCCCTGGCGCTTGGCGCGGACCTCGCCAACAAGCCCCAGCGCGCCCTGAAGCAGGGCAGGACCCACCAGCTCGTTGAGGCCGATGGTGGCCACGGCCAGGGTCTCGAAGGTGGCGCCCCAGCCGCCGAAGGCGTGGCCGGCCACCATGGCGAGGCTCAGTGCGATGCCGGCCTGCGGTCCGAAGGTCATCCAGCCGTAGCGCCCCAGGCCGTCGGGACCCCGGGTGAGCTGGGCTCCTAGGCGCGTGCCCAGCCAGAGGCTGACCAGGCGCCCGCCGAAGATCAACAAGGCGGCGGGCCAGAGCGTGGCCAGTGCGTCCAGGTGGAGCCCCGCGCCAGCGATGAAGAAGAAGACTACGTAGATGGGCAGCGAGAGCCGCTCCACCACGGCGAAGAGGGCGACGCTGCGGGGGGAGGCGTTGGCGAAGGTGAAGCCCGCCACGATGAAGACCAGCACGGGCTCGGTGCCCAGCTGCCCCGCCAGGTGAGTGACGACGAAGCACAGGCCGATCACCAGCAGCAGCAGGTGGGTGCCGACGAAGCGCAGGTAGGCCCACAGCACCAGGCCCAGCAGCAACCCCAGCCCGATGGAGCCGCCCAGGGTGCCGAGCACGTCAATGATCAGGCGTCCGTCGCCGGCGCTCGCTCCCACCAGGCGCTGGGCCATGGCCAGGGTGGCCGCGAAGACCGCCACCACCACCACGTTGTTGAGGATGGAGATGCCGAGCACCTTGTCGGTGACCGGGCCGCTGGCGCGCACGCCGTGGATGACCGCGATGGTGGCCGCGGGGGAGAAGGCGGCCGCGATGGTGCCCAGCAGCAGGGCCACCGCCAGGACCCGCGGGAAGCCGCCCTGCTGCAAGAAGTCCAGGCCGAGCCCTGGGATGGGCAAGGACAGCAGCATGACCAGCAGCCCGACGCCCAGCATCACGGCGGCGAACTGGGCCGCGATGACCCCGGCGATGACGCGGAAGCCGGCCTGCAGGTCCCGGATGCGGAGGGCGCCGCCCGCGCTGAGGCCGATCAGGGCCACCGCCAGGACGTTGAACAGCCCCAGGTCGCGGACCACCACCTGGTCGACCAGGCCCAGCACATAGGGCCCGCACACCAGGCCGGTGACCAGATACCCCGTGATGTGGGGCAGGCGGATGCGCTCGGCGAGCTCGCCCAGGGTGTAGGCGGCCAGGACGATGAAGCCAAAGGCCGCCATTGAAGCGGGGTTGACCGTCCCGTCGAGGGGCGAGATCACCAGGGGCAGCCCGGTCATGATGCCGAAGAGCACCGCGACGATGACGAGCTGTCGGAGCATGGGCTAGCGCTTCCAGAAGCGGGGGTTGAGCAGGGCGAGCAGGGTGAAGAACTCGAGACGACCCAGCAGCATCAGGCAGGAGAGTACCAGCTTGGCGGCCGGGGAGAAGAACCCGTAGTTGTCGATGGGGCCCACCAGGCCGAGGCCGGGGCCCACGTTGGCCACGCAGGCCAGGGAGGCCATGAAGGCGGTGGTGAGGTCCACCGGGTCGAGCGCGGCCACCAGCACCGCGCCCACCAGGAAGGTGAGCAGGTAGACGGTGATGAAGGCGAAGACCTCGGAGAGGGCGCTGGCGGGGTAGGGGCGACCATCCACCATCACCGGAGCGACCAGCTTGGGGCGATGGACGCGGCGGAGCTCGATGAGCAACACCTTCACGATGATGATGATGCGGATGACCTTCATGCCCCCCGCCGTGCTGCCCGCCGAACCGCCGACGAAGTAGCACAGGATGAGCATCAGGCGGGACAGCGCGGGGTAGACCTCGAAGTCGTCCGTGCCGAAGCCGGTGGTGCTGATCACGGCCGCCACCTGGAACGATGCGAAGCGGAATGCCTGTAGCAGGCTCTCCTTCAGGGGCCAGATGTTCAGCGCCACCACCACTACAACCAGGGCGTAGAACGCCAGGTAGACGCGCAGCTCGGTGTTCCTGAGCAGCAGGCGCCAGGAGCGCTTGTGTGATGCCTCGAAGATCAACCCGAAGTTCATGCCCGCGATGACCATGAACGCCACGATGATCATCTCGGCCGGCACGTTGTGGAAGCCGGCGATGGAGCTGTTGAGGGTCGAGAAACCCCCGGTGCCCATGGTGGAGAAGGAGTGGGCGATGGAGTTGAAGGGGTCCATGCCCGCCAGCATGAGCAGGAGGACTTCGGCCAGGGTGATGACCAGGTAGATGCGCCACAGGGCCTTGGAGGTGTCGCGGATGCGGGGCACCAGGCCCTGGCTGCGCGGCCCAGGTACCTCGCTGTGGTACATGTGCTTGCCGCCCACCCCAAGGGCCGGGAAGATGGCGACGAAGAGCACCACCAGGCCCAGCCCCCCCAGCCAGTGGGTGAGCAGGCGCCACAGGTGCAGCGGCTGGCTGAGGCGCAGCTCGATCTCGGTCAGGATGGTGGCGCCGGTGGTGGTGAAGCCGCTTGTGGCCTCGAAGATGGCGTCGGGCAGGGAGAAGTCAGCCCCCAACAAGAAGGGGAGCCCGCCGTAGGTGCCCAGGGCCACCCAGGCCAGCGCCACCACCAGCAGCCCCTGCCGGCGACCGAAGTTCTCGGTGGCCTCTCGGCGGGAGCCCCAGCGCAGCAGGAGCCCGCTGCCCGCCGTGATCAGGGCCGAGAGCACCATGGCCCAGACACCGGCCCAGCTGTCGGCGAAGAGCCGACCGACCACGGCGGTGCCCAGCATGAAGACCGCCAGCACGATGAGCAGCGCCCCCAGCGGCCGCGCAGCGCCCACGAGCAGGCGGACCTGCTGGGCGGTGACGCGACGACGGGAGTGCCTCGATCCCATGTCAGAACGACCGCTTGCGGAAGAGGCGCTCTACGCTGGCGCGAACGCCAGAGGTGGTCAGCACCACGACGGTGCTGCCGGCGCTGACCACGTCGTCTCCGCTGGGGACGCGCACGCCCTGGGCGTCGACGATGGCGGCGACGATGGCCCCCCTGGGAAACTCGAGGCGCTTGAGGGGCACGCCCACCACCCTGCTGTCGGGCATGGTGGTGAACTCGAGCACCTCGGCTTGGCCGCCCTCGAGCACGGTGAGGGACTGCAGCTCGGTGAGCCGTGCGTAGCGGAGGATGTGGTCGGAGGCTACGCGCCGGGGGGACATGACCACGTCGATGCCCAGCTGCCGGTAGATGTCCATGTAGTCGGAGCGCTGCACCAGGCAGAGGGTGCGCTCGGCTCCGACCCGCTTGGCCAGCAGGCCCGACATGAGGTTGGCCTCGTCGTCGTGGGTCAGGGCGCAGAACAGATCGAAGTCACCGACCTGCTCCTCCTCGAGCAGGGTGAGATCCGTGCCGTCGCCGTGGAGCACGGTGACGCCAGGCAGGCCCACGGCCAGGCGCTCGGCGGTGGCGCGGTCCTTCTCCAGGAGCACCACCTCGAGGCCGCCAGTGGCCATCATGCGGGCGGTGGCCAGGCCGATCTCGCCGCCTCCGACCACGAAGACCTTGGCGGCCTCGCGGCCACCGCAGAAGAGGCCCTCGAGCTTCTCCATGCGGCCGGCGTGGCCGATGAGGTAGCAGCGGTCGCCGGCCAGGAGCACGTCAGAGCCGCCGGGCACGAACAGCTCACCGTCGCGCACCACCGCGGCCACCAAGGAGGGCTTGGGGAGGGTGAGCTGGGCCAGTGGCTTGTGCAGCACCTTGGAGTGAGCCGGCAGCTCGAGCTGGACGAGCTCGAGGCGGTTGCCGGCCAGGCCCAGGACGTCGAGGGCGCCGTGGGAGCGGGCGACCTTGGCGATCTCCGAGGCCACCAGGATGCGCGGATTGACCACCACGTCGATGCCCAGCAAGCCGTGGTAGACGCCCTCCTCGCGGTCTTCGAACTCCGAGCCCTGCAGCCGGGCGATGGTGCGCCGGGCGCCCAGGTGCTTGCCCGCGATGCCCGCGACCAGGTTGACCTCGTCGTCGTCGGTGACGGCCACGACGAGATCGGCCTCGGCGGCCCCTGCTTCGCCCAGCAGGCGCAGGTTGGCGCCGTAGCCCTGGACCGTGGCCACGTCGTGGCGCTCTTCGATGACGGCCAGGGCGTCGGCGTCGCGATCCACCGCCACCACCTCGTGCTGCTCGCTGGCCAGAGCGGCCACCACGTGGCGCCCCACCATGCCCATGCCTACGACGATGGCGTACATCAGCTCGCCTCCTTGGGGCCCGCCGCGGCCGTGATGTCACCGGCGTCGATCAGGAAGCCCTTGAGCAGCCGCGCGGACCACAGCTCGTTCAGGACGATGGAGAACAGCACTGCGGTGAAGACCCAGTCCACGAAGGCACCTTCGTAGACCAGGCGGAGGTTCAGGGCCATGGCCACCGCCACCTCGCCGTGGCCCAGCAGCCCTCGCCCCAGGTCCCTGCGTATGGAGGGCCCCATGGACAGCGCGGCCAGCCAGCCGCCGCCGAGCTTGCCCAGGCTGCGGACCGAGACGAACAGCAGCGCCAACACGAAGGCCGGCCAGGACACCGGGGTCCACAGGGCGCCAGCGAAGATCAGCAGCAGCAGCACCATGGGCTTGTGGGTGCGCAGGATCACCGGCAGGACCCGCCGAGCATGGCGGCTGGTGTTGCCCAGCACCATGCCCAGCACCAGGCTGACGAGGAGCGGGGAGAGGTGCAGGTACCAGGCCGCGCCGCTGGCGAAGACGATGATGCCGGTGAACGCCAGGAACAGGTGGTTCTCGTCATCTTCTTCGCCCAGGAAGAAGTGGAACACCACCCCCATGATCACCCCCAGCAGCACCATGACCACGTACCACTCAGTGGGGGTGAAGGGGCGCCCCAGGCCCGACTGCTGGGCCGGGTGGAACAGGCAGAAGATGAGCCCGAAGACCAGGATACCCACGAGCTCGTCGATGGTGCCGCCGTCCTGTAGCAGCCGGCTGTGGCGGCCCTGGGTGGGGAAGCGCCGGTGTACCAGCTCCCAAGCCGCGGGGGAGGAGACCGCGGCCGTGGCGCCCAGGAACAGGGCGGCCATGGACGCCTGCCCGGCCTCGAGCCCCAAGAAGCCCGTGCCCGCCAGCACCCAGCGGCAGACACCGTAGACCAGGCCGAAGGTGACCCCCGCCTGGACGGTGCTTAGGGTGAATGCGCCGCTGCGGCTGTTGAGCATCGCCCGCAGATCGAACTGCAGCCCGTAGACCAGCCCGGCCCAGCCGATGGCCAGGCTGATCAGCGGAGCCAGCTGGCGCAGCACCTCGTGATGCACGACGCCTTGCCAGGCCACGGGGTGGCCGGTCAGCGCGGTGACCAGGGCGGGCAGCTCGGGACCCACCAGCACGCCCAGCAGGATGTACTCACCGCCCGTGGTGTACAGGAAGCGAGCCTGCGCTTTGCCGAGCACGAAGTGCGCGAGGAGCGTGGCCGCTACGACGAGCGCCAGCAGCGTGATGGCAGTCAGCATGGTGGGGGCGCCCGTGGGTCGACCCTAGATGCAGAGGGTGGTGAGGTTGACCCACTCGTACTGAGACGGACCGCCATAGTCGTCCGTGGCGTCGGGGAGCACCGTGCCCTTGGCGTAGCTCGAGTCGAAGGAGAAGTATCCGTCCCAGAGGATCGCGTGGTAGACGAGCAGGGCGTTGTCCTGGTTGGGCTCGCCGGACATGGTCAGGGTGTCGAACTTGAAGACCACGGTGTCGTAGGCGTTCTGGGAGCCCGCGTCGGTGGCGATGATGCCGTCGTAGCCGATGTTGCAGCCGTTCTCGACCTCGGTGTTCTCGTTGTAGGATCCCCAGTACTCTTCCTCGCAGGTGCCGCAGGGATCGTTGGCGCCCCAGGCGTAGCGGGTGGCCACGCCCCGGTAGTCGAACTGATCGACGCAGTCGCCGTCGAAGTCGTCCTTGCCGTGGAACCAGAACCAGCGCTCCGAGACGTACAGCACCATCTCGTCGTCGCCGCTGATGCTCTCCTGGACCGAGTAGCCTTCGGCCAGGTGGTAGACCGCGGACTTGCCGTCTTCGCAGCCGGAGGCGTCCCAGTCCCACTTGGTCTGGTAGTCGTCCGGCACCAGCGGGTGGGAGGTGGGGGCGGTGTTGGAGTCGGCCGTGTCGTCCTTCTTGACCTTGTCGTCGTCGCCGCAGGCGATGAGCAAGGAGACGACCAGGAAGAGTGTACCGATGGGCGCCGTGCGCATGAGCGGCCTCCGGGCGGCTGGGGGTGGCAGCATGATACCGGCTCCCTGGGGAGCGGAACAAGTGCTAACCCGCGGGCAGGTTCCGGGCCGTGGCGGTGCAGGCGGGGCGGTCTACGCTCGGGGGCTAGTAGCGGCTGGTGTTGGCCTCGACCGCCTGGCGGTAGGCGTCCATCGCACCGGCGTTGTCGCCCTGCTCTTCGAGGATGGAGCCGCGCAGGGCCAGCAGGCGGCTGCGGTACACCGTGGTGCTTCCGCTGGCCGCCAGGCCCTGCCCCACGGTGGCCAGGGCCGTGCCGCGCTGCCCCTGCTGCAGCTGCAGAGTAGCGATACGGAACGCAGCGTCCTGGACCACCCGGGGGTAGGAGCTGGACAGCAGGGGGACCAGCACCGCCAGTGCCGCCGCGGCGTCGCCGCTGACCAGCGCCGCCTGGGCCTGGCCGTAGGCGTTGGCCAGCTGGGTCTTGGTGGCGGCATTCAGGGCCGGATCTCCCAGATACCACTCGCTGCGGTAGTCGAGGGGGTTGGCGCTCGCGCGCAGATCATCGAGGCTCAGGGCGCTGGAGCCCTGAGGCTGGGCGGGCGCGGGGCCGGCCTCCTCCAGGTCGTCAGACCGGGCCTTGGGCGCCCGACTGGAGCGTCCACTGCTCTGGCCGCGAACCCGCGAAGAGGCGTAGCGCGATGCGCTGATGGACTCGACCTCTTCGGCCTCGGCCGGCTCGGCCTCTTCGCCTGTCATGGCGAGGTCGTCAGCGTCGTAGGCGATGGACCGCTCACCGGCCTCGGCCTGCTTGCGGCGGGACCGATCGGGGGAATCCGCGGCGCCGGCATCGAAGCTGTCGAACTCCGCGAAGCCCGCGCCTTCGTCTTCCCAGGTTCGCTCTTCGCGGTCGCGGCTATTGTCGGCGATGGCGCCCCCTGTGACCTCGGCGGGCGCGGGGCTGGGGGTGCTGACCGTGGGCGGTGGGGCGGGCATGTCGGCGGGCGGGACTGGACCCTGGGCGATGGAGGCGTCGCCGCGGGTGCTCACGCCGTCGCGGAGCAGGTCGGTGGTAGCCCCAGCGGGCGCGCTGGTGGCGATGCTGGAGGTGGTGTACCAGGCTGGCGGCGGCTCGGCTGCGGCGACGGCTTCGGGCTCGGGGGCCGGGGGCCCTGCATCGCCGGCCCTGTCCTTCTTGGGCTCGACCCCGTCCCTGCCTTGGTCGCCCCGATCGGGGGCGGGGGCGCCGGAGGAGCCGCTGCCGAGCAGGCTGTCCAGCAGGCCTACCACGCCCTCGCCGGTGCGGGAGTCCTGGCCAGCCGTGGGCTTGCCCGCGGCCCGCGTGGGGCCCTGGAGCTCCCGGGCCAGGCGCCCGTCGAGCTCGTCGGGCTGGGCGGGTGAGGGATCCGAGACGGTGGTGCGCTCGGTCTCGTCGTCCTCGAGCTCGGCGATGGCAGGCATGACGGGGGTGGCGGCGGGCTGCTGCAGCGGGGCGTAGAGGGCCTCGTCGGAGATGCCGCTGTCCAGGTGGGGGACGGCGACGATCAGGGCCATAGCGGCGGCGGCCACCGCGCCGACCGTGGACCACATCCATGGGCTGCGGCGCCGGCGCTCGCTCGCCAGGTCGACCACAGTGGGAGCGGCGGGCGGCTGCGATGACGCCGCGTCATCGGGCTGCTCGTCGGTCGGTGCCTCGACCAGATCGTTCGCGTCGGCCTCTTGGCTGGGTGGGGGGAGGGACAGCTCCACCAGCTCGCCGGTCGCGGCGGGCTGGGCGAAGGGGCCGGTGGTGATGCCGGCCAGGATGTCGTCCACCGAGAAGCTGGGCGCGGGGGCGAGCTCGGGGCGCAGCGCGTAGATCGTCTCCAGTACGTCGGGATCCACCCCATCGGGCGGGGCGGCGCCGGGGTGGTCGTCGAGCCAGCGCGCCAGCCGGGCGGCCTGCTCTTCGATGGTGTGGAGATCCTTCATGACACGTAGACCTTGCGGAAGGCCTTGCAGGCGCGGTGGAAGATGACGTCGAAGTTACCCACTGTGACGTCCAGGGCGGCCGCGCATTCTTCGCGGTCCAGCTCTTCGAGCAGGCGCATGCGCAGGGCCGAGGCGTAGCGGGGGTTGAGCAGCTCGAGGGCGGATCGCACCATGTCGCGGGTCTCGCCGATCTCCGGGGCCCGATCCGGCGACAGCGGGCGCTGGCCCACGGTGCGATCGGGCTCCATCTTGACCGCCTCTTCGAGCTTGCGCTGCCGCTGCCGGGCCCGGTGCACGTCGATGGCCCGGTTGATGGCGATGCGGCGCAGCCAGAAGAAGATGCTGGCGCCCTGGGGCTGGTATTGTTGGATGCGTTCCATGGCCAAGCGGAAGGTGTCTTTGAGGACGTCCTCGGCGAGCTCGGGGACGGGGAGACGTGGGAGGATCACCTGTCGATACAGCCGTTGCCCGAACCACCCGTAGAGGGTGGCCAGTGCGGCACGGTCGCCCTGCTGTAGCCGCTGGACGAGCGCTGCCTCCTGGGTCGGTGAGACCGATTCGGGAACCGTTGATGACAGGGTGCCTCCTCGTTCACCCGCTCGGGGAACGTGGACAGGCTGGATATCTTACAGCTGTGCTGATGGCGAGAGACGCGTAGCTTCGGAGCCGTAAATCGGGCGGCGGTTCCCTCTCTGAGGCGGAGGAATCGACCAGAGCCCCCGCGCCTGGACCCGGCGGAGGCGGGCGGGGTGGCGGCTCCAGAGGTGTAAGTGTAGGGAAAAGGCGGATTATTCCGTGCTTGCGGGCGATGGTTCGGGCGGATAGACTCCGCGCCAGCGGGCCCCATAGGATGTCGGACGCCCACCGCCACATCGTTGCCTCCTCGTCCCTTTGTCGGGCCAGAGCGGGATGGCAGGGATCGAACGGGACGTTCCCATCCACCACGAGGGTCAGGAGCTTGCGCCCCATGCTATGCATCCACACCATCGTCATGCTCGTCCCGTTGCTGGTCTCGTCCGTCCTGGCCGAGCCGGCGCAGGCCCAAGAGCCAGCTTCGCAGCCCAGCTTGTGGCCCGAGGTGGAGCCGTCGGGCCAGGCCGTGCTCACTGGCGCCGTGCCTCATGGCTACGCGCTGGGTGTCGGCGATCAGGTCAAGGTCGAGGTCTATGGCGAGCAGGATCTCTGTGGCGCCTACCAGGTCTACGAGGGTGGCTTCATCAACTACCCGCTGGTGGGCAAGGTCCAGGTCCAGGGCCTCACCCTGCCGCGCGTGGCCGAGCTGCTCACCCTGCAGCTGGCCGAGCGCTTCCTGGTGGACCCCCACGTCACGGTGCACATCGACCGCTACAGCTCCCAGCCCATCCAGGTCTTGGGTGCCGTGGACAAGCCCGGTGTGTTCTACCTCGAGGGCCACACTACGGTCCGGCAGATCCTGGCCATGGCCGGGGGCATCGTCTCCGAGAAGTCCGTCAAGGAAGTCCGGGTCGAGCGCCAGGTCGGCGGTCGGCGCGACGTGATGGTCGTGAAGCTGGATCGGCTGCTCGCCGACGGTGAGAACGACATCGTCCTCGAGGCCGGTGATGTGGTGAACGTGGTCGAGGGGATGGTGGTCTACGTCAGCGGCGAGGTGAAGGAGACCGGCGCGGTGGCGTTCTGGGATGGCCTCACCGTCACTCAGGCCCTGGCCGAGGCCGGGGGGCCTGGCACCTACGCCAAGCTGCGCGAGGCATACGTGCTCCGGGACGGAGCGCGCATCGTCTTCAACCTCAAGCGCGTGCTCCAGGGTCGCGATGAAGACCTCCTGCTCGAGGCGGGCGATCAGCTGATCATCGAGGAGTCGATGTTCTAGGGGCCTACCGCGGGCGCCGCGGCGCCGGGGCGCTCCCGTTCGATCACCATCGTGCCCGCGACCATGTCGCCGAGGCGGCGGTGCCGTGGGTCCAGGCTGGCGGCGACCAGCCCCACCAGGCCCAGGGCGGGCAGCAGGTCTACCAGGAGCATCAGGTTTCGGATCACCACGGCCGCCGCCCCCGGGGCGCGGCCCTGATCGTCGGTGACGGCCAAGCCCAGCATGCGCTTGCCCGGAGTCTGGCCCTGCCACAGCAGCTCGAACAGGACGGGGTAGAGCCAGGCGCTGGCCAGGATGCCCAGCACCGCGAGCACCAGCAGCACCACGCGAGCGGTGGCCTCCGCCTGGGTGTCGGCGGCCATGCGCTCCACCACCATGGCGGGGAGCAGCAGGCAGGCCCCCGCGAGGATCACCTGGCAGAGCCCGTCCACCGCCCGGGCCACCAGGCGAGTGGCCAAGCCGGCAGGGCGGATGTCGAGGCGACCGCCTTCTTCGAGCAACAGCGGCGTGGAGGGCATGGCTCCTGGTATCCGCGGAGTGGGATAGGCTCCACAGGGAACCCGTGACCATGCCCCTCGAGAACCAGCCCTCCAAGCCCCCCGACGACCCCGTGACCTTGGTGCGGGAGTACCGTCGCCTGGCGGTGCTGGCAGGGCGCGCCCGCGGCCGGGGGGACCCTCGGGCGGATCGGCTCGAGGCCGGCGTGTTGGAGCTCCGGGGTCGCCTGACCAGCGCGGGCTGGCGACGCTCGCTGCTGCGCTCCCTGTGGGACGCGGTGCGGAGCTTTCCCGTCCACGTCCACGCCCTGCGCTGGCACGTCGCGCTGGCCGCCCTCTGCTTCTTCGGCGCCGCGGTCTTTGGCTGGATCGCCACCACCCGGGATCCCACCGCCGCCACCTGGCTGCTCCCGGATGCGGTGCACGACGGTGTGCTGGCCCGGCTGGCGGACGGCCAGCATTGGCTCGAGCAGGTGGATCTCGCGGGCGCTCCTGCGCTGTCGGGATCCATGCTGGTCCACAACGTCGAGGCCGCGATGCAGGCGCTGGCCTTGGGGGTCTTCGGCGGCATCGGCGCTGTGGTGGCGATGATCGAGAACGGGGTGTTCCTGGGCTCCGTGGCGGGCCTGGTGCACAGCCGTGGGCTCGACCGGGTGCTGTGGGCCTTCATCGCCCCCCACGGGGTGCTGGAGTTCCCAGCGGTGTGGCTGGCTGGCGGCGCTGGGCTGGCGTTGGGTCAGGCGGTGTTGGTGCCAGGGCCAGGCGGGCGGGGCGCGGCCCTGCGCAAGGCGGCCTCCCACGCAGGGCCGGTGGGTGTGGCCCTGGTGCCCTTGCTCGTGCTCGCGGCGCTGCTCGAGGGCTTCTTCTCCCCCATCCCCAAGCCCGACATCGTCAGCTTCGGGCTGGCGTTCATCCTGGCCGTGGGCTTGGTGGGCTACCTGGCCACGGGGTGGCGGCGCCCGGTCCAGGGTTGAACCTGGCCCTGCGGCCCCCCGCGTCCAGCACTGTGGCACCGGCGGCGCGCCAGCGCGCCACCGCCTGGCGGCGTTGCTCAGCGAGGGCCAGGGCGGCGCCGCAGCGGTAGGCCCCTTCCAGGTGGTACACGGGGGCGTGCTCCTGCCGGGTCAAGGCCGGCTCGCCCACCAGGAGCACCCTGACCGCCGCGTAGGGGCGCAAGGCCGCCAGGGCGCCGGCCAGGGCCTGGGGCTCGCCGTCGGGCTCGGTGAGGATCACTACGCTGCAGGCCGGTGGGAGCAGGGGGCGCAGGGCGCTGGCGAGCTGGGTGGGGTCCCAGGGCCATGCGGCGGGCTGTAGGGCAGAGAGGGGCTGGGAGCCCGCGATGCCTGCCGAACGAACCCAGAGGTCCATGCCTGCGCTCCAGGCGCCCAAGCTGACGGGGCGTCCGGCGCTTCGCAGGGCGCGGAGCAGGCCGGTGGCCACCCCGACCGCTCGATCCAGGCGCGTACTGCCATCGTCCATGGTCACGGACATGCCGGCACCCCGGTCCAGCAGGAGCAGCACGGGGCCCTCCCGGGGACCCTCCCAGGTTCGCACCATGGGGCCGCCGCAGCGGGCGCTGGCGGACCAGCTGAGGTCCCTGGCGTCGTCGCCTGGGACGAAGGCACGCAGGCCGGCGAACAGGACACGCTCGGGGGTGGGCTGAGGGCGATCCGGCAGGGCGTCGGGGTACAGCGCCGCGAGCAGCGTGGCCGAAGGGGTGGCAGGATGGACCTGAAGCTCGGCATGCAGCGGGAGCTCCACCACCCGCTCCACCCAGCCCAGGCCGGTGCGCAGGCTGGCGCGCAGGGTGCCGCAGGCCAGGGCACCGCGCTGCAGGGGGATGAGGGTCAGGGAGCGCTCGGCCTGCTCGCCGGGTGCCAGGGAAGCTTGCAGGCGCCCCTGCGGCACCCGCATGGCGGCGTGGTGCGTGTGCGCCGCGTCTACAACCAGGCGCTGGAAGTGGAGGTTCGAGAGGGTGAGCTGGAGGACGATGGGCTGGCCGAGCTTGGCGGAGCCTCGCTGGTCGAGCTCGATCAGCAGGTGCTCGGTGCTGGGGAGCCGCGCCACGGAGACCAGGGTCACGGTGAGCCAGGCCAGCAGCGCAAGGACGAGCCACAGGCCAGCGTCGGGACGCAGCGCCATGGCCAGGGCGGGGATCAAGCAGACCCCCAGCCCCACGATGGCGAGCGGCCCTGGCCGGATCACCGAGGGACCTCGACCCGCGCGCGCGCCTCCCCGAGCACGGTCTCTGCGCGCAGGCCGTCCATCAGCGCCTCCGGGTGCAGGGCGATGCGGTGCGCAAGCGCAGGCTCCAGCAGGCTGGTCACGTCGTCGGGGACCACGTGCTCGCGGCCGGCCAGGGCGGCGGTGGCCCTGCACAGGCGCGCCAGCTGCAGCGCCGCGCGGGGGGAGGGGCCGAGGGCGACGCGGGCGTCTTCTCTGGCGGCATGCACCAGGGCCAGCAGGAAGCCGCGCACCCTGGCGCCCAGCTTGACCTGCTCCGCCAAGGTGCAGAGGGCCTGCAGCTCCGCCGCGTTCACCAGGGGACTCAGATCGCCCAGGGGGCCGCTGCGCGCGTCGGGGCCGCCGTCGGAGCGCTCCAGCAGCGCCGCCTCGACCGCGGGGTCGGGGTAGTCCATGCGCAGCCGCAGGGCGAAGCGGTCCAGCTGTGCTTCGGGCAAGGGCCAGGTGCCCTCCGTCTCCACGGCGTTGAGGGTGGCGATGACCGTGAAGGCCGGATCCAGGGGCCGGCTGTGGCCGTCGACGGTGATCTGCCGCTCCTCCATGGCTTCGAGGAGCGCGGCCTGGGTGCGGGGGGGGGCACGGTTGATCTCGTCGGCCATCAGCAGGCCCGTGAACAGGGGACCGGGCCGGAAGGTGGGCTGGACGGCGCCCGGCTCGAGCACCAGGGTGCCGGTGAGGTCCGCTGGGAGCAGGTCCGGGGTGAGCTGCACGCGGCGAAAGGGCAGGCCCACCAGGCGGGAGAAGCTCTGGCCGAGCAGGGTCTTGCCGGTGCCTGGCACGCCCTCGAGCAGGCAGTGTCCGCGGGCTGCCAGGGCCGCCAGGAGAGCCCTGGCCAGGGGTGCGCCGCCGACGACCACGGTCTCGATGCGCTCGCTGAGCGCATGGGCCAGGCGGGGTGCGTCAATCGTTTGCATGGGGGCCTCGGGATGGGGGGGAGGGAGGGTTGAGAGCGCGGGCGGCGGCCAAGAGATCTGCCTCGGCGTCCCCCGTCTCAGGGGGCATGGGCACGCCCCGGCGCTGAGCCTCGGCGTGTACCAGGGGCAGCACCGAGGCGGCGGAGCGGGAGGCAGCCAGGCGCTGGCTCAGGGGGGTGATCAGGGCGGGGAGGCCGCCAAGGTGGGCCGGCACGGGCGCCGGGGTGGGCTCGGGGCGTGTGGCGAGGCGCCACAGGCTGAGCAGGGCCAGCAGGCTGGCCAGGACCAGGGCGGGGGCCAGGCCTCGGGCGCGGGCGTAGGCCAGCGCGCCCCGCCTGGGCTCGAAGCCGTGGTGGCGCTCGTCGAAGCGGATCGGGCTGGGCAAGGCGTTGGCCAGGCGCCAGGCGAAGCGCAGGTTGCCGTCGCGGCGGATGCCCTCGTTGGAGAGGATGAACGGGTCGGTGACCACCAGCAGGCGGCCCTGACCGGCGGCCACCGTGGCCACGCGGGAGCCATGGGCCGAGCCGTAGAGGGACAGGACGCCCTCGGCCGAGGCCAGCAGGGCCATGCCGCGGCTCTCGAGGGGAGCGGTTGGATCCACCAGAGGCGAGGGGACCTGGGGTCGCGAGGCAGCGGGCAGGGGCACCTGGCGCAGGGCCAGGCCCTCGAGCTCGAGCAGCTCAGGGAGCTCGTCAGCCACCAAAAGCACGGTCCCGCCGGCCTCGGCGTGGAGCCTGAGCTGGCGTTGCTCCTCCAGGTGCATGGTGGTGGCGGGGGCGAAGACCACCAGGGTGCCGCCGGGCGGGAGCTGGGTGAGGGGACGGGTCCAGCGCTCCACACGCCCCTGGGTGCGGCCGAGCATGCGGAACAGGTCCGAGCTCCCCCGCGGGCCGTCCTCGTAGCTCGACCCCTCGAGCTGCTGGGCGTCCAGGGCGCCTGGGCCGCCCAGGGCGTTGGGTCTGGCGCCTCCCAGTGCGATCCAGGCCACCAGGCCGAGCACGGCCAGGAGCAGGGCCACCGCCGGGCCTGCGAGGCGGCTCACGACATCCTCCCGATCCGCCGCTCGAGCTGCTCCAGCAAGGCGTGCTCGGTGGGGCCGGGCGGGTGGCCGCCGTAGCAGGCGCGGTCGTGGGCCCGGATGGCCGGCTCCACCAGGCCGCGCTGGCTGTCGGGGAGGGCGGCCAGCACCTCGCCGTTGGTCATGTGGGCGGGGCGGGTGAGCAGCCCCTGCCGCGCGAGCTGGTCGAGGATGGCCAGCAGGCGGCGACCCAGGCTGGTGTGAGTATGGCCCGGGTCCCGCTGACGTGGCGGCGCCGAGCCGCCCTTGCGGCGCGACAGGTTGGCGATCAGAGGCCAGAGCGCCAGCAGCAAGGCCGCCAGGCTGGTGCCCACCAGCACCGCCGCGGTCACGCCAGCGCCGCCGCGCCCTCGCCCGGAGACGGCGATGCCGACCCAGGCGCGCACGCGGCCCCAGCCCGCCTGCAGGACCGTGGTCCAAGGGGAGGTGACCCGAGCTGGCTGGAGCAGGCGGGTGGCGGTGGCGAAGAGGGTGCCGTCGGGGCGGATCGCTTGGGAGTAGGGAGGGGGGGGGCTCTCGAGCAAGGCGTCCACCTCGCCCTCGACCTGCGACAAATACAGCGCCGCGCCTTGATAGGCTGCGGCCGTGTCCTCGCCTTGCTCGACGGCCCGCTCGATCTGGGCCGTCACCCGCATCAGCTCCCGGTCGTCCACCACCACCACGCCGCCGTCCAGGTCCTGCACCTGGCGGTCGGACAGGCGTCGGAGCGCCACCAGGGCGCGGGGCGTCTCCTCTCCCACATGGCGCTGGGCGTCGCGCACCAGGGTGCGCCAGCCCTGGGGGCTCATGGCCTCGGCGTGGGCGGCGCCGATCCACAGCAGCAGCGCCAGTACCATCAGCATGGCGGCGCCTGGGGGGGGGGCGGGTGGTCGAGCTGGAGGGCGAGGATCATGGCCAGCGCCCGCCAGGGCTCCACCAGGGAGAGGGAGAGCAGACCGGCGACGGCCCACAGGCGAGGATCAGAGAGCTGGGGCAGCAAGCTGGGGGCGTCAAGCAGCGATCCGTGGGTGACCCAGCCCGCCAACACCACCAGGTTGGCGGTGACCAGCCCCAGCAACACCCAGGCCAGGATCTGGGTGGCGACGACGCCCAGTGGTGGTGCGCTGGCGGGTCGGGGCGCGCTTCGGGGCAGGCCCAGGGCTGCCCGCACGGGCCAGGGAGCGGTGATCACGCGCGCCAGCGGCAGCGCGGTCCCCAGCGGGACCAGCGCTAGCAGGCTGAGGCCGGTGCGGGCGGCGTGGGCCGCGGCGGTGGCCGGGAACAGGTCGAGCAGGTGGCTCAATGAGGGCCGCCCGGGCACGGGTTCACCCCTGGCGCTGGCCAGGGCTTGCTGGTGGAGGAAGATGATGCCCAGCAGGTACCAGGCCCAGCCCACCACCACCAGGCAGGACCAGAGCAGCAGCAGCAGCAGATCCCCGGCCTGGCTGGGCAAGCCGTGATCGAGGGCCCTGTGGACCAGGCCGTAGCTCGCCATCAGCAGGGGCAAGGCGGCTGCCCACCAGGTGAAGACCAGCCCGGGGGTGCGGGCCAGGGCTCGCAGGGCATGATCCGCGGGCCGCAGCGCGCGCCTCATGGGCCCTCCACCCAGACCACCACGTCGTCGCCCTGGGCGACCCCTGCGAACTCGGCGCCGCCCAGGCCCGGGGTCTCCACCTGCCCGTCCGGCCCGGGGGAGGCCAGGTAGACCCAGTCGCCCTGGGGGTTGGCGTAGTACAGCACCGCGTTGCCCCGGCGGTCGGACAGGCCACCTCGGCGGGAGGACCAGAGCAGATCCTGGCGCCCCAGATCCAGGTAGGGTCCCCGCCACTCGGGCAGGGGCGCGCCATCCAGGTCCGGATCGGACGAGACGAGGGCGGCGAAGCCCTCGGTCACGGTGGGGTAGCGCCCCAGGTCCAGGTAGAAGTCCTCGAGGGCGAAGCGCAACCGCGCCAGGGTCTGCCGATCGGCACGGGCCTGGCGGGATGTGCCGTGCCACGCCAGGGCCAGGGACAGGCCGAAGATGCTCAGCAGGGCACCCATGCCCAGGAACAGCAGCGAGGCTGCGGGGCCGGCGCCTCCGCGCTGGAGCGCGGGGCTGGTGGAGGCGGGCAGGCAGTCCTGGCAGAGGCTTCGCCCCTGGTGACGGTGGATGCAGGCGCCGCAGAGGGACCGACCGCAGCCGACGCAGGCTGCTTGCTCGGGAGAGAGGGGGCGGTGGTGGCAGGAGGGCGTCGCCCGGGCCTCGGTGTGTTCGGGCGCTCCGTGGCTGGGCGGCAAGGCGGCGGGCTCCTAGCGGCTGGACCAGCGCAGGGCCAGGGATGCCAGCGCGCTCGCGGGGCTGCCCTCTTCGCGGGCGCGCTTGCCGTCCCAGCTGAGGACCCTGGTGCCGTCGAGCACCGAGATGCGGTCGGTCTCGATGGCGAAGAGCTGGCCTTCGTCGGGGTAGGGGCGGCCGGTGACTTCCTGGCCCACACGAGCCGGATCGTTGCCCGTGTTGGGCCAGCCGGGCAGGGCCTGACCCCAGCGGCAGAGCACGCCTACACGGCGGGGGTGGCGGTGCAGGGCCAGGACGGCGCCGAAGGGCTCGCCGGGACCCACCAGGAGGACCTTGGAGGAGGCGCGGAGCAGATCGGGGAAGCCGTACAGGCCGTAGCGCTGGCCCTGGTGTACCAGGGAACCACGCTGCATCGCCGTGTCGAGTACGTTGCATAGCGCGGAGTTGCCGGCCAGGGCCGGGGGCAGTGGCGGGCAGTCGCTGCGCTTCCAGTCCGGGTCGAGCTCGGCCAGAGTCTGCTGCCAGGGGGCCAGAGGCTCGGGCTCGTCATCCACCGGGGGGGCTTGCTGGGGCTGGGGCTCGGGCTCTTCTTGGACGTCCACCACCAGCCCACGGCGGTCGCCTGCGGCTGCGAGATCGCCCTGGGGTGCTTCGGCCTGCGGGGCCGTGGGGGCCACGACGCCGGGCAGGTCGGCGGGGGCCGAAGGCCCCTCCTTGCGCAGCTCGTAGAGCATGTGGTGGATCTCGGGCAGGATGATGGCGTCCAGCGCCAGCCTGCAGGCAGCGGGGGAGCCCGGCAGGGCGAAGACGAACATACGGCCGGACAGGCCTGCCGTGGCGCGGGACATGACAGCGGCGGAGCCGATCTCGTCGTAGCTCAAGCGGCGGAACAGCTCGCCGAAGCCGACAAGCTCTTTGTCGAGCACCTCGACCACGGCCTCGTAGGTGCGGTCGCGGACCGACAGGCCAGTGCCCCCTGACAGGATCACCGCCTCGACCGCGCCTTGGGCCCGCAGGGCCTCGAGCCGGGCGCGCACGGCGGCTTGGTCGTCGGGGAGGATGTCCCTGCCGACCACGCGATGCCCAGCGGCCTCGAGGCTCTGCTGGATCAGAGGGCCGCTGCGGTCGCTGCGGTCGCTGCGGCTGGTGGAGACGATGATGACATGGAACGCGGCCGGTTCCGATGCGGCTGCCTCGCGGTGTTCCTCGGCTCCCATCCTGGCTCCTGGGCTGGGGTCTGGTCCAGAACCATAACGCTGGCGGCCGGGCGGCGGGGCACGGGTTCGTCACCAGCCGTAGTCGGGCTCCCGGCTGTGCAGGAAGGACCAGTCCAGCACCATCACTGACACGCGCTCGCCCTGGGCGACCCCGGTGGACTCCCGGTGCAGCAAGAGCAGGCCGTGGGCCTGGGACATGGAGCTGAGCACCCCCGAGGACTGGCTGCCCGTGCGCGAGGCCAGCAGCCCACCGCTGGGGTCGCGATCCAGCACCACTCGCTCCAGCCAAGCGCGGCCCGGTCGCTTGCAGATGGTCTCGGACACCGTGGCTGGCACCACGGGCAGGTGGGGGCGCGGATCGCCCAGCATCAAGCGGATCACGGGGCGAACCCACTGGTAGAAGCCCACCATGCAGCTGACAGGGTTGCCCGCCAGGCCGAAGATCCTGCAGGCCCCGAGGCTGCCGAAGCAGGCCGGCTTGCCAGGCTTGACCGCGACCTTCCAGAACTGCAGCTGGGCGCCTTCGGCCTCGAGGGCCACGCGGACCCAGTCCCGTTCGCCCATGCTCACGCCGCCTGTGGTGATCAGGACGTCGGCGGCCGCGGCTTGGCGCAGTGCGGCGCGGGTGGCGTCCAGGTCGTCCAGCACGATCCCGCAGTCGATGGGCAGCCCGCCGCACTCCCGCACCAGCCCCAGCAGGGTGAAGCTGTTGGAGTTGAAGATCTGCCCAGGTCCAGGCTGCTGACCCGGGCGGACCAATTCGTCGCCGGTGGAGAGGATGGCCACCCGCGGTCGCTGCACCACCTGGACGTGGCCCACGCCCAGCGAGGCCAGCAGCCCCAGGTTCGCCGCGTTGACAAGTGCGCCGGCGGGCAACACCTGCTGGCCCGGGCGGATGTCCTCACCCGCGCGACGTACGAAGCCGCCCGGGGCTGCGCCCACGAGGATGTCCACCTGCTCGCCGCCATCGGTGGGTGCGACGACCCGGGTGTCCTCCACGCGCACCACCGCGTCCGCGCCGGCGACGGGCATGGGGGCGCCGGTCATGATGCGCACGGCATGGCCGGGGCCCAGCGGCCCGGCGGGAGGATCCCCAGCGAAGGTGGTGGTCGCCACGCTGAGCCGAACGGGCGGCTGGCCCAGGTCGGCGGACCGCACCGCGAAGCCGTCCATCGCGCTGTTGTCCAGGGGAGGCACGCTCAGGTCCGAGAACATCGGCTCGGCCAGGATGCGGCCGTGGGCCTCCGCGAGGGGGAGCGTGCGCGCGGGCTTGCGGGGCACGCCGCGTGTCAGCTTGGCGATGGCCTGGTCGACGTCCATCATTGCGCGTCCTGCGGGGTCAGCGCTGAATGCGCAGCTGCTGGCCCGGGTAGATTGTGCTCGAGCCCAGGCTGTTCCATGTCTGGAGGTCGGACACGGCGCAGCCGTAGCGGCGGGCGATGCCCCCGAGGGTGTCGCCCTTCTGGACCGTGTAGGAGGTCCAGCCCGAGGTGTTGGGGCGGACCTGGATGACCTGCCCGACCTTGATCTTGGAGGGGTCGCCGATGTTGTTGTCGCGCTGCAGCTGGGCGGAGCTGACGCCGAACTGGGAGGCGATGCCCCCGAGGGTGTCGCCCTTCTTGATGGTGTATTGCACCGCGGCGGCACCTGCGGGTGTGCCGCCGCCCACCCGCAGCCGTTGGCCCGCTTGGATGCGGTCGGGGTCGCTCAGGTCGTTCCAGGCCATCAGATCCTGCACCGTGGCCCCGTAGCGGGCGGCGATGCTCGCCAGGTTCTCGCCCGCCCGCACGGTGTGCAGGGTGGTGGGGCCCGCTGGGGCTGGGGTCGCAGCAGCGGTGGGCGTGGCGGTCGAGGCGGCGCTGCTGGTGGCGCCGCCCGTCGCGCCCGGGACCGGGATGACCAGCTCCGTGCCCACGTAGATGCGGTTGCGGTTGACGATCTTGTTCATGCGCACGATGGCGTCGACGCTCACCCCGTAGTGGGTGGCGATGGAGCCCAGGCTCTCGCCGCGGGCCACCGTGTGGCGCATGAAGGAGACGCGCTCGGAGGGGGGGATGGCCTGGACGCAGGCGTCGAATACCTGGCCGCTGCCCGCGGGCACGTGGACCGCGTAGTGATCCGGCTCGGGGGGCAGGGCCCAGCGGCGAAGGGAGGGGTTGAGCTCGAGGAACTCGGCCTCGCCCAGCTGCGCGCAGCCCGCCATGGCGTCCACCGAGGTGGAGTGGGGGACCTGGACGGTGTCGTAGGCCATGGCCGGCTGGTACTCGATGCCCGTGAACCCGTAGCGCTCCGGGTGGTGGCCGATGATGGCCGCCGCGAGGAGCTTGGGCACGTAGTTGCAGGTCTCGCGGGCCAGGTAGCCCGGCTGGGCGACGGACCAGTAGTCTTCGCCTCCGGACTTGCGGATGGCGCCCCGCACGCGCCCGGGTCCGGCGTTGTAGGAGGCTGCCGCCAGGTACCAGTCGCCGAACATCTCGTGAAGATCCCGCAGGTGGTCGAGGGCCGCCCGGGTGGCCAGCTCAGGGTCCCGACGCTCGTCGACCCACCACTCCACCCGCAGGCTGTAGGCTCGGGCGGTGGGGGCCATGAACTGCCACAGGCCCACCGCCGAGGCCTTGCTGTAGGCCTGGGTGCTGAAGCCGCTCTCGATCATGGCCAGGTAGAACAGATCCTGGGGCATCCCCCGGGCGCTTAGCTCGGCCTCGATCATGGGCCGGAAGCGGGTGGAGCGCTCCAGGTAGCGGGCGTAGTACTTGCGCCCGGAGCCAAGGAAGTAGCGCATCCACAGCTCGACCTCGTCATTGACCACCAGGGGCAGGTCGAACTCTTCGGGGTCGATCCGGTCGAGGAAGAGGGGGTCCTCGGTGAGGTAGGCCAGGGGGTCGCGGTACCAGTCCATGGCCTCTTCGAGGCCGCGGCCTTCGACCACCTCGAGGAAGTCCAGCTCCGCGCTGCGCTCGGCGGCCAGCTCGCCACTGGCCTGGACCACGTCTTCGCTGGGCGGCTGACCGTCCATGGCGTCTTCGATATAGTCCCAGAGCGAACCCTCGCCGGCCAAGGCGGCGGGCTCGTCCCAGCTGGAGGCCACGGGGGCGTCGGGCTCGGCGTGGACCGGGACCGTGGCGCATGAGGCGAGCAGCAGCAGGGCCGCGGCAGCGGGCATGGGGGACATGTCGGCCTGCGTGTGACGCGGAGGGAGGGCGAAGATAGCATCACCGCCCCCCGCGAGCGAGCGCAGGGTGGCTTTCCGGGAGGAGCGTCTTGGCCCAGATCGTCATCGCCACTCTGGACGAGACCCTGCGCGAGGGGCTGTCCACACAGCTCCTCGAGGGTGGTCATGCGGTGGGCTCGGTCTCCACCTGGCCCCGGCTGGTCGAAGCCTTGGCCCAGCGGGACACGCGGCTGGTGCTGCTGGATGTGCAGTCGGAGCCCCTGACGCTCTCGGGCAAGGCCGGCGAGGTGTTGCTCGGGCTGGCGGCCACCCTGCCCACCAACCCTCAGGTGCGCGCGGTGCGCGGCAGCCTCGAGCCCCTCGAAGAGCTGGCTCTGCAACGCCACACCCTGACCTCGCTGGCTCGGCGCCTGGCGGGGCCGGCGGTGCCCAAGGACGAGCTGCGTCTGCTGCAGCTGCTCGGTGTAGGCCCGCGCCCCCTGGGTGCCCTGGCCAAGCTGGCCCGCTCGCCCCTGCCTGTCTGCTTGCTGGGTGAGCGCGGCACCGGCAAGATGCGCGTGGCGCAGGCCATCCATCGCCTGGGCGGTGGCGGGTCCTTCATCACCCTCAAGACGCCTGGCGCCCGCAGCACCCTCGAGGGTGACGCCGCGGTGGCGGACTCGGGCGCCGGTCGAGGCACCCTGTACCTGCCACTGCAGGACGGCTGGCCCCTCGAGCAGGTGCTGGACGTCTGCCGCAGGGCTGGGCGCCAGGGCTGGCGCGTGGTCGCGGGCACCCGCCAGCCGCTGCCCAAGGGCGTCGGGCAGTGGGCGTTGCTGCGGCTTCGTCCCCTGCGCGAGCGCCCTGACGAGCTGCACAAGCTCACGCTCTACTACATCGACCTGCACCGCAAGGCCCTGGGCCTGCCCCGCCGTCGCCTGGGCAAGGGCACCTGGGCGCTGGTGGAGAGCTACCGCTGGCCCCGCAACGCCAGGGAGCTCGAGACCTTCGTGGTGTCCATGCTGAGCGTGGTGGATCGCGCGCTGATCCTGCCGCGGCACCTGCCCGCCGAGCTTCGCCGGCTGGTGGCGCCCAGCACCGACGCCGCGGCGGTGGGGGCCGCAGCGGCCTTCGAGGACCTGGTGGACGCGCCCATTCGGCGGGTGGTGGATCTCTACGAGCCCGGGGGCGATCTGACCCTGCATCGGCTGGTGCTGGACGGGGCCGAGCGCCCCCTGCTGAGGGCCGTGCTGGCGCGCACCGGCGGCAACCGCAAGTCCGCCGCCGCCCTGCTGGGCATGAGCCGCAACACCCTCAAGGCCCACGAGGAGCGCCTGCTTCGTGGCGGAACGGGATAGCGGTCGACCATGAGCGAGCTGAACGACCGTCCGAGCATCGCGCCGGGCACCGATGACATCCTGGGCCAGCAGCAAGCCTGCCGGCAGCTCTGGGCCGCGGTGCGCAGCGATCGCCTGCACCACTGCTACCTCTTCGAGGGCCGCCAGGGCGTCGGCAAGGCCACCGTGGCCCTGCGCCTGGCCATGGCCGCCAACTGCGAGGGTCCCCCGGGTGGGCCACTTCCCTGTGGGGCCTGCCGGCCCTGTCGCAGCATCGCAGCCGGTCAGCACCCCGACGTCATCGAGCTCACGCCAGCGCCCGGCAAGGCCTCCGGCACCATCACTGTGGACCAGGTCCGCGAGGTCCTCCGCCAGCTGGCTCTGCATCGCCACAGCGCGCGCCGGCGCTTCATCATCGTGGATCCGGTGGATCTGGTGCGGGTCGAGGCCATCAACGCGATGCTCAAGACCCTCGAGGAGCCGCCCGAAGCTACGGGCTGGATCCTGGTCACCTCCCGCGTGGCGAGCCTGCTCCCCACGGTCATCTCGCGGTCCCTGCGGGTCCGCTTCCGCTCGGTGCCCCCCGCCGATCTGGCGCCCTGGCTGGCTCGGCGCGGCTTGGCCGAGCCCGAACGCTTGGCCAGGCTGTCCCTGGGGTCTCCCGGGTTGGCCATCGAGCTCGGCGGCGGCCGGCTCGAGTCCTTGGCCCAAGCTCGCGACGCCCTGGTCGAGGCCCTCTCCCAGGGGCCCGGGGGGTTGTTCGCCTACTGCGAGAAGCTCAGCGCCTCTCCGCGCACCGCCTGGGAGCCCAAGGTGGGGCTCTGCCTGGACGTGCTGGAGCTGCTGCTGCGCGACGCGGTGTGCTGCGCGGCGGGCCAGCCCGAGCGGGTGCTGGACAGCGCGCAGGGCGCACTGGCCGGTGACTGGGCAGAGCGGCTCTGGCCCAGCGGCATCGAGCGCATGGAGCGATCCCTCGAAGACGCCAGGCAGCGGCTGCTGCTGAACGTGCCCCCCAGGCTGGTGCTCGAAGCACTGCTCAGCGGGTTGGTCGTCGAGCTGGGACGCCCGAAGGCGAGCACCTAGTCTTTCTGAACCTTGGCCGGAGAGACCTGCGCCGGAGCGTTGGCGTCGGCCTCTGGCGTGTGGATCGGAAAGACCGGAGTGGTGCCGTTTGCCTGACGCGCATTCTTGGCCTTACGACCAGCCTTGGCGTGACGGAGCTTGCGGCGGTACTCGGTAACCTTGGTATTGGAAGCCATGTCGGTCTCCAGGCAGATCGTTGGCGCCTCAAGGACCTGGGGCGCGCGGCCCGCGTAAGTACTGTCCCCCGGGTATGCTGTCAAGCGCTGGGCTCACCTCCGGCTCCCGTGCGCCCGTCTCTTCGCTGATCACCGCCCCTTGCCCCGGACCGCCGCTGTGGCCAGATTCGGGGCACAGCCGTCTCCGGAGACCATCCTGGACCCAGCCCTCCCCAGCCCCCCGCCGAGCCGTGATCAGGTCCAGGCGCTGCTCGATGAGCTCGAAGCCCACCGGGAGCACGCCCACACCCTCGCGGTGCACGACGCGCTCTACGGGCTCCGCGTGGCGCTGGACGATGGTGGTGGGCAACCCGGTGTGGCTGCGGCTTTGAGCGGCCTGGCGCAGGCGGCAGCCCTGGAGCACCCCTTGCGCGCCCGCTTGCTGGCGCTCACGGGGCAGCGCCTGACGGTCCAGCAGCGCAGCCTCGAGGCCATCCTGGCCGATCAGCCCGGGGTGCCCCTGCGCGAAGACCCCCTCGAGGCGCTCGAGCTGCACCTGCGCCAGCGCCGGGAGCTGGTGGTGCTGCTCGAGCAGCGCCAGGAAGAGCTCGTCCGCAACCTGCAGCGCACCAGCCGCCTGTTGGACCTGACAGCGGGGGCGGCGGTGGTGCTGTTCCTGTTCTGCGGGCTGGGCTGGGCGATAGCGATGGACTGGCTCTCGGTGGTCGATGAGCCCATGATCGAGGACGCCCAGGACGAAGAAGAGCAGGAACCCCCGGCCGGCGCCAGGGGTCGGAACCACAGGAGCGAGTCACCATGAAGAGTCTGCACTTCCGTTTTCTGCGCTTCCCCATCGAGGTCCACCCCATCGCATGGATCGTGCTGGGCTTCATCCTGCTGAGCCGCGCCTCCGGGGGGCCCTCGGCGCTGCTGGGCGGGGTGGTGCTGGCGGTGGTGCTCTTCGTCTCCATCCTGGTGCACGAGCTGGGGCATGGCCTGGTGGCCCGCGGCTTCCACCTGGGTCCCGTCCAGATCACCATCCATGGCTTCGGTGGGCTCACCACCCATCGCCGCAGCCCCAGCCCGGGTCGCTCCATGCTCGTCACGGCCGCCGGTCCCGCCGCGGGGTTGCTGCTGGGGGGGGTGTCGCTGGCCATCTACCTGCCCCTGGTGCTCGCGGGCTTCACCGAGGGGCTCTCCTCCACCAGCCCCATGGGGCTGCTGGTGGAGCTGCTGGACAAGCTGGTGTGGGTCAACATCTTCTGGAGCTTGTTCAACCTGCTGCCGATGGCCCCGCTGGACGGGGGTCAGCTGCTGGATGCAGGGCTGGTGCTGCTGGGCGTGAAGCCCATCGCAGCCCACAAGGCGGTGGCCGTCATCTCCATCGGCCTGGCCGTGCTGGTGGCCATCGGAGCCATCTACTCGGGCTGGTGGTTCATGATCTTCGTCGCCTTCCTGGTGCTGCAGCGCAACCTGCCAGCCCTGGGCGTCAGCCTGGGCGGACGAAGGCTCTGAAGGCGCTGCGTCTTGCGCGCGGCGGCCCTGTGGAGGCAGCGCTCAGGGCGCCCAGGAGCGCAGATCGGTGATGGGCTCGGGCTGGGGGGCCGTGGTGTCCGGAGGCGGCTGGGGGGTGAGGCGGTCGCTGCGCTCGCCCACCGGATCCCACTCGAACTCGCCCTCGGCCGCGCGCCGGTGCTCGCGGTAGAGCACCTCGCCGATGGCCGAGAAGCCCGTGAAGACCCACCCCTGGTCCTCGCCCGGCTCGAGGGGGCACCAGCTGCGTCCCAGATCGGGGCGGTAGAAGTGGAAGCGGGGCTGGGGGTAGGCCGCCATCTTCTCTGGCCAGTAGGAGATGACCCCCAGATCGGTGGCGTTGGACCAGGCGAAGCCGTGGGCCAGGGTGGCGATCTCCTGGGCCACCCCCGTCTGGACATCGTAGATCGTGATGTCCAGGAGGTCGCCGGACATGGTGCCCAGGGCGAGGTAGCGCCCAGATCGTGACCAGCGAGGGGACCACCATGCCTCGTCCGGGTAGCCGGGGAAGGGCAGGGTGGCTTGGGCCCGGCCCTCGACGTCGATGAGCTCGAGCTCGTGGCCTGCCTCGCCATGGTCGCGCACCATCACCGCGCGCAGCCCGTCGTGGGTGGCCCAGCCCTGCCCGAGCTGCTCAGCCAGGGGGCCCAGCCGCCGATAGACGTCTGGAGGCGGAACGCGGATGCCCTCGGTGGTGGGGGTGGTGGACTCGGCGATCAGGCGGGCGCCCACTCCGGGGGCCTTCTCGCCCAGGGCCTCGGCCTGCGCGTAGCTCGGCAGATCCGCGGCCGTAGGCAGGGGTCGCTCGATGACTTCGGGCGCCGGTGGGGGCGGCTCGCCGCCGCAGGCCAGGAACAGGGAGAGCAGGGTAGCGCTCACGGGCCCTCCTTCACCTTCATGGGTTGGTCGGTGACGATGGGACCACTGCTGCTGGGGGCCTGAGAGGCCGGGGGACCGTTCTGGGGAGCGCTCTGGGGCTGGCCGTCAGCGGGGGGCGCGCCATCGCTGGAGGGCTGGGCGCCACCCTGGGTCTGGTCCGAGGCGAAGGTGTGGGTGGCCGCTCCGGCGCCGAGATCGAGCTCCACGCCCTCGAGCTCGCCGCTGGCAGGGAGCTCGAGGCCGCCTCCGTACAGCTCGATGCGGGTGTCGCCGGGCCCCGGGCCGTCACCGTTGCTGTCGATGTAGGCGATGAAGACCACCACGTCGGCGAGATCGGAGAGCAGCAGCTGGAAGGGGCCGGCGCCCTCGAGCCGCTGGGTGCCCAGGATGGTGGGCTGAGCCGTGCCCCGGGCCATGGCGTCGAGCTGGATGGGGGCGCCTTCGTGTTCCGCAGGCACGACGAGGGTGCCCGAGATCCGTCCGACCGAGGTGCCGCGGTGATCCTGGAGGGAGGGGTCGCTCTGGGGCGTCTCCCCTTCGGGTGGAGCGTGCTCGCCCTCGACGAACTTGTCCTCGTACTCGGGCATGGCGCCGGGCAACGGGTCCCGCTCGAGGGGCTGGCCGGCCACCCAGCCGCGCTCGTCGAGGGTGTTCAGCGCCAGATCGGCCCACAACTGGTGACCTTGGGCCGTGGGATGCATCTCGTCCAGGAACAGCGCGTCGGCCTCGACGCCCGCCTCGACAAAGAGCGCGGGAAGCTCGAGCACGGGCGCACCGTGCCGCTTGGCCGTGTCGCGCATCACGTCGCGGTACGGATCCCAGGCGGCTCCGGACGCGTTGACGGTGAGAACGTCCTCGCGGTTGGGCAGCACCATGAAGGCCACCTCGGCGCCGGCCCCGTGAGCCAGCTCCACGATGGACTCGAGGTTGCGGGCGTACTCCCGGATGGGCACTCGTCGTTCGCCGGTCTTCTCGCCGCGGCCGACCATCCAGCCCACCCTGCGCTCCTCGGGGAAGGTGCGCAGCACCCGCAGCTTGTAGTCGAGGATGGTGTAGAGGGAGGATCGGCGCAGCAGATCGTGGGCCGCGCGGGCGTGGCGGTTTCGGAAGCTCGAGTAGGCCGCCAACAGGTCGCGGTCCACGAACGAGTCGAAGTTGTTGTCGGACCAGATGCAGCCTACCAGGAGCAGATCGGGCTGGAGCGAGAGCCCGCGGATCTGCAGCAGGTTGATGGCCTGGTAGGTGGAGTAGCCTGGCACGGCGGCGTTGATGACCTGGACCGCGTCGCCCAGGGCCTGGTCGATCCTCGCGGTGAAGACCTCGTCGTCCTGGACGCCGAAGCCGTAGACGCTGGAGTCGCCCACCGCCATGATCCGCCGAACCCCGCTGGGCTTGTCTCGGGACCACTCGGGTCCCCGCAGGCCGTAGCTGTTGATGGCGATGTCGATGCCGCTCTCGAAGCGCTTGCCCGGGGACATCTCGTAGAGCAGGAAGGGGTTGCCCAGCAGGTTGGGGGCACCCTCGGTGGACACGGGCGGCGGGCTGGCGGCCTGATCGAGCACATCCTTGCCCAGCACGCGGGCCAAGCCCTCGGCGGTGCCGATGACGATGGCGAACATGGCCAGGCTGAACACGAGGCGCCGAGAGATGCTGGTGCGGGTGGAGACGGGCATCGCGGTTCGGGGTGGGAGGGTTCCAATAGCCTACCGCAGTGAGCGGGCTCGTTCACAGTGGGCCGGGGCGGGCGGTGTCTATCGCTGGCTTCGGCTGCTCTTGCTCTTCTTGCTCCCGGAGCCGCTGCCGCCCTCGCTGCCGCTCTTCTGCCCCTTGTCCTTCTTGCCCTGCTTGCGCTCCTGGATCTCGGCGGAGCCTTGCAGCGACAGCGCGCCGCTGCCGCCCTGGGCGCGGTCGACGGTGAGCACCAGCTTGGCGCCGCCGATGGGCTCCTGGAGCTTGGCGGGACGGGCGATCTGCAGGGCGTCTTCGATGGCGTCGAGGATGATGCCCTTGGCCAGCAGGGCCAGGGGGTCCACCAGGCCCGCGCCGCGGCTGTGGTCGAGCTCCACCACGTCGCTGGGCTCGAGCTTGATCTGCTGGTCTTCGACCTCGAGGGTGCCGCTGACCTGGTAGTCGCGCCACCAGCCGGCGCCCGCCAACCTCCACAGGCGCAGGCCCATGGTGAAGGCCCGCTCGTCTACCGCGAGGCTCTGGGGGTCCGCGTAGACCTCGAAGTCCAGCTCGCCGGTCTCGAAGGCCTCCCGTCGCGCCAGCCCCAGCAGGACGCGCTCGTCGAGGCTGAGGTACCAGTCCCCGCTCGCAAGGGGCGTCAGGGCCGCCTCGGAGCGCACCGGGGAGCTCGTGAGCACCTGGATGGTGAGGTACTCGGGCTGCGCCCCCAGGCGGACGGCGCGCACCGGGACCTCGTCGGTGCCGATCTCGGCCACGGGGATGGGCGGGAACTCTCTCTCGATGAGCCCCTGGAGCCAGCGCACCAGGGGGTCGTTCAGGTCCACCCGCAGGCGATCCACCTGGAGATCCTTGGGCAGTTCGACCGTGGCGCGCTTCAGCTGCGCCTCGACCACGGTGGCCTCACCCTGGGCGCGGGCGACCATCTCGAGCACCGCCTGGACGTTCAGATTCATGGGCACCGAGCCCTTCAGGCTGCCCAGCTTCCAGTCCAGCTCTCCGTCGAAGCCGGCCGAGACCCGCACGCAGGCGTCGCAGGCGCGGGCCGGTCCGATCTCGGTTTCGGTGAGCTCGACCCTGGGGGCCAGGCTGGCCTCGGCGCCCAGGGGGAGCTCGATGCGCAGGCGGCTGTCGGGGCTCTCGAGGCGCTGCTGGAGCTCCCGCACGGCCAGGGTGGTGACCAGGTCCCAGGACAGGCCGAGCTCGCCGTCAGCGGCCCAGTCCGACGCCGTGGGCCCCGGGTCGGCCAGGGCTTCGAGGCGGGCCTCCTCGTACTGGGCGTGGATGGTGCTGCCGCAGCCTGCGGCCAAGGTGGCGGCGAAGAGCAGGGGCAGGGGTTCGAAGCGGGACATGGGACCTCCTGGCGTCCCTCCAAGCTATCGCCTCCGGGGTGGCTTGGGTCGCCCATGGCCCAGGTGGGGGCTGCGCTCGCCCCGGTGGGGGCAGCTTGATAGGCGAGTGGCCTGTCCTTCACGTGTCCGCTGCGGGCACAGCCCCCCTGGGGAGGTGCTTTGACCAAGCAACTAGACACCCTGGCCTCATTCGACAGCGGCGGCGTCGCGGTGCGCGCCGAGGCCGTCCGCGAGCTGGGTCGGGCCGGTGACGAACAGGTGATCGACCTGCTGCTGCAGGCAGCGCTGGGGGACAAGTCCCCTGGTGTGCGCCTGGCCGCGGCCAGCGCCGCCGCCGACGTGCTCTCCCGCTACCGCCTCGAGCCCCATCGGGACGCCCTCTCCCCGCAGCGCCGCGCGGCCATCATCCACCAGCTGCGGTCGGTGGATCCCGGGCGCAACACCGGCCTGTTCCAGGTGCTGGCCTGCGCGGGCGATCCCGCGGTGGTCCGCAACCTCGGACAGGGTGTGCGCGATCCCCGGGTGGATGTTCGCACCGGGGCCCTCGTGGGGCTCGAGCGACTGGTGTGTTCCGGCAGCGTCAACGGCGATCCTCGCATGGCCGCCGCGCTGAGCGCGCTGCTGTCCGAGCGTCGGCTGCGCTCGGATGCCAGCCTGGGTCTGGCGCGGATCGCCTGGCGTACAGGCCTGTGGCAGCTGCGCCCCCAGGTCCAGGACCTCGCCTCCCGCCTCGAGGAGCGCTGGCTGCCTCTGCTGCAGGAGCTGCTCGAGGGCTTCCCCACCGGGCTGTCCAGCGAGCACATCCTGGGCTGCTGGGCCGGGAGCGGCCTGGACTGCGGTGAGCAGCGCCCCGAGCGCGACCCGACCACCACGCTCATCGTCCTGCCCAGCACCGTGCTGGTGGGTGCCGACGATTCCATGCAGCAGGCGCCCTGGAGCCTCGAGGGCAGCGTCCTCGACAGCCCCATGTTCGCCGGTCAGGGGCCGAGGCCCGTGCGCGTGCTGCGGTCGTGGTTCGAGGGCCAGGAAGCCAGCGAGGTGATCCAGATCGGCTCCAGCTCCTACGGGCGCCTGGGCGAGAAGGACCTCCCTGCCGTGGTGGACCAGCTCGCGCTCCAGAGCTTCGACATCGCCCCTGCCTCTCGGCAGCTGCTGGCCCTGCTCGAGCCCCAGCTCTCCAATCGCGCCGCGGGCGCCTACGCGCGTGCGGTCCTGCTGCTGCTGGCGGGTGATGTGGAGAGCGCATCGAAGCGGCTCCAGGCTTTGGCCGCGGCCAAGCGGCCCCGCCCCGAGCTCGCCTGGCACCATGCCTGTCTCCGGCGCCAGCAGGGCTCCCAGGCCGAGGCCCTGAAGCTGGCCCAGGCCTACCTCGAGGCTGCGCCTCGCAAGAGCCCCTTCGTCCAGGCTGCGCGCCGCTGGGTCGAGGGAGAATAGGCCAGCCATGTCCCTGCGCGACCAGCTGCTCAAGGCCGGGGTGGTCGACCGCAAGCAGAAGCAGGCGGCGGAGCGTGAGCTCAAGCGCCAGCGCAAGCTCGAGCAGGCCGCCCGCGGGCGCAAGAAGGACCTCGAGCGCGCGGCCATGGAACAAGCCGAGCAACAGCGCCTGGCGGCCGCGGCCGAGCGTCATGCCCTGCGTCGCCGCGTCCAGGTCGAGCAGGAAGCCTCGGCCCGCAGCCTGCGGGCCAACCAGATCGTCGAACACCACTCCATGCGTGCCGCCGCAGGGTCACAGCCCTTCTGGCACCACACCCCGGGAGGCGTCTTCCTCCATCGGCTGGACCTGCCACGCTCGCTGGCCGAGCAGCTACGGCTGGGCCGTCTGGCGGTGGTGTGGGTCGACAGCTTCGGCGAGCCGAGCTTCCACGTGGTCAGCCGCGAGGTGGCCGAGCGCCTGGGCGCCATCCTCGCCGAGCGGGTCCTGTTCCTGAACCGAGAGCCGCCGGATCCAGAGGATCCGGCGGAGAAGCTCGCAGAGCCGAGGGACGGTGAGAGGCCCTAGGCCTCGGCAGGCGTTCAGGCGGTGCCGTGGAGGGCCGAGCGGGCCGTGACGCGCTTGACGGGCACGGAGCTGACCAGGGCCACCTTGTCCTGTAGGCGCTCGAGCTTGAAGACCGTGTCGCTCTGGTCCACGTCCATGTAGCGGGCGATGACCTCCATGATCTCAGCCTTCATGGCCTCGAGCTGGGCGGGGGTCATGTCCACCTGATCGTGGATGAGCAGAAACTTCAGGCGCTGCTTGGCGTCTTCTTTGGAGTTGCTGCCCCTGCCAAAGAACTTGTTGATGAGGTGCATCATCCCACCACCTCCCGGGCTGGGGCCAGGCCCATCCAGCGCTTGAACGACACCCACATGCCTTCGTCCTGCTCCAGGGCGGCGAAGGGCACCTCCAGCTCACCGTGTACCCGCCGCGCTACCCGGCGCATGGCCTCGCCCACGATGGAGTCGGCGTCCATGGACGCGGGGTGGCCGCGGTTGGTGCTGATGATGACCTCCTCGCTCTCGGGGATCAGGCCGATGAGCGGGATGGCGAGGATCTCCAGAATGTCGTCCTTGTCCATCATGTCGCCCGCCCGGACCATGTTGCGCCGGTAGCGGTTGATGATGAGCTCGGGCTCGGGCATCTCGGCGGCCTCGACCAGGCCGATGATGCGGTCCGCGTCGCGGATGGCGCTGACCTCGGGCGTGGTGACGATGATGGCCCGGTCCGCTCCGGCGATGCTGGTCTTGAAGCCCTGCTCGATACCCGCGGGGCAATCCACCAGCACGTAGTCGTGGGTCTCTTTGAGCTGGGCCACCAGGCGTCGCATCTGATCGGGCGAGACGGCGGACTTGTCCCGGGTCTGAGCCGCGGGCAGGAGGGAGAGGCCTTCGACCCGCTTGTCCTTGATGAGCGCTTGCTTGAGCTTGCACTCCCCTTCGATGACATGCACAAGGTCGTAGACGATGCGGTTCTCGAGGCCCAGGACAACGTCGAGGTTGCGGAGGCCGATGTCGGCGTCCACCACCGCCACGCGGTTGCCCAGGAGTGCGAGGGCCACGCCCAGGTTGGCGGTGGTCGTGGTCTTGCCCACGCCCCCCTTGCCGGATGTGATGACGATGCATTGGCTCATGCGTCGCTCCTTCTGCTGGCGTTGCGAGGCAAGCGGCCTCGGTAAGGCTCGGTGACGATGACGCCGTCACGAACGAAAGCGATCTCGGGGCCGGCGGCCCGGGGAGCGCCATGCTTGGACGGCTCGGTGGCGATGATGCGCTGCCCGATGCGCAGCTGTGTGGGTCGCAGCTCGTGGGCCATGATCCAGGACCGATCGCCCATCCTGGTGCCGGCGTGGGCCATGCCCTTCATGGTCCCCAGGACCGTGATGCTGCCGCCGGCGATGACCTCGGCGCCGGGGTTGACGTCGCCAAAGAGCAGCAGATCGCCGCTGTGCCGCAGCACGATGCCGCCGCGCAGGGTGCGCTCCACGATGCGGAGCTGGGAGCCGGTGGCGCCCAGGGGCTCGGAGGCGGTGTCCGGGTCATGGGAGAGGGGGGCCTCCCGGACGGGCTCAGGGGTGGTCTCCGCGGTCGTGCACGGCTCGATCTCGGCGCTGGGCTCGGCCTCGCTGGGCAGCCCCGCGGCTTCGGGGGCTGGCGCCGTGCTCTGCAGGTGGATGCGGACCTTGAGCTCCCGCTCTGCGAAGCGGCGCAGGGCGAGATCCTGGCAGCGCATCCCGACGATGTTGATGTCGAAGTCGTCCTTCAACATGTGCATCAGGCGTCGCAGGTCGAACAGGTCTGGCTCTCGCAGCCCCAGGTCCAGGTGGGCCTCGGCGCCGCCCCACGCTGCGCTGACGTTCTCGAGCACCGCGCGGGCGTCCTCGCGGATCTCGGTCCAGCTGGCCTGGTGGTCGAGCAGGATGACCGGCGGCTGCACGGTGGGATCCAGCTGGACCGAAGGGCTCCTGTTCGGAGCTGCGGTGAGATCGTCGATCATGGGGGGGAGGGGCGGGGAGCGGGGGAGCAAGGAGAGCGCGAGCGGGGAAGGGGAGGGGGGATGGACCAGCGTTACCACAGCGGGCGTCGACGGATCAAGCTGATCTTGCCAGGTCAACAGTGATTTGTCGAGAAGATTTTCAGGGATCGTCTCCAACCCCGTGCAGCACGCACTACCCGGCCGGGGAGGAGCGGCACCTGAAGCGACGAACCCCCCGCGGCTGCGGGGGGTTCGGTCGGGCGGGATTTGGCGCGGTCACCAGCCCAGGTAGGGGTAGACCGCGTACGTGTCGAAGGCGTCGTAGGTGTCGTAGGCGACGAAGTCCACCACGTAGCCTCCGTAGGCGCAGTCCAGCCAGGTCTGGCGCTGCACCCACTCGGTGCTCCAGAAGCCGCCGCCGAAGTCCGACAACAAGAAGCTGTCCACCAGCTCGCCCGTGCGCTCGTCGAAGACGTCTGCGTAGACCTCCCAGACATCCAGAGTGCCATCGGGGTCGGTCACGTCTGCGTCGAAGTACCAGATCCAGTCGTGGGCGCCGTTGTCCCAGAAGCAGCCCGCGTCGGCCCAGGTGATGGAGGGGGCGTAGTTGATGGGCCCGGGCCGGCTGTCGGTGTCGTAGACGTAGCAGGCGGGGAGGGCGAGGAGGGCGGCGGCGATCAGGGAGCGGTTCATCGTGGACTCCTGGGTTGACCTTTTTTTCGAGTGGACGGCTCGCGTACACTGCGCCTCGACGGGTCGGGTCCGCTATTATTCGGCACGTTCGAAATTTCTGCGGTCGGCCCCCGTGGCCTGGAGCGAGCCCTGATCGACCTGATCCTCGAAAACGACACCGTCGGTCCCGTGGCCCGGGGACACCCCTGGGTGTACAGCGGCGGTGTGCGCGGCTCCGCCCCCGTGGGCGAGCTTGTGCGGCTGTTGGACGGCCGCGGTCGGCCGGTGGCCTTCGGCCTGGCCGATCAGGGCGACATCGTGGTCCGTGTCCTGGGGCGTCACCCCCTGCCCCTGGGCGAGCTGCTGCCCCAGCGCATCCACGCGGCCCAGGCCTGGCGCAGGGCCATGGTGCCCGCGGCCACGGACGCCTACCGCCTGGTGAACGGCGCTGGCGATGGCCTGCCCGGCGTGGTGGTGGACCGCTACGCCCAGGTGGCCGTGCTGCGCTTGTACAGTCAGGCGTGGGTGTCCCACCTGCCGCTGCTGGTTCGTGCGCTGTCCCAGCTCCCGTGGGTGCGCACCGTGGTCCGACGCCTCGGCGTGCAGCGGGTGGATGGCGGGCGTGGGCTCGAGCTGTTGGCGGGGCCCGAAGCCCCAGAGGAGCTCGTGGTGCTGGAGCACGGCCTGCGCTTCCTGGTGCGGGTGCGTCAGGGCCAGAAGACTGGGCTGTTCCTGGATCAGCGCGAGAACCGTCACCGGGTGGCGGGGTGGGCGCGCGGGCGCGAGGTGGTCAACCTCTTCGGCTATAACGGCGGCTTCTCCGTGCATGCCGCGGCGGCGGGATCCGGGCGAACCGTCACGGTGGACCAGGCGCCCGAGGCCTTGGCCGACGCGCGGGAGAACTTCAGGCTCAACGGACTCGACCCCGATCACCACGGGTTCGAGCAAGCGGACGCCTTCCACTGGCGTCCGCCACGGCAGGTGGGCCTGGTGATCAACGACCCCCCCTCCCTCTCCCATGGAACCCGCTCCGACGGCGCGGCCCGCTCGGCGTACCGAGACCTGAATGCCCACGCCGCCACCATGGTGGAGCGAGGCGGGTTGTTCGTCACGGCCTCCTGCACGGCGCGCCTGCGGGAGGACCGCTGGCTCGAGGCGGTGCGCCATGGCGTGGGCAAGGCTGGAGGGCCCTGGGTGCAGGTGCACCAGGCGCGCGAGCCTGCGGATCACCCCGTGGCGGCCGGGCACCCCGAAGGCCACTACCTCAAGCTCGTGGCGTTGCTGCGAAGCGGCGTACCGCGGGCTTCGCGGATCGCGTCGGGTGACGATGGGTGTACACTGGGTGCTGACCGGATGGGTGCGGGCCGCTTGGGCCCGGACCGGAGCACTTCGTGACCCCCTATCCTCGACAGTACGGAAAGTATGTCCTCCTCGAGCCTATCGGGGCGGGGGGTATGTCCGAGGTCGATCTGGCGCATCGCGGCGTCGACGACACCAGCTTCGTGCGCTTCGTGGCCATCAAGCGGGTGGCGCGCAGCAACCTGGCCGACGAGTCCTACGTCCGCATGTTCATGGACGAGGCCCGCATCAACGCCGAGCTCCACCACGGCAACATCGTGGGGGTCTACGACTTCGGCAAGCAGGTGGACGGCATCACAGGGCGCGAAGAGTACTTCATGGTCATGGAGTACGTGCCGGGGCTGGATCTGCGCGCCCTGCAGCGCGCGGCCCACGGCATGGGGCACCGCCTGCCCCTGCGCTTCTGCTTCTCGGTGCTCCACGAGGTGCTGCGGGGCCTGCAGTACGCCCACACCAAGGCCGACACCCTCGGCCGCCCCATGAACCTGGTGCACCGCGACATCAACCCGCGCAACGTCATGGTGTCCATGAGGGGCGAGGTCAAGGTCATCGACTTCGGCGTCGCCCTGGCCGAAGACCGCCTCGAGAAGACCCAGGGCCGCAGCCTCAAGGGCAAGTTCGCCTACATGTCGCCCGAGCAGATCGAGGGGAACGTCACCCTGGACGGCCGCACGGATCTGTACGCCGTGGGGCTGATGCTCCACGAGCTGGTGGCTGGCGTGGGTCCCTTCCATGGGCTCACCGAGCTGCAGATCATGCACCGCATCGTCATGGGCCAGATCCCTCCGCTGCAGGTGCCCCCCGAGTTCCCGGACCGCGACTTTCTGCTGGAGCTGCACGCCCGCGCCCTGTCCCGGGATCGGGATCGACGCTTCCCGGACGCCCGCGCCTTCCGAAAGGCCGTCGAGCGAGCCGCCGACATCGTGGGCGGCCTGGCCACCCAGGACGAGCGCGCGGCCTTGGTGAGCAGCCTGGCGCCGCAGCAGGTCGAGGGCATCGCCGCGCGGCTCAAGGGCTACCACGAGTCCAGCCACGAGGTGTCGCGCTCGGTCTCCATGGTCGTGCCGCCTCCCGTCGGCCGTGCGGACACCACCCAGGGCACCCTGGGTGGGGCCCAGGTCACCCAGGAGCTCGACGGCAACACCCAAGAGCTCCCCCGCGAGCTGATCGAGCCGCCCCCCAAGCCGCGCCGCAGCCTGTTGCTGCTGCTGCTGCTGGGTGCGCTCGTGGCCGGCGTCGCCGTGGTGATCGGGGGCGGGGCCGTGGCGCTGCTGCTCCAGGAACGCCAGCTGGAACCGTCGCCCGAGTTCAGCTTCGCCGATCTGGTTGGATCTGGGCCTGGTGAGATCGAGCCCCAGCCAGGGGATGACGGCGCGGATCGGCCCAGCGATGAGCCCCTGGCAGGGGCCAACGACGCCGTCGTCGCCAGCGAACCGGCGCGGACCAGCGGTGGGTCGTCCGGCTCGACCCAGGCAGGCTCTCGGCCCTCTTCCAGCGGCACGGCTTCGGCCACCGGTTCCTCTGGCGGCGCCAGCCAGGCCTCGCCCGGCTCCACCAGCCAGCCTGGCGCAGACGAGTCGCCCGGCGGGGATCAGGCCGTCGCCGGCGCTCCTGGTGGCGACGCTGGGTCCGCACAGCAGGTCGAGCCCGAGCCGGCGGTCGAGCCCGAGCCGGTGGTCGAGGCCGGGCCGAAAGAGGATCCGCCCGCCCAGCCCGAGCCGGAACCGGCTCCGGCCCAGGATGGGCCCAAGGGCAAGCTGTTGGTCAACAGCATGCCCAAGGCCCTCCCTGTCTCCATCGACGGTGTCTCCGTGGGTACGACACCGCACCAGGGTTCCTACGCCCTGGGTGCCCACCGGGTGGTGGTGCATGGGCCTGCTGGCCAGATCTGTGAGCAGCAGGCTACGGTCGTCAGCACCAAGCCCGTCCTGTCCACCTGTTCTTTCGATGGGCAGCAAGGGGAGCCCCAGGATGACGACTCCAAGCGCCGCCGCTGATTCTCCGCGCACCCTCTGCCTGGGCGCCCTGCGCGCCGGCTTGGTGCTGTTCGGCCTGACCGTCGCCCCCGTGGCGCTGGCCATCGAGTCGGTGGTGGTGCTCAAGAGCGACGATCTGTCGGTCTACGACGCACCCATCGAAGCCTTCGAGCAGGCCATCGGGCGTCCGGTCACCGTGCTGAACATCGAGGGTCAGCGCTCGGTGGCCAAGGACATCGTCACCCGCTTGCGCTTCGACCCGCCCCCCCTGGTCTTCGCCCTGGGCGCCAAGGCGGCTTGGATGGCCCACGAGCAGATGCCGCATGTCCCGCTGGTCTACGGCATGATCCGCGACCCTGCCCGCTACGGGCTCGAGGGCATGGGCGTCACCGGCGTGGGCTTCGAGATCCCCTATGAGACCCTGATGGGCCAGGTGCAGCTCTTCCTGCCCGAGGTCCGCAAGATCGGCGTGATCCTCACCAACCAGAACCCGGCGGTCCAGGAGCTGCGCACCGCAGCCCGCAACGCCCAGCTCGAGCTGGACGTCTCGTCGGTCCAGGACCACCGCGACGTGCGGGGGGCCTGCACCCGCATCTCGAAGCGGGTGGATGCGCTGCTGGTGATCCACGATCCAGAGGTGCTCACACCCGAGAACTTCCGGTTCGTTCGCGAACAGGCCGCGCGCGTTGGAATCCCCATCATCGCCACCTCCGAGGCGCTCGCGCGGTCCGGCGCGCTGCTGGCGGTCGTTCCCGACTACGGGCTCACCGGCACCCAGGCGGCCGATCTCGCCACGCGGATTCTCGACATGGGCGCTGAGCCAGGCGACCTCGCCATGCTGCGGCCTCAGGGGGCCCGGGTGCTCATCAACAAGGGCGTGCTCCACAGCCTCGGGATGGAACTGGACCCCATGCTGCTGGACTTCACCGACGAGGTGATCGAGCCGGAGGCGGGGCGTTAGCCCTGGCCTTGGCCAGCCGCAGCAGGTTCGCTTTGGCGATCTCTGCGGCCTGACGCGGCAGCTCGATGACCCGCTCGCGCTCGTCGCGGAACTCCACGATGGTGACCAGGTCGGCGGTGAGCTCGTCGGTGTCCGCCATGGTGAAGCGCTGGCCGAAGGCCAGCTCGCTGGAGCTGACGTCGAGCACGCCCGTCCAGATGTCCAGCCGGTCGCCCAGCTTGGTGGGCCGCAGGAAGCGTAGGTCCAGGCCGCAGACGCTCACCCGGTAGCGCTGCATCCAGTCCGTCAGCCCAAGGTTGGGCCAGACGGTGCGCACCAGATCGAACAGGGCCCGCTCAGCGAAGCGCACGTAGGAGACATGGAAGGTGATTCCCTGGAGATCGGTGTCCTCGAAGTGGATCCGGGTGCGGCTACGGAACGGGAACCACTCGTGCTCCGAGAGTGGGAGCAGGCGGGGGCTGGGTTCGCCGCTGAGGCCAGGGGCCGGGCCTCCGCTGGGCATGCCGGGGGGCACGGGGACCATGGCGCCTTGCCGGTCCAGGAAGGTGACGTCGACGCGCCCATCCAGCAGCAGCCGGTCCAAGGCGGGGTCGACGATGCGCTGGCCGAAGGTGCCCCGGTGGGAGGAGGTGCCGCGCAGGCCAGTGCGCACCTGGAGCTTGGCCCCGAGCCGGGCGATGGTCGCGAAGCGGGCCTGCACCCGGTAGACGTTGACCACGTGGCTGTCGTGCCACGAGGGCTCTCCCCGGGCTTCGCAGATAGCCTCGATGGCCTCGGTGCGGGCCCGATCCAGGAAGCGCAGGTAGGCCTCTACGTCTGCGTAACCCCGGGCGTTGAGATCGCAGCCGTAGACCATCGAGTGGTGCCTGTGCTCGAAGTAGTCGGTCACAGAGGAGAGCTCTTCGGGCCAGGCCAGGCCCGGCGGCCGCTCCTTCACGGGTTCTTCGGGCGCGGGGGTGGGCTCACTGCGCAGGCGCGCGGGTGGGGCGGTGGGCGTCCGGCCGGCGTAGACCAGCGCAGCCTTGGCCGTCTGTACACCGCCCACCATGGTGGCCTCCACGCCACCTCCGGCCCGGGTCCAGGCCCCCGCCAGGAACAGGCCCGCGATGGGAGCGCGCACGCCCAGGCGGTCGCCCCCCGACTGGGATGGCAGCTGAGCCAGGCCGTAGGCGGCGCCCTGGTGGGTCTTGAAGGTATCGCGCAGCGTGCGGGGCGTGGCCAGGGTGCGCTGCACGGTGTGGGACTCCAGGCCTGGGTAGCGCCGCTCGGCCTTGGTCATCAGGGTCTCGGTGACCGCTGCCTCGAGCTCGAGGGCGGTCTCCCCGTCGACCTCGAGCCAGCTCCCCGCCGGCGTCACCTCGGTCATGGCCACGATGCCCTCGCCGGGTGGGAAACACTCGTCGTGGCTGCCCTCGTAGCTGGTCATGCGCCACGAGCTGTGGTGCAGCTCGCCCTCGACCGCGCGGCGGTAGGCCTCGTCGTGATCCTGCTGAGGGTTGACGAAGGTGGTGCTGCCGGCCACCCCCAGCTGGGAGGGCGGGCAGTCCAGGCCCAGGTGCAGGGCGTACATAGAGATGGAGGGCTCCATGCGCTCGAGGCGGAAGCGGAACAGCCGCGAGACCTCCGGCCCGGGGATGAGCTCGAAGAAGACCTGGAAGGGGTCGATGGCGGCCACCACCAGGGAGCAGTCGATGACGGTGTCGTCGGCCAGGACCACGCCCTGGATGCCGGCGCGGTCGACGATGATGCGGGCGACCGGGGCGTTGAGCTGGCACTCGCCCCCCAGCTCCAGCAGGCGGTCGTTGAGGGCCCGCACCAGGGATGTGCCGCCGCCCACGAGGGTGTGTACGCCCTCGATCCAGCCGCTGGCGAAGACGGCGGCAGCGAAGGGTGCGGCGGCCTGGCTGGGCGGCAGCCCCGTGTTCATCCAGGTCTGGCCCAAGAGTGTGTGCAGGCGAGGATCGACCACATGCTCGGCCAACATCTTCTGGAAGCTGCGGCCACGCCAGGTCTCGAGCAGCCCACGCCAGGCCGTGGGGTTGCGGTCGGGGAAGAGCGTGCTCTCCACCACGGCGTCTGCGAGCCGCTCGGCGGCCTCGAAGAAGGAGTGGATGCCCGCTTGCTCACGGGGGAAGCGCGCGCAGAGCACCCGGAGCAGGTCGTCCCGATCGTTGGGCAGCTGCAGGTGCAGCTCAGGCAGCTCGGCGGTCAGGAAGATGGCGGGGCGCTGGAGCTCGAGGCGGTCCAGCACTCCCAGGCTGGCGAGCACCCCGTCAGTGGCGCCGCCGGGCTTCAGCGCGCCCATGTACTGAGGGCTCAAGTGGAAGTGATGGCCGCGCTTGCGGAAGGTGCGCAGGCACCCGCCAGGCAGCGCCGCGGCCTCGAGCACCCGGACCTTCATGCCCTGGCGCGCCAGCTCCACCGCGCACGACAGGCCTCCGAGGCCTGCGCCGATCACCAGGACGTCGGGGTTCATGCAGCGGCCCTCCGGGACTGGCGACAGGATACTCCAGGTGGGGTGTGTGGAGCCAGGCTGCCGTTTGGCCTGGGGTGGTCAGTCCATGTGGTCCAACGCCCGCAGGCGACCCTCGGTACTCAGGGCCTCGGGTACGCCGGAGGGTTCCTCTGCGAGGTCCAGGATGCCCAGGGAGAAGTGCATGGCCTTGGCGTGGGGTTCCTGGCCGTTGTCGTAGCACCACTGGAGCAGGGGGTCCTGGTTGCGGGAGAGGCAGAGCTCCATCCAGGCCAGCAGCTGCTCGTCGGTCTTGACCTTGGGGTCGACGTGGTCGGGCTTGGCGCCGGGCTTCTCGGAGATGGCGGCTCCCCCCGCGACGCCCCCAGCCAGCAGCACCACGGTGAGCAGGAGACCACCCACGATGGCCCAGGTGGCACCATCGGTGAACCAGGAGGTGGCCACCGTGACGATGACCCCGAGGATCAAGCCCGAGATCCCGAAGCAGCCCATGTTGCCCTTGCGATCGTTGGCGACCATCCAGCCCTGCAGCTGATGGCAGTGGGGGCAGCGCCCTTCCCCCCGCTGGGGGTCCCGAGCGGTCTTCTCGAGGCTGGTGGCGAGCTGGCGGAAGGCGGTGCGGCCGAGCTCCTCGGAGTCCGACAGCAGCACGTTTCCCTCGGCTTCGCCGCTGGAGCCCTTGCCCTCGATGAAGCTGTAGGGCTGACCGCAGTGCTCGCAGTCGATGCGGCGCGCCTGGGCGTGGAAGATCCGGACGGTGACCTGTTTCTTGACGGCCATGGTGGCTCCGAAGAGGGACTAGCTGGGAGCGGCGGTGCAGCGAGCCATGGCCGTGGAGCACTTGACGGTCAGCTTGTCGCCGGCCTTGGCGGAGAAGTTGCCCGCGTCCAGGGGCTGCATGGGATCGAAGAAAGCCTTGATGGTGTAGCTGCCCGGTGGGACCTCGCCGGGGGGGAAGCGGCCTGCGCTGCCCACGAGCCAGACCCGGATGCCGCCCTCGACGGCCACCGTGGCGGTGGTGGGGGCGGCGACCGGTTCGGGTGCGACCGCTACCCCCGGCTCTGGCTCTGGCTCTGGCTCTGGCTCTGGCTCTGGTGCTGACGCTGGCTCTGGTGCTGACGCTGGCTCTGGTGCTGACGCTGGCTCTGGCCTTGGCTCGCGTTGCGCAGGCTCGGGCTTGTCTGCGGGCGCCTGGGGGGCTGTGTGTGTGGCGGGCGGCGCTGGGGCTGCGGGCTCGGGGGGCGCGGCGGGCGGAAGCTCGGCGGCCTCGGCAGGCCCGGCGGGATCTTGACCCATGGCCGCTGGCTCGAGCTCCTCGGCGGCCGGTGCTGGGGCTGCTGCTGGCTCGGCGGCAGCGGGCGGCCCGGGCTCCAACGGGGAGGGCACGGGCGGGTCCTGGAACAGGAACGTCCCCAGCGCCAGCGCGGCGGCCAGGCCCATGGCGGCCAGGCCCCAGGGCAGCAGGCTGCGCCTGGCCGGAGAATGGGACTTGGCGAGCGGGGTGGGCGGGCTCGAGGCGGGCACCACGCCCTGGGGAGGGAGCCGGTCCTCCGGCTGGGGCGGGGGGTGGTAGAGGGTCTCTGCGCCTCCGGCCGCCGGGGCGGGCGGCGCGTCGACGGCTGGCTCGGACAGCTCGTCGTAGTAGGTCTCGGAGCTGCCCTCGGTGGCCTGTGGGGGCATGGTCCGAGGCGCGGGCTCCAGGGAGCTGGGCACGGCGGTCATGGAGTTGGACAGCTCCGCGCCGTCTGTCCAGGCCGAGCCCAGGACTGCGTCCCAACGTGGCGATGCTTCGCCGGCCTTGTCCAGGGACATGGCCCGCCAGTCCACCAGGCGGCCCTCCCAGACCTCGAAGAGCACCCGGCAGTTGGGGATGCGTTGCTCGCGCTGGACCTCCAGGGCCCCCATGATGGCCCGCTCCATGCGCTCCGGTAGGTCGGGTCGCAGCTCCCGGGGAGGGACGAAGTTGCCCGAGGTGATGGCGGTGAACAGGTCGAGCATGTCGCCGCCCTCGAAGGGCTTGCAGCCGCAGACGATCTCGTAGAGGATCACGCCCAGGGAGAACAGATCGGCACGGGCATCGACCAGACGCGGGTCGCGGATCTGCTCGGGGGCCATGTAGGCGGGGGTGCCCATAGTGGAGCCCGCCTGGGTGCGGTCCGGGCCGTCACCTTCGGCGATGAGCACCTTGACCAAGCCGAAGTCCGTGACCTTGGGCACGGGTTGATCGCCCTGCTTGGCGATGAGGATGTTGGCGGGCTTGAGATCCCGGTGCACCATGCCCAGGCGGTGGGCCTCGAGCACTCCTGAGATGATGCCCCTGGCCAGGGTGTCCGCGAGCTGTAGATCCCCCTGGATCAGCGGCATGACCTGGCTGAGGTCGGGCCCGTCGACACACTCCATGATCAGGCCCGGCGCCCCGTGTACGTCCACCAGATCGGTGACCGAGACGATGTTGGGGTGGCGCATCCGGGCCTGGGCCTTGCCCTCTTGGTGCAGGCGCTCGCGGATGCTGGTGGAGTGGACGGTCAGGACCTTGAGGGCGTGGATGCTGTCGAGATCCTTGTGGCGTACACGGTAGACCACCGCCATGCCACCCTGACCCAGCAGGCCCTCGACGACGTAGCGATCGATGATGGTGCCTGGTCGAAGCGCCGCCATGCTCGCTCCTACCAGCCGTCGCTGCCGGGACCGCCGTAGGCCCCGATGTCCGAGCGGGTTCCATCGGCGTCCAGGATCAGGGGGTCTCCGGCATCGATGAGCAAGGAGCCGGGGTCGAGGGTGAGGTCCCAGTCCCAGGGGTACCGCGCAGAGATCGTCGTGAAGTCCGGGTCGACGCCGATGTTGTCGGCTGTGCCGACCGGCTCGAGGCCATCGCCGAACAGAGGCGTGGCCTGGTCGTAGAAGTTGCTGTAGGTCCAGAAGTTGGAGTCCACGGCGATGGAGCCGTAGACCTCGTCGCCGGAGGCGACGTTCGCGCTCACGGTGACGTTGTTCAGGATGGTGCCGCTGTCGGCCGAGTCCATGACCGCCCCGTAGGCCAGCCCGGTTCCGGCATCGACCTCGTTGCCGACGATGGTGGCGTTGGTGACCTCGATGGTGCTGCCGTCGAGCCCGGCGAACGCCATACCGTGCATGTCGGCCTCGCCGAAGAACGCGATGCCGGTGTTCCCCGCGATGATGGCGTTGGTGATGGTGACGGTGGCGTCGTCGTTGACCAGCCCACCGTACAGCTCGTAGCCGCCACCCAGCCTGTTGCCCCGGATGTCCAGGTGGTCGAGGGTGAGCGTGGCCCGGTTGCTCACGTAGATCAGGCCCCGCAGCGAGTCACACGACACGCCGTTGTCCACGATCTCGAGGCCGTCCAGCACCGGGGCACCTCCGTCGATGTTGACCAGTACGCCGAGGCACGGGTCGTCCAGGTAGGTGAGCTCGTGGTTCGTGATGAGCAGATCCTCGACCAGGGCGCTGCTGGTGTAGATCGACAGCGCCGCGCCGATGGTGCTGGCGCCGTACATGAGGCTGAAACTTCGGATCTCTGCGCTGCTGTCCAGCCCGACCAGGGTCATCACGACGTCGTAGCTGTCCGCGTCGAGGATGGTCCCCTCGCGGCTCTGGCCCTCGAGGATGATGTCGCTCGACACGGTGATCGACTCTTCCCACAGTCCGTCCAGCACACACACGCGCTCGCCAGGCAGGGCGGCGTCGATGGCGTCCTGGATGAGGGTGTAGTCCGCCGGGAAGTTGTGGTCGTAGTCCGTCGTGCCGTCGCAGTCGTTGTCCAGGCCGTCGCAGATCTCGGCACCGCCTGGGTGGGCGTCGGCGGAGCCGTCGTCGCAGTCGGTGCCATCGGAGAGGTAGCCGGTGGGCTGGGCACACGCGGCCATGGACGCGGCGCTGTCGCCGTAGCCGTCGCCGTCGTCGTCCATGTACCAGGTGGGCGCGTCCACCGCGTGGTCCTCGTCGACCGAGGCATCGCAGTCGTCGTCGATGCCGTTGCAGTACTCGTCGGCGCTCGGGTGCACGCTGAGCGCGCTGTCGTCGCAGTCGGTGTCGTCGTCGGTGAACCCAGAGGGTGGGCTGCAGGCCAGGGTGGTGCTCGAGGCATCTCCGTAGCCGTCCCCATCCGCGTCGGCGTAGAAGGTGAGCTGCACGTCCTCGTCGACGCTGGCGTCGCAGTCGTTGTCCACGTCGTCGCAGACCTCGTCAGCGCCAGGATGAATCGAGTCGTCCGTGTCGTCGCAGTCGTCCTCACACTCCGCGTAGCCGTCGCCATCTCCGTCGAGCACGCCGTCGCTGCCGTCGCAGTCATGATCGATCTCGTCGCACTGCTCATCTTCGCCGGGGTTGATGTCGGCGGCGCTGTCGTCGCAGTCGGCGCCATCGCGGACGTAGCCGTCGGGCTGCAGGCAGGCGTAGACCGCGTCGAAGGCGTCGCCGTAGCCGTCGGCGTCGGCGTCGGCGTACCACGGGGTGAGGGGGTTGAGATCTGCGTCGTCGTCGTCGCAGTCGCTGTCGTTCTCGACGTAGCCGCTGGGCTGGTCGCAGGTCTGCCGGTCGGCCTCCGGATCGCCGTAGCCGTCTCCGTCGCGGTCGGCGTACCAGGTGCTCACGTCGATGGAGGTGGCCTCGTCCACGGTGCCGTCGCAGTCGTTGTCTACGCCGTCACACAGCTCGTCGGCTCCGGGGTGGATGTCTGGATCGTCGGGAGCACAGTCCTCGCCGCCGTACTCCGGGGCGTAGGCGCCATCGCCGTCCGGGTCGAGGGCCGCGTCGTACTCGGTGGGACCCAGCCGATAGCAGCCGAAGGCCAGGGGGAGGAGCATCAGGGTGGAACGCATGGGGATCACCACGTGAACACCGCGACCACGCCCAGGGCGCCGGCCGTGCCCGCGAGGACCGCCGAGGTGGTGGAGAAGGCGCGGTTGCGGCCGTACAGTGCGTCGAGGTCTTCCAGGTTGTCGGGGGGGGGCTCCTGGAAGCTGGCCTGGGTGCTGCGTGCAGCCAGGAGCAGGCCACCGGAGGCCGCCGCGAGGGCGCCGGCTCCCACGGCGAAGTGCCAGCCTCGCGGACCGGTCTCGGGCGGCGGGATGTACACCTCGTAGCTGGGCACGGCGCTGTCGGGTCGGAGATATCGGGTGAGGGAGGCGGTGCCTTCGACTTCGATCTGGAAGATGGTGTTCACCGTGGTGGGACGTTCCCCCGGCGCGCCGTCGAAGAGTACCCGGCCGGTGACCGGCGCTGGGAACGTGACCGCGCTGGGCTCGGGTGCGCTGGAGGCGTACAGATCCAGGGCAGGGTGGCCTGCGGGCGCGAGCGCGGCGGGCAGGCTCGCATCGGGATCGATCCTGCGAGCGGCGGCGAAAGCGTCCTGGGCCAGCTCATGTTGCTGGGTGAGGAAGAGCCACAGCCCGATCTCCTGGTGGTAGCGGATGGCCAGCGCGGGATCGATGGGGGTGGCCACGCAGGGCAGCTCGAGGATGGCTTCCTCGACCTTCAGGACGAAGCCGGCCTCGTCCGCGGAGATCCAGGCTGCCTCGGCGGCGTCCAGGGTGGACGCCAGCTGCTCCGCCGAAGCGGGCTCGGCGCAGTCCTGGGCACCCGCGGCCGGGATGGCGAGCGCCAGCACAGCGGCGGCGAGTGTGACCATGACGTTCTCCTAGAACTCGCCCTCGATGCCCACGACGATGGTGCGACCCGTGCCCTCGAGATCGTAGGGGAACTTGGCGGCGCCGTCGCGAACTTCGTTGGCGTCGTCCTTGTAGATCAGCGTGCTGTAGGCGGTGTTCAGCAGGTTGCGCACGCTGATGTCGGCCCGCACCCGGCCGCTGGCCAGCAGGTCGGTGGCGACCGCGGCATGCAGCAGGGTGAAGGGTTCGCCGTCCGCCAGGCCGGCGTCGGGGCTCCACTCGGCACGCGGGCGCTTGCTGTAGGCGTCCAGCAGCACGCTGGCGCGCAGGCGATCGGCGGGGCGCACGGTGGCGCGCAGGTGGGCCATGTGGGGAGGAAAGTCGTACTGCTGACGGTCGGTGGCGCGGTCCTTGGCGAACGTCGCGGCCCAGGCGGCGCCCAGCTCGAAGACGTCCAGCTTCAGCACCGCCTCGGCCTCGCCCCCGAGCACATCGCTGCCGGCGAAGTTGTCGTAGTAGGCGTCTCCCAGTTGGGGGTCCGGCTGCTCGACCTCGCGCTTGTCGATCTCGTCGCTGACGGAGCTGTAGAACACGGCGCCGCGCAGATCGAGCACCCGCCAGGGGGAGGTGATCAGCTCGGCCTCGAGGGTGTTGATGCGCTCGTGGGCCAGGCTGGGGTTGCCAGCGGTCCACACGTTGGCGCCGTCGGAGTCCTGGTCGGTGGTCACGTAGGCCTCGCGCACGGTGGGCGCGCGGAAGGCGGAGCCGTACAGCAGCTTGATCACGGTGCTCGAGCCCGGCACCACCAGCACGCCCGCCCGGGGGCTGAAGTGGGGGCCCGCGGTGCTGTGCATGTCGAAGCGCATGCCGCCGGTGAGCTCGAGCCAGTACAGGGCGGTCCAGGTCTCCTGCACGAACGCGAAGGCGTCCCAAGCGGTGTCGTTCGCGCTGTCCAGGGAGAAGCCGGCGTTCTCGGGCTGGCCGGTGAGATCGGCGTACTGGAGATCCTCGAGCGCCAGGGTCTTGTTGTACACCAGGCCCAGCCCACCGACGAGCACGTGGCCCACCCCGGGGCGCGCCTGCAGATCGATGCCGGTGCCGGTGCGGGTGCTCTCCTTGAAGGTCTCGACCAGGGTGGAGCGCCACTCGATGCTCTGATCACCGGACTCTTCGTCGGTGACCAGCTCGGGACTGGAGAACCACGCGTAGGAGCCGGGATCGTCGTAGTGCTGCAGGTAGATGTAGGGGGTGATCGCCAGGTTGCGGGACAGGTCGAAGCGGTAGCGCGCGTTGAAGAACTGGTCCCGGTAGCTGAGGTTGAACTCGTCCATGCTCTGCAGGAGCACGTCCAGGGCGTCGTCCTGAGGGTTGGTGTAGTAGGTGTGGCGGTAGTCCACGGCGGTGAGGGACAGCTCGAGCTGCTCGGTCTGCAGCCGCAGCGCGGCGTTCATGGCCCGCCGGGGCTGGGTGCCGTGGATGTTGTGGTAGCCCCTGGGGGTGATCTCCAGGCCGTCGTCGGCGGTGCCCAGGAAGCGCACGGTGCCGGCGACCCCGAGCTTGCGCCCGCGGGACAGCTCGACGTGGTCGCCCATGACGAAGGCGGCCGTGTGGCGCCCGTGGGTGCCGCCGGTGGTGCGCAGGAAGGCGCCGCCCAGATCGTCGGCGCCGTAGGTGACCACGTTGATCACGCCCGAGAAAGCGTTGGTGCCGTAGATGGCGGAGCCCGGACCCTTGATGATCTCGACCTGGCGCACGTTCTCGAGGGGGATGTACTCGTCGATCCATGCGTGGGTGTAGACGCCGTCGTACCAGGGCACGCCGTCGACCAGCAGCAGGAACTTGTTGTTGTCGGGGGCCACCACGCCGCGGAAGTAGGCCAGGGAGCGCCCCTCGGGCGCCATGGTGACGTAGATGCCCGGCAAGGACGAGAGCATGTCCGAGATGGTGAGGAAGCCCCGCTCGCGGATCTCGCGGTCGGTCAGCACCGTGACGATGCTGGGGGCCTGCCGCGCGGTCTGGGCGTAGCGGGAGGCGACGGTGACCATCTCCTCCTCGACCTGGAACGCGTCGGCCTCGTCCGGCTCGGTGAAGGGATCGACCACCGTGGCGGCGAAGCCGGTGTGGACGAGCAGCAAGACAGCGATCGGGGCCTGGAAGAGCACGGTTCACTCCTGGGGGAACGCTATCACGGACCCCGCGTGGGAGGCAGCCTGATGCGAGGATACCAGAGAGCACGATGTCCCCCCGCCCCTCCCCGCAAGGCCTGGCTCGAGAGCTGATCACCCAGCGCAACCTGCGCATCGCCGTGGGCGCCCTGGGTGTGGTCGTGGTGGTGGGCACGGTCGGCTACGTCGTCATCGAGGGCTGGAGCTTTCTGGACGCCCTGTGGATGGTGATCATCACCGTCACCACCATCGGCTATGGCGAGGTCCAGCCCCTAAGCGAGGCCGGGCGCATCTTCTCCCTGCTGCTGATCCTCTTCGGCGTGGGCATCGTCACCTACACCGCCACCACCTTCGCGCGGGCGGTGATCGACGGGGACATGGCCCGTCTGTACCGGCGGCGTCGCAAGGAGCGCATCATGAAGAACCTCACGGACCACTACATCGTGGTGGGCTACGGCCGCCTGGGGCGCGTGGTCGTCGAAGATCTGCAGCGCAGCGGCGTGGCCGTCTGTGTGGTCGAGCGGGACCCCGAGGTGGTCGAGGAGGTGGAGCGCAGCGGGCGGGTGCCCGTGGTGCGCGGCGACGGCTCCAGCGACGACACCCTGCGCCTGGCCGGCGTGGAGCGGGCCCGCGGTCTGGCCATCGCGCTGCCCTCGGCGGCCGAGGCGGTCTACGTCTCCATGTCTGCCAGCCAGCTCAACCCCGAGCTCAACATCGTCACCCGCATCGACGATCCCGAGGCCAGCTACCGGGCACGACGCGTCGGGGCCCGCCAGGTGGTCAACCCCTACCGCATCGCCGGCTGGCGCATCGCCCACGGCCTGCTGCGCCCCCTGGCGACCAACTTCCTCGATCTGGCCACCTTCTCGGTACACGAAGAGTTCGCCGTGGACGAGCAGAGCATCCCGGTGGGCAGCCCCTTCGCCGGGCGCAGCCTCCGGGATCTGGCCATCGGCGCGGAGCACAAGCTGCTCGTGGTGGCCATCCAGAAGCCCAACGGCACCCTGATCGCCACCCCGGGGGGCGCGGTCGTGCTCGAGCCAGGAGATACCGTGATCATCATCGGTGACCCTGAGCGCCTGGTGGAGTTTGCGCGGGCCGTCGCGGGGGAGTCGCGTTGACGCGGGGCTGCGCCCGTGTGAGATTCAGCCCATCGGGTGCCTTGCGCGCCCCACCCATGTTTTGACGACCCAGCCCGCGCTGCCTGCGCGGCCTCGAGTCCACTCGAATTTCTCAGTCCTATTCTTTTCACTCGGGCCCTTGGCCCGGGCCACCCCATCGGGATCCCCAGAGGGTCCGCGCCGCCTTCACCCGCCGGAGCTTGCTGGCATGCAGAACGAGTCCACATCGTGAGCGCCAAAGCACCGCGCTCCATGTCTCGCCATGCCGACGTGCAGCCCCGTGCTGCGCCTGAGCCTGTGCCACGGGTGTGTGCGGCGATCTCGCGGAGATCGTCTTGCCTACCGAAATCATCGTCAACTCGACGGGGCGTGAGACCCGAGTAGCCATCCTCGAGAACGGCCAACTGGCCGAGCTCCACATCGATCGCGGCGAGGGCCGTGGCTATGTAGGGAACGTCTACTACGGCAAGGTCGTGCGCGTGCTCCCGGGCATGCAGGCGGCGTTCGTGGACATCGGGCTCGAGCGCGCTGCCTTCCTGTACGTGGGCGACATCTTCCCTGCGTTCCTCGACCTGGCATCTGGCGACGAGCCGGTGGACCCCGAGCTCACCATGGCGGAAGAGACCCCGCACGCCACCCCGCGCGAGGGCCAGCCCCCCATCCAGGATCTGCTCAAGGAAGGCCAGCACATCGTGGTGCAGGTGGCCAAGGATCCCATCGGCACCAAGGGCGCCCGCATCACCACCCACATCACCCTGCCGGGCCGCTACCTGGTCTACATGCCCACGGTGGACCACATCGGGATCTCGAGGCGCATCGAGAAGGACCGCGAGCGTCGCCGCCTGCGCTCCTTCGTCGAGAAGCACCGCAAGAAGGGCCAGGGCTTCATCGTGCGCACCGTGTGCGAGAGCCAGTCCACCACCGAGCTCAAGCAGGACATGGACTACCTGGTCAACACCTGGGAGAAGGTCCAGACAGCGGCCAAGGACGCCAAGGCGCCGGCCATGCTCCACGAGGAGCACGACCTGGTGCTGCGGGTGGTGCGCGATGTCTTCGGAGACGACGTGCAGCGCATGGTGGTCGACGACCCCACCATGTTCGACAATGTGCGCAACTTCATGAACGACTTCCTGCCCCGCGGCAAGGATCGGGTGCAGCACTACCGCGGCGCCGATCCCTGCTTCGACGTCTACGGCATCGAGACCGAGATCACCCGCTCTCTGGGCCGCAAGGTCTGGCTCAAGTCAGGCGGCTACCTGGTCATCGACCAGACCGAAGCCCTCATGGCCATCGACGTCAACTCGGGCAAGTACGTGGGCACCTCGAACCTCGAGGACACCACCTTCAAGATCAACCTCGACGCGGTCAACGAGGTCGTCTACCAGCTCCGCCTGCGCAACATCGGCGGCATCATCATCATCGACTTCATCGACATGGAGAAGGAAGCCAACCGCGACAAGGTCTTCCGGTGCCTCTCCGACGCGCTGCGCAACGACCGCGCGCGCACCAACATCATCAAGATCAGCGAGCTGGGCTTGGTGGAGATGACCCGCAAGCGGGTTCAGGAAGACCTCACCCGCTTCCTGTCCGAGCCCTGCCTGTACTGCGAAGGCAAGGGCCACACCCGCTCCCGGATCACCGTCTGCTTCGACATCCTGCGCGAGGTGCAGCGCGAGGCCAAGCGCTCGGGCAACCGCGAGCACATCATGGTCAACGCCCACCCGGCCGTGGCCGACTTGCTCTACGGCGACGAGCTGGCGAGCCTCGAGGGCTTCGAGGCCAAGATGGGCCGCCGCATCGTGGTCCGCGCGGTGCCGCACTACCACCTCGAGCGCTTCGAGGTCTACAGTCGGTAGACGGGCTGGGGGCGGGTCGAGCCGCGCCGCTCAGATCTCGAGGTCTCCCTCAATGGCCAGGGCACAGCCCTCGAGGGCCTCTCGCTCCGTCATGACGTCCCCCGTGAGGATCTCGTCGCTGGGGTGGGTCTCCATGCAGGCCAGGGAGTCCTCGAAGTCCTCTGGGCCAGCGCTCGGCGTGCAGTAGAACGTGCCCTCTGGGCAGGGGTCGCCGGCCAGGCCCGCTGCGCAACCCGACGCCACCAGCAGGCCGGGCCCGAGTGCTGGAATCCACCGCATCGACCACCTCCGCGCGCACTGTACACGCGGGTAGTCGAGGCTGCTATGGCGCTTCACCCCAGCGACGCTGTAGCCTGTTGGCTGAACCCAGTAGCCTGGAGCCACACGTGGTCGACGTCCGCCTCGAGGGAGAGCTGCTCGGCTTCTCCTACCAGGATGAGAACTCGGCCTTCGCGGTGGCGCGCTTCGCCCTGGAAGACGGCGAGGAGCTCATGGTCGTCGGGCCGCTGGGGACCGCGCGACCGGGCCAGACCCTGCACCTGAGCGGGCGCTGGGACAAGCACAAGGTGCACGGGCAGCAGTTTCGGGTCTACAGCTTCCTGGCCGACGATCCGCGCACCCTCGAGGGCCTGACCACCTACCTCAGCTCGGGGGCCGTCCAGGGGGTGGGGCCGGAGCTGGCGGCCCGCCTGGTGGACCGCTTCGGGCTGTCCACCCTGAGGGTGCTGGCCGAGCAGCCCGAGCGGCTGCAGGAGGTGGACGGCATCGGCCCCGCCCGGGCCGCCGCCATCCGGGAGGCCTGGCAGAGCGACAAGGAGGACCGCGAGCTGCACGCCATGCTGCGGGGCCACGGGCTCAAGCCCGCGCTCACCCGGCGCATCGTGGAGCGCTACGGCAGCGACGCCCTGAGCGTGGTGATGCGGGACCCCTACCGCATGGCCCGGGAGGTGCCCGGGGTGGGCTTCCGCACGGCCGACGCCATCGCGCGCCACAACGGCATCGCCCACGACGCCCCCGTGCGGGCCCAGGCTGCGGTGCTCCACGCCCTGGACGCGGCGCAGGACGATGGCCACTGCTTCCTGCCCCAGGGGGAGCTGGCCACTCGGCTCGAGGCGCTGGATGTGCCCCCCCACGCCTGGCAGGTGGCCCTGCGCGAGCTGCTGGCCAGCCGCCGCCTGGTGAGCTGGGAGACCGCCGATCCCTTGGTGCGCCCCATCCAGCTGGCCTGGCTGCACCAGCTCGAGCGCCGGGTGGCCGAGCGCGTCCAGGCGCTGGCCATGCTCCCGGCGCGCCCCAGCCTGCTCACGGTGGCCGACGCCGAGGCCGCCACGGGCTTGAGCCTCAACGGCGACCAACACCTGGCCGTGAAGCGCTCCCTCGAGAAGGGCATCGTGCTGATCACGGGCGGTCCGGGCACCGGCAAGACCACCATCGTCAAGGTGTTGCTGGCCGCGGCCAGGCAGCAGGGCCAGCGGTGGAAGCTGGCGGCCCCCACCGGCCGCGCGGCCCGACGGCTGGCCGAGGCCTGCGGCCAGGAGGCCTCCACCCTGCACCGCCTGCTGGACTTCGAGTTCCTGTCCATGGGCTTTCGGCGCAACGCCACCAACCCCCTCGAGGCCGACGGGGTGATCGTGGACGAGGCGTCGATGGTGGATCTGCGCCTGATGGCGGCGCTGCTCGAGGCCATCCCGCCTGGCGGTCGCCTGGTGATGGTGGGAGACGACCACCAGCTCCCCGCCGTGGGCGCGGGCCAGGTGCTGGGGGATCTGATCCGATCTGGCGCCGTCGATGTGGTGCGGCTGCAGGAGATCTATCGCCAGGCGGCAGGCAGCGGGATCATCGTCAACGCCCACAGGATCGACGCCGGCACCATGCCGATCAGCGCCGAGCGCGAGCACCGCGACTGGGAGAGAGAGCTGCGGGAGCGCCCCGGGCTTCGCCCCAAGCGCCCCGAGCCGGCCCTGGACTTCTTCCTTGTGGAGCGGGAAGATCCCCTCGAGCTGCAGGCCGCGCTGCTGCAGGCGGTCACCGAGCGGCTGCCTCGGCGAGGCTTCGATCCCATGCAGGACGTACAGGTCCTGGCACCGATACACCGCGGCGAGCTGGGCACGGTGGTGCTCAACCGTCGGCTCCAGGCCAGCCTCAACCCCCAGGGCCGGACCCTGGAGGCGGGCAAGTTCGTGTTCCGCCTGGGGGACCGCGTGATCCAGACCCGCAACAACTACCAGACCGAGGTGTTCAACGGTGAGGTGGGGCGGGTGCTGCAGGTGGAGGACGGCGGGCTGGTGGTGGGCTTCGAGGGGCGCCAGGTCAGCCTGAGCGGGGAGCAGCTGCGGGAGGTCGAGCCCGCCTACGCCATCACCGTGCACAAGTCCCAGGGATCGGAGTACCCCGCCGTGGTCATCGCCCTGCACGGATCCCATCGCGTGATGCTGCGCCGCAACCTGCTCTACACCGCGGTCACCCGCGCCGAGTCCTTCTGCTGCATCATCGGGTCCCGGCGAGCGGTGCGCCTGGCGGTGAGCATCTCCGGCCACCAGGATCGCCACACCCTGCTGGCGGACCTGCTGCGGGCCTGAGGTGGGGGGCAGGGTTAACTCCGCCTTCGCGGCTGCTCCGGAGGTGAAGATGCCCCGCTTCACAGACGAACTTGGTCGGGTGGACATCCGGAGCCTCAGCCTGGCGGAGATCCGGGAGCTGGTCCAGGGGCTCGGCAAGGAGAAGTTCCGGGCGTTGCAGGTCTACAAGTGGATCTGGCAGCGCCTGATCCCGAGCTTCCAGGACATGACCAACATCTCCAAGGCGTTCCGGAGCGAGATGGAGGATCGGGCCTTCCTGCGACAGCTCGAGCTGCACCGCATGGAGCGCTCGAGCGATGGCACGCGCAAGCTGGCGTGGCGCCTGCACGACGGGCTCCTGATCGAGTCTGTGTTGATCCCCGACGACGAGCGCCTCACCCTGTGCATCTCGAGCCAGGTGGGCTGCGCCATGGGCTGCGCCTTCTGCCTCACCGGCGATCTGGGCTTGATCCGCAACCTGACCCCCGCGGAGATCGCCCTGCAGGTGGCCCAGGCCGAGCGCCTGATCGACCCTGGTGAGCGCATCTCGAACATCGTCTTCATGGGCATGGGCGAGCCCCTCGCCAACCTCGACCACGTCCTGGTGGCGCTGGACTTCCTGCTGGACGAGAACGCGCTGAACTACAGCCACCGAAAGATCACCGTGTCCACCGCGGGGCTGGTCAAGGGCCTGCGTCGTCTGGCGGACGCCTCACCGGTGAACCTCGCGGTCAGCCTCAACGCGACCACCGACGTCCAGCGGGCCGCCATCATGCCCGTCAACAAGGCCCACGACCTGCGAGAGCTCCTCGAGACCTGCCGCACGCTGCCCCTGCCTGCGGGCAAGCGCATCACCTTCGAGTACGTGATGATCGGGGGCTTCAACGACAGCCTCGACGACGCCAGGCGGGTCTTGAAGCTGCTGCGGCCCATCAAGGCCAAGGTCAACCTGATCCCCTACAACGAGAACCCCGACAGGGACCTGAGGCGACCGGCCGAGGACGTGGTCCAGGCCTTCCAGAACTTCGTGGTCCAGGGGGGCATCCAGTGCTCCATCCGCTCGTCCCGGGGCACGGACATCAGCGCCGCCTGCGGTCAGCTGGGCAAGAAGGGCTGAGCGCTGGGCGTGGTCGTGGAGACTGCGCTAATGGACAGGGGTTCGAACCACCAAGCGTGCGGGAGTTGCAGCCATGGCAGCGAAGCGAATCGGCATCATCGGCGGAACCGGGCTCTACGAGATGGAGGGCGTGCAGCAGCTGCGCGAGGTGGCCGTGGACACCCCCTTCGGGCCGCCCTCCGACGCCTTCCTGGTGGGTGAGCTTGGCGGGGCCGAGGTGGTCTTCGTGCCCCGGCATGGTCGTGGCCATCGCTTCACGCCCACCGAGGTGCCCTACCGGGCCAACATCTACGCCCTCAAGAAGCTGGGGGTCGACTGGATCATCAGCGTCAGCGCCGTGGGCTCCCTGAAGGCCGAGATCGCGCCAGGCCACGTGGTGCTGGTGGACCAGTTCATCGACCGCACCCGCAACCGCTGCTCCACCTTCTTCGAGAAGGGCCTGGTGGCCCACGTCGCCTTCGGTGACCCCGTCTGCGGCGTGCTCCGGGGCTTCCTGCTCGACGCCGCGCGGCGCACGGGCGCCACCCACCACGACGGCGGCACCTACGTGTGCATGGAAGGCCCCGCCTTCTCCACCAAGGCCGAGAGCAACCTGTACCGATCCTGGGGCGCCTCGGTCATCGGCATGACCAACATTCCCGAGGCCAAGCTGGCCCGCGAGGCCGAGATCTCCTACGCCACCCTGGCCATGTGCACCGACTACGACTGCTGGCATGCCGATCACGACGACGTCACCGTCGATCAGGTCGTCGCGGTGCTGAAGGCCAACGTGGCGCTGGCCAAGGACATCATCCGCGCGGCCGTGCCCATGGTGGTGGCCTACGACGGCCCGCCCTCCGCCCGCGGCGCCCTCGCCAACGCCGTGCTCACCCAGCCCCACGCAATCCCGGACGAGCGCCGCGCTATCCTGGCTGTGCTCACTGGCCGTTCCCTGGAGGCCTGATGTCCGCTCGCCGCTTCCTCCCCCTGATCTTCGTCTTCTCCCTGGCCTTGCCCTTCATGGTGGGGGCCCGGGGTAGCCGCAAGGACCGCTCCGTCGCCCGCGCCGAGCTGGGCCGAGCCTACCTGGCCGAGGGCTCCCTCGAGTCCGCCATCGGCACCCTGAAGGAGGCCATCGATCTGGACCACTCCAACTGGGTCGCCTGGAACTTCCTGGGGCTGGCCTTGGCCGAGAAGGGCAAGCCCGAAGACGCCATCAAGGCCCTCGAGACTTCCATTCGTCACGCTGACGGCCGCGCCGAGCCCCACCTCAACTACGGGCTCATCCTGTTCAGCCAGGGCCAGGTCGAGCCGGCCATCGCCCAGTACGAGCTGGCCCTGGACGACCTCACCTACCGCAAGCCGGCCTACGTGCTCAACAACCTCGGCTATGCCCTGATCTCCAAGGGCGACAACGACCGGGCCGTCACCGTGCTCCGGGAGGCGGTCAACCGGGCGCCCAACCTGTGCCCCGCTCGCTTCAACCTGGGCATCGCGCTGCAAGAGTCCGGCAAGGCCAGGGACGCCATCAAGGAGTTCAGCGACGTCATCTCCACCTGCGGCGAAGAGGTCCCGGGTGCCTACCTCCAGATCGCCCGCCTCGAGATCGAGCAGGGGCGCACCGACCAGGCGGCGTCCTACCTCGAGCAGGTGCTCGCGATGGCGCCCGACACCGAGGTCTCGGACGCCGCCCGTGCGCTCTTGGTCACGCTGGAGCCCTGATGAAGGATCTGCGCGGCGAGCGTGAGCTCCGAGGGCTGTCCCTGCGGGACGTGGCTGGAGCCACCAGCATCCCCGTCGATATCCTGGCCTCTCTCGAGGCTGAACCCCTGGCAGAGCTGCGGCCTGGCAGCACCATCGCGCGCTGGCGTGAGCAGTACGTGGCCTTCCTGCAGCACCGGCCCGTGGTGTCCCGCCAGCTGGCCGACGCCACCCATGCCCCCGAGGCCACCGAGACCACCGTGGTCACCGGATCTGTGGCCCGCACGCCCCTGGGCTTGCCCCGCGCCCTGGGGCTGGGCGTGGCCGTGGCGGTGGTGGTCTTGCTGGGCCTCAAGCTGGCGTCCACCCTCTGGGACGGCGCCGGGACGGGCGACGATCCGGCGGGCCCCGAGCAGGCCCAGGGCGAGGGGCAGCCTCTGGCCGCCGCTGAGCCGGTCGAGCTCGCCACCCACAACCTGAGCATCCGCGCCATCGAGCCTTCGCGGCTGGTGGCCATCGCCGACGGCCAGGTGGTCCACGATGGCATCCTCGTGGCCAGGCGTTCCCTGCAGCTCGAAGCATCTCACGAGCTGTCCGTAGAACTCCCCGACCTCACGCGGGTCAAGATACGTTACAACGGCCAGGCCCTCCGCCCACTGGGCAACTTGTCCGCGGGTCGTCGCCTCGTCTTCATCGACGATGAGAGCCCCTGACCGCTTCCGCCATTTCGGTGACCGCTGATGCCAGAGAACCTGCTCAGGACCCGAGTGGAAGCCATCCGACGCCTGGCGCGTCGGCGGGCGGGTCGGCCTCTGGTCAACGTCTTGCAGAAGACACGGGGCGAGGACGTCGCGGCCGCCATGCCGCACCTCGCCCCCGCCGAGCAGCGCTTTGTCTTCGAGCACATCGTCGATGACGGGATGGCCGCCGAGCTGCTGGTCAATGTAGGCGAGAGCGATCTGGCCAACCTGGTCAAGCAGCTGCCACTCGAGCGCCTGGTCGAGCTGCTGGACGCCATGGAGGTCGATGACGAGACCGACGTCATCGCGCTGCTGCCCGAGCAGATTCGCGAGCAGGTCATGGCGCGGATCGAGAAGGACGACCGGCAGCACGTCGAGGAGCTGCTGGCCTGGCCCGAGGACTCTGCCGGCGGAATCATGCAGCCGGTGGCCTTTCGGCTCCACGCCGACGCCAACTGCCGCGAGGCCATCCAGGCCCTGCAGGAGTCCGAGGACGTCGAGTCGGTCTTCTACCTCTACGTCGAGAACGACGCGGGCCAGCTGGTGGGCGTAGCCTCCCTGCGCAACCTGCTCACCAACCCCCCCAACACCTCCCTGGCCGAGATGATGGTCACCGAGGTGATCACCGTTCCGCCCCACATGGACCAGGAAGAGGTGGCCCGGGTCGTGTCCCGCTACGACCTGCTGGCCGTCCCCGTCGTGGACGACAACCGGCGCCTGCAGGGCATCGTCACCGTCGACGACGTCATCGACGTCATCCGCGAGGAAGCCGCCGAAGACATGATGCTCATGGTCGGTGTCCACCAGGGCGAGGCCGACGAGCAGGCGGGCGTGCTGCAGTCCGTGCGCCAGCGTGTGGCCTGGCTGCTCATCACCCTGGTGGGCGGAATCCTGATCGCCGAGCTGGCCAAGTTCTGGGAGGCCGACATCGGGGCCTTCCCCATCCTGGCGGGCTTCCTGCCGGTGGTCATCGGCATGGGCGGCAACGTCGGCTCCCAGGCCGCCACCATCACCGTGCGTGGCATCGCCCTGGGACGGGTCGAGCCCCGCGACATCCTGCGGGTGGTCTGGCGCGAGTCGCGCATCGGCCTGATCCTGGGTCTGGCCTACGGCGTGATGCTGGCCATCTACTGCCTGGCGCGCTTCCACCAGCCCCTGTTCGGTCTGGGCGTGGGCATCGCCATCACCGCAGCCATGGCCACCGCCGCCATCGCTGGCTCCATCATCCCGCTCACCCTCGAGCGCATGGGCGTGGACCCGGCCGTGGCCACCATGCCCTTCGTCACCACCCTGATGGACCTGGTCGGCGGCGTGATCTACTTCAGCGTCACCACGGCGCTCATCGCCTCCACCCTCTAGCTCTCGCGCCCCATGCCCGGCCCCGCCTGCTCCCACGACGCCGTGGTACTCGGCACGATCGACTATGGTGAGCGGGATCGGATCGTGCGCTTGCTCACCCCCGAGATGGGCAGGGTGAGCGCCCTGGCGCGGGGTGCCCGCGGATCGCGGCGGCGCTTCGGGGGTGTGATCGACCTGGGCGCGCGGCTGAACGTCATGCTGCGCGCCGGGCGGGGCGAGCTGTGGCACCTGCAAGAGGCGGAGCTGGTCGAGGCGCGGTTGGGGCTGCGCGAAGATCTGCTCTCCATGGCGCTGCTCAGCTACGCCAGCGAGCTGGTGGGCGCCTTCGCCCGCGAGCACCACCCCGAGCGCCGCCTGTTCGGGCTGCTCGAGGTCTTCCTCACCGTGCTGGACGCGGCCACCGCCCCCCCGGGGAGCATGTTTCGGGCTGGGCTCGAGGTCAAGGCGCTCACCTGTGCTGGCTTGGCGCCGATCCTCACGCGCTGCGCCCTGTGCGGGGAGCCCCTCGAGGAGCAGTGTCACTTCGCCATGGACGCTGGCGGTGCCCTGCACCCCAGCTGCGGGGCAGGGGAGTCGGTGCCCCCTGGCTTCCTGCTGGCGCTGGAGCGGGCGCGCATGACCCGCTTGGTGGAGCTGCTGGACATGGATCTGCCTGCGGGGCCTACCTGGCTGCTGGCGCGGTTCGCGGAGCACCACCTGCAGCGGGGGTTGAGCTCTCGGAAGTGGTTGGAGACGGTGGGGTGAGCTCTGGGGGGTGGCAGACGGCGCAGAGAGGGAAGGGAGTGGCGGCAGTGCCCGATCCCGATGTTACCTTGGGCCCCATGCATCGCTCACCTCTCGCCTTGCTGCTCTGCTTCGCCACCTCGGCCTGCGGCAGCTGGATCCTCGAGGAGCCCACCGATGGCTCTGAGGTCAACTGGTACGGCACCATCCTCGACGGCCCCTACACCGGCGAAAATGGCGTGCTCAGTGGTGGTGAGGTCCTGGTCTACGATCTGGACGAGGAGCTGGTGGCCGAAGGCACTGAGCCCGACGCCGACAACCCCGGCTACTGGAAGCTCCAGGTGCCCCCCTCCACCCCCGTCGCCCTTCACCTCGCAGGCCAGGGCATGCTCCCCACCGTGTGGCGCGGCGTCACCCCCGGCGACCTGGGCTACTGGTACACGGGTGCCCTGTTCGCCTACGAGCAAGAGCTCTGGCTGCCCTTCTTCGAGCAGTTCGACGGCCAGGGGGCCGTCTCCATACAGCCCCTGGGCGACGACGTCTGCTGGCTGTGGGGCTCCCCTGCGGATCCAGATGCCTGGGCCGGGGCCGCCATCGAGCTGCTCGACGGCGCGGGCCAGCCCGCCATGGTCTTGGCCTACCACCTCAGCGACCAGGGCGAGCTCGAGCCCGCCACCACGCGCTCCGTTCAGTACTTTCTGGCCTTCAACCTGGCCCCCGGCGACGTCACCCTCAGCGTCCAGGCCGTAGATGGCCGGGCCTTCGAGGAGACCTGGCCGGCCTGGCCTGGCGAGGTCGTCTCCGCCTGGTTCCTCGAGCTACCCCCGGGAGACTCATGATGCGCACCGCCGCCCTCTGCCTCCTCTGTACCGCCCTGGTGGGCTGCAACCTCGAGGTCACCGAGGTGATCGTCTCGGGCATCGTGCTCGATGAGCCCTACTTCGAGGGCCAGCCGGTGGCGGGCGTCGAGGCCACCTCGCTGGACGCCATGCTCGAGCCCTACAGCACCGTCACCTCTGACGCCAACGGCCTGGTCAGCCTGCCGGTGGCCGCGGCTCAGGACATGTTCATCGAGCTGCGGGGGCCCGGCTACGCGCCCACCCTGTTCGCGGGTGAGGCCGGCATCTTCGACCTGCCCCTGTCCGATGGCGAGCTGTACATGGCGTCCGACACCCGGGCGGCTGAGCTCACCGCCGAGTTCGGAGACTGCGCCAGCGACGCCACGGGGGGCATCATCGAGGGTGAGGTGCGCGTCTGGATGGCCGGCGAGCAGACCAGCGATGTGTCCCTGGTGGGTAACGCCTGGGTGATGGTCTACGGCACCGACAACGAGGAGTTCACGCCCTGCTTCCTGGACGCCGAAGGCGACCCCGCCCCCGAGTCCCAGACCCTCACCAACAGCACCGGCCGCTTCGCCTTCTTCGGCCTGCCGCCCGACTCCTACGTGCTCGAGGTGGCCTTCCGGCCCGGCGGCACCCCGGACGATCCGCCCGACAGTGAGCTGGACGCCTATTACTGGTACTACAAGGCCCACATGGTCGAGGATGGCATCGCCCCCTTCCACCCCGCGTGGGTCGAGTTCGCGACCTAGCGTCTCACCGCTCCCCGGCCGTCGGATTCGCGTGCGAGAATCCAGCGAAAAGGTCGATGAAGACGGACCATCTTGACGCGACTCCGTTGTGAGTTACGTCGGCGGCTCACGCTTCGCCAGAGCCTCGTTTGACAGGCCCCTGGGGCTGGCATACCCCCGCCCCTTCTCGCGCAGAGTCTCCACCGTCGCCACCCGCAGCGAGGTACGCGCATGGCCGCACCGCTGAACTTCCAGGATCTGATCATCGCCCTCACCAAGTACTGGGGAGACCGCGGCTGCGCGGTCCTTCAGCCCATGGACATGCAGGTGGGCGCGGGGACATTTCATCCGGCCACCTTCCTGCGCTCCCTGGGGCCCGATCCCTGGCGCTGCGCCTACGTGCAGCCCAGCCGGCGCCCGGGTGATGCCCGCTATGGCGAGAACCCCAACCGCCTGGGCCACTACTATCAGTTCCAGGCCATCCTCAAGCCGTCGCCCCTGGACGTGCAGGATCTCTACCTGGGCAGCCTCGAGGCCATCGGCATCGACCTGAGCAAGCACGACGTGCGCTTCGTCGAGGACGACTGGGAGTCCCCCACCCTGGGCGCCTGGGGCGTGGGCTGGGAGGTCTGGCTGGACGGCATGGAGATCACCCAGTTCACATACTTCCAGCAGTGCGGCGGCTTCGATCTCGACCCCATCACGGTGGAGCTCACCTACGGCCTCGAGCGGCTGGCCATGTACCTGCAGGGGGTCGACAACGTCTACGATCTCGAGTGGGTCCAGGGCGTGAAGTACGGTGACGTGTTCCTGCGCAACGAGATCGAGCAGAGCAAGTACAACTTCGAGCTGGCCGACACGGCCATGCTGCTGGGCCAGTTCGACGCGGCCTACGCCGAGTGCGGCAAGCTCTGCGACGCTGGCGTGGCCTTGCCAGCCTACGACCACTGCATCCAGTGCAGCCATCTGTTCAACCTGCTCGACGCCCGAGGCGCCATCTCGGTGGCCGAGCGGGCCGAGTACATCCGCCGCATCCGCGAGCTCGCATGCAAGTGTGCCGCTGCCTGGCTGGGTGTGAAGGAAGATGAGGTGGCGTCATGAGCACCGCCCAGCTGTTCATCGAGGTCCACTGCGAAGAGCTCCCCGCCGGGTGGGGCGCCCCCGCTCGCCAGGTGTTCGCTGCCAACGTCACCAAGCTGCTCAAGGGCATCCCCCACGGCGCCGTGCGCTCCTGGAACAGCCCCCGTCGCATCGCGGTGGCTGTGGACGACGTGGCCCTGGCTCGTCCCAAGGTCGAGCAGATCGTCACGGGTCCTCCGTGGGCCGTGGCCTTCCGCGACGGCGCCTTCACCAAGGCCGCCCAGGGCTTCGCTCGTGGGCGCGGCGCCAGCGTCGATGATCTGTACGAGCTCCAGGGCGCCCGCGGCGCCGTCGTGGCCCTGAAGATCAGCCAGGGTGGCGAGCCCACCGCCGACAAGCTGGCCGCTGGGCTCGAGGACGCCATCCTCTCCATCCCCTTCGAGAAGACCCTGCGCTGGGGCAGCCGCCCCGAGCGCTGGGCCCGTCCTATCCACGGCGTCTGCGCAGTGCTGGGTGGGGAGCGCCTCGTCGCCACCGTGGCTGGGCTCGAGACCCGCGGCACCGTGGTGGGGCACCGCCGCTATCGCGGGCCCATCCCCGTGATCAGCGCCGAAGGTTGGCTCGCGGATCTGAAGGCCCACTTCGTGCTGGCCGACGCTCAGGAACGCAAGGCCGCCATCGTGGCGGGTCTCCAGGCCGCCGCCGCCGAGCTTGGCGTGGTGATCCATCCCGATCCGGATCTGCTCGACGAGGTCGTCGATCTGGTGGAGTGGCCCGTAGCGGTCGCCGGCAGCCTGCCCCAGCACCTGATGCACCTGCCCCCCCGCCTGCTGGTGGAGAGCATGCGCGTACACCAGCGCATCTTCGACACCCAGACGGCCACGGGGGAGCTCTCACCGGTGTTCATCACCGTGAGCAACAACCCAGACGGCGACGCGGAGATCATCTCCGAGGGCAACACCCGGGTGCTCGCCGCTCGCTTCGAGGACGCACGCTTCTTCTACGACGAAGACCGCAAGAAGAGCCTCGAACAACACGGCCAGCAGCTCGCGCGGATGCGCTGGGTGCGCGGCCTGGGCACCATGGCCGAGAAGGCCGAGCGGGTGGCGGCGTTGGCCCAGGTCTTCTGCCAGTTCATCCCCGCCGCCGACCCCGCCCGGGTCGGGCGCGCGGGCCTGCTGTGCAAGGCCGATCTCTGCACCCAGATGGTGGGCGAGTTCCCCGAGCTTCAGGGCCACGTGGGCATGCTCTACGCCCGGCACCAGGGCGAGGAAGCGGCGGTGGCCATCGCCATCGAAGAGCACTACCTGCCTCGCTTCTCCGACGACGCGCTCCCCGGCACCGGCGCCGGCCGCGCCCTGGCCCTGGCCGATCGCCTGGACACCCTGGCCGGCTGCTTCGCCATCGGCATGGTCCCCAAGGGCAGCGCCGATCCTCAGGGGCTGCGGCGGGCCGCCAACGGCGTGATCACCATCCTGCGCGGCCTGGGTGTGTCGGTGGACCTCGGCTGGTTGGCCGAGCAGGCCCTGGCGCCCTTCATGGAGAAGGCCAAGAAGCCCGCGGCCCAGCTCCGCGACGACCTGCTGGTCTGGTTCCGAGCCCGCCTGCGGGCCCAGCTGGTGGGCGAGTACCCCACCGAGATCGTCGACGCCGTGCTCGAGGCCCCGAGCGACTGCGCCGTGCGGCTCGGTCTGCGGGTCCAGGCCCTGGCCGCCCTGGCCGCCAGCCCCGAGTTCGCTCCTCTGCGCACCACCTTCCGGCGCGTGATGGGCTTGTCCAGGGACCACGACAGCAGCGACTACGATGTGGCCGCCCTCGCGGTGCCCGCCGAGCAGGCTCTGCACGCCGCGTTCGTGGACGTGGCCGCCCGGGCCCGGGCCCACATGGCCCAGCTCGACTACGCCGCCACCCTGGCCACCATGGCCGAGCTCAAGGCTCCGGTGGATCAGCTCTTCGACGACGTCATGGTCATGGACGAAGACCTCGAGGTCCGGCGTCAACGCCTCGGGCTGCTGCGCTCTGTGGCCGACCTGTTCCGGTCTGTGGCCGACTTCACCAGGCTGAGCGCGGACGCCTAGTCCCCCGCTCGTCACCCCCTACAACCCTTTCCCATCCCCACACACAACCTCCCCGCTGGGCTACCGTCCCGGGGACTGACAACGAGAGAAGATTCAACCATGTCCAAGGTCCAGAACACCTACCTCTTCGCCAAAGGCCGCGAGTTCCCTTCCTTCGAAGGCATGACGAAGGATGAGATGAAGTCCCTGCTGGGTGGCAAGGGCTACGGTCTCTACCTCATGCACTGCGTCCTCGACCTGGCCTGCCCCGTGGTCCTCAACCTCCCGACCTTCCATGCGCACGGCCTCGATGAAAACGGCCGCCTGCCCCAGGACATCGTCGCAGACGTCCGTGCTGGCCTGGCCGACATGGAGCAGGTGACCGGCAAGAAGCTGGGCGACCCCGTCAACCCGCTGCTGCTCTCGGCCCGCTCCGGCGCCAAGTTCTCCATGCCCGGCATGATGGACACCGTGCTCAACATCGGCCTCACCGACGCCATCGTCGATACCCTGGCCAAGGGGGAGCTCGAGCGCTTCTGGCTCGACTCCTACCGCCGCCTGCTGCAGATGTACGGCGACGTCGTCGAGCAGATCCACGAGGACGGTGAGGATCCCTTCGAGAAGGTGCTCCACACCTTCAAGGCAGAGCGGAACGCCGAGACCGACCTGGATCTCACCGGCGCCGATCTCCGTGAGCTCATCAGCCGCTACAAGGCCGTCTACGTCCGCAACGACCGCGAGTTCCCCCAGGATCCCGTCGAGCAGGTCGTTCGCTCCGCCGAAGCCGTGTTCCGCTCCTGGGGCAACGAGCGCGCCGTCTTCACCCGTAGCCTCGAGGGTATCTCCGACGCCCTCGGCACGGCCGTCAACCTCCAGGAGATGGTCTTCGGCAACAAGTCGGTGCGCAGCGCCACCGGCGTGTACTTCACCCGCGACAAGGCCACGGGCATCAAGTCCGAAGACAAGCTCGACGGCACCGTGCTCTTCCAGGCCCAGGGCGAGGACGTGGTCGCGGGCATCCGCAACTCCCTGCCCATGGAGGCGCTGCTCGAGCACCCCGATCCGGCCTTCCACGCCATCTACCACGAGATGAAAGAGACCGGAACCCGCCTCGAAGAGTTCCTGGGCAACATGCAGGACACCGAGTTCACCATCGAAGAGCAGGACGGCCATCCCGTGCTGTTCTGGCTGCAGATCCGTGACGGCAAGCGCTCGGCCAAGGCCGAGAGCGTCATCGCTGCCAACCTGTGCGATGAGGGCATCATCACCCGCGAGCAGGCCGTGATGCAGGTCAACCCCGAGCGCTTCGAAGAGCTGCTCTTCCCCCAGCTCAATCCCGCCGCTCGCGACGCTGCCACCGTCATCACCAGCGGCTCTGCGGCTTCCCCGGGCGCGGCCTCCGGTATGGTCGTCTTCACCCAGGACAAGGCGCTGGAGCTCGCCGAGCAGGGCAAGCCGGTCATCCTGGTCACCGTCATGACCTCCCAGGAAGACGTCAAGGGCATGAAGGCCTCCGAGGCCATCCTCACCAGCACGGGCACCAAGGTCAGCCACGCCGCCATCATGGCGACGGCCTGGGGCATCCCCGCGGTGGTCGGTGCTTCGGAGATCTCCATTGACAGGGCGGCCAAGGCGTTCACCGCCAACGGCTTCACCGTGAAGGAAGGCGACGTGATCACCGTGTGTGGCACCAAGGGCGGTGTCTACCTCGGTGAGGTCGCCACCATCATCCCTGAGGACCTGGACCCCCGCGCCCAGCAGATCATCGACTGGGCCCATGAAATCAAGGCCTTGGACGTGCGCGCCAACGCCGAAGCCGGCGAGACCCAGGCCGCCTACGACAACGGCGCCCGGGGCATCGGCCTGTTCCGCACCGAGCACATGTTCCTCGGCGACCGCCTGCCCTTCATCCAGGAGGTGCTCTTCGGCAACGACGAGGCCAAGGCCAAGGTCGCGCTGGAGAAGATCTTCGAGATCTCCAAGGGCGACTTCGCGCAGTCGATGCGGATCATGGACGGGTACGGCGTGACCATCCGCCTGCTCGACGCGCCGCTGCACGAGTTCTTCTCCCACGACGCCGACATGGAGCGCGAGGAGAACCCCATGCTGGGCCACCGCTCGGTCCGCATGGCCATCACGCACCCCGCCATCCCGCGCACCCAGATCCGCGCTGTGCTCGAGGCCGCCTACGAGCTGAAGGTCGAGGGCCTGGACCCCAAGCCCGAGATCGAGATCCCGCTGGTGGTCGTGCCCACCGAGGTCGCCGCCATCCTGGCCGTGACCACCGAGATCGCGACCGAGCTGCACGCCAAGTACGGCGTGTGGGTCCCCTACGCCCTGGGCATCATGGTCGAGACCCCCGCCGCCGCCCTGCAGGGCGAGGCGATGGTCGCGGCGCTGCGCGAGCAGCTGCCCGGCGTGGCCCCCGAGGCGCATCCGGTTCACGGCTTCGCGAGCTTCGGCACCAACGACCTCACCCAGACCACCCTGGCCATCTCCCGGGATGACGCCGACAAGTTCCTGCCGCTGTACGTCGAGCAGGGCTTCTTCGCGCACCACCCCTTCGTCTCCATCGATCCCAGGGTCGAGCGCATGGTCAAGATCTTCGTGGACGAGGCGCGGGCCGTCGATCCCGAGTTCGAGATCTTCATCTGCGGTGAGCATGGCGGCGACGTCTACACCATCGAGCGCCTCCACCTCATCGGCCTCACGGGCATCTCCATGTCCCCGGGCAAGGTGTACCGCTCCATCCTCAAGGCTGCGCAGTCCCAGATCGTACACCCTCGCGCCTAACGCCGCGCATCGGGCGCCCGGGGCGGTTGAATACCGGCCTCGCGGCGGCCCACGCGGTGCTCGAAGGCAGGTAGGGTTCGATTCGGCTACGATGACGCCCGGGAGGCATTCAGCCTCCCGGGCGTTCTTGGTAGGGCATGAAGCTGCTGACGAACCATCGGCACCCGGTGCTCCTCGTCGCTGTCCTGGCGGGCTGTCCCCACCAGGCGGCGCTGGTTCCTCTGCAGGCGCTGGCCAGCTCGGACCAAGGCACCGACCACCTGGACCTGCGCGCCGCGGTCGAGCTGCAGTACCAGGCCAGCCAGGGCTGGGATCTGGTGCTCGACATGCACCTGCAGGCCCACGAGGGAGCGCGCCCCCTGGTGGACATGAGCCGCGTGCTGTGGCGCAGCGACGGCCAGCGCTGGACTGCGTGCAAGCTGCCCCGTGAGGAGGACCCGAACAGCCTCCGCCTGCGCCTGCACGAGGAGGAGTCCATCCGCTTGGTGCTGCGCTGTGAGCAGATCCAGCGCCCGTCGCGCTCCCTCGAGCTGCGCCTGCCTGTGAGCGGGGCGGGGGGCAAGGGCTACCTCGACCTGGCCTTCACCGGCGTGGACAATGCGGACGACACCACCTCGTGGGAGCTGGATTGAGCCCTGCGGGTCGCTGCGTCCGTTCCCTCGGCTTCGGGTCGGCGCTCTTCCTGGGGCTGTCCTTGCCCAGGGCCATCGCCCATCCCTTCGGTCAGCAATACTTCGGCCTGCGCAGTGAGCTGCGCATGAAAGCAGAGGGGCCGGAGCTGGTGGTGGCCGGCGAGGTGCCCATCGGGGTGGTCCTGGGGGAGTTCAGGCACTTCTTTCGTGGGGTGGTCCGTCCGGGTCCCGCCGAGGACGCGGCCTATATGCAGAGCAAGCTCGATGAGCTGCGCCAGGGCCTGGCGCTGCAGGTGGACGGCGGCGCCATCGAGGGGGCCTGGGTGGCTCTGGACGACGGCCGCAACGGCAAGTCCGCCGAGGGGTCCTTCACCTACTTCCTGGTCTTCGAGCCTGCCCAGCCCTGGGATCTCTCAGCCCCGCAGATCGAGGTCGAGCTGATCGCGGACGCCTACCAGGGTGTGCCCCTGTGGTTCTCGGCCTTTGCGGGCGTAGAGCCGCCGGACCTCCCCGCGGATGGCTCGGGCTGGCGTGTCAGCGAGAACAGCGCCCGCGCGCTGCTCGGCGATGCCGCGGACGATCCCCAGGGCTCGCAGAGGCCCTCGGGCTGGTCCCAGGACCAATCCATGCGTCGCTGGCGGGTGGTGTTTCAGCATGTGTCGCCCGAGTCCCCCAAAACGCAACAGCCACCCCTGCCCACTGCGGGCGGTGGCTGCATGGGGTGGTAGCGGAGCAGGGACGCTTGACTACCAGCGCCGTCGCACGCCGAAGAAGACCAGGGGCAGCATGAGCGCGTAGGTCATGCCGCCGCCGCGGCTGGTGCACCCGCGGCTGGGGGGATCGTCGTCGTCGATCTTGGGCTCGCCGGTGTCGTCGGCGCCGCAGTCATCATCGATCACGCCGTCGCAGTTGTTGTCCACGCCGTCGCAGATCTCCTCGGCCGCCGGGTTGATGGAGGCGTCGTCGTCGTCGCAGTCTTCGTCGCTGTCGTAGCCATCGCCATCGGAGTCCACCAGCGTGGGGTCGCCGCTGTCTGCGCAGTCGGGGTCGTCGATGCAGTCTTCGTCGTCACAGTCGGTCAGGCCGTCGCTGTCGTTGTCGATGCCGTCGGCGCAGTCGGTCTCGGTGTCGACCGCGCAGTCGGGGTCGTCGATGCAGTCTTCGTCGTCACAGTCGATCAGGCCGTCGCTGTCGTTGTCGATGCTGTCGTCGCAGTCGGTCTCGGTGGCGCTCCCGCAGCCCTCGTCCACTGTGCCGTCGCAGTTGTTGTCCACGCCGTCGCAGATCTCGGGCGCGCCAGGGTAGCTGGTGGCGTCGCGGTCGTCGCAGTCCACGGTGTCGTCGAAGCCGTCGCCGTCCAGGTCGGTGCCTGTGCCCGAGCAGGCCGGATCGCCCGCGCAGTCCGGGTCGGCGCAGTCCGTCAGGCCGTCGCCGTCGTTGTCTCGGCCATCGCTGCAGGCGACCTCGCCGGTGCTGCCGCAGCCCTCATCCACGACGCCGTTGCAGTTGTTGTCCAGGCCGTCGCAGAGCTCCCGAGCGCCAGGGTAGATGGTGGCATCGTAGTCGTCGCAGTCGGTCCCGCCCAAGGCGGCGTCCACGTAGCCGTCGCCGTCGGCATCGCCGCTGCTGCCGCAGCCTTCGTCCACCAAGCCGTTGCAGTCGTTGTCCAGGCCGTCGCAGAGCTCAGGGGCCCCGGGGAAGACGGTGGGGTCGCGGTCGTCGCAGTCCACGGTGTTGTCGAAGCCGTCGCCGTCCAGGTCGACGCCAGTGCTCGAGCAGGCCGGGTCGGCCGCGCAGTCACGATCGGCGCAGTCGGTGTAGCCGTCGCCGTCGTTGTCACGGCCGTCGGTGCAGTCGACCTCGCCCGTGGCGATACAGGCCGGGTCGAGGAAGCAGTCGGAGTCAAGGCAGTCCACCCAGCCGTCGCCATCGTTGTCCAACCGGTCGCTGCAGTCGGTCTCGCCGGTGCTGCCACAGCCCTCGTCCACCAGGCCGTCGCAGTCGTTGTCCATGCCGTCGCAGAGCTCGTATGCGCCTGGGTAGGTGGTGGGGTCGCTGTCGTCGCAGTCCGTGCCGCCCAGGAGGGCGTCGATGTAGCCGTCGCCGTCGGCGTCGCCGGTGCTGCCGCAGCCCTCGTCCACCATGCCGTCGCAGTCGTTGTCCATGCCGTCGCAGATCTCGTATGCGCCCGGGTAGACGGTGGGGTCGCGGTCGTCGCAGTCCACGGTGTCGGGGAAGCCGTCGCCGTCGCGATCCACGGCCAGGGCGGTCGAGGGGAAGGCCACGGAGGCGGCGAGCAGGACGGTGAGGGCGAAGCGCGTGCGGGGCATACTATCCTCCAATTTGGGAGAGCATAGCGCCACCAGCCCCCGTCGTCAGCGCTGGATTGGCCCTCGGGTCGGCGCCACCCGTCGACCCAGCTTTTGCCAGTGGGGCCCATCGCTCAGGGCTCGCTCGATGGCCACGCGGCTGCCGTCGTAGAGCTTCGAGCGGCTGTGCAGGGCGATGTCTTCGTTCATCCGCGAGAGCAGCCCCGTGTCGTCCAGCATGAGCCGGAGGGTCCGGGCTGCATCGTCGACGCTGCGGCACTCGGGGGTGCCGTCACCCAGCTCCATGGAGCGCAGGGCCGAGGCGGCCTCGTGGTCCCCCACCCGACGGATGTGCAGCTTGGGAACCGGGAAGAAGGCCAGCTCCGAGGGCTTGGTGGCCATGACGTCGCAGATCCGGATGAGCAGGTCGGTGGCCGAGAAGGCCTCGAAGTGGCGCTCGAAGTGGAACAGGGTGACGGGCGCGGGCCCGGGCTCATGGCCTTCGAGGGGGTGGGCCGCGCAGAAGGTGTTCAGCTCGCCATAGCTGGTGATCTTACGGTGCTCGAGCTTCAGCTCGCCCAGGCGCGCGTGGAACGCCGCCGCCATGTGGTCGTGGTCGCCCGCGTTCAGCATCAGGTGCACGCGGCCGTCGCGCAGCAGGGGCGCCAGCTCACCCAGCAGGGCATTGATGAACACCCGCTGCGCCCCCGCTCCACCCACAGGGACCAGCAGGCGCAGCGGCGCACCCCGGTCGTGCCTGGCGATGCGGGCGGCGGAGTCGGCGATGGCGTTGGAGGCGATGCCGTGGGAGACCCAGGCGCCGGCAGAGGCCACGGACTCGGGGGGCATGCCCAGCTGTAGCAGCTTGGTGTGGTTGCCCGGACTCTGCACCAGGTTGAGTGCTCCAGGCACCAGCAGGAAGTGCTGGGGATAGTTGTCCACCACCAGGTTGACCACCCGCTCGAAGCCGCAAGCCACCGCGATCTGCCCGCAGAGGGGGTAGGTGGAGATGACCGGGAGGTCCTTGGGCAGGTGGCGCATCAGGGGCGCGACCCGCTCCGCCAGGCGACACGAGAAGCGCAGGGAGTCCATGTCGCCCTGCTGCATGGCCTTGCCCCAGGCCCACTCGATGGCGCCCCCGACGTCGGCCGCTCGGCGGGACCAGCGGCTGTAGAAGGCGTCGATCCCCGCGATGGTGGCGGCTTCGGGGCTGTCGATGTCCAGCAGGTCGTGCAGCCAGGGCGTGCGACCGGTGGCCAAGGCCCAGGTGTACACCGAGTAGGCGATGCGGTGGTGGCCGAAGCCCATCCGCACGGTGCCCACCAACAGGTCGTCGCCCCCGCGCTCCAGGGGCGCGGGCTCGCCCGCGGCCGTGTGGAAGGAGCGCAGGCCCGGCACGTGGGGAAAGTCCCGCGGGACCAGGGGGATGGCGCGGCTGGCGTCGGCGTGCAGCTCGCCGAAGGTGAAACGACCCGCGATGGCGCCCTTGATGCGTTGCGTGGCCGTGGGCGCCTGCTCGAAGAAGGCGGAGGCCATGTCGGGGCGGGGGCCAGCTGGCTGGAGGGCGGTGCTCACGGGGGACGACTCCTGCGAAGGGGAGGGGAGCTGCCCCTAACCTGCAGCGGCATCCCGGTGGTGCCCTCGCTATGTTGCCCTGCGACCAACCCGGGAGTCCCCATGTCCTCCGTCACCTCCCTCGGTGTCCAGCAGGGCTGCCTGCGGGTCCAGGGCCTGGGCCGCGAGCCGGTGGCCTGGCGTGTTATCGTCGAGACCCGCGCTGATGGGGGGGCGCAGCGTTGCGAGCCACTTCGGAACCTGGAGTCCGATGGCTGCTTTCGCTCGGAGCTCCTGGAGCTGCAGCTCTTGCCGCGCCAGGACGGCCCTGCGCTGGAGCTGGGCTGGCGGCTGACCAACCGCTCCGCGCAGCCTCTGGCTCTGGTGGGCGTGACCCTAGAGGCCAGCGCCGAAGCGTGGCCCCTGCTGCGGGACCCGTCCCGCTTGCGCCTGTTCCAACACGGGTATCAGAGCTGGACTCCCAGCGCGTCGCTGCGGGGCGACGGCAGCCCGAGCTATCCGTTGCTGAGTTCCTTCGCCCTCATGAACCACTTCGTGGACTCCCCGTTCTGGGGCCGCAAGGATGGGCTCATCAGCTCTCTGCTCACGCTGCTGCAGGGCGAGCCCGACGAGCGCGCGGTGCTGTTGGGTTTCACCACCCAGCGCGTGGGCCTGGGCGAGCTGTTCTACCGCAACAAGGGCCAGCCGGCGCTGCTGGCCAGGCTGGACTACGGCGGCAAGCTGCTGGGGCCCGGCGAACGCCTCGAGGGGGAGTGGCTGCGCCTCGAGCGGGGCACCAGCGATGGGCTTCTGCAGGCCTGGGCCGCGGCCACGGCCAGCGCCATGGGGGCCCGGGTGCCCCCCTCCAGCCCCGTGGGCTGGTGCTCTTGGTACGAGTACTACACCCGGGTCAAGGCCGAGGATCTCCAGTCCAACACGGACTTCCTGGCGGAGCACCCCGAGCTGGGTGTGGCCTTCGTGCAGCTGGACGACGGCTACCAGCCCCACGTTGGCGACTGGCTCGCTCTGAACGACAAGTTCGCCGGTGGGCTCGACGGGTTGACGCGACACATCCGAGACCGAGGCTTCAAGGCAGGTATCTGGACTGCGCCCTTCTTCGCCTCCGCGGGCTCCTCGCTCTACGCGGAGCACCGGGAGTGGTTCCTGCACGACGGGGGGCGTCCGGTGGCCACGGGCTTCAACCCCGAGTGGCGGGCCCGCACCTTCGGGCTCGATCTCAGCCACCCCGAGGTGCTGAGCTGGCTCAGGGAGCTCTTCCTGGGGCTCGTGGAGCGCGGCTTCGACTACCACAAGATCGACTTCCTGTTCGCAGGACTGCGCCATGGGCAGCGGTACGACCCGTCGCTCTCGCCGGTAGAGGCCTATCGGCTGGGTCTGGCCACCATCCGCGACGCCATCGGCCCCGACCGCTTCCTGCTGGGCTGTGGAGCGCCCATCGGCGCCTCGGTGGGCGCTGTGGACGGCATGCGCGTCAGCCAGGACGTCAAGGAGCAGTGGGACTCGAGGCTGGTGGCGTGGCTGGGCAAGGGCTGCGGCTACCCCGCGGCCCGAGGAGCCCTGCGAACAAACATGACGCGTTGGTTCATGCACCGCGCCCTGTGGGTCAACGACCCGGACTGCCTGCTGGTGCGTGAGCACAACACCTCACTCACAGCCGCGGAGACCCAGACCCTGCTGTCCGTCCTGGGCGCCACCGGCGGCATGCTCTTCCTCAGCGACGACATGCCCAGGGTGAGCGCTGAGCGCCTGGATCTGGCCGCCGCGGTGCTGCCCCCGAGTGTGCTGGTCGGCAGGCCTTCGTGCACCATGAGCGAGAGCTATCCGCAGGACATGGTGGTGCTCGGCGAGCGAGGCCAGCGCCTGGTCGTCTTGGTGAACTGGCTCGACCACCCCGTGCAGCGGTCGCTGCCCATGGAGGCGGGCGAGGGGACCTGGTTCGACTTCTGGGCTGGCGCCCTGGTGCAGGCCGACGCCGTGGAGATCCCCCCCCACGGCGCGCTCGCCCTGCGCTACGCGCCCCGAGCGCAGGAGCCATGTGTCATCGGTGACACATTCAACCTCATGGCTGGCGTGGATGGACGCCTGCGTTGCAGCTTCGATCAGGCCACGGACTCCCTGGTGGTCAGCTGTCGGGATGTCGCGCGGAGCGCTGGTGACCTGCTGGTCTCACTGCCCGAGGGCTGGCGTCTGGACTCGGGAGCGCTCCCAGACGGGGTGGCTTTGCGGGACCAACGGCCCGGCGCGGCCTCGGTGGAGATCCGACGCCCCGCGCCCTGGAGCCTCGCGTTACGGGTATGCAGGCCGTGATCACTGTTCTGTGGAGAGACGATGGGCTTCCTGCTGCTGGTGCTCCAGGTGACCTTCTGGGTCCTCGTAGTGGGTGGTGCGGCTTGGCTGGCGACCTGCCTGTGGCTGCACCTGCGCCACCCCGTCCCCCGCTGGGACTGGAACACCATCGACGTCGATGATGTTCGCTTCACCGACGACTTCCTGTGGGGCGTAGCCTCGGCAGCGCACCAGGTTGAAGGGGGCTGCGACAACAACAACTGGGCGTGGTGGGAGACTCAGTCCGACGACCAGGGCATGCCCCGGATCGCCGGGGGTCAGGTGGCGGGCGATGCCTGTGACCACTGGAATCGCTACCCCGAGGACATTCGGCTGATACAACAGCTGGGTGTGTCTGCGTATCGCTTCTCCATCGAGTGGAGCAAGATCGAGCCCCGGCCGGGTGAGTTCGACGCAGAGGCCATCGCCCACTATCATGCGTTGCTCGACGCCTTGGCCCAGGCGGGCATCAAGCCCATGATCACCCTGCTTCACTTCAGCTGGCCCCTGTGGTTCGAGCAGCTCGGGGCGTTCGAAAAGGCCGAGAACATTCGGTACTTCGTGCGCTTCTCCAAGCGTGTGTTTCAGGAGTATCGCCCACAATGCAAGCTCTGGTGTACGGTCAACGAGCCCGAGGTTGTGTCGCTTATCGGATACCTGATCGGCATGTTCCCCCCGGGTCGACGCGACCTTCGGGTGGCGGCCTGGGTCCAGCGCAACCTTGTGCTGGCCCATGCACAGGTCTACCAGGCCCTCAAGCACATGCCCGGCGGGGGCACGGCCCAGATCGGGCTGGTCAAGAACATCTTCCAGTTCGAGCCCTGGCGGCGGTGGTTCCTCCCCGAGTGGGCCGTGGCTCGCGCGGCGGAGTGGGCGCACAACGGCGCCATCATGCGGTACCTCCAGACAGGCCACTACCGCTTCAGGGTGCCCTGGCTCGCCTGGATCACCACCTTCGACCCCGAAGTGCAGGGCGCCGGCGACTTCTTCGGGCTCAACTACTACTCCCATGCCCACGTCCGCATCCAGCGCGACCGCAGCGAGCCCGTCAAGCTGGTGCACCTGGAAGACGAGATCCCCACCGACTTCCACTACGCCATGTACCCCGAGGGCCTGCTCCGCGCGCTGCGCAGCGCCGCGGCCCTGGGCAAGCCCCTCTATGTCACCGAGAACGGTGCGCCCGACGCCACCGACGGCATCCGCGACACCTTCATCAGGCGCTACCTCTACGCCCTGCACCGCGCCCGGATCGAGGGCCTGGACATCAGGGGTTACTTCTACTGGTCGCTGATGGACAACTTCGAGTGGGTCGAAGGCTACAACCAGCGTTTCGGCTTGGTCCACGTGGACTTCGTCACCCAGAAGCGCACGCTGCGCGAGGGCGCGAAGGCCTTCGTCAACGTCGTCCGCAACCGCTCCGACGCGGCCTACTGACTCACCCGCTCGATCCTGGAGCATCCATGCAAGGCATCGCAGCCCTGGTCCTCGCCGCCGGTCGCGGCACCCGCATGAAGAGCCCGCTGCCCAAGGTGCTCGTGCCGGTGGCCGGGCGGTCCATCGCTCAGCGCCTGGCCGACAACCTCGAGGCCGCGGGTGTGTCGCAGCTCTGTTTCGTCGTAGGGCACCGCGCGGACGAGGTCAAGGCTGCCCTGGGGCCCCGCTACGCCTATGTGCTCCAGGAGCAGCAGCTCGGCATGGCTCACGCGGTCGAGATGGCCCGCGACACACTGATGGGTCGCGCTGAGCATGTGTTGGTCACCGTGGGGGACAGCCCCCTGCTCCAGCCGGCGTCCATCCAGCGGCTCATCCAGAGGCACCTGGGCACAGGAGCCGCCTGCACCTTCTTCACGGCCACATACCAGCCACCTCCACCCTATGCGCGAGTGATCCGCGGTCCCGACGGGTCGGTTCGCCTGTGTATCGAGGAGCGTGACTGCACCCCCGAGCAGCGGCAGGTCCGCGAGCTGTTGACCTCCCACTATGTCTTCGAGGCCCGGGCCCTGTGGGACCACCTGGCGTCGGTGCCGGTGCATCCGATCACGGGCGAGCGCTACCTCACCGACATCACCCGCAGCTTCCAGCGCCACGGCCTGGCGATGCAGGCAGTGCCGGTGGCTGACGCCGCAGAGCTCACGGGCTTGAACTCCCTCGAAGACGTGGCCATGGCCGAGCGCTGGCTCGCCGACCATGGCGCCTGATCTGTCCGCTGCGCTGCGCCAGCGCGTAGAGCGCTCGGTGGGCGCGTATCGCTCGCGCTTCGGCCTGGACCCGACCTGGGTGGGGTGGGGGCCGGGCCGTGTGAACCTCATCGGTGAACACACCGACTACAACCAGGGGCTGGCCATGCCCGCGGCCATCGACCGCTGGGTCGTGGTGGCCCTGGGCGCCGGGCCGGACGGGCAGCTCGTGGTGCGGGGCGAGGACTTCGACGACGAGTGCACGCTCGCGCTCGGGCGACCGGCGCCCAGCCACGCCCCCTCTTGGCAGCGCTACGCGGCGGGCTGCGTGGCGGAGCTGGCGGCCCTGCAGCCTCTCCGCACGGGCCTGCAGGCGGTGGTCGCGGGCGATGTGCCCCTGGGGGCCGGGCTGTCTTCCTCCGCGGCGGTTGAGATGGCCTGGCTCAACGTCTTGCGGCTGGCCAGCGGCGCCCAGCTCTCCGGGTTGGAGCTGGCCCAGGCGGCGCAGCGCGTGGAGCATCGTCACCTGGGCCTGGCTTCGGGCTTGCTGGATCAACTGGCGTCGCAGTTCTCTCGCGTGCACCGGCTGATGGTTGTGGACTTCGAGAGCCTCGAGATCCGCTGGGTGCCAGCGGGCCTCCCTCGCTGGACCTGGGTGGTGGTGGAGTCGGGCGTCCGCAGGGAGCTGGCAGCCTCGGCCTACCGTGACCGGGTGGCCGAGTGTCAGCTGGGCCTTGCCTTGGCTCGGGGTTCCGATGCCGAGCTGCGCGGCTATCGTGGTCTCGGGGCCTCGCACCTCGAGCTCCTCGAACGGCAGGGGCACGCGCTGGTCGCGCAGCGGCTTGGCCACGTCATGGACGAGAACCAGCGGGTGCTGGCCATGGAGCGCGCCTTGGCCAGCGGCGACGCCGCCGGTGCCGGCGCGCTGCTCTGCGCCTCCCACGCCAGCCTGCGCGATCTGTACCAGGTCAGCTGCGCCGAGCTGGACGCCCTGGTGGAGCTGTGCATCGCCTGGCCAGGCTGTGCCGGTGCTCGCATGGTGGGTGGCGGCTTCGGGGGCTGTGTGCTCGCCCTGGTGCAGGTGGACGCCGCCCAGGGTCTACCTGCGTATCTGGCCAGGGCCTACGCTCCGCGCTTCCCACACCGGCTGCGCAGCTGGCAGTTCGCTCTGGTAGGGGGGGCAGGGGCCGTGCGATGGGAAGGCTGATCGCCTCCTGATGGGAATATCAGGGGCTCCCGGAGCATTGAACCCGGCCGGGTCCGGTGATAGGGGCAGCGCCCCTCGCCGGGGCCTTGGAGGAGACGTGCATCGTCAGGCCGTCATCATCGCGCTTTCGCTGCCTATGCTGGGCTGCCTCGTCGAGCAGCCTTCGCCCTTCGTCGGCAGCTGCGCCGTGTACCCCGAAGGGGTCTACGAGTACGGCCAGATCGGCATCGGCACCTGCCTGGCCACGCCGTCCGACGTCGGCTTCATCGAGCGGGAAGGCGCCGTCTACCTCGCGGTGAGCAACGCCAACGCCTTCCGCGACTTCGAGAGCGGCTCCGTCACCTTCATCGATTGGTCGTCCGTCGATCTGGCCAAGCAGCGCAACCTGCTGGGCGACCTGAACGCTCACTCGGTCGAGCTCCCTCACTTTCCCGGCGTGATGGCCGAGATTCCCCAGCGCAACCTGCTGGCGGTGCCGGTGCGCTTCTCCGAGGGCGAGAACACCCGCGAGGTGTTCGACTACTTGCACATGATCGACATCGCGGATCCCATGGCCGCCTTCCCGGCTGCCGTGGCCGAGGGCAGCGAGACCAGCATCCAGGTGCAGTCCGACCCCTTCCCCACCTCGTACGACGCCGACTCCGGCTACCTGTTCGTGGGCAACCGCACCAGCCACACCGTCTCGGTGGTCGACGCGCTGTCCAGCCCGATCCAGCTCGTGGACGCCGCCGGTAACGCCAGCGCGGGCGGCGGTCGCTTCTTCGACGCGGACGGCTCGGGGTCCACGGCCACCTTCTCGAGCCTCGAGATCATCAACCGCGACGCGCTGGTCGATGAGTCTTGGCTGCTCACCTACATCGAGGGCACCTACCAGCTCTGGCTCCCCGACGGCTCCGGCCTGCAGCGCACCACCAGCGGGGGAGGCGGTGACTGGGACGATGGTCACTACGGGGTGGAGCTCGACCCAGAAGACAGCGATGGCGCGGTCAGCCGTGTGGAGTCGCCCTTCTTCTACGAGTCGCCTGTCCTCGGCGCCCGGATGCTCTTCGCCAGCGACGGCGATCTGCGCGGGGCCAGCCCGGCCGACTTCCTCGCCGACTGGTTCTTCGACGCCGATCCTATGCTCGAGGGCGTCCAGGGCGCATGGGACGAGAGCCTCGGCGGTCCGTTCGCCCTGCGCGACGACGGCGCTACCTGGATGTTCTACGACGGCACCGTCGATGGGATCAGCAGCATCGGCCTGGCCGCCTCGCTGTCGGGCTACGCCGACTTCGAGCGGGTGGGTGATGGCCCCATCCTGGTCCCAGGCGGCGAGCACGACCTGCTGGCCCAGCGGGATCCCCTGGTGATCTACGACTACTCGCTGGACAGCTGGCGCATGTTCTACAGCGCCTTCGACGGTGTGCGCTGGAGCATCGGCCATGCCACGGCCCAGGAGCTCGACGGCGTGTGGATCCCCAGTGAAGATCCGGTGTTCGCCATCGATGGCGACTGCGCTGTGCCCCGGGTGATCCAGACCAGCCGCGGCTTCCAGATGTGGTACAGCCGCCGTGACGCCCAGGGCGCCTGGACCGTGGGACATGCCGAGAGCCCCGATGGCATCACCTGGCACGACCTGGGGGTCACCTCGAGCTATCCCGGTCGCTCCGGCTGGTGGCTCGACGAGCCCCCCGGCTTGGCCGTGGCCTTCAGCGAGTACGACGCCTTCCGCATCGAAGGCGAGCAGGTGGGGCCCACCACGCTGCATGCCCGCGCGGGCAACACCGTCGAGTCCAGCCAGTATGGCTTCGGCCTGCGGGTGGCCGCCGGTCAGCTGCTCGATACCGCCGATGTCGGCGCCGCCGCCGCCAACGGCGTGGGTGTCTCTTCCTACGTCCCGGAGCTCGGCCTCGCCTTCCTCGACCTCACCGACGCGTCAGGGCTCCCCAGCATCGGCGTGGCCAGCTGGGACGGCTCCCGGCTCTCGCCTCAGGCCTCGCCCGTGCTCGAGGCGGGCAGCGCGGCCTTCGAGGCCGACGGCGTGGGCTCCCCGGTGGTGTTCCAGGACGACGGCGGCGACTGGGTGATGCTCTATGCGGGCTACGGCGAGGGAATCGTGCGCATCGGTCGCGCCACCAGCAGCGACGGCGTCGAGTGGACCCGCAGCGGCTCCAGCCCCGTCTTCGCCCTGGGCGATGACTGGGACTCCTACGGCGCTCTGCCAGGCAGCATCGAGCGGCTCGACAGCGGTGAGTGGCGCCTGTGGTACTCGGGCAGCAACGGCGAGCGCTCCCGCATCGGCTGCGCCACCTCGACCGACGGCTCCAGCTTCGCCCAGTCCCAGGAGGACGGCGGCTGGATCCTGGGCACCGGCAGCCCGGGCGACTGGGACGACACCTCCGTCTACCACCCCTGGGTGGTGACCACCGGCGACACAACTCACCTCTGGTATGTCGGCTACGACGGCGAGAGCACGCGCATCGGCCACGCCCGTTCCGACAGCGGCGCGCTGGACTTCGAGCGCGACACCGATCCCTACGACGACGAGTCCACCGTGCCGTTGCTGGGCGGTCAGGTGGGTCTGTTCGACTACGGCGGCGTCGAGCGCCCTGTGGCGTTCCAGACCGACGATGGCTGGGGGCTGTTCTACCGAGGCCTCGACGCGGGCGTGTTCCGTCCCGGCCTGGCGCTCGGGCCCGATCCCACGGTGCTCTACAAGACCCCCCGCAGCCCCACGGCGGGCGACTGGCTGGCCTTCGGCACCGAGAAGGGCGAGGCAGGGGTCAACCCCATCGATCTGGACGGCGAGACGGACGGCTACAGCCACACCGGCATCGGCCTGGCGGCCATGCACCTCGACCCGCAGCTCGGTCTGCTCTTCGTGGCCTCCAAGCTCGTCTCCTACATCCAGGTCATCGACGTGCGGGACGACTCCGTCGATGGCTTCGACGACGCCAACTACCTGGGCGTCGAGGCCTTCCTCACCACCGACGTGGCTTCGGGCGGCGCCGGCTTCCGGGGGATGGTCACCAGCGCCGACGGTTCGCGGCTGTACGCCCTGAACGACAGCCCCGAGGGTGTCTTCGTCTTCGACCTCAGCGAGGTGGTGGACGATGCCTGGGGCGACGCCATCTACGACGCCCAGATCGGCTTCCTGCCCGCCCCGCGAGGCACCGAGCGCGACCAGGGTGCCGCCACCGTGGTCAGCGCCGGCCCCACAGGGCTCGCGCTGCTGCCCGACGGCAACACACTGCTCGTCACCAACTTCAACGACAACAGCCTGGGTGTCTACGACCTGCGCATGGGTGCCTACGGGCAGCTGGTGGGCGAGGTCACCTTCCTCGGCGAGAACCCCCACACCGTGCGCGTCAGCCCCGACGGCCGCTACGCGGTGGTGGCCTGCTACGAGGGCGACATCGGCGACACCAGCGTGAACAGCACACTGGCGGTCATCGACGTCGATGCAACGAGCGATACCTGGCTGGAGGTGATCACATGGATCGCCAACCTGTGAGTCTGCGTCACCTCGTCTTGCTGGCCCCCCTGGGCTTGGTCATGGCGTGGGGCTGCACCCCGGATGACGACACGGATCCCCACTTCGATGGGCCTGTGGCCGCCACGGTGCTCCACCCTCAGCAGGGTGGTCCCTTCGATGAACCGGTGGGCTTCGTGTCCAACAGCCGGTCAGGGCGCATCACGGCCTTGGACCTCAAGCACGGCCGCCTGCTGAGCGACCAGCCCACCAGCTCCTTCCTGCGGGCTCCCTATGTGGCCACCGGCCGCGATCGCATCCTGGGCGACATCGCCGTCTATGCGCCCACCGACGAGCAGGTCACCCTGTTCGTGGCCGACCTGCGCTACGACGTCCTGGTCGAGGCGCCCTATGTCGTGGGCGTCGATCCTTGGCTCCAGATCGTGGAGCCCACCGCCACCGAGCCCAGCTTCGTGGACGTGGACGGCTCGGGCGACAGCGTCACCGTGGCCGACCTGCAGCTGCGCCGCGGCTACACCACTACCGAAGACTGGACCCTCGAGTACGACGGCGATGCCTGGGACGTCACCGGCACGCGCTCCGGCCGCCAGGGAGAGCAGGCCCCCATGGGCGAGCCGTGGCACACGGGCTGGCGGGAGCTGGAGTTCGAGCTGTCTGGCACCGCCACCGCGGGCGACCGCATCGAGCTGAGCACCGACACCGGCGTGATGGAGCACGAGGTGGGCGGCGCGGTCCAAGCGCTGGCCCTGCACCCCAGCCAGAGCCTCCTGGCCCTGTCCACCTTCGACCGGGCCGACGGCTCCGCTGCCCTGGGTCTCTTCGATCCCGCAGCGGGAGAGCTGTTGGGTGAGCTGACCCTGGCGGACGGGGCGCAGCCCTACCGCATGGTCTGGACTCCCCAGGGCGACCGGCTCTACGTGGCCGACGCCAGCCTGCCCATCGCCTGGGAGGTCACCCTCGACGCTGCGGATCCCACCGCCTCTACGGTGCGCGAGCTGGCCATGCACGCGCCCCTGGCGGACCTGGCCTTCGTGGACACCGACCAGGGCGAGCGCCTGGCGGTGGCTCCTGTGGGGCTCAACCGGGTGGACCTCTATGATCTGGCCACCGAGTCCTTCGTGGTGGTCAACAGCTTCACGGGTGACCCCTGGGGGCTGGACCTGGGCTCGCCGGTCAGCGGCTTGGCTACGGCGTCCTTCCCGGTGCGTCTGCCCCAGACCACCGAGTTCGGCGCTCGGGTGGTGGAGCCCACGGTGGCGGTGTCCCTGTTCTCTGGCCACATGCTCCAGCTCGAGGCCTCCAGCGGCTGCCTGGCCCAGGACGAGAGCGGCCCCCGCAGCCTGGAGGGCGACAGCAACTCCTTCGCCTTCGAAGATCTGGGCAACGGCAGCGACAGCACCATCTGGATGGACGAAGCCACCGAGAGCCACGTGGCCGTGAACCGCTGCGCCGGCATCGCCCACAGCGAGGAGTGGCAGGTGGTCTTCGATGAGGTGGACCAGTCCTGGTGGGTCGATGGCGGTGAGTCGGGCGTGCAGGAACAGTCCGCCTACAACGATCTCCGCTACGTGAGCGATGAGGGCTCCATCAGCTTCACCATCATGGCGGGCTTGGCTCCCGCCACCGATGGCGATCGCTACTACCTCACCGTCGACGACGGCGTGCTGCGGGCCAGCGGCAACCTCGACCGCTATGGCGACAACGAGCACTACTTCGAGATGCCGGGCCGCCCCGCTCCCTTCTGGTTCGACGCCGGCGCCACCGGCGGCGGCTGGGATGAGCTCGACCGTCGGGCGTTCATGCTCTGGCCCATCACCAACTCAGATCTGGTGGGCCGCGTGCGGCTCTCCAGTGCTGAGGTGGAGATCGTCTGGAACTAGGGAAATGACGGGCCTTTGGCCGTCATTTCCCGCGTCGTTCCTGCAGACGGCTACGCCGCAGCAGAACGCCGCGCGCCGGGCCTTTGGGCCGTCATTT
>ERZ890953.13-NODE-13-length-97494-cov-27.185008_pt1 | contig 97494 bp, 90 predicted proteins | sample MGYA00521264_ERZ890953 | MGnify/ENA primary metagenome ERZ890953 (study PRJEB32303, sample SAMEA104408629) | aquatic metagenome | biome: Brackish water; feature: Chemocline; material: water | place: Baltic Sea | collected 2014-10-26T21:54:00 | depth 200 m ...
GGAGCTGCTCGACCTCTGCGCCGGCACCGGCGACCTGGGGCTCGAGGCCTTGAAGACGGGGGCGTGCCGAGAAGTGATCGCGGCGGACTTCACCCATGCCATGCTCGTGGCAGGCGCGCGCAAGGGCCTCGGCCGTGACGGCGGCGTGCCTGCGGTGACCGCCGACGCCCAGGCCCTGCCTCTGCGCAATGCGTGCGTCGACGCCGTGGTCGTGGGGTTCGGTATCCGCAACATCGCTGATCTGCAGCGAGGTGTTTCCGAAGCGCGGCGGGTGCTGCGCAACGGCGGTCAGTTCTATGCCCTTGAGTTCTTTCGCGATGACCACGAGGCGCAGGGCGAGGCCCACGGCCCCGCCGGCCCGGTGCGCTGGTTCCTCAACACGGCGCTGCCGTTGTTCGGACGCCTCGTGGGGCGCGACGGATCGGCCTACGGCTATCTCGCGGTCAGCATGCAGCGCTTCCTCACGCCGAGCGAGTACGCGGAGCTGTTGCGGGCGTCGGGGTTCGAGGATGTGACGATCGAGCGAATGACGTTCGGCATCGCGCATGTGGTGGGGGGGCGGTTGGGGGATATCGGCGAGGATTGATCGGGACATGTGAATTGGTGCCGTGATAGAATCTCCGTATCGGTTTGATGGATCTATGAGTTATTGAGATCGCGTATTTCGATGAGAGGATTCCCGACATGGACTCCAAGATTGTTGCGATCATCTTGGTCAACGCATCGGTCGGCCTGCTCGCAGGGCTCTCGAGTCGGATCTTCCCGGAATTCAGGAATAAGCAGTCCCTGGGCCTCTACGTGATCCTGTTGCCGCTCGGGTTCGGGCTGTTCGGATGGGAACTCAGTTACCGTTTCACCGCGCCCCTGATATGTGTCGGCTTAGTGATGCTATTGGTCGCCTTCAGGGGACTGCTGAAAGAGAAGCGTTGATGAAACCCTTTTGGACCTATGATCGGATCCCGGAGATCGAGATGCTGGATCAGGGTGAGCAACGCCGACTGAGGATGATCGGATTCACCCGATCGCTTCGGAAGCCCGCAGTGATCATCGCCATGCTCGCCTGCGGGGCCTGTGGGGCCCTGGGCGGGGCTGCGGCTCTTGCTGTTTCGGATAGCTCCTGGGCACTGGGGATCGGGGCCGGCCTGGGCGGGTTGCTCGGCGCTACGGTTTTCATCCAGGTCACCATGCCCCACGCGATTCGATTGACCGTCGAGGCGATGGATCGGAGCTAGACACCAAGGAGCCGAACATGGACACCGAATCTTCACGCCCCCGCTGGCTGAACAGCCTCGTCAACGGATCGTTCATCGCGTTCCCTCTCTCTTTCATCGGCCGCTTCGAACTCTTCACCAACGAGGGCGGGCGCCGCAGCGAAGCAATCATCACCTGGGCGTTCTGGTTCACCTTGCTCTGGTTCGCCTGCTCCATGCTGAATTACGTCGCCAGGAGGATCACAGGCCGTCCCTGACCCCCTCCCTTGCCCCCTTTCGCTCCTCTTGTTACCGTGCACTCCAAGCCGGGCCCGGGGAGAGGACTCAGATCCCCCGCCAGCGACATTCCGCCCTGCGGCTGAGCGGGCGGGGGATCTGAGTCCTCTCCCCGGGCGCCACCTTGGAGGTCCATGATGACAAGACGAGTGACAGTCGCCTGGACGGGCGCCAGCGGTCTTGCCTACGGCGTGCGCCTGGTGGAGGTGTTGCTGCGGGCCGGTGTCGGGGTCGACCTGCTGCGCAGCGACGCGGTGGATCAGACCGCCGTGGTGGAACTCGACCGTCCTCTCGGGGGTGTGCTCGCCGATCTGCGCGGCATCGCCAACGCCACCCTGCGCGAGTACGGCAAGCAGGACTACTCCGCCCCGGTCGCCAGCGGCTCCGCGCCGTCGCTGGGCATGGTCGTCTGCCCCTGCAGCATGAGCACCCTGGCACGCATCGCCACGGGCACCGGCGAAACGTTGCTGCACCGCGCCGCCGATGTCTGTCTGAAGGAGCGACGCACGCTGATCGTCGTGCCTCGTGAAACGCCCTTGGCCACCCACCATCTCGAAAACATGACCCGTCTGTCGCGCAACGGCGCCGTTGTCCTGCCGGCGATGCCGGGCTTCTACAACGCTCCGCAGAGTGTGGCGGACCTGGTCGATTTCATTGTGCAGCGGGTCTGTGACAGACTGGACGTTGCGGTCGATCTTACGAAGCGCTGGGGAGACGATCGATGAGTCTGATGGGTCGTTATCTCGGGCTTGTGAAGTTCGAGCATACCCTCTTCGCCATGCCATTCGCGCTGATGTCGCTGATGGTGGCGACAGGTGGGCGGCCCGAGCCGGCGACGCTGCTCTGGGTCGTGGTGGCGATGGTCGGCGCCCGCAGTGCCGCGATGGCCTTCAACCGTCTCTCCGACCGTCATATCGACGCCCGCAATCCGCGGACAGCGGACCGCCACATCCCCGCCGGAGAGGTGGGGGCTGCTGGCGCGACGATATTTATCATGTTCTCCTCGGCCCTGCTGGTGGTTGCGGCCTGGCGGTTGAATCCGTTGTGCTTCGCGCTGTCGCCGGTGGCACTGGCCGTGGTGTTCTTCTACTCGCTGACCAAAAGGTTCTCGTCATGGTCCCATGTGTTCCTCGGCGTGGCGCTGGCCGTGGCGCCGGTGGGGGCCTGGCTGGCTGCGACCGGGAGCTTCGCTGTGTTTCCCCTGCTGGTTGCTTTGGGTGTGACGCTGTGGGTTGCTGGCTTCGACACCATCTACGGCTGCCAAGACGTGGAGTTCGACCGTCGTGCGGGTCTGCATTCCCTGGCGGTTCGTCACGGCACCGCGGGTGCTCTGGTGATCGCCAGGGTGCTGCATGTACTGGCTGTGGCCGCGCTATGTTTGGCGTTCGGTCTCGAGCCGTCGCTGGGCGTGACCTCGCTGCTCGGCATGGTGATCATGGCCGGGCTGCTGGTATGGGAACACCGCATCGTCCGCGGCGGAGATCTGAGCCGGATCGACGTCGCCTTTTTTACGGTGAACTCGTGGATCGGCGTGGTGCTGATCCTGTTCGTCGCTCTCGATCTGTATCTCTTCTGATTTCGCGACCCGGTTCATGCAGAATGCGCGACATGCCGAACGAGTGAGGCATAATGCGGAGCGTTCGGGAACTGCGGGCTTCGTTTCCGATGAGGCGTTCTGGTTACTCGGGGCTTCCTGTGGTTCCTCGGACCGGATAAACGAATCCAACCATCAATCATCCAACTCACAGTGATATCAGCAAGATGGAGCGGTCAACCGGCTGATCCGGTTTTTAGGCGGCATTCTTTGCGCGTCGTGCCGCCGCATATTTCAGGAATGATGCTCAAGGCGGCACACCGATTGCCGAAGGAACAGTCGGAGTTCATGCGGCCCGGCTCTGGGCCGGACACGTCCAGCCCGATTCAATGGGCCCAAAGAAAGGTTCTCGAAATGAAGACTTGGAAAAGCCTGATCCTGATCGCCGTTGTTGCCTGTGCCACCTCTGCCTTCGCCCAGCCCGCCATCGGCGTGTTCTTCGACGAAGCCGGCACGATCAACCACGCCACCCCGAATGGTGGTCTCGGTGAGATCCACACCGCTTACGTCTGCGCCGTGAACTGCGAGATGATGGTCGCCGGTGCGTCCTTCAAGCTCGTGATGGATCCCCAGATCCTGCTGCTGACCGCCACCTATCCCGAGGGCCTGGCCGTCGGCGAGATCGCTGCTGGTGTGGACCTTGGTCTGACCAACCCGATCGCCGCCTTCTTCGGCGACGCCGCCGTGTTGGCCACGCTGCAGCTGACCACCTTCAACAACCTGATGGATCATGCCCCCATGACCATCTCGAACCACCCGAGCTACGCGACCCCGAAGGTTGCCGACTCGCTGGCCAACCTGTACACGGCCACCGGCCTGGTGAGCCACCTGTCCATCGTGGTGGGCAACGAGACCAAGAGCTGGAGCGAGGTCAAGAGCCTGTTCCAGTAAGTCGGATTGTCAAAAGCCCGCGGCCGGAGATCACCCCCCCCCAAGATCACGGCCGCGGCACAGGACGGGGAGGATACCGGGCGGATCCTCCCCGTCATTTTTTTGCGTCGGTCGCTAGGGGCGCTGAATGATGTGGAAGCCGAAGGGTGATTCGACCAGGTCGGACAGTCCGCCCGGTCTCAACCTGAACAGCGCCTCCTCGAATGAGGGGGCGGTCATGGCCGGCTCGATCGTTCCGATGGAACCGCACTCGAATCGCGAGCCGGTGTCGTCGGAGTAACGGGCGGCGATCTTGCAGAAATCGGCATCTTCGCGCCGGCACTCCGCCAGCACTTCTTCTGCGAGCAAGCGAGCCTGGTTGCGGGTGCGTGCGGCGTGGACGGCGGTGGCCTCGGACCCCTCCCAGGTGATCAGGATATGCCGAGCCTCGACCCGGATCACGGACATCCGCTTGATCACATGGAATCCCTGGCTGGTTTCGGCTGCGGGGAAAATCTGACCCGGCTCGAGATTGAACAGGGGGACCTGGAACGAGAGCGGCAGCTGTCCACGGGGCAGAATGCCGAGATAGCCCCCGGTGCGTTCGGCGCGGGGATCGTCGGAGTACTCGCGGGCGAGGGCGGCGAAGTCGGCGCCGCGCTCGTTGGCCAACACAGAAATGCGCAGGGCCAGTTCACGGGCCTCGCTGCGGCTGCGGACGACGCCGGGGAGAAGAGGGTCGCTGTCGGCGTGGGCGATCAGGATGTGTGCGGCGGCGGCTTCGACGTCGTCGTCCGACCTGTTGTTGTCGCCGGACGATTGAGCCGCCACCTCGACGGTGTGTGATTCGGGGGCGAAGAGATAGAGGGCGCCGAATGCTGCAACGGTGGCGATGAAGGTGAGCAACAGCCAGGTCTTCAGACTCATTGTTCGATCTCCTCGTCGCGGTCCCGGGTGAATCTTGGGGCCCCGACGGTGAACAACACCTTTCGGGCGAACAGATGATAGATCTGCATCTCCCAGTTCACGATACCGGCCCGCATATGCATCTGCCGCATGAAGGTCAGGAACTTGTCCCGCTCGAACGCCGAGTAGCCGATGGCGTCCATCGCCGCGGCGAGATGGTCGTACATGGTGTCGAGCTCGAACTTGGTGGGCGTCTTGGTCGAGCGGTGGGGATGGGTCGGCCGCGAAGTTGCCATGGCCGGCCCTGAGGCCCCGCCCGCAGTCGTGCGCCGCCAGGCCTCGCGGATCTCGTACCCGTAGACCATGACGGCCTGGGCCAGATTCAACGACGAGTGGGCGTCGTCGGTGTCGACCATCGTGAGGTAGCGGCAGGTGTTGATCTCGTCGTTGGTCAGGCCGGTGCGCTCGGTCCCGAACATGAGGCCCACCGGCCCCTCGGCCGAATGCTCCACCAGGATCTCCGCACATTCCCGCGGCGTGACATGGGCCCACTTGCGCAGCTCGCGCCGTCGCGCCGTGGTGCCGGCCACGGCGATGAGATTGCGGGTGGCGTCGTTGTGGTGCGTGACGATCCGCGCCCGGTTCAGGACGTCCTCCGCACCGTGGGCCATGACCCGCGCCCGTTCACCGTGGGCTTGCCGCGGGTTGATGAGCGTGAGATTCGGCAGGCCCATGTTCTTCATAGCACGGCAAGCCGCTCCGATATTCATCGGTTCGGTCGTATGACTCAGGATGAGGTGGATGTTCTCGAGCTTCGGTTCCACGACGTCTCCCGTTCTTGGTTGCGTTCAATATCACTCATCACGGGGCGGCAGGCAACGCAGAGAGGCGCTTTGGACAGGCGCGCAGCGACCGAGACGAGCGGACGTTACAGGCCGCGAGGTGCCGAACGGCCCCATAAGGGCCGTGAGGGGCTGAGGGAGCGTGCGCCTGTCCAAAGCGCCTCTCTGCGTTGCCGGCGGCGCCGAATAGGTGGTATGGTCGCAACACGTTTTGGGGAGTGACGTAGTTGGAGCTCATGATCCACCGCACAAGAAGGGGAGTTCAATGGACAAGCTCATCGGCGGTTTCGTCATCTTCCTGGGTCTCAACTTCCTGCTCGACAACTTCGGCCTGCCGAATATCGACCTGGGCGACCTGTTCCGGCTCTGGCCCCTGGCGTTGATCTGGGTGGGGTGGAGCATCTGGCGGGACGGGAACGGGCGGGGCTGCCGCAAAGAACCCCTCGACTGATCCTCAGGATTCCGGAACGAGATCCATGCTAAGACGGCGGCCCTGGCTCCGCATCCGGACCCAGCGCCGCATGATCGCCAGCGCGGCCAGCATGACGGACCAGCCGGCGATGGCCGTCTGCGGAGAAGCGACGATCAAGCCGAAGATCCCGATGTATCCCAGGCTCATAATAAACGCGATGATCATCGTGGCGGCGCGGCTGATGTCCTGGTAGCTGCTCATGGCTTTGGAAAACGGCATGGTCAGCAATCGTCCCTGCATGAACAGCGTCGAAACCTCCCAGCACATCGCCAGCAGCAGCATGTCGGCGAGCACCCACGGCCACCACAATCCGATCACCAGGGCGCGATAACCGTAGGCGGCCAGCATCGGCGCCAGGATCATGGCCCGCGCCACCCGGCGTTGTGCGGCGAGGATGGCCCAGCCGTCCAGGTCGGCCAGAGCCAGGGGCCACAGCGCCTGGGGCGAGCTGCTGAACAGCAGGCCTGAAAACGCCATGGGCGCATACAGGGGCAGCCAGAAGGAGAAGTTGATGGCGAAGAGGGCCGAGGTCGTGACCTCCTCGTCCAGATCGACCGCCGACCCTGAAAAGAAGACGCCGAGCATCATCGCCGCGAACATCAACGGGATGACGGCGATCGCGCCGAGCACGCGCCAATCGTCGCGCATGTGGGCGACGAGAAGCCGTCGGACTGCCCAGCCCTCGATGGTCTTGGTCCAGGGACGGAGCAGCACGTCCAGAAGGTCGGTCCAGTGACGTCCGGCCGGTTTCGATTCCGTGATGTCGGCGGTGCGGACCGTCGGCTCCGATGTCACAAGCCGCGAGGCGAGGCGAGCCAGGGCGACCGTCGAGCCCAGCAGGAGAGCGACGTGCAGGACGAAGCGATCGATCTGCATGGGGTCGGCCCAGGCGGCGACCCAGACGAACGGCAGGAACGAGTGGACGGGGGACCAGTGGGTCAGGTCGTGGGCGAATCGCGGCGACATGACCGCGACGAGCCAGATGATGATCATGGCGTTGCCGTCGGCGAGCAGCGCCCCGATGCGCTGCATACGCACGCGCCCCAGCCGCATCACGGCGAGGGAAGAGAACAACAGGACCCCGAGGGCCATGGCGCAGGACTGCACGAGGAGGCCCGCCGCCAGCAGCAGCGATGCGAGCATGGGCGGATGTCCGGTGACCAGGAACATGAGCAGCGGCATGGTCGCCGCTGCCGCCGTGAACGGCAGCAGATCCCGGAGCATCACGCCGACACGGGCCAGCATCAGGTTGCGCGGCCCCAGGGGCCACCAGCCGATCACCGCCAGATCGTCGTCGTTGAGCAGGGCCGGCGCGGCGCGCCCGACCAGCCAGGCCGTTCCCATGAGCCAGTGGCCGGCGGCCAGGACGAGGGCTCCGGCCGGAGGATTCTGGTCGGTGTCGACGAAGAGGATGCAGAGGAAGACCGACCCCAGGCCCGCGAGCACGGTCAACAGGATCCGCGCGGCGCCGGGGGACATGGTGCCGCGTCGGCGCGACTGTTCGAAGAGCAACTCCATCTTGCCGTCTGCGGCCCGGTGGAGGGCGGCCGACAGGATGCGTACAACGTGAGGGTCGCCGCCGGCCAGCCGGATCGCGCCGTCGACGCCGCGCTCAACGAGACGTCGCAGCGCGTTCACTCGGGCGCCTCGCCCGTCAGCAACTCATGCCAGGAGGAGCCGCGCTCTTCCGCGCCGTCGGTCATGGCCAGGAACACGTCGCGCAGACCCGCGCCGCCATGCTCGTTGCGCAGGTCCGTCAACGGCCCCTCCCGCAGCAGCCGGCCTTCGTGGATCAGCACCAGGTGTTCGCACAGTTCCTCGACCTGCTGCAGGACATGGCTTGAATAGACCACCGTCTTGCCTTCCGCCGCGAGGTCGCGCAGCAGCTCGCCGAGGCGCTTCTGGCTCTTGACGTCGAGGCCGTCCATGGGCTCGTCGAAGAAGATGACGTCGGGATCGTGAAGCAGGGCGGCAGTGACCAGCACCTTGCGGCGCATGCCCTTGCTGTGGGCGCCGAGGCGCCGGTCGCGGGCGTCGGCCACCTCGAAGTACTCGAGCAGGCGGGTGGCGCGGCGATGGATCTCGGCCGACTCGAGGCCGCGCACACGGCCGGCGAGCTCGAGAAATTCGTCGGCGGTCAGGCCTTCGTACACGGCGCCGTGTTCGGGCACGTAGCCGATGGCGCGGCGCACGCCGGCCGGATTCTCGACGATGTCGCAACCGGCGACCTCGGCCGTGCCCGAGGTGGGGGGCAGTAGGGTCGTCAGCATGTTCAACGTGGTCGTCTTGCCGGCGCCATTGGGACCGAGCAGGGCGGTGATGGCACCCGACGGGATGGTCAGGTCGAGGGCGTCGACGGCGAGGAGCTCGTCGAAGCGGCGTGTGAGGGCGTGGAGTTGGATCATGGTCTCTCTGCATTGTGTTATGGGACAGTTTTTGAGAATGGCTTGGATCTTGCCATGTACCAACGGGTTCGGCAACAAAAATGGGTTTTAGGGACTGGTGGATGATTGACTTGACGCCCATAATTGTGTATAATAACATAGTGTAAAAATATAAAAATAGACCTCATAGGAAGAGAGGGCTCATGTGAGCAATCCGTTTGCATATGGCCATGTGGTGAGGGGCGATGACTATTGTGCACGTCCCGTCTTGGAGCGGGAATTGACGAACTTCATTGAAAGCTCTCAAAATACAGCGATTCTGGGGCCCCGGAGGACCGGGAAGACATCTCTGGTCGTCGAGACTGTTCGGGCCATGAAGAACCGCAGGCTGATGCGCGTCAACATGCTGGCGGTCAAGAGCGTCGCCGACGTCAGCCGGAGACTTCTGACCGGATTGATGTCTCTCGATGTGGACGAGCCCATCTGGTCGAAGACCCTGAATGCCCTGCGTCAACTGAGACCCCAGATCACCCTGGATCCGGATTCCGGCCTTCCCTTGGTGACCTTGGATTCCACCGCCGCGAAACAGCCGGAATCCCTCGAGCACATCCTGGCGACCTTCGTCGACGTCCACGCGAAACGTCCTCTCGCCGTGTTGATCGACGAGTTCCAGGACGTGGCGCGGATGTCCGCCGGAGAGGAGACCGTCGCCTTGATGCGGGGCGTCATCCAGTTCCAGGATGATCTGCCCTATATCTTCGCCGGCAGCGACCAGCACGGGATGCACATGCTGTTCATGGATCCGGATAGTGCGTTCTACAAAAGCGCGGCTCTGCTTCCCGTCGGACCGTTGGAGCAGGAGGCGTTTCGAAGTCATCTAGATGGAAAGTTCGAACAAGGGAAGCGGTCTGTCACCGAGGAGCTCTGGTCGGAAATCTTCGCATTCACCCATGAAATCCCCGGGGATGTGCAGCAACTGTGCAGCGCCCTGTGGGAAACGAGCAGCGTTGGCGAAACCCTGGATCTCACCATTCTCGCGGAAGCGGTCGAACAAGTGATCTCACGGGACAGGATGGGTTTCGAATCGTTGATCGAGATGATCAGTGAACGGCAGTTGTCGGTGCTGCGATCGATCGCGAGGCTGGGGGGCCGCCACCCGTATTCGGAAGACTTTATGAAGAATGTCGGCACTCGGCAGCCGGCAACGGTGCGTGTGGCGCTCGATGGCCTCGTCAAGAAGCGGATCGTGATGAAACAAGGCGGCGAGTTCCGGATCTACAGTCCGTTCTTCGCCGCCTGGCTTCTGCGCGAGGGCTACTGATCAAGGCAGCCGATAGGTGATCGTCATCAGATCGTCCGTGGCGGCCGGGCAGTAGCGCCGCCAGTACACGGTCAGCGGCAGGACGTCGTCCCAGGGGCGCGTGTTGTGGGATGCGGACACGAACGTCGCGCCTTCGGGCAGCTGGACTTTCCGCGTGTAGATCCGGTCCTCCGGGAAGTCCGTGTTCCACGTGTAGGACCAGAGCCCGTCGCTCTGGATCACGGCGGCGCCGGGGCGGATCATCTTCATCGTGATGTCGATGTCCTCCTTGAATCCCACCGGAACGGCCAGCTCGATCACCACGGAGTAGAGGCCGTCATCGCGAGGCGTGATGTGGTGTTCGAGGCGGTTGCCGAACCTGTCGTAGGCCTCCATCGTCTTCAGGCGGGGCAGCTCATGGGTTTTGGCTCCGAATTCCACACGGGTGCGGACGTTGGCCTTGTTCTCGACAGCCGATCGACTCCAGACCTCGACGTCGCCGTTGGGTAGGATGACCTCGAAGCTCTCGTACTCGATCAGGCGACCCGTTCCCAGGGCGGACTCGGGGATCTCCTCCTTGCCGTCCACCGTGATGATCTGGTTCTCGGGCACCTCGTAGAACACCTCGAATCCCATGTTCTGGCCCTGCAGCATGTACCGGCTCTCGGTCATCTGCCGCAGCCAGCATGTGATGGGCTCGTCGTGTCCGTTGAGCAGCACCGACACGGGCTCGACGGCCGCGGCAGCCGTGGCGAGCAGCGTCAGGGCGAGGGTCGTCATCAGCATTCGCTTCAACATCGATTCACCTCCGGATCAGATCAACCCGCCGGGCAGCACGAGGGTGCGTCCCTCGTCCTCCTCGACGTCGACGGCGATGAGCGTGCAGGGTCGGCTGAACGGTTCGGCCGGAGCGCCACGATCGACTACAAACCACGGCGCGATCAACATCACGACGACGACGACGGCGGCGGCGGCCGCCCACACCCACGCCCGCGGGTGGAAGCGGAGAGTGGCTCGAGAGGGTCGTCCGACGAGGATCTCGCGGCGCAGGTCCGTGGGAGTCTCATCCCGCAGAGCCTCGCGCCACCGATCCCGTTCGTGTCGCCGCGCGGCGATCAGGGCCCGGCACGCACCGCACGAAGCGGCGTGGACTTCGTAGGCCCTCGTTGCGTCTGCGGACAATTCTCCGTCCACCCAGGCGACCAGCGCGGTCTCGAATTCATGACACTGCATGGCCCATCCTCTCCATGTCGCGGCGCAGGCGCTGCACCGCGTGATGCTTGCGTGAGGCGACGGTGCCGGCGGGGATTTCCAGGATCTCGGCGATCTCTTCGTAGCGCAGACCCTCGATTTCCGAGAGGAGGAACACGGCGCGGTGGTCCTCGTCGAGCCGGGCGAGGGCGGTGTCCAGGTCCTTGCGCAGTTCGCCGTGGACGAGGGCGAGGTCCGTGCGGCCGGTGTCGGCAATGTCGTCGGATGCGTCCAGGCCGAAGGTCGCCTGCCGACGGGCACGTCGGCCGTGGCTCGCGGCGGCGTTGCGGGCCGCCGCGAACACGTAGGCCGCGCGGGGCAGGCCGTCGTCCAGCTGGCGGATCTCGTCGCGGCGCAGGGACTCGTGCAGACGCAGGAAGGTGTCGTGGCAGAGATCGCGGGCCAGGTCCGGGTCTCGGAGCAGGGAGCGGAGGAAACGCCACACGCGGTCAAGATCGCGCTCGACGAGCCGGGCGAAGTCGTCGCTCCGGTCGTCGTGGTGCGGTCTGATCGCCTGCAACGCCATCGTTCCTCCTGTGGTTCAGGGTACCCCGCCGGGCACCGTCGTCCCAGGGGTAGACGCGTCGGGACCGTTTTTCTTCACCACTTTTTCTGGAGTCTCGGCGGTTGCGCTTCTATGCATCTATTGAGATGATGCTGGCGACCCTGTTCCCGCATCCTACCCCCGGAGGTCCCCCGTGAACCGCATCCTCCTGCTCGTTGTCGTCGTGCTCGCGCTGGCCGCGCCTCTGAACGCCGCCGACTCCCGAGAGATCACCCAGGCCGACATCGCCTCGATCGCCTGGCGCAACGTCGGCCCCTGCAACATGGGCGGCCGCGTGGCGGCCATCGCCCTGGTGCCCGACAGCGCCGCGGAGTTCTACATCGGCTACGCCACCGGCGGTCTGTGGAAGACGAAGAACGCGGGCACGACCTTCGCGCCGGTCAAGCTCGACGGTGTGACCAGCAGCATCGGCGCCATCGCCGTGGCCCACGCGCCCGCCGACTGGAAGGGCTGGGACGTCCTGACTGCGGCCGGCGACACCGTCAAGGCGGAGGACCGCACCGAGAAGGGCCGCGGCCGCATCGTATGGGTCGGCACCGGAGAGTCCAACGGCCGCAACAGCTCCTCGTGGGGCAACGGCGTGTATCGGAGCACCGACGGGGGTGGGAGCTTCGAACATGCGGGCCTGGCCGCGACCCACGACATCCCGCGCCTCGCGGTCGATCCGCGCGATCCGGACGTGTGCTACGTGGCGGCCATGGGCCATCTCTGGGGACCGAACCCTGAGCGCGGCCTCTACAAGACCGCCGACGGCGGTGCGACCTGGAAGCAGGTCCTGAAGGTCGACGACCGCATCGGCTGCTGCGACGTGGTGATCGACCCGAAGAACCCCGACACCGTCTACGCCGGCCTCTACGCCCGCCTGCGCCGACCCTGGAGCTTCGACGGCTTCAGCGATCGCGCCGGTGTCTGGCGCTCGGACGACGCGGGGGCCACCTGGACCCGGCTGACCGAAGGCCTGCCGACGCGCACCGGTCGCATCGGCCTGACCGTCTTTCCCGGTAACACCGACATTCTCTACGCCGTGATCGAGAGCGACCAGGGCGGCATCGGCCGCAGCGCCTGGGACGACCGCTCGCCCGCCGGCGGCCTGTTCCGTAGCGAGGACCGCGGCGCCACCTGGAAGCGTATCAACGACCTCAGCTTCCGCCCGTTCTACTTCTCGCGGGTGGCCGTCGACCCCGTCGACGTCGACCGCGTCTACAGCCCGGGCTGGGACCTGGCCGTCAGCGACGACGGCGGTGTGACCTACCGCCGCAGCTCCGAGAACGTGCACGTGGACTTCCACGCCATCGTCGTCGATCCCCTGAACCCCGACCACATCCTCGTGGGCAACGACGGCGGCCTGTACCAGAGCCACGACCGCGGTGAGACCTGGGACTACACCGACCACGTCGACGCCGGCCAGTTCTACCACGTCGCCGTCGACGACTCCGACCCGTACCGTCTGGGCGGCGGCCTGCAGGACAACGGCTCCTGGATCGGCCCCTCGCGCACCTCCTTCAAGTCCGGCAGCGATGGCGCGGCCGGCATCCTCAACGACGACTGGACCGCCGTGTACGGCGGCGACGGCTTCAAGGTGCTCTTCGACCGCGAAGACCCGGACATCGTGTACGCCACCAGCCAGGGCGGCAACCTGGGCCGCGTGCACCTCGACACCCAGCTCGTCGAACCCCTCAAGGCCGCGTCGGACGAGGGCCAGACCCGCATCCGCTGGAACTGGGACGCGCCGTTCCTGATCTCGGCCCACGACCCGTCGGTGCTCTACCACGCGGGCAACAAGGTCTTCAAGCTGCTCGACCGCGGCACCCACTGGTACGCCGTGAGCGGCGACCTCACCCGCAACGAGGCCGTCAAGGTGCAGGCCGAGGGCTCCGACGCCGAGGCCTACGGCACCCTCACCGCTCTGGCCGAATCGCCGGTGCAGGCCGGCGTGCTCTGGGCCGGCAGCGACGACGGCCTGATCCACGTGACCTTCGACGACGGCGGCATCTGGAAGGACGTCACGCCCAAGGAGGTCGGCGGACTGTACGTGGCGCACCTTGAGGCCTCGCACCGCGACGAGGCGACGGCCTACGCCGCCGTCGACGGCCACCGCAGCGACGACATGCGCGCCATCCTGCTCAAGACCACCAACGGCGGCAAGAAGTGGTCGAGCGTCGTCGGCGACCTGCCCGCCGACAGCCCCGTGCGCGTGGTCCGCGAGGACCCGGTCAACCCCAAGGTGCTGTACTGCGGCAACGAACGCTCCGCCTATGTCACGTTCGACGGCGGTGTGCACTGGCTGCGCATCGGCGGCGAAACACTGCCTACGGTGCCGGTCTACGACCTCACCTTCCAGACCCGCGAGCACGACCTGATCGCCGGCACCCACGGCCGTTCGCTGTGGATCCTCGACGACGCGCGCTGCCTCGCCGGCCTGCCCGAGGCGAAGGACGAGCCCCTGCACCTGTTCCCCGTCGACGACGCCACGCCCCAGCTCTACGGCTTCCGCGGCTACGGCAGCGGCCACCGCGTGTTCCGCGGCGCCAACCCCGCCGACGGCGCCGTGTTCACGTACTGGCTGCGGGATCTGCCCGAGGGTGCGGTGAGCATCGCGATCGAGAACGCCGACGGCGTGAAGGTGGCGACGGTCAGCGGCCCCTCGCGTCCCGGACTCAACCGCGCGACCTGGGACCTCCAGGCCGAGGCCAAGCTTCGCTTCGGCGATGCCCGCCGCGGCGGGCCGGAGTTCGTGGAGCCGGGCGAGTACACGGTGAAGATGAGCGTGGGTGAGGAGAAGGCCGAGGCCAAGTTCACAGTGCATCCGTATCCCGGCTGGCGTTCGCCGGAGTCGCGGGCGGAGTTGCCGCCGGTGGGGCCTAGGTCAGCCGAATGATGCCGGTGTTCCGTCTGCGCAAGTGGCACCGTTGGCTGGGCGTCGTGATCGGCGTCCAGCTTTCGTTGTGGATCGTCAGCGGTATCTACTTCGCCTGGAGTGACATCGACATGATCCACGGCGACGAGTTGCGGGTGTTCCCCGAGCCCGTGGTCGCGGATTCGACGTGGGTGTCGCCGACGGAAGTGACGGGTGTTGCGGGCACGGTGCTTACGCAGGTCGCCGTGGTGGATCTGCTCGGTCGACCGACCTGGAGGATCGATGTGATGCGCGACGGCGAACGGGCCACGGTCCTCGCCGATGCAACGACCGGATCGGTCCGCCCGCCGTTGTCGCAGGAGGAGGCACGGTCGGTGGCGGTCGCCTCCTTCGCGTCCGACGCTGCCGTGACGGCCGTCGATTCCCTCGGCCCCGACGACGTCGATGCGCACCATGAGTACCGTGGCGGGCCGCTTCCCGCCTGGCGCGTGTCGTTCGCCCACGGCAGCGGCACCCGCGTCTACGTGTCGGCCGCGGGCGGGCACGTGGTCACCCACCGCAATGCGCGTTGGAGGATCTTCGACTTCCTGTGGATGCTCCACACCATGGACTACCGGGGTCGCGACGACATCAACACGGCGCAGCTGCGCATCGTGTCGGTGGCGGCGTTGCTGGTGGGTGTATCGGGGTATGGGTTGTTCTGGAGGACGCGGAAGAGAAGGCGGTGAAGTGTGCTATAATCCCCATGATTCAGGAGGTTGGATATGGTCCGATATTGCTTCGTCATCTTATTTCTGCTGACTTCGCTCGCGTTTGGGGCCGACTACTGGCCCACCCAGCCCGGGGCGACATTCCACTATACGGACGGGTTCGACGGCACGCGTGATGTCGTCATTCTTCCGGGTAATTGGCCGGGAGATTTCTACCGTAATGACACGATTGTCGCAGCGTGGGGGGAGTGCTGGGCCACGGACGTGTTCCAGATCGATGCTTCCGGCGACATCGTGTTGAGCCATTGTGAATACACCTGTGAGGGCTTCATCGATCCTGACTGGATCGACATCGAGCCCGCCATCAGAATCCTGGATCTGCCCCTTGTTCCAGGATCCATGGCCACCTATATGGTGATGGTCAACAGTGGTGCGGATTTCGTTTCGATTGGGGTCTCGGGACCCGAGACGATCACGACGCCGGCCGGGACGTTCGAGACCATGGTGTTGTCGGTCTCGTCGCTGAGCGCTTCTCCCTATCTCACGAGGACTTATTGGCTCAACCGCACTCTCGGGCCGGTTCGGATCGACGACGGCCATGTCTGGGAGCTCGAACGCTGGACAGGTGTAGTTGCCAACGAGGACATGGCCTGGGGAGCCATGAAGGGACTGTTCCGATGATGGGCCGATCAGTGCTTCTGCTGCTTCTTGCAACCTTCCTGTTTCCGTGTCAGAGCTCCGCCGCCCCTTTCGAGTGGCCGATCGCCGAAGGAGGAAACGGCCACGCCTACGAGATGCTCGAAGCGGACGGCATGACCTGGGCCGAGGCCCGCACCGCCGCCGAGTCGATGGTATACCAGGGAACCCCCGGCCACCTCGCCACGATGACCACCGAAGCGGAACTGTTGTTCGTGTTCTCCCTGTCTGAACGCCCGACGTTCGGGGCGTATCTGGGGGGCTGGCAGAAGCTGTCCGGTGATCTGGATCCCGGCGAAGTCTACGGCTGGCGCTGGATGACTGGGGAGGCGTGGAGCGAGTCGGTCCCGTTCTGGTGCGGCTGGACGGAGTGCGGTTCCAACATGTACCTCTCGGTGACCCGCATGCCCTACGAGGGTGTGGTCTACTACTGGGAAAGCCTGACCGGGCTCGATGATCGGCAGCACTTCGTGGTCGAGTATGACGGGCTTCCGGTTGTGGATCCTCCGGAGGAGGGGGTGGTGGGGAACACTCAGGGGTCCTGGAGCATGATCAAGATGATCTATCGATGACCTGATCGGGTGGCACTACGCTTCCCTCTTTCCCGGCCCCCTCTGCGACAATCCCGCCGCCCCCAGAATCATGACCCCGCCCAACAGGCTCCACCTGTCTGGCCACTCGCCCCACATCACCAGCCCCGCGATCAGCGCGAACACGATGCTGCTGTAGTTCACCACCGAGATCTTCGCCGCCGGCGCCAGCTGGTAGGCGTACGTCAATCCGAATTGCCCCCCCGCCGCCCCGACCCCGATGGCTACCAGCGCCGCCCACTGCCCTGGCGTCGGTGCGATCCACCCGAACGCGGCGACAGGCGCCGCGACCAATGTCGAGATCACCGAAAACGCGAAGATGATGCGGTGGGGCGGTTCGAGTCCGCGCAGCGAACGGACCAGCGTGTAGGCCGTCGCCGCGAACACAGCCGAGGCCGCGCCGACTAGGGCCGGGACGGCGGCGGCGTTGAAGCCGGGCTTGATCACCAGCATGGCGCCGACGAAAGCTGCGGCGAGGGCCGCGACCAGTGGTCGGCCGAGGCGCTCCTTCAAAAAGACTCGTGCGAAGAGGAAGACAAAGAACGGCGACAGCTTGTTGAGCATCGAGGCGTCGGCCAGGGTCACGCGGTCGAGGGCGTAGAAGTAGCAGACCACGCCGGCGAGGCCGGCCAGCGAGCGGGCGATCAGGCGCCACGTCCACGGCCGCCATGCGAACACCGACCCGCGGCCGTCGCGGGCGACCCAGGCGCCGGCGACCGCCGCGGTCATCAAGTTGCGCACCAGGACCTTTTGGGCCAACGGTGCGTCGCCGGCCCAGCGCACCGCGATGCCCATAAGCGTGAACGAGGCGGCGGACGCGAGCATCAGCAGGACGGCGCGGCTGGTGCGGTCGGGGGGACGGGTCAATGTTCAGCTTTCGGATAGGGTTACGTCCGCAGACGCCACACCTGTGAACGGGTAGGCCCCATGATCACCCCGGCCGCCGGCGGGCGCAACGATTGACGATGCGCTCCATGTCGTATAGACTGGTTCTGCATTATCAATTCCTATGGAGTCACACATCGAAAGGGGCCGTCATGAAGTTCAGGCTTGCCATTCTGCTTCTGCTCGCACTGCCTTTGGTCGTGTCTGCCCAGACAGACACCATCCTGTTCTTCACCGGGACCACCGAGGCGCCCGCGTATCCGACCGAGATCTACACGACCACACCGGTCGAAGCCGTCGAGATCCATCTCGGACTGCTCGACCCGAGTCTGTCGGGAATTTCCAGCTGGGAAGCCAGTGTCGACGTGGAAGGCATGGTCATTGCGCCGACCTGGTTCGTGCCGGGCTGCGGCCTCATTCCGGAATGCGGCATGCCTCCCTTCCAGATCGGCCTGATCGTTTCCGATCCCCTCGAGCCGGGTCAGATCTATCACCTGGCGACCTTTACGGCGTTCATCATGAGCCCGACCGACGTCGTGAGGTTCTCTATCGGTCCCGTTCCCGGTTCCGTATCGTTCCCCGACTCGCCCGGCTACGCGGGCCCGGCGCCGGACTACGAGTTGGCTCCCATGACGACGATCGCCGGCAACGAGCCCGTGCCGGTGTTTACCATCAATCAGCAGACCGTATCCGAGGCGCCGGCGAGCTGGGGGTCCGTGAAGAGGTTGTACAGATAGAGGATGTCGGCCTGAAGACAAGAACCCCCCTGCGGAACGGCGTGTCAGGTAGTTCGACGTTCCGCAGGGGGGTTCTTGTCTTCAGGCCGGTAGCGTTATTTGGACAACACGACTTTGGTCCAGCTCACCATTCCGGTTCCTTGGGCGCGGACGAGGTAGACGCCGCTGGCCAGAGAACGACCGGCCATATCCCGTCCGTCGAACACGATCGAGTGCTCTCCTGCATTGCGAACTCCGTCCACCAACGTCCGCACCAAGCGACCCTGTAGATCGTGCACGGTCAAGCGCACCGCGCCGTCGGCGGGCATGATGAAGCTCACCCGGGTCGTCGGGTTGAACGGATTGGGCGCCGCGTGGAGATCGTGGCCGAGGTTCATGGGGACCTGGTCGACCCCGGTGCCGATGGGGGTCAGCAACCAGGCGCTGGCGTTGAGGAAGAACTCGCGGTTGTTGGAGCCGGCCTCGGTCCAGTTGTCGGCGTGGGTCTCGGAGTCGGTGCCGTCGCCGGTGCTCGAGGAATCGCCGTAGCCCACGACCTTGCCGCTGCCGTAGCGCGACCAGGCGGCCACCGCGGCGGCGCCGGAGTCGGTGGAGATCAAGGCGCCGACGTCGCTCAGGTCGCCGTTGACCGTCGGCCACAGGCTCATGCCGTTGCCCACGTGGAAGATCACCGCGCCCACGTCGCCATAGGGTCCGTGGAGGACGGGGTTGGTCGGATCCGACAGGACGTTGGTGTAGGTGCCGGTGATGGAGTTGTTGCCCTCGTCCTTCACGTTGCAGTGGATGCCGTAGTTGGCTCCGCAGAAGGTTTCGGTGTCCGAGCCCACCGGGTTGGTGATGTGCGGCACGCTGAAGCCGCCGAAGATCGATGGGCTGTCCCAGCCGTTGCTGTTGCGGTCGCTGGCGTTGTGGTTGGCGACGAAGAAGAACGCGCCGCCGGTGAACACGAACTGGCGCAGGGCCTCGATCTCCGCCGCAGTGAACGGATCCTGGGGCTCCACGCAGACGACCAGGTCGACGTCGGCCAGCAGCGCGGCGCTGAAGGGGCCGGTGTTGCTGCGGATCGTGTGGCCCGCCTGCCACAGCTCGTAGCCCCAGCTCGAGAGCTGGCCGCTCCACGATGCTTCGGACGTAGGTGTGTCGGGCACGGGCGTGGGGTGGTTGTCGTCCACGCGCCAGTTGCCGCCGCTGCCGGCGTCCTGGGCATGGGCGTGGTCGAAGAGCACGACCTTGCCGCCCACCACGCCGGTTCCGATGAAGACGCTGTACCAGGAGGACGGTGCGCCGAGAGGATTGAGCGATTCGGCCGCCTCGTTGTCGCGGGCCCACATGTAGTACTGCAGTTCCAGTCCGCCGCTCATGGACGGGAACGTGTGGCTGTACACGCCGCCGCCGGTGGCGGTCATGGCCGTGGGCAGGAACGAGCCGGCGTCGGTGCGCGACCAGACCCACACCACGTCCACCGCGCCGTCGGCGTCGGTGACGGTGCAGCTGACGGTCACGTCGTCGCCGTTGACGGGCGAGGCGGGGCTGTGCTGCACGTTGGTGATGACCGGCGCCAGGTTGCCGCCGCCGCCGATGGTGGCGTCGTAGTAGAGCTCCACGTACTCGTACACGTAGTCGAGGGGGTCGGTGACCTCGCTGATGACCAGGCCGCTCATCACGGTGTCGGGGGCCTCCACGCCGGAGGCGGGCGAGGGAATCTCGTCGATGACGGTGAAGGCCTGCGTCTCGGGATCGGCGCGGTGGTACGAGCGGCGCGTGGTGGTGACCGCGTCGGTGGGGCCGTCCTGCAGGGCGCTCGCGGCGTCGAGCAGGGAGTAGGTCTCGGCGCCGTTGATCATGGGCGCGGAGTTGCTCGAGCGCAGGTAGACGACATCGGGGGCGAGGGTCACGCCGTAGTAGGTCTCGAAGGCCGCCCGGTCCACATCGCGGCAGATGATCACGTAGGCACCGGGAGCCACGCTGGTGCCGGCGGGGATGGTGAACGACTGGGCCGAGTCGGTCTGCTCAAGGGTCCAGCCCGAAATATCCAGGTTCTGAGCTGTTGCCGACAAAGACAGGACCATCGCGAGGAGTGTGAAGGTCAGGATGCGGATGGAGCGCATGAGCGTGGTCCCTATGGTTGAAGGGCGATACCGTCGCCAGGAGAGTCCGGTGCGGGAAAAGATGATGCCGGGCTGAGCCCGGCATCGTTGATCAATGATACCACAATGAAGCTGATACTACAAAATACAGTAACTAGTCGCCTTCCGAATCGAGAGCGGAAACTGCGTTGTCGGCCGCCGTTCGTGAGAAGCGGACAGTGCGTGCGGCGGCGATCCAAGTGGCGCCATAGGCCAGGAATCCCACGAATCTGAGTCCGGACGACCCTACGTTCAGGTCCTCGAAAATCACTTTGAATCCCAGGGCGAAGAGCAACGGCATGACCAGCCAGGCCGGTTCTGGACGTCGCAGCAGGCGGACCATCGCCATCAAGAGGATGGCGGTGGCGCAGCCGGCAAGAGTGCGGATGACGGCCGTCACACCGGGATCGAGAACCTGGCCGCCGCCTGTGATGCGGGCTGCGACCTGGGCCAGCAGGCCGGTGCCCAGCAGAGCGGAGGCGCCGAAGACGAGGGCCGTAGGCAGACGCCGAGTCCAGGCGGCGTCGTGAGGCAAGGGTGTCGATGCCAGCACCCACCCGCAGACGAACACCAGCCCCATTACCACCAGGCGGTCGGGCTCAAGCAGAGGTGCGACGACCGTCGAAGTCAGCGGAGGGTGAGCAGCCATGAGCATCCCGGTTGCCAGCATCGCCGACAGAGTCACCGCTGCGCCGTGATAGCGCAGGGTCAGGCGGCTGCGTCGGGCACCGGGGATCGCCATGAGCAGAGCCATGCCCATCCACAGGGCGCCCACATATCCTCCCGAGGGAAGGAATGCAGCCCCTGTCAGTACGAGCAGAACTGCCAGCGTGGAGTGGTAGTAGAACTCGGCGCCCTTACCGAAGGAGTCCTGCACTTTGAAGAACGAAAACGCGTAGAGGGCGGCGCCGGTCAGCAGGGCCGAGAAGCCGATGCCGATGGCGTAGGCGCTTTCGATTCGAGCCATGACCAAGGCGGAGCCGAAGGCCAGGACCATGGTCGCGAAGGTCTGCAGGATTTCGAAGGCGCCGAGCGGGCGTCGACGGAACAGCATGCTTCGGGAAAACAACCCGACGAACACAACGAACTGACCTACGGCGAGCAGCAGCACGAGGGTCGCCGTGGGATAGCCTCCTTCGAGACGGTCGGGAGAGCCGGACGCGTGGAGCAGGGGCAGAAATAGAATGATGTTGGCCCACGACGCGGCGATCCACCGTGGGGCCTGCCACGAGCGGCGATGGCCCGTCATGTAGGACATCACACTTACCGCGATCAGCGTGAGGCAGGCCGCGGCCTTGGCTTCCGAACTCCAGTACAGGGATGTCCCGACCGCGGCCGCACCGAAGACCGCGGACAGGGCCAGGATCTGACGGTTGAGTCTGCCGGCGACGATCAGGAATCCCACCGTAATCGCACCGGTCGAAGCAAGGGCGACCACGGGTGAAACGAGCTGCTTGGCGGCCCCCGACTCCCCAAGCAGAGGGTAGGCGATCAGCGCCGCGAGCATGCCGTGGACGAGTCCGCGCCGCGAGCCGACAACACCGTGACAACGGTTCGCCAAGAGGAGCCACCCGGCTGCGTACGCGAGCCCGAGAGCGAAGCCGGCGGTGGGCGGCAGCAGGCCGTCGTCGACGGCGGCCCGTAACAGAAACGCCCCGGCCATTCCCATGAAGAGCCGGCCGATCAGAGATGCGAAGTGGAGGCGGGGACGTCCGGCCGCAGCCGTGTCGTCGGGCGGTGAAGTCTCGGCTGCGACGACCGGCGAGGTATCGCTCGGGGCAGGTGTTGCGACTCTGTCCTCGGCGGCGAAGACGGCTGCCTCCAGCGCCTCGATCCTGAGCTCCATCTCCCGCAGTCTCGACTCCATGTCGACGTCCTTTCACCGCATGCAATGAGAATGGATCCATCATCATGAACATGGCATTGCAAGTTCATATGTGTTTGGGATACAATGCCATAAACCGCCACCAAATTTGTAGGAGATTTTTGTGCCAACAAGCTCCGCCCGCCCCTCGCGACGTTCTCCTTTCGAGTTGCTGACGTCCTTTTTCTCCTGGCTCCTGTCGGGTGAGACCTTGACCGTCGTGGCTAATGCGCCGGTCGAGGCGCGGGATGTTTCAGCGCTGCGCTGGGTGTTCGATTCTCAAGCGGTGCCCGATGCTCCTGAACATGGTGCAACCGGGGAATCGTCGATGGTGCGATGGCTGTTCGGGGTAGACGAAGAGCCCGTGGTCGATGCTGTCGAAGCGGATGCTGAGATCGGAGTTCTCGGCTGGCTCCTTACGAGCCAGGGGCCGGGTGCGTCTTCAAGTTCGGACGATGAGGAGATTTCATGAGACAGGACAGTCCGCTCTGGCACGCCAAGCATGTGGTGCGAGCATTTCTGCTGCTGATCATTGCGGTGATCGCCCTGGTGCTTCTCCGCTCGTTGCTCGTTCCCGACTCTTGGGGGCAGTTCGGCTGGTACCGCGGCGACAATATCGCTGAGCAACGGGCCAAGGAACAGCGCCACGGAGGGAATATCTCCTGTCTCGAATGCCACGACCAGGAGTACGAGACGATTGCCGGGGCCGGCCACGCCAACGTGAAGTGCGAAGGATGCCATGCTCCGGTCGCCCTGCACGCCGTCGACGGCGAGTGGGTCAAGGAGATGCCGGTGCGGCGTGAAGCGGAACTCTGTCTGAATTGTCATCAGTGGCTCGATGCTCGACCCCGCGCCTTCCCGCAGGTCCGGCCGCGCGAGCACGTGGAAGAGCAGGGCGGCGAATTCGGGCCGGCCGTCTGCTTCGACTGTCACGATCCCCACGCGCCCCTGTAGGCCAACGACCGAGGAGTTCGACATGCAAGACAAGAAGAACGGTTGCGACGGCTGCGGGGACGGACTAGGGCTGACCCGGCGGACCTTCCTCAAGCACTTGACCACGGTGAGCGCGGTGGTGGCGAGCGGCGCCGTCATCGGGTTGATCCTGCCCGAGGGCGCTGCAGGCGCCGTCGATTCGACCTACGACTGGACCCGTCATCGCTGGGTCTACCTCATCGACACGCGGGCCTGCATCGGCTGCGGTTCTTGCGCCCGCGCCTGCCGGGCGGAGAACGACGTGCCCGAAGGCAACTACCGCACCTGGATCGAACGCTACCGGATGAATGCCGAGGGCGAGGCCCATGTGGACTCGCCCCAAGGCGGCGAATTCGGCTTCGAGCGCATCAAGGCCGGCGGCGACGTGCGCAAGGCCTTCTTCGTGCCGAAGCTTTGCAACCACTGTGCTGCGACGCCTTGCACCCAGGTTTGCCCCGTGGGGGCCAGCTACACGACCCGCGACGGCGTGGTGTTGGTGGACAAGGAGCATTGCATCGGCTGCGGCTACTGCGTGCAGGCTTGTCCCTACGGCAGTCGTTTCATCAACGAAGAGACCCACACGGCCGACAAGTGCACTTGGTGCTACCACCGTCTGACCAACGGCAGGAAGACGGCCTGCGTGGACATCTGCCCCGTGGGCGCCCGCATCATCGGCGACCGTGAGAACCCCGACGATCCCATCAACGAGATCATCGCCACCCAGCGGATCCATGTGCTGCAGCCCGAGTTGCTCACCAAACCGCAGTGCTACTACTCGGGCCTGGATATGGAGGTGCGTTGATGTTCACCGAACTCACCGGGTATCTCTTTCCGAACGACGTTCACATCTCGTGGAGTCTGATGATCGTGATGTATCCGTACATCACGGGTCTGGTGGCCGGCGCGTTCATCGTGTCGTCGCTCTACCACGTGTTCAACCGCGACGAGCTGAAGCCGGTCGGTCGGTTGGCTTTGGCCACGTCGTTGTGCTTCCTGCCGGCGGCCATGCTGCCTCTGCTCAACCATCTCGGTCATCCCGAGAATGCGCTGAACATCATCGTCACGCCCAACTTCACCTCGGCCATGGCGGGCTTCGGGTTCCTGTTCTCGGCCTACTTCATTCTGGTGGTGCTGGAGGTGTGGTTCGTATTCCGCGCCGACATCGTGCGGCTCGCCACCGAATCGCGCGGGCTGAAGCAGCGCTTCTACAGCTTGCTGGCTCTGGGCGTGTACGACGTGTCGGAGGCGGCCCTGGCCATCGACCGCCGCTTCATCCGCGTGTTGGCGGCCCTCGGTATTCCGATGGCGTGCCTGCTGCACGGGTACGTGGGCTTCCTCTTCGGCGCCCTGAAGGCCAACCCCTGGTGGTCCACGCCCCTGATGCCGGTGATCTTCCTGTTCTCGGCGGTGGTCTCGGGCATCGCCATGCTCATCGTGCTCTACCAGATCGGTTGCCGTTTCAAGGGCATCGAGGTGGACCGCGAGGCGATCTCGTCCATGGCGCGGTGGCTGTGGCTGTTCATGATCATGTCGCTGACCCTCGAAATCCTCGAGATCATGACCCTGTCCTACGAGCGGGCCGAAGAGTGGGAGGTCATCGGACACCTGCTGACCCATCAGCTCTCGATCTCGTTCATCTCGGTGCAGATGGTCATCGGCGGTCTGATCCCCTTCATCCTGCTGATGCTCGTGGTGACCATGGGCGGCGTGATGCACGACAAGATCCGCAACACCCTGACGCTTTCGGCCTCGCTGCTGCTTCTGCTTCAGGTGCTCTCGATGCGATGGAACGTCGTGATCGGCGGACAGATGTTCTCCAAGAGCATGCGCGGCTTCCGCGAGACCTACGTGCCGGGGCTGTACGAGAAGGAGGGCGTGCTGGCGGCGGTGGCGATCTTCGTGTTCCCGTTCCTGCTGTTGACGTTCTTTGAGAAGGTCTTGCCGACGCTCAAGAAGTCCGACCGCTAAGGCCGCCCACTCGACCGAGTGAACCGAAACGATCTACGCCCCCTCTGCGGAGGGGGCGTTCGTTTATGGGGCCAGGTGGGTTCCGGTGGCGCTGTGACCCGCCACCGGAGCGCCGCGCCACGTCCACAGATCGAAGGTCTCTTCAAGACTGTAATGGGACCTGAAGTGTTCGCGCACCTCAGGAGAGAAGATCTCCTCGTGGGGCGAGTACCAGTTGCACTTGGCGAAGGGTGTTTGGTCGCGGGGGATGAGCCAGATCTCGATCAGCCCCGTGTCGAAGGTCGCCAGGGTCGAAGCGGAAATCTCGAGGTGGGAAAGGTGGGCGTCCATCTGGGCTACGGCGTCGATCAGCACGGGTTGTTCGGCGAAGGCCAGCAGCGGGCGTTGGTATGTATGACGGAAATGCAGGCCCTCGCCGCCGTAGCCCATGCCGATCGTGCGGTTCGGGTGGCCGGCAAGAATGTTGCCGATGTCGGCGTCGACGGCTCCGGCATCCGCCATCAGCGCCGCCGCCTGTCGGCCCGAGCGGTATCCGTTCACCGAGCCGGAAAGCAGGACGGTCAGCAGGAAGGCGGCGGTGAAGCCAAGTCGCCAATCGGGTGAAAACGCTTTGAGGTTGGGAGCCGTGTGACGGCGATCGATCCACAGCATGGCGCCGGAAACCAGGTTGATGGGGACCAGGGGCAGCAGGTGCACCAGCCCGGCTCCTGGTTTGAGAGCCAGGATGATGACCGCCACGTTGCCCACCAGCCAAGCCAGCCCCAGGTTGCGTCGCAGGCTGGAACTGTCTGGAAAACGGGCGCCGGCGGCCAGAGGGACCAGCACCGGGATGGCGTACAGCAACCCGCGGCGTAGCAGGATCGGCAGTTCGTTCATCTGGAGCCCGTGATGGGTCGACATGAAGACCCATTCGAGATATCGGTTGGGCGAGATCCCCGGGTGGAATGCGAAAGGAGCCATGGCGGCGGCGGTTCCCAGCCCGAGGGCGGCAAGGGTGGATCGCCAACCGTGCCGGGCGTCGAGCATGGCCAGCACCGGCAGCATGTAGAGCCCGGCGTGGATCTTCAGGTTCACGACGAAGCCGAAGGCGAGAGCCGTCCCGATCACGGCTGTGGAGCGACGGTGCAGTCCGGCGCTCCATAAACCGACCGACACGCCGAACAGCAGATAGGCGTCCGGTCGTACGACGAAGGCCGACGTCCCGCAGATCCACAACAGCATGGCGGCGGCGGCTGTCAGCACGAAGGCCGTTGCGTCGATCATGTGGCGTCGCAAGGCGAGGTGCAGGAAAACCAACGATCCCAACAGAGCCAGCAGGGCGCCGGTCTTGGCGGCTGTGATCGAAAGGCCGAACATCAGGAACGACAGACCGGTAGCCAGATACACCGAAGGTCCGTAGAGCACGCTGTAGCGCTCGGCGGCGTCAGGAGCATGATAGAGAGGACCGCCGTGATGGAAGATGCCGGAGATCGTGGTCACCAAGGGTTCCACTTCGCTGGCGAAGCCGGGATGGCGGGAGTACCAGGCGCCGAAGCCTGCAAAAGCGATCAGTGCGATGCCGGCCGCTGCGCACGCCGCCAAGGGTCCAAACATTCTTAAAGACGATGTAGCCCGGGCACGCACGCCTGGATTCCACAACACGGCGTGCCAGGCCAGAAGCAGCAAGACGAACGTCGCCAGCGGAGCCAGCGAGCCGGCGATGAAGATATTTTCGATCACCCTGGGCATGGAATGGTGCTCCGGGCGCTATACGCCGATCCGGGATGTGGTCGCTGAATAGGATGTCGATGTGCGTGCGTGGATCGGTCCGTCGCTCCGGACGCGGGCACCAGGGGAGTGTACCACAATGGCACGAAGTGTCAAATCTCGGAAGATTCCGTTCGGACCAGTTCCACCAAGGTCTCCACATGACTCGTCAACGGAAACATGTCGATGACCCGACCCCGCTTGACCTCGTACCCCGCCTTGACCAGCGCCCCACAGTCCCTCGCCAGCGTTGCCGGATCGCAGCTCATGTAGAGAATACGGGCCGGGGCCAGGGATCCGAGGTCGTTGGTCACGTGCTCCCCGAGCCCGGCGCGCGGCGGGTCGACCACGACGGTCGTCCGAGCCCAGTCGAGTTTGGCGCCCAATCCTGCGGAGGTGGCCAGTTCGGCGCTGAAGGGACCGGTACCGCGGGCGGCGCTGGGGCGGCCGCTGCCGTCGGCGCTCTGGGTGCGGGACATCTTCCAGCCCAGGGTCACCTTTTCCACCGGCGCGAGCACGACCTTGGCGCGCGAGGCCAGGGTTTCGTCGCGCTTGTAGTTGTTGCGGGCGTCGAGCACGGCCTGACGGTTCTCTTCCACGCCGATGACCGTCTCGAACCGGTCGCCCAGCGAAAGGCCGAACAGTCCGACCCCGCCGTACAGGTCGATCAGGGCGCCGCCGGGAGTGGCGGCGGTGAGTCCGTCTTCATCGAGCCAGGTGCGAGCCAGGCGCACGGCGGCTTCGGTCTCCGCGAAGTTGGTCTGGAAGAAGCTGAGGGCATGCACGCGCCAGGTGCGTTCGAGCATGCGGATCAGCAGGTGGTCGCGGCCCCAGACGGGACGGTTGTTGAACAGGACGCCCTGGCAACCGGGAGCCGGCGCCTCTTCGACGTCCTTGAGGATGGATTTCAGGGTTTTCAGGCGGGCGGGCGGACCATAGAGCACCGCGAGCCAGCCGCCGTCGGCGTCGAAGCGGATGACGATCTGGTCCACCGGAGGCAGCAGGCGCATCCAGGGCAGGACCGTCTCGTTGAAGACGGCGGGCATCAGGCCGTGCTCGTCGATGGCCAGCACGTCGTGGGTGCCTTTGCGGATCACGCCCCAGCGTCCGATCGGATCGCGTGTCAGGCGCACCTTGTTGCGGTAGCCGACGGGGGGGGCGGCGGATTCTGGGCCGCTCAGGCGGTCCTCCATGTCGATGCCGCCCTGGCGACGGAAGCAGTCCCGCACGATGACGAACTTGGCACGTTGCTGAGCCTCGAGAGAGAGATGCTGCAGATCGCAACCGCTGAGCGTGCCCAGCTCGCCAAGGGGGGGCTCCACCCGGTCGGGCGAGGGGATGACGATCTCCACGAGTTCGGCCTCGGCGAACCCCTTCTTGGATTTCACGACCTTGGCCCGGACCGTTTCGCCGGGAACCGTGCCAGGCACGAAGAGCACCAGACCATCTACGCGAGCCAGGCCGGCGCCGCCGGTGACGATGGAGTCGATGGTGGTTTCGAGGACGTCGCCGGGGCTGACGTCGGTCTTCTGGTTGTTCTTGGCGTCGGTCATGGCTCGGCTCCCAGGGTGAAGAGGTGCTCAACTTAGCATTCGGAGGCGGTCTCGCCAAGGCGGGGCGCAAACCTTGCAAGGCCGGTGCTGACCATGCCACGTCCATGCTGTAATATGAGCGCCATGAAGCGCCTGCGGACACGGAAGTCCCTCGCCTCGTCACTGCGAACGTCGGTGGCGTTCTGTGTGCTGCTCACCGTCGTCGTGTCTTTGACGACAACGGGTTGCGCGCCCCATCGTCGCGGCCGGCTGGAATCTGAACTGACAGCCACGCCATCGACGCCCCGCCCGTCCGTCGATCGGTCGGCCCCGAGGCCGGCCACTCCCGAGCAGCAGACCACCTGGACCGAGATCGACCGTACCGCCCCGCCAGCCGACCAGGTCGTGGCCATGGCCGAGGCGTTCGTGGGGACTCCCTACCGCTGGGGAGGCACGACGCCCAACGGTTTCGACTGCAGCGGGCTGGTGTGCTTCGTGTACGGGAAGGTGGGTGTCGATCTGCCCCGTCGCGCCGTCGATCAGTCGCGGGCGGGCCGCGTGACCGACCTCCGAGGGTTGGCCAAGGGCGACCTCGTGTTCTTCCGCATCGACCGCGACATCATTTCCCATGTGGGGATCTACGTGGGGGACGGGGAATTCATCCATGCGCCCGGAACCGGCAAGTATGTACGTCGAGACCGCATCGACGATTCCTGGTGGCGTTCCCGCGTCAAGACGGTGCGGCGCATCTTCTCGGGTTAATTCTCGATCCGACCCTCCGGGCCGATCTTCAGCAGGTCCGACGTTTTGATGGCCTCGCTCACCGCTTCATCCAGATCGATCATCTCCGACAGTTGCAGCAGATCGGCCGTCTTGGCGTTCAACTCGGGGCGCGGCGAGCGGATCGAGCAGCAGTCGCGGTACGGTTCGATGGATGTGGTGAACATGCCAGTGCGGCGGGAGAGGTCCGTGATCTCGACTTTGTCGAAGCCCACCAACGGGCGCAGGATGGGCAGCCTCACGTCGCTGCTGATCGCCCGCAGATTGGGCAGGGTCTGACTGGCCACCTGACCCACACTGTCGCCGGTGACCAGGGCGTGGCAGTTCTCGCGCAGGGCGAACCGCTCGGCGGTCTTGACCATGAAGCGGCGGAACAGGACCATGTCATGGGAGTCTTCCACCACGCCCACCGCCCGCACTTCGTAGGGATACACCGGCACCATATGCACGGCCAGAGGCACCGGGGACCACTGGGCCAGACACGTGGCCAGCCGCTCGATTTTGCCGACGTTGGCCTCCTTCAGGGTACGGCCCGCATAGAAGTGCACGAACTCCGGCCGGCAGCCCCGCTTCATCATCATCCATGCAGCCACGGGCGAATCGATGCCGCCGCTCAACAGCACCATCAAGCGTCCGCTCGAACCGGCGGGCAAACCGCCGGCGCCCGGGATCTTGTGGGTGTAGACCAGGATATCCTTGACAAGCACCAGCACGCTCACACAGAGGTCGGGTTCCTTGAGCTTGACGCCGATGTTCAAGGCCGGCTGTACCACGTCGCCCAGGGCGATGTTGAGTTCCTGGGAGGTCAGCGGAAAGGTGTGGTCGCTGCGGCGGGCGTCGATGCGGAAGTCGCGCGCACGGCCGACGTCGCGGCGGGCCATGGCGATCGCAGCGTCCTTCAGCCGCGCCATATCGTCGTCGTGGTCTGCGGAACGGGGCACGGCCTCGGCGGCCGAGAGCCACTGAATACCGAACACGCGGGCGAGCTTCTCGGTGCAGCGTTGGGCTGCTTCGGGGTCGCTCAGTCGCACCAGATAGCGGCTTTCCACGTGGTTGACCGAGTCGACGGGTTCGCCGGCGAGGGCGTGGAGCATGTTGTTGCGCAGCTTGCGCTGGAAGACGCTCCGGTTCTTTCCCTTCAGGGCGATCTCGGCATAGTGCACGCCGATAACGGTCGATGTCGGACGGTCGCTCATCGTGGGGTCTCCGCGGGAACGTGATGTTCGAGTCGGGGGGTCACCGACAAGGTTGGAGCATCGGGGGCCGATGTCAACGGGAGAGGATCAGGCTGCCTGTGGCACGGGCCGGCAGCGAGCCGTCGTCGGGCCGGCTGATCACCGTGAAGAAGTAGGTGCCCGACGGGCAGGGGCGGCCGTCGTCGTCGTGGCCGTTCCAGGCGACAGAGCGTTCGCCGGGGGCCCCGGAGAATGTGGGGAGTTGACGGATCAGGCGGCCGCGGAGGTCGTACACGGTGATTTCGTCGCGGCTCGGGGTCGACGTTTCCCAGCGGATCGACGTGCGGCCGTGGAAAGGGTTGGGGGCGGCGGCGCGCAGGGACATCTGGGGCGAGAGGGTGGTCTGTTCGGCCACGCCCACCATCTCAACAAGATCGAAGAGCAGCCAACGGTCGGGATCGAGGGTGATCGAAACGACCTGGGCCGGTGTGGGGATCGAGACCTGCGTCTCGAAGTTGTTGAGCACGATCGTGACGGTGGTGTCCCAGTCGGCGGTGGCGATCACGACGTCGATGGGCAGTCGGTACGGTGCGGCGCCGAAAACGGGATCGGGTTCTTGGAGCTGGGCGAAGTCGATGGTGACGCTGTTCGCGCCCATCTCCTGATGGGGTGCCCAGAGTACACCGATCTCGGGGTTGGTTGAACGCAGCAGCCACTGGTCGAAGAACCAGCTGAGGTCGCCGTCGTAGGAGTTCTCGCACACGGCTCGGAAGTCGTCGCTGTCGGCGTTTCCGAAGCGAAGGGCGGGATCGTCACACCAGTTCATCAGGGCGCCGAAGAATGCCGGGTCTCCCATTTCGCGGCGCAGCATGTGCAGCACCCAGGCTCCCTTGTAGTAGATCATGTTGCTGAAGTAGTACCAGGGGCTGGTCTGGTCGGGAGCACGGACCACCGGTTCAGTCCACCAGGTTGTGTTGGAGCGGGCCTGCATGAACCACTTCAGGGCGGCCCGGCCACCTTTGTGTTCGGCCCACAGGGCCTCGACGTAGGTGGCGAAACCCTCGTTGAGCCAGACGTGGGTCCAGTCGGTCGGGCTGACGAGGTTGCCGAACCATTGATGCGCCAGCTCGTGGATGATGATGGTGTCGAACCAGTGATCGCCCGTGATGAAGATCGATGAGTAGGTGGTGGCCGTGGGGTGCTCCATGGCTCCGTCCCAGTCGAACACGGTCATGCCGTACTTCTGGGAGAGGAACGGGTAGGGTCCGAACAGATCCTCGGCGAAGGCCATCATGTCGGGCAGCACCGAAAAATCCTCGACGGCCTCGTTGTAGTGGGCGGGGTAGACCCAGTGGTGCAGTTCGAGGGGCCCGTCCATGAGGTCGACGGTCTGCACGATTTCCCTATAGATGGATGCGGCGACCGAGACGTGGTACGTGGACATCTGCAACGGCTGACTCCAGGTCGTGGTCTTCGGCACGTAGGAGTTGTCCTTCTCGGAGGGAACGCCGATGTCGTCGTGAAGCCGGGCCAAGCCGGCGGCGATGCCGGGTGAGCGGGAAGGCTGGGCGATCGCCACGCCGTTGGACACGACGGTGTACGCCTCAGGCATGGTGACAGTCATGGTGAAGGTGGCCTTGTCCGACGGGATGTCTTTGCAGGGCCACCACGAACGTGCGCTCCAGGGTTCGCTGAGGCTGGCGGCGACGATCGCGCCGTCGTAGCGGGGCACGAACTGCAGGCCGTAGAGGCCGTACGGCTCGGGGTAACCCTGATAGATGACCGTCACGGTCAACGACGAGCCCGCGATATGGGTTTGCGGGAGCGTCATGGCAAGGCGGTCGTTCCCATGGGTGAAGGCTGTGTATTGAACGTAGGGATCGATGACGGCGGCCGCCAGAACGGTCATGCCGTCGACGAGGTCGAGGACCACCGTATCGAGATCGACCAGCACGTCCATCGTCAGGGTCACCGAGCCGGTGAGGTGCTGATCGTCGGGGTCGATCCAGAGTTCGACATCGTAGTGAGTCGCGTCGTACCGCATCTGCAAGGGGTCGGGCGAGGTCGTTGACTTTTCCGTGGAGGGGGCGGTGCCGAAGGCGCTCTTGCCTTCGAGCAGCCAGCTATCCACAAGAGGGCCGGCGCCGAGGGTTGCACCTGCTCCGCAGGACAGCAGAAAGACCACCGACAGGAGTCGGCGGGCGGAGCGTTGGGCCTTGACGCGGCGAGACGTCACGAAATCCCCCAAATGCATCTTGAGCGGGCGAGGAACCTGGACCACAATGTCGCAGTCTCGGGTACAGAACACCACGGCATCTTTATGTATCTTCATACATTCTGATGCCCGATGTTCAATTTAACGATCAAGCGACAACATCATAGCACAAAGTGACTCGTCGTGCCTCTACGGGGTGTGATGAGAAATCACGCACCGCGTCGAGGAGCGACCATGAGCCAGAATGACTGCCTCCACATCGATTCCACCAACGTTTTGCCGTTCGTCGACCGTGAACGCATCGACGAGAAGGCTGAGCTGGCCCGGGCCGTGGCCAGACAGCTCGAACGTCGGGAGGGGCCGGGGTCGGATTTTCTGGGGTGGCTCGATCTACCGGTGGCGGCCAACGGACCAGAACTGAGCCGGATGGAGGATCTGGCCGAGCAGGCGGGTCAGGACAGCGACGTCGTGGTGGTGATCGGCATCGGCGGCTCCTATCTGGGAGCGGAGGCGGCTCTGAGCGCTCTGTGCGACCTGACCAGCGGGCCCGAAATTCTCTTCGCAGGAACCCACCTCTCGTCACCGGCCCTGTCCAGAATGCTCCGCAGGGTGGAGGGCCGTGACATCCGGCTGGTGGTGATCTCAAAATCCGGCACGACCCTCGAACCCGCGGCGGCGTTCCGCCTGTTCCGCGACCTCATGGTCCGGCGCTACGGGCGTGAAAACGCCGCCCGGCGGATTACGGCCGTCACCGACGCGTCCCGCGGCGCCCTGAGGTCGATGAGCGACGAGGAGGGCTACGAGACCTTTGTGATTCCCGACGACGTGGGAGGTCGTTTTTCCGTGCTCACGCCGGTGGGTCTGTTGCCGCTGGCAATCGCCGGTCTCGACGTGCGCGCCTTGCTCGGCGGCGCCGCGGCCATGCGCGAGCGTTGTGCCGGGGCAGACCTTTGGGAGAACCCGGCCCATCTCTACGCTGCGGCGCGCAGTGCGCTCTACGACGAAGGTTACTGGGTCGAGGTCTTGAGTTCGTTCCATGCCGATGTGGGGCCGTTGCAGGAGTGGTGGAAGCAGCTCTTCGGCGAGAGCGAGGGCAAGGAGGAGCGCGGCATCTTCCCCGCGTCTTGTCGTTTCACGACGGATCTCCACAGTCTCGGACAGTATCTGCAGGACGGACGTCGTGAGCTGTTCGAAACGTTTCTGATGGTCGATGGGGGACAGCCCGATCTGGTGGTGCCGCTCGACGCCGCCGAACCCGGCGGCGTCGACCTCGACCGCGACGGCCTCGCCTACCTGGTTGGACGCAGCCTGGACGACATCAACACCAAAGCGTTCGAAGGCACGCGCAACGCTCATACCGACGGCGGCGTGCCCAACCTCACGATCACCGTGCCGACCCTCGACGAGAGAGTGATCGGAAGCCTCTTCTATTTCTTCGAGAAGGCGGTGGCGATCAGCGGCAGGATGCTGGGGGTCAATCCCTTTGATCAGCCCGGCGTGGAGGCCTACAAGAAGGAAATGTTTCGTCTGCTGGGAAAACCAGGCGCCTGATCAAACAGGAGCGACGGCCGCATCGAGCAGCCTGCGCACGTGGTGCAGGAGCTGGTTGCGGTCGAAGGGCTTGGGCAGCAGCTCAAGTCCTTTGTCCAAGACGAATCTGGAATGGATGGTCTCCGAGTCGAACCCGCTGCAGAAGAGGATGGGGATGTCGGGGCGCAGGGCTCTGACGCGGTCGTGCACTTCGCGTCCGCCCATGTTGGGCATGACGACGTCGAGCAACAGCATGTCGATCTCGTCGGCGTGGCGAGCGAAGATGGCTAGGGCATCGTCGCCGTCGACGGTTGGCAGCACACGGTAGCCTGCCGATTCTAAGGTGCGCACCGTGAAATTCCGGACGGAGTCGTCGTCCTCAGCGAGCAGAATCGTCTCTTGGCCACCGAGGGCGGCCTTCAGCTGCGAGACTGGGGCGACGCTCAACTTGTTGCCGGATCGCTCGAAGTAGATTCTGAATGTCGTTCCCCGCCCCGGTTCGCTTTCCACGTCGATCAACCCGTTGTGCTGGGTCACGATTCCGTAGACCGTCGAAAGGCCTAGACCTGTGCCCCCCGACGTTTTCTTCGTCGTATAGAACGGTTCGAAGATGTTGTTGAGTGTCGAAGCATCCATGCCGCAACCGTCGTCCGAGACCTGGAGCATGACGTAGTGGCCGGGCTTGGCCCAGGGTTTGTCGCGGCAGAAGGTCTGACCCAGCGTGGAGGAACCGATGCGGATGCTGACCCGGCCCCGTTCACTGATGGCGTCGCGCGCGTTGACGCAGAGGTTCAGCAGAATTTGCTGGATCTGGGTTTCGTCGGCGTGGATCACTGTGTTCTCGTCGGCGAGATCGAGTTCGATGTCGACGCCGTTCCCCACGCTGCGCTGAAGAAGTTCATGCATGTCCTGCACGATTGCGTTCAGGTCGATGTTCTGGGTCTTGAGCACCTGTCGCCGGCTGAAGGCCAGAAGCTGCCGCGTCAGAGCCGCAGCGCGTGAGGCGCTGTGACGGGCCTGCTCCATGTCCTGGTAGGGTTGGCTCTTGATATCCGTGTCGAGCATGGCGAGCTCGAGACAGCCTGTGATCGACTGGAGGATGTTGTTGAAATCGTGGGCAATGCCGCCGGCCAGCTGACCCACCGCCTGCATCTTCTGCGATTGGATGAGCTGTTCTTCCAGGTTGCGCTTCGCTGTGATGTCGCGGCCGACGATCACCACGGCCTCGGTACTGCCGTCCTGTGCGAAGACGGCGTTGACGCTCCAGAAAAGCAGGCGGGCTCCTTCGGGAGTGGTGATCCACTGTTCGTTGTACGTGGTTTCGCCGGAAGCAATGGCGGAGTTTATGGCGGATATTGCCTCATCGCGATCCCTGGCTGGAATCAAATCAACGATGGCTTGCCCCATTGCACGCTCCGGCGGTCTTGCGAAGATCGTGCTGTAGGACGGGCTGAGGAACACGACGCGGAGCTTCGCGTCGAGTTTGACGATCAGCTCCTTCTGGTTCTCGATGATGAGCTTGTAGTCGGCCTTGCTCGCCGCCAGCTCGGCGTGGCGACGCATGAACAGATGGAGCAGTAGGGCCAGGACGGCCGACATCAGAAAGCCCCCCCCACGCAAGGACGTCGACGGTGGAGGACATCGCTGCCGTGAAGATTTCCGGACGAGGCTCGAGATGCAACGTCCAGGGTCTGTCGACGATTCGTATGGGGAAGTCGACGGAGTGGGAGCGGATGGTACGTTCGAAGTCAGGATCGGAATTGTAGGCGACGGTGCCGTCGGTTTCGGCCATCTCGATGATGAAACGTTCCCTGAGCGATGCTTCGGACAAGCACGAGTCGACCAAGCGGTCGATGCAGAACACGCCGTTGATGAAGCCGGTTGGCTCTAGATCGGGTGCGACCAGGACTGGAACGTAGATGGCTAGTCCCTGGAAACCCTGCAGCAGCTGAATGGCCGCCGTACGTGTGAGCTTTCGCGTATCTCGGGCGCGGGTGAAGGAGGCCCGTACGTCGGCTGCCGGGTGTTCAAGGAGGAGGCGTTTCTTTGCCGCCCGGTTGGGGGCCTCGGGAACGACGATGGCGATCTCGCCTTCTGCGGTGACGTAGTTGATTGCCAGGAACCCATGGTACAGCTCGAGGAAATGCAGGGCTTCTTGGCGGAACTCCTTTTCGCTTTCCAGATCGCCCGTGGCCATTTCTACAGCCAAGTGCTGAACGATGGCCACTCGGTCATCGATCCAGGATTCCAGGCGTAGCCGGATCTGATCAGCCATGATCACGGTTTCGATGGCCAGGCGGTCCCGTTCGTCTTGTCTACGCTCGAGCCACAGCGATGCGATCGTGCCGATGCAGATCGCGAAGAAGGCGATGGGCAGAATCGTATCCCTGATGGATGGCTTGATGAGGCTGCGGGCCATGACTTCCCCCTGGGGCGATTCCTGACATACGTATAGACACCGCACTCTTATCGGTCGGAATCACTGGGACTTAATCGGGGAAGCGGGGATATCAGGAATGGTCGTCGGATCCGTCGCCGAAAAGGCTGTGGAGAGTGCTGAGGTGCTGCAGGCGCTCTTCCTGAGTCTCGGCGTTTTTGAGCGAGGCCATCGAGCGTCCGAGGACCTTTTTGATGAACTGCTGCAGGCTGCGGTCCACCGCGGAGGCGACCTCGTCCGACTCCTTTTTCCGCACCCAGCCTACTTGCTTGTCCTTCAGATCTTCGAGGTAGGACCGGAACTCGTCGACCGACGGGCGTAGATCCATGTCCTGGATCCAGCCTTGGAATTCGTTCAGCTCGGCGGTAAGGATCGCCTCGGCCCGGGGAATCTCCTGGCGCCGGGCGGCGAGGTTCGACTGTACGATGCCGTCGAGATCGTCGAGGCCGAATACGTAGACGCCCTCGATGGACCCAACGTCGGGATGCACGTCGCGGGGCACTGCGATGTCCAGCAAGAACAGGGGCCGCCCGCGCCGACCTTTGAGGGCTGTTTTGACCATGTCGGGCATGATCACGGGCTCGACGGCGCCGGTGGTCGTGAGCACGACGTCGGCATCGACCAGGGAGGCACCGAGGTCTTCCCAGGGGCGGGCCCTGACCAGCTCGCCCTTGCCCCCGTTCAGATCCGCCGCCAGGTCGAGGGCGCGCTCGGGGCTGCGGTTCACCACGGTCAACCCGCCGATGCCGTGCTGAAGGAAATGCCGTGCTGCCAGAGCGCCGGTTTCGCCGGCACCCACGAGCAGAGCGCGGTGGTCAGAGAGGTTGGCGAAGAACTTGCGCGCCAGTTCTACGGCGGCGAAGGCCACGCTCACCGCTCCGGCCCCGATCTTGGTCTGGGTGCGCACGCACTTGCCGGCCCGGAACGCTCCCTGGAAAGCACGCATGATCACGGGACCGAGCTCATGGTGCTCCTTGGCTTGCCGGTAGGCATCCTTGAGCTGAGCTGCGATTTGAGGCTCACCGAGCATCATGCTTTCCATGCCGGAGGCCACACGGTAGAGATGGGCCATGGCTTCGCGTCCCTGCAGCCTCAGGCCGTACTCTCCTGTGAAGATCAGTGGATCGAGTCCCGCTTCGCCCAAGGCTCGCGACAAAGCCTCGTGAGCGTGGAATGCGGGCCGCGCTTCGAGATAGATCTCGGTGCGGTTGCACGTGCTCACCGGCACGCACGAAACAAACCCGTTTTCCCGGCTCAGGGCGGCGATCAACACGCTCGCGGCCTCGCTCGATATATGCACGCGCTCGCGCACCTCCGTAGGTGCGCGGTGGTGATCGATGCCCCAGAGCAGGATGTTGGCGCCTTCGCTCATCACACTCCGCTTCGCAGGGTGAAGTCGTGGAAGCTCGGTACGAAGTGGTGCAGCAGACCCATCGTCACCACGACGGTTACCCAGGCCGTTATGGCGACAACGTTCATACGACGGCCTCGCCAGCCCAGCTTGGCGTGGCCGTACAACCCGGCGGTATAGCCCAGCAGGATAAGCCACGAAACCAGGATCTTGGGATCGTAAGGCGAGAGCAGATCGGCTTGCTGGGGCGGCAGAGAATCCCGCAGGTTGTAGAGCCACATGTGCCCCATGACCAGGGCTGAAAAGAGCAGAGGCACGCCCAGGCGCACAGTGCCTACGCTCATGCGTTCGAGGGTCTCCAACGGAGGCAGGCGTCGGAACAGCAGCCCGAAGGTATGACGTCGGAGCTGGCGCGACTGGACCATGTAGATCACAGCGAACAGGAAGCTCAAGCTCAACGACGTGTATGACAGCAGCACCAACAGGGCATGGACGGCGTAGCCGGGGTCGCCGAGAAGAGAATTGACCGAGTCGCTCGGCGAATGGAAGGCGCTGGCGATGAACTGTAGGATGAAGGCCAGGCCGACGACCAGGGCTCCGGTCACCCTCACGCGCAGCATGCGCTCGAGGATCACGTAGATCACCATGATCATCAGCGCCAGCATGGAGCAGAACTCCAAGGGAGTGGCCAGAGGCAGGCGACCGAGGTCCACCGTGCGCAGCGTGATGTGGATGATGTGCACCAGGAGGGTGCCGCCGGTCAGCATCCGGCTCCAACTCCGGGCCAGGTTGCGTTCGGCAACGAAGAACCACACATAGCTGCCCCACAGCACCAGGTAGAGCAGAGGCAGCAGTACGGTCGTCAATCCCGTCCAGACTTCCATTTCACACGCCTCCTTCAGCGGCCGCGGGAGCGGACGCGAGGTGGTCGAGAATGCGCGCGGCGGCGATCTCCGCCTCCTTCGCGCAATAATTCACCGATATCCCCCGATACGAACTGCCGGTCAACACAAGCCCCGGCCAGGCCGCGAGGGCCTGATCGAGATCCTTCAATCGGCGCAAATGCCCCGGCCTGTACTGCGCAATGGCGTGTGGGTGGCGGATGACCCAGCTGCGGACCGGCATGCTCCGTAGGTCGAGCACGGGAGTGAGCTCGGCGACGGCCAGAGCGACCAGGGCGTCGTCGTCAAGGTCGAGGATGTGAGGATCGCGTGGCCCGCCGGCCATGGCGCGAATCAGCACGTGTCCACCGGCGGCGCGGTCGCTGAAGATGCTGCTGGTCCACAACGCGCCGAGCAGACGATGTCCCTCACGGGTGGGGATGAGATGACCGAATCCATCCACGTCGTGCCCCACGTCGTCCCTGGTGAAGCCGAGGGTCACGACGGCCATCGGCGAGTAGTCGATGCCCCCGATCAGTTCCCGCAGCTCGGGGCCGGGAGCGTGACCGGCCGCCTCGTGGGCCGGCGAGGCGTCGACCACGGCGTCGAAGGGACCGTGGGAAGCGTCGTCGGTGGTCACCGTCCAGCCTGCGTCGTCGCGAGTGAGGCCGGTGACGGGGGCGCTGGTGCGGACCTCGGCGTCGTCGTCGCCGTCGAGGCTCCCGACGAGGGCGTCGATCAGCGCAGCCATGCCGCCGCGGAACGAGTGCAGGGTGCCGCTCGGTCCGGCGTCGGCGGCCTTTTTCTTCTGCTTCGAGATGGCGATCAAGGCCTTGAACAGACCGCCGTGATCACGTTCCAGCTCGACCATGCGCGGAAACGCCGCGGCCAGGGACAGCTCGCGGGCGTCGCCGCCGAACACGCCCTTGACCATGGGATCGAGGAACACCTCGGCGAACTCGCGGCCGAGACGCCGTACGCCGAAGTCGTAGATGGTCTCGTCGGCTTCGGGCGCGGGGTTGGGATCGTCCAGTCCGGCGCGCTTTCGCACCAGGAACTCACAGGCCACGCGCAACTTGGCCAGGGGTGAGAGCAGCCCGGTCTTGATGAAGGCAGGAGGCGACGAAGGCAGCTCCTGGAGACGGCCTCCCGATAGCAGAAAGCGCTTACGGGCCGCATCGGAACTGCGCAGCAGAGCGCCGTTCAGATCCAGGCGCTCGACAAGGCGCAGCGTGGCGGGTTCGTTGTCCAGAAACCCGTTGGGACCCCACTCCAGCTGCCAGTCGCCGTCGCGGATGGTGCGGAGGTGGCCGCCGGGGGCGTCGTTCTTTTCGAAGACTGTGACCGAGACGCGGCGCCGTGCGGCGCGGGCGCCGTCGACGATGTGGCGGGCCGTCGCCAGACCGGCCACGCCGCCGCCGATCACGGCAATGCGACGGGCTTCACTCTCCGTCATGGGTTGCCCCCCGGACAAAGACGGTGTCGATCAGGTGCGCGGACAGGGAGGCCAGCCAGGTCTCGTTCACGTTGAGGGCCGCTCCCCGCTTGAAGTCGACAATGCCTGCCTGTTCGGCAATTTCCCTGAGTTCGATATCGAGCTCGTGCAGAGTCTCGATGTGTTCGCAGGTGAAGCTCACAGGTTGCACGTGCAGGTTCCGGCAGCCGGAGGCGGCGAGGCGGCGCACCTCGTCGGGCACGTCCGGGCCCAGCCATTTGATGGGCCCGACGCGGCTCTGGAAAGCCAGCAAGGGTTTGGTGCCGCCCGGCATGCGGTCGAGCCAGCCGTCATGCATGGTTAGCCGTCGGCGGAGCTCGCCGTGCACGGCTTCGACGCTCGCCCGGGTCTGACTCAGATACGGATCCCCGGCGGCGATGAATTTCTCGGGCAAGGAGTGGGCCACGAACAGCAAGGCGCAGGAATCGGGTTCTGCGCCGGCTTCGGCCCAGCCGCGAAGGCGTTCGGTGGACCCGTCGGCCAGGGCGGCGATGAAGCCGGGCAGGTCGTGCCAACAGGTCACGAGGTGGGCCGGCAGGTCGGGCGCCAGCCGGGCCAGGGAGTCCTGGACGAACCCGAGGGTGCTGCCGTTGGTGGCGTCGGAGTACTGCGGATACGTGGGCACCACGAGGAACTGTTCGGCCCCTTCGTCGAGCAGTTCTTGCACCGATGCGTCGGGGTACGGATGCCAGTAACGCATGGCGGGACGAGCCGACCAGGAATGTCCGGCCGCCGCGGCCAGCGACACCAGTCGTTCGCCCTGTTTCCGTGTCCAGTCGAGCTGGGGTGAACCGCCCCCATGTCCGATCTGGGCATATCGTTTCCGCACCGCCGGTGTGCGGCGCCAGGCGATGAAGCGCGCCAGAAAAGGCGCCACCAAGCGGGGTACGGGAATGATCTGTGGATCCGAGAACAGGTTGGTCAAGAACGGGCGCACATCGCCGGGGCCGTCGGGACCGCCCATGCCGCACAGGATGAGTCCCGTGGGCCGGGCGGGGTCGAGGCGTTCCTGACGGAAGCGTTGAGCCATGGTCCCTCTCAGACGGTGCGGCTGAACAGCGGCTTGTCGCTGTCCGGGTCCAGATAGGCGTCCAATTCCATGCTCACGTTGCGGGCGAAGTGACGGCCCAGGTCCGTGATGCGGATCCGCTCGTCGTCGATGGTCACGAATCCTTCATCCACATACGGCTGCATGGCGTCGATGCCGTCGGCGAGCAGTTCGTTCGCCGGGGCGCCGAAGTCGCGCGTCGTCAAGGCGAAGGGCAGCTCGTTGTTGCACATCAGGTTCAAAATCGCCGAGCGGCGCAGGCGGTCGTCGTCGTTCAGCTTGTGGCCGCGAACGATGGGCAGTGTGCCCGCGTCGATGGCCGCGCCCCACTCCGCGAGGTCGGCGCTGTTCTGCACGAAGCGGTCGCACACCTCGCCGATGCCGCTCATGCCGAAGGCCAGCATGTGCGGGGCGGGCCGGGTGGTGTAGCCCATGAAGTTGCGGTGCAGGCGCCGTTCGCGCAGGGCCACCGCCAGCTCGTCGTCGCGCTTGGCGAAATGGTCGATGCCGATCCAGTCGTAACCGGCCTCTTCGAACATGGCGATGGTCAGCTGGAAGAGTTCGAACTTCTCGTAACCCTTGACCATCAGAGTCGTGTCGACCTTCTCCTGGTTGGGCTTCACCCAAGGCACGTGGGCGTAGCTGAAGCAGGCCACGCGGTCGGGCTCGATGGCGATGATCTCGGCCAAGGTGCCGGCGAACGACTCGCGGGTCTGACCCGGCAGGCCGTACACGAGGTCCACGTTCACGCCCTCGAAGCCGGCGTCGCGGCAGCCCTGGAACACGCGCATGGTGCGCTCGCGGGACTGCTTGCGGCCGATGGCCAGCTGCACGCTGTCCTCGAAGTCCTGCACGCCCATGCTGATGCGGTTGAAGCCCGAGGCGCGCAGCTGGGCCGCCTGCTCGGGCGAGCTGATGCGCGGGTCGATCTCCAGGGAGATCTCGCCGTCGGGATCCACGTCGAAGCGGTCGCGGAACAGGTCCAGGGCCCGGTCCACCTGGTGGGGCTTGAGGTAGTTGGGCGTGCCGCCGCCCCAGTGCAGCTGGACGACCTTGCGACCCTTGCCGATCACATCGATCACCATGTCGAGCTCGCGCTCGACGCGATCGAGGTAATTGTCCACCGCATCCTTCTCGCGCGAGACGATGGCGTTGCACCCGCAGTAGTGGCAGTGCTTGGCGCAGAAGGGCAGGTGCAGGTACAGGGACAATTCATCGTCGGGACGGCCGGCCAGCTCTCGCAGGGCGTCGAGGTAGTCGTTCGCTCCGAAGTCCTTGGTCCACACCGGCACCGTGGGGTAGCTGGTGTAGCGGGGGCCCGCCTTGTCGTGCTTCTCGAGCAGCTCGCGGGACACGTGCACGGCCATGGGTCAGTCTCCCTTGCGGTAGCTCTGGACGGTGTCGACCAGCACCTCGACGGCGTCGATGGGCGCCTGCGGCAGGATGCCGTGGCCCAGGTTGAACACGTGGCCCTTGGCCGTCGAACCCTGGCGGCAGATCTCCAGGGCGCGGCGCCTGATCTCCTCGTGGGAGCCGAACAGGCACAGCGGGTCGAGGTTGCCCTGGACCGGCCGGTCGAGCTTCGCCGCGGCTTCGGCCAGATCCAGGGTCCAATCCAGGCCGAAGCACTCGGCGTCGAGGGTCTTGACGTGGTCCAGGAACGGCGCCGAGCCCTTGAGGAAGTAGATGCGCGGCACGCCGGCGTCGGCCAGTCCGTCGAGGATCTTGCGGATGCCGGGCATCACGATCTCCGCGTAGTCGGCAGGGTGCAGGATGCCGCCCCAGGTGTCGAAGACCTGCACGGCGTCGACGCCGGCCTCCACCTGCATCTTCAGGTAGTCGAGGATCTGATCGGCCAGCTTGTCGAGCAGTTCGGTGAGGAGTTCAGGGCGCGAGTAGAGCATGCCCTTGAGGTGCTCGAAGTTCTTCGAACCGCCGCCCTCGATCATGTACGAGGCCAGCGTCAGCGGCGCGCCGGCGAAGCCGATCAGCGGCGTCCTGGCGCCCAGCTCGCCCTTGATCATGCGGATCGCGTCGGCCACGTAGCCCGTGTTCTCGCGGGAGTCGACCACGCGCAGGGCGCGGATGTCGTTCTCGTGGCGGATGGGCTTGAGCATCTTGGGGCCGCCGTCGTCGAAGCTGAACGGGGCGCCCATGGGTTCGAGGGGCACGAGGATGTCGCTGAACAGGATCGCCGCGTCGAAGCCGAAGCGGCGGATGGGCTGCAGCGTGACCTCGGTGGCCAGCTCGGGGGTCTTGCACAGGCCGATGAAGGAGGTCTTCTCGCGCACGGCGCGGTACTCGGGCAGGTAGCGCCCGGCCTGTCGCATGACCCAGATGGGGCGGCGCTCGTGGGCTTCGCCCCGGAGGGCGGCGAGGTAAGGGGATCCGGTGGTCGTGGTCATCGTTGCACCTCTGTTGGAACGGCGCCGCGCCCGCGGCGCCAACTGCCCTCAAAGCTAGATAACGAAGGGGGTTCGTGTGTCATGGAGTCGTCATATCCGATGAGAATGTCATGTCATGAAGAGAGAGATGACATCTCAAGTTCCGGGCTGATTGGTCGATTGTCTGGTCCGGGGTTGGGAGGAAATCAAGATGAAAACACTTAGATATCGTTTTCTTTGGACCATCTCGGGGGCATCCATCTTGCCTCTCGTACTCGTTCTGGGCTGGTTCATCCACCATGCGGCGTTCGAGATGAAGGCTGCCAGCGAGGAAGAACTGGTCCGACTGCTCCAAGCCAAGCAGCAGATGCTCACGGAGCATATCCGTGATCTTCACAGCTACGGGGCGATGATTGTCGACAACGATGATGTCCGGATCGAACTGACGGAGTTTCTGCATGATCTTGCGGTAGATCTCGGCGATCCCGGTGAGAAAGGTGCCCCCTTGGCCCGTGAGGTCTTCAAGACCTTTCAAGAAAGGCGCTGGCACGAAATCCACCATGTCTTCGTGGCCGACGCCGCGGGACGGGTGGTCCTGAGCCCGTTTCATGTCGATCCTGACTATCATCATCTGGGAGAAGATCTTTCGAATAACCCCGATTGGACCAAGGCTCTTCATGAACCGGTGATTACCGGATTCTTCGGCTTTCGTGAACGTGATCACTACCACCAGCTCAGCCTGACGCCGTTGTCCGATGACGGAGTGGGCGTCCTGGTCATCGAGCTGTGCATCGACTACATAACGGAGCATCTGCTAGGGGGCAGCGATCTTGGTGAGACGGGCAGGATCTATATGCTCACCCTCGATGGCGATGTCATCGTGAACGGAGTCGCCGAGAAGCAGGCGAAGCGTCCATCGGAGCGGCTTGATCGGGTCCGCGAAGCCGGAAACATGATCGTCGAGGCCGAGAACGAGGAGGGGCGGTCCGTTGTTCGCGCCTATCGCTACGACGACGAGATGCCGTGGATCCTTGTTGCCGAAATGGATCGTCATGAGATTTTCTCTTCGATGTACAAATTGATCTATGGCGGCCTATTCGGAACCTGCCTGGCGATGGTCTTCATCGCGCTGATCGCTTTCCGACTTGCTGGTAGGATCACCAGGCCGTTGATGGCGGCGATCGAGGGCTTGGAGGAGGGCTCACGGTGCGTGAAAAACTCTCTGAAGCACGCTGCAGGGTCGAGTCAGAACATCGCCGAGGACAGCAGTCGGCAAGCAGAAAGTATCGGCAAAGTCGCCAGGACCATCGGTGCGTTGCTCCACAAGGCCCGCGAGGGAGCGGAGCGCTCGCGCAGAGCGGCGGAGGTTTCAGGCGGCGTTCAGGCGTCTATCTCCGGAGGCAGGGCGGCCATGAAGCGCATGCTCACGGCTATCGATCTCATCGAGGCCTCGGCGAAGGATACTGCCGGCGTCATCTTGACGATAGACGAGATCGCCTTTCAGACCAACCTGCTGGCCCTGAACGCAGCAGTGGAGGCCGCGCGGGCCGGAGATGCAGGACGAGGATTTGCCGTCGTAGCGGCGGAAGTCCGTTCTCTCGCTCAGCGCAGCGCCGAAGCGGCTCATTCCTCTTCAGGAATGCTGGAAAGCGCGAATGAGAATACCGGGCGCGGGGCCGAAGCCTGTCATGAAGTCGATGAGGTACTCTGTTCCATTGCGGGTGGTGCACAGCATCTCGACGAAGCCGTCAGTACCTTCGCGCAAGAAGCCGAGGCCCAGGCCGTTCAGATGACCTCGGTGACGAGCGTTCTGGCCGACCTCGACCAGTTGACCTCCACCAACGCCGCGAGTGCCGAGAAAGTGGCCCGCTCCAGCATGGAGCTATCCTTATTGTCCGATGATCTGGATAGAATGGTCGGCTCGTTGCTGGTCGTTGTGGGAGGAATCGGGAAACCGCGTGAATGAATCCGGGATGGTTAGAACATCAAGAGGCCCCCACCTCGCGGCGGGGGCCTCTCTCATGTCGTGACTCTGTGGAAGCAGAAGGCTTCAACGGAGCACTAGGTTTCCGGACCCAGGATCTTCAAACTCCCGCGGGTCCAAAACCCTTGGGCGATGGACTAAAAAGGTGCATCACCAAAGTCTTTGGCGTGGCACTTGTTGCAAAGCGAACGCTGGTTCGTGGGCAACGTGTAGTTGTACCACATGTTGGCCAGATCGTCCACGGTGGCGCCTTCGGCTTCGCTGGCCGGGTGGGCCTCGACCAGGAAGGTCTCGCCGAAGTCCCAACGGCCGGCGTCGGGGAAGGGCGATGCGTGAGCACGGTGGCAGGTCAAGCACATGACCTGGTCACTGGACTCGGGGCCGGCGGTGTAGTTCGTCGAGCTGACGGTCGCCAGATCGGCGTCCACATCCTCGAAGGGAACCAGGCCGCGGTACGACGTGAGGGCGTCGCCGCCGGTCAGGTCGTCGGAGCTCACATAGGCGTTGTAAACGGCGGCGATACTGGAACCCATCGCCTCACCGGCGGGGTGCACGTGGTTCGTGTTGCCGACCGAGTACATGTTGGCGTGGCAGTTGCCGCACCACTCGCTCATGCCGCTCTTGTAGACCGTGTGCTGCACATCGTTCTCGATGCCGGAGCCGCTGGTCGTGTTACGGCTGTTACCCTTGGCCAGGGGAGCATCCGCCGTGAAGTTGTAGCGGCCGCCCGGGTAGATCGGGCCCAGAGCCGAACCGTACAGCAAACGGAAGTTCGTGTTGCCATGGGGGTCGTGGCAGCTGGTGCAGGTCAGGTACGTGCTGTCGAAGCTGCCGCCGGGGGACGTGCCCAGGGTGGCGTCTTCCACGATGCCCGCGACTTCGGAGATGATGTTGTGACCGTGGCTGTCGCCGGCGCTGGCGTAGGCATGTCCGTGGGCGCTCCAGCTCCAGGTCTTGGTGACCCAGTAGAAGTCGCCGCCGGCGCCGTAGCCGGTGCCGCCGTCGAACTGACCGTAAGCCGCATGGCAGCGCAGACAGGTGTCGCTGCTGTTGCCGTTGTTGAGCAGGTAATCGTTACCGGTGGTGTGAACGGAATCGACGAACGTTCCGTCCTGGCTGTTGTGCATGGTGTGGCAACCGGCGCACTCGGCGACGCCAGCATCATGGAAGGCCCACGCGGCGGTGGACAGGGCGATGGTAGCGACCATCACGAACATGATCTTCAGAGTGTTCTTCACTGAACTTCCTCCAGCGATTGTAGGTCTGGAGTCCAGACCCGACAGGCTCAGATGAGCAAACGATGTGCTGCGAAACGACAAAAGCGCCGTTGCAGCGTGATCCGTTGAAGCTCCTTTCTCCTGCAGTCGGTGAATCACGACATTTCCTAATTTAGAGCGCGGAGCGCCTGGCGCTCCGGGTTGACAGCGTCCGTGCTGAACACGTCGAACACCTGCACGCGGCCTTCGAAGCTCTGCGCTACGTAAGCGCGGCCCGACGCGTAGGCGATCGAGACGGGGTGGTAGAAGGCGCCCGGTGAGGAGCCCATCCGCCCGTACTCGGTGAGAAACTGATGGCTCTCGTCAAAGATGAGGACCTTGTGACGCATGCGGTCGAGAACCAGGACCGTGCCTTCGGGCCCGAACGCCACGTCTACCGGAAAGGAGAACTTGCCCGGCGTGGTGCCTATGACACCGAACGAGTCTTCGGGCATGCCGTCGGAGGTGAGCACCAGAATGCGGTGCTCCTGGCTGACCGGAACGTAGAGACGGCCGTCGGGAGCTTCCGACGGCCGACCGACGACCAGTTCAACGTTCGTGTCGTTCCACAGGGCGCGTTGCCAGATCACGGCGCCCGTGTCGGCATGATGCTTGACCAGCAGACCCAGCGAATTGTCGAGGCTCAGCAGATGGCCGTCGGCCAGAACGGTCAGATGATCGGGGATCCAGTTCTCGACCGGCGACTGCGCGGTGAAGGTCACGGGTTCGCCGCGCAGGTCGAGGCGTTGGATCGTGCGGACATGGTCGGCGCCCGTGTCGATGAACACGAACTCACCGTCGGCGATGAAGGCGCCGTCGGCGGGATTCGAAAGGCCAGCCAGGCGGTCGGTCGTGAACAGCGAAGCACCGTCGCGATGCAGGACGTGCAGGGCGGAACCGGCGGCGTCGCTCACACAGAGTTCTCCGGTCACGGGATCGGCGCTCACCGACACCGGGCGAGGTGCACCGTGGCGACCCTCGTTCAGTTGCAGGTTGCCCGCATACTCGACGACATAGCCCGCGGTCGCCGTCGCGCAGAATGCGACGACGAGCATGCACGATGACATGATCGTGACTGCTGTCACGAAGTTGTCATTGGTGCTGGTCGCGGGCGTTTTCAAGTCGTGTCCTCGTTGTTCGAACTGATCAATGGGATTGAGGCCGATCGGAAGACATGGTGATCGACTGGAAGAATAATAATACGCCTGTTAGACATTCGTCAATATCTTTGCATTTCGAAACGCTATTATTTTCGACAATATGATATTGGAACTCATTTAACGCAGATTTTGAATCAAGACCACGGCATAATGAGGCGAATAATTGATGTAAGAAACCCAAATTGATCCCAGGGGAATCAATTTGGGCTATAGTAAAATTAACAACTGCGGGTTGTTGCTCCTACATCAACGCCTCTCTCTGATCATGCCCGTATGGCATCGAATACAGAGTTTGCCCCGAGGATCGTCGAGAAGGATCTGTGCGACCTCCGTGCCGTGCGGATTGTGGCAGCTGACGCAGGCCACCGGATGACCCGGGTTGCTGGGGTCTTCGGTACCCGGTCCCAACGGGTGGTCGACATGGTCTTTGTACGTGTGGCACGCGAGGCATAGGTCGTCCGGCGAACTCGAAGCATCGTCGGCAGCGGCGACCAGGTGCGGGTTGTGGCACATGCTGCAGGTGCGGCCGTCGGGATCGGGATGCGTGTAACTAGCCGTCGTCAGATGGTCCGCCTTGTCCTGATGACAGCCTCCGCACAGCGCGACTTGACGCCGCGATAGAAGGCTCGGCACCGGTGCAGTGTGTGGGGAGTGACAGATGACGCAGGCGTCGTCGTCTTCGAGTGGTGCGTGGAGGGTGCCGGTGGCCAGATCCGCGGCCAACCCAGAATGACAGTCCAGACACACGGCCTTGCGGCCGCCGGCTTGAACTGCTCCCGACGCTTCGTGGCACGTACCGCACTCACGGTCGTCGTAAGGCGGATGCACGTACGCGTGGGAGAGAGAGGGATCCACCGAGGCGTGGGAGTCGTGACAGCCGGTGCACTTCGCTTGGGCGAGGTTGAACCCGTGATGCTTGGACCGCAGCGCCGGGGCGGCGATGTCGTGGCACTCGGCGCAGAGGCCGGGAGGCGGGCTGGACAAGGACGATGCGTTTTCGCTGCCGTGTGCATCGTGGCAAGCGAAGCAGTCGCCGTCGGCGAAGGGTGCGTGAAGGTTGGGCAGCGCAGCCTTGACCGTCATCTCCGTGTGACACGACTTGCAGAGGGTGCCGGTCTCGACCCGGAGCAGCGCCGGCTGATCAGAACCATGAGGGTGATGGCAGGCGGCGCATTCGCCGTCGCGTACCGGACGGTGAGCGAGTTCAGCCACCGGGTACAAGTCGCTCAGGTCGTGACAGGCGGCGCAGGCGAGTCCCGTGGAGCCGGCCGTGAGCAGATGTTCGCCGCGGGCGGCGTGGGGGCTGTGGCAGCCGGTGCAGTCGCCGTCCTCGAAGGGAGCGTGGAGGTGGGAGCCCGGTTCGGCCACGTCGTCGTGGCACATCAGGCACAGCTCCCGCTGGTCGGTGATGGGTGCGTCGTCCTCGTGGCAGCCGCTGCAGTCACGCTCCTCGAAGGGCGGGTGTACGACCGAACGCATCAGCTTCGGCTGGTCCGAGTGGTGGGGCGTATGACAGCTCAGCGTGCAGTTGAGCTTAGAGAGATCCCGGCCCAGATGTGTGGCCTGAAGGCTCTGGCTGGTCTCGTCGTGGCACTCGAAACACAGACCCGGCTGGGGGGCGGTCAGGAAGGCGCCGTCGGGGCCGCCGTGTGGGCGATGACAGACCAGACAGTCGTCCTGGGCCGGTGCGTGGATCGACGCGGCGCTGGAGACATCGGCCACGTCGGTATGGCACACCGTGCAAAGCAGAGGCACGGGCGCGGCGAGCAGTGCCGGGCGTTCGGAGCGGTGCGCATCGTGGCAGGAGGCGCAATTGCCCTCGGCCACGGGCTTGTGGGCGAACCAACCGGGCTCGTCGCCGATGTCGTGGCATTCGAGACAAAGGACGGACTGCTCCGCCACGATCATCGCCGGACGTTCACCGGCGTGGGGGTTGTGACAGTCGAGACAGGCTCCCTCCGCGGCGGGACCGTGCAGGCTGCCGCCCTCGGGCTTGGTTGTCAGGTTCTCGTGGCAGCCGACGCACAGGACCGACGGGTCGGCATTCAGCAGCGACGCCCGGGTGGACTGATGGGCCTCATGGCATTCCAGGCACTGACCGCGGGCCACAACGTCGTGGGGATGGGAGGCGGCGAGTTCCATGCGGATGGTGCTGTGACAGTTGAGGCACAGTGACCCAGGCGAACCCTTGAGCAGCTTTTCTTCGCCGGCGCTGTGGGGGTCGTGGCACACGGAGCAGTCGCGTTTGACCACGGGGGAGTGGCGCACGAGGTCGGTGCCATCCTCGGCGATCACGTCGTCGTGGCAGGCCATGCATACGGCGCGGCCGTCGTCGACGAGCATGGTGTCGTGGTTGGAGCCGTGGGCGCCGTGGCATGTCGTGCACTCGCCGTCGGCGGCGGGGACGTGCTGGATGCGGCGCTCAAAGGGCGCTTCGTCGTGGCACTCGAAACAGAGCGACGGCATACGGTTCTTCAGCAGGCCGGCGAAGGCGCTGCCGTGGGGGGCGTGGCAGTCGAGGCAAGCACCGTCTTCCGCCGGGGGATGGGGAGATGAGAGACCAGCGGACGGATTGTCGTGGCAGCCGAGGCACAGGGCTTCGGGGGCGTCGACCAGGACGGTGGCGCCGGCCTCATCGGTTTCGTGGCATGCGGCGCAGTCCTTGTCGGCGACCGGTTCGTGCTGGAAGGCCTTGAGCAGGCCCTTCTCATCGGAGCTGTGAGGGTCGTGACAGGTGGCGCAGCCGGCGAAGGGCGTACCGCCGCCGCCGTGGGCCTTCTCCAGCTTGCCGGCGTTGGTGTGGCACGACAGGCACAGTTCGTCGGCGGGCAGCACGAGCAGATTCGCGAACTCACTGCCGTGGGGCCGGTGACAGTCGACGCAGCCGTTTTTCTTCAGCGGATAGTGCACGCGTTTGCGTGTGAAGGCCGATGCGTCGTGACAGGCGGTGCAGGCGTCGGCCTTGGTGCCGGCCAGCAGCTTAGGCTGGCCGGACCCGTGGGGATCGTGACAGGCGATGCAGCCCTCGCGGCCGATGGGTCCATGAACATGGGCCAGCTCCAGCTCTGCGGCTTGGCTCTGGTGGCACTCCAGGCAGAGGTCGTGCCCGGGCCGTTGCATGATCAGGCGGCCGATCACGCCGTGGGGCTGATGACAGGATGCACAGTCCTCGTTGCGGAAGGGCTCGTGGGCGTTCTTCTGCTTCAACTGGTCCTTCATGACGTCGTGACAGTCGATGCAGGACTTGGCCCGGAACGGGCCCGCGGCGGCGGCCGTACCCACGGCGAAGATCGGCAGCAGGCCGAGCAGCACGATGGCGCCGGCACAGCGAAGCGAGCGAAGGGCGTTGTTACTGCGCATCGTTCTTCCTCTTCCATTCCTCGAGATGAGCGGTCACGAGTTCCACGGCATCGGGCACGGTCACGATGTCGGCGGCTTCGACGAGGCGCCGAATCGAGTCGACGACCGATCCGGAAATCTGTTCGGCTTTGAGCCGGCGCAGCACCTCGTCACGACACTCGGTCAGAGGCACCGGCGTCGTCTCTTCGACGTCCGTGATCTGGGCCACGACCCAGCCGCCGGGAACTTCCATGGGGTCGAGGATCAGGCCGATTTTCGCCTGGTTCGGTTCGATTCCGATCATCGAGGGGATCAGCCAGGTGGTCGGAATGGCAGCGACCTCGTCGAGGACCTCGGCGGTGCGGTCGGCCAGCCAAGCCATCTGGGCGCCCTGATCGAGGCGCTCCTTGAACAGACGCGCCGGTTCCTCGCCCGCGAGGATCACGCTCTGGACCTTCACGCGGCCCGGCGGTGTGAGGTGCTCGATGTTGGCCTCGTAGAAGGCCTGAACTTCGTGGTCGGTGGGCACATGGTTCACGTCGGAAAGAAGACCGACTGTTTCTTCGAGTACGAGATCCCGGGTCATGTAACGGGCCAGCATGATCATGTTGGGCCGTTCAGGATATCCCTGAGCACGGGACTCGTAGGTGAGCAGGGCTTCGGTCAGCCATTCTTCGAAGTAATCGTCGCGGATCTGCTCCGCGTTGGGCTTGCCGACCATGCCGTGGAATTCCTGGAACATCAGGTTGCGGGTCAGGCTGCTGACCCGCATGGCTCCGGTAGGGCTCATGCAGATCACGTCGCTGCTGTCGCGGAGGTAGGCCTGCATGCCGGCATCCGCGGACCCGTAGTCCAGGGATTTCAGCAGCAGCGAGTCGACTTTCACGTCGTACTTCGTCTTGAGGCTTTCGACGAAACGCGCGATGGCGGCGAACTGTTCGTCCTTGCGGTTCTCGATCTCTTCAGGCACTGCGTAAGCTACCGAATCGACCAGGGCGATCACGCTGCGGTGCCGCACCGTCTCTTGTACCTGGTTGGTGATCGTGCCTTTGGTCTCGAATCCGAGCAGGCGGCCCTCCTGGAACAGAAGCGTATTCTGGATGAGCCGCTGCAGCACGCTCTCGGCCGGGGGCAGCACTATGGCGCCCTTGGACTGCTGGGACTTCATCAAAAACAGTTCGACGTCAAGGTCGTCGATGGTCAGCTGTTCACCGTTGACCGTGGCCAGGACCGTCGTTGCGGACGAAGTGGCGTCGTCCGAATGAACCGTAGTCGCCGACAGAGCGGCCAGGATGATCAGCAGCGCCGAGAGTGCGGGTCGAACCCGTCGCTTGGTCATGAAACGCCTCCGTATGGAAACCGATGTCCGCCCAGAGTTCTCGAGCAGTGGTGCCGAGAACCTCGCGGGAGGTGGGGGTGTGCATGAAGCCGAACCAGCCCGAGGCGGGCTGGTCGTCGTAAAATCGAATCGCGGACGCCGACAGGGTCCCTGTCGACAGGTCCACGAGACGGGCGAAGTAGGTGAGCGAGGGAAGGGACATCGGGACGGCCTCCTCGTAGCCGTCGTCGAAGATGGCACTGCCGCCCCTGGCCTTGGAATCATAGGACAAGATTTCGGTCACGAGCATGAATTGAGCGCCGGGAGTGGCGGCCAGTTCCGCGAGGGCGTCGGCGCCCAGCCTGCGGGGGTCGTGCCCGGCGGCGATCAGGCGCGCGTTGAGCACGGCGGGATCGGGGATCGAGACAGCGTCGGCGCGGAGCACCGTTTCGAGCAAGGTGTGTGTCGCCGTTTCAGCGTCGTGACGGGCGATGCCCCGGGTCTGTGCCGGAAGGATCAGCAGTGTGACCCCACGGCTCGGGGAGACGGTTGCGTCGAGGGCGGTCGTCAGACGTGCGAGACCCATGTCGAGATCGGCGGCCCAGGTCTCCGGCGTCCAGGGCTCGGGATCGACGGTTCCGGCGCCGAGCAGCAGGCCGGTCGCCGTATCGATCATACGCCCAGCGAGGAAGATGCGGTTCGGTGCGAGCATGATCTGGACGACGGCGATTCGGCCGGCGTTCAGTTCGGCCGCGGCATCATCGAGAAAGCCCTGGGCGATCACGAGGTTGTCGCGGACGCGCCAGCGTCGCTGCAGGGCCAGGGTTTCAGCGGGCGACACAAGGTCCTGTCCGCGGGCGGCAAAGGTGAACGCCAGGGAAGCCTCGGCGGCTTGTCGGATCTCGGCCACGGATGCCGGCAGGATGTCCTGGGTCTGCGACGAAATGGACATCAGACCTATCGTGGTCGTTGTCGTCCCCTGTTCCTCGACGGCCGCGGCACCCGACACCAGCAGGCACGCGCAGACCAGGCCCGAAATGCTTCGGGTCCAGCGTCGCGTGTGTGATGTGTGTCGCCGGGCGGTCATCAGTTCTCCATCAGGCGTCGGTGGTGATGAATCGGTTCGGGAACGTCGCTGAGGCGCTGGAGTCTCTGCCACGGCTGTTTTGCGACTCCGAGCCCCCGCCGCCGCCGCCGAGCAGAGTGCCCAGGGCTTCTCGGACGGCCTTGCGGGACACTTCATACAGGCTGGTCGGCTGACCGCCGAAGAGCTTCTGCCAGAACGATGAACCGTCGTGTCGGATCTGGGCGGTCCAGATCTGGCCGCCAGTCTGGGTTTCCGACATGCCGAACACGGCGGTTACGGCGTAGGTCTGGTTCCCGCCCAGACGTTCGAGTCCGTAATCCTCGACCGTACCGGTGAATAGGGCGTCCACACCAAGGCGCTGCCCGAGAGCGACGATCTGGTCCGAGGTCAGCGGCACGTCGGGAGACAGGCGCATCGAGCTGTAGGCTTCCAGGACCTCGCCGGGATCGAGCACCATCAACTCGTCGAACTGCAGCAGCTCGGAGATGAAGACCGAACTCATGCGTTGGGTGGCGAAGCGCTCGGCGCTGAGGTTCTGGAACGGAACCACCGCCACGCTGCGGATGAAACTGAAGTCCACGTCGGACCGCACGTGATAGACCGGGCCCGAGCCGCAACCGGCAATCGTGAGCGTCAGCAGGACGATCCACCAGCAGGATAAGTTATGATTCGACATCTCGTCTCCCATCAGTCCGTTCCCGATTCCGGCCAAGGCGGCGCGCCCTGGAGGATCCGGCTCATCAGAAGATCCAAGTCACCCTGTACTGGGTGTTGAACGGCGAACTCTTCACGCCGTCGCGGTCGTATTCCTGGGTTTCCAGGCGGCCTTCCATCTTCAGACGCGGCCGCGCGTTCCAGGTCACGTTGACGCTGCCGCCGTGTTGCTCGATGGCGGTCCGTGTATCGTCGTAGTAGTTCAGAGAAAAACTCATGTCCAGGCTGCCTGTCGACAGCGGTGTCCAGCTCAACACGTGACGCCACAGCCAATCGTCGACGTCCCGACTCTCGTAACGCACCTGACCGGAGTAGGCCAGCAGGGGAAAAATCGCCCAGCGCAACGTTCCATCGGTGTCGTTGAAGCGCGTGAAACCCGAGCTCGCCTCCTGGCTGACCCAGCGGCTCGAGCGGCGGAGATCGAGCGTGATGCTGCGCCGCGGCTGACTGCGGATCGTCGACACTGAGAACCACGACTCGGAGTCCAGGTCGTAGAACTCATCGTTCAGCATACCGTGCCCGACTTTCTGGGAAAAGGTCAAGGCTGGGGCAGCTTCCCAGGTCGTGTCCAGGGCGATGTCGTCGGTGGTCTTGTTGCGCGCGAGGCTGAGATCCAGGCTGTGATGCCAAGACAAGCGAGTCCACAGCGCACGGGTGGAATCGCTGGTCAGCGACGTGCTCAGGGTGCGGGTGTCGGTGTTCTGCTTGGTCGGGCTCACGAGAGTGTTGAAAGAGTACAGCGACGCCAAACGCCAGCCGTTGAGTCGGATCAGGGTGTCGGCGGCGTGCATGGTGCCGGTCAGGTTCTGGGCCTCGTCTTCGTTGATGCGCCAGGAGAGGGTTGTCCTGTAGCCCACAGACCAGGCTTCGGTCAGATTGTAACGTAGCGTGCCCCGCAGCCGGTGCCGTCGTGTTGTGATTTCGGAGCTTGAGATGTCGACGGTGTCGGGATCGTAGAGCTCCAGCTCGTTGAGGAAGATGTCGGGCTCGGTGGGACCTGTCTTCACGTCGACGAATTTGAAGCGCCTGGCTGTCACCGGTGTTGTGAAGGCGAATTCCCAGCCTTGTCGGCCGTTGGTCCACTCCCTGTACGTGGCGATCATCAGGCCGACCGGGGCCTCGTTCCACTCGATGCCCTCGGGGTCGTCGCTGGTGTAGAGGCGCCATTCCATGAATTCAGGAAAATGCACGATCCTGTCGATAAAGAGGGCCGCCGATCCGACCGCTTGTTCTTCTCCGAAATCCACGATGAGGTTGCGGTAGTCGCCGCCGAACTGACGGACGGGCTCGGTGTCGTCGCCGATGTTCAACGGCGTGGGAGCGTCGCGGTCATAATCGGAAAGTTCAGGCAGGGGCGTGGGTTGGCTTTCGAACGGGTCGAGGCTTTCAGGCGTGTCGTCGAGAACGTAGCCGATGAAAAAGGGTGCCAGGCGGGCGCTGGCCGTCGCCAAGGTGGTTTCGATGGATTCACGGAAAAGGTCGGTGCGGGCCTCGACAGAAAAGCGTCCTCGTTGATTGTTCCAACCACCGCCGCCCTGGAAGCGCAGACCGTGGCTCATGCGTTCGCGTTCGATTTCAAGAGTGATGTTGTGGTCCCGGTTCACGGATCCCGTGTAGAGGAATTCGCCGAGCTTGGGGACATCGGTACGGAGGCTGGCATTGAGGGACTGGTCGCGGCTCTCGGCCAGGGCGCCGATGGTGGTGATCCTGTCCGATGCCGTGTCGCCGTAACGGAGCGAGGCGTCGACTCGATCGCGGGTCATCTGCAGCCATGTTGCAAAGTCCAGCCGCTCGTCCTTGCGTTGACCGAACCCGGCGCCGTCGTAATCGCGGCGGAAACCGTCGAGGGACATGCCGCCGCGCATGTTCGCGGATCGGTAGGTCAGGGCGACGGCCGGCATCTGGGTGCGTGTGGAATAAAGGGAGGAAAACGCCGAACTCCGACTCTCGTTCTCCTCGTACTGATCGCGATAGTCGGCACGTATGAAGAACGTCTCCGACAGCCGCACGTATTGTTCGAGGGACGAATCGACGCGGAACATGCTGGTGGTGTAGGACTCGCTGCCCGACAGGCCCTCGTTGTTGGATCCCCTTACGTCCAGCCTGCCGTCGAGAGCAACAGCCGTCACCGGCGACAACAGGCTCAAGCCGGCCAAAAGGAGCATGGCCGGACGTCTGAAGAACCCGCAGATCGGGAGGGGGATGTCGAGGGTCATCCTCAAGCGTAACCTCGTTGTCACCGTTGAGTTCTGGGGCTTCAGCACCCCCGGTCAAATATATATCAATATTCCAGGAGGATGTTAGTTTTTTGATTTATCGATAATGACACTCATCTTGTCGCGTTTATTGACCGTTTCTGGAAGAATCGAATGGCGATATTAACATAAATAATCACCCTATATTCCTATAAAACACCTTAAGTATGATAAATTGCGGCCGATAAGAAGAGCATGAAACATCATAGTGAATCACCTGCCCGTATCCTTTGCACAGCAGCTGCTCTTCTGTTGTGGATCAGCGTCGGCCGGGCGGGGGCGGAGCAGCCTCTCGAGCACGGCGCGGTGGCCTGTGATACCTGCCATATGAGGTCGACCGACACCGGTTCGACACGTGATATGGAGCTGGCCGTCTCAGATCGCTGCGTGAACTGTCACGGCTTCGAGCAGAGGGCTGATGGCCTCGCCGCAGCGTTCCACAGCCGCGGTCGAAGGGACTGTGCGTCCTGCCATTCCTTCCACGATCCGGACGAACTCAAGGTCGGTGAGACCCGCTTCGCCCACACCTTCGGCGACGCCGCCGTGGGTCGCCACTGCGTCGCCTGCCATGGCGGCGGCAAGAGCTTGGCAGACTTGAGCGAGGGACATCTTGCGGCCAAAGTTCTGTACCACGGCGGCCGCGAGGGCATTGCGGGGCTCACGCCGTCGGAGGCCTGTCTACTCTGTCATTCGAGGCACGACGCCGACGTCACCGTTCTGGCGGCAGCGCCCGAACCACCCCGCTTCGCCGAGCACACGAGCCACCCCTACGGCTCCTTGGTGAGCCCGGGCCGTGTGACCGGTGGCTACAGGATCCGCCGATCCATTGACCCGCGCATCCCCCTGTTCGATGGTGCCATGGAATGCCAGAGTTGCCACGATATTGCGGCCAAGAACGACGACCTGCTGGTGCGTTTCGACAACAAATATGATCTGTGTCTGGGTTGTCATCAGCGCCGGGGTGACCCTGAGGCGGTCATGGCCGCAGCCGATCCAGGCCCTCGGGCCGAGCCGCTGGAAAGAACATTCGGGCTGAGCGACTGAAGCTCGTCACCGTCATGACGTGAAAGCGGCGGCCCCTTGAGGCCGCCGCTCTTCTTGTAACGGTGTCCGTCGTTCGGGATCAGAGTGTCGGCAGCACCGACCTCACGGCGGCGATGGTGGCGTCGACATCTGCATCGGTATGGGCTGCCGAAAGGAAACCCACCTCCCAGCCCGACGGCGCCAGGTACACGCCTTCGTTCAGCAGCGCCCTGTGCATGCGGCCGTACAGTTCCATCTTCGAGCCGTCCACATCGGCGAAACGCACGGGGGCTTCGTCCTGGAACACGTTCCACCACAACGAACCCACCTGCACGACCGAGGCGGTCACGCCGGCGTCGGCGGCTGCGGCGCGCAGGCCGTCGCACAATCGTGTTGTGCGCGTCTCCAGCTCCTGATAGACCCCGTCGCGTCCCAGCTTCTGCAGGGTGACCAGACCTGCGGCCATGGCCACGGGGTTGCCGCTCAGGGTACCGGCCTGATAGACCGGACCGGTGGGCGACACGTGGTCCATGATCTCGCGGCGCGACACGTAAGCGCCCACGGGCATGCCGCCGCCGATGATCTTGCCGTAGGTCGCCAAGTCGGGGGTGATGCCGAACAGCTCGCGGGCGCCGCCGCGGGCCACGCGGAACCCCGTGATCACCTCGTCGAAGATCAGCATGGCTCCACATTCGGCCGTGAGGTCGCGGCACAGCTGCAGCCACTGCTGCGTCTGCACGAGCAGGCCGCAGTTGGCAGGCACAGGCTCCACGATCAGTGCGGCCACCGAAGAGCCGTGTTCCGCGAAGAACGACCGCAGTCGCTCCTCGTCGGCCAAGGGCAGCACCACGGTGTGCTTGGAGAAGTCGGCGGGCACGCCGCCGCTGCTCGGGGTGCCGAAGGTGGCCAGGCCGCTGCCGGCCTCCACCAGCAGATGGTCGGCGTGGCCGTGGTAGCAGCCTTCGAACTTCACGATCATGTCGCGTCCCGTGAAGCCGCGAGCCAGGCGGATGGCGCTCATCACGGCCTCGGTGCCGGAACTGACGAAGCGAACCTGGTCGAACACCTCGAGGCGCTCGAGCAGGGCCTCGGCCAGCAGCACCTCGCGGCGTGACGGGGCGCCGAAGCTGGCACCTTCGCCCACGGCCTCGATGATGGCGGCTTCCACATCCGGGTCGGCATGGCCCATGATCATCGGGCCCCAGCTCTGGCAGTAGTCGACGTATTCGCGGCCGTCCTCGTCGGTGAAGTGTGCGCCCTTGGCCCTGCGGAAGAACACGGGGTCGCCCGGCACCGACTTGAAGGCCCGCACGGGGGAGTTCACGCCTCCGGGGAGGGCGGCCTGCGCCCGGGTCCACCAGCTCGCATTGCTCATGAAATCCACCCCTCGCGCATCGCGTCGCGGCCGTGGTAGGTGATGATCAGGTCGGCGCCGGCGCGTCGCATGGCCAGCAGGTTCTCCATGACGATGGCCCGCTCGTCGCAGTAGCCGGCGGCGGCCGAAGCCTTCACCATCGAGTATTCGCCGCTCACGTTGTACACGACCACCGGGCACAGCGTTTCGGCCTTCACGCGCCCGACGATGTCGAGGTAGGCGAGCGCCGGCTTGACCATGACCATGTCCGCGCCTTCGTCCACGTCGAGCAGGGCCTCGAGCAGCGACTCGCGGCCGTTGCGGAAGTCCATCTGGTAGGTCTTGCGATCGCCTTGCGGCGCGCTGTCGCAGGCGTCGCGGAAAGGACCGTAGTAGGCGCTGGCGTACTTGGCGCTGTAGGCGAGGATCGATGTGTTCACGTAGCCGTTCTCGTCGAGCAGGTCGCGGATGGCGCCCACGCGGCCGTCCATCATGTCGCTGGGGCTGACGATGTCGACGCCCGCCTCGGCGTGAGCGAGGGCCATCTTCGCCAGCTGCTCCACCGAGTCGTCGTTGGTCACCACGCCGTCGTGCAGGAAGCCGCAGTGGCCGTGGCTGGTGTAGGCGCACAGGCAAACGTCGGTGATCAGGATGATCTCTTTGCCGAAGCGGGCGCGCAGGGCGCGCAGGGCCAGGGGGATCACGCCGTTCGGGTCGACGGCGGCGCTGCCCGTCTCGTCCTTGTGCTCGGGAATGCCGAACAGCAGGTGCGACTTCAGGCCCAGCGCCACGTCTGCGGCCACCTCTTCGACCAGCTTGTCCACCGACACATGGGTGACGCCGGGCATGCTGGGGATCCCCTCGAGCACGCCTTCGCCTTCGACCACGAAGTGGGGCGTGATCAGGTGGCGGGCCGAAATGTCGGTTTCGGCGACGATCTCTCGCATCAAGGGCGAGGTGCGCAGGCGGCGGGGACGGTTGAGCAGGTTCATGACTCCGACTCCCTGGGTTCAGGCGTGGGTTCGAGGACTCGGTCGAGGCCGGCGGCCAGGACCATGGCTTGCAGATCGGGGGACGCCGCCGTGGTCACGGAGAACCCGGCGTCGCTGGCGGCGCGTGCGGATGTCTCGCCGATGGCGATGCAAGGCACGGCCGGACCCCATGCCGCAGCGAAGGCGCGCACGGCGGTGGGGCTGGCGAAAAATACGAGGTCGCCGTCCTGCCAGGGACGCTCGGGCAGTTCGGACGGCGGCACTGCGTCTGTGCGGTAGAGGGGCAGTTCGGTCACGGCGAAGCCGGCGGCCTCTAGGGTGGCCCGCGGTTCGGTGAGGCGCCGCTCGGGGCCGGGGAGCAGGACGGAGGCCGGAGCCTCCACCTTGGAGGTGAAGACACGGGCGAGTCCGGCCCCGTCCCGTTCCCTGGCACCGAGATCGTCTTCGCGCCCACAGGCGCGCAGGGCGGCGGCGGTGCCGTCGCCGAGCACGCCGAGGCGGGCGTCTCCAGTCGGCAGGCCGGCGTCGCAGAAGGCGCGCACGCCCTGGGGGGATGTGAAGAGGATCCAGTCGAAGGAGGCCGGGTCGAGGTTAGAAGGGACGGGCAAAAGTGCGAAGCGCAGCAGCGGCATTTCAAGCACGTCGCAACCCGCGGCCTCAAGGGCGTGCCGCCAGGGACGGCACTGCTCCCGGGTACGAGTCAGGATGATGCGCCGCGGCGTGTTCACGACTCCAGGTTCTCCTTGGCCTTCAGGATCCGGGTGTGGGCTTCGTCGGCAAGGGCCAAGGGGTCGGGGCCCTCGAGATCGAAACGCAGAGGATCGTCGGCGTCGGCCGCAGGACTCCAGAAACAGACCAGGCGGAAGGCGCCGTCGTGGGGACGGATGTTCACGCCGAAGGGCAGCTGACAGCCGCCGTCGAGTTTTTCGAGCAGTCGGCGCTCGCCCTTGACGGCCCGGGCCGCTTCTACGGTTTCGAGACCATTGAGAAAGTCGATCAGTTCGGCGTCGTCGCGGCACTGGATGGCCAGCATGCCCTGGGCGGGCGCGGGTACGAACACCTCGACGTCGAGTTCTTCGACATGCAGGTCGGAGATGTCCAGTTCCAGGCGCGTGACGCCGGCGCGGGCCAGCAGGATGGCGTCGTACTGCCCTTCGCGCAGTTTGCGAATGCGTGTGGGCACGTTGCCCCGCAGATCGATGATCTCCAGGTCGGGGCGCAGTTCGCGAACCTGGGCCTGACGCCGTGCCGCGCTGGTACCGATGCTGCCGCCTTCGCGCACGGGCATCGGATCGCCGGCGGCAAGCCGGGCCTCATCGACGGCTTCCGGCCGGATCAGCAGCAGTTCGCGGGGGTCTTCGCGTCCGATCAGGGCACAGGTCACCAGCCCGGGGGGCATTTCCGAGGAAAGGTCCTTCATGGAATGCACGGCCAGGTCCACACGGCCGTCGAGCTGGGCGTCTTCGAGCTCCTTGGTGAAGAAGCCCTTGCCCTCAAGCTTGGAGAACGGCACGTCATCGATACGGTCGCCCCGGGTCTGGATGATCTCCAGCTCGGTGTCGGCGCCCATGACGCGCAGCAGGTCCTGGACGTGGTGGGCCTGCCATAGGGCGAGGTCGCTGCCTCGGGTGCCGATGCGCAGGGAGCGGGGGCTGGGGGCTGTCTGGTCGTTGGGGTTCACGGGGTTCTCCTCGATTCTCCTCGGTCGTTGGCGGTCTCGACTCGAATGATCGCCAAAAAAGGTAGGCAACGAAAGGTGTGATTGTGTCATCGATGCGTCATGATGTCGTGTTGATCACTTGTGAAATTTCTATAGGGCATATGTGATTCGGGGCTTGAATCATGCTAGACTCTCCTGGAGTCCCGGCCTTTGGAGGGGTGTCGGGAACCGTCGAACATCGAAGACACAGCAACATGAGGGACCATGGGATACCGCTTCGCCCAGCGACTCCTCCTGGTGACCCTCCTGTTCGCACTGTCACTCCCCGCTTCGGGTGAGACGGTCGATCGGGAGAAAGCCAAACTAGTCTGCCAGAACTGGCTGACGTATCTCGGTGCGTCCGCCACGGGCGATCTTGTTCTATCCAATCCCCACATCTACAGCATCAGCAGCGTCACCGAGGGCGACACGCTCCTGGCCTGGCACTTCGAACTGCGACCGCGTGGTTATGTCATTGTGCCGGCCCGCGACGAACTGCCTCCCATCTTCGCTGCGAGCGATCAGGCAACCTGGCCGGGACAGCGCCACAATCCGTTCCTGTTGGTGGCGCGCGACGTGTTGGCGCCCAAGATCCGACAACTGAACATCAATGAAAGCGACGCATCATCCCGGCGCCAGTCGGCGGTCGTCAAGTATCCTGTTCACGATGGGTGGGAGCGTTATGCCGCCGTCTCGACGGAGTTCGAGTCCATGGTCGACAACGGCGAGCTCGACGTTATCACCTCGGCCGGACCGCTGCTGACCACGCGCTGGCATCAGGACTATCCCTTCAACAACCAGTGTCCCATCTCCGCGAGCGGGCGGACCTTCGTCGGCTGCACCGCCACCGCCACCGCCCAGCTCATGCGCTATCACCAGTGGCCGCCCATGGGTACGGGAGTCTACGGCTACACGTGGAACGGGGACAACTGCGACGACGTGCCGACCGCCGAGTACCTTGAAGTCGACCTGGGCAATCCTTACGACTGGTCCCTCATGCCCGACGAGCCCGGCTGGACCCCCACGCCCGAACAACGCGACGCCCTCGCAGAATTCAACTACGAAGTGGCGGTGGCCTGCCGCATGGACTTCAGCTTCTGCGGATCGGCGGCCTCCCAGTCTCTGGCCAGCTCGGCCCTGCGCAACCTCTTCTACTACGCCCAGGGGATCCGCGAGGTCACGCGTTTCCGTTACACGGACCAGGCTTGGTTCGACGAGATCCGCAACGACGTCGATGCGGGCCAGCCTGTCATCTACAGCACCATCATCCACACCATGGTCTGCGACGGTTGGCGACAGGTCGACGGTATGAATCAGATCCATCTGAACTACGGCTGGGGCGGGGCGTCGGACAACTGGTACACCCTCGACGACATCGAGACGTCGGCGAATCCCTGGGCCGAACGCATGCTCCTCGACATCCGCCCCGACTCCAACGTGACATTCCCCGTAGATTTGACCGCCTTCGAGGCCTTCGAGTCGTTGGACGGCATGCATGTCGACTGGGAGGTTCCTGCATCATCGAGCGCCGCTCAGTTCTGGCTCCTTCGCTCGGGCGGCGCGAACAGCTGCGTACCTCTTCCTCTGACCTTCGACCCTCTGACAGGACAGACGGTCTACCAGTATATCGACCAGACACCCGACGGCGGAGAGTACAGCTACTGGCTCCAGGCCAGACCTCCCGCCGGCGAAGAAGTGTGGTTCGGCCCCGTGCGCGCGTTTGCGACCGTGGGGGTCTTCGCCCCCTCGCCCGCCCCCACGCGTCTCGCTGCGCCGGTGCCGAACCCCGCCAACCCCCGCACCACAGTGGCGTTCGCACTCGCCGAGGAAGGCCTCGCTCGTCTTCGTGTCTTGGATGTACGCGGCCGTGTCGTACGCACGCTCGTGGACACGAGGCTGCCGACGGGTGATCACGAGGTGCGCTGGGATGGGCGGGGAGACGACGGCCGGGCGCTGCCTTCGGCGTCGTATTTCTTGCGGTTGGAGGTCGAGGGGGAGAATTGGACTCGGAAGGTTGTGCTGGCGCGTTGATGCCGGTGGCGTCATCGCCGTGCGATGCGCCACCTACGAGTTCTTCTTCAATACACCAACTTATACCCCACCCCATGCACCGTAAGAATATGCTGGGGTTCCGTCGGATCCTTCTCCACCACCTTGCGCAGGTTCAGAATGAAGTTGTCGACCGTCCGTGTCGTCGGGTAGGCGTCGTAGCCCCACACCCTGTCGAGGATCGTGCGCCGCTTCACAGGCTCGCCGCGCTTCTCCGCCAACACGCGCAGGATGAGGGTCTCCTTCTCCTTCAGGGCCGTGGTGCCGCGGGGGGACGATGCCGTCATGGCGGCGAGGTCGACGCGGCAGTCGCCGATGACCAGCAGCTTCGACACCGACGAGTCACGCACCCACTCCTGGCGCCGGAAGATGCCTTTGATGCGGGCGAGCAGCTCCTGGAGGTTGAAGGGCTTGGTGATGTAGTCGTCGCCGCCGGTTTCGAGGCCCCGGATGCGGTCTTCGTCGCGGCCGCGGGCGGTCAGGAACAGCACCGGCACGTGGTCGCCCGTGTCGCGGATGCGGCGGCAGAATTCGAAGCCGTCCATGCCCGGGAGCATGACGTCCAGGAGGATCAGGTTGATCCCGCCCCGCTTCCAGAAATGAAGGCCCTCCTCGGCGGATGCGGCCATCACCGGCTCGTACCCCTCGAGCTCCAGGTTCAGGCGGATGCCGTCGGCCAGATGCTCGTCGTCTTCCACGACCATGATGCGGTGGTTCATGCCTTCTCCTCACAGACGGGAAGCGAGATGGTGAACGTGGATCCGCGCCCTTCCTCGCTCTCGAGTTCGACGCTGCCGCCCAGGCCGTTCACGTTGCGCTGAACCAGGTAAAGACCCAGTCCCGAGCCCTTGGGCCGCTTGGTGAGCGATCCGGACGGCGATTCGATCCGGTAGAAACTCTCGAAGATGCGCTGGCGTTCGCGCCGTGGAATGCCCGGCCCCTGGTCGCTCACCGACAGAACATGTCGGCGTCCGTTGCGCCGTACGGCCACTTCGATGCGCGCCGGAGGCGGACTGTACAGCGCGGCGTTGCGGATCAGGTTTCCCAGCGACACGGACAGGGCGTTGCGGTCGCCCCGGATGCGATGGCCCTCCGGCAGCTCGGTGGTGACCCGGGCGCCGTGGCCCTCGAGGAACGGCTGCATGTCCTCGAGCACCAGCTGGGCTTCGTGGGCCAGGTCCAGCACCGTGTCGGGGCCACGGCCGGTTTCCTCCTCGCGGCTCACCGCGAGGATCTGCTCCACCATGCCCTCGAGGCGTTCGACGTCCTGCAGCATCGAGGCGCGGATGGGACCGCGTTTCTCATCCTGCAGTTCGGGACGGTTCAGGGTTTCGGTGTAGAGGCGCAGGCTCGCCAGGGGCGTTTTGAACTCGTGGGTGGCGCCGGCGAGGAAGAGTTCGCGGGCGCGCTTGAAGTCGCGTTCGCGGCGGAAGGCCAGGGTCAGGATCGTGGTGCCGGCCAGCAGCAGGACCAGGAAGGTCACACCCTCGGCGATGAACATGGTGCGGCGGCGTGTGCCCTCAGCGTGTACCCGTTCGCGGGCGGCCGGGTCCACCGTCACCTTCCAGTTCTCTCCGTTGGGCATGAAGACGAGGTGGGGGAACGACTCCTGGAGCATGCCGATGGGATTGCGGCCCACCTCCGGCACCGTCTGGATCAGATAGACGGCGTGGAGCTGATCGGTGGTGTAGCGCTGGATCTGGAACCGCTCGTAGTTCCGGCTTTCCTGGCTCAGGTAGTACACCCACCACACCCCGATCGCGAGGATCAGGGTGACCAGGATCCCATAGTACAGGCCCAGTCGTTCCTGCAGGCGGATCATGCTGCTCCTTCCGGCGCCGCGATGGTAACAGGCGGGGCGGCGTCCGTCATCCGCGCCGCTCGTGGTCCGCGTCGCTCGACGTGGACACCTCCGTCCTGCACCGTGTCGCCGACCACACACGATCGTCCCGCACCGGCGGTTCGTCCAGCCCTGGAATTCCCTCAGCGTGTGTTTCGGCGGGGATTTGCCGTCTCCGGTCCCGTCGGAACCGGGTTTGCAATGGAGCCGCAGAGCGCGGTCGTCGGCCGCGACGGAATTCAGGACACAGGAGGTGTCACGATGCGCGAGACGGATCTGAGCAGTGTGGAACGGACCCTGGAACGGCTTGGGGTGGAGGAACTGGAAGAACGACTCGAACTCACCCCCGTCCTGGCCCCGGGCGGCGAGACGGTCGACGGCGAAGGCTGCTGCTGCAACCTCTGCACCTGCAAGGTCGAACCGATGCCGCAGGACATGTCCTGGCAGGAGCAGTATTTCAACAAGTAGTCCGGCAGCCGCGGATCGGTGGCCCGGAGCCGGAACTCCGGGCCGCCCCGACCAGGAGAACCGTCATGGAGGAACGCCGTCTCACGGCTCGCGAGAGCTGGGAACTCTGGAATCTGCGGGCCCTCGTGCCCGACGCCACCGAGCGCACGCTGGCCGTGCTGAGAAAACGCCGCGCCGAATTCGAGGCCGTGAACCGTACCGTGTTTGAGCAAGACGGCCCTGCCTATACTCGTCTGGTGAGCGATGCTCGAGCCTTCTTCGCCGCCCACACCGAAATCCATTCCGGCCTGGTGTTGTCGTTGCACGTTGGGCCCTACACGCTGCTGCCGGCCCTCTACCTGGCGGCGGGTTTCGAGCCGGCCATCGTGCTCGATCCCACCGCTCACGCCGAACTGCGTACCGAGGCGGAAAACCGGCAGCGGGCTCTGGGTCTGCCGGGATCCATCGAATGGATCACCACCGACCGACCCGTCTTCGCGGGTCGCATTCTCAAGGCGCTCCGGGTCGGCCGCCCGGTGCTCGTGTACCTGGACGGCAACAGCGGCGGGGGAGGCATGGAGGCCACGCGCGATCGCGGCATGCCGTACAGGCTGCCGGGCCGAACCATCCGCGTGCGGACCGGCCTGGGGCGCCTAGTAAGAAGGACCGGCTGCACGGTCCACGGTGTGACGGTTCGTTGGCGTCGCGATTCGACATTGGACTGGCGTTGTGTCCGTCCAGGCACTTGGGACGTCGCCGCCAGCGATCGCCAGATCACCCGCCAGCTCCACGACTGGCTCTTCGACGAAGTGGCGCGGTCCCCCGAGCAATGGACCTTCTGGTCCATGCTGGCCCACGCCAGCGATGCCTTCGCCTCGGTGGGTGAAGAGCTGGACCCCGATCCCGTAGAGCGGGAGCGGTGCTGGCGGACCTACCAGGCTGCCCTCCGTGATCGGCCGACCGGGACGCGCTTGTCTCTGGTGCGCCCGGCTGAAGTCTGGGAGCCGGATGTGCTCGCCGACCCGGTCGCCCAGCGGTTCTGGACCGCTGAAGGTCTGCGTGATCAGACCCTCGATCTCTTCCGATACGGTGCCGAACCCACCCTCGCCGAACTTGTCGACGCCTGTGGCCGCGATTGGGTGGAGTTCCACGGACTTCGGCTTGTCCTGCTGGGGCTGCTGGAGATCCGGGAGGCGAGTTGACATGGAAGTGGGGAGTCTGCGAGCTCTGCCGGACGGTCGCTGGCTTCTGCGCCGATTCGGTAGGAGATATGTCTTACCCAGCGAACTCGGGCGGCGTGTGGATGCCGGTGAGGCACCCGAGCTCGACGCCTTGTTCAGCATGTGCGCCGATCGAACACAGCGGCGCAGTTTCGGCCCCCGCTGGAAGCGCACGGTGCTTCCAGGGAAAATAGTCGTCGCTGCAGCCGACCGGGTTCAGGCTGCCGCCTCATGGCCGGCTCTGCTGGCTTTGACGACGGCGGGAGGTCTCGCCATCGCCCTTTTGCAGGCGAACGTCAGGGATGGTGTCGTTCATCCGGTGGTTGTCGGATTGCTCGTGGCCTTCTGTGCTCTGGCTCATGAGTTCGGACACGCCACGGCTCTGATCCGGGGCGGGGGGCAACCGGGGGACATCGGCGTGGGTGTGATGTTCGTCGTTCCGGTACTGTGGTGCGACGTGTCCGAGGCGGCATTGTTGGTCCGTCGTGACCGGGTGCGGGTCGACTTGGCGGGAGTGGCGTGGCAGATCGGTGCGGCGGGTGCGGCGGGTGCGATCGTTTCCGTATGGAACGGCCCATCGGCGGTGTTGGCCGTGAAGGCCGTGCTGGCGGCCGTTGCCTGGAGTCTTCTGCCGTTGTTGCGGACCGACGGTGCCTGGGTCCTGGCCGACCTCGTCGGCCTAAGGGATCTCGAGGCGCCCCTTCCTCGTGATGCAGGCCGTCGCCGGCGTCGGGCCGCCGCCGGCGTTCGCATTGTGGCGGCGATCGTGTTGACCTTGGTGACTGCGGCCCTGCCTTGGCGACTGCGTGGTGTCGCGGGCCTTCTCTGGAACGGTCCTCCCGGCGTGGACGCCTTTGCGACTCTGGCTCTTGCTGCAGTCGCCGTTGTCGTCAGCGTTGCACTTGGACGGCGGGTCGCTGGACTCCTGCATCTAGCCGCCCGTGATCTAGGATGTTCGTCCTTGTGGCCGGCACGAGAAAGGCCCCGACCATGAGGTCGGGGCCCTGTCTACGTCACGGCTGTTCCGAGCCTACTCGTCGTAAAAGTCCATCCGGTCCACAGGCATGCAGACCGTCGAGGCGATGTTGGACAGGTGGCTGAAGATGCGCTTGTAGAAGCGCATGATCAGCACCAGGGACACGGCGTCGCTGGTCTTCAAGGTGCTGCGTGTGATCTCGGCGATGGCGGCCTCCAAGGCCACGCTCTGGCTCCTTGCGGTGTCGATGATGATGCGGGCGCGGACTTCGTCGCTCTCGGTGAAGGTTTCGGCCGTTTCGAGCATCAGGGTGCGGATCTCGTCGGCGAAGCCGCTCAGCTTCTCCTTGTAGAGGGAGCGGTCGGCGCTCTCGGGCACGAGCTCGTGGGCAACATCGTAGATGTTCTTGATGTAGTCACCGATGCGTTCGGCGTCCTTGACCGCGTTCATGAAGATCAGGGCGGTCGGAACATCATGACTGGCGCCTTCGACGGCCAGGTGGGTCACCACGCTGCGGCGCACCTCACGCTCGAGGTTGTTCACGCGGCGGTCGCGGTCGTAGAGCTTTTTCTGGGCCTCTTCGTGGCTCATGCCCTCGATCAGCACGCGGTAGACGAACTTGTTCATCTTCACGCAGATGTCGAGCATTTCGCCCACGCGGGCGCTGGTGCCCTGACTCCAGTTGTCATTGCGGAACATATCGCGGATCGATCCGAACACGTTCATCTCATTCTCCTTACGAAGCGGAACCCAGGGCCCGCGAGATCAACACGAAGATCAGGGGCAGCACGAAGAAGAGCCCCATCATGTAGTACAGAGCGAACCAGCGGTTGCGGCTGGTTCGCATGGCGAGCATACGGGCCAGGCGAAGGGGAATCATCCGCAACGGCTTGAAGGGGTAGAAGATCAAGATCCCTGAAATGTTGAAGAGCAGATGAACCAGGGCCACGGTCACCGCTGCATTGTTGCCGGCGAGAGAGGCCAGCAGGGCCGTCACTGTGGTGCCGAGGTTGGCGCCCAGGGTCACCGCAAAGGCACCCTCCAGCGGGATGATGCCCGCTCCGATCAGCGGTACCAGCAGGCTGGTGGTGATCGAAGAACTCTGCACCAGGACGGTCACCATGAGACCCAGGATCATCCCCAGGATACCGTTGTTGGCGATGTTCTTGTTGAACGCCCCCTCGGCGCGGCGCACGACCACCGAACGCATGAGCTTGGTCAGCAGGGTCAGGGCCCCGAACAGGCAGACCAGCGAGAAGATCAGCATTACGATGCCGTTGATCGAGCCGGACAGGCCGAGCCCGTCAGTCAGCAGGTGATCGAGGGCCTTGGTGGCCGGCTTGACGATCGCCTTGACCGGGCTGTGGTATTCCAGGCTCTGGGCCCCCACGAGGTGACTCGAAAGCCACGTCGCCGTCCGTTCGAGATAGTGGGTCGACATCTCGAGGGGGAAAAGCACGATGATCGTCAAAAGATTGAAGAAATCGTGCATGGTGGCGCCGGCGAAGGCGCGGCGGAATTCGGTGCGCCGGTTCATCGATCCCATGGCCACGATGGTGTTCGTGACGGTGGTGCCCATGTTTGCACCCATGATGATGGGAATAGCGCCCGACACGGTCAGGGCGTCGGCGGCCACCAGTCCCACGACGATCGACGTAGTGCCGCTGCTGCTCTGAATGATCGATGTGGCGAGAAGGCCGATCATCAGGCCGATCACAGGGTTGGTCGTGGTTGTGATCAGGGCCTCGCTGAAGTCCTTGCCGAAGACCTTGAACGCCGTACCCATCAAGGCGATGGCGAACAGGAAGACCCAGAGCAGGGCCAGCAGGGCCAGAATGCGCAAGGGGGTGGGCAGAGATCGGCTCTGAGCTCCCGGGTCGGGAGCGATCGTCGTATCGTGGAGAGTCATGTCATTCCTCGGTAAAACGACCTGTGAAGTGGTGCCCCGGTGGGGTCACGGTCGCCGCGAAAGTATCCCAGGAACAGGGCCGAGTCAAAACGTCATTGCCGTGCCGTCGTCCCCCTGCCACAATCGCGCAGTTGGCGACGGACGACCCGACGCCCCCGAACCAGGAGGTACCCCTATGCGAAGGAACGTGTTGCTGATTGGAACGGCAGTTATGCTGCTGGTCCTGGCCTTGACCGTCGGCTGCAGCGGCGAAAAGGCCGAAGCCTCGGTTTGTGCCGGTTGCGGTGCGGAAATGGACGCCAAAGACGCCACCATGATGGGCGATGCCATGATGTGCGCCGGCTGTGCCGAAAAGAAGGCCGAAGAGCCCGTCGTGGCCCGTCACGACTGTGCCGGGGGCTGCGGCATGACCGATTGGCCCGAAGACCAGATGACCGCACACGACGGTCAGTGGTACTGCAAGGGCTGCGCGGCCAACCTGCCTGAGGGTGAAGCCGGTTCGGACGACGACGGTCATGTCCATGACGAATCCGATGGCCACACCCACGGTTAGCCAACAATCCCGCTCTGCGGGTTGAACGGAGGCGGATCGGAATATCGATCCGCCTTTCCTTCGCTTTGCACCTTCGGCGGGTTTTCGTTACTGTGCTCCGTGTTCGGATGCATCCCTCGCCAAGCCGCCGCAGCCTTTCGGGCCCGGTGGAAAGGAACCGGTGACCATGTCCATCCTGAAAGTCGCCCGCATGGGCCACCCGGTCCTCCGGCAGATCGCCGAACCTGTCGATCCTGCCGACATCAAGAGCGGGGAGATGCAGGATCTCATCGAAGACATGCTTGAGACAATGTATGAGTACAACGGCGTGGGCCTGGCCGCTCCTCAGGTTCATGTATCCCTGCAGCTGGCCCTGGTCGGCGGCGACGAGGACGACGACGGCAATCCCATCGTACGTCCTGTCTTCAACCCGGTGATCACTCCGACCACCGACACCCTCTTCGGCATGTACGAGGGTTGTCTCAGCGTGCCGGGACTGCGGGGGTGGGTCGAGCGGCCGGTTTCCATCCATGTGGCTTATCTCGATGCCGACGGCGAGCGCGTCGAGCGTGATCTCGAGGGCTTTCCCGCCGTGGTCTTTCAGCACGAATGCGACCATCTGGAAGGTAAACTCTTCCTGGACCGCATGAAGGACATGCGTCGGTTGGCCTTCGAGTCGGAAGCGGAACGTTTTTTGCCCATCGATACGATGATCGACGGTCGCGACGTCTGACGTCCTACATCCTACGGAGAGGAATCCATGAGCAACGACACCACTTACGACGTCCTCAACCAACTGGTCGAGACCTTCAACGGACGACGTTATGATGCAGCGGAACGCATTGCAGCCACCATGCTCGACACCGCTGTCGGTAAAGACGAGCTCTTCTGGATGGGTCTGCGCGAAACCTGCGCCGGATTTTCCCTGATCATGGACGACGAATTCAAGAAAGCCGACCCCCTGCTGGTGGCGGCCATGGAGAAATTGCGCAATTTTGGGTATCGGCACCAGAATCTAGAGGTGACGAGCGTCCTGGCCGGATTGCGGCGGGGTGTGGAGGAAATCCGAATGGTCCAGGCAGGCGATAAGAAGATGTTCGACGTCAGCCTGTTGCCCAAGCTCAAGATGTCGGCCAAAGCCGACGCGCGCTGACCGTGGTTCGGCCGCAGTCCCAGGAGTCCCCATGATCCCCTCCAGCCATCCCCTGGCCGCGATCGCCCGCAAGGTCGAGGCCGGCGAACGCCTGTCGGTCGACGACGGTCTACAGCTGGCTGCGAGCCACGACCTGCCCGCCCTCGGCCTGCTGGCCCATTCGGCCCGCGAACGCCTGCACGGCGACAAGGTCTACTTCAACGTCAACCGGCACATCAATCCCACCAACGTGTGCTATGTGGGCTGCGAACTCTGTGCTTACGCCGACGACCCCAACGCCCCCGGGACCTGGTCGTATTCCCCCGAGGAGTGCGTGGAGATGGCCCGCCGCGACTTCATTCCCGGCACCACCGAGTTCCATATGGTCGGCGGCCTGCATCCGCGCTGGAAGTTCCCCGTCTACATCGACATCCTCAAGGCCCTCAAAAGCGCCTTCCCCGAGGTGCATCTCAAAGCCTTCACCATGGTCGAGATCGACTTCCTGGCGAAGATCGGCAAGCTGACCGTACCCGAGTGCATCCAAACGCTGCGCGACGCAGGTCTCGACAGCTGCCCCGGCGGCGGCGCCGAGATCTTCGATGAGACCGTGCGCGAAGCCATCGCCTCGAAGAAGATGTCGTCGGACCGCTGGCTCGAAGTGGCGGCCCTGGTCCACGAGTCGGGCCTGAAATCCAACGCCACCATGCTGTTCGGCCACATCGAGGAACCGCGCCATTGGGTCGACCACCTGGTCCGCCTGCGGGAGCAGCAGGACCGCAGCGGCGGCTTCCAGTGCTTCATTCCCCTGGCCTTCCATCCCAAGGGCACGAAGTTCGCTCATCTACCGGGTCCGGATATGGCCACCAAGCTCAAGGTCATCGCCATCTCGAGGTTGATGCTCGACAACATCCCCCACGTGAAGGCCTACTGGGTGATGCTCGGTCGCGAAGTGGCCCAGGTCGCTCTGCGCTTCGGCGCCAACGACCTCGACGGCACCATCAGCGACGAACGTGTGACCCACGCAGCGGGTGGCACCGCCGGCAAGGGCATGACCGTCGACGACATCCAGGAGTTCATCCGCTCTGCGGGCTTGAGGCCCGTGCTCCGCGATACCCTCTACAACGAGCTCCGGCCGGCCAGTTGAGATCTGTTATCACTTGTGTTGATCCGTAAACGCCTATTAACTTAGCGGGGCTTGGCGCCCGTCCGGCGCCGCATGTTCTTCTGTCAGGAGGCCCCCCTTGAGCGACGCTCCCCGCAAGTCCATCTTCAGCGGCTTCGGCAACTGGTTCTCCGGTCGCATCCGCTTCTACTACGCCAACTGGATCACGTCTCTCGGCAGCGTTCTGGCCATGGTGGGCGTGGCGCTGCTCGGTGCGGCCCTGGTCGGGCATCTCGTCAACATGGGGATGGGTCGGCACACCAATCCGTATGTGAACATGGTCACGTTCATGCTGTTGCCGGCGATGGTCGTGTTCGGCTTCGTGACGGTCGGCGTGGGCGTGTGGGTGCAGAGACGGCGGGAAAAGGAGCCGAAAAAGCACACGGTTGCCATCGAGGTGGGCGGTCCGGAATTCATCCGTAAGGCCATGCTCGTCGGTTTTCTGGCTCTGGTGGCGCTGATCATGTTCGGCAGCTTCGGTTACGAGGCGTATCACTACACCGATTCCACGGACTTCTGTCTGAAGGTATGCCACACGGTGATGAACCCCGAAGGCGTAGCCTACGAACGCTCGCCTCACGCCAACGTGGCCTGCGTGAAGTGTCACATCGGCCCGGGCGCCGACTGGTTCGTGAAGGCCAAGATCTCGGGTGTACGCCAGGTTTTCGCCGTGATGGGCGGCACCTACGAGCGCCCGATCCCCACCCCGGTCCATGCTCTGCGCCCGGCCCGCGACACCTGCGAGAGCTGCCACCGCCCCGAGCAGTTCCAGGGCTCCGAGCTCATCGTGCGCGAACACACCGAAACCGACCGCGACAACACCCAGAGCGTCACCGCGGTCGTGCTCAAGGTCGGCGGACAGCCCTTGCCCGGCCTGCGCGCCACCGGCGTGCACTGGCACGTCGATCCCGGCAACGAGGTGCGCTACCGCTCGGTCGACGAGAAGCGTGAGGAGATCGCCGAGGTCATCCAGAAGACCCCGGACGGCGAGGTGCGCTACCTGGCCGATTGGGCCGACCCCGAGAACACCGAGGGCGAATGGCGCGTGATGGACTGCATCGACTGCCACAACCGCCCGACCCACATCTTCGAGACGCCGGCCCGCGCCCTGGACGAGGCTTTTGCCGGCGGCTTCCTCGACGCGGGCATCCCGTGGCTGCGCCGCGAGGCCGAGCGGGCCCTCATGGAGGTCCAGCCCGACGAGGATACGCCCGCCGCCATCGCGGCCTTCCTCGAGTCGGCCTACGCCGAAGACCATCCCGAGGACCTCGACGCCCTGCGCGCCGGTCTCGCCGACGCCTCGGAACACCTCGCGGTGATCCTCGAACGGAACATCTTCCCCGACATGGAGATCGTCTGGGGGACCTACCCCAGTCATGTCGGCCACATGGGCCTCGACGGCGACTACCAGGAGAACGGCGGCTGCTTCCGCTGCCACGACGACTCCCATGAGAACGAAGACGGCCGGGTCATCAGCCAGGACTGCGATGCGTGCCACAACATCGTCGTCGAGCGGGAGACCGACCTGGAGGGGTTGCCGGACTTCGTGTCCGCCGTGCTGAGTCGGTAGTGCGTCGAAGGGGCTTGGACTCCCTCGTGTCCGCTCAGCCCTGCGGGCAAAACTCGCTCCGTCGAGAGGGTCCGGTCCTCCCTCTTCCCGGCCTTCGGAGGAGTAGCATGTCAGAAGTGACCATCGAGGATGTCCGCACCGCCGCCCACCGTTTGCGCGGCGTCGCTCACGTGACGCCCGTCGTCACGAGCCGCCTGATGAACGAGGCCGCCGGCTGCAAGCTGTTCTTCAAGTGCGAAAACCTGCAGCGCGTGGGCGCCTTCAAGTTCCGCGGCGCCTGGAACGCCGTGTCGCAGCTGAGCGAAGACGAGGCGGCCCGCGGCGTCGTGACCCACAGCAGCGGCAACCACGCCCAGGCCCTGGCGCTGGCGGCGCGTGAGAGGGGCGTACCGGCCCACATCGTCATGCCGCGCGGGGCCCCGGCGGTCAAGCGGGCGGCCGTGGCCGGCTACGGCGCGCGCATCGTAGAATGCGAACCCAACCTTCAGGCCCGTGAAACCATGGCGGCCGCTGTCGCTGCCGAGACCGGTGCCGCGTTCATCCACCCCTACAACGATCTCCGCATCATCGCCGGCCAGGGTACCGCGGCCCTTGAGCTGTTGACCGAAGTTCCCGACCTCGATGCGATCATCGCCCCGGTCGGCGGCGGCGGGCTGATGTCCGGCACCTGCATCGCCGGACACGGTCTGAATCCCCAGTTGCGGATCATCGGCGCCGAGCCCGCAGGAGCCGACGACGCCGCGCGTTCCCTCCAGGCGGGCAAGCTCATTCCCCAGACCGGGCCGAACACGATCGCCGACGGCCTGTTGACCAGCCTCGGCGATCTGACCTGGCCGATCATCCGTGATCACGTGGAGTGCATCGTGACCCCGGACGATGTCGACATTCTGGCGGCGCTGAGGTTGTTCTGCGAACGCACCAAGCTGATCATCGAACCAAGCTCGGCCACGGCCGTAGCCGTCGCGCTGTCCGCCGAGGTGCGTGGGTTGGGTGTGAAGCGAGTCGGAGTGATCCTGTCCGGCGGCAACATCGACCTCGGTGCTTTGGCCGGTCTGTTGGCCTGAGGCCGGCCTTGGACCCGCGGTATAAAAAACCCTAGCTTATAACCATCGCTGCGACGAACCGGGAGGAGCGTACCGTGAGATCCCTGATTCCATGTCTGGTCTTCGCGAGCTTGATCGCCGGTTGCGGCGGCGACGATCCCGTCACCCCTGAAGATACATCCTACAGCGTGACCGTCACGGTCGTCGATGCCGCCGGAGCACCCGTCGAGGGCATCAACGTGAACATCGTCAACGATGTGTTCGTCGATGCGGACAAGGTCGATGATGTAGGCGACGATCCGGGCGACGCCATGGTTATACTACCCATCCAGGTCCTCGAAGCCTCCCTCGTCAGGGTCCGCGTCCTGGACATCGAGGGCGCCACCTTGCGCACGGTCGTCAGCACCGGCATGTCGGCGGGCCGCAACCTCGTGCAGTGGGATGGACGCGACGACGACGGCATCGCGCAGCCGTCCGGCCGCTATTCCCTGTCGGTCATCGCCTTTCCCGCAGAGGGCAATGTTCCCCTCTTCAGCCGCACCGTCGATGTATTTCTGAGGCGCACCAGGGCGTCCTTCACGCTGGGCATGACAGACATCGATGGAGTCTACAGCACCATCGACATGCGAATCCTGCCGGGCTTGTACTTCCTCGAAGACATGATCGCCACGGATGCAGCAGGGCAACGCAACGGCATTCTCAATGTCCTGGAAACCGCGACGATCACAGTGTGGCGTGACGGTGAACCGTCGGTTTCCGAGACGATCGCCGTCATCTACGGTCCGAATCCCGTCCGGATCATCTACGATACCTCTGATCTGGTTGTAGAAGACTCCCCGCCCTCCAAGTCCCGTGCCCCCTCGACCCGACTAGTGCAGAGCCTCGACGAACCCGTCTGGGGACTGGGTGATCCCTACCCCAACCCCTTCAACTGATCCCACCGGGAGCGGCTTCGCTGCTCCCGCCATCCGCGCTTGCGAATCCTCGTCCACGTTCGTATCCGTGTTGACCTGATCACACGGCACCAGGAACGCATCGGGGACAATCATGACCTTCGCCCGGGACCCGAACAACGACGACGCGGCTGCGGACTGTCACATCGACACATGGGCCTGTGCCGACGACTGTGACGTGCGTTCTTTTTCCCTGGTCAGGCAGTGCGACGTCCGTGGTCTTCTGCACTGCCACACCGACTACGCCGGCGGCGCCCACCCTCTGCGCAGCATCGTCGACACTGCACGCGCCCTCGAACTCGATTACCTGGGCGTGACCGACAAGGCCAAGATCGACGACGCCGACGAAGGGTTATGCCTCGAAGGCATCGCCTACCAGCGCTCCGAGATCAGGGAGTTGAACGAGGAGTTCAAGGACCTGGTCCTTCTCCACGGCATCGAGATCGAAGCGACGGTCGACGGCTCGCTCCCGCTGCCCGATCATGTCCTCGATGAATTCGACTACGTGGTGGCGACCCTCAAGGACGATCACGGACTCGATGCCGCCGGATTCACAGCCCGCGCCTTGCGCGTGATCATGAACCCCTTCGTCAACATCCTTGGTCATCCCTGCGGCGATTGGATGACCACCTGCAGCGGCGTCCCTCTGGACCTCGAAACCATCCTGACCGCGGCAGCCAAAGCAGAGGTCGCAGTGGAGATCGATGCCAACCCCTGCCACGTCGACCTCGATTGGACCCACTGCGCCAAAGCCCAGGAGCACGGCGTAACCCTGATCATCGCTTCCGATGCCCACCGCGCCGCCCGCCTCGCCGACTATCGTCACGGTGTCGAACTCGCCCGTCAGGCGGGCCTGTGCTGTCGGCAGATCCTGAATACGCGACCCCTCGACGACGTGCGGGCCTTCTTCAACCGCTGATCCCCGAAGCACAGACGGCGGGACTTGAGCCCCGCCGTCCATCGCCGTGGTGTCTGGCCGCTAAAGAGTGTCCAGCGGCGTGATGTCCCGGCTCAGATCCTCTAGAATCTCCGGCAGGTCCTGTTCCCCCACCTGGAAATACATCTGCTTCTCGGGCAAGGTCATGACCACCGGCCCGAACTCGCAGCCGCCCAGACAGCCGCTCTGGAACACCTTCACCTGCCCTTGCAGTCCACGCTCTGCAACCATGTCCTTGAGGCGCGCCCGCAGGTCGGCGCTTCCCTTGTGACCGCAGCACGGCTTGGGGTGGCCCTCGGGCCGCTCGAAGGTACACACGAACGCCATACGTTCGAAGGGGGCCGGGCGCTTGATCATGCATCGTCCTTTCGAGGCGTGGGCAGGCCGGCGGCCACGGCGGCCACCAGGTCTCCGACATCGGATTTCTTCACGGCGGTCCAGAGGGTAGAGTCGCCGGGGGTCATCACGACAGGGCCCTTGCCGCAGGCCCCGAGGCAGCCGGCAGGAACGACCTTCACACGTTTATGGAGTCCTTGGAGCTCGAGCTCGTTGCGCAGGCGTGCACGCAGCTTGGCGCCTTTCGTGAAACAACGGCCGTCCTTGCGTGTGCAGACGAGGATCACGGCTTCGTGGCTGAGGTGCTTTTTATCCATGGCGGCGATGTCCGTATCGTCATGATGCCCAGCGTTTCTCTGTCTCGAATCGATCGGGGCACACAATAAAGGGCAGACCGGATCGTGCGCAATGGTATGAAGAAAGGGGAGCCGCAGGGCGGCTCCCCTTGGCTCGAGCCAGAGGAGGGAAACATCGGGGGTGGTTCCAGCTCGAGCAGCAGCTCCAATTCCCTAAGGAGATTAGGGTGGCGGGGGTTGCTTTGTGAATACCATCAAGGTTTATGCCAAAACGTTGATCCTCAAAATCAATGGTAACTCATTATATGACAGCTAGGTACATTCACTGTCAAGAGACACATAGCGCCGGAGATCCGTCATATATAACAGTGTCGCCAAATATGAAAGCCCTACTGCTTGAAAATCCCCAGTTTCCTCATCCGCCCTCGTAGTGTGCTGGGATTCAGACCCAAAGCGCGTGCAGCGCCCTGTTCTCCCTCTATTCGCCACTTTCTGGCGCTCAGGACTCGAGTGATGTAATCCCGCTCAACTTCTTCGAGAGTTCTCCGCAGATCTGAATCCTCGGATCCGGGCCCTGCATTCGAAACGAGTCGGTCCGACAGCAACAGGCGCGGCCCTGGCGAAGTGATCACGGCCCGCTCGATCACGTTCTCGAGCTCACGCACGTTGCCGGGCCAGTCATAGGCGCGCAGCGCGTCGAACACTCCCTTGGAGATCGATGTGATGTTCCGGCCGGATTTGCCGGCGAAGCGTTTGACGAAGAACGAGGCCAAGGCTTCGATGTCATCCTTGCGGTCGCGCAGGGGGGGCACCTTGATGGGGAACACGTTGAGGCGGTACCAGAGGTCTTCACGCCAGAGTCCCTCGCGGACGGCTGTCTCGAGGTCGCGGTTGGTAGCGGTGATGATCCGCACATCGGACTTGAGGGTGCGCGAACTGCCTAGACGCTGGAACTCCCCCTCCTGCAGCACTCGCAGCAGTTTGACCTGCAGGTCGGGAGGCAGTTCTCCGATCTCGTCGAGGAAAAGGGTGCCGCCGTCGGCCACTTCGAATCGTCCCGCCCGCCTTGCATCGGCGCCTGTGAACGCGCCGCGCTCATGGCCGAAGAGTTCGCTCTCGATGAGCGTGGGGGGGAGCGCCGCACAGTTCACGGTGATCAGCGGGTGGTTCCGGCGGCGGCTCATCCGGTGCAGCGCCCGGGCGATCAGTTCCTTGCCCGACCCGGTTTCGCCCTCGATCAAGACGGTCACGTCCGTCGGTGCCACCTGCTCCACGCGGAACAGGCAGAGCTTCAGGGCTTCGCTGTCGCCGATGATTTCTTCGTGCTCTCCCTGCAGGCTGATTTCTTCCCGCAGGATCGTGCACTCGGCCTCGAGCTGATCCCGCAGACGTGCGTTGTGACCGAGGGCCTCGCGCAATTCCATCTCGGCGCGACGACGCTGCAGGGCGCCGGCGAAGACACCGCCGAGAATGGTGGCTCGCTGGATGTCTTCGTCTGTCCAGCTTCGCGAACAAATGAGACAACCGAAGGCGAGCATCGCTTCGACCACTCCCGCCACCGTCAAGGGCAGCAGAGTGCCGGACCTGATGCCCTGATCTGCCAGGTAGGTCGGTGAGGCACCGTCGGCGGGCAGTTCGTCGAGGGTCGAGAAGGAGATGACCTCGCCGTCGAAAAGACGCTCAACGGTGTCGGGAAAGTCCGCCGAGGTGCGGTCCATGGGCGGCGGCGGGACCTCGGGTGCGTGCCAGAAATGGGTGGGGAGCAACTCGACACGTTCGTGATCCATGGTCCACAAGACGCAGCGGTCGGCCCCGAGAAAAGTGGCGACATCCTTGAGGTGGCGCGTGATCGCTTTGTCCACCTCGCGTGCAGGTAGGCTGACGAAGGCGCCCGTCAGTTCGGCGAGAAGCATTTCGAAACGCAGTCGGTCGCGGAGACCGGCTTCGGCCACGGTACGGGCGGTCACGTCCTGCACGATTGTGCAGATGCCGGCCACGGCATTGTGTTCATCACGTACGGGGAAGTAGCTGGACTGCCAGCTGCGTTCGTGGTCGGGGTAGGCGGGAGTGGTGCCCTGGAACTGAACGTCGATCACGGGAAGGCCGGTTTCAAGAACGCGCCGGTAATGGGCCAGCACCAGCTTGGACAGTTCGGGCAGCATTTCGGTTACGCTGCGCCCCAGGTGATCGTCGGCGGGGCGGCCGTTGTAGCGGGCGAGGGTGTCGTTGATTCGCAGGTAGCGCAGGTCGGTGTCGAGGAACGCCAGACCCAGCGGGGCGGCCGTGAAGAGCTGATCAAGGAGCTGTTGTGGCCCGAGGGGACTGTGGGTCGTCATGACGTCTCCCGTAGTGGTGTCGAGGCTGATGTGGCGGTAGGGTATCACATCGCGATACGGTCGTCATGGCGCAGCCGGGCGTGCGCAATCACCACGGATGTCGTCGTCCCGGGGAGACGATTCACAGCACGCGTTGCTGAAGGACGCCGCCTGTCGAGGATGGGCGCGACGGCACAACCCCTTGTCGGTATGTCCGTTGATGAAGCATATGGCAAGAAGAAGCCCCCTGGCCCCGTCCTTGCCAAAGCAGATCACGGCGGCAGGCCGACCCGGATGAGACGAGGGTCGACGCAACCGAGCGCCGGGATCGTCAGCATCGTTCCGACTTCACCACGGATCCGCTGGCCCCTCGGAACGACGCGACTCCTGGTTGGAAGGGGGTCGGCCGACGCCGCCGGACCCACCCGAACCCGTACGATGCGAGGGCAAACCATGACCTTGAGACCGCAGGCTGGACTCCCGTTCCTTGCGCTGCTGATCTGCCTTACGGCCACAGCTCGGGCCGCAGACGCCGAAGCCGCTGCATTCCCCGACACCACAGCCATCGCCGCTGGCGCCGGTACCGAAGACGACCCCTGGCTCATCGACATCGACGCCCTGCTGGCCGAAGGTTTCGCCGTGATCGTCGCTCCCGACACCACGTTCGCGGTGGCCGACGCCGAGGCCGACACGATTCGCATCGCCGCCCCTCGCCTGCGCGTCAGCGATGTCGTGCGCCGGGTGAGCGAAACCATGGACGACATGTCCCGCAACATGGGCGAACAGACGTTCACCATGCTGCAGCGCGTCGATTTCTGGACCCGCCGCGGCGACGCCGAGAAGGAGAAGCGGACGGAGCTCACCGAGGCCTGGCGCATCCATGTGGACGAATTCGGCGAACAGCGTTCGTCGCGTCTCTTCCAGCGGGAACGCGAATGGAAGGCCGGCGAACTCGACAAAGACGAGACGGACACCGAGATCACCCGCGAGTGGCAGGAGGAGGTGGCCCAGGAGATGATGGACATGCCGTTCTCCCTTCTCTCGGCCAACGCCTACCGCTACGAGATCAAGGAACGCACCCTGATCGGCGAGCACCTCGTGTTCCGCATCGGCTTCACACCCAAGAGTGCGTTCGAACCGGGCTTGGAGGGCGATGTCTGGATCGACTACTCGGACTTCGTGATCCGCCGCATGTCCGGTCGTCTGGTCGGCCCCATGCCCGTACCGTTGATCATGAAGGGCGTGCCCCGGTTCGCCTTCACTCTCAAGCAGGTCGAAGGCAACTGGGTGACCGAGGCCATCCAGGCGACGATCCTGCTCAACAGCGTGCTGCCCGGCATACCCGAAGAGATCGAGCTGTCTGTGAGTCTCGACGACTTCGTGTTCGGCCCCGTCGCGGAGGTGTCGCGATGATCCGCCGGGTGATCCTCTCGCTCGTTCTGCTCGGCACGGCACCCGCGTTTGCCGACGATCAGGCCCCTGCCGCAGCCCCCCTCGATTCCCTGATCTGGATCAGCGAAACGGCGGCCATCGATTCGCTCAACAGCTATTGGCGCAATCTCGAAGACGATTGGTATCGGCCGCTGACCATCGACGACCTCGACGGCATGCTCACCCGCGGCCGGCTCGACTCCCTGTCCGGCCTCGGCGACTCGGAACTCATCCGCATGATCGACGGACGGCCGTGGCGCGTGGACTTCCAGCCGCTGGCCGGCCTGCACTTCAACCGTGTCGAGGGTTTTGCTACGTCCGTACAGCTCAAGGTCGATCGTCCGGGATTGCGCCAGCCGTCGTGGACGACGCGGGCGTCGTATGGAATGGCCTGGAAGCGGGCCACGGTGGAGTCCGCCCTCGCGATCCCCCTGCTCACCAGACGTCCCCGCGACGAGCGCGGACGCTACCGCGCCGCCCCCTGGACGAGTCTGGCGCTGGAGGCCGAGGGCGGCCGCACCACCCGCTGGTTCGCCGGCGACAGCAGATTCGAAAGGGATCTCGAGTCCGTGTTCAGCGGCGAAGACCCAAGCAGTTACTTCGAGCAACGATGGTGGGAGACCCGTCTTCGGGCCCGGCCCGTCCCGGGACTCGCGCTGACCGCCGGCGTCGGCGGCGCAGACGATCGCCCCCTGGCCGTCGCCACGCGCTGGAGCCTGTTCGGCGACGAGGCCGACGTGCCGAACAACATCCGCGCCGCGGCGGTGGCCCGCCGCTCGGTCTCGACGTCGCTCGAGTGGAAAACCCACGCTTCGACCGTGGGGGCGGAACTCGACTGGCACCGTGTCACCAGCGGCGCGACCGGAACGGGCAACGGTTCAGTGACCTGGTTTCGCCAGCTCAAGGGCTATGCCCAAGCCACACGTCACGATCACCTGCACAACGAGTGGGTCGTGCGCGGCGAGTGGACATCGGTGGACCATCAGGCCCCGGTGCAATGGAAAACATGGCTGGGCGGCTGGGGTTCGCTGCGCGGCTACGAAGCCGGTGAACTCGTGGGCGACCGCGGCGGCTGGGTGTCTCTCGACACGCGCTGGAATGTGGACCTGTTCAAGACGCTGCGCGTGCCGCTGCTGAAGAAGTTCGGCCTGCAGCCGGTGACGTTCGTGGAAGCCGGGCGCACGTGGAACGCTGACGGCCCCGATGCGCCGTGGACCGAGCCAGGATGGCGGGCCGACGCGGGCTTCGGTTTCAGCCGGGTGCTGGGCGTGGGGGAGCGCGGTCCGGAGTCGCTGCGGCTGTACATGGCGCGGCCGGTGGGGCAGCACATGGACGATGAGCCGTGGCGGGTTGTGGTGGCTATGGAGTGGTGGTAGGGGCCGAATTGATTATTCCAGTCGAAAGAATCGAGAACAGGATCCTGCTGATTCGCAATAAACGGGTCATGATCGATGTCGATCTTGCGGAATTATTTGGAGTCTCAACAAAAAGACTCAACGAACAAGTGAAGAGAAACGGAGGGCGGTTCCCGGATGATTTCATGTTCCGGCTGACGGAGCAGGAGAAAGAGGAGGTGGTCGCAAATTGCGACCACCTCGGTAAACTCAAATATTCAAAAGCGTTGCCGTGTGTGTTTACGGAGCACGGAGCAATCATGGCTTCAAACGTTCTGAATTCGCCAAGAGCAATCGAAATGGGTATCTACATCGTTCGTGCATTTGTGAGTCTCCGTCGCGTTGTTCTCGATCATCGAGCAATGGGACGTAAGTTGGACATCTTGGAGAAAAAGCTGGTCATGCACGATGAGCAGCTCGTATCGATTGTCCGGGTTATCAAGTCGTTCATCACAAAAAAGGAAATTCCCGAGAAGCGACGCATAGGGTTCGAATCACTACAAGCCATCACCCCTCGTATCCCAACCGATTCCGACTCAAGCGCATAAGCTCAAGGGCATCCGTATGCGTGCAGAACAGAGCGGCGAGCACCTCTCGTCGAGACTCGATCACCGTGGCCAGGGCCGCGGGCACGCCGTCTGCGAACGGAACGCGATGGGGCTCATTGATCATGAGGGTCTTTTCCTGCTCCCAGAGATCCGCCTCTTCATCCAACCCGGCTGAGCGTAGTGCGCTCGCCCTGCGCTCCATCATTCCCATCAGGGCAAAGCGGGCGTTGTCGGCGATGTTGCCGGGACGGGTTTCGGTTTTGTTCAGCACCGGCTCCTCGCCCAAGGCCGTGTAGAAGACCAGGGCATAGATCCAGACGTACTCGCCCATCCCCATATTCTGTTCCAGGAGAGCTTCGTTCCGGATGCCGGCGAACTCCCCGAGAAGCCCCGGCGCCGCGACGATGGCTCTGATCCGATGCATTCCCCTGCTGATGTTATTCCACAGGTTCGCGCCACCGCTCGCCCCCGGCTCGGTCATGGCGATCATCCCCGCATGCATGCCGCCGAACTCGTCGCAAACCCCCATCACGGCCAACCGCACTTCGATGAAGCGTTCGAGCTGCTCGGGCGTGATCGCCGGCCCGGCCGAAGGGCGAAAGTCGTCGATGGTGCCGAACCGGGCGTCGATCTCATCGCCGGCCTCGAAGGCGCGTTGATTGATCTGACGAACCTGCATCACCGAAAACCCGATCAGCACCAAGGCAACGACCAGAGCACCGCCACAGCCGAGAGCGCACCCTTTACGGGAGAAGGGAGATGACATGGAGAGGGCCTCTCGATTGGGATGAGCTTGACGAGAGGGGCATACGCCGTCTTTGTGCCCGGGTTTCAAATGCCCCCGGCGGCGCCAGGGCGGCCGCACTCTCAAGCCGGCCCATAAGCGGTCGATATCTTGACACGGCGTTGGGGGCCGTCTATATTTCCGCCCTTACATCCCGGCCCCCCTCGGGCCGGGCAATAACGCATTAGGTTCCTCGGTAGCTCAATGGTAGAGCATTCGGCTGTTAACCGAAGGGTTGTAGGTTCGAGCCCTACCCGAGGAGCCAAGCATTCCTCCCTCGAAATTCCATAGTAGATCTGGTTAACACGAGGCGGCCCGAAATGGCCCGTTAACGCGTTGTGCTGCCTTGTGTTCGGTGGGGGAGATTCCTGGGTGCGAAACAGAGAGTGCCCAGGGGCGAGGTGTCAGCCCCCTCCAGTCTCTGACTCTCAGTTTTTGTACCGGTCTGAGACGGCGGTTAACAAATACCGGCTCGGTCCTTTATGCAGGATTCCAGGTACGTCAGCTACTCATCATCCGCCCGATACGCCGTTGCTTCCTCGTCGATCCAGTCCTCCTCGGTCCACGACATGCCCTTCCTACCTGGAACGACCCGACAGGGGCCTGGGCGGTACTTCGTGCACGACTTCGGGCCGTAGCAGAAGGTCTCGAACCGGTAGCGGGCGTTGCCGGGGTTCCACTGGTCGATGATCATCTCGACCGGCATCCGGCAGCCCCAGATGCAAACGCTGCATAATCCGGAGAAGGTGCGCGACGAAAGCCGCCGGTGGCCGCGCTGGCGGTACACGTCCAGCGGCGGCGGAACGTGGCCTGAGGTGGGGTTCGTGGGCTGCGACGTGAGCTTGCTGGTCTTGTACAGCTCGGCGGTTTCCTTGCGGGGGTCTGCGACGGGCTCGGCTATGCCGCTCACCTCCATCCCGACCTGGAACTCGTGCTTGGCCTGGGCGGCATTGCCGATGGCCACGGAAAAGGTCCGCTGCTCACCGCCGACCTCGCCATCGATCCCCAGGACGTAGCCGAGATAGGTGTGGTGACGCTGGTCGAAGGAGCGGAGCAGCCGGATGCGTGGCTGGACGGAGGTGATCTTTCCCTGCCATGTCAGCTTGGGGGCCATCCTGCTCCCGTTCTATTTCGCCAGCTTCTTGTAGCACCCGTAGCATACTGGCTTGGCCATCGTCGGCTTGCCTGGCTTTCCGCACGAGTGGCAGACCTTCTCTTCATAATCCGGGTTCCTATACTGCTCCCAGCTACGGTAGTGCTCGAGGCAGTAAGGCCGCTCTATGTTCAGAGGGATCGCTTTGCCACACCGGATACAGAGTCCCTGTGGTCCCTTCCCGCTGTTGGTCTTCGGAGTGGGTCGAGGCTTGGGAGCCTTTGATCGAGACGGCTGCTGGTTTGAAATCGCCTTGAGACCAGGCTCCAGGACTTCAGCGATCCAGTCCCTGATGTTGTCGTGGAGGGAGCCAGGCTCAGTAATCATCCCGATCTCGGTACTTCCTTCGAAGGAACCGTCGACCAGGTTGGCCGAAGTGATGATGCTGAACATATCGTCGAACCAGTACACCTTCGCATGGAGCCGGTGGAATGCGTACAGGTTCAAACCGTGGGAGATAGCCTCCTTGAATCCGGTCTTGGCTGGGTTGACCTGTTCGGGCTCGTCTCGTACGACCACATTCACTGTTGCCCCGCGCTTGCAGGCTTCGGTGATCTGTCGCCTAAGGGTGCTCAGCTTGTCGATGGTCAGATAGGGGGTGATAAGCCATGCTTCGTTCCCTGCGTCCAAATCTCCGAGAACTAGGTGCAGGTTGTCTTCGATCTCTCGAGTTTTGAGGAGGCCGGGCCCTCTGCTAAATCCAAAAACCATCTGTATTCCTTCACAGGTTGCGATCCATGGTGGCGGCATCAACCGCCGATATTCTGGTCAGATTAACTGCAACAGCTGGAACGACCTAACTGATAATTTGATATCTTCGAAGCGAGAGTTCCAGGCTAAACTCACAGCAGCGATCAGCACTGTTCTATACCTGTTACTCCCTGCCACCACGTAATTGACCCCAAACTCTCGATCATGATACTGTTCAGCATGGTTCGCTTGATCAAGTACGGATGAAGTATGACTTCTAATATCAAACGAGACTTTGATCTATGAGATACTGGTGGGTCAATCAGAACAAAACGTATCGCCAGGAGCGAGCAGGTGGCTACCTGTGGTCTCCCAAGCGCAAGTCGAACGATGCCCACAATCCGTTTTACGACTTCATGCGCGTCGTCGCCCCCGGTGACGTCGTCCTTTCGTTTGCCAAGACCCTGATCCCGTCGTACGGCATCATTACCTCCCACTGCTACGAGGCTCCAAAGCCGCCCGAGTTCGGTCGGGCTGGTGAGGACTGGAACGCGATCGGATGGCGGGTCGACGTTGCGTATCAGGATTTCCCAGAACCTTTGAAACCTGCTCAGCACATGGAACGGCTCCGCCCGTTGTTGCCCCAGAAGTATGCGCCCTTGCTGAAAGATGGCCGGGGGATCCAGAGCGTCTATCTGACCGAGTTGCCGCAGCGGTTGATGTCCCAGCTGGCGTTGCTGATCGGTGCACCCTTGCTGGATGTCCTCGAGCGTCCTCCGCTGATCGCCCGCGATCCGGCCCAGGAAGACAATCCCATCCAGGAGCGTTGGGAAAGGCGGATTGTCACGGAGATTCGCCAGCTTGCAGAGATCCCAGAAACCGAGCGTGAGCAGATCATCGATGCGCGGGTCGGACAGGGACGCTTCCGCAGACTCGTGTACTCCCATGAGCATTGCTGCCGAGTGACGAGGGTCGACCGAGCCGAGCACCTGATCGCCAGTCACATCCGGCCTTGGCGTCACAGTTCGAACGAGCAGCGTTTGGATCCAGAAAACGGGCTGATGCTGACGCCCAATGTAGATCACCTATTCGATCGTGGATTCATCACGTTCTCTGGCAGCGGGCAGCTCGTCTATTCACCGGCAGTGGATCGGGAGTCCGTGTTGAGGATGGGGTTTGATCCGGATGTGCAGCTGGATGTCGGTGGGTTCTCGGCTTTGCAGAACCAGTATCTGGAATTCCATCGTGATGATGTATTTCTCAGTAATCAGTAATCAAGTGAAGGAACACATATGCCCATCTACGAGCTGCGTGACGATAGGATCCACTCTATTCCTCGCACCCATTTCGCATCTGAAGGCATCAAGGAGCGTGACGACCTCCAGCGTCTACTACGCGATCAGCCCGACCTAATCGACGAAGGACTGATGGTTCTTGCCGAAGAGTTCGGCGACTGGACCGACAGCAGCCGCCGCATCGACCTCCTGTGCCTTGACTCCATCGCCAACCTCGTGGTCGTCGAACTGAAGCGCACGGCGGATGGAGGCCATATGGAACTCCAGGCTCTGCGATACGCGGCGATGGTCTCGACCATGACCTTCGATCAGGCCGTGATGGCCCACTCCGCATACCTGAAGCAGCGAGGCCGTGAGGGGGATGCCCGCGATGCGGTACTCGAACACCTAGGGTGGGAGGAGCCGGAGGAAGATCGCTTTGCTGTCGATATCCGGGTCGTGCTCGTCTCCGAGGACTTCTCCCGCGAGATCACCACAGCGGTCATGTGGCTCAACGAGAGGGATCTGGACATCCGCTGCGTTCGGCTCTCGCCGTATCTGTCCGAAGGCAGGGTGCTACTGGATATCCAGCAGGTCATACCGCTTCCAGAGGCTGCGGACTATCAGGTGCGTATCAAGGAGAAGGAGCAGAGAAAGCGGAGCTCGTCGTGGCAGCCGAAAACCATGCCGGAGATCTGGAAGGAATTCGAGAATCGCTGTCCGCCGGACGAGGTGGCCCTAGCGCGGGATCTCTACGCATGGTTCGATGAGCAGTTCGACGAGGTCTTCCCTACGGCAAACGCGTTCGCGCCTATGCTGAACGACAAGAGCCGGAATCGATTCTTCTTGAAGGTGATGTTCACTGGTGCTGTGGAGATCTGGTTTGTGCACCTGGCGAAGAACAGACCCTTTGAAGACGAAGCACTGCGAGAGGAAGTACGCCGTAGGTTCAACGCGATCGAAGGTGTAGAAATCGACGCAGATCGAATTGGAGGTAAGCCGACGTTCCCACTAAGCGCACTGGCTTCATCTGAGTCGTTGGCCCAATTCAAAGAAGTCGCACTCTGGATGAGGGATATGGCTCAAAAGGCTGAGTGATCAACAATCATGTGAAGTGGGAGGGCATTTGCCTACTGGAGCAGGGTAGGAGAAGCATTGGATTATCTTCCTCATATCGACCGGCCGCATTTTGACCCAGCGGCAACGGAACGGCTGCTTCTTCAAATGGGATATGCGCTGGCTATGGTTCAGGATCTTGAACTTGCGCTCGCGACATATCTCTCTGTTGTAGTCGACATCGAGCCAGGTACTGCGGTGGACATAGCCGTACGCACTTTCGAGAACAACGAGAAAAAGACGTTAGGGCGTCTTTTGAACGACCTTCGGAAATCTGACCAGGTTCCAGAGGATCTGGTCTCCAAAATAGAAGCACTTCGGCCCGAACGGAACTGGTTGGCCCACCGCGGCAACCACGCCGGACGAGAAGTCTTAAACAAGCCGATGCAACTCGCTGAAGTTCTGGCGAGGATGCTGTCGCTGGCTGACAACGCCCTTAAACTCGCCAAGACAGTCTCTGCTGAGCTTGATCGTTTTCAGATTCAACAAGGTGTATCTCGGGATGAACTCGATCGTCTGACTTGCGAGATTGCTGCGAAATGGGAGAACACCTAGTCGAGGCTGGTTCGAAAGAGATTGTACGGGGTTATCAACCATGTCACGTGTCATGCACATAGCCGGAGTATAGCCGGTTGGCTGCTGACGACACCGTGGGACAGGAGTCGGAGTGGCGAAGATGAAGGACGATCTCGAGAAAATGGGTGGTCGTGACCTACTCCGCCTATATGCAGAGGTACTTGAAGCACTACGGGGACGAGACTATGTACGTTCAGCGAATAATCCTGTCGCGGACTATGCTGAGAAACTCGTTTGCGCGGCCTTAGGATTGGAGCCAGCCCAAAAATCTAACAAAGGGTTCGATGCACAGGATCCCCAGACGGAAGAGCGGTACGAGGTAAAAGCACGGCGAATTACTTCACACAACAAGCCCGCGCGTTTCAGTCCCCTGCGGGATTTTGAAGCACAGCACTTCGACTATTTTGTGGCTGTTCTGTTTGAGTCAGATTTTTCAGTCCAGCGGGCTGTCAAAATCCCGTGGGCATCGATCACCGACGAGTTGTCGTCTCATAATGCTCATGTAAATGGCAGAGTTGTCTATGTGCGAGATTCCCTGTGGACAGCACCAGGGGCTGTGGAAATCACAAAATGCCTGCAACAAGCCGAGAGCACTTTCTAGAATAGTGACTTTAGCTGCTACCTTTTGTGCCAGTCCAATAATCCTTGAAATGCGACGTGATCCTAGGGATGTCCTTGCTGAGAATTTCATCCAGCCTGGATTCGATCTTCCCGGAGATATCATCGAACGTCGCGGCGTCCATGTCCTTCTTGGAGAGGATGTTCTTCTGCCACACGGTGTGCCACTTTTTCCCGACTGTCCGGTCGGCATGACCGAAGAAGCCTTTGTCCTTCATGAACAAGTCATGCAGAGCCTTGCGATGCGGGGCTTCCCCGGGACCGATGATGAGCCTCAAGACCAGCCTGTTGTAGTTCTCGAACTCGAAGAGAAGCACCCGCTTGGATTTCGTCCATCCCTCCGCTGATCGAGGAAGGGAATCAAGGTCGCCGAGAGTGAAACGGATATAGGACTTCGAATCGGAGTCCAGTTCCAGCCCTTCAGTCTTGTGGTTGCCGACCCAGCTGACGAGCATGTCCCTGACTTCGGACATGAGGTCGGGCTTGTATTCGAAGATCAGGTCGAGCGCACGTGGGTGTTGTGCGTAGATCCTGCGGCAGAGTTCCTCGATCCGGTCTCCTCCCACGATGTACCTCCTCAGTATCGACTGGTATTGCTGGATGAATCGGCGAGCATCTTCGCCGATGGTTCCTCTGCTGCGTTTCAGGGCAATTTGGATGCACTCGTCGACGGAGCCATAATCAACGACAGCCCAGTTGTCATCGTTTTTGGGCGGGCGACCATCCGGCGTGAGAAACAGCCGGACGTGGGGGATATCAGGGAAGGCGCGATCCAGGATCTCGCGATACCGCGCTAGCTGGTTGCTGTGCTCGTCCGAGTGGATCTTGTTCTCGATGGCCACGACGAAGGGCATCCGCTCGTCGCGACAGATGATCGTCAAATCGATCCTGTTCCACTCCCGGCGAACCTCGACGTCTCCGAAATCCAGCAGGTCCAGCTCGATGACCGAGATGATTGGCCCGAGCAATTCCCTGTTGTTGGAGACGGCCTGCTGGATGAACCGTTTAAGGAAGAAGCTTCCGAGTCCGTGGTTCTCCCTTGGGTCGAGTAGCCAGGCCAGCACGTTCGAGTGCCGGATTTCCACATGGGTGAGGCTCAGGGTCTCGAAGGGGTTAAAGACAGAGAGCTCTGCCTCAATCTCGTCCAGTTCCGGGTTGTCGAGGAGGAACTGTTCGAGGGCGAGGATGTCGGGATCTACCGGCTGCGTTTGATCTACTTTCTGGCTCATCTGTCTCCTACTGGCGGCAGGGGCAGCTTCCCGTTGCTCTCGCCCATCGTCGGAACAAATCCCGGTGGCTCATCATCATAATCGCCGTAGTCGTCGTAGGCGTAAGGCAGCCCGCCCGTCCTTACAAAGGACAGCATCAGCTCGTACCAGGCGACGTACTCTGGGTCCTCGCCCTGGCCGAGCTTGCAGATCTCCGGGAATTCGAGAAGGAAGCGGTCGGCCAGCTGCTCCGTGTCCAGGCTGGGAGCGTCGTCCCAGTCGAAGATTCGACCCTCCATGCCGGATGTGTAGAGGGCCATCTCGGGGCCGCCGCTGGTGACGCACAAGGCGCCATTCGCAGGGTCCATGTTTCCTGCGTGAGTAACTCCGCACCGCCAGTACATTCCCGATGGGGCCATGCCTGGCTCTATCCTCAGACGCTCGTAGCCACGTCGGTGGAGGACGGCGACCATCTCCAGCACCTTGATGCAGTTGAGTATGGTCTCAGACAAAGGCTCGTCAGCGGTCATCAATTCTCGATTCGTAGTTCGTCAATCCCAGCACAGGGGAATTCCATCTTCCTCCATGGGGGTCTCGCACTTCGGGCAAAGCCAGGGATCCGACCAGGCCGCGAAGCTATGCTTCTTGGACTTGGGGCAGCGGAACCCGGTTAGGCCCTCGTAGGTCAGGATTTCGCCGGGGATGTCCGGGGCCTTTTCGTTCGCCGTGGCGTCATGCAGTTCTTGGCAATCATGGCAGACGATGGTCTCCACGACAGCGTAGAAGCCGAACGTTCGGCCTCCGGCGACCTCGGCTGAATACTCACAGTTGGGGCAGGTAAATCCACGGGTCATTCCCATATCGTTCTCCTAATGGAACGATCTTCTCATGTTCCAGTCCGAAAGTCCTCAACTGAATCTACCTCAGGGCTTTCCCTCGATACGATCCGGCTGACCAGAGTGCTCATCCGGGCGCGAGACACGCCGCATCGTCGAGAAGCCTCCGCGTAGGAAGGCATTCTGCCCCGGTCGACTTGGTCCTCAATGTGCAGGGCCAGGGCGAGCCAGTAGAGTCTGCTCTCGGGACTGCCACGAGGCGGGTGCCGTTGCACGTCGTCGGGGGCTCGCTGGCGCACCGGCGTCTTCCAGTCGACCTCGATCTCGATTCTCATGGCCCTACCCTCATCCGGTGATCCTGAACTTGTGGAGTGTACAGTCCGCTGACGTGCAATACCGGACCTCCTTGGAGTTCCAGCCGCAGCATTCGAGGCACTGGGCCCGGATCGCCGATTTTCGGCTCTTACCTACGATTCCCTTCTCGTAGTGGCTCCGGTACTTCGTGGGGATGTCTTTCCTCTTGGGCGTGACGGTCGTGGATTCCTGGTCCAGCAACGGCCGAATATCGGCACTTCCTGAGACGTCCTGCGGCAGTTCCTGCTCGGTTTGTTTCTTCATCGCTTCCTCCTTGGTTAGGCCCCGTGGGCCAGCTTCAGCTCCTCTGACAGTAACCTGACGCCCGCCGGGCTGAACTCGATGCCCAGGGTCGTGCCGTCGTAGTCGATGGTGTCGATCATCAGTCCGATAACCCGCTCCTTCTCCGCCGGGAGCAGCACCTCCCAGATCTCGTCGAACACGGACAGCGATTCGAAGAGGTCGGAGGGGTCGGGGCGTAGCTGGGAGTGGGACTCGATCTCCGTCTGGATGTCGGTGACCTTCTGGTCGAGCGTCTCAAGCACGGCTTCGAGTTCGGCGACCCGGCTGGCTATTGAAGTGCCGGTTACGGTTCCATCGGCCAAGTTTTTCAGCAGGCCTTTAATCTCGTTCTGGGTCGTGGACTGCTGTTTCGCTGCCCGGGCGAGGTCGTTATCGAGCTGCTCGTGGACCTCTTTATGGCGGGCGTTGGCGGCTGCGAGGACCTGCTCTTGTAGAGCCAGGTCTCGGCCGACTGTTCGGATCTGGTCGAGGATCAGGCCCTCGAGCTTGTATGCAGGTACAGACGGGCAGGGGCAGGTCTCGTAGCCGTGTCGTTGGGCCGAACAGCAGACGTAGTACTTATAGGCCCGTGGGCCTTTGCGTGTCGTGCTTGTGGTCCTGGAGGCTTTACATGCGCTGCAGGTGACCCGCCCGCGTAGTATGTACCCATGGATGTTGCGGGTGGCCGCACCTCGTGTGCGACGGTTTTTGTCGAGTAGGGATTGGACCTGCTCGAACAGTGCGGCGGGCACGATCGCTTCGTGCTGGCCGTCGTAGACTTCGTCTCCACAGGTGATTCGTCCGGTGTAGATAGGGTTGGTCAGGAGTCGCCCTAGGGATTGCTTCGTGAAGGATCCACCACCGCGCTCGCGTCCACCTGTCCCTCCTCAAAACCCCATCTGCCAGTAAAGCCCAGGTTGGATCTACTTCCAACACCACGCAGGGATGAGCAGACTCGCTTGGATTGATCGCCCCAAGACTATCCACGCCGAATTATCTGTTGAATTGAATGTCAAAAGCCCGAACAGGGGATGAGATATTGACCTGCAGGCACACCACGCCAACAACCGAATCCTACCTGGATTCACGTCACTTCTCCTAAGCCGCATCCCGATAATACCGACTATGCAGCCCCCCGGCCATCGGCCGCCGCTTCACAGTCCCGAGCTCCACCGGCTCGACCTCCCGCCCGTCCGGCGTATCCTTCTCGAGCCCGAGATGCGTCCGCGACCCATGGTAATAATCGAGGTACTTCATCAGCAGCCGTCGGGCATGGCGCTCGCCGAACACGATCGTATGATCCAGGCACTCCCGCTTCAACGTCCCGACCACCCGCTCACAGTATCCGTTTTGCCATGGGGATCGGGGGCTCGTCAGAAGATCCTCGATACCCATGTTCCCGATGGCTCGCATGACTTCGTATCCATAGATCCCGTCCCGGTCCCGCACCAGAAACCTCGGCGCCTCGTCGAACGGAAACGCCTGATAGAGCTGCTTCGCCGTCCACTCCGCCGTCGGTCGTCGCGTGACGTTGATGTGCAGGATGCGCCGCCGATCCAGCGACAGCACCACGAACACGTACAGCGTCTGGAACATGACCGTCGGCACGGTCAGAAAGTCGATGGCCGCCGTCTCGCCGAGATGGTTCCTCAGGAACGTCTTCCAGTTCTGGGTCGGCCGTCCGCTGCGCTTGATCATGTAGCGGGCCACGGTCGCTTCGCTCAGCTCGTAGCCCAGCATCAGCATCTCGCCGTGAATGCGCGGGGCGCCCCAGGTCGGGTTCTCGCGCGAGATGCGTTTGATGAGTTCAATGACTTCGTAGGGGATCCGCGGCCGCCCCGGATCACGTGGCCGACTCTTCCACTTCCACCACAGCCGCCAGCCTTTGCGGTGCCAGGTGATGACGGTTTCCGGCTTGACCAGCCGCAGCGGGCGACGCCAGCCAGACCATGCGCGACTCAACGCGACCCAGAACAGTCGATCCAGAACATTGAAGGCCGGCTTGGGGTTAGTGCGCTCGAGAACCAGGAGTTGCTGGCGCAGGGCCAGGTTCTCCAGGGCCAGGGCATTACGTGAGAGGATGAGGTCGCCTAGGGAGGCAAGGAGGAGTTTGAGCATGGTCTGGTTATCGGCGCGTGGCGGAAGAGGCTTGAGTCGTCGCCGGATTATATCGAGCCCCAGGGGCCTCCCGCAGGCCAGTGCAGGGTGTCGTCCGACGGAGAGATCATCGGCCGCAGGAAGGCTGTTGTTTCTTTCCAGACGTCGACGAACAGTGCAGGTGCCGACTCGGTCAGTTGTGTGCGCCTGAGGAAAGCCCGCCATTGCAGTTGTTTCGCGTCGGAGTTGCCGAAGGTGTCCGTGAAGTAGACTGCACCCGCATCCATCACCGTACCACGTCGTCTGAATGTCTGAGCGATCGCTTCGGAGAGTATGTCGCTGTCGAACGCCTGGCTTGTGGCCAGCGACCAAATGTCGAAGAAGTCCTTCATCCGGCTGTTCAGTTCTCCGAGTTTGATCATGGCCTCGAACTTCTCGGCGATGGTCGTTTCCCGGTTGTAGGCCCGGAGCAATGGAGCAGGCTGCTCGAGGATCGTTGGAAACGTCAACGAGATCGGTCCCGGGGTGATGACGTCGCTGAAGCCGAGATCGATTTGCATCGCTATGCGGGCATTCCCCAGATTCCCGGTGAAGGTCGATCGAACACCTTCGTAGACGGCATCTTCAGCAATGCGTTCGGTTGCGACCGTTGTTCCGTCGAAGACCATGCCATCGGGCTCGACTTCTACCGTGCAGATCCCTTTGATCACGGCGCGGATACCGTCCAGGTCATTCGTGATGCGAGCGAGCAGGTCGATGTCTTTTGTTGGGCGGTAGATCGGAAGGTGCCAGGCGCCCAGCAACAGTCCGCCCTTGAGGACGAAGTGGTCGGCATGTTCGGAAACGGATAAACGATAGAGCCATCGCTCCAGGGCGTAGCGCTGAAGAACCTCGTTGAAGCGCCGACCTTCGTGCCTGGAGAGATTCAAGAGGCGTTGGTGGACCGAAGCGGCGGTGTTCGCGCTCATGTCGAGGCTTCCAGATAGGGCCGGATCATGTTTTCGACCCGGTTGACGCGAGCGTATTCGAGAACGCGTTGCATCGAAGCGCCGCGTCGATTCTTGTAGAGAGCCAGAGCCTCGAGGGTGATGTCGAGGCCGATTTTGTTGCGATACTTGAAGCAATCGGCGATGGACTTTTCCGCGTCGAATACGCGCACCGATGTGCCGCCGAGGTCGTGGCTGGTGACTCCGGCGATGAAAGATTTCCGGGAAAACCGAAAGACCGCGAGCGGGACCTCGTCGAAAGCCGGGTAGCGAGCCGTCCGCGAGATCGCCAGGTGGATCTCGTGAGGGATCTGGGTTGTGAGATTGTGGATGGCGAGCGCCGAGATGAGGCACACGACGCCCTTTGGAATACGTCCGGCGACCAGCGCCAGGTCGGGGTCGCCTACAGGCGGCAGATCGGAGAGCCGATACAGTCCCCTTGCTAGCCGGACCAGCTGGCCGCCGTCACGCAGAGCGTAGAGTATACGAGGATGAATGCCGGCCGACAGGGCCTCGCTTGTGCGAACGGTGCCGCCTCTGGCTGCGATGATCTGCAGAGCGGTTTCAGTCTTGGTCGGCATGTTGCCCTCTCTGGATAATAATGCAGCCAGATGGTAGCAAGTGGCTGCTGTTTAATCCACGAGAATATCTTGTCCCTTCTATTTACTCATCCGGCGATGAAATCATCTCATCGGACTCGTCGATCCTGAAGGACTCAACCCTGAGCGACTCAAATCAAGTGAGGGTGGGTATCGTCTAGAGAGAATGCGGAATGTAAATGGAGCTAGGCAGACCAACCCATCAGACTGACCCCAAAGATCCCGAGGCTATCCGACTACGCCGCCCTCCTCGTATAGCGGTGATGTAGCCCACCGAGAACAGGCTCGGACTGGATCGGCCCGCTACTCGGTAGTTCGACCACCCTCGCCTCAGGACAGTCCTTCTCCAAGCCCAGGTGGGTTCGGCTGCGGTGGTAGTAGCCCAGGTACTCCTTGAGCACCCGCTTGAGGTGCCGCTCATCGAAGATGATCACGTGGTCGAGGCACTCACGCCGGATCGACCCGATCACCCGCTCGACATACGGGTTCTGCCATGGAGAACGCTTTGCCGTTCGGATCTGCTCGATGCCCATCGCTGACACCCGGCGAGTGAAGTCGAAGCCATAGATCCCGTCGTTATCACGGATGAGGTAGGTCGGTGCAGTCTCCCATGGGAAGGCCTCAGCGATCTGCTGGCCCGTCCATGCTGCTGTCGGATTGGTGGTGACGTTGAAGTGGATGATCTTCCGCGTGGCGTTGTCGAGGACCAGGAAAACATAGAGCACTTTGAAGGTCGCTGTCGGCACGGTAAAGAAGTCGATCGAGACGATGTCCGAGGCGTGGTTAGTCAGGAAGGTCTGCCAGGACTGCGAGGGTCGGTGCTCGGGTTTGATCATGTACTTGGATACCGTCGCCTGACTGACGTCGATCCCGAGCTTCAGGAGTTCTCCATGGATTCGAGGTGCGCCCCATAGAGGATCGGCCGTCGACATCTGCCTGATCAGATCTCGCACTTCTTTGGAGACTCTCGGCCTACCTGGCCAGCGGTAGCGACTCTTCC
>ERZ890953.14-NODE-14-length-97420-cov-8.296123_pt1 | contig 97420 bp, 68 predicted proteins | sample MGYA00521264_ERZ890953 | MGnify/ENA primary metagenome ERZ890953 (study PRJEB32303, sample SAMEA104408629) | aquatic metagenome | biome: Brackish water; feature: Chemocline; material: water | place: Baltic Sea | collected 2014-10-26T21:54:00 | depth 200 m ...
AAATATGATAGCTTAAGGTGGTATCGGGTAATTTTAGAGATTTCCAATATTCATCGGTAATTATCAGGTAATCTATATTTTCTTTGTTAGCTGTAATAAAAAAACCATCACCATATAATTGGTCTTCAGTTTTTTGTCGTTCATTAAACGACATTAAACTTATAATTTCTTTATAATTCTCCAACTCATTAAAAATAAAGTGCATAGGTGCCACAATTGTTTTGTCAGTTTGGGGAGGCAATACATATTTTTCTGTAATGTTTCTGTTTTGGATTGGTGAGAATTTTTGGATGGATAAACGAATATCATATACAAGTGATGAAACTATAAATAGACCAATGAAGAAAATAAAAATATAAGATTGTTTATTTTTAGGTAATATGTATTTGCTTCCTGTGGTTGAAAAGTGCTGTTTCGAAAAATAAATAACCAGCAATACGATATATGGATAATAAACCACTGAATATTTACTCGATTTATTTATTGAAATAATTGCTATTGATAGAAACAATATCAACAAATAAAGTAGTAACCCCGGTTTTTGCTTTTTTAGCTGTGAAAAAGCAAATATTATAATTAGAATTGTGAAGATAGTTAAGGTTATTTCTTTAGGACTGTGAAATAGTCGATAATGCTCATTAAATAATCTTATAAATAAATTACTTATAACACTAATGGGATCACTTGAAATTAATGATGTAGAATTAGCTCCTGAAATTATATTACCCCATTGAATTACTTCCTGAATAGAATTAAAATGCACAAAGTATATCATTGAAATAGAAATAGATACAGCTACAAATATGAGTATACTTTTGTATTGTTTTCTGTATAGCAATAAAATTATACCGCTCGAAATAAATACTAATCCGTTAAGATGAATCAATACTGAAGCCCCAACAAATATGGCAGAAATAATTACAAAAAAGAGCTCTCTTTTATTATTTCTACTGATATCTAAAAAAATAAATGAAATAAAACTGAATGCCATAAGGGGAATCTCAGGACGATAAACAAATGAAAATTCAAATACATGAGGGGCAATAACAAACAGGCCAGCAACAAGAAGAAACCCTTGTTTTGATACAATCTTGTTAATAATAACAGTATAATAATAAAATGCTGCCAAAAAAATAATTAGTGAAACTAAACTAACGGACTTTAATGCAATTAATGAAAAACCAAAAAGATTTGTAAAAATAATTCCAATCCATATTGTTAGCTTATGATATCCAAGGATACCTATATGGTTGTTGAAGTAGTGCTTCATCAGAACATTTCTAACAACACCATCTTTATTTAACCAATATACCTGCTCACCCAACCAGGCATCATCAAGGTGTGGAATTCGTTGAAATAAGCTATAAATAAATAATGCAAAAATGCAGTATATAAAAATATTTATTGGTCGTTTACCAACTATCATATTAAAATTTAGAAGATTCAGAATCTATTATTTGTATTAATTCAATAAATGATTTCCTGAAATATTTTTTATTCTACTGGTTACAAAAATTGTTTTATAGTCTAAACCAATTATCAATAGTCTCATTAATTTTTGGTTTAAAGGTACTATGAGTAAACTCATTTGTTCGATTGTCGTACTTATAATCTTTACCCCATGCTACGTGGTTTTTAGCTATTTCATCCAATGCATTTACAATGAAATCCAATTCTTCATTTGTCATAGTAGGATGAAGAGATACTCTTACAAAGCCAGGCTTATTCGACAGATCCCCACTACTAATTCTTTTAACAATCTTATGTGATTCTTCAGGAGTTACATTTAATAAGAAATGCCCATATGTACCAGCACATGAACAACCTCCTCTTACCTGAATACCATATCTGTCGTTTAATAACTTAACAATTAGGTTAAAGTGAATGTGTGTGAACCAGAAAGAAAAAATACCTAAACGTTCTTTAACATTATCAGCGAGAATATGAATCCCCTTAATTTTTTTAAATCCTTCAAATGCTCTTTCCACAAGTTCTTTTTCGCGTTGTGCAATTAATTTAGTGTTAAGCTGATCTTTAACTTTTATGGTATAAGCAATTCTAATGGCCTGGAGAAATCCTGGAGTCCCACCATCTTCACGTAATTCAATATCATCGTAGTATTTATGTCCACCCCATGGGTCAGTCCATTCAACAGTTCCACCACCCGGATCATCAGGTACTTGTTTGTGGTAGATATTCTTGTTAAATACTAATACACCTGAACTACCAGGACCACCCAAAAATTTGTGTGGTGAAAAGAAAATGGCATCAATACTTTGCAAATGATTTTCGGGATGCATATTTATGTCAATATAAGGTGCCGAACCAGCAAAGTCAACCATGGCTATCCCCCCGTATTTGTGCATAATCTCGGCCATTTCGTAATATGGTGGTATAACTCCGGTTACATTAGAACCACCAGTAAAAGACCCAATTTTTAGTTTATGACTCTTATGTATTTCGAGTTGTCGTTCAAGTTCTTTTGTGTCAACATTGTTTTCATTATCTGGTTCAAGTACAACAACTTTGGCAATGGTTTCGAGCCATGATTGTTGGTTTGAATGATGTTCCATGTGCGTTAAAAATACAACGGGCATATCTTCCTTTAAAACACATTTGCCTTTTTCGGTAAACATTGCATTATTTCGCAACCCTAATATGCGCTGGAGCTTATTTACAACTGCAGTCATTCCTGAGCCTGCCGTAATAATAACATCATCTGAATTTGCTCCAACATGTTCCTTAATAATTTTATGCGCAGCTTTATAAGCGTTCGTCATTAAGGTGCCGGTTTCTGTTGTTTCTGTATGGGTATTTCCAATATTTGGCCCAATAATATTGGTCATCTTATCTTCAATCGGTCTATACAATCTACCACTAGCAATCCAATCGGCATAAATCATTTTTTTCTTACCATAGGGAGTCTCAAACTCAATATCATCCCCAATGATATTCTTCCTAAAGCTTGCAAAATGCTCTAATAATTTACTCATCTTAATTCTGATTATTTTTGTTTAACAGATATTAATGACAACTCAATATATAAATTGAATGCATGCTATTTTTAATAGCAGATCAAACTACAAAATTAAAAATTAAACTTACATCTTCTCTCAATCTGGTATATTCATAAGTTTATTTTGTTGCAGATGTGAGACGTCTGAACCTGAAAAGATAGTGCCTAATTCAAAGGTTTACAACAAAGGCAGATGCGACAAAATTCATTTCAGTAAAACACGATATAAATTACTTCACATATTAGTATTCGTGTTTGTTAATTTTTATGATAGTAAAAACCATTCTTTGTTTTTTCAGACTGTCTCTTAATACCCATATAATAGCTCAATTGATTTTAATATATTCTCTGAATCAACGGAAGTTATATAATTAAAATCGGGATATGAAATAATTTCTAATTTTTGTGATTGCACAATAAACACCTTATTTGATAAATCATCAAAATCCAAATCTACAATATCCTGATTTGTTTGGTAAACTTTTACAAACGAACTGTATGAATAGTTGAATAGGTAAATTGATTTTTCACTTGAAAACAGATATTTATCGTTATCTATTCTACAACTATAATTTATGTTATTATCAAATATTATTGGTTCACCCAGGGTTAAATTAGTTTCAATATCAAAAGTGATGACTTGTCCTGTATTTTGTTTGTTGCAAAATAAAATCATTTTATCAGATACATCATTGTAGTACATATTTTCTGTTTCGTAATCCGTTGGAAACACTTGATATTTGCTGCCTGTTTGTTTGTAGTACGAAACCCAAACTTGTTTTTGGGAATGTCGAAGAGTGAAATCTGCCAATAAATATTTATTAGTAACACAAACATTGTTAGGAATTGTATCAGGTAAAACCAACGTGGTAAAAACTTGAAGGCCATCATTAGTTGTAAGTCCTATTATCCTGCCAATTGCAGTACTTAAATATATCATATTGTCATCTACTGTAATTCCAGTAAACTCAGGATAAGGGAGTTGAGGCATCTGAGTCCATTCCAAATTTCCATTTTCAACGTTAAATGATCTTGAAAGGTCAGGCGTTGTTGTATTAATATATAGTAACTCTGAAGATGATGAAATATCAGAATCAATGAAATCACCATTGATAATTGTGTCAAACATCTTTTCAGCCAGGCTATCATAGTGGTTAATAGTCAATCTGTTGATCGAGGATTCATCTATTAAAAAGAAACCTTTGAAAAATTTATCACTATTTTTTAACTCAATTTCTAAATAGTAATGGTGAAGCTGATAGAAATCACTCACAACAATATGAACGTAATATGGTAATTTCATGATAATGTCAGGAATAATATTTAGCTCTAATTGTACATTTCCCTGGTAGGTTGTTCCTATAGGATAAATAAAACTTTGTTCAGATAATGGTGTTAGGTTTTTATTATCAATACTAATCCTAATATACTCAATTCTAGCTGTGTGAGTAACAGTAAGATTAACATTTATAGTATCGGGAAGCAGAAATATTTGATTGTATTCAGGACTGATTATCTCAATAACCGGACTGATTACTTTTTTCTCTTTTGAACATGAATCAAAAAGAGAAAAAAGAAAAAGTACAGAAACTATTTTTACATAAGATCTCATTACTACACAGAATGAAAATTACTGCCGAATGTAATATTTTTTTTTGTATATTTCTCACTTCAATAAATACCTATGCTATGCTTAATGACCTAAAACTCGACAATGTACTGTTTCTTGATATTGAAACAGTTTCACAAGTACCATCTTTTGGTGAATTGGATGAAAAGTTCAAATATTTGTGGGAAAAGAAAGCTGAATTATTAAAGCGGAATAAGCCTGATTCTACGGCTGATCAGCTTTATTCCAGTGCTGGAATTTATGCTGAATTTGGTAAAATTGTATGCATCTCTTGTGGATACATAAATGGTAAAGAGTTTCGCCTAAAATCTTTTTATGGTGATGATGAAAAGATATTGCTTGAAGAGTTTGCCGAACTACTGGATAAGCACTACAGCAATAGCTACAGTTTGCTATGCGCTCATAACGGTAAGGAATTTGATTTCCCTTATATTGCTCGTCGCATGCTGGTTAATGGCATTAAACTCCCTGATATAATTAATCTTGCCGGAAAAAAACCATGGGAAATACGACATCTTGATACAATGGAACTCTGGAAATTTGGAGACTATAAACATTATACTTCATTGGAATTACTTGCTGCAATCTTCAATATTCCAACGCCAAAAGATGATATCGACGGATCGATGGTAGGTCATGTGTATTGGGTTGAAAAGGAATTGGAAAGAATAGTTACCTATTGCCAGAAAGATGTAGTTACGATTGTTCAACTCCTTAGAAGATACCTGGGAATGAAATTGATTTCTGATACAGACATCGTTATTAGTTAGGCGTATTTCTTTTTCGTTGTTTTTATGACCAGACATAAGGTGAATTATTAGCAAAAATAGTTATCAACACATTATTAACCAAATGTCAATATTTGTAATTTTGGGCACATGGAAAATGTGAAAAAAGATGTAAGAAAAGCAAGCTTAACAAAAAGTAAGGATTTTACCACTCAGCAAATGGCCGAACATGGTAAAGTACAGCCTCAAGCGATTGACCTTGAGGAAGCTGTATTGGGTGCCATGATGCTTGAAAAAGATGCGGTAAGTGCTGTTATCGATATTCTTTCACCTGAAGTTTTCTATAAAGACAATCATAAAAAAATTATGGCTGCCATAGCCAGTTTGTTTGCAAAGTCGGAGCCTGTAGACATACTTACAGTTACCAATGAACTTAAAAATACTGGCGAACTTGAAATGGTAGGAGGCCCGTATTATATTACGATGTTAACCAGTCGTATCGCATCCACAGCAAATGTTGAATACCATGCGAGGATTATTCTCCAAAAACATATACAACGAGAACTAATACGTATTTCATCAGTTATTATTAAGGATGCTTTTGAAGATACTACAGATGTGTTTGATTTACTCGACAAAGCCGAACGTAATCTATTTGCTGTTTCTGAGTCAAACTTAAGACGTAATTTCGAAGATATGCCTTCATTGATAAAACAGGCAATCCTGGATATTGAAAGCGCTAAGGATTCGGATGAGCATATGCGCGGAGTTCCATCAGGATATGTTGATATTGATCGAATAACATCTGGTTGGCAGAAATCGGACCTTATAATTTTAGCTGCACGTCCCTCGATGGGTAAAACAGCCTTTGCCTTAAATATGGCACGTAATATTGCTGTTGATTTTAAAAAACCAATTGCATTCTTTTCACTCGAAATGTCATCAGTTCAGCTTGTAACAAGACTAATATCAAGTGAATCAGAAATAAAGTCGGATAAACTTAAAAGGGGTGATTTGGCAGGATACGAATGGCAACAGTTAACCGATAAGGTCTCGAATTTAGTTGAGGCAAAAATGTTTATTGATGATACACCTGCCTTATCTATTTTTGAGCTTCGTGCAAAATGCCGACGGTTAAAACAACAACACGATATTCAGATGGTTTTTGTTGATTATCTGCAATTAATGAGTGGTGGCTCCGAAAATAAAGGTAATCGTGAGCAGGAAATTAGTAATATATCACGATCGCTAAAAGCATTGGCCAAGGAACTGGATATCCCTGTTCTTGCATTATCACAGCTCAGTCGTGCTGTTGAAACCCGCCCTGGACAGGCAAAGCGACCAATACTTTCCGACTTACGTGAATCGGGAGCCATTGAGCAGGATGCCGATTTGGTTCTTTTTATTTACAGAGCCGAATACTATAAGATTGATGAATTCGAGGACGGTTCACCAACTCAAGGTGTTACGGAAATTATTATTGCAAAGCATCGAAACGGAGCTGTAGGAGATGTTAAACTTAGGTTTATTGCTGATTTCGCACGATTTGAAGACTTTTCACAAAGCAGCCAGGGTTATACTTCGGAAGATGTTAGTGCCGGAATGAAAAGTTTTCCTTCTAAAATGAATTCTATGAATGAAGATGATGATTCACCATTCTAATTTCAAATATTAATTATACTAATAAACTTCAAATATGAAATCAAAAAATCAAATTACCTTCAGTATCGTCATAGGCATGCTTTTATTTTTTATGTCGAGTGCTGTTGCCCAAAAAAGTATTCAACTTCAATATAATCTAAGTGTTGGTGATAGTTATATATTTGTGTCAGACATTGATCAGGATGTTTCATTTGAGGCTATGGGTTCAACTATGACGCTAAATCAAGACATGAGTTTTCAAATGACATCAACCGTAAAAAAGATTGAGGGTGATGAGATTATCAAGGAATTTACATTTGATAAAATAAGCATGATTCAGAAGATAATGGGGATGGAGATTGTATATGATTCGGAGGATTCTTCAACATGGAACTCAGGTATGGGAGCTGAAGTTGCAAACGAAATGAATAAGGTAATAGGAAAACCTTCAGAAATTATAATGGATAATAAAGGTAATATTACAGATATTAATATTAGTAGCGTTACTGATAACAGTGAGTTAACCAATAATTTAACCTCAGGTAGTACATATGCTGTATACCCTGATGGGAAAATCAAGATTGGTGATAGCTGGGAAAATGATATTGTTCCGCTTAAGGATAGCGAAATGAAAGTACATGTTAAATATACTTTATTGAAAACAACACGTAAGCAAGCAGTAATTGGAATTGAAGGAGTACTTACAGGTAATGAGATTCAGGGAGTTGAGATGCAGCTTAGTGGAACCACAGTTGGCGAAATGACTGTAGATAGAGCAACAGGAATGTTAATTTCATCCACAATCGACCTTGAAATGGCAATGGAAATGGAAAAAGATGGAATGAAAATCCCTACTGATATAATGACAACCTCAGTAACCAGTGCGAAAAAAGTAAATTAAACCTTAACCATTAATATAGCACAAGCTTCGGTAACTTTATTATTTGATATCAAGTTGTGCGCATATTCATGAAGTTTTTGTATATCATCTATAATAGATTTGACATCACTGTTGGAGCGAAATAGTTCAATTTCACTTTCTGATGGGAGTTTTTCAAGATTGCCAAGCTGGCCTAAGTCATTTCCTGTAAGATAGTTACTTAATTTGATGTGATCAGGTAATGCATCTACACCTATTCCAAGAGTTGTTAATGGCTTTGGTACAATGAATTTGGAATTACCTGAAGTTCTAACATAATAGTCACCACCCATGCGGCCAACTAGATCAAGTTTGTCAGGATCAATTTCACCGTTTTCGTCAAATATTTTTTCGTCCACATGAATGTAAACTATTTCACAAATAACCAGGTTTCCAGAACCTGGCTTACCACTTGTTTCAATTATTTCCCTAACCTTACATTCAAATTGTATTGGTGATTCGGCAACCCTGCGGGGTTTAATAATTTTTGAGTCCAAAGGAGTAAGGCCGGATTTTATAAATTCATCAACACCTTTTTCATATTCAGTACTGGCAAGGCTAGTTTGCTGTACCATGTCGTAAGTAACTACATTTATTACAACTTCCGGAACTTCATTTAAATTATCCAAAGTATGTTTTGTGGTATTGTCTCTGCCTCTTCTTGAAGGCGAAAATACAAGAGTGGTTGGGTTAATCCCAAATATATTGTAAAAGCTAAATGGTGCCAGATTATGATTTCCGTTTTTGTCAATTGTTGATGCAAAAGCTATGGGACGGGGGGCTATTCCTCCCTGTAATATCCTGAACAGCTTTTGACTATCATATTCGTTTGGATCGATTTGTAACATATGTTTTATTTTGAAGGGAGTATTTTAGTAACACATTCACCAAAACCTATTCTATAATTATCATTTTTGGCATAACCACGCATTGTGATAGTATCATTATCAAGGATGAATTTGCGTGCAGAGCCATCAACAAGCGTTATTGGTTTGGTTCCTTTCCAGCTAAGCTCCAACATTGACCCATAAGAATCAGGGGTAGGGCCTGAAATAGTGCCTGAACCATACATATCGCCCACATTTATATTGCATCCGTTTATCGTGTGATGCGCCAATTGCTGGTTCATGTTCCAGTACATATACTTGTAGTTAGAATTACAAATAATTGTAGGGTGTCCATTTTCAGGCGTGAGAGAAACTTCAAGATTTATATCAATATTTTTCTTTCCTGACGATTTGAGATAGGGTAGGACGGGTGGGTCTTGTACAGGCCCATCAACCATAAAAGGTTTTAATGCTTCCATCGTAACTATCCATGGTGATATTACCGAACCAAAACTTTTGCTTAAAAATGGCCCAAGTGGCACATATTCCCATTTTTGAATATCGCGTGCTGATAAATCGTTAAAAAGTACCATTCCAAAAATATAATCATCTGTTTCATCAACAGTAATATGTTCTCCAAGTTTTGAACTTTTGCCTGTAATGAAAGCTGTTTCCAGTTCAAAATCAACTAATCTGGAAGGTCCAAATGATGGCGAGGTAGCATCATCTGCCTTAGTTTGCCCCATTGGTCTATGAATTTCAGTTCCGGAAACCATAATTGATGAGCTTCGACCATGATATCCAACGGGAATGTGTTTCCAGTTTGGTAATAATGCGTTTTCAGGATCACGAAACATTATACCCACGTTTGTTGCGTGCTCAATACTGGAATAAAAATCAGTATAATCGCCAACTTCAACAGGGAGCATCATCTCCACATCGTTAATATTGTAGAGGCAAATATTTTTTGCATCTTCATTACCCTGAAGATCCTTATTATCATATTGAAATAATGCAGAAAGTTTGTGCCTTACTGCCGACCAAATTGGAGCACCCAGTTCCATAAAATCATTTAATACAGGAGCTAAGAAAATACCATAGTTGTCGATTTCCAATTCATCGAAGTAACCAAAGTCGGTTAATGCACTTAAATCAATAACTGTGTCACCAATTCTTGTTGCGGGACGTGGCTCTTTACCATCAGGCTTAATTATTCCAAATGGAATATTCTGAATCGGGAAGTCGCTGTTTTCAGGTACTTCAATCCATGATTTTAATGTAGGGTTATTGGCTGCTATCATTTTGTTTATTTGGATATTATCTGTTACAGAAATTTAGTTGATTTATAAAATCTTCCCGGTACTGCAGAAAACGGAAGATTGCGAGGAAGCTTATTAAAGTGTACCTCTATTTTGTTGCTCAAGTTCAATTGCTTCAAACAAAGCCTGAAAGTTTCCTTTTCCAAATGAAATTGCATTTTTTCGTTGGATAATTTCAAAGAAAAATGTTGGACGATCTTCTACAGGTTTTGTAAATAATTGGAGTAAGTACCCTTTATCATCACGATCGATAAGAATATGATGTTTTTTTAATACTTCAATATCTTCATCAATTTCTCCAACACGGTCAACTATAGTGTCGTAATATGTATGGGGAACATGTAAGAAGTCAACACCTCTTTTACGCAATGCATCAATTGTTGCAACTATATCATTTGTTGCAAGGGCAACATGCTGAGGGCCGGGTCCAATATAAAAATCTAAATATTCTTCAACTTGTGATTTTTTCAATCCTTTTGCCGGCTCATTAATGGGGAATTTAATCCACATATTGTCGTTTGCCATTACCTTACTACGCAATGCTGTATATTCAGTTCCAATATCATTATCATCAAATGATATGAGTTGTTCAAAGCCCATAACATCACGATAATAACCTGCCACTTTGTCCATTTCGTTCCATCCTACGTTTCCTACAATATGGTCAACAAACAATAAACCAGTGTCCTCAGGTTTATATTCGGGTTGCCAGGCAATGAATCCCGGTAAGAAAGGTCCACTATAGTTTTTTCTTTCAACAAAAGTATGAACTGTATCTCCATATGTTTTTATGGATGAACGAACTACTTCGCCAAATTGGTCCGATTCGGTTCTTGGTTCAAAATCAACTTCAGCACCTTTTCCTGTCGTATCTTCAAATGACTGCTTTGCATCATCAACCCACAGTGCTATTACTTTTACTCCATCACCATGAAGCTTGTGATGTTCAGCTACTTCCGAATCAGGAGTCAGGGCTCCTGTTAATACAAAAGTGATTTTATCCTGACGAAGTACATAAGATGTCCTATCGGTTAATCCTGTTTCCAATCCGGCATAGGCAACAGGCTGAAATCCAAACGCACTTTGGTAGAAGTGTGCTGCTTGTTTTGCATTTCCAACATAGAATTCTATGTAATCAGTACCATTAATTGGCAAACATTTCAATTTACTTTCCATTTTATTTTGATTTTATTTCTTTATTTCTGTTTCTAGAATAGCCAGCTTTTGTAGTATTCTTCGTCCTCAATTTCCATAGCTGAGGTTGTTAATTTTAGTGGTTTAAATGTATCAACCATTACGGCATATTCATTAGTTTCTTTTTTACCAATACTTCTTTCAATTGCTCCCGGGTGAGGCCCGTGAGGGAGTCCCATTGGATGTAGTGTAATTTGACCTCTTTCAATATTATTCCGGCTCATGAAATCACCATCAACATAATACAATACTTCATCCGAATCAATATTGCTATGATGATAGGGTGCAGGAACAGATTCGGGGTGATAATCGTAAAGCCTTGGAACAAAAGCACATGTTACCATGGCACTTGTTTCAAATGTTTGATGAACAGGAGGTGGTTGGTGTATACGACCGGTAATAGGCTCGAAATTATATATTGAAAATGCAAAAGGGTAGAGGCATCCATCCCAACCAACTGCATCAAATGGATGTGTTTGATAGTGATATGGATATATGGTATTATTGCTCTTTATCTTGATCAAGAAGTCACCAGTTTCATCATATGTAATAAGCTTTTGCGGTGTTCTGATATCTCTTTCATGAAACGGCGAATGTTCGAGCAATTGCCCCGACTTGTTCATGTACCGTTTGGGAAATCGAAGGGGTTGATTTGATTCCACAATGAACAACCTATTGTTACTTCCATTAAAATTTAATTGATAAACTGTTCCTCTTGGAATTATCAGATGATCGCCTTCTTTAAATATTAACTCACCATAAATTGTTATAAGCGATCCACTTCCATTATGAATAAAAATCATCTCATCAGATTGAGCATTCTTGAAGAAGTAGTCAGTCATCGACAAACGTGGAGCAGCCAGAGTGATGTTTACATCATCATTGGTAAGTACAATTTTCCGACTATCAAGATAATCATCTGCCGGTTTTACCTTAGCACCTTTGAATGCTCTGTTTTGTAGGTTTTTGTTAAGTGCAATCTTTGGAGTTACATCGATTGGTTCATCGAACTTAATAACTTTAGTTGGGGGATGGTTATGATAAATAATTGAATAAACATCCGAAAATCCTTCTGAAGAAACTAGTTCTTCTGCGTATAAGCTACCATCTGGTTTTTTGAAAACAATGTGTCTTTTATCGGGAATATTACCACGAACTTGATAATGCGGCATTTTAATTTAGATTTAATAAAAATAATTGCAAATATAGGAAAATCTTAAATATTGCAAAATTTTGAAAACGAGAAGACAACCACTGAATTAATTGTTTCTCGCAAAGGCGCAATTCAGATTTTCATCTGAACGCAAAGGTTTCATCACTTTATTTTTTTTATTGACACTGGTTTCTCCCCGCTCTACGCTAATGGTTCAAGTCTAAAGCGAGGGGTGGTGTGGGGGGACTTGGACTATTGCTTTTCTAAACCAGAACCCATAGCCCCCACTGGCGCGCATTTGCAATGTGTGACTACTATTATTACCGCTCATCATTAAATCAAGTCGATTTTTAAAAGTCCTTTTCCGTCACAATAATCTATCGCAGAACTATAACAATAATCCTCACCTCTGAATACTAAACCATTCGCCACCGGATTATTATGTATATACGACAATCGTTGTTCAAGCATGGTGTTCGAATCAAGTTCTACCGGATGATTTCCATCTTGCCATACTTTGTAATTAGTAATTCTTTTTATTTTGGAGCCAGCTTCTTTAAAGTTTCTTAATAACCTATCTTTTCTACTATCTGGCAATCTTTGTATCTCTTTAATAATTTCTTTTGAAGTAAATTTCTTAAAATCTCTTACTATATTTGATAGTTGTTCCTTACCCGAACTGCTAATTATTAAATGTAAATGACTTGACATTATACACCATGCATGTATAATCAGCCCTTTTTCAATTTGACAAAACTTTAATGAACGTAAAATAATATCACAGTATACTTTTCGTGTAAATAAATCTATCCAGTTTACAATTGTAGGAGTAATAAAATAGATGCCTTCTTCATTATGAAACTTATACTTTTCTGACATATTTCAAAAATAGAAAAAATTCATCTAGTCTGAATACTTTTATTGTGTTAAAGCACGCATTGCAAATGCGCGCTAGTAAAGGGGGTTAAAGCACGGTATATACATTGGTTAGTGGTATCCTACTTATTAGTACCCAAAAAACATTTTTTTATACTTTTTTATGGAATTATTTTTGAAAATACTGCTTGTTTATATTGAATCTGAGTAATGTGTGAGACTGATTGGGATGTTTGAAGCGTAATAATCCTACAAACTCAACATATACTGCAACGCTATATTACGCATTGGCTCTGCCTTAAGCGGACGAAGCGAATACATCCTGTTTGTTATATTTGACGAAATTAAGGATAATCTATGCCTTAACGCTATTTCATAGCTAACCCTCCCGTCGATAACAACATTACCATTATTATGGTTCTCGTAATATTTCCTGTATAGGATTGCCTGTGTTGTACCGCCGGTAGCAACAGTTGCATCTTCGAAATCAAAAATAGCTTTGTCAAGATTTTCCATCTTACTAAAATACTTAAGGCTTATTCCTGCCGAAAACCTGTCGTAGTTAAATTCAACATCCAATTTAACCGTATGCAGAAACCGGTATTTAAGAATATCCCGATTAGGGTTTACACTGGTTGTTTCGTATGAAAATTCCTTACTTCCACTTGGATTATAGTCTTTTGCAAAAACATATTCCGGTTGCAGAGTTACCGGTAATATGTAGTTATATCCAAAAAGCGTATTAATTGAAATTTTATCAGATGCTTTTATTTGTCCGGTCATTGATATATCAATACCTGTAACCTTTGATTTCCCGGTGTTTACAAACTTAAACCCGGCAATGGCGAAAGTATAGGTAGGATCCCAAAAACCAAATAAATATTCAATTGTGTTATTATATTCCTGATAGAATAATGCTACATCGATATAGCCATAATATTTTGCAAATTTAAAGCCTTGTTTAATTCCGATTTCCGAATTCCAGCTTGTTTCGGGTATCAGGTCGGGATTATCAAAAACCCCAAAGCTCCCCAATGTTGTTTTGATATACCTTTCGGTGATAGTAGGAAAACGGTACCCTTGTCCGATAGAAGCACGCAAGTATGTTTCCTGACCAAGTTTCAACGATGAACCAATCCTGAAAATTGGTTTGCTGTCTTTAATTGAATCGTTTATTTGATAATTTTCAAGTCGAACGCCAGCCGATACATTTAGAGCATTACCAATTTTTTTTTCGGCTTCCATATAAACAGAGGTATTCCATAAATAATTTGATGGTGACCCGGAAGCTTCATAAAGGTGGGCGTATGAGTGGGTATACTGACTGGTTGCTCCAATTATAAAATCGAGGTTACCTAAATTTTTGAAACTCTTTCCAAACTGGTAGTTGTTATATATGAACAATGTTTTTGTGGACTGATTATTATTAGCATCATTGTTCGCATACATCACCCTTGAGGCAAACTCATGTTTAAAACCCATATCACTATAAAAATTAACGAAGGGATCCACATAGAATGTAGTGCTATTCGAAAGCAGGACAGCCCCCGGATAAGCTCGATAGAAATTAGCTGTATCATCCAACCAGGCAAAAACAGTACTCGATTTCTCATACATCATGTTACCGTTTAACCCGAAATCCAACCCAGATATTCTTTTTGACCTATGCCTTAAATTGAAATTTAGCCGTGCTTTCCGGTTTGCCATATCACTATCAGATATTGGTATCGTATCAATAACATGAGGCCCGGGGACAGGTGCTCCCAAATAGCTTGAATTTGCCGAGAACATACCACCAACAACCAAATCGGTTTGTTTATTGCCCAGCCTTTGTGAATGCAGAAAGCTGGCTCCGGAAGTGTAATTTATACCATTCCACCACTGTTTGGCCGGGGATTGGGGAGGGGAATAGTAACCTACGTGTACCTTAATTTTGGTTTCAGGCTGAATACCGGGGTAGTTGGTACGGATATATATGGCTCCGCTTAAAGCTGATGCTCCTGAAAGTACCGATGATGCTCCTTTTACAACTTCTATCTGTTTAATGTTTTCAACCGGAATAAGCGACCAGTTTGTTTTACCTGCATCGCCTGCTGTTATTGGGATGTTGTCAATAAAAACTGCAACTTTGCTTCCCACCCCGAAAGTAAAACCACTACCACCCCTTATCTGTGGTTCTTCGTCAAGAATTGTGAGACCCGGAACCATATCAAGAATTGTTTCTACCGACTCGGTATTATGGGCATCAATTATTCTGGGACTTAATATTTCAATGGAAACAGTTTGATTTTCAATGCTTTTATCGAACTTCCCGGCTCTTATCACAATTTCATCGAAATCGGTACTGAAGGGTATCATTTCAATATTTAGCTGTGTTGTGTTTCCTGCTGTGATAATTACTTCAACAGTCTGGGTCTTCATTCCGGTATATGAAGCTACAAAAATATAATCGCCCGGAGGAAGGGATATTGAAAAGTAGCCGTTGAAATCAGTAACAGTTCCAATGGTCATGTCCTTTTTCTGAAAAATATTAACACCAACCAGTGATTCTGAGGTTTCCTTATCGGTAATCCTTCCTGAGAAAATTCCATTATTTTCACCAACGGCATATAAACTCAACACAAAAAATAATGACACAAGTATGTATCTGGTACAATAAGAAACACTGAAGAGTTTAATTTTCATTCAAAAAAACTAATGGTTGATTAATAAGTTGTTATGAGATAATTACCTATTGATTAGTACCTTTTTTGTAAATGTATTATTCGAACTTGTTGCAACTATAATATATATGCCAGATGGAACATGACTAACTTCAATTCTGTTTTTTTCTATCGATGATATATTTTGTTTATGTATTATCCGTCCATTAATATCATGTAATTCAAAAGAGTAGGGTTCTGAAGTGTTATCCTCAATCTCAACATTTAGCAAATTATTCTGAAAATAAACATTAAAGTTATTTTGGGTCAGTTCATTAACTGAACTTTCGTTATATACAAAACGAAGATCATCAAAAAGAGCAGTGCTTCCAAGAAAGGCATTTACACCATTTCCACTTGTTAAAATTGAGAGGCAATACTGAGGGTTGCTACTAGAAGAGTAAACAAACGGGATGGAAAACCTGGTCCACTCTGTTATCTGTTCAGAAGGCAATTCACGATATGCAATTGCAATATAGTTTGATTCATCACCGGGTATTCTGGTAAGGCCTGTATGGAGTACAAATTTTACAGTTCCAAAATCGCCAACAGTTGGGTTACATTTATACCAGCCTACAACACTATCAGGTCTTTCAGTTAAGGTGCTATGCCATTGGTCGTTATCAATATCAGTAAAAACATAACTTGAATCGGCAGGTAACTGAGTATGATAGCGTCCGTTTGATATAGTACCTGTTGCGATAACTAAACTACCAACATTAAATAAACTTATTGAGTAATTACCCGAATGAGCATCAGTGCTTTTTCCCCAAACAACAGGAGCCAGATTATTGTAGAAAGGGTCGTCAGAAGTTTTTATCGAGCTCCAATCGGTTGGTTCATCAACACTTGTCCCTGCATCTTCCCATAGCTCAAATCCCGGGTTTTGAATTTGCTGCTGACAGATAGTTGTACTTGTAAAGAGAAAAATTAAAAGTAACGATGTAAAAAAAGTCTTCATATAATTTATAGTTTATTTGTTTATAAATCGATATCCAATTTGAATCATGTATCTAAATCAGGTTTTTTTCATGTTTTACACATTTTTATTCGGGGTGTAAATGTAAAAAAAAAACCGGGAAAACTGCGATAAACAATTTTCCCGGTTATATGATTAACTAGGAGCAATTTCTAGAACAAGTATGAGATACCAATGTTAATACCAAGCCATGAATATGAAGGTTGGTTTTTTGTTTTAGCAGCCATATTATATTTGAAATTTATATTCATTCCGGTATTACCACTTCCAAATGGCAATACAACTCCTACTTCAGGAGCTATACCAAAATGCCAGTCTTTACCTTGAAAATAATAAATTCCCATATAATCTCTCGATTCTATGAAATATGTACCTACACCTGCACCTATATAGGGCTGTATTGTTCCTTGCGAAAAATAGTAATGCGCAGTAACCATTAGTGGCATAACATTTAAGTATCTACGATGGTAACCGTATATTTTCTTTGTCCCCTCAACAGTTGTTGACCACCCAAAATTTTCGTAAAAAACATTCCAGGCACCAATACCACCAATTGCGATACTTTCAGTAACAAATCCACGGCCTTCCATTGAAAAACCACGGAATGTGGGTTGTCCGATAAAATCTTTAGTATCTCCCATGGGAAATCCCATGTTCCAGTCAAAATTCCATATACCTCCACCCTGACCAAAGGATGAAATTCCTAATAACACTATAAAAATGCTGGTCAAAAATATTTTATTTCTTTTCATCGTTTATTTTTTTAGGGTGTTTCTAATTGGTCTTAATTTCTGGAGATAACTCAAATGCTTTATTTATTCCGCTGGTTATTCTACTATCGTTTGAGCCACTGCTAAGCACCCCATTAATACCTCCTGACCAATAGATAGGAGTTACTGTATCGTTCTTAACTACTCTGTAGTCATTTGGATCGGCCATTTCAATTAGAATTGTCCCTGTTGTGTATGAGCTATAATATGGATAACCCCAACCATAACCTGGAGGATAATATCCGGGATAACCAGGATAATAATAGTTTGCTTCGCGCGACGTGGACTTTTTCCATCCCCAACCCCAACCCCAACCGGGATAATAGGGATACCAATACCCAACAATTACATTCTTAACAGTAATAGATGCTGCTGATATTCTAATATCTGGTGTATCTTGAGTAGCTTCTATCAAACGAGTGTAGCCATAAGCTGTCATATTATCAGCTATTGTTTTGATAATTAGATCATTACTTTTAATTAATGAATGATCGGATGTGTCATCTCTAACAGCGTAAACTGTATCAGACATAAAATAGGTTTTCAATGTTTTGAAATCTACTGAATCGTAATAACCAACCATTACAATGTCTGTTTCACTAATCGAAAGATTCTCGTTAGGATAACAAGATGTTAGCATTACAATTACCGCAGGCAGTATTATTGCTGCCAACATTTTGATTTGAGAAAATGTTTTTATCATGTTAAATTTTATCGTTAGTTAATATAATACTTGTTTTGAGTGCAAATTTAGCAAAATTATTATTTAGACATATTCTAAACAATAGATACTTATTAATAGTGGTTTATTTATTCCCTCCGAATTTGAATACAGCCGATAAATAAACATTAAAGCCAAAGTAATAGACATCCATGTTGTTTTCCAGTGGTCCCTGTAGTACCCGGTTATCAGCCGAATTGAATTCAACAGGTTCGGTAAAATTGGCAATTTGCCTGACGTTTTTATCATAACCGAATGATAACTCACCACCGGCAACAAGTAGATATTTCTTTAAGAAATAAAATTGCACTCCACCGGTATAATGATAAATATTTATGTCGGTTGTATTTATTTTATTGTAATCGTCATATTGCTTATAATCAGCCTTGTTGATGTTATTGAAGTCGGTACGGAATCCGTTTAGGAACATTAGGTTTTTACTTAGTTGCCATCTGTAACCAATAGCAACATTTAAAACAGGTTTTGCAACGTCAGCAACTGAAAGCCAATCTTTATTTTTCATCTGGCTGTATATGATTTCCGATGTAATATCATCTCTTACAGGGGCATCAACCAATAAATATGGACTAATACCATTGAAGTATTCCATTGTAAAATACAGCCTGTTTTCAGATTTATTTACTTCATATATAAATCCAAATGAAACCGAAAAGGGAAATTTAATTCGGGTTTTTATGTGATCTCCGGTTTGACCATTAATTATCATATATCCCGGCATAAATTCATTGTTGTCAGGATTTGTAACATTGCTCATACTTTGGATTCTGCTTGCTTCATGACCGGCGGAAAAAATGGATAGAGACTTTGATGTGAAGTTTAGGCCAAATCTCCATTTATCGACAATATATGTAAATCCCAGTTTTGCTATAAATCTGTAATCAGTAAATTTAAGTGACTCTGAATAAGTTCCTTCTGTGACTAATCCGGGATTCGGAACACCGTTAACCCAGATTGTATCAGTGGTCGAAAATGCATTTGCCGATGTTGAAATTTGATATGACAGATATGCGGCAGATAAAAACAAACTTCCGCCAATTTTAAATCTTTCAGAAACATCGTATGATCCTGCAACCCCAAACCAATTATCAGAATATTCAAGAAAATAGGTGAAAGATGTATTATAGTTCTCCAAGCCGGGACTGCTCTTTATAACATCAATTTCCTGTGAGTTATAATAATTGATATCAAACCTCTCTTTCATCCTTGTCAGTACCGTAAATGCAAATGCAAACCTACTGTCTTTTGGACGGTAGCTATACGAAAAAAATTGCGGTTGGACATTGAAACACACATTTGTCATGTTAATTCCCGAACCCAATGCATTTTTAAAATAATATACACCCCATGTAAATAATGATGCGGCAAACGACAGGTTGGAGCCGTTTTTTATCTCAGAAATTGTGGATGGGTTAAAATATATGGAAGTATTACCACCATCTCCTGCAACTACAGCGCCTGATAATAAGGATGATTGTGAATTGAAATTTAATGACCAATAGTGGTTCATTAATTGCCCTGATGAATTAATGCTTATTGCTAATACTGATAATAAAAGAATTAATTTTAGTTTGGATTGTATGTCTTTCACAGTTCTAGTTTTTTACTAAAATAGTAAAATTAGGAGAACCAATTATAATATGCGTTTAAATATTCAAGACTAGACGGGTACAATTAATTATAAGAAAATCGGAACTTATTCAATCCCAGAAAAATACTTCATAAACTGAACGCGTTCGTATGCCGCAGGGTTTTCTGCTTTTTTCACACTCATTTTACCTCTGAATTGATCAATTGAATCAAAATTCTTTTTAATCATCCATTTTTCAATTTCATTTAGAATAATAGGTATTTCCTTAAATCCTTTTTTGTAAAGTACCGAGGCTATCTGCACCGCAGTAGCTCCAACAAGTAGCTGCTTTATGGCCGCTTCTCCATCGTGTACACCTGTTGAAGAAGCTATGTCGCAATCCACGGTTTCGCTTAACATAGCGACCCATCTTAATGATTGAGCCAAATCAGCAGGAGAACTAAATACATTTGAGCTTTTTATTTCTAAGCTATTAATGTCAATGTCGGGAGAGAAAAACCTATTGAACAAAACAAGACTTTTAATGCCTGTCCACGATAACATTTCCATTGTTTTTGCTAATCCCGAAAAATAGTAGCTAAGTTTAACAGCTATTGGAATCTTAATAATTTTACTTACTTTTTCGATTATATCAAAATAAACCTTTTCATTTTCAGCACTATTCTTCTTAGGATCCGATGGCAGAACAAAAATATTTAGCTCAAGCGCATCAGCACCAGCCTCTTCAATTTTTTTTGAAAAATTAACCCACTTATTATCACCCATGCAATTTATTGATGCGATAATTGGAATATCAACCTTACTTTTACATTCTTTAATCAGATCAAGATAGTTGGCCACATCATTTTCAGCACTATAATTTTGTATGTAATCGAGTGCTTCTGGATAATAGTTACTTGTATTTCCCAATTCGTAGGTTTGATTGGCAACCTGATTAATTTGTTCTTCAAAAAGTGACTTTAATACAACAGCTCCTGCACCTTCTTTAGCAATTTCAATTACATTTTCAACCGAGTTTGTTAAACCCGAACTCCCAACAATAATAGGGTTCTTGAGTTTTAATCCCATGTAAGTTGTTTCCAGACTTGCCATTTATTTCAATTTTAAATTTAAGTAACTTATGTGCTGTAAAAATAGCAACTTATATCTAATAATTATAGGATGTTTAGAATTAAAAATAAATCTAAATAAGGGTTATCATTTAAGCTGTGTGATTATATTTGCATATTTATGAATATAGATAAGTGATAATTGAAAAGAATCCTGATTATACAAACTGCTTCTTTAGGCGATGTGATACTTAGCACACCACTTATTGAAAAACTTCATGTTTTTTATCCAAATACAAAAATTGATTTTTTGCTTAAATATGGTTATGAGGGAGTTTTGAGAAGACATCCATATTTACACCATGTTATTGTATGGGATAAAACAGATAAGAAGTATTCTAACTTATTGGAGCTTATAAGGATTTTTAGAGAAAAGAAATATGATCTTGTTGTTAATGTTCAGCGGTTTGCCTCATCGGGTTTAATTACAGCATTGTCAGGAGCAAAAGTTAAAATTGGGTTTAATAAAAACCCACTTTCTATTTTCTTCTCAAAAAGAATTAAGCATAAAATCAGTACTGAAATTAACAGTCCACATGAAATTGAGCGTAATCTTAATTTGATTGAACATCTTACTGATAAAAGTAAATATCCTATGAGGTTATATCCTCAAAATCATGATTATGCTATGGTTTCACAGTATAAAACCAAGCGTTATATCACATTATCTCCAGGGTCACTTTGGTTTACCAAACAATTCCCGAAAGCCAAATGGGTTGAGTTCGTAGCATCAATCGACCACGATATGGTAGTATATTTGCTTGGTTCACCAAAGGAAAAGGGGTTATGTGATGAAATTATAGTAGAATCGAAACATGTTAACAGCCTTAATCTTGCAGGTAAATTAACATTTCTGGAGTCATCAGCTCTTATGAAAGATGCAGCAATGAATTACGTAAATGACTCGGCACCAATGCATATGGCCTCAGCAATGAACGCGCCGGTTGCTGCGATCTTTTGTTCAACTGTTCCCGAATTTGGTTTTGGTCCTAAATCGGATAACTCGCACATAATTCAAACCAGCGAAAAATTGGATTGTCGGCCTTGTGGATTACATGGAGTTAATAGCTGTCCGAAAAAACATTTTAATTGCTCATTAACAATTAAAAATGAGCAATTACTTAATTTATTGCAATAGAATTATTTGATGTATAATATTTTAAAAGTTATAGATACTAGTTTATGAAACTGGATGAAGAAATTGAAAAGTCGGTTGAATTATTAAAGAAAGGTAAAATAATACTTTACCCAACTGATACAATATGGGGAATAGGTTGCGATGCGACAAATGCGAAATCAATTCAAAAAATATACAAGCTAAAGGGAAGAAATGAAAATAAAGGCATGATAGTACTGCTTGATTCTCCTGAGAGACTTGATAAATATTTAAAGAAAGTTCCCCCAATTGCTTATGATCTAATTCTTAATTCTAAATCACCACTTACAATAGTTTATCCGGGAGCGAAAAACCTTGCTAAAAATATTATTGCGTCTGACGGAACAATTGCCATTAGAATAGTTAAAGATGAATATTGTACTGAAGTAATCAGATTGTTGGAAAAGCCAATAGTTTCTACTTCTGCAAATTTTTCAAATCAACCTTCTGCTACAACTTTTGAACAAATTGATGTTGGGATAAAAAAGGGTGTTGACCATGTTGTTTCTGTTTTTCAGGATAGAGTTCGGGCTATAAAGTCATCAACAATAATTAAACTCGAGGATGATGGTTCATTTTTAATACTTAGAAATTAGTTATGCTCGAAATTGCTCAAATTCAATCAAATCCAAAACTTGGTAATTGCGAATACAATCTACAGAGGATAGAGTCATTTTTAGGTCAGGTTTCCAAAGCTGATTTGATTGTGCTTCCCGAGCTTGCAAATACAGGTTATAAATTTGATAATAGGGATCATGCTTACTCAATAGCATCCGAACCAACTTGCTCGAAATATGTAGAATTTCTGAGGGACTATGCACGAGACAATAAGGTTAATATTGTTAGTGGTTATCTTGAAAAAGAGAGTAACGAACTTTTTAATTCAGCAATATTTGTAAAACCTGATGGCTCGGTTGGGAAATATCGTAAAATTCATCTTTTTATGGATGAAAAAAGCATTTTCGCACCGGGTAATTTGGGTCTACCTATATTTGAGATAGGGGAGTATAAGTTTGGAATCCTAATTTGTTTTGATTATTTGTTTCCAGAAATATGGCGAATAATGGCTTTAAAGGGTGTCGATTTTATAGTTCATCCATCTAATCTAATTACTCAAAATGCCCACAAGGTTGTTCCTGCACAAGCAATAATGAATGGATACTATGTAATTACATCTAATAGAATTGGAACCGAAGGCGATATTACTTTTTGTGGTAACTCATTTATAAGCGACCCTAGAGGAAACATAATATCGGAAATGGATTATATTAACGAAGGTGTAAAATTCACAACCATAAACCCACTGTTTTCTCGTGATAAGATGATAACAACTGGAAATCATATTATTGATGATAGATTGTCCGATAACTATGTTGAATTGATGGATTTTTGATTAATGAAAAAGTATATCTAACAGACATATAATCAGTCACTAGTCATTAAATATTTTCCTGAATTAACAGAGTTATTGTTAACATAATTATGTTTATTACTTTTTGAATTAATTAAGCTTTAACTCTCAATATCCAATAGCTTTGTTTTACCTTCCTTAACAACCGAATAGTAAGGAAAACTATTGAATTATAGATAATTGAAAAATGATTTTCAGATATTGAAGCATGCATTTAATTGCAAGCAAATTTGCTTAGCTAGTTTTTTAGCATTCGCTATTTTTTTTTCTATGTCATATAGCGCAATAGCTCAACCTGTTGTGGTTACCCAACCACAGGATACTTCAGTATGTGTTGAAACATCAGCGGGTTTTGGAATTATTGCAGTGAACACATCTGGATATCAATGGCAAGAGAATGATGGAATTGGCTGGTACAATCTTAACTCAACCTTTACTTATATTGATGGAGAATACACACCAAATCTAACAATCAACGATGCGAATCTTGCATTAAACGGATATTTGTATCGGTGTATTGTTAATGATATAAACAACGTACAAGACACCTCCTTACCAGCTGTGTTGGGTGTATATGAACCTCCTATATTTACATATGAACCGGTAAATCAGAGAGTTTGTAAAAGTGATATTGCTATATTTTCAGTAGAAGTTATTAATGGAACTAATTACCAATGGCAGGAATACAACGGGGTTGGTTGGCTGAATATCGAAAACAACTCATTTTATGAAGGTGCTCACACTCCTGATTTGAGTGTTTATACTGTTACTGGGATGGATGGATTTTCATATCATTGTATTGTTAAAAATGTTAGCTGTCCGGATACATCAGGTTCAGCAATTCTTAGTGTTGATCCAACTCCGGTTCTATATGCAATAACCGGCGGAGGTGCTTATTGTGAGGGAGGATCGGGAGTTCCAATTGGACTTAATGGTTCGGAAATGGGAATATCCTACAATCTATTGCTTGATGGTATTGAAACTGGTGTCGTAAAAGAAGGTACGGGAAATTCATTAGCTTTTGGATTTCAACTTCTGCAGGGTACATATACAGTTGTGGGCTATAATCAATTTACTTCCTGTAGTATTGATATGGCAGCTGTGGCATTTATTTCTGTAAATCCACTTCCTGAAGATGTTATACTAAATGGTGGAGGTACTGTATGCGAAGGTGAGGATTATCCAGACGTTTATTTGCTTACAAGCGAAACTGGAGTAAAGTATACACTATACCACAATGCACAATCAACAGGGATAACAGTTTTAGGTACAGGTATAGGGATAAATTTTGGTCCACAAAGCAATTCAGGATTATATACTGTTATTGCCGAAAATATCACTAGTGGATGTTTTATACAGTTGAGTGGCGTGGTTGAAATAGCAATAGTAGGATTGCCAATTGCTAATGCCGGAGTGGATCATTCTATTGTTCAAGGAAACTATACCCAATTACAAGGTACAGCATCGGGAGGCTCAGGAAATTATAATTATCAATGGATGCCATCAAGTTTATGTGTGTCGCCAACCATCCCAACTACCCAAACAAATATATTATATGTATCTACTATTTTTGAACTTCAGGTAAGTGATGTAGAAAGTGGATGTGAGAGTCTTATTGATACTTCAATAGTTTATGTAGGGAGTGGCCCCCTTAATATTCAAGCCTTTGTGAGTAACAATAATATTTGTAGTGGAGAGAGTGTGAATTTAATTGCAGTAGCTGGCGGAGGATCTGGAAATTACTCCTACACTTGGATATCCTCACCTCCTGGATTTGTATCAACATCACCCACTGCTTTGGTAACTCCTCTTGTTTCAACCTTGTATATAATAAGTGTTTCTGATGGATTGGAAGTAATAACAGATACTGTTTCAATTAATGTTTTTAATTTGCCACAAACATATACTATAAGTAATGGTGGAAGTTATTGTTCAGGAGGACAGGGAGTTGATATATTATTGAATGGCTCAGAAACAGGGATAAAGTATTTATTATACTACCAACAATCTGTTATATCCAATATAATTGGAAATGGACAACAATTAAATTTCCCAAATAATATCCAGCAAGGTGATTATAATATAATCGCTAAAAATGAGACAACAGGTTGTTTATCACCTCAAGTTGGAGTTGCTACAGTAGGATTATATGAACTGCCGGTAGCCGAAGCAGGTCCAAATACCTTAATAAATTCAGGAAGTTATACTACCTTAGATGGCTCTGCATCTGGTGGATCGGGGGGATATTCTTATTCATGGACCCCTTCTGATTCGTTAGTAAATCCAACATCTCCCGACCCCTCTACTGTCCCATTAAATAATACTAACATGTTTAAACTAACTGTTGTTGATGATAATGGTTGTGCAAGTATTGAAGATAATACAATCGTATTTGTAACGGGTGGACAGATTAGTATAGATGTGCTAACTTCCGGGTACCCAGTTTGTCCGGAGGAAGAAGTGCAATTATATGCTATGGCAAGTGGAGGTAGTGGTAGTTTTTCGTATTTCTGGCAATCCCATCCTGTTGGTTTTAGCTCAACATCGTTTAATCCTATTATTTTTCCAACTCAAACAACAACATACATAGTTACTGTAAATGATGGCCTCTCAGTATTATCAGATTCTGTTACAATAATTGTTAATCCATCGCCAGCACCATTCTCATTATCGGGAGGTGGAATTGTTTGTGAAGGTGTCGACCCGGCAAATATAACTCTTCAGGGCAGCGAAATAGGAGTTGATTACTACTTGTTAAAAGATGGTTCATATACAGGTATGACAATGAACGGTAATGGATTTGCACTCGATTTTGGTACGTATAATGAAAATGGTACCTATACATCATATGCCAAAAATTTCTCAACTCAGTGTGAAATTGATATGATAGGAAATGCTGTTGTAAGTATTAACTCATTACCAGTTTCAAATGCAGGTCCCGATCAACTAGTTGTGGCCGGTTCTAATGTAACATTATCCGGTGCAGTAACTGGTGGTTCAGGTTCGTACTCATACCAATGGCAACCGTCCTATCTTTGTATTTCACCATTGAGTCAAAATACTTTAACTCAACCCATAAGTCAAACAACATTGTTTAAACTGGCAATTTCTGATTTGCAAACACAATGTCTTTCTACTCCCGATACGGTTATGGTATTTACTAGTGGAAGCGATTTATACACAATTGCAACTGCTACTCCAACTCCAATTTGTTCAGGTGGTGAAGTTATATTGTCTTCAGTTACAGGTGGAGGAACTGGAAATTATACTTATTCATGGACATCATCACCCGTTGGTTTTTATTCTTCAAATCCTGTTGCAGCATCCTATCCCAATGTTAGCACGAGTTATTTTATTCATGTATATGATGGGATAAGCAATACTTATGATACTGTTTTTGTTGAGGTACTTTCTTTACCCGCTGTATATCAAATGACTGGAGGTGGTGATTATTGCGAAGGTGGAGATGGTGTATCAATTGGATTATCCGGATCAGAAACGGGTGCAAGCTATAGCTTATTTCGAAGTCCAAATAACCTCATTAAAGAAGTAGGTGGTACCGGACAGTCAATTGATTTTGGAGTTTATGAGCAAAGTGGAAATTATTATGCAACTTCAATAATGAATGTGTATTGTGAAGAAGCAATGCTGGGTCAGTCAATTATAATTAAAAATCAAAATCCGGTTTCGTTTGCCGGCGAAGATCAAACAATATCATATAATTCTCAAACGGTATTAAATGGAAGTGGCCAATTGGGTAGCGGTAACTATAATTTTTTGTGGACACCAACCGATTCACTTATTAACCCCAATATTCAACAGCCATTAACAACCCCTCTTAGGGCAACTACTATGTTTAACTTATTGGTTACTGATAACACAACTGGTTGTGAAAGTAATGAAGATAATACCGTTGTTTTTGTAACAGGTGGAGAGTTTAATCTCCAGTTGGTAAATAGTAATCCTATTGTATGTTCAGGAGATGAATCCCAGCTATTTGCCCTGGCATCGGGAGGCTCAGGAAATTATACTTATCTGTGGACATCGAATCCATCTGGATTTGTTTCTACAGCTTATAATCCTGTGGTGTTTCCTAACATCAGCACTTCTTACACTGTGATCGTTGGCGATGGTACTTCTACAATAATTGATTCAATAACTATAGCAGCTAACGCACAACCAATCCCATTCATTGTAGCTGGGGGAGGTGATGTTTGTGATGGTGAAATTCCATCAAACATTGTGCTTCAGGGTAGTCAAACAGGTATTGATTATCAACTATTAAACGATGGACAATATACCGGATTATCTAAATCAGGAACAGGTTTTGTACTTGATTTTGGCAATTGGGATAGTAATGGAAACTATACTGTTTTTGCATCTAATTACACTACTTTATGTGAAAACGATATGTTGGGTGAAGCTGTGATTACCATAAATCCTTTACCTCAGGCTTATGCCGGACCTGATCAACTAATAGCATCTTCAACACAAACAACACTTTCAGGATCCGTTTCCGGTGGATTGGGATCATATAATTACCAATGGGAGCCTTCCTATTTATGTATTGCACCCATATCTCAAAATACACTAACTCAGCCTATTAATCAGTCTACCCTTTTTAAACTAGTTGCCTCTGATATACAAACTCAATGTACATCCCGCTCTGATACAATGTATGTTTTTACACAAGGAGGTGATCTATACGTGGTTGCCTCGGCTGCACCGTCTGTATTGTGCCATGGCGAAGAATTGAATCTTAATGCAATTGTAGGAGGAGGAACAGGTAACTTTAGTTATTCCTGGTCTTCAATCCCTTTGGGGTATTCTTCAACATCATCAAGTCCAACAGCTCATCCTTTGGTAAATACAACCTTTATTATTGATGTTTTTGATGGAATTTCACATGCTTTCGATTCTATTTATATTGAAGTTTTACCCTTGCCGGTATTATTTAATATTACAGGTGGTGGTAATTATTGTGATGGAGGATTTGGTGTTTCAGTTGGACTATCGGGATCAGAAACAGGTAGTGTTTACAGTTTATTCAGAAGCCCAAATGAACCAATTTCTCAATTGAGCGGTACAGGACAAGTGCTGGATTATGGAGTGTTTACTCAAAGTGGTTCGTATTATGTTGTTGGCAACTCTGGAAATAATTGTCAATTGCCAATGGTTGGTGATGCAATAATTCAAGTTGATCCAAACCCTACTGCTTTAGCAGGTGTTGATCAAACAATCCAATACAACTCCCAAACGGTATTAATTGGTGATGCTCAATTTGGCAGTGGTAATTATAATTTTTTGTGGGCTCCTTCTGATTCTCTGATTAATCCTAATATTCAATTACCACTTACTATTCCACTTCATAGCACAACTATGTTTGATTTGGTTGTAACTGATATCACAACAGGATGTACTAGTGATGAAGATAATTCAATAGTTTTTGTTTCTGGTGGTGCTTTTTCAATACAACTAACCAGTAGTGATCCAACAATTTGTCAGGGCGAAGAGACTCAGTTATTTGCCTTATCCACAGGCGGATCTGGAAATTACACCTACTTATGGACATCAAATCCCTCAGGCTTTACATCATCAACGTATAATCCAATTGTAACGCCAATTGTATCAACGATATATACTGTGACGGTTAATGATGGTAATTCATTAATAAGTGAACAAATATCAATAACGATAGTTCCACTACCATTATCATATACTGTAGCCGGTGGAGGTGAAATATGTTATGGTCAGCAGTCCGATGAAATAATCCTTCAGAACTCTGAATTAAATACAACTTACACGCTTTATATAATGGTGTTTCAACAAATGTAAATGTGCTGGGAACAGGTTTCCCACTGAACTTTGGGAATCAGGAACAAGGAGGTCAATATTCGGTTTTTGCGTTGGAGAATATTACCCAATGTTCCAATAATATGGCGGGTGAAGTTACGGTATCAATAAATCCACTTCCCACAGCTAATGCAGGTTATGATAAAATAATTACAACAAATTCAACAACTACATTAAGTGGTCAGGTTGTTGGAGGATCGGGTAGTTATTTATACAGCTGGGAGCCTATTGTATTATGCCAGTCCCCTAATAACCAAACTTCTGCAACCTACCCAATCTCACAAACAACACTTTTTGAATTTAATGGAATTGATAATCAAACACAATGCGAATCTGAAAAAGATACTGTATTTGTTTTTACTATTGGCAGTGACCTTACAGTTACTGCTTCATCTTCATCTTATAGTATCTGCAACGGTGAAGGTGCTAATTTAATGGCCCTCCCTAATGGTGGTACTGGAACTTACTCCTATTCATGGACATCAAGTCAAGGTAGTTTTAACTCTTCACAAATGAACCCATATGTTCAACCTACAACTTCCACAATGTATTTTATTGAGGTATTTGATGGTTTAAATTATGCTTACGATTCAATTTATATTCAGGTTCTGCAAAATCCAAATATTTATACTGTTACTGGTGGTGGAAATTATTGTATCGGTGAAAATGGCGTTGAAATATTTTTGGATGATTCAGATCAGGGAGTACTTTATCGATTATATCATTTTCCCAATAATCCTGTAAGTGATGTTATCGGTAATGGAAATGAAATTTTGTTTGGGGAGTTCGTTGATCAGGGTGATTATTATGTTATTGCTAATCCCGATTATAGTTGTTATTTACAAATGAATGGTACGATCACGGTTGGTGTCAACCAAAAGCCAATTTCAAGTGCCGGAGATGATAAAATTGTCCAATGGATGAATCAAACAATGCTTAACGGATCTGCAATTGGTGGAAGTGGTTATTATAGCTATAGCTGGATGCCAGTTGACTCTCTTGTAAATCCCCATGTCCAAGAGCCTTTGACCATACCATTAAAAAAAACTACACTATTTGATTTGGTTGTAACCGATGCTTTAACAGGATGTATAGGAAATAATGATCAAATGGTGGTTTTTGTGTCGGGAGGTCCTTTATCTCTAGACGTATATTCATCCAATACATCGATATGTCAAAGTGATCAAACCCAGTTATTTGCCTTAGCATCCGGTGGATCTGGGGCATATACTTATTTGTGGCTTTCTGATCCTCCGGGATTTTCATCTAATAGCTATGATCCCGTTGTTACTCCGGAAGTATCAACAAAATATACAGTGATTATTAATGATGGTACAAATACTATTAATGATTCTATTATTATTAATGTAACTCCTTCTCCAACACCTTTCAATCTTTTTGGAGGCGGGTTGTACTGTGAAGGTGTTGATGGTGTGGAAATAATGATTGATGATTCTGAGGAGATAGTTACTTATGAGCTTTTTAATCAGTTTGGTACAACTGGAATTATTGTTCCTGGATCAGGCGATACAATAAATTTTGGATTTCAGTTTGATGAAGGCTATTATTGGTCAATTGGTACGGATAATACAATGGGATGCTCCTCATTTATGCTAGATACTGTGCAAGTTGAGTCTGTAGATAACCCGGTATCTTTTGCAGGTAATGATCAATATATACTTCAAAATACAACTGCACAGTTACAGGGAAGTGCTAACGGGGGCTCAGGCTTTTATAATTATAATTGGTTTCCCGGTTATTTACTTAATAATCCATTATTACAAAATCCAATTACAGTGCCACTTACAGAAAGCACCTTGTTTACAATGGTTGTAACCGATGGTAATACAGGGTGTTATAGTGCTCCTGATTCTACAGTGGTATATATTACAAATACTCAACTAGTTGTTAATGTTAATGCAACTCCAATGATTGTTTGTGAGGGCGAAGAAGTTTATTTAAGCATCCTGCCAACTGGTGGAACAGGCAACTATACATATAATTGGTATTCAAATCCCATTGGTTTTTATTCAAATAGTCAATTTCCGATTGATAATCCACTCCAAACGAAAACATATATTGTTGAAGTATCTGATGGTGATTCAACAATAATCGATTCAGTTATTGTTGAAGTAACTCCTACGCCTGAAATATTTCATCTAGTAGGTGGCGGTAGGTATTGTAAAAATGGAGTAGGTGTAAATATTAGCCTATCCGGATCACAAGAGCTTATTGAATACACTCTTTATAGGAATCAAAATATTGAGGTGGCTACAGTAATTGGTGATGGATTGTCAATTGATTTTGGTGATTATAAGATAGATGGTAACTACATTGTAATAGCTGCGAATGCTGAAACAAGCTGCTATCAGCAGATGTCGGGATCAGTTGTGGTTAGTCAGCACCCTCAGCCCATAGCAAATGCCGGAGCTGATATAAGTATTACATCGGGAGGTTATGCAACTTTGCAAGGTTCAGCAATTGGTGGTTCAGGTTTCTATAACTATCATTGGACTCCAACAGAAAAATTATTAAACCCATCTGACCCCGATCCTACAACTGTTGCATTGTCAACTACATCAATGTTTACTTTGCAAGTAGTTGATGAGAACACCGGATGCCAGAGTGATCCTACGAGTATGATTGTTTTTATAACGGGAGGACCTTTGTTGGTTGAAGTAATTGCAGAGAGTAATCAGATATGTCCTGGAAACCAGATTTCTTTGTTTGCATTACCAGGAGGAGGTAATGGAAATTATAGCTATTTCTGGGAATCCAGTCCTTCTGGATTTAATGCAACATCTTCCCAAATAACCATAAATCCAGGTGTATCAACATGGTATAAGGTGACTGTAACCGATGGAGACAATAGTGTTAAAGATTCACTGCTAGTGAATATGCTTCCCATACCAATATCATATGAATTATTGGGAGGTGGTGGTTATTGTAGTGGAACTGGTGGAGTTGAAATCTTTATGGATAATACTTCTCAAAATACAGTATATACTTTGTTCCATAATGCAGTATCAACAGGCGCCTATGTAAATGGAACTGGTTCACAAATAAACTTTGGATCAATTCTAACTGAAGGAAACTATTCGGTTAAAGCTGAAAATAACAACGGGTGCACTTCTTTAATGAAAAACGTTGTACAAGTTTATGTTGATCTATTACCTGAGAAATATCAGCTATATGGAGGAGGGACATATTGTGAAAATGATCAAACATTAGGGTTATTACTCCAATCATCTCAAATTAATGTTGAGTATGAGTTATATAAAGATGCTGATCCAACAAGTATTGTATTAGTAGGATCTGGATTACCTCTAAGTTTTAACGGATTTGATGGTACCGGAAACTATTCTGTTGTTGCAACTGGTATACAATCAGGCTGTACAAATACTATGTTAGGCGTATCGGGTTTGATAATATACGACAAACCCTTAATTAGTATAGCCGGTAAAGGCTATATCTGTCAGAGTGATGAAATTCAATTATCGGGATCAGGTGGATACACCTACGAATGGAATACCACACCACCTGAATATACTCCTTCAATAATAGTATCACCACAGATATCAACTTCATATGTGCTAAAAGGATACAATCTGAATGGATGTAGCGATACCGCTACTCAAATTGTTGAAGTGAGTGAAAAACCAATAATATCTTTATCTAATGATCAAATTCAATTGTCTGTTATTTGTTCTCCTCACAATTTAAAAAATTATGAGTTTTATGTTGGTAATGTATTATTGCAAACAGGTGAGTCAAATACATTGTATTATGGAGATGCTGGACAACTTTCCGATACAGTTATTGTTGTAGCTTATACCGAGACAGGTTGTAGTGATACTAAGAGTATTTATATTGAATTAAAAGATGCCCCAAATGCTTTTACACCTAATGGTGATGGTATAAATGATCGATTTCTTACAGGTCATAACATAACAGTGTACTCAAGTTGGGGAGGTGAAATATATAAAGGTGATTCGGGGTGGGATGGCAGGTTTAATGGAAGTTTAGTTGTTCCGGGTACTTATTATTATATCCGCCACATTTATAATGCTGATGGCGCCATATTAAAAACTATAAAAGGTTCAGTAACAGTTGTTATAGAGTGATTATGATGAGGTTGATGTCCATAGGTTTTCTATTAATTAGCATTGCTTTTACAGCAGTTGCACAGGATAAGGTAATAACTAATGCTGATGCAATGTTCAAAAGTAGAGATTTTATTGGGGCAATTAATCTTTATAAAAAGGCTTTAAGGAAAACAGACGATCTTACTAAACAACAACATATTGCATATCAAATTGGACTTTCATATTATCAAATGAATGATTATGAAAATTCAGCTGATTGGTTTGAGGATGCAATTGGGGATCATACAAATGATGTACAAGCATATCTTTATTATGCGCAAGTATTAGCAGCCAGTGGAAAGTATAATGATGCAAAGAGTGTTTTGCAAAAAACTCAATCACAAAATCCGGCAAATAAGAAAATCCAACTAAGAATAGATGCAATTGATTTGATACTGGTTGATCAAACGGCGGATTCATCAGGCGTTATATCAAAAGTGGCAGACATTAATAGTGACTATAGTGATTACTCGGTGGGGAGTTGGAATAATGGAATTGTATTTTCATCAACCAGAAAAGAAAAAGCAAGTCAAAGGACAGATGGAAGAACTGGTCAGGGCTTTTCAAATTTGTACTACACGAATTATGACAATGAAAGGCATAAGTGGTCTGGCCCTAAAACTCTGCCTAAAAATCTGCTTTCGTTAAATAATGAGGGTGCGTTTACATTTGATGAAATTAATAATATAGCGTACTGGACGTCATGTGTTGAAAAACCCGTAGGTTGTTTAATTTACAGCTCCGCTTTTAATCCTGTAGATAAAAAATGGTCGAAACCTGATAAGGTTTCCTTTATGAATACAAATTATAATTACGGTCATCCATATATTAGTGAGGATGGTAACACATTGTATTTCACATCAAACTTGCCCGGAGGTTATGGGAATAAAGATTTATGGAAGGTTACAAGAAAAACTGATGGATTTTGGGGAGTTCCAATTAATCTTGGTAAAAATATAAATACAAGTAAAAATGAAATATTTCCGTCGGTTTATGGAGATACTTTGTTGTTTTATTCATCTGATGCAATAAACTCATATGGTGGGTTGGATATATATTTTAGTATTAAGGATGGACTAGAATTTAGTCAACCTACAAATGTTGGACTACCTATAAATAGTGCAGCTGACGATTTTTGCTTAGTAATAAGTGAAAACGGTAGGGGAGGATACTTCAGTTCAAACCGTGACCTCAAAACAAGTGATGATATTTATCAATTTAATGGTTTCCCAATTAAAATTACTATGCAGGGAAAGGTTTACCACGAGACAGATATGAAGCCTATACCTGACGCAATGATTATCTCAACAAATGAAAGTGATTTTGTGGATACGGTATTTACTTTAAAAGATGGGAGTTATAAAATTTCGCTTGATGCATATCAAAAATATAGAATCTCAGTGGTTAAGGATGGATATTTTAATTATGAAAAGGTTGTTGTAACTTCCAATAATGATTTGGTATTCAAGGCGCCGCCACAATTAGAAGTTGATTTCAATCTTTCCAAAAAATCCTATCCATGTGGAATTAAGGGAATTGTAACCAATAGGGAAACAAATAATCCAATTTCAAATGTAGTTGTTTCTATTATTAGCCAAGGAGATTTTTCTACATATGTAAAAACTAATTTTGCTGGAGAATACTTATTTGAAGGATTAAAACCCAATACCATTTATACTGTAAAAACAGGGGAGAGTGGTTTTTTCTCCGAATCGAGGGTTTGTACCTTACCAAAAGTCAATAATCCAATGGTGTTTTCGAAAGAAAACGGGTACGATATGGACTTTCTGTTACTTCAAATCCAAACAAAGAACGAAATCACCTTAAGTAATATATATTACGATCTTAATAAGGCATCTCTTCGTGAAACCTCTAAAATAGAGTTAAATAAACTTGCTTCAATGCTTCGTGAAACACCTGATATAGCTATTCAAATAAACGCGCATTCCGATTCACGAGGAAAGGCTGAATATAACCTTAGGCTAAGTGCTGATAGAGCAAACTCGGTGGTAAATTACCTGATTTTAAATGGGGTTGACAGAGGGAGGTTAATTGCCAAAGGATACGGTGAAAGCATGCTGCTTATTAAGGATGCAAAAAATGAAGATGAGCATCAGGCAAATCGACGTACTACTTTTAGCATAATCGATGATGAGAATGTTTCCAATAATGAATCTAACATAAATTACAATGATGGATTAGTTTATCGTGTACAACTCCTTTCAACGGGAATTGAGAGGGATGTTAACAAAGATTTTGAAAAATTAGTGAATGAAATCGATGAAATAGTTATTTATCAAGTTGAGGCCGGAACAATTTGGAAGTATGAGGCAGGAGATAGAATCACATTTAAAGATGCAGACTTGTTAAAAGATAAACTGCGCGGAAATGGATACACTGACTGTTTTGTAATTAGCTATTATAAAGGAAGTAAAATCCCAGTATCCCAAGCTAAAAAAATGGAAGGAGGGGAGAAGTAATGAACTTAATGAAATATATCCTCTTCGTGGTATTGCTTTGCTTGGCCTTAATTTCAGCTTCACAATCTGATTTATTGTTTAATAATTATCGAATTAATGCAGTTGCGCGAAATCCAGCGGCTATTGAAAATAATGGATCAATAAATGCATATCTTGGGATTCATCAGCAATGGGTTGGTTTTGAGGATGCTCCCAATATGCAATGGGCACATGTTTCGAATTTTTTCGATAAGCGTAACATGGGAATATCCTTAAATATCCTAAGTCAGTCAGTTGGAGCTACACTAACCCAAAATATAAAACTTGGTTACAGTTATCATATATTTTTTAAGGGTGGCCACAATCTATCATTGGGGTTGGGTGCAGGTTTATATTCTCGGAATTTTGATCTTTCAAAGCTTAGGTTTGAGGAAAATGAACAAAACAATCCCGTTTCAATGGAAAATGAAATTCATCCTGATTTCGACTTTGGTTTAGAATATACTTATCAAAAACTGACCATAGGATTGGCGTCAAACCACATAACCATACTTAATAGTAAAGCCACATTGTTCAAAATACCTATGCAAAATAATGTTTATGCAAATTATACGGTTGGCATTATTAAATATGTCTCAATAATTCCGGGAATTAATTTTTTTAATAGCGGGACTATATCATCACTGGGTGTTTCGATGGATTTTTTATATAACGATCTGTTCAATGCCGGAATAGCTTATCGTTCAGGAACATCATTAATTATTAGAGCTGGGGTAAAAATAAGTTCCAGCTTCCAATTTAGTTACTCCTATGATATGGGATCGGGAAGTTTTACAACTTATAACTCGGGAGTACATGAGGTGGTTATTACTGCTCGATTTAAGAAAAGAAGTGAGTCGTTTAATTCACCACGTTTCATCGATTAATAGTAATAATACACATTATACAGATACAAATAATGTACAATCAGTAGTGGATATTTTATGTTAGTTTTATTGCTAATAATCGCATCTGCTTGATCTTGGATACTCTCCATGAAAAAAAACTCCTTATCATATTGACAAACGCAAATAAATTATTATATTTGCAGTGCTTGTTTTGTTTGTTTTTCATAATTGGGCCCACCCAATAGACCGCCTGGTCTGGGTGGGTTTTTCTTTTTTTCTGTTTTTTATCTATAGTTTGTCGAAAATTACAACTTCTAAGATATTAAATACTCAATTCCTTCTTGGCTAATTATTGTATTTTTAAAGATCACGCAGGCCTCAGCTAATAAACTTTTGAGTTCCTTATTCCGGGCGGAAAAATGTCCAAGAATTAAACTAGTAGCATTTGCATTTTTAGCCATATTGGCAGCATCACTTGCTGTAGAGTGAAATTTTTCATGCGCCTTATCTTGCATACTGTTATCAAATGTAGCTTCATGATAGAGTACAGATACATCCGTAATATATTTCATTATTGATTCATCATATCTTGTATCTGAGCAATATGCGTATGATAATGGTTGTTGGGGAGGAGTTGTTATTTCATTATTGGGAATTATTGCTCCATCTTTACAAACAAAATTTTCTCCATTTTTAATATTTAGTATTTCCTCAATTGATGGGTTAAATAGCTTAACAAAACTTTTTTTAATATTTAGCTTCTTTTGTTTTTGTTCAAACTTAAACCCCCATGTGGGAACTCGGTGAACCAAGGGAAATGAATAAACACAAATATCCCTATTCTCATATATTTGGTTATAATTATCATTATCAAGCTCATGGAAAAGTAGTTCGTACTTCAAATTCGTTTGAACAACCTTAAGCTGCATTTCAATAAGTAGTTTAAGTGCGGGTGGGCCGTAAATATTCAACTGTTTTTCTCTTCCCAATAGATGATAAGTAGATATTAAGCCAATTAAACCAAAAAAATGGTCGCCATGTAAATGACTGATAAAAATGTTATCAATTTTATGATATTTTATTTTGTATCGAATTAATTGCAATTGAGTTCCTTCACCGCAATCAACTAGAAAGTAATTATTGTGATTAGCTACTACCTGGCTCGATAGATGGCTGTTTTTGGTTGGAATAGCAGCCGAATTACCTAGAATTGTAACAGAAAAATTTGAATAGGTTTCCATGATCTCAAAAATACATAAACTTATAGTTAAGAGCCAAAAAAAATCCCTCCAACATTGTCGGAAGGATTTTTATGGTATAAAATAAGTTTATTGAAATCTACTTATTTTTTTCAGCTTTTTCTTCTTTTTCAATTTCGCTTTTCAAATTAGCAAGAACATCTAAGTCGCCAAATGTTGTTTTTTCAACTTTTTCGTTAATTTTCTTTAACGCACGTTTCGATTTTTGATTCTCAGATGTAGCTTTCTCAGCTTGTTTAGCTTTTGTAGCTCTAGCATCTTCTTCAAATAATCGTGTGTGTGAAAGTATGATCTTCTTATTTTCTTTTGAAAATTCGATAACTTTGAAATCAGCATTCTCTTCTGCTTTTATGATCGATCCATCTTCTTTTTTCAAATGACGCAAAGGAGCAAAACCTTCAACACCGTAAGGAAGTGATATCAATGCACCTTTTTCATGGAGATTAATTACTGTCCCCTGATGAACTGAATCAAGAGTAAATACTGTTTCGAATACATCCCATGGATTTTCTTCAAGTTGTTTATGTCCAAGACTTAAACGGCGATTTTCTTCATCAATATCAAGTACAACAACTTCAATTTCTTCACCTATTTTAGTGAATTCAGCAGGATGTTTGATCTTTTTCGACCAACTTAAGTCGCTAATGTGAATTAATCCATCAACACCTTCTTCAATTTCCACAAAAATTCCAAAGTTTGTAAAGTTTCTAACAGTTGCTTTATGTTTTGAATTAACCTGATATTTTTCACGAATTGCAGTCCATGGATCAGGAGCTAATTGTTTCATACCAAGTGACATTCTTCTTTCTTCACGATCAAGTGTTAATATTACAGCTTCAACTTCATCACCTACAGAAAGGAAATCCTGTGCTGTGCGTAGATGTTGCGACCATGACATTTCACTAACGTGTGTAAGTCCTTCAACACCAGGGGCAATTTCAATAAATGCACCATAATCAGCAAGAACAACAACTTTACCTTTAACGTTATCACCAATTTTAAGATCAGTACTCAATGAATCCCATGGATGAGGAGTAAGTTGCTTTAATCCTAGTGCAATACGTTTTTTATTTTCGTCAAAGTCAAGGATAACAACTTTAAGTTTTTGATCAAGTTCAACAACTTCTTCTGGATGTTTAATACGACCCCATGATAAGTCGGTAATATGAATTAAGCCATCAACACCACCTAAGTCGATAAACACACCATACGTAGTAATATTTTTGGCAATACCTTCAAGTACCTGTCCTTTTTCAAGTTTAGCAATAATTTCAGCTCTTTGTTGCTCAAGTTCGTCTTCAATAAGAGCTTTATGAGAAACAACAACGTTTTTATATTCATGATTGATTTTAACCACTTTAAATTCCATGGTTTTGTCAACATAAATATCGTAGTCTCTAATTGGTTTAACATCAATTTGTGAACCTGGCAAAAATGCTTCTATACCAAATACATCAACAATAAGTCCACCTTTTGTACGACATTTAACGTAACCATTAATAACTTCTTCGTTATCGTGAGCTTCGTTGATTCTATCCCATGATTTAAGAGTACGGGCTTTTTTATGAGAAAGTATCATCTGACCATTTGTGTCTTCCTGATTCTCAACATAAATATCAACTTTGTCGCCAACTTTGATGTCGGGGTTATATCTGAATTCATTAAATGGAATGATTCCGTCAGATTTATAACCAATGTTTATAACAACCTCGCGATTGCTAATACCTACTATGGTACCATCAATTACTTCATGTTCAACGATTGAGCTTAGTGAACTTGAGTAAATATTTTCAAGTTTGGCTCTTTCTGTTGATGAATAAATATCTTGTTTCTTTGTAAGTGCTTCCCAGTCAAATTCCGCAGGAATTTCAGCTTCAGCAGCTACTTCTTCCTCTTGTGCGGTGAATGCTACCTCTTCTTCGACTACTTTTACTTCTTCTTCAACTACAGGAGCTTCAACAATAACCTCTTCAATAACTGGAGTTTCAGCTACAGGTTCTTCTTTTGTTTCTTCAACAACCACTACTTTATCGTCAACAACTTTTTCAGTGATGGCCTCAATTTCAGGGGTCGTTTCTTCTTGGGTGGGTAGTGCTGCTACTTCCTCGTTCTCAGTAGGTTCGGTAGCTTTGTTTTCTAATTCTGACATTAAAAATTAATTATGTTTCTTAATCAACCGTCCGATTACTTGTGATTAGAAACCGATTATACATTAGTTTGTGATTTTAAGAATTTGGATTATAATTGATTACCAAAATTCCGGACACCTTAAAATCGGGCTGCAAAAGTACTAATATTTATCTAATTGTAAAAATTTATTCGTAGATATTTTTGAGGCAATTATTTGTGCTATATTTGCCACCTGAAAACCAATCCTTTTATGTTGGTAAGCATCAGATTAACAAACTATTAAATTAAATACTAATGGCTTTAAACTGTGGTATAATTGGCTTGACCAATACTGGTAAAACAACAATTTTCAATTGTATGTCGAATACGAAAGCTCAAAGTTCAAGTTATGCGTTTAGTGCAACTAAATCAAATATTGGCATTGTTGATGTTCCCGACCCAAGGCTGTTCAAACTTAATGATTTAGTTCATTCGGAGAAAGTAATTCCTGCTTCTGTAGAAATAGTTGACGTGCCAGGATTGGCCAAAGGAGCTAGTGAAGGAGAAGGAGTTGGAAATAAATTTTTAGCAGATCTACAGCAAACAGATGCCTTAATTCATGTATTGAGATGCTTTGATGATGAAAACCTTGCTCATATAGAAGGGTCAGTTGATCCTGTTCGTGATCTTGAAATAGTTGATTTTGAACTTCAGGTACGTGACCTTGATCTTGTAGAAAGAAAACTTGTGAGGCTCGATAAGCTTACCAAATCAGGTGATAAAGATGCAAAGCGAGGCATTGAGGCGCTCACGAAATACAAAAATCATCTAGAAAATTTTGGTAATGCACGCACTGCTCCCATTGAGGAGGGAGATGAAAAATATATTCAGGATATTCAGTTGTTGACTAATAAAGCGGTTATGTACGTTTGCAATGTTGATGATGCATCAGCAATTAACGGAAATGATTATGTAAAAGCTGTAATTGATTATTTAGGAAAAGAAGAGCAAGTAATAGTTGTTGCCGGTGAATTAGAAGCTGAGATATCTGAGCTTGAAGATGAAAATGATAGAATTGAATTTTTATCAGATGCCGGTCTTGAAGAACCCGGAGTTAATAGACTTGTCCGTGCCGCTTATGATGCATTAAATCTTCAGTCGTTTTTTACTGTTGGACCAAAGGAAATAAGAGCCTGGACAATTAAAAAGGGAATGAAAGCTCCTGAAGCCTCTGGTGTTATTCATAGTGATTTACAGCGTGGATTCATCCGGGCAGAAGTTATTAAATATGATGATTATATCCAATATGGCTCAGAACCGGCCGTAAAAGATGCTGGGAAATTTCATGTGGAAGGCAAGAATTATATAGTTGAGGATGGTGATGTGATGCACATTAGGTTTAATGTTTAGAAGAAGCAAGAAACAAGATTCAAGAAATATAAATAGCGCAAGTCTTAAGCGTAGGATCGTGTGTTGAGACTTGTGCTTTTGTCCTCAAGCTAAGTTGAGCCCAAGTCGCTTCGCACTGGCTTACCCGACAGACTTGCGCCATTGGGGACTCGCTAGTGATTATAATAAAAGCCACAAACTCACATTTAATCTGTGAATCTGTGGCTCATTTTATTCAAACAAAATTGTTATTTTATTCATTCTTAAATACAAACATCCCTTTTTCAACATCAACCATTATTTTTTCATTTGAGACAAGTTTACCAGAGAGAATCATCTTAGATAATTGATTAAGAATCTCGCGTTGGATTACTCGTTTTAATGGACGGGCTCCAAATAATGGATCATAACCAATGTTTGCAATCTTGTCTACTGCCTCTTCAGTGATATTAATTTCGATGTTATTCTTTTCCAACATCTTTTTTACCCCATTAAATTGAAGCTTTACAATGTCATTGGTTTCACTTCGTGTTAACGGTTTAAACATTATAATTTCATCAATTCGGTTCAGAAACTCAGGACGTATGGTTTTCTTTAATAGCTCCATAACTTCAACTTGGGTTTTCTCAATTTTGGCTTCCTGGTTTTCTTCGGTCAGCCCTGAAAGATTTTCCTGAATTATATGTGAGCCAATATTTGACGTCATTATAATTATTGTGTTTTTGAAATCAACAACCCGTCCTTTATTGTCGGTTAATCTACCGTCGTCAAGTACTTGAAGTAATATGTTAAAAACATCGGGATGTGCTTTTTCAATTTCATCAAGCAACACTACCGAATATGGTTTGCGTCTAACAGCTTCCGTTAACTGGCCACTTTCGTCATAACCAACATATCCAGGAGGTGCACCAATTAGTCGGGATACCGAATGGCGTTCTTGATACTCAGACATATCAATTCGCACCATAGCATTTTCGTTATTGAATAGTAAATCAGCAAGAGCCTTAGCAAGTTCTGTTTTTCCTACTCCGGTTGTCCCGATAAAAATGAATGATCCGATGGGACGTTTTTCATCTTGTAATCCGGCACGACTTCTTCGAATGGCATCAGAAATAGCTGCAATTGCTTCATCCTGACCAACAACTCTCTCGTGTAATTCAGTTTCTAAACTAAGAAGCTTCTCCCGCTCACTTTGTAGCATCCTGTTAACCGGTATTCCTGTCCATTTCGAAACTACATCAGCAATATCTTCAGCACCAACTTCTTCATTAATCATTGGGCTATCGCCTTGTAATTCGCCAAGTTGTGCTTTATAAGCTTCAATATCAGCTTGAACATCCTGTAATTTACCGTAACGTATTTCCGCAACTTTGCCGAAATTCCCATCACGTTCGGCTTGTTCGGCTTTTAGTTTATAATCCTCTTGTTCTTGTTTTTTTTGTTGAATTTTATCAACTAAGTCTTTTTCAGCCTGCCAGGCCGCCTTTAAACTCGTTCTTTCCTCGTTAAGATTGGCAAGGTTTTCTTTTATTGCCTCCATCTTGAGTTTATCTTTTTCACGCTTTATAGCTTCCCTCTCAATCTCTAACTGACGAATTTTGCGCTCAACTATTTCAAGATCTTCGGGTATAGAATTTATTTCCAACTTAAGTTTTGAAGCAGCTTCATCAATAAGATCGATAGCTTTATCGGGCAAAAACCTGTCGGTGATATATCTTTGTGATAATTCCACTGCCGAAATAATAGCTTCATCTTTAATCCTAACTTTATGATGCGTTTCGTAACGCTCCTTTAGTCCGCGAAGTATTGCTATTGCTGACATTGTATCGGGTTCATCAATCATTACCTGCTGAAACCTCCTCTCAAGAGCTTTGTCCTTTTCAAAGAATTTCTGATACTCCTTAAGTGTTGTCGCACCAATGGCTTTAAGTTCACCACGAGCAAGTGCGGGTTTTAGGATATTGGCAGCATCCATTGCTCCTTCACCTTTTCCAGCACCTACTAAAGTATGTATTTCGTCGATAAATAGAATTATCTCGCCATTAGCAGAAAGAACCTCTTTAATAACAGCTTTTAGTCGTTCCTCAAATTCACCTTTGTATTTTGCCCCGGCAATTAATGATCCCATGTCCAACGAGTAGATGAGGTTCGATTTTAGATTTTCGGGAACATCACCATTTACAATTCTGTGAGCAAGACCTTCAGCTATTGCCGTTTTACCAACACCGGGTTCTCCGATTAAAATTGGATTATTCTTGGTCCTTCTGGAAAGTATTTGAAGTACGCGTCTTATTTCATCATCACGACCGATTACGGGATCGAGTTTACCTGAGCCTGCAAGGTCGTTCAAATTACGTGCATATCTGTTTAGGGCATTATATTGATCTTCGGCACTTTGATTTGTTGCGGTGGCACCATTCCTTAATTGTTTAATGGCTTCAATAAGATCTTTCTTTGTTATTGCATTGTCCTTAAGCAAGTTTGATGCAGTGCTCTTTACGTCTAATATCGCGATTAGTAAATGTTCAATAGATATATAATCATCATTAAATTCTTTGAGGTAGTTTCTCGCTTTTTGTAGTACATCGCGAGCTTCGTTCGAAAAGTAGCCTTCACCACCTCTTACTTTAGGTAGCGATTCGATAACTCGATTAACGGCTTTTGAAAAAACTTCATAGTTTACGTTTAGCTTCTTAAGCAAAAAAGGGGTAACATTTTCATCTACTTCTATAATTGCTTTTAGTAAATGAATGCTTTCAATCGCTTGATTTTCATTGATAGATGCAATATCCTGAGCCTTCTGAATGGCTTCTTGTGATTTTATTGTGAATTGATTTAAGTTCATGTATTATGATTTTTATTTTTATCGATGTAATATCAAATTACTTACCATCATCAGGAATTAAAAGAAAACAGGAATATTTGTCATATTAACCTTACCCAACCTGACAAAATGACTTGATAATTAGTATGTTATGATGATATTGTGTCATTATGATTTCATAAGATTATTAGGTAATATATGTTTAACCTTTAAAGATAAAAATAAAAACCAATTCGATACGTTTATTAAGGAGTATTTTTGTCAGCTGGCATTTATAAAATAGAGTTGAAACTAGAGTTAATATGATAAATAAAAAAACACTCGTTATTGGAGGTAGTCCTAAGCCTGCTAGATATTCGAACAAGGCAATTAGAAAATTACTTTCTTACGGGCATTCTGTTGAATCAATTGGATTAAGAAAATCGAGTGTTGAAAGTGTAAATATTAGTATTAATAAACCAAAATTTGAAGATGTTCATACGGTTACAATGTATATTGGACCATTGCATCAGCCTGATTATTATAACTATTTATTGAGCTTAAATCCATCACGAATTATTTTTAATCCGGGCACAGAAAATCATGAATTTGCTGTGCTTGCAAATAAAAATGGAATTGAAGTTATTGAAAATTGCACCCTTGTGATGCTTAATGATGGATTATTTTAGCATGGGTTACTGTTTTATTTTTAATTTTGCCATTCATAAAAATTATCATCAAAGGGTTTAAACAATGAAAAGAAAAACTGGTAAAATAGCCAGATTAATGACTTTGTTGCTTATAGCTACTATAGCACCTATGTTTAACACTATGGCTCAGATGATATGTGATATATCTATCGATACACCTATGCCGGTTTGCCCAGATATTTATTTCGAACTCAGTGTTTTTGAAGAGCTTAACCAAACATTCATCTGGCAAGAGAAAGTGGGTGATATTTTTATTGATGTAGGTAACGAATCAATACTAGGTATATCTATAGTTGATTCTACAGTGTTTAGAGTTGTTGTTATTGATACCATAACACCCGATACATGTATAAGCGATTTATTCAGCGTTAGTGTTCGCCCACAAATTTTTATCGAATTCGATCAAAAACAATTAACATGCACCAATGGCGATAAAGACAACGGTAATTCAGCAAAAGTTAGAGCCATTGCTACAGGTGAATTAGAAACAGATGAATATCATTATTTTTGGGATGTATTTCCGTTACAAGTTGATCCGGGTGATTCGGCAGTTGCGATTGGTTTAAAAGCGCATCAGTTTTATTCAATAACAGTTAAGGATAATTATGGTTGTCCTAAAACAGAATCCTATAGAACGGAAGCATATGATAATCCTGAAGTTGAAATTTTTGCAGAACCGGATACTGCTTTTCTCCAAAACCCGTACATAACTTATTCCTACATAAATTTATCAGAAGACAGCATAGCTTTAAAACCTCCATCATGGTGGTTTAGCGACACTATACCAGATCCTGATTATAATAATACAAGTGATTTGCCGGAGCCAACTTATATGTATGGGTCAGTTGGCGAGTATTTTGTGCTTCTTACAGTTGTTTCCGCTTCAACGGGATGTGATACTACATTTTCGCATGATGTTGTTGTTAAACCAATTAAACTTCTTATTCCAAATGTATTTACACCAAATGGTGACAATACTAATGATAAGTTTGTAATTACAAACGATACCGAGAATAAAAATGAGCAGATTATTGAAGACGCATTAAGTAGATTCTATAAAAGATCCAGATTAGTGGTTTTTAACCGTGGAGGCCGTACCGTATTTGATGCTGAAAACTATGATAACACCTGGGGTGGAGATAACCTACCTGATGGAGTTTATTATTATGTGCTTGAATGTGAAGGTGAAAAAACCAATGATGTTTTTAAAGGATCGGTTACGATTATAAGATAAAGAAAGATGAAGAAATTAACTTTTATAATATCCATTGTTATACTTATGATTTTTCAATCATGTGATAATAATAGTGATAAAAGTATATCAACCGATATAGTTAAGAATACAAAGTCAGCCATGAAAATTGGTGATAAAGGAACTGTCCCAAAAATGTATTTTAATGAAACTGTACATGATTTTGGTGATATGATTCAGGGAGAAAGAGTAGTTTATGGTTTTAAATTCGTTAACACCGGTGGCTCCGATCTCGTTATTACAAAGGTTAGTACTAGTTGTGGTTGTACTGCTGGTAAATATCCACATGAACCGGTTTCACCGGGTGAAGAGGGGATTGTTGAAGTTACATTCGATAGCAAGGGTAGAAAAGGATTCCAAAATAAGAGCATAACTATACTTGCTAATACTGAACCAAATACAACAACCTTAAGAATTAAAACTAAGGTTATACTGCCAGAAAGAAATTAATAATAATCAAATATATATAAAATGGAAATGTTATTTATACTATTACAAGCAGATGAGTCATCAGAAGGTGGATGGATGTCGATGTTACCCCTATTTCTTATACTTATTGTTTTTTACTTTTTCTTTATTCGACCTCAAACAAAGAAAAACAAAGAGCAAAAGAAGTTTAGAGAAGAATTAAAAAAGGGTGATAAGGTTGTTACACTAGGAGGTGTACATGGTAAAATTGCTGAAATAAAAGAAACAATAATTGTGTTAGATTGCGGCAATAATATTAAACTAAACATTGAGAAAAGTGCTGTAGTTATGGATACTACAGAAGTGGGACAAAAGAAATAATAGTTGTGATTACAGCATATAATTTTAGCTGGAAATTTCTTCCTGAATATTTATAATAGGAAAGTTTCACTACGAACCTTTCCAACTACATAATATGATATTCCATTTTTATGGATAGTTCGCCTGCTACATATAATTCTAATAATAAGCATAAGAAATATAAATCATTTCTTGGTATCAGGAGTGATCGCTTAATTTTTTTTATCTGTATTTTAATAGCAACTTTGTTTTGGCTACTTATAAAGCTATCCGACATTTATTCTGTAAATTACACGTTTAAAATAGAATATAATAATACTCCACCAGCTCTACGACTTACAAGAGTGATTGATTCCACATTAGATCTAAGCCTTACCGCCAGTGGGTTCGAGATATTGAAGATGAACTTGTTTAATGATATGGAAATCCTTGATATAAATTTGGGAAACTATGCTATTGATCATCGAGGTGGAATAAACTACGCTATTTATACTCAGGAATTAACCACTGCACTTGCAGAATTAATAGGTGTAGATGAAAAAGATATTCAATTGTCCAGGGCAGTGTTGGCCTTTGAAATGGAAAAGACAGGTGAAAAAATCCTGCCAATTATACCTGACTATACTGTCAATTATGCAAACCAATATGATTTGTATAGCGAAGTTAGAACAGATCCAAAGGTTGTAAAGGTTTTTGGTCCACAAAGTGTGTTGGATACATTAAACTATATTAATACAAAGAAGTTAATGCTTGAGAAAATAGCCTCCGATCAGGTTGCTATTATCGAGCTCAAGAACCCAAACTCAAAGTTACTAACTTTCGAGAATGATCAAGTGTTATTATATTTTGAGGTAGAGAAGTTTACAGAATCTGAGTTACTTGTCCCAATAAATCTGAGTAATATGAAATATAATATTAAAACATTTCCATCACAGGTCACAATTTATTATCGGGTAGCTCAAAAGGATTTCAATGAAGTTCGACCTTATCAATTCAACATATTTCCTGTTGTTGATAATATGGATGTTCTTCATGCCCATAAACTTCCTTTAAAAATATCCAAACAACCTGACTTCGTTAGAAACATCAGGATCGTACCCTCAGAGGTAGAGTTTTTAATAATTAAGTAAAAACAAGTTATGTTAAGAGTTGCCCTAACCGGTAACATAGGTAGTGGAAAATCTACTGTTGCTCAAATATTTAACGTATTTGGGATTAAGGTGTTTAATGCTGATGTTGAAGCACGTAATTTGTATAATGATAAAAATGTAATCCAGTTGTTAACTGCAGCTTTTACAAATATAATCCTCACACCATCAGGTGAAATTGATAAAAGAAAACTCGCAACCATTATTTTTAATGATAAAATAGCATTGGAAAGGATTAACAGTATTATTCATCCACTGGTTTTAAAAAAGTATATAGAATGGTGTATTTTAAATAAAAATGATCGCTATACAATTCATGAGTCAGCCATAATATTTGAAAACAAACTACAGGAAAAGTTTGATTTTATAATTAATGTATCAGCTCCAGTTAATATTAGGATACAGCGTGTTATGGACAGAGATAATATCCCAGAGATAGATGTTAGGAAAAGAGTTAAAAATCAGCTGAGTGATGAGGAAAAATGCAATCTTTCGCATTTCGTTATTATTAATGATGAAAAAAGATTTTTAACTCCTCAGGTACAGCTTATCCATAAAACACTTTTGTCATATTCTCAATAAAACAAAGCCTGTTTCGGTCAGAAACAGGCTTGCAACTCAATTAAACACTTATAAACTTACTTTATTTTTGTGGTGGTGAATAAATATTATCATTATTTCTACTACCCGAAGCATTACCGTACCAATCCTGATAAGTACTACCTCCAGATTCTCCCCATGCCTGAAAATAATTATATGCATTAATTATCTGAACCTGTTCAACCGGATAATCAAATTTAACCGGTAGGTCGATTGCCCATGGTAAGTTATTTGCTGTTTGATAATATTTGCCTGTAGCCGGATTTGAATCATCTGCCCATTTTCCAAATAGTGCTTGATCCACAAGTGATGTTGGAACTTCTCCTGCTAAATGTACTTCTTGCCCGCAGATTTCATCAACAACAATAAAAGGATTATATGGTGCTGCACCAGCATTTGTTACCGGGTTGGTATAACTAACGTGTAATTGATAGCTAACAGGGACTACATATTCATTGGCTTGCACTGTATTAATAAATGATGATCCTGATGAGCCAATCCTATTAAAGGCATTATCGAATAAGAATATTACCGTATTTGGCTGATTTTGTTCGGTTCCATTGGCATTTAAATTTAAATAACTCTGTGTTATTGAAGTGCCTGTAACTGCACTAACGTTTGTTGGGTCACCAGGAATTGAAAGAGCAAAACCATTAATTAACGTTGCCCCGATTGCTCTTACTGAGTAATCTGTAAAAAATTCAACCAAGCCATTTGTGGAGTTTAATACGGATTTGAATTGATAATCGAGAATCAAATCATTAAAATCATAATCTCCTCTTCCTGGCCATAAATCTTCAAATGCAAAAGTGCCAAAGTCTGTTTCATTGGGATAGAAAACATTAAAAGCACGAGTAGCATCATTTGGATAATCATCCAATTCATCGTCAACACCATCACCATCACTATCAGTTACCGGGCCTGTAACAACCACATTATCAAAATATACCGAAGCATTAGCAGTGTAGTCATTAGCCCAAAGAAGTACATTTACCTGCACAGTCCCAGATGGCATTGTTGCAACAAGGGTTTTATTTGTCCAACTATTAGATGGCTTAAAATATTGTACATTATAATACGCAAGAGCATTTCCTGATGAGTTAACAGGTATAAGATATAACCAACTATATAATCTATTGGTATTGCCAGTAGATTTAATATCAGCGGAGATTGTTATAACATCTCCAGCAGAAGCACTTATCATTTGCGTTGTTCCCCCTACATAGTTATTGCCTGATTGTGTAAGCGGTGTTCTAACAACGAAATTTCCACCATCATTATATTGTTCCATCGAATTTCTATATGTTGTAAAATACCATCGCGAATCAGCAGGATGTGAAGTTGACCAATAATATACTGAACCAAAATCATTTGTTTCGAAGTCGCCGTTACCAATTAGGTTTGTGGATGTAATATCCCTAGTACCAGTTACATTGTAATAAATTTCTTGTTCCGCTTTTTTACTGGGTTCCACAGTATCGGGTGGTAAATATCCATAATCATCACCAAAATTAATTATAACACCATCTTCCTTAAATGAGCTTTCAGGAACCGGTATAACCACTGTCCCCGCAAATGTTACAACAGTTATTTCTTTTAATATTATTGGTAATCTTAGTGTGCCGGTAAATCTGCCGTTTTCGTCAAAACTCCCCGATGTGATTAGTTTACCATCATTGTTTGGGTTTTCTGTATATACATCGAATCTACTTCTTAGATTTGAAAAATCAACACTATTAGGCATGTTTATTGTCATGGCTACATCATGAGTGGTTTCAAATGTGAATCCATCAGGTGCAATCATGTCATCCATTGTTTTACCCTGATCTGGAGGAGTATCATTTTTTTGACATCCTTGATAAACAAAAGCGAAGGCCAATAGACATATAATTATTAAGTTAGTTTTTTTCATAAAGGATTTGTATTAAGTTTGTAGTGTGGTTTCAAATACTATACCAAAATTAATATAAAAAATTAATATACTGATTAACAGGAGGGTAAAATTTTAGATATATATCTTGTGATCCCGATATTGGAAACTGTCTCATATCCGGACAGATATGGTGATGATTTTTATGAGCAATATTTATTTAATAGGGTTTATGGGTGTTGGCAAAAGCACGGCCGGCAAAAAACTAGCCTTAAAGCTTGGGTATAATTATATTGATACTGATAAGGTTTTTGAAAATCAATTTAAATTAGGGATTGAAACCTTCTTTAATAAATATGGTGAAGAACTATTCAGAAAACTTGAGCATGAAGTATTGGAATCTACATTTGCATATAGTAATTGCGTTGTATCAACTGGTGGTGGAATGCCTTGTTATAAGGACTCCATGGGTAAAATAAATAGCAATGGAATTAGTGTTTATCTTGAGATGGATGAGAAGTCTATTTTAAATCGCCTACTAGCCTCAAAACAAAAACGTCCATTGGTTAAGAATTTGAATGAGAACGAATTATTATTATTTATTCAATGTAAGCTCAGTGAACGGAGAAGTTATTATGAACAGGCAAATATTATAGTTCCTGCACTTTCAATTAGCATTGACTCCCTGGCATCTCAACTGGTTGATTTTAATGTTTAACGTAATTGTTGTTATCGTTTAATAAGAAGTGCAACATTTTCAACGTGATGAGTCTGTGGAAACATATCTACCGGTTGTGATTTTACAACATCATATTTTTCCGATAGAATTGAAATATCTCTTGACTGTGTTGCCGGGTTACAACTAATATATACTATTTTTTGAGGTTCAGCAAGTAGGATTTGCTTCACAACCTTTTCATGCATCCCGGCTCGAGGAGGATCAGTAATTACAACATCAGGTTTCCCATTAATTGATAAGAATTCTGGATTTAGAATTTTAACCATATCTCCGGCAAAAAACTCAACATTGGTAATATTATTTAATGCAGTATTTTCTTTTGCATCCTCAATAGCCTGCTCAACCGATTCGATCCCAATTACTTTTTTAACAGATCGTGCTATGAAATCTGCTATCGTACCTGTTCCAGTATATAGATCATAAACAAGTTCATCACCTTTAAAATCAGCGAACTCAAAAGCAGTATTATAGAGTTTGAAAGCTTGCTCAGGATTAGTTTGATAAAATGAAATAGGACCTATCTTAAAATTCAAATCAGGATTACCGACTGGTGATTTCATCACTTCAAGCAGGAATGGTTTGCCTTTGAACAACTTAACCTCCAGATCCCAAATTGTATCATTTTGCTTTTCATTTATCACATACATTAATGATGTGATTTCCGGGAATTTATCTTCTATCTTTTTAAGTAATTCCTTAACATCAAGGTCATCATATCTAAATACCACAATAACCATTAGTTCACCAATAGTAGAAGTCCTAATTAACAAATTCCTTAGGAATCCTTCATGATTTCTAGCATTAAAAAATTCCAATTCCTGTTCAATGGCAAAAGCTTTTATTGCTAATCTAATGTCGTTTGATGGTTCTTTTTGAAGGTAGCAATGTTCAATATCGAGTATTTTATCGAACATGCCTGGTAAGTGAAATCCAAGTCCGTTAGTTTCCTGAGGACCTCCTTCTTCTTTTGGAGTATCAAGTGTGGTTAACCATCTTCTATCCGAAAAGGTATACTCCAGCTTATTTCTATAATAGTATTCATTGTCGGCTCCAATAATTGGTAAAAATTCACCAACCTGAACTTTTCCAATTCGTTCAAAATTATCTTTAACCTGTTTTTGCTTGTTAATTAGCTGGTTATCATAACTTATGTGTTGCCATTTACACCCACCACATAATCCAAAGTGCGAGCATTGAGGCTCTCTTCGTTGTTTGGAATATGTATGGAAGTTTGTAATTCTACCTTCCAGATAAGATCTCTTTTTCTTTACAACTTGAATGTCAACAACATCTCCGGGTGCTGCAAATGGAACAAAAATTACTTTTTCATCTATTCTTGCAATACATTTGCCTTCGGCAGCTGCATCGGTTATTTCAACTTTTTCGTAGTTTGGTAGTGGTCTATTTCTGCGCGACATTGGTTTGTGTTTTTTGTAATTGGATAATTAGTAATTGGATAATTGGTATTTGATTGAGTAGAATTAACTACATCCTTTCAGGAACTTGTATTCCTAGTAGTGCCATTGCCGACTTAATGGTGTTGCCGGTAAATTCAGATAAAGCAATTCGGAAATTTCTTTTATTAATATCCGATTCTTTCAAAATTACTACTTCATGATAAAATTGATTGTACTCTTTAGCTAATTCATATGTATAGTTCGCAATTAAAGCAGGACTAAGCATGGTAGCGGATTGATTAGTTACTACTGGAAAATCATGAAGTAATTTTATTATTGCTAGTTCTTTTTCCTCAAAGTTATAATTACTAATAACTATTACTTCTTGCAGCATATTAGCCTCTTTGGATTTCCTGATTATCGACCTGATTCGTGCATGAGTATATTGTATAAATGGCCCTGTATTTCCGTTAAAATCAATTGATTCAACAGGATTGAATGTCATTGTTTTTTTGGGATCAACCTTTAGTATAAAGTATTTTAAAGCACCTAAACTCAACATATTATAAAGTTTGTCTGCTTCAGCTTCACTTAGGTCATCAAATTTGCCTAACTCTTCAGAAGTTTTCCTGGCCGTTTCATACATTTCATCCATCAAGTCATCAGCGTCAACAACATTACCCTCTCTTGATTTCATTTTGCCATGTGGTAACTCAACCATGCCATAATTTAGGTGGCTGATATGTTGAGCCCAATTTTTACCAAGTTTTTTCAGGATTAATTTAAGCACATCAAAATGATAGTTCTGTTCATTACCAACAACATAAATCAATTTTGATGGATGATAATCGTCATATCTTAATTGGGCTGTACCTAAATCCTGAGTCATATAAACAGAAGTCCCATCTGCTCTCAAAAGCAGTTTTTCATCAAGGCCATCCTCTGATAAATCACACCAAACTGAACCATCTTCTTTGCTAAAAAAAACTTCCAGTTTTAATCCTTCATCTACCAGTTTTTTTCCAAGTAAATAGGTTTCTGATTCATAGTAAATCTTATCAAAATCGATTCCCATACGTGCGTATGTTGTGTCAAACCCACTATATACCCAACTATTCATGGTGCTCCAAAGTTCTCTAACATCTTCTTTGCCATCCTCCCATTCCTTAAGCATTGTTTTCGCTTCTGATAGAAGTACAGTAGATTTTGCTGCCTCATCTTTATCCATCCCATCAGCAATAAGAGCTGATATTTCTTCCTTATTCTTTTTATCAAAAAGCACATAATAATCACCAACCAAACTATCGCCTTTATTATTGGATGACTCAGGTGTTATATTGTCTCCCCATTTTTTCCAGGCGAGCATTGATTTACAGATATGAATGCCTCTGTCGTTAACTAAATTAACTTTTACAACTTGCTGACCTCCGTTTTTAAGAATCTGGGCAACCGACCAACCGAGCAAATTATTTCTAATATGGCCTAAGTGAAGAGGTTTATTTGTATTTGGCGATGAGTACTCTACAACGATTGGTGCATTATTGTTGTGAGAATGTTTGCCGAAATCAATTTTATTTGAATTCTCATTAAAGAAATTCTCCCAATAATCATTTGCAATTGAGAGATTTAAGAATCCCTTTATTATGTTGTAACTAGTTACTTCCTTAAGATTTGTAACCATAAAAGACCCAATTTCTTCAGCGGTTTGCTCAGGTCCTTTTTTTGAAGACCTTAATAATGGAAATACAACAATTGTATAATCACCTTCGAACTCAGGTCTTGTTTTTTGTACTTGTGCTAGTTTAACCGGTATATCCTGTTTATAAAGATCTTGTACCGCTTTTAGTAATGTATCTAATAGTAATTGCTCTATCATCTTAAGGGAAAAAATTTGAAGTGCAAAAGTAGAAAAAAACCCGCTAAGTGAGATTTCTTTATTTAGCAAAGAAAAAACCTTAACGGGATTAATTAGTTTGGTCTGTATTTTTTGTCTTTTATTAGACCGTGGATAGATTATTTTATAATAAATTTTTTGGCAAGGTGTGTATTACTTGCTTCAACTTTTAATGTGTAGATTCCTGGTACTGTTTCTAAACTAAATATCATATTGAAAGCATTGTTCATTTGGATATTTGATTTTACATAAACCACTTCACCTACTGAATTATAGATTTTAATACTAGCAATTTCACTTACAACATTTTCAATTTTAAGGTTGAAACTACCATCATTGGGGTTTGGATACAGTGATAATATTCCATGCCCATCCAGTTCGGTTACATCTGTACACAACAAAGTTAGCATCATATCATCCACCGATTCAGGGCAGAATAATCCATTGGATGTTGTCATTGTTAAAATAACTTCTTTCGTAGCAATATCAATACTCCCTGGAGTATAAGTTGGTTGAGCAGTTGTGTGATCATCAAATGAACCGTCACCATTGGTCGTCCATAATATTTGTTCAAAATTCAAGGCTGATGCGTCTTCAATAGTGTATGTGAGCATCGGACAAATATCAGCATCAATACCTGCATTTGCAACCGGTGCTGTTTTGATAGTTAACTCTAATTGATCAACTATTTCTCCACATGCTTCTGAACCCATGGCAGTTAATATTAGTGATGTAACACCATTCTCAATATCAGTTATTCCCGGTGTATACACTGGATTAATTGCATTTTCATTATCAAAAGTACCATCACCAAGGGTAGTCCATGTTAGGGAAGTATAATTTACCGCATTAGCGTCTGCAAGCAGAAAAGATTCATTACTACAAATAATACTGTTTTCGCCAACTTCTATATTTGGTGATAAGGCGAAGCTGAAAACTACTTTGTCTTCAACTGTTTCTTCAGGACCAAAACCTGTAAAGGTAAGCTCAACAGATCCTTCTAGCATATCATCATCGCTTGGCATGTATAGTGGTGTGAATATTTCAGGATCAGAAAAAGTTCCACTTCCCGAGGTTGTCCATAATACCGATTCGCAATATGTGGCAGTGCCTTCGCATTGCATCTCATCCATATCACAAAACTCTGTATCTAACCCTGCAAATGCAGATGTTATCGGAGGTGCAGGAAGTATGATATAGTCTACTCTTGCACAATCTTCACCAGCACTTTGATTAACATCTTTACTATATTGCCATTTGTATAAGTGAGTACCAGCTGAAATGGGAAATGATACACGTTGCCATGATTCCTCACCTGATAATGTAAGTTTAGGCATACCATCGATATAGAATCTGAAGAAATCATATTGATCTTCGGAACTAACCATAACATAAAAAGAAATACTATCATCAATTGCTGATTCGTAGATTATCGACATCCATGTTGACTGTTGATCACTTAAATCGCTTGATTTATTGCAATATGTACCTTCATATGGATTGCTTGTTGATATCTCCCATACGCTGCTTCCACCAGTTTGCCATGGATATTTTGTCATGTCACCTGTTTCCCAATCTTCAACAATTAAACCTACTTTATTGGAAAAGATTTTTTCAGCGTTATATTCACCTGATACTGCTTCAAGTTCAAAATCAACCAGCGAGCCAATTGGTGTTTCATCCGCAACTGTTATTGTAAATAGTGCATTTAACATATCTCCCGATTGGATATTACCTATTGTATATTGCGAGTTTACTACTTCAATAAATGGATTTAGGCTTATGAAGTTTCCGATAGTAAGTGGCGCTATCACAGAACCTTCGTTATAAACTTTAATAGTAACATCTAATGTTTCACCTGGATCTAATTGTCCGTCACCATTACCAAATTGATCATCATTAAAAGTCATACTTCCTATACTTAGCTTTGGTGCATGAGCGATTATGTTCATTTTTGATAACCAAATATCATTTCCATCGGTTGATTCAATATCAAATCCCACCAAATACAGGTCAGGAATATCGTTGGCCACATTCCAGACATAACCCTCAGTAATTGTTGAGGTTGCACCAGCTTCAATACTGCCATAATTTTCTGTATTATCTGTAAATTCAATGTATTGATCAGTTGAACTTATAGTTACTTGTATATTTTCACCAATTTCAACACCAATGTTTTTAACTGTTAAATCTGCCAGGGTGGATTCTCCAGTTGTCATCATTCCAGTGGTATTGTTGATGGCAACATCATTATATATTACATATGGGCCATCCGGAGGAATAATATCAACTAGTGACTCGTATCGGTAATAGTTTTGTTTTGTGACCGTTACAAGTAATTTGTTGGGTGGAAATTGAGCCGTTATTTCAATTACTACAGGTGAACCTGTACCTTCAGCAGTTCCTATTAGTTCATTGTTTACGCTTAGTGCGATAAAAGAACCTTCATCAGCAGTAACAGTAAAGCTAATTTCACCGGCAACAATACCTTGTTCATGAGTTACCGTTAGATATTGTGGTACTTCGGAATAAATGACCGAAAAAGCATCTCCATGATGATGAAATAGATTGTAAGTAACTTCTTTGTTATTAGTATTATATGGCCATGATGATTGCTGCAAGAAATATTTCCCGGCAGCATTTCCGAAGGCGGGCAGAATACCTCTTGGTTCTGGATTTGCTCCATAATCAGGCAGGAAATCGGGCCACATATTATCATACATACCCCAAACATATGTATCGTTTACAAATGAATATGATACTTCAGAAGCTGCAATTAAACCTAAGGCTCCTGAATTTTCGCCATCGTATTTATATCTGTGAAATTTTTCAGCGAAACATTCAGCGGTATTATTAAATTTACCAGTTAAACAGTTGATTGAGAAGATAAATGATAGGTCAGTATTAGTAAGCCCATTAATAGAACTGCTGGTATATGATGGTTCTCCCCATCCTGTGCTATTTCCGTGATCGCGATGTTGTAGGATAAAAGCACCGTTGTTTAAAGCATTGTTAACATCGGCAGATGTTCCATCAGCCCAACCACCAAGTTCGGTAGGTGTTGCCGGGATATAACCCAGTCCGTCAGGACCAAAATACTGCATAATTGTATTCGTGTTTTGAGCACTCGACCAAGGGTCTACATCTGGATTACCTCCATAAACAGCATTAATTCTTACAGGTTCTTTACCATGAATTGTACTAAAGTAACCACCAACGGTTTCTGAACAAATCTGGAACCATCTTTCTGTTTGCCAACCAAGTGCAGTTATTGGGTGATTATAAAAATCAGGATCAACAGGAGGTGTACGTTCGTAATTAAGCACCTTTGTTACAAAAGTTTCAAGATGTTCTTCTGTTTGGGCTGTCATTCGGGCGAATATAACATCTGGCATATGGTCGCCATCAACATCTGCAAAAATATTGTCGGATGCACAATAGCTATTATAAATAGGTGATATTATTGTATTACCTACATCTCCATAATCTGCCATTAAAAGAACTGCAGCAGGGGGGATATCCCAGGTATTATATGCGTTGTTAATATAACTCTCGATGGCCGAAATTGTATTGCCACCAACATCTGTAGTTGTAAGTACATTTGTTGAAATCCCTTGATTAACACGGAAGTTTCTAATCGAATCGGCCCATGCAATATATGTGGCATCTTCTGGCACAATGATTAAATATTCGTAGCCTGTCTCTCTTCCACTCCGTTGATTTTGATTTGGAGTTGATATTGACTCACTATTAAGTACTGCATCTTTAATAATTGGATCCCACCAACGATTTCGTAGTCTGTCATCACCAAATTTACCGGTTCCACCCTCAAAAGTTATTTCAATTTCAATGTCACGATTAATGATTAATTGTTGTGTAACCGGATTATATTGGAACGGACTAACTCCTACTATTACAACATCCATTCCTCTAATTTTCATTGGCTCAGAAACCTGAACAATATTTTCTGGGTAGTTTGCATTATTTGTAAAAATCTTAGGGTTTTTGATATAAATCAAAGGAGTGTTATCATCATCTTTTGGAATAATCGGTGCCGGAGAAATGGCTATATTATTTATGATCTCCATTTGTTTCCTAACAACTTTTGCAGTTACACTTGCTCCTTTAGGAATTGCAATGTAATTACTGAATGCTGGGAGGTTAGGTGCTCCGGCATCGTTTTGAAGATATACTCCTTCGGTAGTTATTGTTTGTAGTGTATTATTATCAATTATAATTGGAGCTCTATAATATGACTCAATTGATGAATTAATGGTAATACCATTTTGGCTTTGCTTTTTAACGCTTATTCCTTGTTTTCCCCAATTGTTATCATAGGAAATTTTACTGTTTTGTGCAATCACAATGGTTAAACTAAAAACCATAATAATTGTAACGGAGATTTTTAGATAATATGTAACTAGGTTTTTCATGTATAGAAAATTAATTGATAAAGTTTAAGTGCTGATTAAAAAAGCTATGAAATCAATCTTAATAAATATTAGTGTTATGGTATTACAATACTTGACAAACATATAATATGTTTAGTTGCGACAAGTGAGGCCAAACATACTTATTATTTTTTAATTAGCATTAGGATACTACGTTAATATGCTGTAAGTTATTCACTAACTCTCAATTTAGACTTAGTATAAATTATCATTTTCTTGAATATTACGATCGTTAGTTAGGAGAATTAATTTTTATATTAACACGAATGATACTCGTGTTAGTTAATGCAAATTAAATCGAACAATTCTTAAAAATATCAGTATACCTATGGTAATGATCGTTAATTGAGATAAATGATTTGAATAATTAGTTAATTTTATGCGTTTTTTCGAAAATCCTAGTACATGCTTGCAAAGGGAAAAATAAGTCTGAGACCACCGGAACCTGAAGATATTGATTTCCTGTTAAAAATGGAAAACGACACTAGTTTATGGAATGTTAGTAATACTCACAATCCATTTTCCAGGTTTGATATTGAGCAATATGTATTGCTTGCAGATAAAGATATTTACTCAGCCATGCAACTTCGTTTTATTATTGAGAATATAGAAAGTAGTAATCATGTAAAGGTTGGAGTAATTGATGTTTTTGATTTTGATGCCCATAACCGTAGAGCCGGGATTGGGGTAATGATAATTGAAAAAGATCAAAATAAAGGGTATGCCGGAATTGCCTTAGATATACTTATTAGCTTTTTGTTTAGTCATATAGGTATTCATCAATTATATTGTAATATTGGTGTTGATAATAATACCAGCATCAAACTATTCGAGAGTAGAGGTTTTAATCGAGTTGGTATTAAAAAAGAGTGGAATCTGGTTGGTAACAAGTGGGCAGATGAGTACATGTATCAGTTAATAGATTTGAAATCATTGAAGTAAAGGTATTAATATTAATAAATCACAACCATGGCTTATTATCATTCACATTATGGTGTTGGCAGAAAAAAGAAAAATTCCTACTGGAAATACTTGATATGGGTTATTGCAGTAATAGCTATCGTAGTTTCTGTGGGAGGATATTTGTTGTATCAGGTAATATACAAACCCAATGTATGGACACCTGATGGCAAAAGTGTTTCGGTATTTATATCTACCGGCTCAAGTTTTGAAGATGTAAAAAAAGTACTTTTTGAAAAAGGATTAATAGTACATCGCAACAATTTTATTTGGTGGGCTGAGAAAAAGAATTATCCTAACCTTATAAAATCAGGACGTTATATCCTAAGTAATAACATGAATAATGATGAGTTAGTAGCTTTGTTACGCTCAGGAAATCAAGTACCTGTAAAAGTAATCTTTAATAATGTCAGAGATATATATCAACTTGCGGCCAAGGTAAGTAAACAAATTGAAGCCGATTCTGTGTCTCTTGTTAAAGAATTTTATAATCCGGAAACTTTAAGTGGTATGGGTTTAACTCAAAGTACAGTATCTACCATTTTTATTCCTGATACCTATGAATTTTACTGGAATACATCTGCTAAAGGTTTTACGAAAAGAATGTATGAGGAATATCTAAGCTTTTGGAATGTTAGTAGAACAAGTAAAGCTACTGATTTGGGGATGACAATTCCTGAAGTAATTACTCTCGCCTCGATAGTTGAAAAAGAGACAAACAAAGTTGATGAAAAACCTATGTTAGCAGGTGTTTATATCAATCGTCTCGAAAAAGGGTGGCGTTTGCAAGCCGATCCAACTTTAATATTTGCTCTTAATGACTATAGTATTAAGCGCGTATTAAACGTGCATTTAGATTTTGATTCACCCTACAACACATACAAGTACGGAGGTTTACCACCAGGGCCAATATGTATTCCCTCAATATCGTCAATCGACGCAGTGTTGAATAATAAAAATGAAGGGTATCTATATTTTTGTGCAAAAGATGATTTATCGGGATACCATGTTTTTGCCAAAACAAATTCTCAGCATAATCGTAACGCTAAGAAATATCAGGCAGCACTTGATAAAATGAGGATTTATAAATGATGAAGGCATTTAAGGCATACGATATCCGTGGGTTATGGGGAACAGAACTCAATGCCGATATTGCATATAGAATTGGATATTTTATTCCTGAGGTTTTTGATGTAAAAAAAGTATTAATTGGCAGGGATATTCGATTATCATCAAATGAATTTTTTAATGCTTTGGCCAATGGAATTACTGATGCAGGGGCAGATATTTATGATGCCGGTTTAACAACAACCCCAATGGTTTATTGGGGAACGGGGAAATATGATTTCGAATTTTCGATAATGATAACTGCCTCACATAATTCGAGTGGGTATAACGGGCTTAAATTTTCGGGAAAGGATGTACTCCCAATTGGTTATGATAATGGATTAAATATTTTAGAGCGGTTGGTAGAAAGTGATAGAACGCCCACCATAAGAATGAAAGGCAAAGTTGCGGAATTTGATTTTAAGGATGATTACTTACGGTTTTTACAAAATTATAAGAAGGATTATTCTACCCTTAAAATAGCTGTCGATTGTTCAAATGGAATGTCATCCATTTTTGCAAGGGAGATATTTGGCGATGAACCATTGTATTTGAATGAACAGATGAATGGCAAATTCCCCGGTCACGAACCAAATCCACTTAACCCTGAAAATCAAAATCAAATAAAAAAATGTGTAACCGATAATAGTTGCGATGTTGGAGTTATTTTTGATGGAGATGCTGATCGTGTAATGTTTATTGATGAAAATGGAAAATTTATTTCTCCAGATTTAATAATTGCTTTACTGGGTCATTATTTTTTTGAAGAAAGGAGTGAAAAGGGTAAGGTTGTTCATGATATAAGAACATCAAAAGCTGTTGGTGAATATTTAGTACGTTTTGGAGTTGAAATTGATATATGGAAAGTAGGAAGGGCATTTGGAGCTACTAAACTTAAGGATGTTGATGGCATTTATGGAGGCGAGTTGGCAGGTCATTACTATTTCCGCGATTTTTATTATTCTGATTGTGCGTTTATGGCAGCAGAATTAGTATTGAATATAGTAAAGGATTTTAACCATCAGGGGAAAACGTTTTCTAACGTTATCAGCGAGATATCCACATATGCAAATACTGGCGAGGTTAACTTTGTTATTGAGAATAAGCAAGAAGCAATGGATACTGTTCTTAACTTCTTTAAAGATCAAAATGACGATTTTAAATTTTTTGATTTTGATGGTTTTCGATTGGAGTTTGAGGATTGGTGGTTTAATATCCGACCATCAAATACTGAACCATATCTGCGTTTTTTAGCAGAGGCCAAAAACGAAAAATTGCTAAAGGAAAAAACAGACATTATTTACGGAATTCTTAAAAAATATACTTCGTAGTCATGGGTATGTTTAACAGGTATGCTTCACTGGTATTAATTATTATTATTTTACTGTACACTCAATCGCTAGTTAGTCAAACGCACGAAGTATACCCCGATACAATTAACAAAAAACGTTTAAACACTGTTGTTTACACTGCTTCCGGACTGTATGTTGCCACACTTGGAGTATTGTATTTTGGCTGGTATAAGGATAACGAACTAACAAAATTTCATTGGTATAATGATAATAAAGGTTGGCTTCAGGTGGATAAGGTTGGGCATGCGAATACGGCCTATATTATAAGCAATTATGCATTTTGGTTTCTGCGTTCAGCTGGTGTCGATAATAACAGGTCTGCCATTTTTGGCGGTATAACAGGTTGGTCGGCCATGACTGTTATTGAAATTTTAGATGCCTTTTCGGCTGATTGGGGTGCATCTACAGGTGATTTATTAGCAAATACTGCTGGTGCCGCTTTTTTTACAGGTCAGCAATTATTATGGAAAGAGCAACGTATTAGATTCAAGTTCTCCTACCATCCTACTGAATTTGCCAGGTATCGTCCTGATTTACTCGGAGAAACCGGTTTACAACGAGTACTAAAGGACTATAATGGCCAAACATACTGGTTATCAGCTAATATAAATTCATTTTTTAAAAATGAATCAAAATTTCCACCATGGATAAATGTATCATTTGGTTATGGAGCTACCGGAATGTTTGGCACATATTCGAACCCACATGAATGGGATGGCAATCCATTACCATATCACAATCGTACGCGACAATACTATTTTTCTCTGGATGTGGATTGGACCAGAATAAATACTAATTCTTCTTTACTAAGATTTGTTTTTAAAGCATTTAGTTTTGTAAAAATTCCAATTCCCACATTGGAATACAATAGAGAAAATAATTTTGTATTCCATTGGCTGTATTTTTAGTCTCTAAAACTATATATTGCCAATATCTTTTACAAGGAATATATAGAGTGTAGACAGAATATTCTTTTCAGTCATAGATTCAGTTATATAATCAGAGCAACCTGCAAGAAGTGCATCTTCCTTGGTTAGCTTAGTGTTGTCATTACCAATGTATGCAACTATTGGCAGTGTCTTGTTAAATGCTTTAATGGCTTTTGTGGTTGTAATTCCAGTCATTCCCACCAGGTCAATATCTATTATCATTAGTTTTGTTTCGTAATTATTCTGGCATAATTCAATTGCTTCTATCCCACTTTTTAGGTGTTTGGCTTTTGCTCCAAAATCAGCAATTATTTTCGAAATACTATCAAACATGGGTTTTTTATTTGTAACAATTGTGATAGTAATATCCTCCAATGAATTTTTAACTTTTATTGGATCAATTTCTATGGGCTTATATGGAACAGAAAATGAGAATTTAGAACCCTTTCCCACTTGCGATTCAACCCAAATGGTGCCACCTAAATATCCCAGAACTGCTTTAGAAATACTTAACCCTAAACCATTGCCGCTATAAAGCTTTTCTGAATTCTTATGTGCAAAACGATTGAACCTCCCAAAAATTGATTTAAAATGTCTTTCCTCAATCCCAACACCTGTATCAGTAATTTCAAAAATAATATATTGGTCTTGAATATGATAGGCAAGTTCAACTGATCCTGTTTCAGTGAATTTAATAGCATTATCAAGTAGATGATCAATAATTTCTATTACTTTATCAACATCTAACTTTACAATTGAATTATAGAGGCTGTTATAACTATTTACTGTAAAGTTTATTGATGTATTCTGGAATGTGGGATTGTAATTGATAAAAATATCTGAAATTAATTTTTTTAACTCTGCTGTTTTGTTAGTAATAAGTATGAACCATGACTGAAGTCGCGAAAAATCAATTATTTTGTCAATAATTTTGCTGAGTTGGTATCCTGATTTAATAATTGTATCATGGAAATCATCTCTCTCAGATTTGCTAAGATCACTTAGTTTTAGTAATTGGGTGAAACCCATCATTGCGTTTAAGGGTGTTCTAATTTCATGTTGCATATTATGCAGGAAAGAAGTTTTAATATTATCGCTTTGTTCGGCTTTTTCTTTTGCTAGTACTAATTCTTCATCTTGTTTTTTCTTTTCTGTAATATTTCTCCATACAACATACAGATATTCTATACCGGATATGGGTATCGCAGTTAGCGATACATCAACATAAAACGGCTCATTATTTTTATTCTGGTGCAGCCACTCAAATCTTGTGAATCCATGTTTACGTGCATTAGCAATCATCTCGCGTGCTTTAACCTCCGACAACATTCCGTCGGATTGTGCTTCAGGTGATATTTCACGAGGATGGGTTCCGATAATTTCGGTTTTATCATCTAATCCAAGAATTTTTAATGCTGCATCGTTACAATTTATGAATGTATTATCTTTTCCAATAATTAATACAGGGTCACTTGTTTTTTCGAAAAGCAGCCTATACTTTTGTTCACTTTCAAAAAAGGAGGCTTCAACCTGTTTGCTTTCGGTTATATCTAAACCTGAACTTAAGCTTCCAATTATCGTTCCATTATCGTCATGAAGTATTGTATTTTTCCATGATATCAGTCTCTCATGGCCATCTGCCGATATAATTTTATTCTCACCATTTGTAAAATCTATCTTATTATTGCCATTCATTATATTGTAAAAACTATTGTATAGATTTTGTTTTTCTGATAGAGGAATAAAATAATTAAACCAGTTTTTACCAAGGATTTCTTCTTCATTATAACCTAATGTTTCGCATCCTTTCTTATTAATTAATGTAACAATACCTTTAGCGTCTAAGGCAAGAATAATAACTCCTGCAACATTTAAATATTTATGTGCTTTATCGCGTTCTTTCTTAAGAAGTTTTTCTGCAACACGTCGTTGTTTAATCATAATGTTAGCAGAATGTGCCAATCCTTTAAACTCTTCAATATGAAGCTTTTCGTGTTCAATAATTGAGTTTTCCTTAGGGCTTTTGTGAAAAAATGTAGTAAATACTGCAAATTCTTTTCGGATATATCCGGAAAGGTAGAAGGAGACAGCTAAAAGAGCCAGCAATAAAACCATAAAAAGAAGAACTATGTATAATATTTTCTTGAACAGAATAGCTTGATATTGATTTTTTTTGTTTTGAACTACGGCACTTATATCATCCAGATATACACCGGCTCCAATGATCCATCCCCAGTCATCATATCCATATACATACGAAACTTTTGGAACAGGGCTGAACGAATCCAATCTTTTAAATCGATACCAAAAAAAGTCACCATCAGTCTTTTTTATGGATTCCAGTTCGATGTCAAATATTCTCTGCCCATCAGGATCAATCATATTTGAAACATCCTTTTCTCCAATAATTTTTACTCCATCAAAAACAAGAGCTTTACCGGTGTAAGTATTTATAAAAATGTATCCGCCATGTTGCAAACGGATAGAGCTGACGTAATTTAAAACCTCATTTTTTAGTTCTTCGGTTGATTTGTTTTTATTATTTATTCTACTGAAATCAATTAATTCAACTATTCTTTTTACTTCACTTTTTATTAACCCTTGTTGTTCTGCTTCATAAGTAGCCTGTATGGTATTTAGGTTATCCTTTGATTTCTTTATTTCAGTATAAACCCAAAGAGCACTTATGGAGAAAATAGAAAAAGCAGCCGTAACTATTAGAATGAAAAACGCACTTCTTCTTATACTTATTTTAAAACTCTTCATAGGTTAGTTACTAGGTTGTTTTTTCTAATCAAATATCTTCGATCTATGGGGATGTTTTCCAACTACTTCTTTGTAGAATGATTTTATTTCTACCAAATCTTTTTTCACATCACCAGTTGGATAGTAAAGTTTTTTCATCCCTCCGATTTTATTTTTATAATCAAGAACTCCAAGTATTATTGGCACATTTGCTGACATTGCTATATAATAAAAACCAAGTTTCCAATCTGCTACCATACTACGAGTACCTTCTGGTGTAATTGTTATGAATAATGAATCATGTTCGTTAAACATTGTTGTAACAGTATCAGTTAACCTTCCCGACTTTTTTCTGTTTACCGGAATACCACCAATAAATTTCAGCAAAATGCCAAAGGGCCAGAAAAATGCTTCTTGCTTAACGAGAATTTTTGAGTCGACACCCATATGCCAAAATCCAAGTTTGCCTATCACTGTATCCCAGAGACTTGTGTGCGGGGCAACTATAATTACTGCCTTTTTTATTTCATTTGAAATTTCATTGTCAATTTTCCAACCCCCCATATTGAGGAGTAAACCTGAAAATACTTTCATTTGTTTTTCATTTTGAAAAATGAGAAGGTACAAATGTATGAAATTAATGATTTTGTTAGAAAAAAGACTTGTCGGATTTTTTTTGTATATTTGATATTCAATTAAAAGCTATTTATGTTAAATCGAAGAAAAGGAGTGTTGGTATTAGCAGTTTTTTTATTTACTTTCTTATTCGTTACAGGAGGGTGTGATGATGGTGATTATATTAAGACCATTGAAAAACCTATTAAATCCTATACGGATATTGTTACAATTAATGATTCTCTGGTTATTCCATATGTATATACCAGTTCGGTATCCTTGAAAAATCTTCCTGTTGCCAAAAAGAAACAGAAATTTTTTGATATGATGTTACCGGCAATTTTGGTGGCTAGAAAGGAGCTGTCGTTTTTGTTGGCTAAAGTTGATGAAATTGCCCTTAAGGATAATCCTACACCAGAAGATCTTACATTTATAAAAAACCTGAAGAAGACTTATAAAGTAAATAGTATTGAACTTTTAAAGAGAAGATTACATACTTCCCCTGTTAGTATTGTTCTTGCACAAGCCGCCATTGAAAGTGCCTGGGGCACATCTCGATTCTTCCTTGAGGCAAATAACCCATTTGGTCTTTGGTCGTTTAACTCCAATGAAGATAGAATTCAGGCTTCATCTACAAGATCGGGAACAAAAGTATACTTAAAAAAATTCAAGAATCTTGAGAAGGCAATAGAAGGATATTACAAAACTCTTGCCACAGGCCCATATACTGATTTCAGAAAAGAACGGCTTAAAACCAAAAATCCGTATATCCTTGTCAAATACTTAATCAATTATTCTGAAAGGAAAGAAGCCTATGTTCAGGAACTTGCAAGTGTAATAAGAGGCAACGATCTTACTAAGTATGATAATTATCGTATCGACCCAAAGTATATTAATCCGAATTATATCAATACGAAGTATATTAAATAGAGCCTTTTGTAAAACTTCCCTTTTGTCTTTTGGAACGATAGTGAATAATCTCTCTATCCTATTAGCTTTGTATTATTATCAGTTTAGTTATTAATACTAAACCGACAACAACGATAATCTTTTATTACTCTATCCCCAAAGTTTTTTGATCCGGTCTTCAATATCCTTTTTAAACTTTTTGATATCTGATTTTTTTACTTTTTTCAGATCTTTCTCCAATTCGCTGTATTTCTTTTTTGCTTGCGTGCTAAGATTGGGAATAATTTTATCAACTAATTCCTTCTCAGCGTCCTTCAAAGCTATTGTAAGTTCTTCTATCTTAATTTCTTTTACAAGCTTTTTGACTGCTGAATCCGACATATCTTTAATGTCTTCAAATTTAACACTCTTGCCTTTTGCGTATGCTGTTTTTGCTTTCGCAGATGTTGTTTTGGCAGTTTTTCTGGCTATATTTTCAACCTTTTCAGCAATATTTGTAACGGCTTCTCTAAATCCTGAAAAATCATTTGATGAGCCAACGTTATTTTTAACCCGAATTGTAAAATCAGAAAGTACATTCATGTAGTTTATAAAGGCATCATATGGTGTTCCATAGGGATTAAAATAACTGTGAACATCACCATCGGAAAACCACTTGGTGCACATATAATAAAAATGGTCGCTTGTTTGTAAGTATAACCAATCCTTCAATATTTTAGGATCACTTATATTTTTGATTTGAGATTCAAGTTGGTAAAGCTTGTCAAATGCCTCATCTTGAAGGTCATTGCCCAGCCATGCAGTTAAATCACGTTCTTCATCTGCCCATGAAATTGGAGTAGGAACATGAATCGCACTTACAGGTTTTAGCCTTTCACCTAGTTCTTTTGGAGTAGCAAAATTGAAATTAGTTTTTGAAAGAACTAAGCCTGGCAATTCTTTCATAAAATTGAAAATTCCGGTTTCTTCCCATTGATGTTCACCAAAAGTTTCATAATCCATAAATAAGTTTATTACTTTTTCTTTAGGATCGGTGTTGCCTAACCAATTAACAAATTTATCGGTAGTTAAAGGCCATTCTTTCCAGCTTTGTTCTGAAAATCTAAATGCAATATCATCACTCAATCGATAATTCTTCAGCAGTAGCCTTAATTCGGGATTTGAAACACTATTGTACATAAAGTTAGAACTTCTCCATCCAAGTATGTGTTTTGCTCCTTCGGTTAACATAAGATCATAACCCATTTCGCTTACCATCGAACCAATATCATCGGAGTATATTAACTCTGTATTTCTAAAAGTTACAGGCTTAACTCCAAATAGTTCCTCGGTTTTATCGGAATGCATTTTCACCTGTTTGATAAATTCATTTTTACTTTTTAATGATGCCAATGAGTGAGCATATGTTTCAGCTAAAAATTCAACATTACCGGTATCAGCAAGTTTTCTAAAACTCTTAATTACATCAGGATGAAACGCTTCAAATTGATCCATCGCCGTACCTGAAATTGAAAAGCTTACTTTGAAATCCGATCCATTAACTTTGATAAGATCTAATAATAATTGATTCATAGGAAGATAACTTTTTTCAGCCACTCTTCTCATTATCATTTGATTTGTGTAGTCATCAAGGTAGTTATGTTTATCACCTATATCAAAAAAACGATATTCCCTTAATCTATAAGGTTGATGTACCTGGAAATAAAAACATATTGATCTCATATTATAATAGTATTGTGTGCGTTATTAGTTGATAATTATACTTTATTTGATGGCATTAGGGGCGTATAAACATTTTTAATCTTTAAAGATGCGTCTTCCCATTTAAGGTTCTCCACTTCTTTTTTGCCATATTTTTTAAACATCTTCGAAATTGCTTCGTAATGGCATAATCCATAAATTGAATCAGCCATTGCATCCACATCCCAAAAATCTACTTTAAGTGCATGCTCCAGAATTTCAGCAACTCCTGATTGTTTGGAAATTACAACTGGAACGCTCGACCGCATAGCTTCCAATGGCACAATTCCAAATGGTTCACTCACCGATGGCATAACAAAAACATCGCTCAAGGCAAACATCCGGTCAATTTCAGCACCCTTTAAAAATCCAGTAAAATGAAATTTATCTGCAATTCGTAATTTGGCAACACGCTTGATCATTTTATTAAGCATATCGCCCGAACCTGCCATAACGAACCTCACATTTTTATCTTTTTTAAGTATCTTATTTGCTGCTTCAATAAAATATTCAGGACCTTTCTGGAAAGTTATTCGCCCAAGAAAGGTTACTATTTTTTCATTTAAATGTCGTTTTACTTCTTCAAGTTCAGAAAACATTTCCTGATCAACAGCATTGTGCACCGTAATCACTTTGCCAGGATCGATACCATATTTTTCTATAACTGTTCTTCGTGTTAAATTACTTACAGTAATTACCCTGTCGGCCTTTTCCATCCCTTCTTTTTCGATAGCGTAAACAATAGTGTTTACATTTTCTCCAGTGCGATCGAATTCGGTGGCATGCATGTGAACAACCAGAGGTTTGCCTGATGATTCTTTGGCAGCTACTCCGGCAGGATAGGTTAACCAATCGTGGGCATGTATTATGTCGTAATCCTCTTTAAGAGCCAGAGCAGAAGCCACAAGAGCATATCTGGAAATTTCTTCCATTAGATTTGCACCATATTTACCGGAAAATTTATAATCTCTTGAAAATACTTTACTTGTGTATTCTTCACCTGTTTTTTGCTGCTTCTCGAGTAATGTTGTGAATTCTTCAGGACCAACATATGGAACAATGTTTGAGCCAATCTCAAGATATTTTATCCTATCCCAATATTCATTGTAATTTTCATCTTTAAAATCGAAAGGAACATCACTGGCGTTAACTAATCTTACAGCTTCTTGGCTTTCATCGCCATATGCTTTTGGAACCACAAAAATTACATCAACATCATGCTTGGCAAGACCTTTTGTAAGACCAAAACAAGCAGTTCCCAAACCTCCGGTTATATGTGGTGGAAATTCCCACCCAAACATTAATATTCGCATAGTAATAATTTCAAATTAATAGTGTGGTTTATCATATTAATTACCAGCATTATCTATCATTGATTTAATTCTTAATAATTCGGCAACACTCCATGCTTGTGATATTGCGCCACCAGCTTTATGTGGTGGGTCACCATCATAAACTTCTGAAATAGTACCTATTCCATTATCATACATCTCTTCTTCAAAATTAGAATAGATATCCATAATTGCATCCACACCCGACTTCCCAAATACTTTAAGATAAGCTTCTGCATAAGCTCCCAAGAGCCATGGCCATGCAGTTCCCTGATGGTAAGCCTTATCACGATTTTTCTGGTCGCCCATGTAAATGCCTTTGTAATCAGAATTTTTTGGAGCAAGAGTTCTTAGTCCTCTACTAGTAAGTAATTCACGTTTAACAACATTTATTATGCTAAATGATTGATCTTCTTTTAGTGGACTATATGGCAGAGATGCGGCAAAAATCATATTTGGTCGCACCGACCAATCTTTATAGTCACCGTTTACATAATCTGCTAAGTAGCCCTTTTTCTTATCCCAGAAAGTATTGTTGAATGATGATTTGATAATTTCAGGCCATTTTTCCCAGCTATCAATAAAGGAATTGTCGCCTGACTTTTTGGCTAATTCGAGGCAAAAACTAACTCCGTTATACCAAAGCGCATTTATATCAACAGCATAACCAATTCGTGGTGTTACAGGATTTCCGTCAACAATTGCATCCATCCATGTAAGAGCTTTGCCAGGTTCTCCGGCCCATATCAGACCATTGTCGTGCATTTTAATATTAAAGAGTGTTCCATTTTTAAAACTATCAAGAACATGTTTAAGCTGATCTCCATACTCTTTCCATATGTTGGTGTCTTTATCGCCGTATAAATGTAGTTGTTGCAATGCCCATATAAACCATAACGAAGTATCAACGGAGTTGTATGAAGCTTTTTCTCCACTCCCAACATTTGGAAACAAGCCATTTTTCAATTCGCCCAACATGGTATTTGTTACATCTTTAAAGGCCTTAACATCGTTTCGTGTTAATGTTAGCCCGGGAAGTGCAATAAATGTATCTCGACCCCAACGCCCAAACCATGGGTATCCAGCAACGACCTCAGCTCTACCTTTATTGCGAATAATAAACTCTTCTGCTGAGTTAAGAAGACAGTTCTCGAAATTATCTCTTGGTGTACGCTTTTTTACTTCTGAAGTCCATTGTCGTTTAAGTGTTGATGGATTTTTTTCTTCTAAACTTACTGATATAATAACTGATTCACCTGCTTTAAGTTTAACATCAAAATAACCAGGGACAAATAAATCTTCAGTGCTATCATAACCCCGTTTTCGTTCTCTGATGTATTCAATATCATAATACCAATTGGGTGTATGAACATATTCGGGTTTTTTCGAAAATTGCATGTACAGTCTTGAGTACCCATTGTATAGTTGCCAGCTAACTCCGTTTTTTTCACCGTTAAACTCTTTGTTTACATTATCATTAGCCTTCGAGAGTTCATGTACGTTTCTGAATGCCAGAAATGGTTTAAGTCGGAATGTTACCTTTTGTGATGCTTTTTCGAGAGTGTATTTGATGAACATTCGATCCTCGTTTGCTGCAAATATGTATTCCTTCACAAATACAATTCCACCCATTCGGTAGATCAGCCTTGGATTTGGGTCAGAAACAAATTCCTTTAAATATTTATGACCTTTAGGTTCGTAAACACCACCGGGATACATGCGCATCCCAACATGAAATTCAAAATTGTTAGCTATGATAGTTTCATCAATTTCTGAAAGTAGTACATGGTTGTTGTCGTCGATATTTGGTTGAGGAGCAACTAATAACCCATGATATTTTCGTGTGTTAGTTGTAATAATTGTAGTACTGGCATAGCTTCCTGCACGATTTGTGCGTAGTAACTCGCGATGTAGTGAGTATTTTAAATTAATAAGTTGGGTTTTGTTAAAATCTATATAACTCATCTATTTATCTTATTGATTGTGTTGTTATAAACTATGATAACTATACTTTAAATTTGAATTTTAGAAAGTTTAAAGTTACAGGTTTTTTCCGAATAATTGAACATTGAAATTTTCATTGCTAGTAAAAATCAAGTATCTATTACTTAATTAACAGTTAATCATCTGTATTAATACTTACCAATTTAGATGCTCAATTACTTTTTGCAAAAGTATTCCACTTTAGAAATTAATAAACTTTTTTAATAAAGATTAACTTAAACTTAACCTTATATATCAGAATTTTCTTTGTGATTGTGGATGTAGAGCTAATTATAACGTTTGCAGAAATATTACCCTCTCCGTAACTTTATTGTATATCATAATTGTTAAAATCCATAAGTAGATTAAAAAAGTATATGTACAACGAGCAAAAAAGATAAATTTGTGGCATTAATACTCAAAAAACTTTAACATGAATATTGCTCGAATTCTATTTGTAGTTATACTATTATCTTTTTTTGCAAGGCTTGATGCTCAAGATAAAATGCCCTTAAATCACTCTGTTTACGATGGCTGGAAGTCCATATCCGATGCTTCTATTTCAAATGATGGGAAATGGGTAACATATGAAATTAACCCACAGGAAGGCGATGGTAATTTGTTTTTGTATGAAGTACAAAATCAGAACTTCAGTTACGTAGAGCGAGGTTACAAGCCCGTTTTGTCATCTAATTCAAATATATTATTTTTTAATATCAAACCACAATTTGATACTATACGTTCAGCTAAGCTAAAAAAAGTTAAAAAAGATAAATTACCCATCGATTCGCTTGGAGTACTAATTGTATCAACGGGTGAAATCAGGAAGTATGCAAACCTATTGAGCTTGAAGATTCCGGAAAATAAATCTGATTGGCTGGCATTTACTTTAAAAATGAAACCGGCAAAAAATGACACTACAGTTTCTGATACACTAGTGCCTAAAAAGAAGTCGAATAAAAAGGATAAGAAAAAAGAGAAAGGCGAATTATTAGTTATTCTAAACCCCATTACCGGCGATTCGGTTTCATTTGAAAATGTAACTAAATACGCTATTTCAAAAAATGGCAACTTATGTTCTTTTGTAAGAGTTATGGGAGATAGCATCGACTCCATTCAGATTGCTTACTATAATACGAACAATAAGAAATATTCATTAATAATGAATGAACCCGGGTATTCTGAAAATATTGAAATTGATGAGCAGGGTAACCAATTTGTATTTACTTTTTCTACTGATACAATTAAGGAAAAAGCATTCGGGTTGTATTATTATGATGTACCCAAAAATAAACTAAAGTTTGCTTCTGGTGATAGTTTTTCAAATCTTGTAAGCAATTGGTCGGTTAGTGAAAACGGGAAAATTTATTTCAACAAATCTGGATCAGAATTGTATTTTGGAACTGTCCCAAAGCCTGTCCCTGCCTTAAAAGATACTCTTACCGAAGATGAAAAAGTAAGTGTAGATATCTGGAATTGGAAGGATGTGCAACTACAACCACAACAACTAAAGCAGTTGGAGCAGGAACAGAAAAGATCTTATACTGCGGTATATTTTCCTAAAAAAGATAGAGTAATTCAGCTAGCAGACGAAAAAATTAAATCGGTTAGTGTTAATCCCAAGGCTGAAGAAAAATATAGCTTAGGTTTTGATCATAATCCATATCAACGTATGACATCATGGGAAGCCAGTCGTTATCAGGATATTTATATAGTTAACCGGGAAACCGGCCATAAAACTCTTGTGCTAACTAAGGTTGCTTCAAGTGTGGTTTTATCTCCCAATCAGGATTATATACTATGGTATAATATAGCTGATAGTTCTTGGAACTCATACAATATTAAAGGTGGTAATTCAATTAATCTTACATCCGATTTGGGTGTAAACTTTTATAACGAAATTAATGATATACCTAACGAAGCCTACCCATATGGCTTTGTCGGATGGACTAAAGAAGGATATCCAGTTGTATATGATAGTTATGATCTTTGGCAATTTGATCCCAGCGGGAAACAAATACCAGTAGTTATTACAAAAGGTATTGGGAGAAAGAATAAAATTAGATTCAGGTATGTTAAGCTGGATAAAGAACTCCAGTATTTGCCTGAAAACATATTGTTATCAGCATTTAACAAGTTAAACAAAGATGATGGGTACTATTCTATTAATATTAAAGATAAGGGTTTCCCCAAAAAACTGGTTATGGAAAGTTTTAATTTTTCAAACCCTCATAAAGCAAAAAATGCAGAACAATTAATTTGGAATAAACAATCATTTAATGTTTTTCCTGATTTATACACAAGCAACGTTAATTTTAATGATATCGTAAAAATTACCAATGCAAATCCACAACAGGTTGATTATCGTTGGGGGAATGTTAAACTTGTTGACTGGGTAAGTTTTAACGGAGATAGTTTACAGGGGTTATTATATACTCCCGAAAATATGAATCCTGACAAAAAGTATCCTATGCTGGTATATTTTTATGAAAGATATAGTGACCAGTTACATTCATATTATCCTCCAAAACCAATTAGATCAGTCATTAATTTTAGTTATTACGTTAGCAATGATTATGTGATTTTTATTCCTGATATTGTTTATACTGATGGTTATCCAGGGCCAAGTGCTTTCGATTGCATTGTAAGCGGTACTCAAAAAATATGTGATGATTATAGCTATATTGATCGAAGCAGACTTGGAATTCAAGGTCAGAGTTGGGGAGGATATCAGGTTGCATATCTGGTAACCCAAACTAAAATGTACAAAGCCGCAATGGCAGGAGCACCGGTAAGTAATATGACCAGCGCCTATGGAGGAATAAGATGGGGTAGTGGAATGAGCAGGGCTTTCCAGTACGAGCATACTCAAAGTAGAATTGGTGGAAATTTATGGGATAAGCTCCCACTATATATGCTAAACTCACCATTGTTTTCAGCAGATAGGGTTGAAACCCCTCTACTTATTATGCATAATGATGAGGATGGAGCAGTTCCCTGGTATCAGGGAATTGAGTTGTTTAATGCATTACGCAGACTTAATAAACCAGTATGGATGTTGGTTTATAATGGAGCGCCGCATAATTTGAAACGTAGAGCCGATTGTAAAGATCTTACGGTAAGGATGCAGCAATTTTTTGATTTTTATTTAAAGGGTGCTCCCGAGCCTTTGTGGATGAAAACAGGTGTCCCTGCAATTAATAAAGGGAAATCATATGGATTTGAGATTGAATAAAATCTGTATTATTGCGGTTTGAAACGAGAAGAACCAAATGAAGGATAAAAAATTCGATAGCAGTTATATTAAAATGGCTTACGTCTGGGCCGAAAACTCATATTGTCACCGACGAAAAGTTGGTGCATTAATTGTTAAGGATAGAATGATTATTTCTGATGGGTACAATGGAACCCCTGTTGGATTTGAAAATATTTGCGAAGATGAAAATGGTGACACCAAAGCATATGTGCTTCATGCAGAAGCCAATGCAATAACTAAGGTTGCCAAATCACATAATAGTAGCCAGGGAGCAACTCTATATATTACTGATTCCCCTTGCATTGAATGTGCAAAGTTGATAATTCAAGCCGGTATTAGCAGAGTTGTGTATTCGCGTAAATATCGCATAACCGATGGACTTGATCTTCTGGAAAGAGCAGGAATTGAATTAGATGAATTAAGTAATTAAATTATTAGGTTTGATGAGTGTTAAACCTTAAACCAACTAGCTTCTATTTGAGCAATTCTACTTTTACAATTATCTTCTACCTTCATAAATGTTAAATCATTATCATCTTGTATCGAAAAACTGTAAATGCCTGGTTTAACATTGCAATCCGATTTTTCGGAAGTGTTGATGAAAGTTATAATATTATCATTAACAACTATTTTTCCCGAAGCTATTATCGTACCTTCAACATTGGGTAATTCTATTGTAAAAGTCAGACCAATTATTGTAAGCATGGCACCATCATTATAACTTGCCCAAGTTCCTTCCAATGAACTTTTTTGAATAACCGTCATTGGAGTAGTTACTTCTTTCTCAACTTTAGCAGCATCAACCAGAGCCTCTGAATCGCTTTGTGTTACGAAGTAAGTAATTGCAAAGGATAATATTGCAATAATAATAACTATGATAAAGAATATAGTAAATGATCTGTTGTTTTTAGTGCTTTTTCTTCGAGATTTTCTTTTTGCCATTGTAATAATCCTTAAACAGTTTGTAAATAAAATTTAAATAACATATCAAAGGTACTAAATTATAAATCTTATTTAACTTTGCGCCATGAAAGAAATCATCCTAATTTTAGACTTCGGTTCACAATATACACAGCTTATTGCTCGCAAAGTAAGAGAGTTAAATGTTTATTGCGAGATACATCCATACAACAAAATTCCTGAAAATATATCAGAAGTAGTTGGTGTCATCCTATCGGGGAGTCCATTCTCTGTTCGTGATGCCGAAGCTCCAATACCTGATTTATCTAAGATAAAAGGCAAATTACCATTATTAGGAGTTTGTTATGGAGCACAGTTCTTAGCTCAATCGGGAGGCGGTGAAGTACTTCCATCAGAAATAAGAGAGTATGGTCGAGCCAACCTTAGTTACATCGATCAATCTTGTACATTGGTAGTTGGGATGAGCGACAACAGTCAGGTATGGATGTCGCACGGCGACACAATACTTAAGGTTCCTGAAAATTTCAAAATTTCAACAAGCACTGAAACCGTTAGAGTTGCCGGCTTTAAAATTGAAGAGGAAGATACATATGGCATCCAGTTTCATCCTGAGGTTTATCATACTACAGAAGGTAAAGCCCTGTTAAGAAACTTTTTAGTTGATATTTGCGGTTGCCACCAAAAATGGACTCCTGACTCATTTATTGATTCCACAATCAAATCACTTAAAGATAAACTAGGTAATGATAAGGTAGTGCTTGGGTTATCAGGTGGTGTTGATTCATCTGTTGCTGCGGTATTACTCCATCAGGCAATTGGTAAAAACCTGTATTGTATTTTTGTTGATAACGGCCTTCTTCGTAAAAATGAGTTTGAGGATGTGCTGCATTCGTACCAAGATTTAGGTCTTAATGTTAAAGGAGTTAATGCTGCTGATAAATTTCTGGACGCATTAATTGGAATTACTGAACCAGAAAAGAAAAGAAAAGCCATTGGGAATTCTTTTATAGAAGTTTTTGATGAGGAATCACATTTAATTGAAGATGTTGTATGGCTGGCTCAGGGAACCATATATCCTGATGTGATAGAATCTGTATCAGTTAACGGACCTTCAGCAACTATTAAATCACATCATAATGTTGGGGGTTTGCCCGATTTTATGAAACTTAAAATTGTAGAGCCACTAAATACACTGTTTAAAGATGAGGTTCGTCGAATTGGAAGAGCTCTAAATATGCCTTCTCTTATTATTGATCGACACCCATTCCCCGGACCTGGTTTAGGCATAAGAGTATTGGGAGAAGTAACTAGAGAAAGGGTTAAAATTCTTCAGGAAGTTGATCATATCTATATCCAAAATATGAAGACCTTTGGACTGTATGGTAAAGTATGGCAAGCTGCTGCAATACTATTGCCAGTGCAGTCGGTAGGTGTTATGGGTGACGAAAGAACATATGAAAATGTAGTAGCACTAAGAGCAGTAGAATCAACTGATGGTATGACTGCCGATTGGTCTAAATTACCTTATGATTACCTGTCGAAGGTGTCGAGCGAAATAATAAATAAGGTAAGCGGAGTTAACAGAGTTGTTTATGATATTAGTTCAAAACCACCTGCAACGATTGAATGGGAATAATGCAATTTAACTCGGTGTATTTATAAAAAAGAATTAATTATTATTTAGTAATTATACTTCATTAGTAAAATCAAATCATATTTTTATTCAATTTTCGTTATTGGTTTGACTTAGTTTTTTATTTTTGATAACTAGATTCATTAATTAATAATGGAAATCAGAAGAATAATATTTATTACCATTATCTCATTTTTTGCATTGGCAATTAGTGCTCAGTCGGTTATTATACCCAGATCAGATATTATTGAAACACGAAACGGCAAATCATACTATATTCATACCGTTCAAAAAGGACAAACCGTTTATTCAATTTCCAGAGCTTATGGTGTAACACCCGACGAAATATATTTTGAGAACCCTGGTACCAAACAAGCGATTGCAATTAATCAAAGTATTCTTATCCCAACAGTTAACAAAGAAACAGAGTTAAAAGAAGAGGTTGTTATGTCTAATTTCGACTTCTTTTACCATGTTGCCTCAAATAACGAAACATTTGAACAAATTAGCTCCATTTATTTAATTCCTGAAAAATATATCGTTAAGGCAAACCCAAATCTTCATTCACCTTTTCGCGAAGGTGAATATGTAAAAGTACCAGTTGAAGATGCATTTGATATTTTGGATGGAAAGGTAACCGCAAGCATTCCTAATGTTGTCAAAACAAGAACTAGTACTTATAAATCACCAACAAAAAAACCAAGTACCACACCTGTTAAAAGGCAATTAGCAGAACCTTCCACAAAAAATGGTGAAAGGACTCAAGAAAAGCCCAAATCACCACTAGTAGTAAAAAAATCGGGTAAACCGGCTTCAGAAACCGTTAGTTTTGATCCCGAAATACCAGTTATACAGGATTATAGGCATGTAGTTATACTTGGTGAAACAACACAAAGTATTGCTAAGAAGTATGATATTCCGGTGGAGTTGTTAAAAGCTGCAAATCCCGGATTGAGTAATTCAGTGGCTAAAGGTGATAGATTACGGATTCCCGACAAAGCTAAAATAGAAGAACCATCACCAAAAGAAATAGAAGAACCATCACCAAAAGAAACAGAAGAAAAACCAGAACCTAGAATACTGGATATTACTACTAAGACTGATACAACTATTGCAAAGCCAGCCAAGCAGGAATCAGAGGTAATTAAGCACATGGTTAAAAAGAAGGAAACCCTCTATAGTATTGGTCGAGAGTATGGACTTACAGTTGCTGAAATTATTGAGGCAAACCCGGGTCTCACAAGCAGCATAAAAATCGGACAAATAATTATTGTTCCAAAAAAAAAAATAAGTAATCCTTATATTATTCACAAGGTAACATCCAATACCAAAGTTCGTAAAATTGCTAAGCTGTATAGGATTAATGCTTATGAAATTAAAGAGTTTAACCCTGATTTGGGAAATAAGTTATACACAAGTCAGGAAATTAAAATCCCAGTTGGAAGCCACGCAATAATTATTCCATCACTTCCCTTTATTACTGAAATTGAACAGGATATTGAAGACATTAGAGATGATGATAACGGCGATATAATTATAACTGAGGATTGTGATTTTTCACCTGATACGGACAGGGTATTTAAAGTAGCTCTTATGATTCCTCTTTCGTTGGAAGATGCTGACAGCTTAAATTATGAACAATTCTTTATGAAACCTCAGCCATTTTTTAAGCCTTTTAGGTTTATTCAATTTTATGAGGGCGCACTAATTGCATTAGACTCATTAGCAAAACAAGGTGTAAATGTTGAGTTTTTTGTTTATGATGTTGATAAGAATATCACTAAAACAATAAAAGTACTTCAACAAAAAGAGCTTAGAACAATGGATCTAATAATTGGACCATTTTTCAACAACAGCTTCAATCAGGTGGCTCTGTTTGCCGGTAATTTTAATATTCCTGTTGTTAACCCACTGTCATATCGCAGCGCAGTTGTAAATGATTATAACACAGTTATCAAAATAATGCCAAGCGGACAATCTCAAATCAATATGCTTGAAACATTTATCAGTAATTCGTGTAGTAGTAGTAAGGTATTCCTGATTTCTGAAAATTCATATGAAGACGCCGACATAGTAACTGAAGTCAATAATGGTATTATGTCGACGATTAATAATCAGGTTAAAATTAGTAACGAAGAACTATTTAATCTCTCATATTCAGTAGCAATACGGGATACTTTATTTGATGAAACAACAACTAACCCTCCTTTTATTTTTGAAGGAACAGAAATATATCCCGAGATACTTGAATACAACATAAGTGACAGTACTGTTATTAATAATTACCTAACCCGAATAGTTTATTCAAATGATAGCCTTTACCCATTTTATGAAATGGCTTCGCCAATAAGAAGTAATATTGTTGTGCTTTATGGATCTAAAAAATCTTTTATTCTGGATGTTCTTAATCGTTTAAACGAAAGTAGGGATACTTTCGATATAAAACTCATTGGAATGCCTTCGTGGGAGCGCATAAATAACCTGAATAATGTTAAAATGAACAACCTTAAGTTAAATTACTTTTCGTCGAGTTATGTTGATTATGAACTTGATAAAACACAGGATTTCATCTACTTGTTCAGAAATAGATTTAAAACTGAGCCTGAAGCTTATGCTTTTTCGGGCTTTGATATAACATATTACTTTATAAGTTCATTGTTTTATATGGGAAATGATTTTAACAGATGTCTTGAGTATTTTCCAATGGAATTGCTTCAGGGAACTTTTAGTTTTAACAGGGTAGGTAACACCAATAACTTTGAGAACAATTACTGGAACATGCTACAATTAAAGAAAATGTCGGAAAGTAAAGTTCCCGATTATTTATTGTTTCCTATAAATGATCAGTACGTTGATGATTAGGCCATTAAATATATTTCTTTTACTTTCTACCGTTATATTATTTTTTACAAGTTGTAAGGATACTCGTAAAAAGTATTGGGATAGTGGTAACATACAGTCTGAATTAGAATATAAAGATAACAAGCTCAATGGTAAAGCCATTTGGTATTATGAAAATGGGAATAAGGAGCAGGAGGTTAATTATATTAACAACACTCTTGAAGGAGCTCAAATTCGCTGGTATCAAAATGGAAATTTTGAATCAAAGGCACACTATAAAAACGGAAATCTTGAAGGTTTGGCAACAATGTACGATGAGTATGGAAACTTATTGTCGGAAGAGAATTATAAAAATGACACGTTAAACGGATCATATATTCTTAGGTATCCATCGGGAGGAATACGAATTAGTGGTAGTTACGTTGGTGGTTACTTTTCAGGACAATGGCTATATTACAATTTAAGCGGAGAAATTATTGGAACAGGTAATTATACCATGGGCAGTGGAATTCAAAAAGCCTGGCATCCAAATGGTAGTTTGATGCGAGAAATTACCTATGTTAATAACTTGAAACATGGTACAGAAAAATGGTATAATGCTGAAGGTGTGCTTGAGAAAGTGCTCTATTATAAAGAGGGTGTGCTTTCAGATAATAAGTAGTGAACCATCCTTATTATCTGCTCATTAGAATATTATCTGGTGTATGACGAAACAAAGATTTCTTTTTCTATACGAAGACCCATCTCTTACAGAAATATTTATTGACACGTTGGTTGATGAAGGGTTAAACTTTAGGTGTAGCCTCATTAACAATCAAAATGAATTTTTGTCAAAGCTATCCGAATTTAATCCAAATATACTTTTTGTTGAATACACTTTTGCTACTTTGGTAGTTAAGGATGCCTTAAACCTTGGTATTGACAATGAATCGAAAATACCTATTATTGTTTATTCCGGGAGTGTTAGTTTCGAGGAAGCAATGATGAATATTGGTGATGATTTAGATGATTATATCAATTTAAATACTATCTCAAGACTTGGTCATGCGGTTAAAAATATTCTGGAATTAAATCGGTTAAGAGATATAGTAAAATTAGACAAGAGTATAATTGAAAATAATTTACAATCGTATTCTACATTAATTGAGCAGGCAACAGATGCGATATTCAAAGGTAATTATGCAGGTGATTTTACAGAGGTTAACAATGCTGCATGCAAATTAACGGGCTATTCACGGGAAGAATTGCTTAGCATGAATATGAGTAATATTTTCTCGAAGGAAGAATTACAATCAAAGCCATTGCAATACGAGAGGGTTGATATAGGGGAAGCGGTTATAAATGAACGTAATATAGTATCAAAAACTGGCACGACTATTCCGGTTGAGATGAATTCGAAACTGATTAATACCAATTCCTATTTTTGTATTATTCGGGACCTTACAGAAAAACACAAAATCGAAAAGCAAATTGAAACTCGCGAAGAGAGAATTAGCAATATAATTGAACATTCGACAAATCTTTTTTACTCCCACAATACCGATGGCAGGTTCACATATGTCAGCCCTAAAACGGAGGAGTTTTTTGATTGTGATCCTGATTATTTCATTAATATGCGATCTTCATTATATACTGATAACCCAATAAATGAACAAGGGAGATTAAGTACTCAAAGAGCAGTTGAAACTGGAGAAGCTCAGCCTCCGTTTAAACTTGAGCTAATTGGAAAAAATGGACGCAAAATCTGGGTTGAAGTAAACGAAACACCCATAAAAGTTGATGGAAAAGTTACAAGCATTGTGGGTGCTCTTGTCGATATTACAGAATCAAAAAAAATATCAGATAATTTAATTTCCAGCGAAAAGAAATTTAGAACTCTTTTTTCAGAAGCGCCTGATCCAATTTTTGTAATTGATGAAAATGGAATAATAATCGATTGCAATAGTGCATTTTGTTTATTAATTGAGGGTGACCGGGATGAAATTATTAATACTCATGTAACAGAGTATCTGCCAGAGGAAGAGTTAAATAAATTTCAGGAAAATTTCCCTGTTCTAAAAGAAGTGGGAAAGTTTGAAATAGAGTTATATTTGAAAACATTAAAGAACCGCCTATTACTGGTAAGGAGAAGTATTTCAGCGCTATATGATGATGATGGAAGGTTTATGGGTGCGATTTCTCATACGCACGACATTACGGAACAAACCAAAATTCAAAATAAAATAAAAATAAGGGAAGAGCAACTATCAACTGTATTAAATGCAAGTCCCGATATCATTTGTTTTAAGGATGGCCATGGCAGATGGCTTATGGCAAACAAAGCAATGCTTAAACTTTTTCAGATCGAAAAACATGATTATTTTGAGAAAAAGAATTTTGAAATTGCTAAACAAAGTGAAATATACAGAAAGTACTTTTTAAACTGTAACGAAACAGATGAAATTGCCTGGGAGAAAAAACACACAACTATTATAGAAGAACAAATACAAACAATGGATGAGTCAGTAAAAACCATTGAAGTTATTAAGGTTCCAGTATATCATCCCGATGGTACTAGAAAAGCACTGGTTGTATTGGGAAGGGATATAACAAAACGCCGTCAATTGGAAACGCAGTTACAACATGCACAAAAAATGGAGGCCATTGGTTTAATGGCTAGTGGAATTGCACATAATTTTAATAACATCCTACAGTCGATAGTGGCTTATGTTGATTTTGCAAAAGAAGGATTAGATGATACTACCCAACGATGGGAAGATATTGAACAAATTAAGAAGCATGTAAGACGTGCAACTTTATTAACAAAGAGTCTCTTGGCTGTTGGTAAAGAGCAGTTTATGAATAAAACAGAAATCGATATTAACGATATCATCCTTCCAATTGTTGAGGCAACAAACCGAAATAATAGAAATAACATTTTTGTTGAGTTTGTACCACAAAAAAGTTTGCCAAGTATTGTTGCCGATGGTGGGCAAGTTGATCAGGTTATAATGAATTTATTTATAAATGCAAGAGATGCCATGCCCAATGGTGGTATCATTAAAGTTGTTACTAGCAGTGTTTCAATCAGTGAAGATTTCTGTTCATCAAATACCTGGGCAAAACCTGGAAACTATATACTTATAAGTGTTTCCGACAATGGACATGGGATGGATTCAGATACAAAAAGGCGTATTTTTGAACCATATTTTACAACTAAAGGACTTGATAAAGGAACCGGCCTTGGATTGTCGACTGCGTTTGGAATAATATCGCAGCATAAAGGACTGATAAATGTGATTAGTAAGGAAAACATGGGAACTACTTTTAACATTTATTTACCCTATCACAATAATTTAGAGAGCCTAATCAAGTAGATATTTAAAAAACTAACAGTGTTGTTATAGATATTTCTCTATATTTATCGCTGGAAAAATTGATCGTATTCAAACAAAAATAAGCTAACTGGAATGGGTAAGATATTGGTTGTAGATGATGAGGAAAATATACGAAATGTGTTTAGAAGAGCCTTGGAAAAGGTTAATCATGAAGTAATTGTTGCCGAAAACGGAAGTGTTGGCGAGCAGCAATATTTGCATCATAAACCAGATGTAGTAATACTTGATATACTAATGCCAACTCAGGAAGGGATTGAAACTATATTGAATCTTAAGGCATATAATAGTAGTGTAAAGATTATTGCAATATCGGGAGGTGGATTGGGTAGTGCCTACAATTATTTAGATAGTGCACTTAAACTTGGAGCTAAATTTGCCCTCGAAAAACCGGTAAATATTACTGATCTAATCAATAAGGTTGAAATACTATTAAAAAATTAATGTGATATTGAATGCTTTGTAAATTATAATTGAAAATCTATGAGAATAATCTCTAAATTTATATATTTTATATTTGGATGGAAAGCTCTGGGGAGTGTACCTGATAATATAACCAAGGCTATATTCTTGGTAGCACCACACACAAGTAATCTTGATTTCTACATAGGTAGGTTTTATTGTTGGATTCATAGAATACCAGTTAAAGTGCTTATAAAAAAGGAAGCATTTAATGGCCCATTGGGTAGTTTATTGGAAAAAGTGGGCGGTATCCCAATAGATAGGGGAAGAGCAACAAGCAAAGTTCTGCAAATTGTAGAATTGTTTAAAAATAACGATCCAATGTTTCTAACTATTGCTCCCGAGGGTACACGAAAACTTACTAAAAAATGGAAGATGGGTTTTTATCATATAGCTGTTGAAGCAAATATTCCAATCTTACTTTCCTACATTGATTATGAAAAGAAAATTGCAGGCGTGGGACCTCCGTTTTACCCAACTGGCGATATGGAAAAAGATTTTAAGGAAATTGAAGACTTTTATCGTGGTATAAAAGCAAAACATCCTGAACAGTTTAATCTATAATGATTAGACAATTTATTTTAGAGTTTGAATACAGAACCTTTTATTAGGGAATCTAACCAATTTGAATCAGTGAGTCTATGATTTTGGTTTTCAAAATCATATAGCCGAACTCCTGCCTGCCGAAAATGGCATTGCAGGCAGGGATCCCGAGCGATAGTCGAGGGATTTCATGGGTTTTACCTGCCAGCCGGTTTAACTACCAAAGGTATGTTAGGCTGGTTGCCCGCATCTTGATGGGTATTGAAAAAGAAAGATCCATTGAGATACCTCGTCAGCTTACTGCGAGGAGTTTCATTTTTTAACAAATTAATAACATATTACTTATGTACCATCTATCCATAGATGATCCAGCATAACACGAAGATGATATTTTTTTGTGAACTGTCTTTTAGTTTTGATATTCTTAATTTTTGGTATCTTTGCTATGCAATTCTAAAATCGATAAACTAAATCGCATATTAATATGATAAGAAATTACACATTACTAAGTTTTATTTTGGTTTTCATACTAAGTACTATGTTCTCTGTTGATGCCTTTGCTGGAAAGAAGAAAGTTAAACTAAGCGCTTCTGAAAACGATGCTGAAATTTACATCGACGGAAAACTAATGGGTAAAGGTCAGGCTGACGTGCTAGTACTTAGTAATAGCTGTGTTACTGTAAAAATTGAAAAAGTTGGATTTCTTGACGAAACAATTTCCTTCTGCAATAAAAAAGGCAGTGCCGCTCCACCAAAAACATATTATGTTGAAATGATACCAGATGATGCATATGATGCATCTATTCAGACAGATATTGCCAATATAGATATAGAACTGAAAACAACCAAGAGTGAGGAAGACGCCTGGAAACTTATAAGTATGATAATAACTTCGTATTTTGATATTATTGAGGTTACCGATAGAGAAACGGGGTATTTGAGAACTTCATGGGTAATCCAAACTTTCAAGCAAAATACAATACGTACAAGAATTATTGTAAAACTTGGCGATATGGATCCTTTAACATATAAAGTTAAATTGGTAAGCGAAGAGTCGAGAAACCCGGGAACAAGTGTGAAAAGTGATGAGCTGTATCGTGAATGGGACAGGGTACTTAGAAAGTATGGAAATATTTTTGACGAACTCCAGTCGCGCTTAAGTAAATAATATTATACACAAATGTAAAAAGCGTTATCGTAATAATGGTGACGCTTTTTTTATTGTTTTATTTTCCAGTATTCATTTTCCATATCATCCGGAATTTCATCTTCAAGTTCCCAGGAATATTGTTTTCGTTGAGGTCCTGAATTACGATAATACAATGCCATTAATAGGCCGGCAACTGCGCCTCCAAGGTGGCCTTCCCAACTAACATTTTTTTCTTTGGGATAAAAATCGGGAAATACTCCCCAAATTAAACTTCCATATAAAAATATTACAATAAGAGCAAGGGCTGCCAAGCGAGAGTCTTTTCTTATCATACCACTTACAAATAAAAAGCTTGATAGTCCGTATATAATTCCGCTTGCTCCAATATGCCATGATGGCCGACCACCAAACCAAACCCAAATCCCGGATAGTAACCATATCCCTAAAAAAACTCTTAACGAAATACTTCGGTAGAAATAAAATAATGCTGTTGCCAGAATTAAAAATGGGGCTGTATTTGCAATTAGATGATCCCAGCTTCCATGAATAAATGGCATTAGTACTATGCCCTTAATTCCCTTTATATCAAGAGGATAATTACCAAGAGTTACAAAATTTGTATTAAATCCAAACTCAATGAGCTTAATAGCCCACATAACAACCAATAGGATAACAGGTATTAAAAGGGAGTATAAAAATTTCTTTTTTTCTTCTTTCATAATTATGAAATTATGCCAATAACCAGCCAATAAACAAACTCTTCTTCAAATAACGTGCCTGTATTTTATGGTTGTATGAAATCATTAGTACCAAATACTACCTTTGCTAAAAATAATATTTCTAATTTAAACTCCATAAAGTGATAGCAAAAGCATCTTACCCGGCAATATTTTTTGTTTTATTGTTGATTTCATGTAATACTACTAGTGAGAAAAAAATTTTTCTCTCCGAACCCGAAATATTGCAACTAAGTGATCTTTCATCTGCTTCTGGAATTGGCGTGCATAACTCGGTGTACTATATAGTTGGAGATGATATCCCTTGGTTATATAATCTCAATAGTAATTTTAAAATTACAGGAAAAACTCAAATTTCTAAAATCGATTCACTCTATAATGGAAGAACGCCTAAAAATCAGAAAGCCGATTTTGAATGTGCTGATATAATTACCGACAGTACAGGTGTTTATGTTGTAATACTTTCATCTGGCTCAATGAAAATAAATAGGGATACCGCTCACATTTTTGGAATTGAATCAAGCAATTATTTACGCTCAAAAAGCCTTCGACCATTGTATGACAAAATTAAATTGAAAGCAGGGCTGCCCCCAAAAAACGAAATAAATATTGAGGGAATTGCCTTCTCAAATGAACATGTATATTTATTGCACAGAGGTAATGTGAGCGAGAATATTGTTATCAAAATAAATCGAAACAAATTTATTGAATACATAAAAAGTGATTCACCTATTCCTCAATTCGAAATATTTGCCTTTGATCTGCCGATTTATCAAGGAGTATCTTCCGGTTTTTCAGGGACATGCGTACTGCCTGATAATACAGGATTAGTATTTACAGCTTCACTGGAGGATACAAAAGACGAGATTAATGATGGGAAGGTGCTTGGAAGTTTTATTGGTATTATTCCTTTCTCGGGAATAGAGGATGGTAACTATATTGCTACATTGGTTATAGATAATGGATTATCAATGGAAAAAAAACTTGAAGGGGTATGTACTATTTCAAATGCTGATAATAAAAATATGGTATTGGTAACAGTTTGTGATAATGATGATGGTACATCGGATATTATTAAGATTAAAATGGAAATAAAATGATTAGTGCAATGATTATGATTTCAGGAACTTGATGCCAAACTTCACAATATAAGATCATTCTGGCATCTAAAAATTTTCGATTACTTCTTTAAACAATAATAGTTAATGCGCCTTTGTTTTATAGGGTTTCTTATTTTCGGCTCTTGCAATCGCCTCATCTAAAAAGTATCGTAAACGAATTAACTGATCATTCCCCAATTTTTGGCCATATTTAGCGGCTATAACAATAAGTATATACAAAAACAATGAAATCGGAATACTCCAAATCCATATTGAATCAATATCTAACATCCACTCTGAAATTCCAAGTGATCCTCCAAAAATAAGTAACATTATCGCCAATCCATAAAATACTATAAATGTTGCCCATACTTTACCATTTGGACCTGCAATCCCCTTAATTAGTGAACCGTTTTCATCTTCATTAATTGTAACTCTAAACTCTGGCGACCAATAGTGTTGTTCTTCTTTGGGGATCATTAAATAAATTTGGTTATCAATTATTTTCCCATTAACATTATTAGTCTTGGAAAGCAATATTTTAACTTCCTCAATAATATTTGCAGGAGCAATTTCGGAGGAGAATTTGCATTTAGGTCTAATATGTGTAGTATTGCCCATTTAAATTTTAATATTATTTAGAAGTGTTTTAAATAGCAATATTAATATATTTTTTTTCAATTTGCAATAAACCAAATTATTGAGCATGATTATAAGTATTAAATTTAGTTGCATTTACCCTGATTTCATAGCCCGGTTATAATATAAAAGTCATAAGATATTATTAATTTTGCCCTCAAAATAATCAACATGGAACTAAATCCAATTACTGCAATATCACCAATAGATGGACGCTACAATAATAAAACCGAAGAGTTATCAAATTACTTCTCAGAATTTGCATTATTTAAGTATCGGGTAAAAACTGAAATCGAATATTTCATATCACTTTGTAATATTCCATTGCCTGGTTTAGCTGGCTTTGATAAGGATCAGTTTGGAAGGTTACGAGATATTTACTTGAATTTTACACCTGAAGATGCATTGGCAATTAAAGTTATCGAAAAAACCACAAACCATGATGTGAAGGCTGTTGAATATTTCATTAAAGATTGTTTTGAAGAAATTGGACAAAGTGAATTTAAAGAGTTCATACATTTTGGATTAACATCCCAGGACATTAATAATACAGCCTTGCCACTTTCACTAAAAGATGCCCACAATGAGGTAATTAGGCCAGCCCTTGAGGATCTGTTGGAAAAAATTAACCTAAAGGCATATTATTGGAAAGATATTTCGATGCTTGCCCGTACCCATGGTCAACCAGCCTCACCAACAAAACTTGGTAAAGAAATATATGTTTTTGTTGAGCGATTGGAAAATCAGTTGATGATGCTTGGATCGATACCTTTTAGTGGAAAATTTGGAGGAGCCACCGGTAATTTTAATGCTCATCTCGTGGCTTATCCAAATATAGATTGGGAATCTTTTGCTTGCCAATTTGTTAGGAAAGAACTTCATCTTCACCGACAAAAAACGACTACACAAATTGAACATTATGATTATTTGGCAGCTTATTTTCATAATCTTAGTCGTATAAATACAATTTTGATTGATTTTAGCCGAGATATCTGGGCATATGTTTCGATGGATTATTTTAAACAGAAAATTAAAAAAGGAGAAGTTGGTTCATCGGCTATGCCTCATAAAGTTAATCCCATTGATTTTGAAAATGCCGAAGGTAATTTGGGAATAGCCAATGCTTTACTGATTCATATGGCTGAAAAACTACCTGTATCAAGATTGCAAAGGGACTTAACCGATTCAACTGTAACACGTAATATTGGTACTCCCCTTGGGCATATGCTAATTGCAATAAAATCGTTGATCAAAGGTTTGGAAAAGCTAATTTTAAATGAGGAGAAACTTGCTGAAGATCTTGAAAATAACTGGGCTGTAATTGCAGAAGCGATTCAAACTATATTACGACGTGAGAATTACCCAAATCCTTATGAAGCTCTAAAGGAATTGACCAGAACTAACGAAAAAATCACAATGGATTCCATGCACAAGTTTATTAATGGACTTCAAGTTCCGGATGTGCTTAAAACTGAATTAAAAGCAATTAACCCTGATAATTATACTGGGATTAGTTTGATCTAGAAACAAGTGTTAATTTGCCAGTTTCTTATAGTATTCTGATTTCTTTTCATCACTCAATCTACCGTATATATGACTTAAGTAATTTGCATTTTCTGGTATAGGTTGTAATGAATAAAGTTTAGTAAAATACTTCAATGATATTTTATAATCATAAGTTACATTCTCCAAAGCTGTCAACAGTATATTATACTGCTTATTAGTTTTTTTATTTTCGTAGGCTTTCATTTCCTTTTGATACAAATCTTCAGCTTTACGATAATATTGTTTTCCAAACCAGGATAAGGCAACTAAATTTTCTTCATTAATATCAAGAAGTTCCTGAGCAACCTTATTGCATTCATCAACTTTGTTTAACCTTTGATTAATTGAAAAATATGCTTCTAACAAACTAGTGTTTTTTTGATCATTTGAAATTATTTCAGGCCAAAGCTGGAGTGCATCCTCATAATTATCTGATTCAACATAAGTAAAGAACAGCCTGGTTTTTACGTCAATAAGTTTATTTCCTTGTGGGAATAATGCTAAGTAATCTACCAGAGTTACAATTTCCAATGATAAATTATCAACCTCTTTATATGCCTGAGCCAAATAATAATATGTTGATTGGTTTGCGAATTTGGTGTTAGTTGCTTTTTTTAGATATGTAATAGCAAGTTTTGCATCTCCTGTTTTCAAGGCTGACTCGCCTGCTTTAGTATAAACTTTACACTCAGCTGAATTATTATTTTCCTCGTATATACTTATAATTTCTTTATAAGAGATTAAAGCTCCACTATAATTACTGGCTAAAAAGAATGATTCAGCTTCTGATTTTTTCTGAGTCAGCTGTTTACCCGATCCACATCCTGATAGTAAGAAAGCTAATATAGTGAAATTCAATACTATTACATATTTCATATTTGATAGTTTAGTTAATCATAAGAGCGGCAAAAGTAACATATTAGCCATTAATTAATCAGATAAATGGAATAAAATGCAACCTGATGTGGTTAATGAAAGTCATTACCATTATCAAACTACAATGGGTGTTTTAAGCCAACTTATAAAAAAGAAGCGTCTCATTTAGTTTTAATATTATTTTTGCACAAATTTTAACACAATATGGACTTAAGTAAAATTTTATCAATATCCGGTAAACCTGGATTATATCTGATGGTTGGAGAAGCGAAAAATAACCTTATTGTTGAATCGCTGTTAGATGGGAAAAAGATACCATCCTTTGCTCACGACAGAGTTAGTACTCTTAAAGAGATTAGTATTTATACTGATAGTGAGGATGTAGCATTGGAGAAAGTTTTTAAAAGTATTTTTGATTATACTGGTGGAAAGGCAGTTGATAGTTCAAAAAAGTCTTCTGGCGATTCCCTTAAATCAACTTTTGCAGAGATTCTTCCTGATTACGATCGAAATGCAGTTTATGTAAGTGATATAAAAAAGATTTTTTCGTGGTATAATTTGCTTCTTGAAAAAGAACTATTGGATTTTACTGAGGAAGAAGAAACTACAACTAATGAGGAGGAGGAAGTTGAAACAGAAGTAGTAGCTCCTGAAGACAAAAAGGAAGATATACAGGAAGAGAAACCTGAGGAAAAATAGCCATATGAAAAGAGTACAGGACTTTAATGTTGTTGGTTACAACTGGCTAAATAAGGATAATTATATCATTACATTAAGTTCAGATTCGGATATTGAAAATATCGATCCCGGTAACTTTGCTGAAATTAAAGTCCCTAACTCACCAGATGTATTTCTCCGTCGACCAATATCAGTTCTTGATGTTGATCATGGCGAAAATACTATTAAGTTTTATATTAAAGCAATGGGTAAGGGTACGCGTCAGCTTGGGAATTTAGATGTTGATTCTAAAGTAAACATTGTATACCCGCTTGGTAATTCGTTTAGTATTATTCATCGAAAAAAAGTGCTGATAGTAGGTGGAGGATCAGGGATTGCCCCATTTATTATGCTTGCTTCCAAACTGATTGATGTTAGCACCGAGGTAACCTTTTTAATTGGTGCAAGATCAAAGGGCGATGTTTTCTTAACCGATGAGTTTAACAAATTTGGCAAAGTGCTGGTTACTACCGAAGATGGTTCAATGGGAGAAAAAGGTCTTGTAACTCAACATTCTATTTTTGCAGGCAATATGGACTTTGATCATATTTATACATGTGGTCCCGATCCGATGATGAAGGCTGTTGCACAAATTGCACATGAAAAAAATATCCCTTGTGAGGCTTCATTGGAAAATATGATGGCATGTGGTATTGGTGCTTGTTTATGTTGTGTAACTCCTACAGTTAGAGGTAATGAATGTGTTTGTACCGAAGGCCCTGTTTTTAATTCAAAAGATTTGAAATGGTAAATTTAAATGTAAATATTGCCGGACTAAATCTTAAAAACCCGGTTACCACAGCATCAGGTACATTTGGATTTGGGGAGGAGTTTGAAGACTTCATCGACCTTAACCGCCTTGGGGGAATTTTTGTTAAAGGGTTAACTCTCAAAAACAGAGAAGGTAATGACTATCCAAGGATGGCCGAAACACCCTCGGGAATGTTAAATGCTGTTGGACTACAAAATAAGGGAATCGACTATTTCTTAAATACAATCTATCCCAAGATAAAAAAATGGGATACTGAAATATTTCCCAATATTAATGGATCTGTAGTTGAAGATTATATAGCTGTTGCTGAAAAGCTTAATGACGTTGAAGGAATACATGGTCTTGAACTTAATATTTCATGTCCAAACGTAAAAGAAGGCGGAATGGCCTTTGGAGTTAGCTGTCCTTCGGCCATGGCTGTAACAAGGGCGGTAAGAGAAGTTTACGACAAAATAATTATCGTAAAACTATCCCCAAATGTTACAGATATTACAGAAATAGCTAAAGGTGTTGAGAGTGCCGGGGCTGATGCTGTTTCGCTTGTAAATACATTGCTTGGAATGGCCATTGATGCGCACACACGAAAACCAATTCTTTCAACCATTACTGGTGGGTTAAGTGGCCCGGCAATCAAGCCAGTAGCTTTGCGAATGGTGTGGCAGGTTTACAATGCTGTTAAAATACCGATTGTTGGAATTGGAGGCATAATGAATGCAACCGACGCCATTGAATTTATGCTTGCCGGTTCATCAGCAATTCAGGTTGGCACTGCTAATTTTATTGATCCTCAGATAAGCATAAAAATTATTGATGGTATTAAGGAATATTGCAGTAATAATGGGATAGCTAATGTGGCTGATCTTACTGGTGCCTTAATTACTTGATTTTTCTGCCTTATATCTTAATCCTTAGAATTAAGACAAATTTTATGCTGCCAAAGGCAGACTGGTTTTGAAGTGCTGGAACCAATAACTACAAAGTAGCAATAAGAGCATACTACTTTCTACTATACTTTAATTTGACCCAGGGGTTTTTACTCGTATTTCAACTATTGGCTATAAGTCTTATTCAACAAACAATAACTATGAGATGTCTTTACAGATTTTTTTTAGAACAGAAAAATTTTGGGGAATTATTGTGTTATAGTTCCGTTAGGAACTAAATATGGGTAGAAAAATACAACATCTATTATTTTCCGTGCCGTTAGGTACGGAATATATTAAAGCACAGGTTTAAAAATATACCGTTCATCAAAATAATATTTAACCTGAAGTAAGCCTCTCAATGGTAATCCATAACTTTCAATATATTTGCCCATTAATTTAAAATATGATGGACAGAGAGATTATAGAAGAATGGAATAGTGAATTATCCGATTCAACCCCGCATGAAATATTGAGTTTCTTTTTAAAACAATTTTCTGGAAAAGTTGCATTATCCACAAGCTTAGGTCTCGAAGATCAGGTGCTAACTGAAATGGTTGCTTCAATTGATAATAGCGCCAAAATTTTTACTTTAGATACTGGAAGACTTTTTCCGGAAACATATGATCTGATTGACCGAACAAGTAAAAAATATGGAATTTCCATCGATGTTTATTTCCCCAATACGGTAGAAGTAGAAGAAATGGTAAACACAAAGGGAATTAATCTATTTTATGAAAGCATAGAAAACCGGAAATTATGTTGTAATCTGCGTAAGCTTGTTCCTTTGGCTCGGGCAATGAATGAACTAGATGGGTGGATTACCGGACTTAGACGAGACCAGTCTGTTACCAGAACAGATATGCAGCTAATTGAGTGGGATGAGAATAATAACATGCTAAAAATAAATCCACTAATTAACTGGACTGTGAATGATGTTATGGGTTATATAGAAGCCAAAAAAATACCATATAATTCTTTACATGATAAAGGATTTGCAAGTATTGGTTGTCAACCCTGCACCAGAGCTATTGAACCCGACGAGGATATTAGAGCAGGACGATGGTGGTGGGAAGATCCTGAATCTAAGGAATGCGGACTACACGAGAAATAGTAACTAATTGAAATTGGTAACTCGTTTTTATTCATATATCAGGTTTGTTGCTCGTAAAATAGTGCCCAATTTTCCAATTACCAATTATCCCTGCCTTTGCCGGCAGGCAGGCAATGACCAATTATCAAGTCACCAATGACAATCAGTAATACAATCAATAGTAGTATATTAAAACTGGCGATACCAAACATTGTCACAAATATTACTGTGCCATTGCTTGGATTAGTGGATCTGGCTCTTATGGGACAATTGGGTAATCCTGTTTATATCGGAGCAATTGCAATTGGTAGTATTATTTTTAATATTATCTATTCAAGTTTCAATTTCCTGCGAATGGGGAGTACAGGTTTTACTGCACAGGCTGTTGGTGCAAAACAAAAGGATGAAATTTCATTGGTGCTAATCAGATCATTATTAGTGGCATTGGGTTTGGCTACAATCGTAATCTTATTTCAATATCCAATACAGTGGTTATCTTTCAAAATACTTGGAGGAAGTGAAGATGTTAGATTACTTGCCCAGGAATATTTTTACATTCGGATTTGGGCGGCACCTGCCACAATTGGATTATATGCCTTTTTTGGATGGTTTTTGGGAGTTCAAAATGCAAAGGTTCCCATGATAATTGCTTTGGTTATAAATGTTGTTAATATCCTGCTTAATTTCCTTTTTGTGAATGGATTTGGAATGACTTCGGATGGAGTTGCTATTGCTACTGTTATTGCGCAATATAGTGGGTTATTTCTCGCCATATACTTTTTGTTATCAATGTATAAAGATTATGTGAAGAAATTTCCTGTTATAATCGTCCTTCAAACTAAGGCCATTGTAAGATTTTTTAAAGTTAATACGGATATTTTTATTCGTACGTTGCTACTACTGTTAACTCTTGCATTTTTTACAAATACATCGGCTAAACATGGTGATGACATATTGGCGATCAATACATTATTGTTTCAATTCTTTTTCATTTTCTCGTATTTCGCTGATGGTTTTGCATTTGCCGGAGAAGCACTTACCGGAAAAGCCTTCGGAGCTAATAAAAGAGATATGCTAAAGAAAACTATTACAAAACTTTTTTATTGGGGATGGGGTGCCGCATTTTTAACAAGTGTTGTTTATGCAATTGGAATAAACACTTTTATGGGTATAATGACTAATAATTCAGAACTTTTAATGATGGCAAGAGATTATAACATTTGGGTTATACTCATACCCATAACCAGCACAGGAGCCTTTATTTGGGATGGAATATATGTTGGAGTAACAGCTTCGAAAGAAATGAGAAATGCAATGATTATTTCATCATTACTGGTATTCTTACCGGCATATTATCTTACCTCAAATCACTGGGGTAATGATGCACTTTGGTTTGCCCTAAATACGTTTATGGTAGCCCGTACCTTATTAATGTGGGCTATGTGGCAAAGGATAAAAGGAAGGAAAGCAATAACTGTCTACACCCAATAGTTTTTTCCTCTCTCTCACTAGCGCGAGTCTGAAGCAAAGCCTGTGTGCAGGGACTTGTGCTATATCACTAGCATCCTGACTTTCAAAAATGTTACAGAATATATTCCTGCTATGAATCCATAATAAATCCCTAATCCAATTCTATCGATATATCATGTCACAAGTCCCAACGCTAATTCCTAC
>ERZ890953.15-NODE-15-length-96387-cov-7.464103_pt1 | contig 96387 bp, 68 predicted proteins | sample MGYA00521264_ERZ890953 | MGnify/ENA primary metagenome ERZ890953 (study PRJEB32303, sample SAMEA104408629) | aquatic metagenome | biome: Brackish water; feature: Chemocline; material: water | place: Baltic Sea | collected 2014-10-26T21:54:00 | depth 200 m ...
GTGTCGCTGTCGGTGTCGGTGTCACCCTCTGGGACCGTGTCGCTGTCGTCCTTCAGATCGGGAAGACAGGCCAGCAGAGGCAGGCTCAGGATGAGGCAGATCAAGGAGCGCATGGGGGCCTCGTGGGGATCAGGGCTCGGTGCGGGGGTGCAGGCCCGCGGGGTCGATCCCTTCGATGAAGAATGCGGGGTCGTTGCGGAAGCTCGAGAAGGTGGCGGCCATGGCGATGGCCACCAGGGACATCATGGGCTTGTCGGCGTACAGGTTGTCCAGGCTCACCCTGAGCTTCTTGCGGTCTGGGATGTTGAACACGGAGTCGAACACGCCGTCGAGGCGGTGGGGGTGTTCCACCGGGTGCACCATGGCGATCCGCTCACCCTGGCAGTACTCCAGGGCTTCCTGCAGCAGCGCCCGCTGGTGGTGGGTGCTGGTGATGTGGAAGACGAAGAGGTGGACCAGGATCTGCCGCGCTTGGCGCAGGGAGCTGTGGGCCAGGGCCTGGAACAGCCGGGTGGTGGGCTCGTCGAGGCGGTCCTTGCCCCGCTGGCGCAGGATGGAGAGGAACACCGCGTTCTTGTAGAGCTGGTACAGGCGCCGGGAGCCGTTGATGCGGCCGGTGACCGGATGGCGCAGGGGCATCTGCTGGCCCAGGTGGGAGCTGGTGAACAGCACGTCGAAGATCAGCTCGAAGCAGTCGACGTCCTGGGTCTCGCTGCGCACATCGACGCTGAGGTCCAGGGTGTTGTCCAGGCGGTCGGCCAGCTTGATGCGGACGATGTCCGGGCTGGCCTCGGCCGCGTCCATCACGCGCCCCAGGTAGCCGAAGTAGTCCTCCGCGGGCCGCCGGGTGAGGGCGTCGATGCGCTCCTGCATCCTCCAGGCCGACTCCATGTGGTGGATCTCTCCCTGGTAGCGCGCCTCGAGGCGCTTCCAGACCTTGGGGTGGTAGCGGTCGGCGGTGAGATCCTCTTCCTTGTCGTGCAGCAGGGCCGTGACCAGGTCCGAGAGAGGGCAGTCGGGCACGGTGCGGTACAGCAGCGCCGCGGTGCGGATGGGGTGGATCACCGCCAGGGGCCCCAGCCGGCGGGTGGAGGTTCCGTAGGCCTCGTGGAGGTACTCGAGCAGGCGAATGAGCTCCTCGTCCCCCTCGCGGCGGTAGGTGCCGTCGCGGGCGAGGGTGAGCACGGCGTACCAGTTCACTGGGCTGGCCGTGAGCTGGTAGTTGATGGTGGCGGACAGGACCATGAAGTCCTGAAGCTCGATGATGGTGTGCACTGCGACGCTCCGGGGACGGCAGCCGAGAGCATAGCTCGGTGGTCGCGGCTGCCTCCACATCGAAGTGTGCCACGGGTGGGTGTGAATGGGGAGCCCGATGTGGGCTTTTGTGAGGCCTGCCAAGGCCGCCGCGGCCGCTTACACTCAGCAGCGCACGGAGGCTCCCATGTTGGCACTGCTGCTCCTGTTCGGCTTCGCTCCCCTCGAGCAAGATCAGATCCGCTCGGGCCCTCCCAGCCCACCCCTGGACCAGCGCGCCGCGGTGCAGTGGCGACTCTCCAGCGCCCCCGCGTGGCGGGAGTTCAGAGCCCGCTGGGGTCGGGACTGGGCGGTGCGCTGGGATGAGCGCAACGGCACGCCGCGCTTCCTGTGGGCGCCGGGTCCGCCCTCGGGCCGCGCCGATGCGCTGGTGGCCGACGTCGCCAAGCTCGCTGGCGTGGACCCCGCCGAGCTCTCCCTGGCCTCTCGCAGCCGCCGCGGTGAGCGCAGCATCCTGCGCTACGAGCGCCGGTGGCATGGGGCCCCGGTGGTCGGTGATCAGGTGGCGCTGGTGGTGCATGACGGGCGCGTGGCGGGCGTCTGGGTGCAGCTCACCCCCATCCGCCTCCTGCAGGAACCCCGCAGCGGTGAGCGCGTGCTGCCGCTGCCGGTCAGCCGCGGCGCAGGCCCCGGCGCCACCGGCGTCCAGCCGGTGCTCGCCACCTTGGCGCAAGACGGCCCCTACGTGGTCTACCAGGACCGCGACGGCGCGGAGCTGTTGCGCTACGACTCTCGCCACTGGGCGTCGGTGGAGCTGTCCCACGAAGAGCGCACCGTGGGCGATCCGCTGGTGCAGGCCCCGGCGCGAGAGATCACGGTCGTGGACTCCTCAGGTGCCAGCGCGGTCACCGCCGCCGACGGCGGCCACGGGCTGGCGGGTGATCTCACGGTCACCCTGCAGGGGCCACAGCTGCAGGTGCTCGACAACGGCGCGGGCATCTCGGCCAGCGGCGCTGACGACATCCTGCTCGTGGGCGGCACCGACATCATCCACTCGGCGGCGCAGGTGCAGCATACCTTCCACGCCACCTGGGACTGGCTCGCGGACCGCTGGCCAAGCCACCCCTGGCTGGGGGTGCTGGTGCCCGCCACGGTGGAGCTGAACCACGGCGCCTGCAACGCCTACTACACCTCCGGGACCATCAACTTCTTCGTCGGCGACGGCAGCCTCTGCAACAACTCCGGCCGCATCGCCGACGTGATCATGCACGAGCTGGGGCATGGGATCCACCAGTACATCCTGGCGGCCGGGACCTTCGCTGGCGACATCAGCGAGGGGTCATCGGACTATGTCGCGGCCACCATCAACGACGACTACGCCCTCGCTCCCGAGTTCTACATCGGCTACCCCTGGCTGCGGGAGCTCGAGACCGACAAGGTCTACCCAGGCGACTACACCGGAGAGGTCCACAACGACGGCCTGATCTGGGGCTCGTTCCTCTGGAACCTGCGGGAGCGCTGGTCCGACGCCTACGGGGTCGACGCCGGCGTCGAGATGACCGACCTGCTCTTCCTGGGCGCCCTCGAGCAGGGCCCCACCCTCACCGATGCCTACGAGGCGGTGATCCTGGCCGACGACGACGACGGCGACCTGAGCAACGGCACCCCCCACGCCTGCGAGCTGCTCGATCTGCTGGACCAGCACGGCCTGGGTCCCGGCCCCATCGGCGTGATGATCTATGACCACACCCCCCTCGAGGAGCAGCCCTCGAGCGCCGCCAGCTACCCCGTGGACTTCGAGCTGTACGCCCTGAGCGACGCGTGCGGCGATCTGGACATGGACTCGGTGCAGCTGTGGTACAGCCTCGATCCCATGGGGCTGCCCGGGGCAGCGGAAGACGGCGGGCTGGGCGACACCGGCGACACCGGGCTGGACGATCCCTACGACGGCTGGGTCCAGCTGGAGCTCGAGCAGGCGGAGGGCCTGTGGAGCGGTGAGATCCCGCGCCAGCCGGCCACATCCCTGGTCTCCTACTTCATCCAAGCCAGCTCTACGGACGGTGACCAGACCGTCTTCACCCACGGCGGCGACAGTGGCGGCCTGTACAGCTTCAGGGTGGGCGACCGCGAGCTGCTGTGGTGTGAGGGCTTCGAGCATGGAGCCAGCGACTGGGAGCACGGGCCCGGCACGCCCTGGGAGCCCGACACCGCCGGCGTCTTTCTGGACGAGTGGGCCTTCGGCACACCCACCGGGGGCAGCTTCGTGCCCGACGGTCCCTACCAGGGCAGCGCCGTGGCCACCACGGGCCTGGACGCCCTGTACAGCCCGAACAACCGCCAGTACCTGCGCTCCCCCGCTGTCGTCGTGCACGACCCCGGCCCCATGCTGATGGTGAGCATGCGGCGCTGGCTCACCGTCGAAGACGGCATCTACGACCACGCAAAGCTCTTCGTGAACGACGCCAAGGCCTGGGAGAACCCCGCCACCCAGGGTGGCTCGGCGCACACCCTGGATGCCGGCTGGACGATGGTGGAGCTCCCGCTGGAGGATCTGCTGGATGCGTCAGGGCAGGTGCAGCTCACCTGGACCTTGGCCTCCGATCAAGGCCTGGAGTTCGGTGGCTGGGCCCTCGATCAGGTCTGCGTGGCGCAGCTGGCCGACGTCCCTGGTCACTACCGTGTGCGCGATCTGGTGGCCTCTGACGACCAGCTGGACACCATCATCGTCACCTGGACTCAGCCCTGGATGAGCCCCTTGGGGGGCACGGTGTTGGTGCGCAGCCTCGACGGGTGGCCCGAGGACATCGAAGACGGCGTGGTCGTCCACCAGGACGACGACCCGGTCCCAGGTCAGGCCGTGGAGATCGTGGACAGCGAGATCGTGCCCGACCAGACCTACCACTACGCCCTGTTCGCCGCCGACGGTGAGCTGGTCTTCCAGAGCGAGGTGGTCCAGGGAGAGAACGCCGATCAGGGCATCGCGCCGGTCGATCCTCCCCAGGACAGCTCGGTCCCCGACGACACCGACCCGGGCGATCCGCCGGTGGACACCGCGGCGCCCTGCGACGACCCGGAGCAGTGCGAGGTCTGTGAACAGCCCGAGGACTGCGGCTGCAGTAGCCGGTCGGGCAAGGGGACCATGGCCTGGTGGCTGCTGGCCCTGCCAGCCCTGGCGCTGTGGCGGCGGCGCGACCTTTAAGGCTGGCTGAAGCACGCAGCGGTCGAATGTTCCTGGCGGTGAGGAGCGATCGCGATACACCCCGCGGCCTCCACCCCCTCAGGCACTGAAGGCCGTTCTATGTCCCAGCCATCCATTCGAAACATCGCCATCATCGCTCACGTCGATCACGGCAAGACCACCCTGGTGGACCACATGCTCCGCCAGAGCGGCACCTTCCGAGCCAACGAGGCCATGGTGGAGCGGGTGATGGACTCCATGGATCTGGAGCGGGAGCGAGGCATCACCATCCTGGCCAAGAACACGGCTGTTCACTACAAAGGCACCAAGATCAACATCGTGGACACCCCGGGGCATGCCGACTTCGGCGGCGAGGTGGAGCGTGCGCTGATGATGGTGGACGGCGCGCTGTTGTTGGTGGATGCCAGCGAAGGCCCGCTACCCCAGACCCGCTTCGTGCTGGGCAAGGCCCTGGCCGACGGGCTGGCGATCCTGGTGTGCATCAACAAGATCGACCGTCCCGACGCCCGCGCAGACGAAGTGCTGCAAGAGGTCTACGACCTCTTCATCGACCTGGGCGCCGACGAGGATCAGCTGGACTTCCCGGTCCTGTACGCCTGTGCCAAGGAAGGCTACGCCAACCGCGACGGTGCCCTCGAGCCCGGTGACCTGAGCGCGCTGCTGGACGACATCATCGAGCACGTGCCCGCCCCCGAGGGACGCGACGAGAACCCACTGCGGATGCTGGTCACCCAGCTGGACTACGACAGCTACCTGGGTCGTCTGGCCATCGGCCGCATCTACGACGGGCGCATCAAGAAGCTGGACGAGCTGGCCCTGGTGGGCGAGGAAGGCACCACCAAGGTCAAGGTGGTGCAGCTGTACACCTTCCAGGGCCTGGGGCGCATCGACGCCGATGACGTCGTGGCAGGCGACATCGTGGCCATCGCCGGGATCGACGCCATGAAGATCGGGGACACCCTCACTTCGCTCGTGGACCCGCGGCCTCTGCCGCGGCTCACGGTCGAGGAGCCCACCATCGGGGTGACCTTCCTGGCCAACAACGGGCCCTTGTCGGGCCGCTCGGGCAAGTACCTCACCGCTCGTGAGCTGCGTGACCGCCTCGAGCGCGAGTGCCGCTACAACGTGGCCGTGCGCATCGACAGCGGCGGCCCCGTGGACCGCATCCGGCTGTTCGGCCGCGGTGAGCTCCAGATCGCCATCCTCATCGAGCAGATGCGCCGCGAGGGCTACGAGATGTGTGTGAGCAAGCCCGAGGTGCTCACGCGTGAGGTGGACGAGAAGATCCACGAGCCCTATGAGCTGGCCATGCTCGACCTCCCGTCGGAGTTTATGGGCATCGTCACGGAGCGTATGAACCTGCGCAAGGGCCGCATGGTCAGCATGAAGGCCGCCGGCTCGGGGCGCTCACGGGTGGAGTTCAGGGTCCCCTCCCGTGGGCTGATCGGCTTCCGAGGGGCCTACCTGAACGACACCCGGGGCATGGGCATCTTCAACCGCATCTTCGAGGGCTGGGGCCTGCACGCCGGCTACATCCCCTACCGGATGAACGGCTCCCTGGTGAACGACCGGCTCGGCCAGACCACCACCTACGCGCTCTTCCACCTCCAGCCCCGCGGCAAGCTCTTCGTCGTGCCGGGGACCGAGGTCTATGAGGGCATGATCGTGGGTGAGAACGCCCGGCAGAACGACATCAACGTCAACGCCGCGCGCCCCAAGCAGCTCAACAATATTCGGTCCAGCGGCGCAGACGAGAAGCTCATCCTGGCGCCGCCCATGCCACTGACCCTCGAGAAGGCCTTCGAGTTCATCAGTGACGACGAGCTGGTCGAGGTGACCCCCGACTGCATCCGCCTGCGCAAGAAGGAGCTCCGCAAGAGCTTCAGGTCGGTGGTGCGCGGGGAGAGAAAGTCTGCGAAGAGCTGACCGTCGGGCTGGTCTCTCGCGTTCTCGACATCGAACGGGTAGCATCGTGGCATCCATTCCTTGCGAACCAAGGTCGATGCCATGCTCCGCGCCCACCTGTTCGTTGGCCCGCTGCTCGTCTCCTGCGCCGCCCAGGGGCCAGCCGAGCCCGCGGGCTCATGGTCTTCCGGTTCCCCCGAGCCGGTCCTGCTGAACCACACCCAGCCCTTCACCACCATCCAGGCGGCCATCGACGCGGCCAGCTCCGGCGACACGGTCACGGTGCCCCCTGGGACCTACACCGAGGACCTGCGCATCCGCAGCTCCATGACCGTCGCGGGCGCGGGTCGCGAAGAGACGCTGCTCATCGGCACGGTGGACATCACCGGCGGAACCGAGACCACCTTCAGCGGCTTCGGCGTCACCTCGCCCACCTTCGTCACCGACGGCACCTGGTACACCACGCGCGAGGGGATCTATGTCGACGGGGACGGCGGGATCGTGCACGTGCGCGATGTGGGGGTCTACTACTTCGTGTACGGCCTGTACTCCGTCGGCAGCGTGTACTCCGTGCTCGGCGAGGTCGATGCGGCCTACAACCAGTACGGCATCTACAGCGAGTACGACCTGGGCACGACCATCCAGAACAGCTCGGTCCACTCCAACGCCATCACGGGAATCCACGTCACGGGCAGCTCTGGCCTGGTCGCGCACAACACCCTGTGGGGCAACGGCTTCGGTGGCGGAACCAGCGCCGGCGCCGGGGCCATCGGGCTGCGCAGTGCGGCCTCGGTCCAGGTGCTGAACAACATCGTCGTGAGCAACGACAGCGGCCTGAACTGCGACGGCTGCACCGGCACGATGGGCTACAACCTGATCTGGGGCAACACCACCGACTACGTCAACGACGCCTCGGAGGCGGCCACGGACATCGCGGCCGACCCTCTGTTCGCTGGGCCTGCCGAGGGCGACTACCGGCTCTCCGCGAGCTCTCCCTGCATCGACGCGGGCACCACCACCGCCGTCGCCACCGACCTGGACGGCGACGATCGCGGCGTCAGCTCGGCCCCCGACCTGGGCTTCGACGAGTGGGTCGACTCCGGCACTTCGTTGATCATCACCGAGGTCCTTGCCAACGCCAGCACCGAGTCCACCGGCGAGTTCGTCGAGCTGTACAACGCCGGCGGCACCACCATCGACCTGGCGGAGCTGCTGATCACCGACGGGGACGACGTTGACACCATCGTCGGCTGGAGCGGCGGGAGCACCGAGCTGGCCGCCGGGGGCTACGCCGTGCTGCTCGACCCCGAGTACGACGGCGCCTACACCATCGACGCCGGGGCCGTGCTGGTCACCACCGCCGACACCACCATCGGCAACGGCATGACCACATCCGACACGGTCACCCTGCTCGAGGCCGACGGCACCACCACCGTCGCCAGCTTCTCTCACCCCAGCGATCCCGGCGACGGTGTCTCCCTCGAGCTGGTGGCTCTCGACACCGGCGATGTCGCCGGTAACTGGCGGGCGTCGGTCTGCGCCGATGGCATCTCGCCGGGCAGCGCCCACTGCTTCCCCGAGAGCGGAGACCCCGCGGGCCTCGTCATCACCGAGGTCATGGCCAACGCCGCCGATGAGCGCACCGGCGAGTTCGTGGAGATCTACAACCCCACCACCACCGAGATCGACATGGGGGGCCTGGTGATCTCCGATGCCGACTCCACCGACGTGCTCGAGGGCTACCACGGCGGCAGCACCCTGCTGGGCGCGGGTGAGCACGCCCTGATCATCGATCCGGACTTCGCCGAGGACTACGCCCTGACCGCTGGACTGGTCCTGATGAGCACCCCTGACGCCACCATCGGCAACGGCATCGCCAACAGCTCCGACTCCGTGGCCCTGTACCTGGGCGACGGCGCCACCCTCATCGACAGCTACACCTGGGCCATGGACCCGGGTAACGGCGTGTCTGTCGAGAAGCTGGACTATGCGGCGGGGGATGTGAGCACCAACTGGGTCGCCGGCAGCGACGCCTGCGGCCCTGGCCACAGCGCCGGACGGCTCAACGGCGCGGCGGGTGGCGTCTGCGCGGCTGTCATCATCAGCGAGGTGATGGCCAACGCCGACGACGAGGACACCGGGGAGTTCATCGAGCTGTACAACGCCGGCGACAGCGACGTGGACCTGGCAGGCCTGGTGTTGTCCGACGGCGACGACATAGACGTGCTCCAGGGCTACGACGGCGGCAGCACCGTGCTGGCCCCGGGGGGCTTCGCGGTCGTGCTCGATGCGGAGTACGCGGGTGAGTACGGCATCGACAGCGCCGCAATCCTGCTCACCACCGGCGACACCACCCTGGGCAACTCCTTGGCGGTCAACGACACCGTGGAGCTGTTCGAGGCCGACGGCGTCCACCGGCTCGACGCCTTCCTCCACCCGAGCAACCCGGGCAACGGTGTGAGCCTCGAGCGGGTCTACCTGACCATGCTGTCCGACTCCACATCGTGGACCGCATCCAGCTGCGCCAGCGGTTCCTCACCTGGATCCGAGGCCTGTGGCGAGGACGGCGGCGGTGCGTCCTCGGGCTACGCCGGGGTGCTGTTGATCACCGAGGTGATGGCCAACCCCACCTCCGAGTCCACCGGCGAGTTCGTGGAGCTGTACAACGCAGGCAGCGCCGCCATCGACCTGGCGGGCCTGGTGATCTACGACGGTGACGCCGCCGACACCATCGAGGCCTACAGCGCGGGGAGCACCACCCTGGATCCCGGTGCCTGGGCTGTGATCCTCGATGCCGGCTACGCTGGGGAGTACAGCATCCCCTCGGCCACGCTGCTGCTGACCACCGATGACGCGGCCATCGCCTCGGGGCTGTCCGTCAGCGACCCGGTGATGCTCTACGAGACCGATGGTTCGACGCTGATCGACAGCTTCTCCTACCCGATGGACCCGGGAGATGGCGTCAGCACGGACCGGGTGGACCTGGGAGTGGGCGACGTCGAGTCCAACTGGGCTGCATCGGACTGCTCCTCGGGCTCCACCCCAGGCCAGGCCAACGACGCCTGCACCGGCTCCACCACCGACACCGACGGCGACGGCTACGACAGCATCTCCGACGGCGGCACCGACTGCGATGACGGCGACTCCAGCGTGCATCCGGGCGCCGTGGAGATCTGTGACAACGGCGTGGACGATGACTGTGACGGCACCTCGAGCGGCTGCGGGCTGGAGGGCTGGAGCGATGTGGCCGACGCCGACATCACCGTCACCGGCGACCGAGGCATGCGCACACACTACGATGTGGAGGTCGCGGACTTCGACGCCGACGGGGCGCTCGACCTGATCACCGGCTCCTACTACGACACCAGCGCCGATGGCGACATCAAGGCAGGCCTGGCCTTTGTCAGCTATGGTCCCATCGTCGCTGACACCGACGTGAGCGGTAGTCAGGATCTCACGCTGCAGGGCGAGCACACCAACAACTATGCCGGTCGCGTGCTGGCATCGGGTGGCGATCTGGACGGCGATGGCGCCGACGATCTGGTGGTCAGCTCCTACCGCAACGGCACCTACCTGAGCGGCTCGGGCACGGTCTACTTCTACTTCGGCGGCACCCACCTCACGGGCGACCGCATGGCCGAGGCCACCTCCGACACGATCTGGTACGCCGCCAACGCGAACGACTACCTGGGCTCGGACGCGGCCTTCCTGGGGGATCTCAATGGCGACGGCCTCGACGATCTGGCCCTCGGCGCCTACGGCTACGACAGCTCGGCTGGGAGCGCCGCTGGCGTGGTCTACCTGGTGTGGGGCGACGGGACGACTCCCAGCGGCCCCAGTGCTGTGGACACGGCCGCAGACGTCACGATCGAGGGTCACCAAGGCGGTCTGCAGCTGGGCTACTTCCGCCAGTTCTCATCGGCGGTTGACGCCGACGGCGACGGCCTGGACGATCTGTGGATGAGCAGCGCCTACAGCGACATCGGCATCACGCGCGGTGGTCAGGCCTACCTGTTCTACGGGGACACCACATGGTCGAGCTCACTGGTCAGCACCGACGCCGACGCCAGCTTCACCGGCGCCACCTGGGCCGACTACCTGGGCCAGGGCATCGCCTCCCCGGGTGACGTGGACGGCGACGGCTACGAGGACTTGCTGGTGGGGAGCGGGAAGGCGGACGGGTCTGCGGGCGTCAACTCAGGGGCAGCGTGGCTGTTCCAGGGCGGGGCGGCGCGCTGGTCGGGGACCGCTGATGCTTCCACTGTCGCGACGGCAGCCATCTGGGGCGCCACCGCCGATGACCTGCTCGGTGCGGGCGTCGCGGGTGGTGATCTGGACAGCGACGGCTACTCCGACCTCGTGCTGGGCGCCGGGGGCGTGGACGACGGGAGCACCGCCGATGTCGGCGAGGTCTATGTGCTGTTCGGGCCGGTGGTCGGCGTCATGGACTCATCCTCCGCCGATGCGACCATCACCGGTGACACCGCGACGGGCTACCTGGGCGAGTGCGTGCGTGTGGCCGACATCGACGGCGACGGCCAGCCAGACCTGCTCGCCGCAGCGTGGGGCGGCGACGTGCTGTCCGTGTTCCTGGGCGGAGGGCTCTAGCGCCTATCTCAGCCGGCTCAGTGCCATGTCTCTGGCGTGGGCCACGCGCTCGTCCCGGTCCTGGGCGATGCGGTCCAGCCAGGAGGCCCCGAGGGCGCGATCGCCGGTGCGGACGCAGGCCTGGCCCACGGCGTGGGCCGCGGCGACCCGCACGCTGGGATCGGGGTCGTCCAGCAAGCGCCCCAGGGTGGACAGCAGGCTGCCCTGGGCCACGGCCCCCAGAGCCTCGGCTGCGCAGGCGCGCACCCCGGCGTCCCGGGCGCGGGTGAGGTTGCGGGCGATGGCGGCCAGGTCGGTGCCGCCGATGGCGGCTATGGCCAGGCCGGCGCCGCGGCCCTGGGCGGCGTCTTCGCCAGGCCGCCACGCACGCAGGGCACGGGACAGCTCGGGGCGCGGCAGGGCCCTCAGTGCGGCGAGGGGCGCGGCCCGGTCGGCCGGACGCACGGCCCCCACCAGGCCCAGCAGCGCCTGGGGCGCGGAGGGCAAGGGGTAGGGCAGGGCGTGGGGCTCCGCAGGCGCCCAGGTGCTGGTGGCGGGCGGGGGGGGCGCAGCGGCGGCTGGGCTTGGGCTGGGCGCCGATCTGGGCATGGCCAGGGCCGCGAAGGGATCGTCGAGGGGGGGCGGCGGCGCTGGGCCGCGGCCCAGGGCAGCGAAGGGGTCGTCGGAGACGGGAGGGGGCGGTGCGTCCACTGGTGCGGGGCGCTGCCGGGGCACCGTGGGGCTGCTGAACAGGTCGTCCAGGCTCAGGGCCCGAGGCTCCTGGGGTGGGGCTGGAGGTGGTGGCTGCGCTGCCGGCACGGGCAGCTGTGGTGGGGCAACCATGGTGGCGTCTGCCGGCTGGGGCAGCGAAGGCGGCCGAACAGGCTCGGCAGGGGGCGGCTCCAGCAGGGTGGCGTCGTAGGCGCCCAGCACCGGAGCGGGCGGCTCGGAGGTCCAGCCGGCCATGGTGGGCTGGGCGGCCTGGTGGTCGGGGATGGGAGGGGCAGCGGTGGGCGCGCTGGATCGTGCAGGCTTGGCGATCAAGGGCGCCAGCTCTTCGAGGATCCGGGGCACCGACCAGCGCTGGCTGGCGCTGGCGATGGAGACATTGTCCAGCACCCGCTGCAGCCGGCCTTGGCTGTCGCCATCGATGCCCAGCTGGGGCAGCTGGGGGGGGAGCTGCTCGAGCAGCAGCTCGTAGACAGCCAGGGGGTCGCCGCGGGCGCTGAGCTGCAGCGGAGGGCGGCCGGTGAGCATGAAGTAGAGCAAGCCGCCCGCCGCGAAGATGTCGGTGGCCGGGACGGGGGGCTGGCCTTCGAGCTGCTCGGGCGCTGCGTACTCGGGGGTGCCGATGAAGGTGCCAGCCTGGGTGAGCCCCGCGCCGATGGGGGCGCTGACCTTGGCGATGCCGAAGTCGGCCACCCGCACCCACGGGGTGACGTCCCGGGCGACGGCCGCGGCCAGCAGGACGTTGGCGGGCTTGAGGTCGCGGTGTACCACGTCCGCGGCGTGGGCCATGGACAGGGCCTTGAGCACCTGCCACAGCACCCCACAGGCGGCCGAGGGGGGCAGGGGACCTACCCGCTTCACGTGCTGCTGCAGGGTGCCGCCCGCCTCGAAGAGGGTGACCAGGTAGGGGGGCTGGCCCGCCCGCTGCACGAAGCCGCGGCTGCGCACGATGTGGTCGTGGTCGAGATCCTGGAGTAGCTGGGCCTCGTTGGCCAGCCGGCGCAGGAAGGTCCCGCTGGCGCGCTCCTCGAACAACACCTTGATGGCCAGCTCCGGGGGGACGGGGTGGCCGCCGGCGTCCACGGCGCGGGCCAGGTAGGTCAAGCCGGCGCCGCCCAGGGCCAGCACCCGGTCGATCCGGTAGTGGCGATCGATCAGGTCGCCTGGCCCCAGGATACGCCCCCAGCCCGTGTGCGGGCGGTCGCGCCCACAGCCCATGTTGGGGCAGCGAGGTGGGGACCCCTGGAAGGTGTTCAGGCAGGCGGGGCAGTAGAAGGTGGCCATCGGCGCTGAAGCTCCCCTAGGTCGAGCGTGCCGCGCGCGACCCAGAGGAGGGCTCTATCCCCTCCCGCATGGCCAGGCGCTGGCGCGCAACCGTCACTGCCCGTCCAGCCAAGCCTCGAGGTTCTCGCTGTGTTCCTGCATGCCGGTGATGACCATGTTCATCACGGCGTCCTCGGGCACGCTCTGCTGTTCGTGCACCAGCCAGGTGGTCTGGACGCGGTAGTGACCGCCCTGCCATGGCAGGAACACGTCCAGGTAGAGCTGCTCCTGGATGGCCAGCCAGCTCATGGAGATCTCTGGGGGCCAGGGCAACCAGGCGCGGTGGAGCATGGCCAGGCCAGAGGGGGTCTCCAGCCACAGGTACTGGTTCTGGGTGTGATTGGTGGACTCCACCCCGAGCAACAGGTGGGCCGTGTAGTCCTCGGTGAGCTCCAGGCGCAGGCAGCTGCGGTCCAGGAAGCAGCTCAGGTCGCTGAGGTAGTCCACCTGGTAGTCGCTGTAGTTGTCGGCATGGATCTCTTCCTGGTCCACGGCCACCATGGCGTAGGTGGCGTCCTCGACGCTGTGGGCGCTGATGGTGCCAACCACCACTCCGAACATGTCCTCGTTGCTGCGGTCTTGCGCGTCGAGGGCGTCGATGGTGGCGTCGTCCAGGCCGCCCACCTGGTAGCCTTCGCGGGTCTCGGCTTCGTAGTCCTGCAGCCAGCTCACGAGCCAGCCGAGATCCTCGACCAGCAGCGCGGGGTCGTCGTCCGGGTGGTGGGCGAAGAGCTCCGCCGCCAGCTCCTCCAGGTCGGGCTGGTCCGCGACCTCAGGGACCTCGGGGGGGCCAGGGCATGCCATCAGCAGCAGACATGCCAGGGGGGCGGTGGTGCGGAACATGGGGCTCGCCTCGGTGTGGACGCCCTTGTAACCTCGCACTGCCTGGGTCAGCTCAGTCCGAAGGACAGCAGCAAGCGGTACATGCCGAAGGCCACCAGTCCAGCCAGGCTGGGGGTGGCGATCCAGCCGACGACCACCTCGCCGATCTTGCGCTTCGAGACAGCCTTGATGCCGTGGTACAGGCCGATCCCCATCAGGGCGCCCACGACACCCTGGGATGAGGACACGGGGATGCCCGCCATGGCGAAGGCGTGCAGCCCGAAGGCCAGCGAGGCCTGGACGGCGAAGGCGCCGAGCAGGTCCAGCTGTACGATGCTGCCGCCCACGGTCTTGGCGACGCCCGCCCCGAAGAAGATGGCCCCCGCGGCGATGGAGGCGGAGCCGAGCACCACCAGGAGCCGGTGATCGATCACCTGCTCGTCCATGGCCGTGATGGGGCCGATGGCCATGCCCAGGTGGCCGGCGCCCAGGGAGTAGGCCGAGTAGGCCGAGGCCGCGATGACCGCCCAGCGCAGCGCCGCCGAGATGCGGGGGCCCTTGCCCGTGCGGGCCAGCACGCGGCGCATGCCGGCGTAGATGAGGTAGGTCATCACCGCCGTGAGCACAGGGCAGATGATCCAGCACTCCAGGATGGTGAGTGCCTTGCCCCAGGCTACGTTCAGGTCGCCCGCGACACCAACCCCGGCCACCGCGCCCACGATGGCCTGGGAGGTGGAGACCGGGATCTTGCGGAAGGTGGCGATGGTGACGAACAGGCCGCCGCAGATCATGGCCGTGAGCACGCCCCAGGTGGAGATGCTCTCGGTGACGATACCTTTACCAAGGGTCTTGGTGACCTCGGCACCCTGCAGGACGGCGCCGAGGATGACGAACAAGGCCACCGTGAGGATGGCGGTGCGGTAGCGGATCAAGCCGGCGCCTACCGGCGCTCCGATACAGTTCGCCGCATCGTTTGCGCCGATGTTCGCGCCAACGTAGAGCCCACCTGCGCAGATGAGGATTGCGACCGTCAGAGACATTCTGGGCGTCTATGTTCGCCCGATACACCCGTCAAGACTCGATCATAGCGCGTGCTTGATGGCGATCAGCGAGATGCGATCTCCGACATCTTCGATCTTGTCGCTGACGTGGCAGACCTGGTCCAAGAGCTGCTTGAGCAGCATCTGGTTGGCCAGGGGCAGCTCGAGGTCTCTGAAGATGACGCGGGTGGTGCTGCGCTGCAGCTTGTCGATCTCGCCTTCTTTGTCGTCCAGGAAGTCGGCCTGATCGGAGAGCCCCTGGCCGCCTTCGATCAGGCTCTTGACCATGCCGGGCACGGGCTGCCACTGCTCGCAGGTGAGGGCGGCCACCTGGCCGAGGATCGGGCGGATCTCCTCGGGGATGTCGGGGCGGATCAGGCGGATGGTCTGGGCGACGTCTTCGGCCTTGTTGGCCACCTTGTCGAGGGTCTCGAGCAGGCCGATGTAGTCCTCGCGGTAGGCCGGCAGCAGGGCGCCTCGGAGCATGGTGCGCTCGATCTCCTTGAGCAGATCGTCGGCCTCGCTCTCGGTCTTGCGGACTGTCTTGGAGACCTCCTTGAAGTGCTTGTCCCAGCTGAGGTAGTCGTCGATGAGGTGCTTGTACTCGGCCACGGCGCGGCCGACGACGTCGCAGTACTGGATGATCAGGGCGTGGACCTGCTTGGTCTTGTTGTCTCCGAAGATCATGATCGCCTCGTAGGCTGTGGGCTGTAGGGCCCTCGCGGTGGACCCATGGCCTATTCGCCGTGGGGCCCTGGGACAAGCCGCGGGGCCCCCAGAGGCTCAGGGCTGCAGTCGGGTGGCGATCCAGGGGGCGGGCATGGCGATGCCCAGGGAGCTTCCACGCTCGCCCTGGTCGCGGCCCACGAGCATCCCGGCCACGCGCCCCTGGCCGTCCAGCAGGGGCGCGCCGACCTGGCCGTCCAGCACCACCGTGGCGTCGAAGCGCACGCTGAAGCCGTGCTCCCAGGTGCCGCTCACCTTGCCCGGCAGCAGGCTCTCTTCTTGGTCCTGGTCGCTGCTGGGGGCCACAGGGAGCCACAGCTGCAGGCCGGCCACGATGGGCTCGTCGCGGAGGGTGGTGGGGTGGAGGCTGTGCCCCGGCAGCAGAGCCAGCTCCACCAGATCGTGGGAGGTGTCGGGAGGACCGTCGCTGCTGAACTGCGTGGCGCGGGCGCCCGAGAGCGGCCGCCGCATGGCGCCACGGGCGCGCATGGCACCGCCGAGCAGATCGAAGAACAGGGCGTCGCCCATCAGGGCGGGGAGCATCTGCGGGTTGAGGCCCTTGGACAGGCCGCCGAAGGGGCCGAACAAGCCCGCCGCGGTGAGGATCACAGGCTCGCCTCCCGCCGGGGGCTGCAGCACGAAGGCTCGTCCCACGATGATCTGGTCGTCGTCCACCTGGATCACCGGCCGGAGTACGACTGGAGGGTCCAAGCTGGGCGGCCGGTCGTCCTCGATCTGTACCCCGGCGACGGCGGCGATGGTGGTCGCGGACGGGGCCTGGCGTTGCCACACACGCTGCCCGCTAAGGACGTGGCCGAACACAAGGTCCCGTCCCTCGATCTGACCGTCGGCGACCACCAGGATCTCCATGGTGGACAGCATGGTGGGGCGCTTCCACCAGCGCTGGATCCACGGAGGGCCGGGGTAGGGGAAGGCCAGGTGGTTGCCCAGGTGGACGCCTCGGACGGGATCGACCCTGCCCGACTGGACCCAGGCGAGGGTGCCTTGCCAGGTGCCGTCGTCGGACTCTTCGATGTTCAGGGAGAAGCCTCCCTCGCCCTCGCCCGTGAGCCGGCCTGACCAGCCGCTGGTGGCTGGGGTCCAGCCGGGGTCGATGCGTGGGCTCGAGGGCTGCGCCTCGAGCCAGGCCCGTGCGCCCACGAGGGGGTCGTGGCGCGTCTGCAGCCAAGCCGTGCCCGCGATGAAGGCGATCAACACCACCGCCAGGCCCCAGATGCCGAAGACCGCGCCGTGGAGCCGGGCCAGGGTCCTGGCGATGGCGGAGGGCAGCCCGAGCAGCAGGCCGGGGACGAGCAGAGGCAGGGCCACGATCACCGATCTGGAGGGGCCCGCGAACAGCTCGAGGCCCACCCGCAGGCTCACGCCCGCCAGCCAGAACACCGGCAGCAAGGCGAGGGCGAGCGGTCGCAGCACGACGGGGGGCAGCAGCGGATCGTGGCGCACCAGCAGGCCCAGCGCCAGGCCCGCGGCCATGAGCAGCATGGCCAGCACCGCCAGCTCGTGGAGCCAGGTCACGGGCTGGGACCAGCGGGAGGGGCCGTGGCCGGCGAGCACCCTGACGGGGCGGCGGGCGGCGGCGGGGGCGCCGTCCGGACCGGGTTCGTCGTCGACCTCCACCAGCTCGAGGTGCTCCAGGCCAGGGCCTGCGAGCTTGCCGCCGCAGTAGATGCAGTGGGCCTTGGGGGCCAGCGCGAGGTGTTGGAAGCTGCGGCCGCAGCTGGTGCAGCGTGCCTTGTCTTCGCTCATGGGCCGCTCCGGGCGGAAACGCGACGAGGGATTGTGGCCCTCCTACGCTCCGAGCCAGTCGTCTGCAAGCCGCGGGGACCCCAGGGTCAAGGACACGCGGCGTCTTCGGTCTCCCAGAGATTGTTGTCCTCGTGGCACTCCTGGATGGTCTCGAGGCCGTTGTCGTCGTCCACCAGCACCCTCAGCCGCCCAGTGGGCACGGAGGCGGCCTCGATCTCGAAGACCACGCCGTAGGTCGTCTCGCCGGCGGTCACGATCTGCACGGTGTCCTTGGTCTCGATGAAGGTCGCCTGGCTGCCCTGGAGGCTGTACAGCGAGACGGGGACGCCCGCGGGCAGGTCGTCCACGCCGCCGTTGCCGACTCGCACCACCACCTGAAGTAGGCCCAGATCGCAGTCGTCCAGGCAGATCTCCACATGCTCGGGGAGCGCGTCGCTGAATGCCCCCCCGGTGGAGGAGCTGAGGTCGCCCGAGCGGAAGTTGTTGTAGCTGAGCCAGTTGGTGTCTGGCACGGCCGGGATGGACCCCCGTGTGCCCACATTGGTGATGCTGTAGCTGTGCTGGTTCCACACGGGTCGGCCCGCCATCCAGGAGTCGTCGGCGTCGCCGATGACCCGGACCCCTGTCTCGGAGCCCGAGTAGGCGCCGGAGGCGTAGATGATCTCAGCGTGGCCGTCGTTGTCGACATCGGCGATGGCCGGGAATTCCGAGCAGGTGGCGCTCGAGTGGCGGCTCTCCTGGAGCTTCACCCGGCCTGTCGCGCCGTCGTACACCCAGACGTCGTTCTCGTCGGCGTAGACCACCTCGGCTTGGCCGTCGCCCTCGAAGTCGAACACAGCCGAGCCGGTGAAGCCGGAGGACCAGTCCTGGGTGGTGTTCTGCCACTTGAGGGTGCCGTCATGCTCGATGACCACGTACACACCGTGCCCCGCCACGCCGATCTCCGGCAGCCCATCGCCGTCGAAGTCGGCCACCGTGGGCGGGCCGATGGTGGTGCCGGTGTAGTTGCCGAACCAGATGGTGGAGCCATCGCCGTCCAGCAGGGCCACGTTGCCGGTGTAGGTGGAGACGATCTCGGCGTCGTCGTCACCGTCGAAGTTTGCGACCGCCACGAAGCCGTCCGGGCGGCCGTTGGTCCAGATGGTGCTGCCGTCCTTGCGGTACAGGGCGTTGCCGGTGACGACCTCCTGGATGCCGTCGCGGTCGATGTCCGCGGCTACACCGAAGGCGGCCACGGTGCTGCCCCAGCTGGTGCCGTAGCCGCTGCCCGCGCCGTAGCTGCCCCTGCCCACCAGGCTGCCCGTGCGGCCGTCCAGGAAGATGTTGCCCATGACGACCTCGGGGTAGCCGTCGGCGTCGAGATCGTAGATGCCGACGCCGCCGCAGGTGGGCTGGTTGCCTAGGCCCGAGGGGTTGGAGGTCCAGTAGCGGGAGCCGTCGGCGCGCAGGGCGAAGATGCCGGTGGTGCTGGCGCCCACCACCTCGGGCACGCCGTCGGCGTCGAGGTCGCCGATGGCGGCGGTGGCAGGCTCGGAGCCGCCCATGGGGTAGCTCCAGTGCACGCTGCCGCCGTCGCCAGACAGCGCCCACAGGGTGCCCGCGACGTTGGCCACCACGATGTCCGGGATGTCGTCGTCGTCCACGTCGCCGTCGCCGTCGTCGTCGGTGAGGTTGCCCACCACCGGGGTGGTGTAGGTGTCGCCGGGCGCCGAGGATGCCCACTCGAGCACCGGGGTGAAGGTGCCGGTGGCGGCTTCGATGTAGCAGGCCTCGTCGATGGACACGGAGCCCTGGGAGCGCCCGGGATCCTCGCAGATGTCGTCGGTGGTGGTCTCGCTGTCCCCCGGCTGCCAGGTGGAGTCGTCGAGCTTGTCGTCGACGTCGTCGGTGGGGATGAACTCGTAGTCCTGACAGGCGCCGGCGCAGAGCAGGAAGAGGAGGAGGGCGGAGCGATGCATGTTCACCTCTGGTCAAGCCTTAGTACCCTGATCTTGGTGCGTTGGGGGGACTTCCAGCCCCAGAACCCAGACCGCGACCTCTGGATCACGATCGAGGGCGATCCGCTGGGGCGCGCGACCCGCACCGGCGCTGGCGCGTGTACGGAAGCGACGCTTCGAGGGATGGAACTGTCGCTCGAGGCGAGCTGGCACGCGCCTTGCAAACTCTGCGCACGACACCCACTCGGAGAGTCCCATGCGCCAGCAGATCGCCAGCCTCGTCGCCGTCCTCGCCACCACCGCCTTGCTCGTCGCCGACTCTGCGGGGCCCCAGTGCGCCGAGTACGAGACCTTCACTGGCACCTTCGACTTCGAGACCAGCTGCGCCGGGGGTGCCAGCGGTGATGTTGGCCTGAAGATCGAGCTGGACCACTACTTCGGCGATGCCAGCGCGGACTCGAAGGTCGACTCCGAGTCTGCGACCTTCGAGAACCTGTTTGTGGACTACGATCTCAGCGAGTGCTCCTACGAGGACGTCGCGGGCACGGGGCGGGTGCGGACCGTGGACTTCGAGCTGTGGGTTCAGCCCGCCGACTCCGGCGCGCTGGCCCAGGGCTTCACCTGCCTGGGGCTCGACCCTCATGTGACCACCATCCAGCTGCTGCCCTGTCTTCCGCTGCAGACGGATGAGGATAAGTGCACCGTCACGATGAACGCGCGCTGAGGGCCCTCCCCTCAGGATGATAGAGTGGCGCTCCCGCCACCGGAGCCGCTCCATCACCATGTCCGGCAGCTTGACCATCGTGGGCCTGGGGCCCGCCCGCCCCGAGCACATCACCCGCGAAGCCTTCGAGCTGCTCAGCGCCCCGGCCTCTCGCGGGCGCCGTGCCTACGGCTTGGCCCATGCCCGGGAGCTGTGCGCGTCCATCGCCCCGGATCTCGAGGTCCGATCCCTCGACTACCTCTACCAGCTTCCGGGGGTGGATCGGCCCACGGCCTACGACGATCTGGCGGGCATGCTCGTGCGCCGTGCCTTCGACGATGGCTTCGACGTGCTCTATCTGGTGGCGGGCAGCCCCCTGTTCTACAACGACGCTGTGCTGGTCATCCGCAAGCGCTGCGCCGATCGCGGGCTGCCTCTGCGCCTCGTGCATGGCGTCAGCTTCGTGGACCTGGTGCTCGACCGGGTGTTCTGGACCGGCCACCAAGGCCTGCAGGTGCTCAGCGCCTGGAACCTGGCGCGGGATGGCATGGGCCTGGCCCACGATGTGCCCGCGCTGGTGGTTCAGATCGGGGAGTTCAGCCGCGGGGGAGAAGCGCTGGACACCGCGCAGAGCGTCGACATGCTCTCAGAGCTCCGGGATGCGCTGCTGGCCAGCCTGCCCTCCGAGCACCCGGTCACCATCCTCTACTCCTCGGGCCCTCCGGAATACCGGAGCCTGGCGCGCAGCCTACCCCTGAGTCAGCTCGCCGAGGGTGAGGTTCCGGTCTACGCCAACCTGTGGGTGCCCGCCCGCGAGGGGCCGAATATCGAGCGCCTGCAGGCACCGGAGTCCCACCGATGACCGCCGTCCTGCCCCCCGGGCCCTTCCCGCCGCGCAGCCTCGAAGAGGATGGCGCCGTCGATCTCGCGGTCCGCCTGTGGACCGATCTCTTCCAGCCGGGCTGGCTGGCTGGCGAGGGCAGAGTCCTGCTCGAGCACCGCCTGGCGTCGGCCGTCGACGCTGGCGAGTGGGAGCGCGCCGCGCTGCTGCAGGCCGCGTTCCTGGACAGCTGGCCCCTGGCCGCCGGCGTGGAGTCCGCGGGCCTGGCCTGGCGTGCCCATGCAGACCCCAGAGCGCTGGTGATCATCGCCCGGGCTGCCCTGGTGGTCCAGCTGGCGCGGGGCTGGGGCTCCCTGCCCGGTGCGCCCTGGTGCCTGCCTGACGCGGCGTGGGTCCGTGAACGCCTCGGGGGCGAGCCTTTCGTGGTGCAGGCGCGGGCGCACAATGACGGGTCGGCGGAGCTGGCGCAGCTGCTGGGCTGCGAGCTGCGCGGACAGCCCGGCACACCCGACGGCGTGCTCGACGTGGCCGCGCAAGACCTGGTCTCCCAGCGGGCGCAGCTGGCGGGCTCGCTGTCCCGGGGTGAGCTGCAGGCTGTGCTCGTCCGGGGGGAGCCAACCCCCAGCGCCGCCTCACAGCTCGCCCTCGGGGAGCTCCGCCTCGAGGGCAGCCACCAGCGGGCCGTCGAGCGCTTCGGGCTGTCTGCGCTGGAGCTCGACCCCAGCTCCGCTGGCCAGGACTGGAGCTGGGAAGACGACGGGCTGCTGGACGCGCCTTCGCCGGGCCGGCCGGGTCCGGTGCTGGTGGCGTGCTGCGAGGGGCGCTTCATCCCCGGCCCCCCCAGCGCCCTGCGCGCCGGGCGCCCCCAGCGCGTCGGTGTGTTGCTGTGGGACGCCCCCGTGCGTCCCGTGATGGTGGCCCCCGTAGCGGTGGCGGTGGCCAACGCCCTGGATGGCGTCCGCGACAGCGCGGCGGTGGCCGCATCGCTGGGCGGGCCCTTGGATCAAGTGCAGCTCATCCTGGAAGAGCTGCTGGCCTTGGGAGCCGTCTCTGCCAGCGGGTGAAAGAAGGAGCGGGGTCTGGGCGTAGTGTGGATGGAGCCCGGAACATGGACAACAGCCTCGTCACCGTCGTCACCGTCGTCACCCTGGGCATGGGCCTGGCGGGGCTGCACGGGGGGCTCGGGCTGGACCTGGGCTGGCTCATCCTCAGCCTGCCTGTCGCGGTGGCGCTGGGCGCTGCCTGGCTGCTGATGGGGTGGCTCACCGGGGCCCTGCTCTGCCGCCAGGGTAGCTGGTGGCCCCGGCGTCCGCCTAGCCTGGGTGCTGGTGGGGGCCTGCCGGACCTGGGCTGGCACCTGCGGGATCTGGTGGACTTCCTGAACGCCAACTGGACCCTGGCCGCCCTGGTCGTGGGAGGCTGCTGCCTGACCTTGCCCCTGGCGCCGTTCTGCTTCCTGGCCTGTTGGCGAGGGGTCTGCCGGGCGGGCTGACCCTATGCCGGCTCGGCGGCCCTGCGCTGCAAGACCACCAGGGCCACCGCGGACGCCACCCACAGCAGCAGCAGGGGCAACAGGGAGAGCGCGCCGTGGAGGCCTACCAGCTCGCCCATGTTGACGGCCGCCTTGCCGGCCTCTTCGGCGCTGGTCGGCTGCCAGCTGGGCCACCACAGGAAGATGTTCTGGGACACCCGGCCCATGGCCAGGGCGGGCAGGATGTACTGGCCCAGCAGGGAGTCGACCTGGTAGGGCCCCAGGGGGTTGACCAGGGTGATGATGGTGGCCAGCGCCGTGGAGAGGGCGGCCACGATCAGCGCAGGCCAGCGCAGCACGCCCCGGAACAGCAGCGCCGCGGGCGCCATCAGCAGGGGGACGCCGGCGATCAGGTGCCTGGGCCCGCTGCTGTAGCCGCCGTCCCAGACGGGGTAGCTGGCGTTGAGCGTCAGGAACCAGAGGAACACGGCCCAGGCCGCGAGCAGGGGGAGCCGTGACTCCCGCCGCCGCCAGGCGGGGAAGGCGGCCGCCACGCCCAGGAGGCAGGCGGGGTAGAGCAGGAACAGGCCGCGCTTGGCCCCGAAGGTGATGGCCAGCAGCCGGTCGGGCCTGGGCAGGCTGAACAGGCCCAGGAGCACCGCCTCATCGGTGTGCTGGAACATCTCGGTCTGGTACTTGTAGCCGGTGGTCAGGGGGGAGCCGAAGCAGGCCTGGTGGTAGGTGGCCAGCAGCAGGATCGGCCCCAGGGCGCCCAGGCCGAAGAGCAGCACAGCGCGGATGGATCGCTCCCGCCAGAGCAGCACCAGCCCACTGACCGCCAGGAAGATCACCGCCGGATAGTCGGTGACCATGGCCGCCGCCGCCAGGCAGCCCGCCCAGCCGGGGTGGGCCTTGCGTCCGGCACCTGGGAGCACCAGGGCGATGGAGGCTACACCCAGGACCGCAGCCAGGCTGTGCCCGAGCAACACGGTAGCGAAGGGGAAGGCGATGGTGCCCAGCCCGAAGATCAGGGCCACCAGCGCCTGCTCTCGCAGCCGGGCGCCGTACCAGCGGCGGCTCATGGTGGCCAGCAACCAGGCCAGGATCGCGGTGCCCCAGCCCCCGAGAACCCAGGTGATGAGGTGGCCTTGCAGAGCCCGGCCGCCGGCAGACTCGGGATCGAGCCCCAGCCCGGACTGCACCAGGCGCAGGGTCATGACCAGGGGCACGGCCAGGAAGGAGCTGCCGGGCGCCTTGGTGGAGTACAGGTGCCCCTCGAAGATGGCCACATCGCCGGTGTTGGCGGTGTAGGCGTCGATAGCGACGGTGCCGCGCTCCACCAGGGCCCAGGCGAGGTCCAGCCGGATGGCCTGGTTCCAGCCACCCCCCTGGAGGAAGTAGCCGTAGCTGAGCGCCAGGATCACCGCCACCAGGGCGAGCACCCCGCGGGAACTCGCTGGGGCTTCGTGGCTAATCGTGGCTCTCCGTGAGCTTGCGGCGGGCGTCCTGCAGTAGCGCCTCGAGCTCGGCGACGCGGGCCTCGAGGCGCTCGAGGCGCTGGTGGTCGCGCTGGGCGGAGCGGCGCATGTGGCGGACCAGCGCGGTGCGCGGCGCCCCGATGGCCAGCTGGGTGAGGGCGATGCGAGGCATGGGCTGCCCGTGCAAGCCCGGCTCTTCCTCTTCGTCGATCAGGGTGCTCATGGCGGACTGGGCGTCCGGCTCGGGCTCGGGTGGATCGTCGGATCCGCCGAGATCCGGCAGGGGCGGGGCGTCGAACATGGACGCCGAGGCCAGCAAGGCGCCGCCCACCAAGGCGCGGGCCTCGTCCTCGGTGCCGCCGATGAAGATGGTGTCGCCACCGATGCTGGGGTCGGTGTGCTCGTTGTTGAAGTCGAACAGGGAGACGTCGCCGTCGTCCCAGGAGCGCTCCTTGACCACGGGCGCTTCGGCCTCGCGGTGCGTGGACGGGGACGGCTCGTAGTTGCTGAGCACGTCTCGGATGCGATCGCGCTGGGAACCCTCGTGGAAGCCGGGGTTGGTGGCCATGGCGTCCTGATCGGGATCGGCCATGTCGGGGTCGGACAGCAGGCCGTTGGGCAGGCGCGGAGGGGGCACCAGCAGCCGCATGTCACCCGCGATCCGTGGGGTGAGCTCGACCCAGAGGCCCTGCGGGAGCCGGTCCAGGAACTCCGCGCCCAGGGCGGCGAGGAAGAAACCCTTGCGGACGCGACCGGCCTCGGCCACCAGCAGGAACCGGGAGGCGCGGACCACGTCTGCGTCGAGGCCGTCCTGAAGGCCGCTGGTGGAGGCTGGCGGGTCGAGCAGCACGTCGGGGTGGGCCACGCGCAGCAGCCCCTTGCCGTTGCGCACTTCGAACCTCAGGCTGTATGGCCCGGCTGCGTCCTCGGTGCGCTTGATCCAGAACTGAAAGCTCGACTGCAGAGACAAGTCCACGGGTGCTCCTCGTCGATCCCTTACCTCGAGAGGCACCAACAGGTCCAGTGGCGCTGTGGTCTCTGCGACCATCGGAGCATCATCGGGTGTGCTCGCAGGGTCTCGATGATGCCGGCCAGCGCCTTTCCGGGTACGTTTGCCGGCCCCTGCTGGAGTCGACCATGAAGCGCACCCGGTCCTCGCTCGCCATCACCCTCTCCGCCTGCCTGGCCGGCTGCGTCCTCACCCCCTCGCGGGTGGAGCGGGCGGACATCGACCAGGGCTTGGGCCTGGCGGCCTACAACATCGTGTGCAAGGGCCTCGAGATGGAGGACGCGGACGTCCGCGAGTACGCCACCACCAAGTTCCACAAGATCGAAGAACCCATCGCGGTCGAGTGCGTCTGTGAGCACATCCTCCGCGACGGCGTGTGGGACCAGGCCGTGGCTCGGGGCCTCAAGGGTGCCAAGCGCGACGACATGGTGGGGTGCCTGGCCGACGTGCTGGACAGCCCCTCGGTAGATCGCGAGATCGAGCTGGTCGCTGCGCTCAAGCTCACCGGCGCGCCCCTGGTGCCCGATCGTCTGTACGCCTACGCCCAGCGCGCCAAGGACCCCAAGGCCCGCGCCCTGGCCGTCAGCGGGCTGCTGGGTTCCACCGATCCCGAGCGCCTGGATTTCCTGCTCGACAAGCTCGCCAACGATCCCTCCGCCGAGGTTCGCTCCGCCGCTCTGCAGGCCCTCAAGGGGCAGGAAGACGAGCGGGTCGCCGCAGCCATCCACAGCGCCTACAGCTCCGACGCCGACGGCGAGGTGCGGGTCCAGGCCCTGCGCGTGATCGCCGAGGGCAGGCCCGACAACCGGGACGAGCTGATCTGCACCGCCATCATGGACGATCCGGCCCCCGAGGTGCGCATGGCCGCCATCGGCATGTACAAGGGCACCAAGCGGGACGTGGCCCTGGCCTGCCTGCGCGAGCGCACCTTCACCGATGAGCCCGACAGCAAGGTCCGCGAGAAGCTCCTCGAGATCCTCAAGTCATCGCGCAGCGACGAGGCTGAGGACCTTCTGTGTGAGCTGGTGCCCGTCTGGCTGTCGAAGCACGCCGAAGACGAGATCACCTACAGCGCCGGCACGGACCAGGTGACGGTAAATCCCGGCCTGCAGGTCATGGAGGCCCAGAACGATCGCGACTACGAGCGTAGCCTCGAGTGCGCCCAGCAGGCCTTCGCCCAGCGGGGCAAGATGCACTGCTTCGGTCAGGCCTACCTCACCATGTGGGTGAACACGCTGGGGGGCAAGGCCCACAGGCCTGGCTGCCTCAACGGCGCCGCCGTACAACAGCAGAGCGCGGGCGCTGGCGGCGCTGGCGTGATCTCCTTCGAGTAGCCAACCCTCACCCACGGAGGCGCCATGGGCGCTCTGACCGAAGCCATCAAAGATCCCGCACGCCGTCGCGCCATCATCGACGACGGAATTCGGGTGGTCGACCAAGAGGTAGCCCGCAAGTCCGGGATGAGCGGCTTGGCCGTCAAGGCCGGCTTCAAGGTGGTCAAGGGCGTCAAGCCCGGCATCATCGGCGAGGCTCTCAACATGTTCTTGGACGAGTTCTCGGTCAAGGTCGATCCCTACTACGACCGCTGCATGGCCGAAGGGGGCAGCCCGCGGGCCTACTTCCTCACCCACGCCGACGCCATCGCGGACGACCTGCTGGGGATCGTCGACAAGAAGGCCGAGCGCGCCAAGCACCGCACCCTCAAGAAGGCCTACTTCAAGCTGCGCCCCCAGGGCAAGAAGCACACCATCGAGGCCATGCCCGCCGTGGCCGGCCTGGTGGAGCGCCACGTCAAGAAGTAGCGTGCAGCCGCGTGTCGGCCCGGTCGGCCCGGTCGCTCAACCACGCGGCCAGGTCTGCCTGGCCGTGCCGGCGCGCCTCGATGGCCAGCTGCCGGAAGAGCTTGGTGGTGTCGTAGTCCCGCGGTGATGCGTCACGATTGCGCAGCCTGTCCACCAGGTCCAGGCCAGGCCCCCAGCGGCCTTGGCGCGCCGTGGCGAGGGCCCGGGCGGCGGTGAGCTGGATATCCAGCGCTGGGGCCACGGTCTGCTTTTGGGCGGCGCGGGCTGCTGCTTCACCGGCGCGCAGCGCGGCCTGGGGGTCGCCGGCCTGCAGCTCCACCAGGCAGAGGGTGGATAGCGCGTGGACGGCCTCCATGGGGATGCGGCGCAGCTCGCCCCAGTGGGCCACCGTGGTGAGCAGGCGTCGGGCTTCGTCCAGCTGTTGGAGCTGCCGGTGTACCTCGGCGCGGGCTTGCTGCGCTTCCTGGGACCAGCCGCCCCCCTGGGCGGAGGAGAGGATGGCGCCAGCCTGGTTGAGGTGCCCCAGGGCTCGCGCGTCGAGCCGGCGTTCGGTGAGGATGCAGCCCAGGGCGTGGTGGCAGAGCCCCAGCTCGAGCTCCGAGCTGCAGGAGCCAGCCAGCTCGAGGGCCTGCTCGGCGTTCCGCGAGGCGCCCACCAGCTCACCCTGGAGGCGCTGCGCCAGGGCAACGGTGCGCTGAAGGCGGACGCGGGCCCGCAGGTCGGGTGCCTGATCGAGCAGGGCCAGGGCACGCTGCGCGTAGCTCACGGCCCGCTCCGGCTCGCCGAAGGCCAGGGCCCCGCTGGCGAGCGCCTCGAGGGGGCTCGGCTGCGCCTCGGGCCGCTGAGCTGCGCGCAGCTCGTCCAGCAGGGTCTCGAGCTGACGGCGCGCACGTGCCCAGTCCCCGCGCAGCAGGGACACGCGGCCCAGCACCGCGCCGGCCTGGGCGCGACCTTCGGGGGTGACCGCCGCGTGGAAGCTGCGCTGAGCCAGGGTCTCGGCTCGCTCGAGATCAGGCACCTCGGCCAGGGCGGCGGCGGTGGCGGCCATGGCCTGGGCAGCGCCCGGGTGGTCCTCGGGCAAGCCTGCCTGCTCGAGGGCCTGGATGGCGGCCTCGCCCAGCTGGACTGTGGCCCCGCCGCGACCCTGCTGCCAGGCCCTGACAGCGGCCTGGGCCAGGGGAGCGAAGGCCGCGCGGGCGTCGCCGGCGGCCAGCAGCGCCTCGGCGCGGGGCACCGACACGTCCTCGCCCGAGGCTTCGCCGAAGCGGGCCCAGGCGTCGGCCACCAGGCCGTACAGGCTGCGCAGATCGTCCCGCATGGACGCGGCCTCCCGGAGCACCTCATGGAGCATCTGGTGGTCGAAGCGGCAGCGTCCCTGGCCCAGGTGCACCAGGCCCGATGCGTGCAGCTCGTGTTCGTGCGCTCCGGCCAGGATGGTGAACAGGCCGATGGGCAGGTCGCGGCCGGCCAGCGCCAGCAAGGTGAGGTGCCGCATGAACACCTCGCCGTCCTCGGCGCTGGCGGCGGCGTGGAAGGCTCGATCCAGGAACAGGCTGTGGGCGTCCTCGGGGACCGCGGCCCCTGGGTCCACCCCCGGCGCCAGGGTGTACATCAGGTCGCCGACCTCCTCCAGCATCCCCTGGCTGGCCCAGGTGGTGATGAGCAGGCGGGCCAGCAGGGGGTTGCCCTCACAGCGACTCGCAACCACCTCGCGCAGCTCGGCGGTGAGGTCCAGGGAGCTGGCCAGAAGCTGCTCCATGGCCTGGCGGTCCAGGCGGGGCACGTCGATGCGCTCGGCACCCCGGGAGCACAGCAGCTCCACCCTGCGCCGCAGCTCGAGGCTGGCGTCCATGGCTTCGGAGCGCAGGGTGCAGATCACCAGCACCGGCGCCGGCTGGCCCAGCTCGGCCCGGTTCATCAGCCGCACCGGGATGTCCAGGCCCTCAGCTGGCTCCTCGCTCAGGTGGGCGTCTTCCACCACCAGCACGGTGAGCCCCCGGCGGCAGCGGGTGTTCAACACCCACTGGACGAGCTGGGTGTGCCAGGATGCGTCGGATCCGTCGTGGGCGTGGCCGGGGCTGTGGGCTGCCTTGGCGCCGAGCTCGGCGACCACCGCGGCCGGGAACCCGGGCAGCAAGCGCTCGAACCAGCGCTCCAGGCGCTCGCGGGTCTGCTCCTCGGCTTCGCCCCAGGGACTGATGAGCTGTAGGGAGGCGCCCTGCATGCCGCTGGAGGCCGGGGCTCCCCGCTGGTACCGGACGGGGAGGGCCTCGGCCCAGCCGCCTTCTTCGAGGGCGCGAACGACGGACTCCACCAAGCGCGTCTTGCCCGCTCCGGCTTCCCCGATGATGAGCGCGACGCCCGGCTGGCCGCTCTCGCGGGTGCGCCGAGCCAGGGACCACAGCGCACTGCGCTCCCGCTGGCGGCCCAGGATGGGGATCTCTCGGTGGGCGTACAGCTCGATGGACGCGCGGAGGGAGGCCTCACCACTGGTCTCGTCCGGGGGCTCGACGGGTGGAGGTGGCGGCGCGCGCTCTGTCCAGGGAACCCAGTCCAGCTCCGGAGGCAGGAGCTCGGGAGGGAGCAAGAGCTCGGCAGGGGCCAGATCGGAGAGATCGCCCAGGTCGGTGACCCAGGTGGTGACGGCTCGCGGCAGCAGGGCCTGGGGCAGGGGCGGCAGGGGGCGGCTCGCGGGGCCCAGGGCGTCCAGGGCTCGGCGCACGTCCGCGGCGAGGGTGGGGCGGCACAGGCGCTCGGGGTGCGCCATGCCGAGCAGCAGCTCGGCGAGCCCGTCGGGCACGTCGTACTCACTGACCAGCTGGGCCAGGATGCGGCCCACGGCGAACAGGTCGCTGCGGCGGTCGAGCTCTGCGACCCGTCCCGCTCGCTGCTCGGGCGGCATGAAGGCGGGGGTGCCCATGGCGGGGCGCTTGCCGGTGGTGGGCTCAGCCATCATGCGTGCGATGCCGAGGTCGGCCAGCCAGATGTGGGGCCGCTGGTCCAGGCCCATGTGGAGCAAGGCGTTCTCGGGCTTGAGGTCCAGGTGGATGACCCCTCGCGCGTGCAGGGCCCCCAGGGCCGCTAGCAGCTCGTCCACCAGGGCGTGGGCCTGGGCCCAGGGCAGCCCGCTGGGCAGGTAGCGCGCCAGGGAGCCCAGATCGGCAAGCGCCATGGCCACATAGGGCAGGCCGTCGGGGGTCTGCCCGGCGTCGTGCAGGGGCACAAGGTTGGGGTGATGCAGCCGAGCCTGCAGGGCGATCTCCCGGTGGAAGCGCAGCAGGAAGCCGCGGCGCTTGGCGATGTCCGGCTTGAGCACCTTGATGGCGACCGGCACGTTGAGCACCTGGTCCTGAGCCGCCCAGACCTGTCCCATGCCCCCTTGACCCAGCATGGCCCCGAGCTCGTAGCGCTCGGGGAGGGTGAGGGGGGCTGGGCTGGGACTGGAGGGAGGCATGACGCGCAACCCTTAGCGCGGCCCCAGCACGCGCCACACCTGACGCGGCGGTTGACCTGGATCCTCTGACTCCCGGTCCATGCCCAGGGGCTGGAGCTCGAAGGCGTAGTGCATACGCCGGGCCCGGTCGTGGACCCCCAGGCTGGTCCAGCGGCGGTGCTGGAAGTCCTCGAGCCAGAGCCAGCAGGTGTCCCAGTCACGGACGTCGAAGGGGCCGAGCTCGTCGCTGTCCCGGGCCGGGCTGGTGTTGAGCTCCCGGCAGCCGTCCCTGTCGGCCTGATGGACGGGCTCAGGGTTGACGGCCTCGAGCTCGCGGATGAGGGAAGGAGCCGGGGCGTAGTAGCGCCGGGCCACGTCCAGGCTGTCCAGGGCGAGCAGGCTGACCACCACCGCCAAGCTCAGCCCCGCTGCCATGCAGGGAAGGGCGCGCGCCGCGCCGCGGCGATCCCCGGCCAGCTGCCAGATCCCGTGGATGCCCATGGCCTGTAGCGCGCACAGGGCCACGCCGGGCAGCAGGGCTTGGCGGAACCCGCTGTCGGCGAAGCCCGCCGAGCTGCAATGCCCCACCAGGAACAGCGCGAGCCAGGTCAGCCCGGCCCGTGGGTAGCGGCGGATGCCCAGGGCGGCGAGCAGCAGTGCCAGGGCCAGGGGGGGCGCCGACGAGAAGGGCTGAAGGAAGACCGGCAGGGCCAGGTTGAGGCGCAGGGCGTCGGCCAGCTGGGTGTCCATGCCGCTGGGATAGGCACCCTCGCCCAGCATCGGCCCTGCGAGCGCGGCGAAGACCAGGGCTGTGAGCCCACACCAGGCCAAGCGTTGGGGCCAGCGGCGATGGTGTAGCAGCAGGGCGGCAGGCAGCGCCAGGAGGATGAGCTCGACACGGCCACCGGCCGCGGCGCCCATCAGGACGGCCGCCCCCAAGCAGCTCGCCCAGCCCCTCGCGCTCAGCAGCGCCATCGCCCCCAGCAGCAGCGCGTGGGGCAGCATCACGTTGTAGGCGGAGCTGGACCAGAAGGCGTGGTTGCCGTACAGCGCCACCAGCGCTCCAGCCAGCAGCGCAGGCCCGGCGCCCACCTGGCGGCGCAGCAGCAGCACCAGGGCGGCGATGGACGCCAGCGAGGCGGCCAGCGACAGCGCCACCAGCGCGCCGGGGGCGGTGGTGATGGCCCCCATCGCCCGGTACACCCACCCCAGCAGCGGCACGACCCGGGTGCTCCAGGCACCGTGCCAGTCGCCCTGGAACACCGCCAGATACTCCGCCTCGTGGCCCTCCCATGCATGCCGGGGGAACGCGGGGATGAGCCCGATGCGGACCCACAGCGCGAGCGCGAGCGCGCAGAGCAGGCCCACCCACTGGTACGGCGCGAGGCCTCCCTGGGTGGGACCGCGCGCTGCCATCAGGTGGGGAATGCGGGCGTCAAGCCGAGCAGGGGAACCTCGGGTTCGCCATTCTTGTGGCGCCAGGAAGCATTGACGGGATCCATATCGTAGCTGTCGACGTAGCGCCGCCAGTGGCGCGCTACGTGGGGGACCGCCTCGAGGAGCACCCGGAACTCACCTTCGCTGGTGGCCGGATTGAAGCCCACGCGCACCCAGCCTGGCTTCGACGCCAGGTCGCCCCGATCGAGCTTGTCGCGGATGCTCTGGCTGGTGGACTGGTCGATGCCCAGCAGGTCGTGTCCGTAGGTGCCGGCGCACATGCAGCCGCCCCGGGTCTGGATGCCGTACAGGTCGTTGAGCAGGCGCACGGCCAGGTTGTGGTGGAGCTCGCCGTTGTCCAGGATCAGGGACATCACGCCGATGCGAGGCGCGGCGAGGTCGCCCAGGATCCGGATGGAGGGTTCCTTGCGCCAGGCCTTGATGGCGCGCTCCAGGAAGTGCTGTTCCACGGCGTGGATGCGCTCGACCCCGATCTTCTCTTTGAGGTCGAGCACCAGGCCGGCGCGGATCACCTGGATGATGGGGGGGGTGCCGCCTTCTTCGCGGTGGCGCAGATCGTCGAGGTAGCGGTACTCCCAGGGCGAGGTGTACAGCACCGTGCCGCCCCCCGGCTCCACGGGCGCGTTGCGCTTGAAAAGGGCTCGGTTCACTGCCAACAGGCCGGGACACTGGGGCCCGCCCACGAACTTGTGCATGGAGATGAACACGGCGTCCCTGCGCAGGGCCGGGTCGCCATTGGGGTGGAGGTCGATGGGGAGGTAGGGCGCCGCCGCGGCGTAGTCGAAGAAGGCGTAGCCCCCGTGCTCGTGCATCACGCGCGCGAGGTTGTCGACGTCGGACATGATGCCGGTGACGTTGCTGGCCGCCGAGAAGGTGCCGATCTTGAGCTTGCGATCCCTGTACTTGGGCGACGACAGGATGCGGTCCAGGTCCCGCCAGTCCGGACGTCCCAGGTTGTCGTAGCCGACGTGCTCGGTGTCGGCGATGGTCTCGCGCCAGGTGATGTCGTTGCTGTGGTGCTCCATGCGGCTGCGGATGACCAGAGGGCGCTCGCTGCGGGCCAGGTGCTCCTTGCAGCCCTGCCGGTTGGCGAAGTTGTCGGGGATGCGGATGCCGAGCAGCCCGATGAGCTTGTTGATGGCGCCTGTAGCTCCGGAGCCCGTGAAGATGACCACGTCGTCATCGCTGGCGTTCAGCACCCGCCTGGCCGTGTTGTGGGCCGCTTCGTACCACTGGGTCATGAAGCGGGAGCAGCTGTTGGCCTCGGTGTGGGTGTTGGTCATCATGGGCAACACCTGGTCCCTCAGGAGCTGCTCGATGGGCGCGAAGGGCAGGCCGCTGGCGGTCTGGTCGAAGTAGCGCTTGCGGCGGTTGCCCACCGAGGTGGGGATGGTGGCGTCGCGGCCGATGACGCCGGCCCGCAGCCAGCGCAAGACCGGGTCGTTGCGGATGTCCAGGCCGTCGTGCGCAGGCTGGGAACGCTGGGTCATGTCTCGGTCCTCGGGAGAGAGAGTGTGCCGTCGCGTGCCGCGTGGCGTTTCAGCTTCTATCCCGTCTACACCGGCCTAGGAATGCGCCAGCGCACCATGTGGAGCGCTGCCTGAGAGGTCCTGGGGACGAGCCCACTCAGGCGAATCATGAGACAAAATGTAACGTCGCCTCGGCGCTCGCCCCGACCCTGCCGAGTCGGTGCGGGGGAGAGGCATCGGGGGCGCTATGACGCCTGGAGTCCCTGGAGGAAGCCGTGGAGCACGTGGGCGAAGGCTTCGGGCTGATCGATGAAGGGCCAGTGCCCCGAGGGCGTGACCGTGCTGCGGGGCACGCCCGCGGCTTGCAGGGCCTCGACCGAGCGGGGGCTGGCGCCGCCGGGCTCCCCGGCCATGTACCGGCTGGGCACGGGCACCGCGGCCAGCCTTCGGGCGAGCGAGCCTGCGGCTGACAGCGCCACCAGATCGCGGGAGTGCTGGTGGAACACGCGGGGGTCGGCCAGGCGCAGGCTGGCGTAGTACCCGCGGTGCGCGGGGTCATCCAGGCCGTCCCGGTAGATCTCGTCGCGCATGTGGTCGAAGCCGGAGCGCACGAAGTCGTCCAGATCCCAGCGCGCGGCCGCGCCGCTGTAGCGGCAGTCGTCCAGGGTGATGTTGCCGTCGATGTTCAGCAGGGCGCGCACGCAGCTGGGATGCCGGTCGGCCATGAGCAGCCCGAGCACGCCGCCCATGCTGTGGCCCACCACCACCGCCGGCTGTTCGCTGCGGGAGCTGATCCAGCCCGCGAGCCGGCTGGCCAGATCCGGCAGGGCGATGGGGCGGCTGGGCCACGCCGAGCGGCCGTAGCCGGGCAGGTCCGGGATCACATGGCGCCAGCCAGCGAGGGAGGGGTGCTGCACGACGCGCTCGAAGCAGAGGCCCGACTCACCCAAGCCGTGAAGCCAGAGGATCGGGCCTTCCAGGTCCTGACCGCCCAGGGTGCGCAGGAACATGCCCTGCTCGATCTGATGCACGATGGAAAACATGGGGGCCTCCTGGGCCCCCACTATCGTCCTCGAAGCGGGAAGTCTAAGGTGCCACGTCGTAGGTGAAGGACGGGGACACCCCGCTGCCCCCGGTGACGCTGCTGTAGGTCCAGGAGGCCGTGGTGCCGGCCATTCCGCCCAGGATGGCGGAGTAGTTGGCGCTGGCGTCATTGCTGTAGCCGCCGCACACGCTGGCGCTGTTGCCCGTGGCGTCGTTGTACTTGCCCCCGAGGACCGCAGCGTAGGCGCCACCGGCGTTGTTGTAGAAGCCGCCCACCACCACGGCGCCGGTGTAGGTGGCCGTGTTGTTGAAGCCGCCGACCACCACGGTGTTGAGGTAGGAGGCCTCGTTGGCGTCGCCGCCCAGCACCACGGCGTCGTCGCTGCTGGCGATGTTGTCGCTGCCGCCCACCACCACCGTCCCCTGGCCGCTGGCTCGGTTGTCCCTGCCGCCCAGGACGGAGGCGTAGGCCTCGGAGCTGGTGTTCTCGTAGCCCGCGACGATAGAGGCGTAGCCGGTGTAGGTGTGGTGATCACCCATGATCAGGTTGTGGGCGCCGTCGCGCGATCCCGCGATCAGGGTGCTGGGCTGGGTGTTGTAGCCGATGATCAGGTTGCCAAGGCCGGTGGCGGTGTCGTCGGTGGACCCGGCACCGCTGACGATCTGCAGGTTGGTGCCGCTGATCACCAGGTCGCCGCTGCTGTCGACGCTCAGGTAGTCCAGGGGCTCGAGCACGGCGTCCAGATCGTCGAAGGCGTCGCCCAGATCCGTGATCACACCATCGAGGCTGTCGACGCTGCCGGACAGGGACGCCAGGTCCGCGTCCAGATCGTCGGTGGCGTCCCAGAGCTGGTCGATGCCGTCCGCCAGGGTGGCGCTGCCGCCCTCGAGGCCGGTCAGGCGGAGATCCATGGAGGCGATGGCCTGGCCGTTGGCCTCCACCTGGGTGACCCCGCTCGCGAGCTGCTGCTCCAGGCCGCCCAGGCCGTCGCCCAGGGCCTGGATGTCGGACTCGCTCACGCTCACGCGGCCGGTGAGCCCCTGGATGGAGGAGAGGTTCTGGCTGACGCTCTCCTCGAGCTCGGTGAGGTCCACGCCGCCGCTGAGGGCCTGGACCTCCTGCTGCAGGGAGGTGATGGCGGCCTGATGGGAGGCGTCGAGCTCGTCGATGCGCTCGGACAGTGCGGCCAGCTCGTCGGAGATGGCGGCGAAGTCGGCGCTGGCGTCAGGAGCCTCGCTGGCACTGCAGGCGCTGCCGAGGGCGACGAGGGCGAAGGTGATGAAGCGTACGGACATGGGTTCTCCCGGTGGGTCTGTGTCGAGGGTGTGGGCCGTCATGGCCGTCGACAGCCATCGCAAGGGTCGTGCCGTCGGGTCCCGGGAACCCGGGCGCGGGGAGGAGATGCCTGGATGTGTCGCCTGGTGTCGGCGAAAAGACAGGAATAAAGGGAGTCAGACGATCATGGATGCGATCGGCTCGCGGCTCCGCTGGGCCCTGCATGCGCCTCGGGGGGTGTCGAAGATCGTCGAAGACCGTCAAACTCTCGACACCCTGGTTCGACGATCGCCAGGCCTGGGTCTGGGCGGGGGCTCCAGCCTGATCCCCGGCCGCCGGGCTATGCTCTCGGGGACAACTGGAGCATGCCATGAGCTACGATCTCGTCCCGATCTCCGCCCCACGCACTGCCGGGCTCGCCCTGCGCGCACTCGTCGTGCTGCTCGAGCACTCCTCGCCCCGCTCCCTGCTCGCGCGCACCTTGCTGCAGAGCGCTGGTGTGTCCGAGCTGCGGGCCTCCAGCGCTGGAGCCTACAGCTCCATGTTCATTCCCCCGCTGGAGGTTGCCCCTCGCAGGCAGCCTGTCGCCAGCGAGCAGCTCTCGGTGGACGCGTTCCTCGACGCCTGCGCCGGTGCCGACAGGAGCGAGCGCGGCGGCTTCACCTTTCGCGGCGCCGCTGACCTGACCCGGGCCTACGGGGACGGAACCACCACCCCGACCGCGGTGGCCGAGCGGGTCCTCGCCGCGGTGGCTGAGAGCGAGCAGGGCGAAGCGCCGCTGCGGGTCTTCATCGCGCAGCAGGCCCAGGACGTCTTGGCCCAGGCCGCGGCCAGCACCGAGCGCTGGGCCCGTGGAGAGCCCCTCGGCGCCTTGGACGGGGTGCCCGTGGCGGTCAAGGACGAGCTGGACCAGGCCGGCTACCCCACCACCCTGGGCACGGTGATCCACGGATCCGAACCAGCGACCGCCGCCGCCAGCTGTGTCGCCGGCCTGCGCGCGGCCGGGGCGGTGCTGCTGGGCAAGACCAACATGCACGAGATCGGCATGGGCGTGACCGGACTGAACCCTCACTACGGGGCCTGCCGCAACCCCTACGATCCGGCCTGCGTCACCGGCGGCTCATCCTCGGGGCCGGCCGCAGCGGTGGCGGCGGGCCTGTGCCCCATCTCGGTGGGTGCCGACGGCGGTGGCTCCATCCGCATCCCCGCGGCCATGTGCGGCGTGGTCGGTCTCAAGGCCACCTTCGGTCGGGTGAGCGAGCACGGCGTCGCCCCTGTCTGCTTCTCCGTGGCTCACGCGGGGCCGTTCGGCGCGACCGTGGCGGACTGCGCCTTGGGCTACGCCTTGATGGCCGGGGCTGATCCCCACGACGCCATCAGCCAGCGCCAGCCCCAGGTCCAGCTGCCGGACCTGGCGGACGGCGACCTCAGCGGTGTGCGCGTGGGCATCTACGCGCCCTGGTTCGATGACGCCGAGCCCCAGGTGGTCGCCGCCTGCAGGGCCTCTGTGGAGCAGCTCGCCGCCGCCGGCGCCGAATTGGTGGACATCACCATCCCGGAGCTGGCCCCCATCCGGGCCGCCCACTTGATCTCCATCGTCGGTGAGATGGCCGGCGCTCAGATCGCCGAGCTGGCCACAGAGCGCAGCCGCTACGGCCTGGACACCCGCCTGAACATGGCCCTGGCCGGGGCGCTCACCGCTCAGGACTTCGTGCATGCTCAGCGCCACCGCAGCCGCCTGGCCGAACACTGGAAGGTGGTGCTGGCCCAGGTGGACATCATCGCCACCCCCAGCGCCGGCTGCACGGCGCCGGCCTACCCCGCCGACGCGCTGCCCCATGGGGAGTCCAACCTGCCGCTCACCCTGACCATCATGCGCTACGCTCAGGCCGCCAACCTCTTCGGCTTGCCCGGCATCTCGGTGCCCTGCGGCTACGACGATCGGGGCCTGCCCATCGGCCTGCAGCTCATGGGTCGCGCCTGGGAAGAGGCGCTGCTGCTGCGCATGGCCGCGGTGGTGGAGCGCTGGGCCGAGCCCCGTCGCCCCAAGGCCTGGTGGGACCTGCTCGGCTAACGCTGAGCGTGGTAGCCTGACGGTATGAAGCGGCGAACCAGGGTCATGATCGTGGCACCTGCGGTGTGGCAGCACTGAGGGCCCCACCCCCCTCCATCAGTACTCGTCGTACTTCTCCATCCTGCCCTTGACCTTCTCCACCGGGTACTTGGCCTCGTTCGCGGCCAGCTTGGCCTCGACGGCTGCGGCCAGATCCACCCCCGCAGCCTCCGCCAGGTTGAGCAGGCAGATGGCCACGTCGGCCAGCTCCTGGGGCACCTTCTCGTCGCGGCTGGCCACTCGGGGCTGGGGGCCCTGGTCCTCGCACCACAGGTACAGAGCGAGCAGCTCTCCGGCCTCGGCGCTCAGGGCCATCGCCAGGTTGCGGGGGCAGTGGTACTGGCCCCAGTCACGGGCCTGGTTGAAGGCCCGCAGGCGTTCGCGGAGCTGGGCGATTGTGGTCTGTTCGTCGGTCATGGCACGTCTCTTAGCGGGTGAGGGTGCGGATCGTGTCTTCGCGGTGTAGCTTGTGCAGCCTCGGCCCGCCCCTTCGCCGGCCGCTCGCGCCCTCCGCATCGATGAACCCGCTGGAGTCGCCATGATCCGCTCCTTCGCCTCCTGCTTCTCGGCCGTTGTGCTCCTCGGCGGCTGCGCTCCCTTCGAGCTCGACGCCTTCATCGACTTGGACGTGAACACCCTGGCCCACCTCGAGTGGACCACCAGCACCGCTGCGCTCTCATGGGTCGAGTACGGGTTCGATCGGGACTACGGAATGGTCACCCCCGTCGACCAGGCGGGCGTCGACCACAGCTTCGCGCTGCTGGGTACTCCGCCTCTGACCGAGGTCTTCTACCGGGCCGTCTCCGAGATCGACGGCGCCGAGCGTGAGGTGCGTGGGAGCATCCAGACCGGCGGAGTGCCTTCGGATCTTCCGGACTTCGTCGTCAACACCTACGATCGTGCCCGCACCAGCGACGACCTCTACATCCTGGGCACCTCCTTCGGCACGATCCCCTGTGTCTACCTGATCGACCGCGAGGGCAACTGGCTCTGGTACAAGCGGGTCAACCCCCTCAAGAACCCCATCGAGATCAACTTCGAGCGGGGCAGCAACAACATCTTGTTCAACAGCTTCCTCATCGACCACGGCGAAGACGACAGCAACGTCACCCGGGTCTCCATCGACGGCAGGGTCGACGAGGACATCGACACGCCCTTCGGCCACCACGCCTTCACCGAGCTGCCCGATGGCTCTATCGCCTACCTGGCCATCGACGTGCGGGACTACGATCTCGGCGGAGAAGGCACGATGGTGCCCGTGGTCGGCGACTCCATCGACATCGTGCCCCCCGGTGGCGGCGCACCCGGCAGCTTCTGGAGTGTGTGGGACGACGCGTTCGCGCACGACCCGGCATGGCACGACCGCTGGGACTCCGGCTTCTATCCCCAGGGCGGCGACTGGACCCACGCCAACTCGCTGCACTACTACGACGACAGCAACACCTTCCTGATCTCCTTCCGCAACCTGGACATGATCGCCGAGATCGACGCCGACACCGGCGCAGTGCTGCGAGAGTTCGGCGGGACCGCCGGCTACCAGCTCACCGAGGGCAGCCGCAGCTTCAACTACCAGCACGACGTCAGCTGGACCGCTGACGGCACCCTGCTGTTCATCACCACCGACGAAACCACCTTCGAGACCACGGCGGTGGAGTACGAGGTGGACGACGACGCTCAGACCCTGAACGAGGTCTGGAGCCACGGCGACGGCGAGGGCATCCACGTGCTGGTCCAGGGTACGGCTCGGGACCTGGACAACGGCAACCGCCTGGTGAACTTCGGCTCCAGCGGCCTCGTGCGCGAGGTCACTCCCCAGGGCGAGGTGGTCTGGGAGCTCGAGGCCCGCGCCGGGGCAGCCTTCGGCAACACCGTGCCCTTCGCGGATCTGTGGGAGCCTGGCACCGCCGAGTAGCGCGACGATCTATTCGTCGAAGCGGAAGTCCAGCGGCTTGGCGATGGCGTTCTTGGTGTCCACGTCCAGCTCGAGCACGAGCTGGGCCAGGGCCTCGTCGCGGGTGAGCAGGCCCTGGCGGATCATCTTCGAGCACTCGACGTGGTAGTGGCTGTAGCCGAAGTGCTCGATGGAGCGCTGGGCGGAGATGAAGTTCAGCGCGCAGTTGGTGGAGCCCTTGGGGTAGGAGAACTCGGGCGCCTTCCAGTCCAGCTCGCGCTGGATGAGGTCCACATAGGTCTGGGTGTCCTGGGGCAGGAACCAGTGGGGGGAGAGCACCTGTGTCTTGAAGCGCTTGCGGGCACGCTTGAGCACCGCTTCCATGCTGCGCGGGAAGTCGCCGTACTTGGGGTCGCCCTCGAGGGTGTCCAGGAACGCGTGGGTGGCCTTGCCCATGGCCTGGAACTCGGGAGCGCTGATGTTGCAGGCGCACTTGGACATCATCTCGGCGTCGCTGGACTGGCCCTTGGTCCAGCCTGCGATGATGATGGGGATCTCGAAGCGCGCCGCCAGCTCGAAGGTGAGGTCCATGTACCAGATGGAGCAGAGGTGACAGAGCACGGCCTGCGATCCGGACTTCAGGATCCGCTCGAACATGTCGTGCATGAAGGTTGAGCGGTAGCTGATGAAGTCGATATCCAGGATCTCCACCGCCCGCTCCACGTTGGCCTTGGCCTCGGCGGTCTCGAAGCCGTGGTCGAACATGAAGGCCAGCACCCGGCGCTTGTAGCGACGGGTCATGTAGTACAGGGCCGAGGTGGAGTCCTTGCCACCGCTGCACATCACCAGGACGTCGTACTTGGCTTTGCCCGGGTGTTTCTGCAGCAGGCGGGTGAAGTCGGTCTCGAGGGGGGGGCGGCTGGTGCGCGCGCTCTGCTGCAGGCTGTCGTGCTGGCGGCAGAGGTTGCAGACGCCCTGGGCGTCCAGGGTGATCCAGGGTTCGGCGCGTGGCATGACGCAGCGGGCGCACATGGGACGTTCGACGGGGGTCATTCGCCACCTCGCGCAGCGATGATGCGCCAGCCTGGGCCCTGCCGCTCGAGCAGCGCGATGGTGTGACCTTCGATCTCCAACGACTCGGGCACATTGGCGTGGGGCTCGCCGTCGTCGATGAGCAGCTCGAGGGCCTGGCCGGGATCGAGCAGCTCGAGGGCCATCAGCGCCCGCGCCGTGTTCTGGGGGCACGGGATGCCCGTGAGATCGAGGGTTTCCATGGGTGGGTGGCTCATGTGGTGCCTGGTGTGGCGCGCAGCAACGCATGGAGTGTATCGAGCAGCGCGTCGATCTGCTCGGGGGTGGTGGTGTAGCCGTGGCTGATGCGCAGTGTGGCCAGCGCGTCGGCCGGCTCGAGGCCCACCGCCAGCAGGGCCGGGCTGGGGGTGGTGGCCGTGGCGTGGCAGGCGGAGCCCGTGGAGACCTCGAAGCCCGCCCGGTTGAGCTGCTGGAACAGGCGCTTGGCGTCGCTTCCAGGGAAGGTGACGCTGACGATGTGGGGCAGGCCATTGCCGCGGGGCCCGTTGATGTGCGCCGTGGGAAATCGACGGTCGAGCCCTGCCAGCAGCTGGGCGTGGCGAGCCTGCAGCGCGGCCCGACGGGCTGGGCCGAAGCTGGCGGCGGCCACTCCGAAGCCTGCGATGCCGGCGGTGTTCGAGGTGCCCGAGCGCAGCCCACGCTCCTGGCCGCCGCCGTGTGCCGTGGCTTCGAGGGTGATCCCAGGAGCCAGCCAGAGCGCGCCCACGCCCTGGGGGCCGTGGATCTTGTGGGCGTTGATGCTGACGAGGTCCACGGGGAGGGTGGCCAGCTCCACCGGGAGCTTGGTGAAGCTCTGGCAGGCGTCGGTGTGGAGCGGCGCTCCTGCGCGGCGGCAGATCTCGCCCAGGACGGCCAGATCCTGCACGGTGCCCAGCTCGTTGCTCCCGTGGATGATGCTCACCAGCAGGGTGTCGGGGCGCAGGGCCTGGCGCAGGCTGTCAGGCTGGACCTGGCCTTGGCGGTCTACCGGCAGGATGGTGAGATCGAACCCCCGCGCCTGGAGCCAGCGCATGGGCGCCAGCACCGAGGGGTGCTCGATGGCGGTGCAGATCAGGTGCCCACCCGAGCGCCCGGTGGCGGCGATCGTGCCCTTGATGGCGAGGTTGTTGGCCTCGGTCCCACCCGAGGTGAAGACGATCTGCTCCGGCTTGGCGCCCAGCCGCTGGGCCACCTGGGACCGCGCTGTCTCTACCGCGCGTGCCGCCCGGACACCCGAGCGGTGCAGGGAGGATGCGTTGGCGGTCGCGGAGGACCACAGCGCCGCCATGGCCTCGATGACCTCGGGGGCCACGGGGGTGGTGGCGGCGTGATCCAGGTAGGTGGGCGGTGCGCTGGGCATGGCTTCTGGAACCTCGGCTCGAACGGACTAGCGCGGCGCGGCCGGCGCCTAGGCGCCTCCGGGACGCTCGAAGAGCAGCGCATGCTCCTGGCGGGCCGGGCGGGTGGCTGGCAAGCCCTTGCTGGCCCTGGCGAGCGCCCGCAGACCCACCGCCTGGGCCGCCTCGACGGTCGGCTCGGCCGCGCCGATGACCTTGGGGCCCACCTGGCCGTCGCCGATGACCACCACCAGGCGTCCTCCGGGCTGCAGGATCTGGCGTGCGGACTTCATCCAGCGCTCGGTGTCGCGTCGCCACAGCCGGCGGGCCTCGTGGGCGTCGCCCTTGAAGGCACGCCGGGAGCCCAGCTCGCGGCGAGTCTGAGACTCCACGTGGAGGCCTAGCCAGACGTGGCGCAGGTGCTGCATGGGCAGGTAGTCGTAGACGCCGGGGTAGGGCGGCGAGGTGATGATTCCTGCCGCTGGGTTGTGCAGCTGCAGATCCCGGGCGTCGCGCTCGGCGATGTCGGCCGAGACGGCGCCGGGGGGCAGGGCCTCGCGGAACTCGGTGAGGCGGCGGGCCAGCTCCCGGGCTTTCTTGTGGAAGAGCACCGCGGTGGTGCCCACGGGCCGGTGGTGCCCGACCCGGCGTGCGCGGGTGTCGCTCTGGCGCATACTGGCTTTGATGACGATGGCCGACAGGCACCCCTCGAGCAGCCAGCGGATGTCCTGGGGCGACTTGGCCACGCTGTAGCGCAGGGACTCGAGCTCGTGGAGCACGTGGGGCTCGTACCAGCGCTCGAGGGCGGCCATGCGCTCGGCGTCGGGGAGCTTGGTGGCGGTGCGCGCGGTGGCGGTGGCCTTGCGGGCCGCCGACCGGAAGGAGGTCAAGAGCTCCTCGGAGGCTACGGCCGTGCGCAGGCGCGCCACACGCACGGCGATGGGGGAGAGATCCCGTCCCAGGGCGGGACGGCCGGCCAGCATGGCCTCGACCAGCACGGTGCCGCCGCCGCAGAACGGGTCGACCACGGGGCCAGGGGGCACCAGGGAGAGCAGCCCTGCGGCCGCGTCCGGGTGCAGGCCAGCGGGCCAGGTGTGGAAGCCGTGGGTGTAGCGCTGGGCGTCTGCGCCGGTGGGGGTGCGGTCGGGCTCGTCCTCTTCGGTCGGCGCCTCGGAGCGCAGCCCGCAGGCCAGGGCCCCGCGCAGGATCTCGTCCATGGGGTTCTTCGCGCGGCTGCTCTTTTTACTGGCCATGGTTCACCCCTGGTAGGCTTCGTCTTGCTCGATGGATGACAGCACCCAGTCGTGCGCGCCAGAGGCGATCTTGGCGTCGCAGTAGCCGCACACGCCGGTCTGGGAGAGTCTGTCCAGCGGTGCGCCGCAGGCGGGACAGTGCTGCAGGTCGCCCCGACGGGCGGATGCCTTACCCGCGGTGCGGATGAAGGTCCAGTACTCGGTGAAGGTTCGCGCCTTGGACTTGTGGCCGCCGACCACCGCGCCGGACTTGTCGACGGTGTAGTCGATCATCCGGGCCTTGACGCGCACCGTGGCGGCCTCGTAGAAGGCGTCGGCGGTGAGCTTGGCCAGGGTGACGTCCAGCACCTCGACCTGCTCCAGCACGTTGCGGAGCCCGAAGCGGCGATAGCGGTCCATCCAGTACCGATGGCTCTGGTAGAGGTGGTCGGTCTGCAAGGCCCGCGCCTGCTCCCATCGACCCGCGGTCCATGCCCGCTGCAGCTGGGTGAAGGTGTCGCGCACCTGCTGGCGGAAGGCGGGCAGCTGGAAGTCTGGGTAGCGGGTCTGGAACGCCCGCAGCTGGGGCCCCAGCATGGGGTCGAAGACGGTGGGCAGGCGTGTGCCGGCTTCCTCGCCAGCGCCCAGGGACAGGGGCGGCGGCTTGACCGGCTCCTGATGGATCAGGGAGGCCTCGGTGACCTGCCACAGGGCCTGGCCTGCGCCGATGGGGGTGTCGCAGTGCACGCAGCTGCCGTTGGGACGGGTCTCGGCCGGGTTGCCGCAGCTGGGGCATGCCATGGCCACCAGCTGGGCAGGGCTGGGCGAGAGGCTGCCCAGCTGCTTGCGGAAGGTCCAGCGCTCGGTCACCAGCAGCTGCTGGCTCTTGCCCGCGCGCTGCTCGGTGAGGTTTGTCTCGTAGTGGACCTCCACCACCAGGTGCTGGCCACGCAGGTTCGCGCTGGTGATCCGGGTGGCGCCGAAGACGATGTCGCTGACCCCTTCCAGGCCCTGGGAGCGCTGCCGGAGGCCCGCCAGCGCGGGCTGGGCGAGGTAGGCGGCCAGGGCGTCGAGCTCACCGTGACGCTCGCGATGGCAGCGGGCGTAGACCACCTGGGCGAAGTCCAGGAAGGCGGGGACGCTGAAGTTGGCGTCCATGCCCTGGAGCGCCCGGAGGTTCACGGCGGGCTCGCGGGAGCGCTGGGACCCCGAGCTGGGGCCAGGCCGGGTGGCGGGACGGTAGCTACCGCCGCCCACGCCGCTCCAGCGCTTACCCATGCGCGCCTTGACGATGAGCACGATCACCACGACCATGGTGAGGGGTATTCCGATGACCGGGTGCTCGAGGCACAGCCAGATCAGGAAGAAGATCAGGTCGCCCTCGCCGCCGCTGCTGGAGCCGCCGCCACCGCTCGAGCGGCTCGAGCCGCCATAGGACTGCCCGCCGCCGACCCGGGCCCAGGCCTGGGTGGGCTCCACCAACAGGGCCAGCAGCGCGGCCAGGCCGAGGCCGATCAGGGCCGCAGGGATCAGCAGGCGCAGGGGGCGGGGCAGGACCGTCCGCAGCCAAGCGTGGGCCAGCAGGAGCCCGCTCATGACCGCACCACGGGGGCGTTGGGGATCTCGTTGGGGTTGTCGTCGCTGGCAGGCAGGTGTTCGGCCAGGATGGCACCCACCTGCCCCAGCAGGAGCTCGAGCTGATCCAGGCGCTGCAGGGACAGATCCAGACCGTTCCACGCCGAGCCGGCCACCTTGCCGTCCAAGCCCAGGTCTCGCACCAGCGCGGCGCGGCCCTCGAGCTCGCTCACATAGACCAGGACGCCCGTGCGCTCCCGGGTGCCGTGCACCGCTTCTTCGACGAAGGTGGCGCGGGCGGCCTCGAGCACCTGCGCCTCCCGGCGGGTGCGGCGGGTCAGCGCCCGGATCGACGCGGGGAAGCGGCCCGAGAGCCACCACGACAGCGCCCCCAGCGCCAGCATGAACAGGGGGAGGTTCAGCGGGTGGACGTCGAAGGGGCTGTAGACCACCGCGAACAGGGTGGTCATGGCCACGACGCCAGCGGTGGCCAGGCGGACGTCTTGGTAGCTGCCCGAGGCGCGGGCGACCACCACCACGATCTCGGCCTGGGTGCCGCGCTCGAGCTCGCCCACCAGCGCTTCGATGCGCGGGCCGAAGTCCGGATGGTCGATGATCACGAGGGTCCTCCAGGGGAACCGAGCCGCAGGGTTCTCAGGATGTAGTCCGCGGCTGTGTGCTTGTCTGGTAGGAAGGCTCGAGGACCATCAGGCGCATGGCGATGTCGCGCTGGAAGCCAGCCCGTTCGTAGCAGCCCACCGCCGGGGTGTTGGCCTCGTTGAGGTGGAGGGTGACGCACGGGTGCGTCGCGAGCAGGTCGATCAGCACGCCCCGCATGGCCCGACCGCACAGGCCCTGCTGGCGCAGGCTGGGCAGGACGTAGGTGCCCCCGAGCATGGCGCCTTGGGAGCAGGCGCTGCCCAGATCGATCTTGAAGATCAGGCGGCCGTCGTGCTCGACCACCCAGGTGCGGCCTTCGCGGATCCGTCGGGAGACCGCGGCCAGGTGCCCGCGCGGGTTGTGGACCGCCGGATCGAAGCCCAGATCCTCGAGCATCATGCGGGAGGAGAAGGCTGCCAGATCCCGGAGGTCATCCTCGCTCGCCTTGCGCAGGCCTGGGATCACCGGGCCTGGCGAGACCTCGCGGGCCACGTAGAGCCGCTGATCGTAGTGGGTGCGCACGACCTCGCTGCGGTCCCCCGCTCTGAACAGGGCGTCGCAGTCCGCGCGCGGTCCGATGAGCAGCTGGGTGGTGTGGATCTGGGCGATGTGGCGGCCCAGCACGGCGGCATGCTCGATCCAGGGGCACCAGGGCACCACCAGGCCTGTGGGGCTGACGTAGACGGTGGCCGCCAGCTCCCGACGGGGCGTGCCCGGGCGGGTGAGCTGTTCTTCCCAGAGGCCGTAGAAGGTCCCGCGCGGGCTCTCACCCACCACCGCCTCCTGCTCGATCAAGCTGAGGAGGAAGAGGTTGGGGAGCGGGTCCTGAAGCAGGAGGGCCTGCAGTGCGGGGCGCTCGGGGGGGAGGACAGGGCGTACGAGCATGCGGCCTTGGAGGAGCGCGGCGTGGCTGCCAAGCCTAACCAGAAAAGGCCTCGCGCTCCCGTGGCCGATGGGCTTCATCCTGGATGCCCTGGGCCGTGACCTGGGGAGCAGGCTGTGGCTGGCTGGTGGGCGGATCGCTCCCTTTCGGGATCAGGGCACAGGCTCCAGCTGCTCGAGCAGACGCCAGGCTTCGTTGCTGGGCTCGGGCGCGATGATCACCGAGCGCTCCAGCATGGCTCGCGCGGCGTCGATGTCGCCACGCTCCATGTGGATGCGGGCCAGGCCGTTGTACTTGCCGTGCTCGAGGTGGGGCACGAGCTCGGCGGCGGTGGACAGCATGCCGTAGGCGTCCTGGTGTCGTCCCTGGCTGAGGTAGAGCATCCCCAGCCCCTCGAAGGGGCAGGTCACGGGCAGCTCGTCCTTGGGATCGGCCATGCTGCCGTCGGCACGCCACCGCGGCGGCTCCTGGCCTGCCCTGTCCACTCTGCCTTTCCATCCCCAGCAGGTGGGCTGGCCGCCCTGGGTGACGCCGCAGCTGTGGTAGAAGCCCACCGCCAGGGCGCGAAAGGCCACCCCGGGTGGGCGCGCTTGGAAGGCGGCATCGTGGCCCCAGCAGATCACACCGCCGGCTTCATGCAGCGCGCAGCTGTGCTGCCCGCCTGCCCCCAGCGCCAGGTAGCGTCCCGGGGGCGCGGTCAGCAGGCCGCCCACCCAGCCACCCTGGTGGGGCGGGGAGTGGGGGATGCCCTGGGCGTCCAGGGTGGCGCCCTGTCCCTCGGGGCGGCCCTCGGCTCCCCAGCAGCGGATGGCCCCGCCGGTGTCGAGCCCGCAGCTGTGGTGCTGGCCCAGGGCCAGGCTCGTGAAGGAGACCCCCGCGGGAGCCGTCCCGTCGGGGGCCTGCTGGCCCCAGCAGCTGACCTGGCCCGCGGCGTCCAGGGCGCAGCTGTGGTGGTAGCCAGCGTAGACCGATGCGAAGCGGCCGTCGGGCGGCTGAGCCTGGCCGTCGGCGTCCCAGCCCCAGCAGGCGACGGTGCCGTCGGCCCGCAGGCCGCAGCTGTGGGCGAAGCCCGCGCTGATCTGCTCCATGGGCCCCGGGGGGGGCTGGGTGGAGCCGTCGGTGTCGCGACCCCAGCAGCTCACACCGCCCTGCGCGTCCAGGGCGCAGGCATGCTCGCCTCCGACGGCCAGGGATCGCCAGGCTCCGGAAGGGGGATCGCAGCGTCCGTGCTCTTCTAGCCCCCAGCAGCGCAGCTCCCCCGCGACGGTCAGGGCACAGGCGTGCTCGACCCCGAGCCCTAGCTGGTGCAGCTCGGCATTCCTGGGCGGGTCCTCGTACCACCAGGGCAGGGACCGGGAGTGCTGCTCGGGCGCGGGCGAGGGGGGAGGGGGGATGGCCGCGAATCGATCTTGGGCCAGGCTGGGCTCGGCGGATGGAGGGACCTGGCAGCCCGCCTGGGCCAGCCCGAGCGCGAGCGCCGTGACCGCAGAGACAGCGAGGGTCGTCGGGTGGAAGCGAGGGGGACGCATGCCTGCATGCTAACGCCTGAGCGCTGCCCATCGGCCGGTTCCGCGATACGCAGGCTGCTCAAGCTGGAGGCCCCATGAAGATCCACTCCGTGTCCATGATCCACCACCCCCGCGAGCTCGTGTTCAGCGCGTACCGGGACCGGCTCGCCGAGATCGCGGCCTACATCCCCGACGTGCGCGAGATCAGCGTCCAGAAGCGCGAAGATGCCGATGGCGTCGTCACCCTGCACAATGTCTGGAAGGCCCAGCGCGAGGTGCCCACGGCGCTCAAGGTCGTGCTCAAGCCCGAGTCCCTCGAGTGGGACGACTACGCCACCTGGAACCCCACCACCTTCGTCTGCGAGTGGGAGATCAAGACCCGCGTGTTCCGCGAGAAGGTCAGCTGCCGGGGGCGCAACACCTTCACCGTCGAAGGTGAGCGCACAAAGGTCTTGCTCACCGGTGACCTCGAGATCGACATGGCCTCGGTGCCGGGCGTGCCGCGGCTGTTGGCCCGCCGCATCGGCCCCCAGGTCGAGAAGTTCATCGTGTCCTTGATCACGCCCAACCTCGAGCAGGTCAACAAGTCCCTCGAGCGGTTCCTCGACGACCAGGGCTGATGCCCCGTCTTCGCACCTCTCTCGGGTGGGTCGCGCTGGCGACCTGCGCGCTGCTCGCGGTCTCCCCGGCCCCGCTGCGGGCCGAGCCCCAGGACAAGCTGCCGGCCACGGCCACGGCCCAGGCTCCGGCCTGGCAGGTGGAGCCCTACTGGCGGCCCGTGGCTGGGCTGAGCAGCTTCACCACCAGCGGCGGCACCTGGCTGGCCGTGCGCATGGGCGCCACCGCGGGTGTCCACTACTGGAAGGCGCCGCTGCTGGGGCGCACCCGAGCCCTGGCCACGTGGACCACGGGCAGCCAGAGTGCGTCGGGCCTCGAGGCGCGCCTGGGCACCTTCATGGGCCCCCACAAGGAGTACTGGGGCGTCGAAGCCGGGGTCGATCTGTTCTGGGACCGCTTCAGCGCGGCCGGGGTCGATCTGCTCCCGGCCTCCGCCGGGATCGACCTTCCCCTCAACCTTCACCTGGGCCCCCAGCAGATCTATGGCCTGGTCGGCATCACGCCGGCCCTGCTCTTCGCCCAGGAGCGCCGGGTGGACTGGTCCAGCACCGACGCCTTCGGCTTCGGCCACGAGTTCGGGCTGCAGGCTGGAGCGGGTGCCCACGTCGGCCGCCTCGGTGCGGCCCTGGTGTACTCCCGTCGCGTGGTGGTCAACGGCGTCTACAGCGGCTGGAGCCTCTCGCTCTCCCTCTGAGGAGTGTGCTGTGCAAGGATTCTTCGAAGCCCAGAGCGTGGCTGTGGTCGGTGTCTCGGACCGCCCCGACAACCTCGGGCGTTCTATCGTCATCAACCTGTCGACCTTCCGCTTCGCCGGTGGGATCCACCTGGTCGGCCCCCGCGGCGGTAGCTTCATGGGCATGCCCATCCACGGCTCAGTGGCCGAGCTCCCTGCCGGCGTGGATCTGGCGGTGATGCTCGCCCCCGCGCGGGCGGTCCCGGGCCTGGTGGAAGACTGCGGCCGGGCAGGGATCCGACGGGTGATCATCGAGTCTGCGGGCTTCGGGGAGAAGGGCGGGGATGGCGACGCCCTGCAGGGCCAGCTGCGTGATGCCGCCAAGCGCTGGGGCATCCGCTTCATCGGGCCCAACTGCCTGGGGGTGATGAGCATCCCCAACGGGCTGGTGGTGCCCTTCGCACCTCTGCCTGACATCTACCGCCAGGGAGGCGTCTCGGTGGTCTCCCAGAGTGGGGGGGTGGGCATCGCCTACCTGTCGCTGCTGGCCCACGAGGGGCTGGGCGTGGCCCGCTTCGCCAGCATCGGGAACAAGCTGGACGTCGATGAGTGCGACCTGCTCGAGTACCTCATCGACGACCCCCTCACCGACATCGTGGTCATGTACCTCGAGGGTGTGGGCGACGGGCGCCGCCTGCTGCGGCTGCTCCGCAGCACCTCCAAGCCGGTGCTGGTCCAGAAGGCCAACCGCGGGGCGCTGTCCCGGGACATCGCCTCGTCCCACACCGCCTCCTTGGCCGGAGATGACGCGGTGGTCGAGGCCGCCCTGGACCAGGGAGGCGCGGTGCGCTTTCACGACGGGCACAGCCTGGCCAACGCCGTGCGGGCGCTGTCCCTGCCGGCCATGCGCGGTGATCGCCTGGCGGTGATCTCACGGTCCGGCGGGCATGCGGTGCAGGTCGCCGATTCCTGCGAGGAGCACGGCTTCGCCCTGGCGGCGTTCGGGCCCGAGCTGTTCGAGCTCATCGGGCAGCGCTGCCGCGCGGGGGTGGTGCGCTTGACCAACCCCCTCGACCTGGGCGATGTCTTCGACTTCGACACCTACGTGGATCTGGTCAGCGCCGCCCTCGAGCAGCCCGAGGTCGACGGCGTGGTCTTCCTGCACACCTACACCGGGCCCAGCGAGCAGCAGCAGTCCCAGCGGCTCATCGCGCGGCTGTCCGAGCTGGGCCGGTCCGCCCGTAAGCCGGTGGCGGTGGTGGTGGTCACCGACCCCGAGGAGCAGGCCTCCCTGCGTCGCGCCAACGGGTATCCGCTGTTCGCCGAGCCCACCGACGCCATCCAGGCCCTGGCCTTGCTGCGCGACCAGACCCGGCGCGAGGCGCTCGCTCCGTCGCAGGGGCCGGTGGTGGAGCTGGACCACGGGGCGGTGCGGGGCGCAATGGCCCGCGCGGGGGAGCGCGGCGCCGCGGTGGACGTGGCCCTCGAGCTGGTGCGCGCCGCCGGCATCCCCACGGCCCCTGGCCGGCTGGTGAGGAGCGGCTCTGAGGCGCGCCTGGCTGTGCGAGAGCTCGGCCTGCCAGCGGCGGCCAAGCTGTCCTCTCCGGCGCTCTCCCACAAGAGCGATCTGGGGGGCGTGAGGCTCGGCCTGGGCACGCTGGCCGAGGTCGAGCGCCAGGTCCGTGAGCTGCTCGAGCTGCTCCGGCAGCGTGCGCCCGACGACCCGCAGGCGGGCGTGTTGATCCAGCCCATGGCGGGCAAGGGGCTCGACCTCATCATCGGCGCCCGCTGCGACCCTCAGTTCGGCCCTGTGGTGGTGGCCGGCTTCGGGGGGGTGCTGGTGGAGATCATGGGTCAGGTCGCCCTTCGGGTCGCCCCCATCGATCTCGAGCAGGCGCGCGCCATGTTGCGCGGGTTGCCTGGCAGCGCGCTGTTCGACGGCGTCCGCGGTGGTGGGCCCCTGGACCTCGACGCCGCGGCCCAGGCCATCGTGCGTGTGGGTGCGCTGCTCGAGGCGGCCCCGGAGATCGCCGAGCTGGACATCAACCCGTTCCGCATCTTCCCCGTAGGCCAAGGCGGGCTGGCGCTGGATGCCCGGGTCTTCACCCGAGCGCTGTCCGACTCGTCCGACTCGTCCGACTCGTCCGACTCGTCCGACTAGCCCTGCTGGTGGGCCCAGGCGGCCAGCAGCCGGGCCGTGGCGCCCACGAAGAGCGGGCACGGATCCTGCGCCGACGGTTGGCCCGCGGCGTCCAGGAAGTGGCGGCCCAGCCGATCGTGCCAGGTGCGGTAGCGGGCCTTCTCGCGCGGGTCCAGGGCGCCGTCTGCCATGCGGCTGCCCAGGGCGAGCTCCCGGCGTCGGCGCGGGTCCCAGGGGAAGACGTGCAGGTCAGCGGGCCGCAGGCCGCCGCAGCGCATGGAGCGTGGCAGCTGGTCGGTGGGCTCGAGGGGGGGCGCTGCTGGGCCGAAGAGGCGCTGGATGGCGGAGCAGCGGAGCATGGCCACCGGCATCCGCACCAGCTCGAGGCTGCCGTCGTCGCGCTCCAGCACCTCCCCGTCCAGGATGGTGTCCTCGTCGTCCATCGCGAAGCTCAGGATGTCCACCACGTCGATGCCCAGCTCCAGGGGGACGGGGGCCAGCAGCAGGTTGCGGCGCCACTGGGCGCCCTCCTCACTCAGCACCAGCAGGTCGCTGGAGGTGGTGTGGACGTCGCAGGGGATGGCTCGGCCGAGCCAGCCGTGGCCGGGAAGGCTGGCAGGGGCCCCGGGCACGATGGGCAGCTGGTCGTGGAGAGCGCGGAGCGCCAAGGTCTGAAGGCTGGCCTGGATGGCCTCATCCAGGGCGAGGCGAGGGGCGCGGCCGGGGAGCAGCAGCGGGCGCAGGACGCAGGGCCGGCCATGCTCGGGCGTCCCCGCCAGCACGATGAGCTCCTCGAGCAGCTCCCTCCTGCCCCACGCCGCGGGATCGGTCGGATCATCTCTCCGCCCCGAGGCTCCCAGCGGCAGGTTCCAGCCCACCGGCGGGATGTCGCGGAAGAGCAGGGGCACCCAGTCGTCTCCCCGCCAGCGCACCGTCGCCAGGGCACCGGCTCCCCCCCAGCGCAGTGGAGGGCAGGGAAGCTCGGGCGGTGGGACCGGCTCGCCCCGCACCAGGCTGGCCTCGAAGTAGGCGTCCCAGGCCATGCCCGCCTCGAGCCCCGCGCGGGACCCCAGCTTCTCGGTCCACAGGGCAGTCTTGGCCTGGGTGGTCACCACGATCTGGTCGACACCGCGCCGATCCACCACCACAGTGGTGCGGCCCTGGTGATGCTGGACCAGGACCGGCTCGGTGAGCACCTCCTGGAAGATGGTCTCCCCAGGATGGGAGAGCGCGCTGAGCTTGTCGCGGCCGATGGGCCCTGGTCGGATGTTGCCTTGGCTGCCGCCGCGGGGTGGGGGCCAGGGGCTGGGGCCAGGGCTGCGGGGGCTGTGGAGCACGCCCTGCGCCAGCAGCCCGGCCAGTGTGGCGGTGACGGCTGCGAGCGTCCCCGCGTAGGCCCCGGGCTCGGTGCAGCCGTGGATGCTGGCATGGGCGAGCTGAGCCACCAGTGACGGTGGAGGCATGGTGGTGTCCGTGGTGACCGCCATCACGGCAGGCCAGCCGCGGGCGGCCACGCGCTCGAGCGCTCCCAGCGTGGCGGGCGCCTCGGCCGAGGCTGCCGAGAGCAGCAGCACCAGCGCGTCACAGCTGTCCAGCGCCGCCTCGAGCACGAAGGAAGCAGGGCTGCCGGGTGGGGTAGGCCAGGGCAGCAAGACCCGATGGCCGGCGCGCTGCATCTCGTCTGTCAGCCGACGAGCCAGCCGGGCGTCGAGGCGTGCGCGGTCGGCCGAGGCTTCATCGCCTACGCCGCCGTGCAGCACCAGCACCTTGCGCGCCGAGCAGACGCGCTCGGCCAGCGCGATGTCCTTGGCGTGGTGGGCGCGCAGGCTGCGCAGGCTGCGGAAGAACCCCGGCCCCAGCTGCGCCTGCGCCACCAGGCCCTGGATGACTCCGCGATGCAGCCCAGAGGCGCCGGCCCCCGGGGCGGGCAGGTGGGCGCTCAGGTCTCCCAGGTACAGCTCGGTGCTGCAGAGGGTACGAAGCTCGTTTTCATCGAACAGCGCCGCGAGCAGCGCCTCCAGGGTGGGCCAGGGGGACATGAACGCCTCGTGGTGTGGGCTACACGCATCCTACCGCGGCGCGGCGTCGTCGAAATAATCGCCGGCCCCTTCGCGTAGACCATGCGCAACTCACCCAGGAGTTCAGCATGGAACAGGTCCTTCAGCACTTCTCGGTCCCTCAGCGCTTCATCGAGCGGATGGACGTGCGGGCCCGCATCAAGCGGCTGCCCCTGCCGGTGCAGGCCTTCGTCAACTTCAACCTCGCTCAGCTGCTCGCCTTGAGCATCGCCATCCCGGACTTCATCCCCCTGGTGGACGAGGTGGCGGCGGGCTGGTTGTTCTACATGGGCATCACGGCCACGGCCCAGAGCGTCCGCGAGCGCTACGGCGACCGCTTCCAGGCCTGGCGCCAGCGCCGCTTCGAGTCGCGTCAGACCGCCGGCGCGTTGCCTGACCTCGAGCAGGCCGAGCTCGAGCAGCTTGACCCCAGCATCATCGAGCTGACCCTCAGGGAGATCGAGGACCTGGACCCCAAGGTGCTCCAGGCGGCCATCGCGGATCTACGCCGCACCTGAAGCATCGCGCTTCCCAGCAGGGCGGCCGCTGCGCCCTGCTCTGATGGGATGGGCGGGCGGAATCGGGACACCCGCGCTGTAGTCCCGATTCCACCCGCACCCCGGACCTCCTCCCATCGTAGTTCATGGAGTGGGCACCCAACACACTCACATGAGGAGGTGGGTCCGGGTTGCACCCAAAGTCAACGCGCTCCCTTGTGTACGAGGTTCACGTTCGCTCCCGAAAGAGCACTTCTCAAAAGAGATCTTCGTCGTAGTACATGGTGTCGCGGAGCTCGACGAAGCGTTCCAGGCGCGCCTTGGCTGTGTCGCCCAGCTCCACGAACTGGACGCCGATGCCGGGGGGGCCTTCGATGTCGTCCAGGTCCTCACGGAGCCAGCGCACGACCGCTGTGGTTCGGATGGGCGGGCCGCCGTCGGGGATGGAGAACTCCAGGTCCAGGACCGTCCCCTTGGCCAGCAGCTGGGGGGTCGCGACGAACACGCCGCCCTCGCTGATGTTGTTGGTGATCCCGGCGTAGAGGTTGCTCTCGCTCTCGAGGTGCACCTCGGCGGCGACGGCGACGCGGCGGTGCTTTCGCACCTTGTCCGTGTCGAAGGTGGGGGCGCTCGCGACCGATTCCCAGTGGGTCGAGATGTCGGCAGCGGGAAGTCCCATCAGCGCCTCCGTTTCTGCTGGGGGTCGCTGCGCCGTGGATGGCGCGGGGGGGAGACGACCGCCAGCTTCTACACCACTCATCGGTGGTCCCCCGGGGCTGTTTAGGCGTGGAGCACAACTTTTCCGAGTCTGTTTCGAGCCCGGGTATCGAGCATCTGCGCACCTGAGCCGCAGAACTTCGCTTCAGGTCTGCGGGCGATGGTCCGAAGACGTGGTTTGCCGTACCTTGCTGGCACAGACATCGGGGACTACGCTCCCCACGACTCCTTCGTGGGAAGCGCATGCGGCAGATCACACCCCCCGTCGAGGACTTCCTGATCCGCGACGAGCCGTTCTACCTCCCGGTGTCCGGCGAGGTCGAGCTGTTCGAGCAGGCCTGGCGCAGCCAGCTCCCGGCGCTGCTCAAGGGCCCCACGGGCAGTGGAAAGACCCGCTTCGTGTCCCACATGGCCCATCGGCTGGGTCGCCCCCTGGTCACCGTGGCCTGCCACGAGGACCTCACCGCATCGGATCTGGTGGGCAGGTTCTTGATCCTGGGTGACGAGACGGTCTGGGTGGACGGCCCGCTCACCGCGGCGGTGCGCCACGGCGCCATCGTCTACCTCGACGAGGTGGTCGAGGCCCGCAAGGACACCATGGTGGTGATCCACCCCCTCACCGACGACCGCCGTCTCCTGCCCATCGACAAGCTCGCCTCCATGCTCCGGGCCCCGCCCGAGTTCATGCTGGTGGTGAGCTACAACCCCGGGTACCAGAGCGTGCTCAAGGAGCTCAAGCCTTCCACTCGCCAGCGCTTCGTGTCCCTGGACTTCGACTTTCCCCCCGCCGCGCTGGAGCGTGAGGTGGTGGGCCGTGAGGCGGGCATCGAGCCGGCCCTGGCCCAGGCCCTGGTGGCCATCGCCGGCAAGGTGCGCAACCTGACCGACCGGGGCCTGGACGAGGGCGTCTCCACCCGCCTGGTGATCTACGCGGGCAAGCTCGTGGCCGCGGGGGCCTCGCCCCGCACGGCCTGCGAGGCGGCCTTCACCCGCACCCTCACCGACGATCCCGACCTGCGCCGATCCATCGCCGAGATCGTCGCGGACTTCTTCTAAGCGCGGGGCCGGCTCCTTGGCTGGCGACCGCCGCGATCACGCCTTCCCGCGGCAGCGGAGCGGCGGCGCCCTGCGCCGCCTGGGCAGGCGGGTGCTGGGGCCCCTGGGGCAGGTGGGTCGCTCCCTCGAGCCCGCGCTGCGCCTGCTCGAGGCCGATGCTCCCACCGCCCGCAGCTGGTTGCGCCATGTCGGGGCGGTGCAGGAGGCTCTGGGAGGCGACCTTGCGCGCGCCTACGGTGATGTCCTGTTCCTCGCCGCCGAGCGGGACGCCCAGGTCGCGCGGCAGCTGGCCGAGCTGCTCCCGGACCAATTGGCGCGGGTGGCCCCCGAGCTTCGGCGTCGCTTCCTGGTGGCGGTGGACTGGACCCTGCACGAGCGCCCCGAGGCGGCCTTGCCGGTGGCCCAGAACCTGGCTCCTGTCCTGGGCGAGCTGGACGACCACGCCTTGCGCGCCTTCATCACCCAGGCGGCGTCCCTGGCACAGCAGAGCCCCCAGAAAGCAGCCAGCTTCCTGCGGGGCGAGTCGGACCAGGGCGCCCAGGCCATCCAGGCCCTGGATCGGGGGCTGGCCCTGGCCGAGGTTCAGCGCGTGCTGGCGCTGTACGCCGCGGCCCACTGCGGCCAGCTGGTCACGGTCGAGGCCTCTGCGCAGGGTGGGGCGGATCCAGGCTTCCACCCGCTGCGGGCCGCGGCGCGGGGCCAGGCCTATACTGACGGCCACAGCATCAAGCTGCCCCTGCGGGTGGACCAGCACGACCCAGGGCGAGACTTCCTGGTGTATCGAGTGCTCACCGCCCTGTGTGCTGGCTACCTCGAGCTGGGCAGCCTCGATCTCGATCTGGCCTCGCTGGGGGGCAGCTGGCCTGCGCGCCGCGAGGGGGAGCTGGATCTGCAACGCTTCCTGCGAGGGCTGGGAAACCGCAGCCTGGCGGGCGACCTGTTCCAGATCCTCGAAGACGTCCGCGTCGAGGCCGGCCTGCGCCATCGGTATCCGGGCCTCGGGAGGGACTTCGACCTGCTCGTGCAGGCGCTTCCCAGGCCTGAGCCGCCCCTAGAGACCCTGGCCCCGGTGGAGCAGCTCGTGGCCCTGGCCGCCTACTTTGCCTGGTGCGGCGAGCTCCCACCTCTGGCCCAGCAGCGGGCCGAGCCCGGGGCATGGGCGGTCTTCCAGAGCCTGACAGGTGCCTTCGAGGATCTGCGGCTGTCCGAGGCGACCGTGCAGCACACGGCGCTGGCGCTGCAGCGCGCCTGGCCCGCCGCCGTCGCGCTCATGGCCAGCCCAGCCCAGGCGGGGCGAGCGCCCGGCAGGGCCTCCGGGCGGGGCCACTCTGGCGGCCGCACCGAGCAGCACGGGGACGCCGCTGGAGTGCAGGGCGCCTACGCTGGGGACGGGGGGCTGGCCGGCGGGGGCGGTGGCTGGAAGGATCTGCTGGGTAGGGCCAGCGGCGGCATGCTGCGCCCGGAGCGCCGGGACGCCGCGGCTCAGGTCCTGGACGAGCAGGCCCTGGCGGCCCACGAACAGGCCAGGGAGCGGGGCGATCCAAGCACCCTGGCCGCCGTGCGCGAACAGCTGCGGCGCCGGCAGCGCAGCGACTATGCAGAGGCCGACGCCTGGTTGAGCGCCAAGCAGGGGCCCGACGGTGGCCTGGTCGACGTGCGCCCCCAGGCCCATGCGCCCCTGCCGCTCACCCTACGGGACGACGTGGACATGGAGGCCATCGTCCCAGGCCGGGGTGACACCTACCCCGAGTGGGACATGGGCATCGGCGACTACCGGCCTTCGTGGGTGCTGGTGCGCGAGCTGCCCCTGCGCCAGGGCAGCGCCGACTTCGTCGAGGGGGTGATGGCGGCCTATCGTCCCCAGATCCGGTCCCTGCGGCGTCAGTTCGAGGCCCTGCGGCCCTCCGAGCTGGAGCTGGTGCGGGGCCTGCCCCACGGCGACACCCTGGACCTGGACCGGGTGGTGGAGGCCATCACCGTGCGCCGGGCGGGCGGGAGCCCCTCGGATCGCCTGTACCTGCGCCACGAGCGCAGCCGCCGGGACGTGGCGGTCGCCTTCCTGCTCGACATGTCCTCCTCCACCAACGAGGTGGTGTCGGGGGGCGGCAAGCGCATCATCGAGGTCGAGAAGGAAGCCCTGGTGCTCATCGCCGAGGCCGTGGACGCCATCGGCGACCGCTTCGCGGTCTGGGGGTTCTCGGGCTACGGCCGCGATCAGGTGGCGTTCTACGTAGCCAAGGGGTTCGACCAGCCCTACGACCAAGCGGCGCGCGAGCGCATCGGCGCCATGTCGTGGAAGATGGAGAACCGCGACGGCGCCGCCATCCGGCATGCCACTCGCCTGCTGCTGAAAGAGCCAGCCCGCGTCCGGCTGCTGATCCTGCTGTCGGACGGCAAGCCCCTGGACTGCGGCTGCGACCAGTACGCCGACCGCTACGCTCAGGAAGACACCCGCAAGGCGCTGGTCGAGGCGCGGCAGGCCGGGCTGCATCCGTTCTGCATCACCGTCGACCCCCACAGCCGCGACTACCTGCAGCAGATGTACGGTCGCGGGGCCTACACCATCATCGACCGCGTGGAGTCCCTGCCCCTGCGCATCCCCGGGATCTACCGCCGGCTCACGCGCTGACGTGCAGGGCGCGCTAAGCTCTCCCGGAGCCTGCACCCAGGGCGTCATGCGTTCCTTGCTGCCCACACTGCTGTTCCTGGCCGGCTGCCCGCCGGACCCGGTGCCTGAGGACAGCCAGCCCCCGCGGCACGACACGGGCGGCGTCGCCCAGCCCGCCCTGCCGTGCTCCACCCTCTGGTACCCGGATCAGGACGAGGATGGCTTCGGGGCGGCCCAGCCGGCCATGCCGGGCTGCTCCGGTCCCTACGGCTGGGTGCAGCTGTCCGGCGACTGCGACGACGGCGATCCCCAACGCCACCCCGCCGCCGCCGAGCGCTGCAACGGGCTGGACGATGACTGCGACGGCGAGCCCGACGAGGACTTCGACGAGCCCCAGGCCAGCTGGTACCCCGACCTGGACGGCGACGGCTGGGGCGCCGCTGACCAAGAGCAGCTGCTCTGTGGGGGCGAAGAGGGCCTGGTGCGGCTGGGCGAGGACTGCGACGACGACCGCGCCAGGGTCAACCCGGCGGCTCGCGAGCCCTGCAACGGGTTGGACGACGACTGTGACGGCCAGGTGGACGAGGGCTGCGCCGGCCACTGCCGCGACGGCGTCAAGGGCGGCTCCCACGAAGCCTGCGACCGCGACGACGACCGGGCCTGTCCCGGTGCCTGCTCGGACCACTGCGCCTGTCCATCCGCCGAGCCAGGTCTGCTGCGGGTCCACATGGTGGACGTGGGGCAGGGCGACTCCCTGGTGGTGATCTCCCCCGACGGGTTCGTCATGCTGGTGGACGCCGGCTCCAGCAGCGCCTGCGACGACCTGGAGTGGTACCTGGACAGCCAAGGCATCGACGCCATCGACTACACCCTGGTGAGCCACCAGCACAGCGACCACCTGGGCAGCATGGACACCATGTTGGTGGAGCACCCCGAGGTGGTGGTCTCCTTCGACAACGGCGGCGACTTCTCCACGGGCTCGGATCTCGACTACCGCCGCGCCGCGGTGGGGCGACGGTCCGGGCTGCGGGTGGATGGCGAGATCGACATGGGGCCCCAGCTCAGCGTCCAGGTGCTCCACGCCGATCAGGGCGCGGGCAACGAGAACGACAACTCCGTGGTGTTGCTGCTGCGCCACGGCGACGTGGGCCTGCTCCTGGGGGGTGACTGCGAGGCCACCTGCGAGCGCGAGCTGGATCCCGGCGCGGTCGATGTCTACAAGGTGCATCACCACGGCGCCTCGGACTCCAGCAGCCAGGCCTTCCTCGAGGCGCTCCAGCCCCAGGTGGCCCTGATCTCGGCGGGCCTTGGCAACAGCTATGGCCACCCCGACAGCAGCACCCTCCGCAGCCTCGACGACATCGGCGCCCAGGTGTGGCGCACCGACCTGGATGGCAGCGTGCTCATCGAGTCGGACGGTATAAGCTTCGATGTGGGAGGGATGAGCTTCGTCCCGGCCCCGCCCCCGCACATGGAGTGACCCATGGCTCGTTTGCTGCTCGCGGCCGTCGTCCTCGCCCCTCTCCTGGTGGCCTGCGATCCTCCGGACTCCTCGAAGCCGCGGGACAGCGGTGGCGACACGGATGCCGACACAGACACCGATGGTGACACGGACACCGACGCCGACGCCGATACAGACGCAGACACCGACACGGGGCCGGCGTGGTATCGCGACGCTGACGGCGACGGTTACGGCGATCCCGACGACACCACCCACGCCGCCAGCTGCCCCGATGGCTATGTCGACAACGCCGACGACTGCGCCGACGGCGACGCCACCGCCTACCCCGGCTCCCACGCCACCGAGCTGCCCGGCGATGGCGTGGACCAGGACTGCGACGGGCTGGATGCCTGCCGTGACCTCAACTGTGACGGCTGGCCCGACATCGTGTTCGCCCAGACCGATCTGGACGGCGACTACAGCACGGACTCGGCCATCTACCTGGGCTCGGCCAGCGGCTACTCCAGCGCCTCCACCTGGACGGTCCCTACGGTGGGCGCCATGGGGGCCGACGCGGGCGACTTCGACCTCGACGGCTACATCGACCTGGTGTTCGCCTCGGTCCAGGACGGCAGCGACGACCGCAACATCGACTCCTATGTTTACTACGGATCGGCCGACGGCTTCTCCGCCGAGCGCCGCACCGCGCTCCCCACCATCGGCTGTGCCGACCCCACCGCCGCCGACCTGGACCAGGACGGATGGATCGACCTGGTGTTCTCCAACCGCTTCAGCGGAGGCACCCCCAGCGTCGAGACCTACAGCAACGACTCCTATGTCTACTGGGGCAGCGCCGAGGGCTACTCCGTGGACCGGCGCCTGGGCCTGCCCACCATCGGCGCCGCCCGCAGCCGCGTGGCCGACATCAACCAGGACGGCCGCAACGACCTTGTGTTCGCCAACGGCGTCACCGAGTTCTTCTTCGTGAACCAGAGCTATGTGTACTGGGGCACGGACACCGGGTGGGGCGAGCACAGCCGCACCGAGCTCACCACCGTGTTCCCCGAGGGCCTCGCCGTGGGCGACATGAACGCCGATGGCAACCCGGATGTGTTCTTCACCTCATGGATGTGCCTGCTCTACTGCGGCGACGCCAGCAACATCTACTGGGGCGACCTGGCGGGCAACCTGGGGGACGACCTCTTCCAGCTCCCCGAGGCCACCGGCGGCACCGACGCACAGCTCGCTGATCTCAACGACGACGGCTGGCAGGACATCGTCCTGTCCAACGGCGGCGTGGAGTGGGACACCTCCTTCGCAGATACATCCTATGTGTATTGGGGCTCGGGCAGCGGCTACAGCGAGGAGCGCCGCACCCTGCTGACCACCAGCGCGGCGTCCGAGGCCGGGCTGCGCGACCTGGACGGCGATGGCTGGCTGGACATCGTCTTCGCCAGCCACTACGAGCCCACCGGCGGCGGCCCAGAGGTCAGCCAGATCTACTGGGGCTCCGCCTCGGGCTTCGACAGCTCCAACCTCACCGAGCTGCCTACCACCCACGCCGCGGGCTTGGTGGTCGTGGGCAGTGTCTACCCATAGGGGGCGTGGTCCGTTAGCCATGGCCTTCGCGCGAAAGGCGGTGGAACCGTGAACGCACCGATCCCCATGTTGGCCTTGTGTCTGCTCGCACTTGCGGCATGCGACGGCTCGTCCCAGGCCCCCGCTGGCGACGGCCCGGGCCTGGCTGTGTCTCCTGTGGGCGGGTCGCGGCGCCCCAATGTGTTGCTGGTCACCCTCGACACCCTGCGCGCCGATGTGTTGGGCTGTTACGGGCGCACCAAGGCCGACACCCCCAACCTGGACGCCCTGGCGGCGTCGGGGGCTCGCTTCAGCCGCGCCTACACGGTCACGCCCCTGACCATCCCCGCCCACTCGTCCATGTTCACGGGCATGCTGCCCCCACGCCACGGAGTGCGCGACAACGGTGACATGTTCCTGGACGAGGGTGCCACCACCCTGGCGGAGCTGATGCAGGGGCAGGGCTACGCCACCATGGCCAGCGTGGGGGCTGAGGTCACCTCCCACCACTGGGGCTTCGCCCAGGGCTTCGACGCCTTCTACGACGACATGGGTGACTCGCGCGAAGAGCAGTCCAACCGCTGGCGGGTGGAGCGGCGCGGCGACGAGGTGTTGGCGGACGCCTATGGCTGGCTCGACCTTCACGCGGTGGGTTCCGATCCCTTCTTCGGGTGGATCCACCTGTTCGATCCCCACGCCCCCTACCGAGCGCCGCAGCCCTTCGCTGGGGCCCACTTGGCCCGGCCCTACCTGGCCGAGGTGGCCTATACGGACCACCTGGTGGGTGAGCTGGTGGCCAAGCTCGACGCCCTGGGGCGCCTGGATGACACATGGCTGGTGATCACCGGCGATCACGGCGAGGGCTTGGGTTCCCACGGCGAGCAGATGCACGGTGTGTTGCTCTACGACGCCACCACCCACATCCCCATGATCATCCGTCCGCCGGGGGGGCTGGACGGGGGCCTCACGGTGGACCAGCCGGTGTCGCTGGTGGATCTGCTGCCCACCATCCTGGACATCGTGGGCCTCGAGTCTCCGGCAGGGGTCGATGGCATCAGCTTGTTGCCCAGGCTGCAGGGCGAGCAGGACGGCATCCCTGCGGACCGTGAGGTCTACGTGGAGAGCCTGTTCGCCTTCCGGCACTATGGCTGGGCCCCGCAGCGGGCGTTGGTGAACGCAGAGCACAAGCTCATCGACTCCACCACCCCCGAGCTGTACGCCCGGGGTGACCGTGGTGAGCGCGACGACATCAGCGGGCAACAGGTCGAGACCGTCAACCTGATGCTGGCCCAGGTACAGGCCCTGGCCGATGGGCTCGAGCCCTCCAGCGAGACCGCCGCTCGCGTGGACGCCAGCCCCGAGCGCCTCGCCCAGCTCGAGGCCCTCGGCTACATCACGGGCGTTGCCGAGGTGGAGGTGGCGCCTGGCGAGCTGCTGCCGGATCCGGTGCAGCGCCTGCCGGTGCTCAAGGAGGTCGAGCAGGGGCGCATGCAGATGCAGAGCGGTCAGCTGGTCGAGGCCCGGGCCACCCTCGAGGCTATCATCGAGCGCGAGCCAGGCCTGGTGGATCCCCGGGTGATGCTGGTCAACCTGCTGCGAGCCATGGGCGACAAGGACGCCGCCCTGCAGGCGGCGCTGGTGCTGGACCAGAAACAGCCGGGCTCACTGTCGAAGGGCCTGGTGGGTATGATCCTGCTGCAGCTCGGCGACGCGGAGCAGGCCGTCGAGCTGCTGTCCCAGTCCCTGGACCTGGACCCCTACCTCGGGAGCACCTGGGAGCCCTACCTGCACGCGCTGTTGATCATCGGCGACATGGACCGCCTCGAGCTCGAGTCCGCCCGCGCCCGCCGGCTGCTGCCCGATCTGGTGGTAGCCCGCTCCGCCCAGGGCATCCTCATGGTGACCCGGGGCGACAACAGCGGCGGCGAGGCCGTCCTGCGGGCCGTGCTCAGCGAGGAACCCGGCCTGGCCTTCGCCAACCAGTACCTGGGCATGGCCCTGCGCCTCCAGGGAGAGACCACGCAGGCCGAGAGCTTCCTCGCCGAGGAGGTCCGGCTCTACGACTCCATCCCTGCCAGGGTGCAGCTGGTGGAGATGTACGCCGACCAGCTGCGCTACGACGAGCAGCTCGAGCAGCTCCAGGTCATCGCCGAGCGCGAGCCCCCCAACTTCATGACCTACCACTCCATCGGCCAGGCCCTGTTCAACCTGCAGCGCTACCCCGAGGCCCAGACCGCGGTGGACACCTGCCGTGAGCTGGCTCCCGAGTACCCGGCCTGCGCCATGCTGGGGGCCAATGTGTTGAAGAAGCTCGGAGACGACGCTGGGGCCCAGGCCGCCTACGAGCAGGCCGTGGAGCTTGGGGACAGGGCCAAGGCGCGCAAGCGTGGCGAGCTCTGACGGCGACGCGATCCCCAGACGCACAACGGCCGCGGAGGGGCCGAAGCCCACACCGCGGCCGCGGAAGGGAAGGGCTTAGGGGGTGATGGCGCCCATGCCCTGGATCTCGTAGCTGTACTCGGCGCCGGAGACGTCGTAGCGATCTACGTCGTCCGCGATCTGGGTGAGGACGGCGGGGGCGCCATCGACCAGGACCTTGAGCTCGTAGCCCGAGACGGAGCCGTTGCAGGAGTTGTAGGACGCGATCACGATCTGGTGGGTACCCGCGACGGTGACCTCGTGGTCCATGGCCGGGCACTGGTAGGCGACGGGCGGGTAGGTGCAGTCGAAGCTGTCGTCGTTGTACGAGACGGCGCAGCCATCGGGATCGTTGAGCCAGCCCAGGGGATCGAAGGCGGTGGCGTCGTTGGCGGTGTCGATGGAGATCTCGACGGTCTCGCCCACGGCCAGGTCCACGCCCCAGACGTCGAGCAGCTGCCCATCGCAGTCCACCTCACCGGTGGAGCCGGCGGTGTCGACCAGGGTGGTGAAGTCGTCGTAGTACAGGTAGGCGCCGCAGTCGTCGAGGTAGTTGTACTCGTAGGTGGCGTCGTAGCCGGTGTAGGACCAGTCCCACTCGACGTCGTCGCCGGTGCGGGTGAAGGCGCCGTTGGCGCTGCCGTCGTAGGACAGCATGAAGAAGTACGGACCCGGGTAGTAGCCGTAGCCGTAGGCGCTGTAGTCGACGCTGAAGCCGGTGAGCATGGCGTTGTTGTAGCTGCCGTAGTAGCCCGCGTAGCTGTCCATGTGCGCCATCATCATGTTGGTGTAGACGCCGGAGTCGATGTAGGACAGGTAGGGGTGCAGGTAGCAGTCAGCGGTGCCGTTGTCTTCGGTGACCGTGGGGTCCATGGCGAAGGCAAAGTCGCAGCCGGCGCAGGCGCCGGTGTACTTGGTGCCGACCAGGTCGATGGCCGCGTCACAGATGGTCTCGCCGCCGTAGGAGTAGACGTAGGTCAGGTCGCCGGCGAAGGAGGCGGGCCAGTCCGGGTTGGTGTCCGTGTCGGCGTCAGTGTCGGAATCGGTGTCGGTGTCGGTGTCGGTGTCGGTGTCGCCTTCGGGGGCGGTGTCGTCTTCCTTGGGGGGGCAGCCCATGAGGCCGATACCGAGCAGGGTCAGGGGGATTAGGACTCGCAGCGACATGTGTTCTCCTCGTGCTTGCGGGGGGGGTGGGGTGTGTTGCGGCGGCATTTTAACTCGAAGACGTGCGCCGTTGACGATTTTTTGATGCGCTGGTGCGGTGGGTACCTGCGCTCACTCAGCGGGCGTCAGGTACTCCTCGACGAAGTAGCGCGGGGTGAGGGGCTCTCCCGTGGCGCCTTCGACCAGCTGCGCCCAGTGGATCGAGGCGCCGGGGGCGAAGATCCGCTCCTGCAGCCAGGCCCCGACGGCCGGGTCGTCGCAGGTGTCGATCTGCGTGAAGTGCTGCCCATCGTAGAGATCTCGGCCCATGGACGCCAGCAGCTGCGAGGCCAGCATCTCGCCCATCAGGTAGTTGTGGTAGTAGGCCGGCGCCGTGACGATGTGGATCTTGGTGGCCCAGTCGGCGGCCTCGCGATCCGGGGGCCGCTGCAGCAGCTGATGCTGCTCCACCAGGTCCCACCAGAGCGTGTTCAGATCCTGATCGGGATCTGCATACAGGCCGCGCTCGAAGTCCACCATCACCAGCGACCAGCGGGCGAAGATCACCTGCAGCAGGCGCTGGGTCTGGCGCAGATCGGCGCTGGCGGGCGCGATCTCCTCGGGGGTGAGATCGGTGGCGCAGGCGATCCATCGCGGGTCCTTGGACAGGCGCCCGAACAACAGCGCGATGGCCTCGGTGGTGAAGGAGTGCGCGGCGCCCCGCAGCACCCAGGGCAGCTCGGGGTCGATGTACTGGTCGTAGACCGCGTGGCCCAGCTCGTGGAGCATGGTGCTCATCCAGTAGTCGTCGTCCTCGAGGTTGCAGAACACCCGCACGTCGCCTTCGCGATCGATGTCGGTGCAGTAGGCCGAGGGCTGCTTGCCGTCCCGGGGGTAGAGGTCCGAGCGCTCGATGATCTGGGTGACCTCCAGGCCGATGCCCTGGAAGTAGGTCGTGTTGACCGCCTCGACGCTGCGGCCCCGGTAGAATGCGTCCAGATCGCGATCGCTGATGCGGGGGGCTTCCTGGAAGAACGGATCTGCATAGTGCCAGGGCATCAGGGCCTCGGGAGCCACGCCGTGGCGCGCGGCCAGCACCGCATCCAGCTCGGTCTTGAGCTGCTCGAAGGGGACCTGGGAGCGGGTGGCCATGTCGTCGAACAGGGCCTGGACGGTGGCGGGGTCTTGCTCGCCCAGGGTGAGCTGCATCTGGTAGAAGTCGGGGTAGCCCGCCTGCACCGCGGCCTGGTTGCGCAGCTTGACCAGCTGCACCAGCTTGTCGGCCACCAGGGGGCCCACCTGCTTGCTGGCCTCCCAGGCCTTGCGCCGCAGCTCGGGGTCGGTGCTGGTGAGCATGATCTCGTAGATGGCGTTGGCGTCGACAGGCTCGCCGTCGATGGTGCCCCGGTGGGTGCTGTAGACCTCCTCGACCTCGACCCCCAGGGTGACCATCTGCGCCATCAGGGCGGCGTCGATCTGGTTGGGGGCGTAGCTGCCGTGGATGCGCTGCAGCTGGCGGAGCAGCAGCGGATCGCCCTCGAGCACGGCGGGGTCGGTGATCCATGTGCCGAGCCGCTCGAAGTCGCCTGGATCGGCATGCAGCTGGCGAAGCTGGAGATCCAGCTCGCCGGCCTTGGTGTAGGACTCCGCGTCGCCGGAGGTGGTGGCGTCCCAGTAGGCCAGGTTCAGCTCACGGGCCACGGGCGCGACGCGCGCCTCGTAGGCTCCGGCGAAGGCTGCGGCTTGCTCGATGGTGGACACGGGGGACTCCTGGACCTGGGGCTCGGGGGCGGCCCCCTTGGGGCAGCCGACCATGAGGGTGAGGGACAGGGTGGAGGCGACGACGCTGGCGATGCGGTGCATGGGGCTCGGGGGGCTCGAGGTTGGCGCCCTGTATCTAGCGCGGATCGAGGATGAGGACCCCTCGGTTTTCGGCCTCGTGGGGTCCGGGTCCAGGGGGTGGCCGCGGTCGCATTGTGGCGAGGCGTGGCATGCAGGGTGCGCTGAACGATATGCTGCGTGGGCATGACGTCGAACCGCGATCCTATCGATGCTGGTGCGGCGGCCGAGGATGCTGGACAGCCCCTCGAGCCCAAGCTCACCGTTACCGAGTCCGCCCCCGCTGGCTCGGGCGGCAGCACCTCCCTGCTGAGCGCGCCGCCTCCCCCGGCGCCGCCGCAGGATCTGGGGCCCGAGCAGCTCGAGCTGTACATTCGATCCGCCATGCACCAGGATCGCAGCCCTGGCGTGCTGGTGGTCGTCCGCCATCCTCTGCGCATGTACAAGGTCCCACGAGGGCTCTTCGAGGCCATCGAGTCGGCCGGCTGGGAGGTCCGGCGGGTGGACACCCATCCCGATCGGGTGCAGTCCGTCACCAACATCCGCGACGTGCTGCTCGAGGCTGCCAGCCTCGGCAAGCCCCTGGACCTCATGGTCATCAGCGGGGACGGCACCCTGGACCACCACGTGCTGGTGGCTGCATTCTGGGCCTTCTTTCCCGACATGGTCAGCCAGAGTCCCGGCTCCATCGACACGACGGCGGTCACCGGCGCAGACCTGGCCTCCATCCCCAGCCGGCTTCGGGACGCCTTTCTGGATCCACTGCCTACGGCCAAGGATCTCGAGCCCACCCCCGAGACCATCAAGGAGCTGTGGCTGCTGCGCAGCGATCTCGAGCCCCTGCTGCGCCGGGGGAGGTCGCCCGAACGCATCGAGCGCCGCGCCCGGCGACCCCGCAGTGACTCCCTTCTCCGTGTCGCGGTGCTGGCTACGCTGCTGCCCCATCGGGTGGTGCTGCGCGCGCCGGGCTTCGACATCTCCGGGCTCGCCGAAGCCTCGCAGGAGCGCGCCTTCCAGGGGCTCTACCCCTACATTCGCGCAATATGCTGCTACCCGGCGGGAACAGCGGCCGACAACGCGGTCTTCTCGGGGGTGCCCGGCTGGGTCTACGCCCAGTTCTCGGGTGTGCTCACCCGCTTCGGCTGGCTCGATGGTGTCCGCCGCCAGGCCGAACGCCGGGTCGTCCAGCGCTTCATGCAGTACTTCACCAAGCGCTCGGTGGTGGTGCCCGCGCGTATCTCCCTGGTGGGGTTCGACGGCGGGTGGCAGGCCATCAGCAGCCACGCCGCTGGAGGCCCTGGAGCGGGAAAGTTCTTCACCGCCGATCTGACCTCGAAGACCAAGGGCATGCTGGGCTACCTGATCCGGGTACCGCGTGTGCTCTTCATGGAAGGCGTGCTTGGAAACACCGTCGTCAGAGTGGTCTCTCGCTACTCCGACGGTCGCCTCAAGTCCTACACCGAGGCCCAGCTGGCCGAGGGCCTGTACACCAACCGTGCCTTCATCGCAGGCGTCGGCTCCATCCCCACCACCGGCGCCGTCAGCCTCGCCGGCCAGAGCTCCCTGGCCCTGCTGCCCCCCATCTGGATCCGCGCTCGCGCTGGCAACCCCACGGGCTTCAACCTCCGGGGCTTTGGAGTGTTCTGGGAGGCTGTCGCCAAGGGCGTGGTCGCCCGCACGCTGAACCTGCTGGGGCTCGGCGTTGGCAAGCTGGCGGGGGGCGGTCGTTTCACCATGCTGCTGCCCGAGAGCCAGGTAGCCATCAAGGAAGGCGAAGAGATCGAGATCGACTACCTGACCATGGGCGGTCGCCCCCGGGGTGTGCCGGTTCAGGTCTCCGGCGACCCCTTCCAGGCTTGGAAGATGCAGATTCGATCTGCCTGGTCGCCCATCCCCCTGCTGGGTGAGTCGCGTTCTTTGTTGTTGGCGTCCACCCGGGCCGCCATGGCCGATCTGCGCTTGCGCCAGAGCTACGACCTGCGGGTCGAGTACATCGGCGGCGTGCATTACTTCTGGCACCACCTGGGCGAAGACTGGAGCGAAGCCTTCGGTGCGCGCACCGGCCTGTTGAAGCCCCCCCTGTGGTTGCCCCTGCCCTTGGCCATGGTGCAGCGGCGCCTGGTTGGCGCCTGGGGCCAGGCCGGCGCGGGCGAGTTCGTGGACACCAGCCAGGCCGGCGTCTCCCTTGGGCGCCGCGGGCGCTATGCCCACAACAACGACCAGAGCGCCCACCTGGTGGTGCTGCGGGAGCCGCGTTCGTCCCTGCTGGTGCGCCAGATCCGCCGGACTCCGGGCGAAGGTATGGTCTATGAGAGCCGCGCTCGCTACCGGCGGGTGGGTGCCACCTACATCATCTTCGAGGGCAGCACCGTGGCCTGGCAGGGCGAGCAGCCCCCCACCATCGTCCAGGAGGATCACTGGTTCCGCTCGGCCCAGGACTTCCAGCAGGCCGCGCCGGCCTTCTTCCCCCTGCGCCAGGCTTCCCCGGACGCGCCCGGCCTGCTGGGCGGCTGGGACGACGACGACACCGAGATCCTGCCGATCTTCGATCACCGCGAGCGCCAGGACGTGCGCAAGTCCAAGCGTCGGCGCTGATCCGCTAGAGCCACCTGCGGGTCCAGGCTCCGGGGCGGGCGCCGGGGATGGGCTGCCCAGCCCGGAGGGACTCCAGGAGCGCGCGCGCCTGGTCCGGCTCATAGGGGCGCCAGCACAGGTCCACCCGGAAGCGCCGGCCGCCTGCGTCGCGCAGCGCCTCGAGCTGGGCGGACAGACTCAGGGGGATGCCGTCCACGAGCACCGCGCTGCGCCCCTGGCGGGCGCGGTGGTAGGGGTGCCCCAGCTCGTCGGCGATGGTTTGGTCTGGCGCCAGGCCTGGCAGGGCGGGGGGCAGGGCCGCGCGGAACACGGCCACGTCCGCGTACAGCACCACCGCGGCGTCCCCGTCCGCGCTCAGCATGGCCTGGACGCTGGGGCGATCCAGCTCGAGGGGCAGGGTGATGCCCGCCAGGCCCAGGCGGTCCCGCTGCGCTCGCAGGGCCAGGGGATTGCAGGCGTAGAGCAGGTCGTCTCCCCAGCGCCGCTCCTGGGCCAGCTCGCCCACCAGCGGCAGGTGGCCAAGGTTCGCCAGCACCCAGCGCCGCACGCCCGCCTCGCGAGCCCGCAGGATCTGGGCGGCGATGGCGTCGCGGTCACCGCCCCGCAGCACCGCCGGCAGGACGCAGGCCAGGCGCAGAGGGCTCAGGCTGGCGAGGGCCCGCTCGAGGCGCTCTGGCTGGCTTGGGTCGAGCACCAGCTCCAGCTCACCGAAGCCCACCTGAGGCCCGATGGCCAGCAAGCTGGGCCGGTCGCTGCGCAGGGACCAGGTCTCCTCGATGGAGGGCTCGGGTTGGGAGCTGCCGCTGGCCGAGCTTGCACCAGCTGCCTCTGCCTGCGGGTAGCGCCGGCCCAGCCTTTGGAGCTCGAGGGCGAGCTCCAGGCGCCGCAGGATGTCCCGGCGCACGCGCACCAGTGCCTTGCGAGGGGTGAGCAGGGGCTCCCGCTGAGTCAGGGTGCAGCGCACAGGGCCCAGGGTGAAGCTGTCCCCCGGAGCGCTCATCACCGCGGTGATGCTGGGGGCGCGCAGGGCGTCCACGGGCTCCGGGCCCAGCGTGTAGCTGTCCCGGATCTCGACGCCACCGGCCCGGGCGGTGATCTCGAGGCCGCCGGAGCTGGTGGTGACGGCCAACTCCACCTCGGGTCCCGCGTAGCCAGGAGGCAGCAGGCTGGGGACCTTCACCCCGAAGCGCGCCACCGCGCTGCGGCTGTGGGCCAGCCGTAGCTCCTGGCCTTCCCCCGCCTCGAAGCGCAGCGGGGCGGGGATGAGCGCCACCTGACCCGGATCGGCCCGCTCCAGGTCACGACCCTCAGCGTCCTTCATCCAGGCCAGATCGAGGTGTCGCAGGCGTCCGCCCTCATCGGCGATCAGCAGGCGGTCACCGCGGGAGAAGGAGACCTCGACAAGGGCTTCCAGCTCCTGGGCCCCCACGCGCAGGATGCGTCCGACACGAGGCCCCAGGTGGCCCTGCATCACGGGCTGGACCCGCACTGGAGGGTGGGGGAGATCCCCCTGGCTGTGGGCGCGGGCACCCACCAGGTAGCCGGTGGAGGCCCGCCGTGAGAACAGGCTGCGCAGGTCCCGCTCGGCGTCCTGTCGCTGCCAGCCCTGGGGCGGTTCGAGCCCGGCGGCCAGGTCGATGGCGCCCCGGTAGGCGTGGCAGGCAGCGGCCACATAGGCCGGGGAGCGCAGGCGTCCCTCGAGCTTGAGGGCGGCCACGCCGGCCTGGGCGAGCTGCGGGATGAGGTCGAGGGTCATCAGGTCCCGGAGGCTGAAGGGCAGCCCGAGATCGGCGTCGTCGCTGTGAAAGGTGCGCCGGCAGGGCTGGGTGCAGCGGCCCCGGTTGCCGCTGAAGCTGCGGGAGTTGGCGATGGCGAGGCTGGGCTCCACGGTGTCGCCGCCCGCGGAGCGGCCTCGGCTGGATCGGCCCCGCCTGCGCTCCTCGGCCATGGCCGAAGCCAGGCACAGGCCAGAGTAGGCGTAGCAGAGGGAGCCGTGGGCGAAGACCTCGAGCTCGACCCCGGGCTGCCGCCGGTGGATGGTCTGGATCTCCTGCAGGGACAGCTCCCTGGCCAGCACCACCCGGCTGAGCCCAAGCCGGGCCGCGGTGGCGGCACCGTCGGCGTCGTGGATGGCCAGCTGTGTGCTGCCGTGCAGCCTGAGGCCCGGGACCGTGCCCCTGGCCAGCTCGAGCAGGCCCAGGTCCTGCAGCACCACGGCGTCCACTCCTGCATCCTCGCAGGCCAGCAGCAGCTGGGCGGCCAAGCCCAGCTCGTCGCTCCGCACCAGGGTGTTGAGGGTGACCAGCACCTCGCAGCCCGCCTCGTGGGCCAGCGCCACGGCGCCCGCCAGCTGCTCGAGGGCGAAGTTGGTGGCGTGGGCGCGCGCGCTCAGGTGGCGCAGGCCCAGGTAGACCGCGTCGGCGCCGTGGTCCAGAGCCGCCCGCAGGGCGCCGGGGCTGCCCGCGGGGGCCACCAGGAGCGGCGTGGAGGGAGCCATCCTAGAAGTAGAGCTTGATCTGGGCGAAGGCCACGGTGGGGATCATGCCGAACTCGGATCCCACGTCGGTTCGTTCGGCCATGACGTCCTCGAGGGCCTGGGCGGCTTCGTCCTCGTCGGTGATCCAGGTGCCGTCTTCCCGCTGCATGTCCGCGAGCCCGATGGCGACGTCATGGGGGCGCTCCCCGGCCCCGAAGAAGGCGCCCACGGACAGCTCGGCGTTCTCGGCGGCGGACCATGCCAGCGAGGGGCCGATCATGGCGCTGGGGTCCCCGAGGTTGACGACGCCGAAGGCCGAGGCGCTAAGCAAGGGCGTGATCTGGTAGCCGACGGTCAGGGCGGCGTAGTAACGACCGGCGGTCCAGACCTCGCCGTTGGCGAAGCGCTCGGTGGAGTAGACCGCCAGGTACTCGCTGGCATCGGCACCGCCGAAGCTCTGCCAGTACAGCTCCCCCATCAGGCTGACGTCCTCGAAGGGCATCCAGTTGGCCCCCAGGGCAGCGCGCACGAAGGGGTCCTCGCTCTCGGGCAGGGTCACGGTGGCCTCACCCTGGATTCCCACCGCGCCCATGGAGCTGGCCACGTCGACGCCGAACACAGGCTCGGCGCGGTTCGCGGCGGCCATGATCCCCACGTCGGTGATGCCGAAGGTCCAGCCGCCGTGCATGGCCAACACGGTCCCGTCCAGGCTCCAGTCGCCGGCGTAGGCCGCCACGGCGGTGACGCTGCCGGCCATGCCGAAGTAGGCGTCGACCCGGGCGGCGTCCACGCCGGGCCGGTACTCGGTGTCGATGTCGGTGGGGGAGAAGGGCGCCACCAGATCCATGGGGGTGAAGATCCACGACGATCCGAAGCTCACCGGCTGTCGACCCAGGGTGATGTCCAGGTGAGGGATGCTGATCTTGGCTGCCAGGCGATCCATCCGGCCCTCGACCATGTAGTTGGGTGCGTCCACCGGCTCCCAGCTCATGTCCACGACCTGGGCGTAGCCTCCGCCCCCACTGCCCAGGCTGATGGCGCCGGCCTCGAGGGCTTGGGAGTAGTAGCTGGCCGCGCTGCGGGCGTGGGCGGTGAGCGAGAACGCGTCGCCGACCTCGAGCACCGCCTTGATCCGGCCGTCCAGGGCGCCCTGGGCCATGGGGTCCTCGGGCATCAGCGGCGTGGGCTCCATGCCGAAGGCCTGGAGATCCTCGTCGGGCACCAGGGACCACTCGTAGGGGAAGGCGGTGAAGGTGAAGCTCTTGACGTCGCCTGCGAGATCGAGGGACCAGCTCTCGGCCTCGACCACGGGGGCGGCCAGGGCCTTGGGGGCCATGGACAGGGCGGCGATGACGATCAGGGGGAGGGTCATAGGGACCTCCTGCGCTCTTCCCAGCGCGCGAGCAGGGCGGGGATCTCTTCCTCGAGGAAGGCGTAGAGCTCGTGCACCTCGCGGAGCCGTGCGGTCCGGTCGGGAGCATGCTCCTCCATGTGCTCGAGGGCCCGGCACAGGGCCGAGCTGAACTGGGACAGGGCGTCCAGATCGCGCTGGATGAGCTGAGAGAAGTCTCCGGCGCGGACGCGGTAGTAGGACTTGTGGTCCCGAGGCTGCGCCACCCGCTCCACGAGGCCCAGCTCCATGAGGTCGCGGGAGGTGGTGCTGACGCTGGCCTTGCTGGCCTGCAGCGCCCTGACCAGCTGGGCTGCGGACTGGGCCGGCGGATCGCACACCAGCAGGTGCGCGAGCATGCGCCCCATCATGCGAGGCTTGCCGATGGCCGCGAAGAGCAGGCCGAGCTCTTCGATGAAGTGGCGCTCGTCGTAGCGGTCACCCAGGGGCATTTGGGTCTCCGACGGGGGAGGGGATGCAGATGTGACTGGTCAGTCATATCACCCCTGTCCACACTTGGCAGATCTTCCGCAATCGCAGGTAGCTGTGCAGGGGGCGTGCAGAGCCTGTGCCGATGGCAAAACGGGCCGAGGAGAAGGAGTTCCGGACCGGGCGTCCTGCGCCTGGACCCTGCGGGAGGCGTCGGCGGCCTGGCACCGGTCTTGCGAAGGAGCCCGGGCAGCGCCCACTGGCGTCTTCCATTCATCGAACGAAGGAGCAGCGAGCATGAAGGCCGTACCGAGAATCCTTGCCCTGATCTTCATCTTCATGGTGACCACCGTCGGGTGGATCGCCTTTGGCGGCGTCATGCAGGGGCGCTCATCGGGCCAGCGCACCGATCTGTACGGCGACGTGGCCGAGCTGTGGGGCGAGCCGCTGACCCAGCGCGCGCCCAGCCTGCGCTTCCAGTGGACCACCGTCGAGGAGAAGCGCGAGACCACCACCGACGCCATGGGCAGGGTGGTGGTCAAGACTTACGAGGTGGAGCACAACCACGACAAGCAGGTCTACCCAGCGTCCACGAACATGGACGTGACCATCGGCCTGGATCAGCGCCGCAAGGGCTTGCTGTGGTTCAGCCTGTACGACGTGGACATGCACGGTGTCTGGACCTACGTCCATCAGGAGTCCGTGGCCGGTTGGGTGACCATCGGCTTCGACTTCCCCAGCGCACAGGGCGTCTACGACGGCTTCGAGGTGCTGGTGGACGGCGAGCCCCACACGGGCAACGTGGCCCCGGGCAGCGGGCAGGTGCAGGTGCCGGTCTTTGTGCAGCCCGGCCAGGCCATGAACTTCGCCATCGGCTACCACAGCCGCGGCCTGGACGAGTGGCGCTACCTGCCCACCGAGACCGTGGGTGAGGTCAAGGACTTCCGCCTGACCATGACCACCGACTTTGCCCAGATCGACTACCCAGGCTTCACCATGTCGCCCTCGTCACGGGAGCGCTTGGGTGGGGGCTGGAAGCTGGACTGGGACTTCGCGGGCCTGGTGACCGGGCACGGCATCGGCATGGTCATGCCGCAGAACGTGCAGCCGGGCGTGCTGGCGTCACACATGAGCTTCTCGGCGCCCATCTCCCTGGGCTTCTTCATGGTGTGGATCTTCATCATCGGCGTGCTCAAGAAGGTGGAGGTACACCCGGTGAACCACCTGTTCCTGGCGGCCGCGTTCTTCGCGTTCCACTTGCTCTTCGGCTACACCGTGGACCACCTGCCCGTGGAGTGGGCCTTCGGCCTGAGCGCCGCGGCGAGCGTGCTGCTGGTGGTCAGCTACCTGCGCCTGGTGGTGGGCTCCCGCTTCGCCTTCGTGGAGGCGGGGTTGGCCCAGCTGCTGTACTTGGTGGGCTTCTCTCTGGCCCACTTCTGGGAGGGCTACACCGGGCTGACGGTGACGGTGCTGGGGGTCGTGACCCTGTTCGGCCTCATGCAGCTGACCGGTCGCATCAAGTGGTCGGAGGTGCTGGCGGGCAAGGCCGAGCTGGACGAGTAGCCTCGCCGCGAGCCTCACCGGGACCCTGCGGGGCCCCGCTTTGCGTGCGCTACCAGCCGCGCACGGGCTCCCACTGCGCTGCCACAAGATCGCCGCGTAGGGCGTGGTAGACGGGGTGGCAGGCGGCGGCCAGGCAGCTGTGGTTCGGCACGATGCGCAGGCGGGAGCCGACGGGGAACTCACCAGGCCGTAGCCCTCCGCGCACCTGGACCTTGCCGTGCTCCTGGGACAGAGCGGCCAGGCGGAGCCGCGGGTAGGGCTGGGACAGGTCCTGGTTGAACAGCCGCCCGTAGCCGCAGTCGGGGGCCACATGGCGCGGCCCCGGGTCGGCCGAGAGGGCCAGCGCTCCGGCGTCGAGCACCAGGCTCCCGGTGGCGGGGTAGCGCCCGATCACCTGGGCCAGCACGGTGAAGGCGCAGTCGTCCAGGGAACAGGAGCCGATGGCCGCCTGGAACGCATCGAAGAAGGCGTAGTTGCCGGGACGGATCTCGTCGATGCCAGGCAGCCCGGTGGCCTGCATCACGGTGGGGGTGGAGCCGACACTGAGGATCGGGCGAGGCAGCCCCGCGGCGGTGATGCGCTGGGCCAGCCTGAGCACGGCGGCTCCCTCGCGCAGTCCCACCTCGGCTACAGCGGAGGGGCCGAGGCAGCTGTAGGCGTGGCCCGCGTGAGTCACCAGGCCTTCGAGCTGTAGCCGGGGGTGGGCGTGGATGCGCCTGGCCAGGTCGAGGGCCTCGTCACTGTCGGGGTCCACCCCCGCACGGTGGTAGCCGCAGTCCACCTTGATGTACACCGCGGCGTCCGTGCCGTGGAGCGCCGCGCTCGAGCCGAGCTCGTCGGCGGTGGGGGCGCAGTCCAGCAGCAGCCCCAGCCGATCCAGGCCGCCTGCGATGGTCAGGGCCTCCTGTACCCGTCCATGGGGCAAGGGCAGCGCCCACAGGATGTCTCGGAAGCCCGCCGCGGCGAAGGCGCGGGCCTCGGTCAGGGTGGAGACGGTGAGGGGGCCGGCCGCGCCGTCGTGCTGGATGCGGGCGATGGCGGGGACCTTGTGGGTCTTGACGTGGGGGCGCAGCCCTACGCCCAGGGTCCGCGCCCGCCGCCGCATCATGGCCGCGTTGCGCTCGAGGCGTTCCAGGTCCACAAGGGCGCAGGGCGTAGGGAGCCCGCGCAGGGCGGACATCAGGCGATGGCCCGCTGCAGCTCGACCAAGAAGGCCTCGAGGTCCGCGCCCTTGGTGTCGTCTTCCTTGCGCTCGAGCCATGAGATGCAGTCGCCGTGGCGGATCTCGATCTGGGTGCGGTCGGGCTTGCGAACCAGGCGCACCCGATCGATGGCGCGCAGGGGGATCAGGGACTCGCTGAAGCCGTCGGACGCCGCGCGCACATCCAGCAGGGCCCCGGGCCCATCTCCGACGAGCACCGCCACATGCAGCTCACAGGCCCGGTCGCCCGGGGCGCCGGGGGCCGGGTAGGAGCAGAAGCGGAAGAACAGGAAGGGCGCGGGCTTCCAAGCCGCCAGGCGGTCGCTGACCTCCCGGAGGACTTCCTCTGGGCAGCTGCCGCCCAGCTCGGCCTGCAGGACTTCGAAGACATGGTAGCGCGAGGTCATGGCGGCTCCCCGGTGGAGTAGAGGGCTGGGGCTTATCCTCGCTGGATTCACCGGATCAAGCGCGCGAACACCTCGGGCAGCCGCCGGGGCAGCTCCTCGACCCGGCGCAGGGCCAGGAAGCGGCCGGGGCCGAAGACCTTGGCCAGGTAGTCCGGGGCGTCGTGGCCGGCGTCCAGGCTGATGCAGAAGCAGTGGACTCCGAGCTTCGCGGCCTCCTGGACGGCCATCGCGGCGTCGCGCAGGCCGTAGGAGCCCCGGTAGGGCTCCCGGTCCTCGGGCCGGCCGTCGGAGAGCACCAGCAGGATGCGGCGGCCCTGGGGCTGCTTGTCCAGCAGCATGGCGCCGTGGCGCAGGAAGGCCCCCATGCGGGTGGCGCCGCTGGGCTGCAGGTTGGCCATGCGCTTGAAGGTGAGCTCGTCGTAGCCTTCCTCGAAGGCCTTGATGCGCTCGAACCAGCAGCGCTCGGGCCCGTCGTTGTGGAAGCCGTAGAAGGCGTGTGGGAAGCGCAGGGTGCGCAGGCCCTCGGCGAACAGCACCAGCGCTTCCTGCTCGAGGTGCACCACGTGGCCCTGGGTCGAGCCGCTCAGATCCACCAGAGTGAGGATGGCCACCTGCTGGCGCTGGCGTTGGTAGCGCTTGAAGATGCGGGGGTCGGGGTCCTGACCCGCGGCCATGTCGCAGACAGCGGTGATGGCCCGGTCGATGTCGAGCTCGGGGCCGTCCAGCTGCCCGTGCAGCCAGCGCTCCTCGAGGCGCAGGATCTCGAACTGCCGGCGGATCTCGCCGATCTGCCGCCGGTTGGCGGCCACCAGCTTGTCGTAGCTGGCGATGGGACCCGTGGGCGCCGGTCGCTCGATGACCCTGGTGGCGCCGACCCGGTAGACGCCGGCTGGCTCATCCCACTCGTCGTGGGGCGTGCCCTCTTCGGCCTGGGGCAGCGCGGCGTCGGCCGCGGCCAGCAGATCCTCGACCGGGGTGTCGGGGCTCCAGCGAGGCGCGCCGTCGGCCCGCGCTCGGTGCTTGTCCTGGTGTTCATCGCGCAGCGTGCCGTAGGCGGGCGCCTTGCGCAGCTCATCCGAGTCTCCGGGCCCCTGCATGACCCGACCGAGGCGCTGCTTGAGGCGGGAACGCAGCCCGCCCCGCCGGGGCTCTGGCGCCGTGACGGCTCCCTGGCCGCCGCGGGCTTGGGCCTCCCGGAGCTGGCGCAGGGGCGTCGGGCCTTCCCGCCATGCGTTCTCGGCCTGCAGGTCCCGGGCGCCGTGGGCCAGGATCCATTCGGGCCTGAGGATGCCGACGAAGTAGGGCAGGGGAGGCGGCCCCAGGCGCTTGTTGCGGAAGTCCTGGCGCAGCTTGCTGGCCTGCCCCAGCAGGACGGCGCGGGCGGCGGCTTGCTCCTGGAGGCTGGGCGGATCGCCGCGCCGGGCGGTCTCGGAGCCACGGCCCAAGGCTCGCACGGCGGCCACAGCGGCGCGGGCGGACTTGCCATCGGCTCCGGGGTGGCCCCAGCTGGAGAAGGTGGTCAGGCCGTCGTACAGGGGCACGAAGCTGGTGGGCATGCCCTCGCGAGGCACCTCCGTGAGGTTGATGCGCATCACGCCGGCCTTGTCCATCAGGCGCAGCCCTGCGAAGTCCTGGGCCAGGCCAGGGAAGGCGGCTGCCCAGCGGTCGAGCACGTAGTGGCAGGCCAGCAGGTGGTAGCAGGAGCGCAGCACCCAGTCCCGGTAGAGGTCCGAGAGCAGCCGCTCCCCCTCGAGCAGGCCGAAGCGCAACAGCCCCAGCTGCACCAGGCCCATGGCCCGGAACAGGGCGTGATCGCCGGGCTCGGCGGGCGCGGGGACAGCCCTGGGCAGGAACAGGATGCGACCGTCGGTGGCCGGCGGATCGCTGGCGGCGATCTCCACCGGCATGGCCGAGATCATGCGCAGGTAGGCGGTCAGCGCCCGCTGCAGCTCGGGCAGGGTGGTGCCGTTGTCCTGGCCGCTCACCAGCTGCCGGCGCGGAGACTCGAACAGGAAGGCCGCCAGCAGGGCGCGCTCGAACTCCTCGTCCTCGTCCGCTCCGATGTCCGTTGGACGTACGCCGTACTCCCGGGCCGTCTCCTGGAAGGCCTTCTCGGGATCCGGGGGCCAGGTGGGTGCGCCCATGGGTGGAGGCTAAGAGCCCAGGACCGAGCGCACCAGCTCTTGCAGGGCGCTGGCCAGCTCGGCGTCGTCGGTCAGGGAGTGTACGATGGTGGCCTCGCAGGCCTCGGGCAGGCTCATGCCGGCCTGCACCAGGGAGGCAGCGTAGACCAGCAGGCGCGTGCTGGCGCCCTCCTTGAGCCCGTGGGAGCGCAGGTTGCGGCTGGCCTGGCCCATGCGCACCAGGGTGGCGGCCAGGGTGGCGTCGCAGCCGGTCTCCTGCATCAGGATCTCGGCCTCGACCTCGGGGGTGGGGTAGTCGAAGGCGATGGAGACAAAGCGCTGCCGGGTGCTCTCCTTGAGCTCGCGGGTGACGCTCTGGTACCCCGGGTTGTAGGAGATCACGATCAGGAAGTCATCGGGGCAGGCCAGCTCCACGCCCAGGCGCTCCAGGGGCAGGATGCGGCGATCATCGGTCAGCGGATGGATGACCGTGAGCACGTCCGCCCGGGCCTCGACCACCTCGTCCAGGTAGCAGATGGCGCCCTCGCGGATGGCCCGGGTGAGCGGCCCGTCGCGCCACACGGTGGAGCCCCCCTCCAGCACGTAGCGGCCGGTGAGATCGGCGGCGCTCAGATCCTCCTGGCAGGCCACTGTGATCAGCGGCCGGCCCAGCTGCTCGGCCATGTGCCGGACGAAGCGGGTCTTGCCGCAGCCGGTGGGGCCCTTGAGCAGCAGCGGGAGCTGGTGGGCCGCGGCGGTTCGGAACAGGGGGATCTCGTTGGAGATGGGGCGGTAGTAGACCATGGGAGGGCCCTCCGCGGGCAACGTAGATGGATGGAGGGCCGACGTCAAAGGGGTGGACACCGCCCGTCAGGGCTCGAACACCTCGCGCTGCCAGTCGGGGGACAGCTGCACAGGCACCGGCTCGCTGAAGCCGGGGTAGGCCGGGTGGCCGCGCACGCCCCAGGCCCACCCCATGAGCAGGGCGACCTGCAGGGCCAGCAGTGTCCGCCAGCCCGGTCGCCAGCGCTCCAGGGCCAGGGCCGCGCTGGCCAGCAGGACCAGCCAGGCGCCCTCGAAGAGGAACTCGGGCCGCGCGATGCGCCAGAAGCCTGGCACGAGCTTCCAGGCGGCCATGAACACCGGGTTGGGGAGCCCCGAGCCTTGCTCGCCCAGCAGCATGGGGCCTGTGGAGAGTAGCCCCAGCACCAACACCACCGCGGCGCCATAGCGGGCCTCGGGGCGCTCGCGCTGCAGCCACAGGCCCACGGCACCCAGCAGCATCAGGGGCAGGTTGAGCGCCCGCCACAGCTCGAGGTGATACCAGCGCGGCGGCCACAGGGTCAGCACGTCCAGGGCCGCGCGCTCCCACAGAAAGCGCTGCGGGTCGGTCAGGGCGCCGGCGTCTCGAAGCAGCAGGGACTGGAACAGGATCAGGGGCGCCAGCGCCAGGCAGCACGCGGCCGTGGTGAGCAGCGCCCGCCGACTGCGCGCCCCCAGCAGCCACAGGCCCAGCAGCGCCAGGTTCACCAGCGCCAGGTACCAGTTGAAGACGGCGCAGCCCAGCATCACCAGCGCAGCCAGCGCCACCTGGCCGCCGCCCCGTAGCCGCGCCCTGTTTATGGCCCACAGGAACAGTGGGATGCCGAACACGGCGGACTTTTCGATGGTGTACCAGGTGACGTCCCGGAACACGTGCAGGCCCATGGCGAAGGGCATCGCGGCGAGCATGGCCGTCCAGGGCCTCGCGCCGAGGTTCCGCAGCAGCAGCCAGCCACAGACCCAGGCCAGCCAGATCTGGAGCAGGGCCTGGGCGTGGAAGGCGCCGTGGGTGGAGAAGACCAGATCCAGCAGGGCCGTGAGCCAGAGGTGACCTACGTGGACGCCGATCAAGGCCAGGGAGGGATCGTCCAGGGCCCCTGTGGAGAAGGGCCGCAGGTGGACCCCGTCGAGGTAGAAGAGGAAGCTGCCGGCCTTGTCCACCGTGGGCCAGGCGCCCCACACCGCGCGCTCCACCAGGGCCGCAGACGGGGCGGTCAGGAGGGCGACCTGAGCCCCTATGATCAGCAGCCAGCCCGGGGTCTCGTGCCGACGGCGCAGCCAAAGCCCCAGCCCCAGCAGGGCGAACCCCAGCAGCGCGCAGGCCGCCCAGGCCCAGGGGAGATCGAGGGGGCCCGATAGGAGCTCGACCTGTCTGGTGCTGGGTGGTGGACCGTACAAGGCGGGCGAGCCCCTGAGGTGGTGGGGAAGAAACGAGCTATCACCGTCTTCGCGCGCTGAAGGCTAACGGCTCCAACCACCATGCACAGCACCACCCGTAGACTGCTCGACTGGTACCAGACCCACGGCCGGGATCTGCCCTGGCGCCGTGATCCGACGCCGTACCACACCTGGCTGTCGGAGATCATGCTCCAGCAGACCCGGGTCGAGACGGTCATCCCCTACTACGAGCGCTTCCTGGTGCGCTTCCCCACGGTGGAGCAACTCGCCGCCGCGCCGCTGGACGAGGTGCTCGGGCTGTGGGCGGGGCTGGGCTACTACCGCCGGGCCCGCAACCTGCACGCGGCGGCGGCCCAGGTGGCGGCCCTGGGCGCCTTCCCCGCCAGCGAGGCGGGGCTTCGCGCGCTGGCTGGGGTGGGGGACTACACGGCGGCGGCCATCGCGTCCATCGCCTTCGGCTGCGACGCGGTCGCGGTGGACGGCAACCTCCGGCGCGTGGTCGCGCGGCTGGCCGCCATCGAGCTGAGTGTCCAGGCGGGGCCGGGGGCCGCCAGGGTCCGGCGATGGCTCGAGGACAAGCTGCCGAGCGGCAGGGCAGGGGACTTCAACCAGGCCCTGATGGACATCGGCGCGACGGTGTGCTCACCCCGTGCGCCGCGCTGCTCGGCCTGCCCCCTCGCGAGTGATTGCCAGGCTCATGGCCAGGGCCTCGCGGAGCTGCTGCCGGTGACCGCGCCCCGAGCAGCTCCCCGACCCGTCCAGGCGGTGGCGCTGCTGGTGGTCCGCGATGGCGCGCTGCTGTTGAGCCAGCGTCCGGCTCAGGGCCTGCTCGCGGGCCTGTGGGGGCCACCGGATCGGGTGGTCGCGGAGGGGGAGACGACGCAGGCGGCGCTGGACGCGCTCAAGGCCGGCATTCCGGGGCTCGCGGGGGGGGCGGTGGAGCCAGCGGGGCAGGTGGAGCACGTCTTCTCGCACCAGCGCTGGTGCGTGCAGGTCTCCATCCTGACTGCGCAGGAAGCGTGGTCCGAGCCTCCTGCGTGTCGCTGGTGGCGGCCTGCACAGGCCGACGGTCCCCCCCTCTCCCGGCTGGCCGAGAAGCTGCTGGAGCGGAACTTCTAGATCACGCTGTCGCCCAGCAGCGCACGCAGCTGATCGCTGCAAGAGGCCAGGGCGTCGGCGTCGTGGCTCTCGAGGATCAGCAGCACCCGCCAAGGCGAACGCGGATCGGTGCGGGGGTAGGATCCGATGCGCACTGACGGGGCGCTCGCCGCGAGCTGGGCCAGCTGGATGGCGAACTGGGCCTCGTGCAGGGTGGTGTGGATCATGCTTTGGGCAGGGAGTTGACCGCTGAAGCGATGGGCCACCGCCTGCAGCTTGCTGCGGAACAGGCTGGGCAGCCCTGGGAGCACCACCACGTTGGCCACGACCACCACGGGGTATTCGATCTCACCGTCCCACCACAGCTCGGCCCCTGAAGGCACGTCGGTCATGCGCAGCGCGTCGGGGGTGAGTCGGTCCCCCAGGCGTCGCTCGAGCACGTCCACCAGCTCCGGCTGGCGCGCGATGGGGCGGCCCAGGCCGCGGGCCACGGCCCCGAAGGTCACGTCGTCGTGGGTGGGTCCGACCCCCCCGGAGGTGAACACCCAGTCGTGGCTCGGGGCGAGCCTGGCGATGGCCTCGGCGATCTCCCGCTCGTCGTCGGGGAGGTAGTGCATGTGGCGCAGAGCCAGGCCGCGGGCCTGGAGCCAGGAGATCAGCCAGGGACCGTTGAGGTCGGCGAACCTTCCGCCGAGGATCTCCTCTCCGATGATCAGGGCGGCCGCAGTGGTCATGCCTTCTCCATGCTCGCTGCCTATCGCTGGCGCAGCCGCTTGCAAAGGACGTGTCATCTCGCGGTGCATCGTCTACAATGGGGCTGTGTGTGACTGCGGTTCTACGGAACCCTCCCCGGTTGACAGGTGTCGGGAGGAGCGTGGAAATCCCCAGGCCAAGGCAGGTCTCCCAGCGCCGCGTCTCCATGGCGCGACGGGCCGCCGAGTTGCGCCATGGGTGACCTGGCCGTCAGCGTGAGCCTGCACGGGGCCCCGGTCGCCGACAGCGTCCTGCGGGTGCGGCACATCGTCCGCATCGGCGAGTCCCCCTCGGCGGCGGTGTCCTTCCCTGGAGCCGACATCGCGGTGGTGAGGGTGGGCCCGGACCTGGCCGTCCGTGGGCGCCGGCTGGCGGAGGGCCAGGGCATCGGCGTGTCCCTGGGGCCGGTCAGGGTGTGGCTCGAGCACACCCAACGGCGCAGGCTCTCCCACCCCTGGCGTGAGCACCTGGACCTGCGCTTCCTGGCCACGGCCCTGCTGGTCACCGTCAGCGGGTTGTGGCTCGAGACCCTCGACGCTGCGGTCCAGGCGCGGGGGCTGGATGGCTTCATGTCCCGCCAGGTGGCCCAGCTGCAGCTGCGGGGCGTCGTCCCCACCCTGGCTCCGCAGGACCACGCTGGGCCGTCGGGCGGCCGCACCGCCGCGGTGAGCTCTTCGGTGGACGAAGACCCCCAGGACCAGGCGCGGGCGCTCCGGGAGGGGCCGGAGGCCATCGCGGACGACGGGCGATCCGGAGTGGCCTACTACCGCTGGTACCGCGGGGTGGTGCCCGACGAGGGCGACTCCGCGGCCTTGGCGCGGGACCGCCTCACCCGCGCCCCGGCCGATCAAGGCGCCCACGACATCCTGGCGCGATCAGCCTACGCCGCGGATCGCTTCGAGCTCGCGGCGGCCCACTTCCGCTGGCTGGTGGACCGGGACGCCCAGGGGCTCGGCGGTGGCCACCAGGAGCTGCTCTGGCGGCTGGCCCGCACCGAGTGCAGGCTGGGCCGTCACGCGTCCGAGGCGGCCATCTACCAGCAGATCCTCGATCGCGACCCGGCCGATCCCATGGCCCTGGGCGGCCAGGCCACGGTGATGGCGCGCATGGGCCGCTTCGACGAAGCCGCCGTGCTGCTCTCCCAGGCCTCGGCGGCGGCGCCTCGGCTGCCTTACCTCGGTGTGTACGCGGCCGTGGTCGCGGCTGAGCAGGGGCTCGATCAGCGCGCGGTGGAGCTGCTCGAGGGCGTGGTCGAGCAGCGAGAGCAGCTGGCGCCCGAGTACCAGGTCGAGCTCCGGCGCGACATCGCCCTGGATCCTGCCTTCGCCTCGGTGCGGTCCACCGACCGCCTGCGCGTCATGCTGGCCCGGCACCTGGGCGCCGCGGCGCCTCGTCCCCGCCGCTGATCCCCGCCCCAGCGCGGCGTTTGGTCCCGGTGGATCGTTGCACTCACCGCTCACCACGGTAAGGTTCCGGATCCGAACCCTGGAGAGACCATGGCCGGACCCATCGCGGTCTACGCTGGCAGCTTCGATCCCATCACCCATGGTCACCTGGACATCATCCGCCGTGGGGCCGGGATCTTCGAGCGTGTGGTCGTCGGGGTAGGCGACAACTCCGCGAAGCGCTACCTGCTGGACAAGGACCAGCGCGTGGACGTCGTCCGAGAGGTCACCCTCGACCTCCCCAATGTCGAGGTGGACAGCTTCGATGGCCTGCTGGTGGACTTCTGCCGCAGCATCGGCGCCGAGGTCATCATCCGCGGCCTGCGGGCTGTCACCGACTTCGAGTTCGAGTTCCAGATCGGGCTGGCGAACAGGGACATGGCGCCCAACATCGAGACCGTGTTTCTGCTGCCCGCGCCTCGCTACATCTTCATCTCCAGCTCGCTGATCAAAGAGATCTTCGTCAACGGCGGGGATGTCACGCCCTATGTGCCCGCCGCCACGGTGGTCGCGCTCTGCAGGGCCCGCGCTGCGGAACAGGGGTGAGCGTGAGGGGGCTGCGGGCTGCGCTCGCCGCGGGCCTCCTCGGCGTGCTGGTGGCCCATGGCACGGCGTCCGCTGCCGCCCAGGCCGGCACCGCGCCGGAGCTGGTGCAGGCCTGGTTGCTGCTGGGGCAGCGCGAGCGCGCGCTGCAGGAAGCGCGCGCCCTGGTCCACGCGGAAGGCTCCGACTGGAGGGCCCACGCGGCGTACATCCAGGCGGCCACCACCAGCCACCTGCGCTGGGCGGTGGTGGATGAGTACCGCTGGCTGGCGGCCCAGCAGCCTCTGCGTCCCGAGATGAAGCTGCTGGCCGCTTGGGCGGCTACGCTGCAGGCCAGCGGGAGCGATCTGGATCGGGCCCTCGCGGATCTCGAGATCGCAGCCCGCGATCAGGGGCCCGCCGGGCTCCAGGTGTGGGCCATGGGCTTGATGCAGGCCGGGGATTACGAGCGCGCCGCTTCGGTGCTGCTGGGGGCTCGGAGCCCAGCGGGGGTCCGCCTGCGCGTGGAGGCCTTGGTGGGCGCTGGTGAGCACGGCGAGGCCGCGCAGCTCGTCCGGGCCTCCCTGCTCCAGCATCCACGCCACCCCGAGGTCGCCGCTGCGCTGTGGGCGCGAGGCGTCCCCGCCAAGCCGGTCCGCAGGGCTCGCAACGCTGCGGTCAGGGCGGCCAACGACCTGCTCGATCAGCAGGATCCCCTGCTGCTCTTCGCTGCGTGGGAGGTCCTGGCCCGGGCCAAGGAGTCCGACAAGGCCGCGCAGGCGGCCGAAGGCATCGCCGCGGCGGTGCCCGGGCTCGCGCTGCCGGCTCGGCTGCCCTATGGCCAGCTGATGCTCCAGCACCTGGGCGAAGGCCTGGCGCGCACGGGCCAAGAATCCAGCTCGGCCGATCTCACGGCTTCGGAGCAATCCGCGGTGGCCTCGGTCAGGGCGCGCACTCTGCGCGAGGATGGGCTGGTCGACCAGGCCCGCCGCGCCTATCGCGACGCCATCGCGCTGGACGGCGGTGATCCCGAGCTGCTCCTCGAGGCGGCGGCGCTGCACCTGGACGTGCAGCCGCAGCAGTCCCTCGAGTGGGTCGGCCAGGCGCTGCTGATGCTGGCCAGTGAGCCCGGCCTCGGCAGCGGCCAGCGCCGCGCCACCATCGCCCAGGGCCTCGAGCTGCAGGCCCGCTCCCTGCGCACCCTGGAGCGCCACGACCAGGCGCTGGGCTACCAGCTGGTGGCCTCCCTGTTGCTCCCCACCCCCCAGGGGCTTGTGGAGCTGGCCGCCATGCAGGAGCAGCAAGGCGGGCCCGAGGCGGCCCTCGAGAGCTTGGCGTTGGCTGCGGCCCTGGGCTCGCAGTCCGCCCGTGCGCAGATGGAGCGGCTCTATGACGGTCCGGCGTCGGTGGACGCACTGGTGGGCGCCGTGGCCGCAGACCTGGATCGCTGGACCCAGGTGAGCTCCGCCTCCGCCGTGTCCCCCGGTCCCACCCGTGCGCTGGCCGGCCGGACGCTATCCACAGAAGCGGGCGATCTGTCCTTCGACGCGCTCGAGGGGCAGGTCGTGGTGCTCGTGTTTTGGGCCAGCTGGTGCGCACCCTGCGCCCAGGAGCTGCCCCTGGTGGCCCAGCTGCAGGCGCGGTGGCTCGCACAGGACCTGCCGGTGCGGGTCGTGGCCATCTCGGTCGATGAGCAGCAGGCGGACTACCGCCGTGGAATCAAGCGCTTTTCCGAGCTCGACATTACCTTCGCATGGGCCCCCGAGATCGCCCGGGATCTCGAGGTCCACGCTGTGCCTGCTACCTGGCTGCTGGATAGTCAGGGGCTGGCGGCCGGGAAGCTGCAGGGCTTCCACGAAGGGCATGCCGAGCGCCTCGACGCGTTGGTACGGAGCTTGCTGGAGCCGTGATCCCAGCCAGGATCTCGACAAGGAGTTCACATGTGCGGAATCATCGGCTACGTCGGCTACCGTAGGGCCAGCCCGGTCCTCCTCGATGGCCTCCGACGCCTGGAATATCGAGGCTACGACTCCGCGGGGCTGGCGGTCCTGGAGGACCAGGATCTCACCCTGTACCGACGGGTGGGGCGCGTGGCCGAGCTGGCCGGGGCCGTTCCGGAGAAACAAGAGGGCCATGTGGGCGTGGGGCACACCCGCTGGGCCACCCACGGCGGCGTCACGAAGGAGAACGCTCACCCCCACCTCGACGGCACCGGCCGCATCGCGGTGGTCCACAACGGGATCATCGAGAACGCCTCCGAGCTGCGCGGGCGGCTCGAGCGGGACGGGGTCGTCTTCCACTCCGAGACCGACACCGAGGTCCTCCCGCACCTGATCCGTGCTTTCTACAAGGGCGATCCGGTCGCTGCCGTCCGCCAGGCGCTCCTGCGCGTCAACGGCACCTACGGCATCGCCGTGGTCTTCGTGGACCACCCCGACATGATCGTGGCTGCCCGCAACGGCTCCCCCATGGTCATTGGCCTGGGCGACGACGAGACCCTCATCGCCAGCGACACTCAGGCGCTGGTTCGCTACACCCGCCGGGTCATCTACCTGGGCGACGGCGAGATCGCGCGGATCGACGCCGATGGCGTGCAGACCGTGCTGCTGTCGGGGGCCAGCACCGCCAAGGAGGTCGAGCAGATCGATCACGAGTGGGGGGTGTCCGAGAAGGGCGACTTCGACCACTTCATGCAGAAGGAGATCCACGAGCAGCCCGAGAGCATCCGGCGCTGCACCCGGGGACGGGTCGTGCTCGAGCAGGGCAACGCCAAGCTGGGTGGCCTCGACCTGAGCCCGCGGGATCTGCTGGGCATCAGCGCTGTGGAGATGCTCGCCTGCGGCACCAGCTACCACGCGGCCCTGGTGGGCTGCATGGCGGTGGAGAGGTTGGCCCGGGTGCCCGCTGTCGCTCACATCGCCAGCGAGTACCGCCACCGCAACCCCCTGCTGCAGCGAGACGCCATCTTCTTCGCCGTCAGCCAGTCAGGCGAGACCGCCGACACCCTGGGGGCGGTGCGCGAAGTGCAGCTCAAGGGCGGCGAGGTGCTGGGTATCGTCAACGTGGTCGGGTCCAGCATCGCCAGAGCCTGTGGGCGGGGCACCTACGTGCACTCGGGGCCCGAGCTGGCGGTGGCCAGCACCAAGGCCTTCACCAGCCAGGTCACCGCGCTGCTGACCTTCTCCCTGCTGCTGGCGCGCACCCGGCAGATCTCCCGCAATGTGGGCAAGGACATGGCCGAGGACCTGCTCGGAGTGCCCGAGATGGTGTCCCGCTATCTGGCCAACCAGGGGCCCATCGTCGAGGCCGCCCACGCCATCAAGGATGCGCGCTACGCCCTGTTCATGGGCCGCGGCTTCTCCTGGCCCGTGGCCATGGAGGGCGCGCTGAAGCTCAAGGAGGTCGCCTACGTACCCTGCGAAGCCTACCCGGCGGGAGAGATGAAGCACGGCCCCATCGCCATGCTGGAGCAGGACACGCCGGTGGTGGTGGTGATGCCCAACGATCACGTCCGGGAGAAGACCCTGAGCAATGTCCAGGAGGTCAAGGCCCGGGGCGCCAGGGTGATCATGATCCACAGCGAGGGTGACACCGAGGCCGCGGAGCAGAGCGATCTCTCCATCGCCGTGCCGCGCGTCCACGACCTCATCAGCCCGCTGGTCACCGTCATCCCCCTGCAGCTGCTGGCCTACCACGTGGGCGTGCTCCGGGGCTGCGACATCGACAAGCCGCGCAACCTGGCCAAGAGCGTGACCGTGGAATGAGCGGCCCGCCGGCCGTCACCTGAAGACTGTTTGTAAGGAAGCGCCGGGGCACGTTGCCCGATCGGGTCGATGGTGGCAAGCTCGGCAACGGAGTCCACCATGAAGCACCTCGCCCTCCTGCTGCTGTCACTGCTCACCCTGCTGGCCCTCCAAGCCTGCGGCATCGACCCCGACAAGGTCGCGACCCATGAGATCTACGCCGACGACGGCCAGGTGATCACCGCGCCGCGCTCCCTGACCTTCGCGGTGGTGGGCAACACCTTTGGCACCTTGGGAGCCGAAGAGGACAAGGACCAGGCCGCCCAGGGCCGCAGCTCGGCCTCCGACAAGCTCATCGACGACCTCGCCGCGCAGCTGCGCCATGAGCGCTACTCCTTCCTGGTGCTGATGGGGGACCTCGTCGGGTCTTCCAGCGGCAAGGCCTGGGAGGCTTTCGACCTGGCCATGCGCAACCTGCTCAAGGGCGGCACCGAGCCCGAGAGCCCCCGCATCCGCATGCCGGTGGTGCCGGTGGTGGGTGAGCGGGAGTTCCGGGGTGATCGGTTCCTGCAGGGCTTCGGCGCCGCCTTCCCGGAGGTCGGCAGCAACATCGGCTACAACCGCGTGGCCGGCTGGTACGCCTTCGACTGCAAGGTGCGCGACGCCACCTGGCGCTTCCTGGTGCTGGACTCCAACAAGAAGGCCCTGGGGCCTCGCTGGAAGGAGCAGCTCTACTGGATTCCCCGGGCTGTCGAGAACGGCGAGTACGACCACCTCGTGGTCTTCATGCACCACCCGCTCCTCACCCTGGTCCCCGAGGGCCAGGCCAACCACGACGGTGCCCCCGCAGAGCTGCTCGAGATCGTCGAGGACAGCATCGGGCTGATGAAGCTCCGCGCGGTGTTCATGGCCGACCCCGGCACCAGCGAGGCCTACATGGTGGGGGGGCGCTTCGGCACCTTGCACGTGAACGCCGGCGGTGGTGGGGGTGTGTCCGATGACCTCCAGCGCTGGGGCCACGTGCGAGCCGCGGGCGTAGAGGCCACGCAGCTCGAGCCCATCTTCGACATGACCCTGCTCAACACCTTCAACGAGCAGGCCAAGGCTCACGCGTTCCCGGAAGTGATCCTCGACGCGGCCCGCGCCGAGCGCAGCTACGAGGGCTTCCCGGGGGTCTACGATTCCCGCTGGTTCCCGCTGCACGGCTACTGGTGGGTGGAGATCAAGGGCCACGACATGGACGTGATCTACCGGATCTTCGATGGCTACCAGGCCACCTTCACTGACGTCTACCGGATCCGGTTCACCAACGACGACGGCTGGCGCACGGGCTCATAGCCCTCCTTCTCCCCGCCGTTCGTATCCCTCCTGGCGGCTGGGCCCTCGTCCATGCTATCGAGTTTCCACCCCGTCCACGGAGTGTGTACATGTTGATTCTCGCCCTCTTCGCCTCGCTCATGTCCGGCTGCGGTCAGCTCGAAGACGTCAAGGACGCCTTCGAGGGCCTGACGGATCCTCTGGTGGTCGAGGCTGTGCTCATCGGTGCCGTTGAGCCCGAGTCCGAGCTCATCGACCTGAGCGAGACCGACTTCGCGGATGGGACCACCATCAAGGTGTTCGTGGCCGACGCCACCAGCATCGACGACCTCGAGTCCGGCGCCCTCGACGGTGCCACGGTCGACCTCAAGTCCCCGTCCTTGGGCACCCTGCCCCTCGATGCGGTGGTCGGAGGGCTGTACACCGCCAACGGCCAGGACGGCCTCGAGTACTTCGCCAACGAAGAGTACGTCATCAGCATCACCAACGGCGACACCCTCCACAAGGTGGCGGTCAGCGCGCCCCACCCCGTGGACATCGACGTGCCCGAGCAGCACTCTGCGGGCGCCAACCTGCTCATCGACCTCACCGAGTTCGACTACGACGCGGTGCTGGTGGCGGTGCTCGACGTGACCTCCGGTGAGATCACCTACTCGAACGAGCCCGACGGGATCCAGGAGATGTACGACTTCACCCACACCGGCTCGAACGTGAAGCGCCACGAGATCCCCGGCTCCGCCTTCGCCACCCAGTCCATCTACGCCGTGGGCGTCGCGGGCATGCGCAACGCCACCGCCGATGACTACGACGACATGAACACCGGGCTGTCCTCCTACATGGTCGGTCAGATGCGCTTCTTCCCCGTCCAGGTCATGTAGGAGCCGCGGCTGCGGTCGGCTAGTCGATCTCGATGAGGTAGGGCGACATCGCCACCACGCTGGCGTCGGTGCCCAGCACCCGGGCCATGGTCTCGAGGGTCTGCAGCGCGCCCTCGCCGCCCAGCAAGCGGGCCAGCTCGAGGCTGGGGTTGCTGGCGCTTGGGCCGATGCGCGCGTTCTGGAGATCGTCCATCAGCTCTTCGACGAAGGTGCGCTGTCGCGGCAGCCGCAGGATGCCGGTCTCCTCTTCGACGCCAGCCAGCCCGCGGGCGTGCTCGATGGCCACGTCCAGGCCGCCCAGATCGTCCACCAGGCCCCGCTCGAGGGCCTGGGCGCCGGTCCACACCCGGCCCTGGGCCACAGCGTGCATGGCGTCGACGTTCATGCCGCGTCCTTCGGCCGCGCGACCGATGAAGAGCGTGTAGAAGGTGTCCAGGTAGGCCTCGAAGCGGGCCCGACCTTGCTCGGAGAAGTCGGAGGTGCCGGAGAAGATGTCGGCCAGCTCGCCCCGCTTGTAGCCGTGCAGGTGGAAGCCGAGCTTCTCGTACAGGCCGCGCACGTTCATCTTGCCACCGAACACCCCGATGGAGCCGGTGAGGGTGCCTGGCTGGGCCACGATGTGGTCGCAGCCCATGGCGATGTAGTAGCCACCGCTGGCGGCGTAGTCGCCCATGGAGACCACCACGGGCTTGACCTCGCGCACGGCCTGGACGGCATGCCAGATGTTGTCGGAGGCCAGGCCGCTGCCCCCCGGGGAGTTGACCCGGAGCACCACCGCCACCACGTCGTCGTCGTCGCGGGCCTCCTCGAGGTCGGCGATGAGGCCGATGTCGCCGACGTAGCGACCGCCGAACATACCGGCGCCGCTCTCGCCGGAGACGATGGAGCCCTCGGCGTGGATGACCGCGATCTGGGGGTCCTGGCGGTTGCCGCGCCGCACGCGGGGCAAGTAGCTGTCGAGCTCGATGCTGGCGTCATCGTCGGGGCGGAGCTCGCCGGCGTAGGCCACGCCGTCGATCAGGCCGGCCTCCTGGGCCGCCGCGGGGGTGAGAGGGAGCGAGTCCACCGCCGTGCGCACCTGGGGCTCCTCGAGGCCACGACCCCGGGCCGCCAAGGTGACGAACTGGCCGTAGAGGCTGTCGAGCATGGCGTTGTTGGCTTCCATGGCCGCTTCGGAAGGGCCGGTGCGCTCGAAGGGCTCCACCGCGGTCTTGAAGTCGCCGACGTGGGCGAAGTTGGGCTTGACGCCGACCATCTCGAGGGTGTCGGCGTAGTAGGTGTGCTCCACCGCCAGGCCGTTCACCAGCACGATGCCCGCCGGCGCCAGGTAGATCTCACCGCAAGCCGAGGCCAGCAGGAACTCCTTGTTGCCCAGCTGATCGGCCTGCACCTTGCAGGGCTTGCCCGACTCGCGGAAGGCGTAGAGCGCATCGGCCAGCTCCTGGACCCCCGCGAGGCCGAGCCCGATGGGCTGCAGCTCGATGTAGATTCCGTCGATGTCTTCGTCCTCGGCTGCGGCGCGGATGACCTGAGTGAGCTCGGTGAGCAGGGGAGGGAAGTCGGCTTCGTCCAGGATGAAGGCGCCCTGGCTGGGGGCATCCGGGAGCTCGCCCTCGAGCTCGAGCACCAGGGTGCGCGGGCCGCTGGTGGGCAGGCCGCCGTCGTAGGACACGATGAGCAGCACGGCGATGGCCATGGCGATGGCCAGGAGGAAGCCCAGGATGGAGGTCCAGAGCAGCAGGCGAGTACTCTTCTTCATGGCCATCGAGGCTCCCAGCGACCGGGTGCAGGTCGCGTCCGTGTCGTGCTCATGGACCTATTCACCGCTTGCCCCTGGGTCCAGTTCGTGTCAGCCTGCCCTGCACCCTGCGGTACCGCTTCCGCACCCTGGAGGTCCCATGGGCACCCTCTCCCACGGCTCGATGCTGTTGGCGCTCTGCGCCTTCTTGCCAGCCGCCTGTGACCGAGAGCCAGCGGGTCGCACCGACCTTCCCGGAGAGGGCTTTCAACGGGATGGCGACGTGCGCGTCACCGCTCCCGCCAACGGCGACACGGTGGCGTCTCCCTTCGTCCTCGCCTTCACCGCCGGCGACGACGTGAGCCAGGTCAGCCTCGAGGCCGATGGCGCGGTGGTGATCGCTGCCAAGGCCGTGATCCGCCTGGACGGCGAGTTGCAGGTGAGCCTGGACGACGGGCGCCACCGCCTGGCCTTGGTGGGTGCCGACGGCCAGGGCACAGAGCTGTCGCGGCACGAGCTCACCGTGCGGGTCGCGGGCGAGGACAGCTCCTGGGTCACCATCGTCAGCCCTGCGGACGGCGCCGAGGTGGACAACCCGGTGCGCTTCGTGGTGGACGCGTCCAGCGACGTCGATGCCATCTCCCTGTTCGCCGACGACTGGGAGATCGGCGCCACCCAGCCGGGCGGTATGGTCAGCTACGAGTTCGAGGGCACCGGCTACGAGCGGGAGATCCAGGCCAGGGCCTTCGACGGGGACAGCCTGGTGGCCACCGACCAGGTGAGCATCACCGTGCAAGAGGGCACCGAGCCCATCGACTCGGACTTCAACGCGGTGACCATGAGCCTGCTCGAGGGCTACCCCACCGACGGCACCCACGACTACCTCTGGGACGGCAGCTACGCGGGCACCACCCGCGACATCTACTACCTCGACACCCTGGTGGCCGAGGGGCGGGCCGATCAGTCCTGCTACTGTGTGGGCATCACCTGGGAGCTCTACATGAGGGCCTACCAGCAGATCGAAGCCAGCAGCGGCGGGGACGGCAGCCTCAACGAGATGGACGTCTCGGAGCTGTACGACTTCCGCACCGACTGGTATGTGCGCGACCTCTGGGGTGCCGGCGCTGCGGACGCCGTGGAGCTCTGGGGCCTGGGTGAGGAGGTCACCGACCTCGCGGATCTGCAGCCGGGGGACTTCGTTCAGTTCTGGCGCAACTCGGGCAGCGGGCACTCGGTGATCTTCATCGACTGGGAGACCGACGGCGATGGCGCCATCACCGGCATGTACTACTGGTCATGTCAGGGCAGCACCGACGGCCTGGGGTACCTGAGTGAGTACTTCGGCACAGGGGGCTCATCCATCGACCCCTCCTACCTCTTCGCGGCTCGGGCCTGGATGCCTCTGGACTGGCTGCCCTGGTAGCGAGGGGGCGTTCGGTCACCAGGCCCGTCTGCGGTGGGTGTCCAGCCAGGTTGCCACCGCGGGGCCTGTCGCCGTGCTCGCCACGCGCCCCTGGACGAGATCCAGGTGGCCGCAGGGTTCGGCCAGCACCAAGCTGCGCTTGCCGCTGTCGCCCATGTAGTCCAGCACGCGCAGGGCGGCCTCGGGCTCGCACACGGCGTCGCCGGTCGAGGCCACCACCAGCAGGGGCAGGGAGTGCCCCCGCAGGGCCTCGAGGTAGTCGATGCGGTCGTCCTTGTCGCAGAGCACCCCGGTGGAGACCCAGCGCGTCACCTGGCGCACCAGGCCGCCCCTGAGGTCCTCTACGCCATGGTTCAGCATGCCTCGGAGCACTGGGCCGTTGATGCCGCCCGTGCTGGCGTGGTTCCCGAACCCGGCATCGCTGCGGGCGCTGGGCGAGAGCAGGCGCATGAGCTGCCGCGTGGGCAGCCCGAGCCCTCCAGGCAGCAGGCGCGACACCATGCCGGCCGCCCTGGCGGCGCCGCCAGGGCTGGGGAAGCGGACCGCCGAGCCCAGGCAGGCTGCGGCGAAGACCGGGGCGTAGGGGTCTTGGGCCAGGTGGATGTACAGCAGCTGCCCGCCGAAGCCATGGCCCACGAAGCCGACCTGGCGGTGCCCCGTGCGGTCCAGCACGGTCTGGATGGCGGCAGGGAGGTCCTGGGCGGCGATGGTGTCCGCGTCGAAGCTGGCCGGTCGTCGGGGCGGGAACGCCGACGCGTCGCCCCGGTGCTCGAGCAGGTAGACGTCGAAGCCCCAGGCGTGCAGCAGGCCCAGCAACCCTTCGCGGGAGTAGTCGAGGCTCAAGCGGTTGAGCCCCAGCCCGTGGACCAGCATCACCGGCTCACCTGGCGCGCCGGGTGGGGGCGGGCAGCGGAACAGGAAGCACTGCCAGCCGTCGTCGGTGGTGTAGGGGATGCGCTCAACAGCGCTGGGCTTGGGCTCCTCGACGAAGCGCTCCCGCCGGTCGGGGCCCAGGCAGCTGTGGGCCACCGTGAGCGCCAGCTTCAGGTACCGGGCCCTCAGGGGAGGGGCAGGTCGCGCGGGCAGGTGACCGCGCCGGACATCGGGAAGCTGGAGGTCCGGGGTACCCATGGAGCAGGGGGGCGAGGGGAGGGGGCCGGAGGAGGACAGAAGGACTGGGGGTGACAGCGGGGAGTCATCCGTGCGGCCAGCTTCACCCAAGCAGGCCGTGGAACGAGCGGCAGCGCCAACAGAAGAGGGCTCGAACATCAGCTCAGAGAACGGCGGCCAGTCCAGTCTGTCCAACCTCCGGGGGGAGAGGGGCGGAGCCAAGCTCGGCTGAGCCAGGCACCATTCGAAAGCAGTCTCACCAAAAGCCCTGTGAATATCAAGGCCTTGGAGGAAACATTCGATGTAGATTCACGGTAAGGCCTTGACTTGTCAACGTTTTTTAGCGGCCATTTTTTTCGTGCCCTGCAGGTCCCGTGGTGGGCCCCCCGACCGGGCGGCGCATCTCGGGCTCGCGCTCTGTCCGAGCCCAAAAAAAGGGGGGCCCTGTGGGGCCCCTCCATGTCTCGACGGGTGCTGCCGAGCAGCACCGTTGGACATCAGAAGTTGTGGAACTCCTCGACCTTGGCCTGTGCCACCAGGTCCTCGATCCACGTGTTCAGGAACTCCATGCGACGCATGGCCTCGATCTGCGGAGCGAGGGTGGGGAGCTCGGTCTCGAGCCGCGCCGCGTCGGGCTCGCTGCGGGACGCGACCTTGATCACCAGCCAGGCCCCGGGCACGTCGATGACCGCGCCGAGCACCTGGCCGCTCTGGGCATCCTCGAGCAGCTCGCGGAGATCGTCGAGGGGACCGAAGCTGCCCACGCTGGGGTTGGCCAGGGTGACGGAACCCACGTGCTCCAGGCGGAGCTCCTGCATGGCCAGCAGCTCCAAGGGGGGCTCGCCGGTCTGGGTCCAGGCGGTGTGGAGCTTGGCGGCGAAGGCCTCGGCCAGCACCGGGGACTGCTGCTCCTGCATGAGGATCTGCGCGATCTCGGCCCGAGCGTCCTTCTCTTCGGTGGTCTCCTCGGGGAGCACCTCTTCGACCATCATCAGGTGCAGGCCCCGCGCGGTGCGCGTGGGAGCCCGCAGGCCCGGCTCGGTCAGGGGGCTGTCGGGACCGCCGAAGATGGCGTTGCCCAGGCCGGAGTCGAGCTGGTCGTAGCGAACCTCGCCCAGCAGGCCGCCGCTCTCGGCGCTGAGGTCCTCGCTGTACTTGCGGGCCATCATGGCGAAGTCGGCGCCAGCGTCGAGCTCGGCGCGGATGGCGGCCATGCGCTCGCTGGTGATCGGGTCTTCGCTGTTGTCCTCGCCCGCCGCCAGCAGGATCATGCGGACCTTCGCCCGGGTGGGCTTGTGGAAGCGAGACTCGAAGTGCTCGTCGTACCAGGCGCGGACTTCGGGCCGATTCTCGGCGATGTAGGTCTCGATCTCGGCCTCCGTGGGCTTGACGTCGTCGTAGAACGACAGCGAGCGCACGGTGATCATGTCGAGCTCGAAGGAGGTCATCTCGGCGAACCAGCGCTCGCGGATGTCGTCCTCGTCCACGGTGGTGGCCTGCATGGCCACGTCCCGCAGTCGGGTCAGGATCAGCTCGTTGCGGATGTCTGCTTCGAACTGGGAGCGGGTGGTGCCGTAGCGCTTGAGGTGCCGCGTGAAGAGCTCAGTGGAGTACTCGCCGGCCTCGTC